>Ga0126381_100000027_pt1 | contig 193692 bp, 168 predicted proteins | sample PanSoiMetPlot_28_FD_96465 | JGI IMG/M metagenome (GOLD analysis project Ga0126381, IMG submission 96465) | Tropical forest soil microbial communities from Panama - MetaG Plot_28 | ecosystem: Environmental > Terrestrial > Soil > Tropical forest > Bulk soil | place: Panama | collected 2016-02-17
CAGCGACAGGGAAGAGTAGACCCGCCGTGAGCCCCGACCACGCGGGCGAACGGCGTACAGCCGGAGCCGAAGGGTCTATCGGAACGGAAGACACTCAAGCGGGTTGGAGCGCAGCGACATGGATAATTGACCTTGTGTTTTCAGCACGATATAATGATTCTTGCCTCTGAGCGGGAGTAACTCAGTGGTAGAGTGCGACCTTGCCAAGGTCGAAGTCGCGGGTTCAACTCCCGTCTCCCGCTCCATCATCTGCTGGCTATTGTCCCTCGCCCCGGCGAGGGTTTATGCTCTCAGGGCCAGCGTACGCGAGGCGCGGTACCCAAGTGGTAAGGGAGAGGTCTGCAAAACCTTTATGCGTCGGTTCGATTCCGACCCGCGCCTCCAAAAAAAATTACCCAGAGTGACTCTCGCGCGGCGCTCCGCGAGCTTCTAAGGACGATTGCCGACCATTCTGGATTGAGAGAATCTTACTTTGGATGACGGCGCCTTCGGAACGGCGGAAGCACCATCCTGAGCGCTCGTCGATTTTGCACCAGCTTGCGAGAGCCAATCCAGTGCCGTTTTGCGGTCCTTGAACACATTCATTTGCTCCTTCCCCCCAGTCGACTCACGGATAGAGATGAACATGCGCGACATAGCGTAAGTCAGGAGGCTGCGTGCCACGAAGGCTCGTCGAGATTTTGGGGAGAATATCTGCTCACGGGACAGTCCTTTTACGGTCTTGTAATCAAGAGCGACACTTGTAACGCGGGTGAGGTCCACCAGTTGAGAAAAGCTCGCGTGGAAGTGGGGGTCGCTTCCAAGCTTTCGCCGGTGCTCCGAGACGTCCGTGCTGGTAAGCATGCCCCATGCGCGGCTGATAACCAGGTGTTGGTCTTCGTTGATTCGGTAGCTCCACATCCATTCGTGATAGAGGTGGCCGCATCGTAAGTGGTTGCACCGAGTGCATCAGTTTGATTTAAATCTGTTGAATCTATGAAATCGTAAAATCTGCAACTTTCGATAGTGGTTCAGTTTGAAAACTGAACCACTAGCAGTACCAGCGTCTAGCGATTCGCTGGCGAATCGCGGGCCTTTAGGCAGACGTTCATCGCGCCAGCGATGAATCCAGCACAAACTGTGCCAATACCCGACTTTACAGGTTTGTCCTCCAAAATTTGGCGTAAGCTGGAGAGCATGCTTACGCACTTTCCTCAAGCGGTTCCGGAAATTCCCGTTAGCAATGTCGTAAAAGCCGCCGAGTATTACGTCAACGCGCTCGGCTTCCATTTGGATTGGCATAGCGAACACGACGGGATCGGGGGCATCTCACAGGGCGACTGCCGCATGTTCCTGACGAATGCAGCGTTTCGCCAGGACGAGGGCAGCAACGGGACGGTCATGGTCTGGCTGAATCTGAATAGCAAGCAGGAGATCGACGAACTCTACCATCGCTGGCGCGAGGCCGGAGCGAAGGTCCTTGCCGAGCCGGAGGATAAACCCTGGAACCTGCGCGAATTCCGGGTCGCCGACCTGGACGGCAATCAGTTCCGCGTGTTTTACGATTTCAACTGGGAATTGCGGCAGAAGCAAGCATAGCGGCCATTCATACAACTTCCGCAATGCCGCCCAGTTGCTCCGGATAATGCTCCACCAGCGGCTTGGGCGTTTTGACCTTCTTCCCGCCAAGCATATTTTTCAATTCCAGGGCGTTCACCGCAGCCTGTCCTTTGTAATGGTTGTTTGCGACCACAAATGTCTTGTCTGTCTGCTGGGCGATGTCCGTGATCTTCTCTTTCCAGCCCTCCAGTTCTTTCGGCTTGTAAAGATAGTTGTAGCGGTCATTGCGATTGTCAGCGTGAAACCACTCCTGGTAATTGCGGCCATGAAGCCGCACATAACCGACCGGCGCGGTCACATGCTGAGTGCCGCGAATGGACTTGCCCAGCCGGGGTTGATCGATGTTGCAGAACCCAACTCCCTGTTCTGCCAGCCGGCTTAAAATTTCGGAATCGTTCCAGCTTTCGTGCCGGATCTCCAGCACCAGTGGATAGGCCTTGAACTTCGCGAGCAAAGCGAAGAGATAATCCCGCGTATCGTCTGCGTTTTTGAATGACACGGGAAACTGAATCAGCACTGCGCCGAGCCGGCCTTCATTGGCAATGGAGTCCAGGCCCTCACGCACAAGTTTTTCCTCTTCCGGGCTCACGATCAGTTGGAAAGGCGAAGGTGTCTGGCTTCCTCGCGGAACGTGGGTGAATCCCTGGAACAACTTGGCTGTGAATTGAAAATCGGGGTTCACCGCGGCGGCTTTTTGGCACCAGTCCTTGCCCACATTGGGGCGGATATGACCATAAAAGCTGGTATTGATCTCGCAGCAATCGATGAACTGCGCCAGGTATTCCAGAGGGTGAATTTTGCGCTTTTTCAGGTCCTTCGGATAGACCGTTCCTTCCCAGTCCTTATAGGAAAACCCGGCGGTTCCGATCAAAATATTCATCTCTTTACTCAATAACTTAGCAGGAATCCCAATTTGGCACGGTTGACAGCGGCCTGGGGGCTCGATAACGTATTGCTCTAAGCGAAACAAAAGCGAATCAGCATTCCTGAATTATGGCCTCCCTTGCTATTATCCGCTCCCAGATTGAGAGCCGTCTTCCCGGCGTTCTTTCCCCCTATGTGCCGCCTGAACCGGAGATGCTTTTGACCGGCATTCATGCCCTGGACCACAAAACAGGAGGAATTCCGAAAAGCGGCCTGACCCAGATATGTGCTCCTTCCGGAGTTCCTTCCGGCAGAACCACACTACTGCTTTCGCTAATGCAGGAGGTGACGAAGCGAGAGGAATTCTGTGCTCTGGTGGATGCGAGCGATTGCCTCCACCCTGCTTCGGCCGAGGCTGCGGGAGTCGATATGTCTCGCTTGCTCTGGGTGCGATGCGGAGGCGCGACCGGAATGCGTTCTCTGGAGCAGGCCTTCAAAGCCGCCGACATCATCGTGCAGAACGGCGGCTTCGGCTTGATCGCTGTCGATCTGGGCAATATCCAGGAACGTCTGACGCGCCGGATCCCGCTTTCCACCTGGTTCCGTTTTGCCCGCGTGGTGGAAAAAATGCCCACGGCGCTGGTGTTTTTGCTGGGCCATCCCGGAGCGCAGAGCTGTTCGGCGCTGACTCTGCATCTGGCGGGCGGGAAAGCCTATTGGCAGTGTTCGCAAGAGGTGTCGCATGCCCATTTTCTTTCCGGCATTGAGTATGGAATCGAAATCGGGCGCGCGCATATGCGGAAGCCGGTGCAATCAGCCCGGTTCAATGCCCGGTTCACTGCAAAGGCAGTAGGGGTGTGATGCATGTTGTTTGGCTGCATTTACGCTCCCGATTTCCCGGTGCAGGCCGCGCTGCAAGATAGTCCGGCTTCATTCCTCGCCAGCGCCGTTGCCGTGCTTGACGGGCCGGAGTCTCTGCTGAAGGTTGTTGCCTGTAATGATCCGGCGCGGGCTGCCGGCGTTGCTTTCGGCATGACCAAACTGCAGGCGGAAAGCTGTGGCGAGATCCGGCTGCAGAAACGGGTGATCGAACATGAAGAGTCTGCGCAGAGAGCATTGCTCGATTGCGTTTATAAATTTTCTCCCCGCATGGAATCGACTGCCGGAGGCGTGGTGATGGTTGACTTGACCGGATCGTCGCGGCTGCTGGGATCGGCAAAAGAAATCGGTCAGGCTCTGCTGCATGAAGCTGAGGCGGCTGGTTTCACAGTCAATGTCGCGATGGCGGCAAACCCAGACGCTGCTTTGCATGCCGCCCGCGGCTTCAAAGCTCTCACCGTGATTGCTCCGGGCAAGGAAGCGGCAACGCTTGGATCTTTGCCGATCGCAGTCCTTGAACCGCCGGAAGAAATCAGCGAGGTCCTCTTTCATTGGGGCATCAGCGATTTGCAATCGCTCGCCTCTCTTCCCATGGTCCCTCTCACCGAGCGGCTGGGACAACCAGGATTGCATCTTCAGCGATTAGCCAGGGGCGAAACCCAACGTGAACTGGTTCCCGCAGATCCGCCACTCATCTTTCGCGAAAACATGGAGCTGGAAGAACCGGTGGAGCTTTTGGAGCCGCTGGCCTTCCTTCTCAACCGGCTGCTGGAGCAGGCGATGTATCGTCTGCGGGAGCGATCGCTGGCGACCGATCATGTTGAGCTGGAGTTAACCCTCGAAGTCCATCCGGAGCAGCATTTGCAGGCAGATTCTCCGGCTGCCACCGTCACATCGCAACACCAAAGAACGCTCAAGCTGCCGGTGCCAACCCAGGATGCCAGGAACCTGCTGAAACTGTTGCAGCTGGAGTTGAACGCTCATCCGCCTGTGGCTCCTGTCAGGAAGATCGCGATCGAGGTTTTTCCGGTGCGTTCGCGATCGATTCAGGCAGGTTTATTTCAGCCGCTTGCTCCCGAGCCGGTGAAATTGGAGATCACCATGGCCCGCTTGCGATCCGTCGTCGGGGGCGAAGACGCCCAGGGCAGGGAGCGGGTCGGGTTCGCACAGACGCTGGATTCGCACCGTCCTGACAGCTTTGCCGTGCTGCCGTCCGGCTTCACCGCGGATGCGCAACCTGCATCGCGAAGAACATGCCAGCTGGCTTTGCGGATGTTTCGTCCTCCGCTTGCTGCCCGGGTGACGATGCGTGAAGGAAGTCCTGCCACCATTTCTTTCGAACGAACTCGAACAAGAGTGACGCGAGCCGGAGGACCATGGCGCACCACGGGCGCATGGTGGGACCAACGCGGCGAGTGGCAGCGCGATGAATGGGACCTGGAGCTGAATTACGCCGGATCGGTTGGCCTGTATCGCGTTTTTCAGGACCTTCTCAGCGGCCAGTGGTTTGTGGAAGGAATGTATGACTGAGCCGGCGAAATATGCGGAACTCCACGCGCGCTCTGCTTTTTCCTTTCTCGAAGGCGGCTCGCTGCCTGAAGCGATGGCCGAATTTTGCGCGGCCCAAAACATTCCCGCCATGGCTCATCTTGACCGCAACGGTGTCTACGGCTCTCCGCGCTTTCACATGGCTGCCCAAAAAGTTGGCATCAAGGCGCATGTGGGCGCCGAAGTCTCCGTCATGGATGAAAATGGCATCGCCAATCTCCCGCTGCTGTGTGAATCGCAGCAGGGCTACCAGAACCTCTGCCGCCTTCTTACCAGGACCAAGCTGCGCGTTCCCAAGCATTCGGCTTCCTTCGCGCAGATTTCTGAACTGGAAGAATATGCCGCGGGCCTTGTATGCCTGACCGGCGACGAGCATGGTCCGCTGGCGGTTGCTTTAGCGCGTGGAGGAAAAGATGCGGCCCGGCAAACGCTCACCCGGCTGGTCTCGATCTTCGGAGGCGCCAATGTTTACGTTGAGCTGCAGCGGCATTTTGATCGCGCACAGGAGGCACGCAACCGGGTAGCGGTCGAGCTCGCGCGCGAAATGGCTCTCCCGCTGCTGGCGACGAACGGCGTCTGCTATGCCACGCCATCGGAGCGCGAGGTGATGGACGTCTTCACCTGTATCAGGAACAAACGGCAGCTTGCCAACGCAGGCCGCTTGCTCGCCAAGAATGCCGAACGGTATATCCGCCGGCCGGAAGAGATGGCGCGTATCTTTGCCGACCTGCCCGATGCCATCGCCAACACATGCGAGCTTTCCGCGCGGCTCGAATTCACGCTGGAAAATCTCGGCTACAAATTCCCCAAATACCCGGTTCCCGGCGAAGGCAGTGAGATTGAGTTCCTGCGTGCCCAGGCGCATCAGGGAGCGCTCGGGCGATATCGCGAGCTGACGCAAAAAGTAAGCGACCAGCTCAAAAAGGAATTGGATCTCATCGAGCGCCTCGAACTCGCCGGATATTTCCTGATCGTCTGGGACATTGTGCGCTACTGCAACCAGCACGGCATCCTGGTGCAGGGGCGAGGCTCGGCGGCCAACAGCGTGGTCTGTTATGCGCTTGGCATCACGGCGGTCGATCCGGTGGGCATGGAGCTGCTGTTCGAGCGATTTCTCTCCGAAGAGCGCGGCGAATGGCCGGACATCGACCTCGACCTTCCTTCCGGCGATGAGCGCGAAAAAGCCATTCAATACATCTACCAGCGCTATGGCCAGCTTGGCGCAGCGATGACGGCCAATGTCTGTACTTATCGCGGACGGCTGGCGGCGCGTGAGGTCGGAAAAGTTTTTGGTTTCGATACTGAGACACTGAACCGGCTTTCCGCGATGGTCGGCGGCTTTGAGTGGCGCGGCCCGAATGACACCTTCGACAATTACTTTTCCAGCGCCGGCCTTGATCTCAGCCATAAACGAATTGCCAAGTATCTCGATCTCTGCGTGCGGCTGCAGGATCTGCCGCGGCATCTGAGCCAGCATTCCGGCGGGATGGTGGTGTGCCAGGGCCAGCTCGACTCCGTTGTTCCGCTCGAGCCCGCTACCATGCCCGGCCGCGTGGTGGTGCAGTGGGACAAAGACGATTGCGCCGACATGAAGATCATCAAGATCGACCTGCTTGGGCTGGGCATGATGGCGGTGCTCAAGGACTCCATCGGCCTGATTCACGACCATTACGGCGAAGAGGTGGACCTGGCCCACCTGCCCCAGGATTGCCCCGATATTTACGGGCCAATTTGCCAGGCCGATACCATCGGCATGTTTCAGATCGAGTCGCGGGCGCAGATGGCTTCGCTGCCCAGAAACAATCCGAGGAAATTTTATGACCTGGTAACGCAGGTCGCGCTCATTCGACCCGGACCGATCACGGGACAAATGACCAGCCCCTATTTGCGTCGCCGGCAGGAAAAGGAGCCGGTGACGTATCCTCACCCATCGTTGGAGCCGATCCTCAAACGAACCTTGGGTGTGCCGTTGTTTCAGGAGCAGTTGCTGCGCATGGCCATGGTCTGCGCCAACTTCAGCGGCGGCGAGGCGGAAGAGCTGCGCCGCGCGCTGGGACATAAACGCTCCGAGCAGCGCATGAAGGAAATTGAAAAGAAGCTGCGCGCGGGCATGATGCAGAACGGCATCGGCGGCAAAGCGCAGAATGAAATCGTGCAGTTCATCAGCTCGTTTGCTCTTTACGGTTTTCCTGAAAGCCATTCCGCCAGCTTCGCTCTGATCGCTTATGCCAGCGCTTTTTTGAAAATACGCTACCTGGCTGCATTTACCGCGGCGCTGCTCAACAATCAGCCGATGGGCTTTTATTCGCCGGACACAATCGTGAAAGATGCCCAGAGGCACGGATTGAAGGCCAAACCGATTGACGTAACCTGCTCGGATTGGAACTGCACGCTGGAGAGTTACGCCGGAAAGATCGTTTTGCGGATCGGGTTGCGGTACGTGCGCGGGTTGCAGCAAGCCACGGCAGAAACCCTGGTGAATGAGCGGTGCCGGCGTCCATTCACATCCACGGAAGACCTGGCCCGGCGCGTGCCGGAGCTGAGCAAGGCCAACCTTGCGATGCTGGCGAGCATTGGCGCTCTGAACAATATCAACGCGCGCCTGCATCGCCGGGATGCGCTCTGGCAGGTGGCAAAAGCGGGCTGGCGAGTCGGATCACTGCTGCGCGAGGTCGTGGAATCCGATGCATCCTCGCCGCTCTCGGCCATGGACGTTGAAGAACGGCTGATCGCGGATTATCACGGCACCGGGCTGACTGTAGGTCCACATGCCATGGCCTATCGAAGGCCGGAGATGAAGCGATTGGGAATCAAGTCCGCCGCTGACTTAAAGCAGATGCCGCATGGCAAGCCGGCGACGGTCGGCGGCTGCGTGATTACCCGGCAGCGACCAGGCACAGCTAAAGGGCTGATCTTTATGACACTGGAAGATGAAACCGGCAATTCCAACGTGATCATCACGCCGGATTTTTACGAAAAGAATCGCGTCAGCGTCCTGTATGAGCGCTTTGTGCAGATTTCAGGAACAGTCCAGAACCAGGATGGGATCGTGCATCTCAAGGCACAATCCATCAAACCTCTGGCCATCAGCGCGGCAGAGATCCAGTCTCATGATTTTCACTAGCGGAGTTCATCGGGCCGCAGCCGTTGCCACCGGCAGCCCGAAAGAAAAGACAGATCCCTTGCCCAACTGGCTTGTCACCTCAATGCGCCCGCCGTGCGCCTCCACAATGGCCTTGACGATCGCCAGCCCCATGCCCGTGCCGTGGATCCTGTGGCGCTGCCCCTGCCCGCGATAAAACTTGTCGAAGATCATGGAGCGTTCCAGGTCGTCAATGCCTTCGCCGCGGTCGGCGACGCTGGTTACCAGCCGTCCATTGCGCACCTCGCTGCTGATGAAAATCGGCTCGCCCGCGCGCGAATACTTGGCGGCATTCTCGATCAGATGCTGCAATACCTTGCTGATCCAGCTCACATCCATGATCGCCGGCGGCAGATTGCCGGGCAAACGGACTTCAACGGGATGATTCGCCACCGCGTGTTTGCACTGCTCCAGCGTTGCATCAATGGCTTCACGAATCTGGTGTGGCTCCAGTTCCAGGGTTACCTCATTGGCATCAAGACGCGCCATCTCCACAGCTTCACCGATCAGCCGGTTCAGCTTGTCGCTTTCCTCGTCAATCACGTCCACAAATTCGCGGCGTTCTGCCTCGCCCATCGCGGCATCCGATTTCAGGCTGGTGGCCGAAGCTTTGATCGAGGTCAGTGGCGTGCGGAATTCATGGGTAATGGAATCGAGCAGCGCGGAGCGCAGGCGTTCGCTTTCGCGCGAAGCTTCAGTGCGCATCAATCGTTCCAGCGCTCCAGCCCGCTCGATGGCGATCGCCACCAGGCCGCCCAGCGCTTCCAGGGTCTCTCGCGACAAGAGATCGCCGAAAATCCCCAGGCTGCCTACAATCTTTACCCCCATTCTCACCGGTGCGATGGAGCGCTTCATACCTGCGTCGACATTGAGGTTCCCGCTGAAAGCGGCTTCCTTCAGGTCAGCCCGCGGCAGTCCTTCGGTTTCCCCTCCTGAGCGGTAGAGCTTGTCCTGGCCGGATAGATAGATCGCGGCTTCCGGAACTCCGAACACCTCAACAATGTAAAACGGAATTGATTTCAGCAGCTCCACGGTGTTATCGGTAAGCAGCAGACGCTGGCTGAAGGTATAGAGCCGCTCGACTTCACGGCGCCGCATCGTGGCTTGCCACGCTTCGCGCCGGGCGCGCTCGGAAAGATTGCTGGCCACGATCGAGGTGAACAGGAAGGCGAAAAGCGCGATCCAGTTTTGCGTATCTGCTATGGTTAGCGTTCCAATGGGCGGCAGAAAGAAAAAATTGAAACAGAGCGCCGACAAGATCGACATGGGAATTGCAAAACGCAATCCCCACATGGCCGAGACCACTAAAATGGCCAGCAGAAAGCTCAGCGCAACGGTCGTGGGATTAGCATGGGCGTACTTTGAATAAAATAAGACAATGAGAAAGATCGCCAGCACAATGATTGCAGCGCGCGAGATGATGCGAAAAGGCGCTTTCACACAGGTGATTGTAATTGAGTTTGCCCGTGCTCATGTGAGGTCCTGTGCCTAAAACACCTGAACAATGGCTGGAACAGGCGGCTCCCGAGACAAAGACCGGCATCTTCAAGCTCTTTCTCGGTTACGCTCCGGGCGTGGGCAAGACGTACAACATGCTCAGCGAAGCCATACGCCGCAAACGCCGCGGTGAAGATGCGGTGATCGGGATCATCGAGACGCACGGGCGCAAGGGAATCGCCGAGCTTGCCGCTCAACTGGAGACCGTACCCCGTCGCCCACTGGAATACAAGGGCGCTCTGTTTGAAGAAATGGATCTCGATGCCATTCTGGCGCGCAAGCCCAGCGTGGTGCTGATCGATGAGCTCGCGCATACCAACGTGGAAGGGAGCCGGCACAAGAAGCGGTATGAGGATGTGCTGGAGATCCTGCAGGCCAAAATTGATGTGCTCTCCACCATGAACATCCAGCACCTGGAAAGCGCAACTCCCACCGTGATGAGCATTACCGGCATCCAGGTCCGCGAGACGGTGCCGGACTGGGTGCTGGAGCGCGCCAATGAAATCGTGATGGCTGATCTCACGCCGGAAGCTTTGCAAACCCGCATGCGTCGCGGCGATATCTATCCGGTGGACAGGGCGGAGAAGGCCCTGGCCAATTTTTTCCGCCAGGGGAATCTTCTGGCCCTGCGCGAGCTGGCGCTGCGCCAGGTGGCCCAGTCGGTGGATCGCAACCTCGAAGCCTACCTCACCAAAAAGCACATGGATCAGAATTGGGGAGTGAGCGAGAGGATCGCGGTTTCCATTAGCTCCAACACGTCATCACAAAATCTGATCGCGCGCGGAGCAAGGCTGGCAAAAGGCGTGGACGCCAGCGAGTTCTACGTTGCGCACGTGGATACCGGCGACGAGCCGGAGGATAGTGATCGCCAGTCGCTCGCCGCGAATATACGCTTTGCCGAAAACCTGAACGCCAAGGTGATCATCCTCAAAGGGAAGGATATTGCCAAAGCGCTGGGTGAGTTTGCCCGCGACTACAAGATCACGCAGATCATTGTTGGCAGGTCGGCGATTCGCGGCTGGGAACAATACCTGTATCTGAACTCGCTGATGCGGTTCCTACGCGCTGCTCCTGACATTGACGTTCATATTGTCAACCAGAAGCCGCGCTGATGATCTGTTGAACGAAGTGAATCAATTTCGCGCGCAAAGAGGATCGCTTGCCTGAACGGCCCAGAATTCTGGTGGTTGACGATGAAACCCAGATTACACGGGTTCTCAAGACCAGTCTTGCCATGCATGGATATGAAGTCCAGGTGGCAAACGACGGTGAAGCCGGGCTGAAAGCGTTCGACGCCTGGAAGCCTGACCTGGTCATCACCGATCTGGCTATGCCGAGGATGAGCGGTGTTGAGCTCTGTGAGAATATCCGCAGCCGCTCCCAGGTTCCTATCATCGTGCTCTCCGTGCGGGGCGAAGACGCGCACAAGGTCGATGCGCTGGACAAGGGCGCAGACGACTACGTCACCAAGCCGTTCAGCATCAATGAGCTTCTCGCCCGTACTCGCGCCAACCTGCGCCGGGCCGGCGCCAAACGGGAAGAAGAAGATATGGCGCCGATCAAAATCGGCAGCTTCCATATCGATCTGCAAACGCGAGTGGTTGCCGTCCACAAGAAAGAAATTCATCTCACGCCCAAGGAATTCGATCTTCTCGTCTACATGGCGCGGCACCCCGGCAAGGTCTTGACTCATCGCACGCTGTTGAACGCGGTGTGGGGCGGGCAGAGCGTTCAGTCTGCCGAGTACCTTTGGGTATTCATCAATCAGCTGCGCAAAAAGATTGAGCCTGGTTCCACCCCGCAATACATCCTGACCGAGCCAAGAATCGGCTATCGCTTCCGTCCGGAAGCCGGCTGATCGGATTACCCAGCGCGATTCAATTCATTCACCCACATACATGTGCGGCTTTAGGAACAATTTAGGAATCGTTTAGGCCATTTTTATGCCCAATGTTGTCCACTGACCTGTTGCCGGTCTCGCGGATTGCGTGAGTGGCAGGCTTGATAGCGGTTTCAATCGCGGGATATTAGCTTTGCTCGGGTTTCCTTTATTTCCCGCCAATCACACGAGCGCTGATGGCAGAGTACGCCGTGAAACAGTCGCGTGGAATTCATGACCCGGATCGCCCTAAGGCTAATCACGACGTCCTAGGATCAAAGAAGCTGAACAGGGGTGGAGTTTGACTGGGAGGTTGAAGCTGATGAAAACACGCAAGTATTTTTCTGCGCACAGATGCATGGGTGTCCTGACTCTTTTGACGGCGGCAGGCATGGCGTTGTCGCAAGCGGCCGCCGCGCAAGCTCCGGGGCCGGTGGAAAAACTCGTTGCCGATTCTTCTACCTCCTCTTCCAGCGCCAATACAGCTTCGTCCGCTTCGGGCGCCGGTGCAGCCAACGCCAATGCCAAGGCCAATGCCAACGCCAATGCAGAACTCATCAAGGAATTGGAGCAGATGCGTCGCCGCATCGAACAATTGGAAGCGCAGCTGAAAGCGCAGGCGGACGCGAAGCAACCACAGCCATCCCTCACGGAAGAAGCTACTTTGGTCAACACCTCTGCTGTCGTATCTTCCGATCTTACGGTGCGTTCGGGCCAGGCCGCCGCTGAAGGCCAACAGCCCACGAAAGCCGAAGATCAGAAACCGGCTGAGCCTTTCGCCTATGCTGATTGGACCTGGCTGAACGGCAACCCAAGGACGAAAGAGCCGGCTTTCGATTCAAAGTTCTTCACGCCGGAAATCCGTTTGGACGCCCACTACATCTCGTCATTTAACCATCCCAGAGACGACAGCATGGGTGGCTCGACAGAGATGTTTCGTTCCAATGAAGTGCAGGTTGAACAGATCAGCCTGGGCGGCAACTTTCATTGGCAAAATGTGAATGCCCGCCTTTTAACGATGGCTGGAATGTTTGGAGTAACCACGCCGCGCAACGATGCCAGCCCGGGACGGGGACAGTGGGACCTGCGTGGCGCTTATAAATATTTTTCCGAAGCCAATGGCGGTTACCACTTTGACGTAAATCACGGCCTCAATATCGATGCCGGCATTTTCGTCTCCTACATTGGCCTTTTCAGTTACTACAACTTTGATAACTGGGCTTACCAGCCGTCCTATGTCTCATCGAATACGCCCTGGTTCTTCAATGGGCTCCGCATTCAGTGGTTCCCGACCGACAAGCTGAAGATCGAACCCTGGATCATCAATGGATGGCAGTCTTATGGCCGTTTGGGCAGCAAGCCGGGCTTAGGTGGACAAATCTTGTGGCGTCCAACAGGGTGGTTGTCGATCGTCTCCAACAACTATGGCATGGGAGAAGACACGCTGGGCAGCGGCAACGGCCAATTCGGCCGTTCACGCATTCACACGGACAACAGCGTAGAGGTCAAGTATTACGACCGTCCGGAAAGGCTACTGGACAAGATGGCTTTTTCCCTCACTGGAGACCTGGGCTGCGAATATGGTGGCAAGGGAACCAGCGTTGGAGCGCAGGGGCAGACAATTTTTAACAACGTCAATTGCTTCCACAACACGCCGACGAGCCACAAACAGACCTTTGCCGGATGGATGCTGTACAACCGCTTCTGGTTCAAGAAGGACCTGTATGCCGTGACCGTAGGCGGCGGCGCCATGGACAATCCAGGACGCTACCTGACGCTCCTGCCTCCGATCAATGGAGCCGATGCGATCTCCGGCTCACCTTATTTCACGCAAAATCCCGGCGATCCCTTCAAAGCGTGGGATACATCGCTCACCTTTGACTGGATGCCACAGCAGTACATCACTTTCCGCACCGAATACGGATATCGCCACGCGAACGTGCCCTATTTTTCGGGTCGCGGGGGAATAACACCCGGCGTCAATGGTGCGCCCAGCACGATTCCGAATCCGGCTGCGGGATCCGTGGTGGGAGATACCTTCTTCGTCCCCGGAGTATTCCTCTCGCCGACCCCTGGCTTCAGCTGTAATGCGGGAACTACAGGCTTCTGTCCCGACCTGCGCAAGGACGAGGCAAGCATGAGGTTCGCGATCATGGTGAAGTTCTAGAGGTGCTGCATGTTTGATCTTCTAATGGTTTTATTCACGCTGTTGTTTTTTGCAGTCGCAATCGGCTACACGACGGCCTGCGACAAACTCAAGTGAGTTGCTTATGAATATAGAAAACATTTCCATCCTGTTCATTAGCCTGATGCTCATGGTCTATCTGATTTACGCCCTGCTGCGTCCGGAGAAATTCTGATATGACGCTCAATGGCTGGTTCCAGATCTTTTTCTATTTCGCCGTGGTCCTGTTGCTCACGAAGCCCATGGGCATCTTCATGACGAAAGTTTTCTCGCGCGAGCGTACGTGGCTCGATCCCGTTATGCGTCCGATCGAGCGTCTGCTCTACAAGATCACCGGTGTCGACGAGAACCGCGAGATGCGCTGGACGGAATACTCCATCGCCATGCTGCTGTTTAGCGTAGTGTCGATGCTCGTACTGTATTTGCTTCAGCGCACGCAGCAATGGCTGCCGCTCAATCCGCAAAAGTTCGCCGCCCTGCCGCAAGATCTGGCCTTCAACACCGCCGCCTCATTCACCACCAACACCAACTGGCAGTTTTATAGCGGCGAACAAGTCATGAGCTATCTCACGCAGATGGCTGGATTGGCTTTCCACAACTTTGCTTCGGCAGCGGTCGGCATGGCTCTGGCGGTGGCGTTTATCCGCGGCATTGCCCGGCGTGAGAAAGATACTATCGGAAATTTCTGGGTCGATATGACGCGCGCTACCTTCTGGGTATTGGTCCCGCTCAGCCTGGCCGCTGCTCTTGTTTTGGTCTCGCAGGGGGTCATTCAGAATTTCAAACCGTATGATACGGCCAAGCTGGTTGAGCCGCAGCAGGTGCAGAAGCTCGGGCAGGATGGCAGGCCTGTAGTCGATGCGAACGGCAAGCCAGTGATGGCTGCCGTCAGCGAGCAGACAATTGCCCAAGGCCCAATCGCATCGCAAGAGGCGATCAAGGAACTGGGTACGAACGGCGGCGGATTTCTGAACTCCAACAGCGCGCATCCTTTCGAGAACCCTACTCCCTTCAGCAATTTCTTTGAGATGGTCTTGATCTTCGCCATTCCAGCCGGCTTCACCTATACCTTGGGCCGAATGACAGGCTCGCAGAAGCATGGTTGGGCTGTCTTCGGCGCTATGGCGATGCTCTTTTTCGCCGGTGTAACCACTGCCTACTGGGCTGAGTCGCACGGCAATCCTCTGCTTTCCGGAATCGATCAGCGCGCCTCTCTCTCGCAGCCCGGCGGTAACATGGAGGGCAAAGAGGTCCGCTTCGGCATTGCCAACTCAGCTCTCTTCGCGACCGTGACCACCGACGCGAGCTGCGGAGCGGTCAATGGCATGCATGATTCCTTCACGCCGCTCGGCGGAATGGTTCCGCTGGTCAACATCATGCTGGGCGAAATCGTTTTTGGCGGCGTAGGCGCTGGCATGTACGGGATTCTGATTTTCGTGATCGTCTCCGTTTTTATTGCCGGTCTGATGGTAGGTCGCACGCCGGAATATCTGGGCAAAAAGATTGAATCGTACGACGTAAAGATGGCCATGCTCTACGTGCTGATCTTCCCCTTGATGATCCTGGTGCTGGCTGCGGTTTCAGCGCTGATTCCCCAGGGACTCGCAACGCTGGGCAATAACGGTCCGCACGGCCTTTCTGAAATTCTCTACGCGTTCACCTCCGGGACCGGCAACAACGGCTCAGCCTTCGCCGGCCTGAGCGGAAACCGCTGGTACAACCTGGCGATGGGATTCACCATGCTGGCCGGACGGTTTCTGATGATCGTACCGATGCTGGCAGTAGCCGGAAGCCTGGCGCGTAAGAAGACGGTGCCGCCGTCTCCCGGCACTTTTCCCGTCACCACGCCGCTGTTTGCAGGTTTGTTGGTGAGCGTGATCATCATTGTCGGGGCGTTGACGTTTTTCCCGGCACTCAGCCTGGGGCCCATCCTTGAGCACTTGCTCATGAATGCGCACAAGACTTTTTAGGAGGGCATCCAGCGATGGCGGCAAAATCCAGATCATTGTGGGACGCCAGGATTGTTCGCAAGGCGCTGCTCGATGCGCTGATCAAGCTGAACCCGCGCACCATGATGCGCAATCCAGTGATGTTTGTGGTGGAAGTCGGCAGCGTCGTCACCTCGGTGCTTCTCGTGCGCGACGCCATGACACACAGGATTGGTTTCAGCTTCAATCTGCAAATCACGCTGTGGCTATGGTTCACCGTGCTGTTCGCCAACTTTGCTGAAGCCATGGCTGAAGGCCGGGGCAAGGCGCAGGCGGAGACTCTGCGCAAAGCGCGCTCAGAGACTATGGCCAACCGTTTGTTGGCCAATGGACAGACGGAGAGTGTCCCCGGCTCCAAACTGCGCACGGGTGATCTGGTGATCGTTTCCGCAGGTGAAGTCATCCCCGGTGACGGTGACGTGATGGAAGGCGTGGCCTCGGTCGATGAATCGGCAATCACCGGCGAATCAGCCCCGGTGATTCGCGAGGCCGGCGGAGATCGTTCCGCGGTAACTGGAGGCACGCGCGTGCTTTCCGATCAAATCAAGGTGAGGATCACTTCCAACCCCGGTGAAACCTTCCTTGACCGGATGATCGCGCTGGTGGAAGGCGCGGAGCGGCAGAGAACGCCCAACGAAATTGCACTCAATATTCTTCTTGCTGGTTTGACCATCGTTTTTCTGCTGGCGGTCGTTACGCTGCAGCCGTTTGCCATCTATTCCGGAACGCCGCAAACGGTATTCGTCCTGGTGTCATTGCTCGTCTGTCTTATCCCCACGACCATCGGCGGGTTGCTCTCTGCCATCGGAATCGCCGGCATGGACCGCCTGGTGCAGCACAATGTGCTGGCGATGTCCGGTCGCGCCGTGGAAGCCGCCGGCGATGTGAACACCCTTCTGCTGGATAAGACCGGAACCATCACCCTCGGTAACCGGCAGGCCACGGATTTCATCGCCGCTCCCGGCGTGAGCAATGATCAGCTTGCCGACGCCGCCCAACTCTCGTCTCTTCCGGACGAAACGCCCGAAGGCCGCTCGATCGTCGTGCTGGCCAAAGAAAAGTTCGGTCTGCGCGGACGCGATCTGGCGGCACTGCAGGCGACATTTGTACCGTTTACCGCTCAGACGCGAATGTCGGGCGTCAACCTTGACGGCGTGGCCATCCGCAAGGGCGCTGCCGATTCGATCCGCCAATACCTGGAGGATAATCGCGGGCATCTGCCCAAGGAAGTCCAGGCCACAGTTGAAACCATTGCCCGCTCCGGCGGGACCCCACTGGTGGTGACCGAAAACAACCGCGCTCTCGGCGTGATTCATCTCAAAGACATCGTGAAGGGCGGAATCCGCGAGCGCTTTGCCCAGCTTCGCTCCATGGGCATTCGCACCGTGATGATCACCGGCGATAATCCGCTCACAGCGGCTGCTATCGCGCGTGAAGCCGGCGTGGATGATTTTCTCGCCCAGGCAACGCCGAAGGACAAGATGGATCTGATTCGCCGGGAGCAGAGCGAAGGAAAACTTGTCGCCATGACCGGCGACGGCACCAATGATGCGCCCGCCCTGGCGCAAGCCGATGTCGGCGTCGCGATGAACACCGGGACGCAGGCAGCCAAGGAAGCCGGCAACATGGTCGACCTCGACTCCAATCCCACCAAGCTGATTGAGATTGTTGAGATCGGCAAGCAACTGCTGATGACTCGCGGCTCGCTCACCACGTTTTCGATTGCCAATGACGTGGCGAAGTATTTTGCCATTATTCCCGCGATGTTTGCCGGAACTTTCCCCGTGCTGAATGCGCTGAACATCATGCGCCTGGCCACGCCGCAGTCGGCTGTGCTCTCCGCGGTCATTTTCAACGCATTGATCATCATTGCCCTGATACCTCTGGCGCTGCGCGGCGTAAAGTACAAGCCCATGAATGCAGAAGCTTTGTTGAGGCGCAATCTGGTGCTTTATGGAGTAGGCGGCGTGATCGTCCCCTTTATCGGGATCAAATTGATTGACATGATGATTCGCTCGGTAGGACTGGCATAAGGACTGATTGAAATGAAGAAGAATCTGATCACTGCGATTCTGTATACGATAGCTACGACGCTCATTCTGGGATTGATTTATCCAGCCGTCGTCTTTGGTCTCGCTCATCTCTGGCCGAATCAAGCCAACGGCCAACTGGTTACGAAGAACGGCGTTGTAGTCGGCTCTCGTATCCTGGCCCAGCCGTTCACCGGCGCGGCATACTTTCATCCCCGCCCCTCGGCCGCTGGTCCCAACGGATACGCCGCCGACAACTCTGCAGGCAGCAATCTTGGGCCAACCAATCACAAGCTGGTCGACCGCATCAAGAGCGACGTCGCCACTTTGCAGGCAGAAAATCCGGGTAAGCCGGTCCCGGTCGATCTGGTAACTACCTCGGGTTCCGGTCTTGATCCGCACATCACTCCAGCCGGGGCGGAGTTTCAGGTTTCGCGTGTTGCCAAGGCACGTGGAATAGATCAGGGCGCTTTGCTCAAGGTCGTACAGGAGTACACCGAAGGAAGACAGTTTGGCTTTCTGGGAGAGCCGCGGGTGAATGTGCTGGAACTGAACCTGGCCCTGGATGCGCAATTTCCAGTGCATGGCCTCGGCGACGGGAAGTAGGATCCTTCGGCACGCCGGCAGGCAATTTCTTGAAGCCGAGCTGCCAGACTATACGGGCGGACTACCTTCCCAGTAGCGCGACTACGACCGCCGCCATGACGATTCCCAGCGCCAGCACGCTCAAGGCGAAGAATTTCCTTTCTACGTGCCGTTCAAGCTCTTCGACGCGTCTCTTCTTGATTCCCATCTGCAGATATGGTGGCGAGCCTGGGCGAAAAAAATATACTTTGCTTGCAAGATAAGAACGCTAGTTTTGTTTGGATTTGTTAAGCCTTTGGCGCGATGCAAGCGAAATGATTCTTCCAGCCCCGACGGCAACTCGTCCCAGGGCTGTTACGTCGTCCGCCGTGCTTGAGCACGATAGTTCTTTTTTGGCCGCGCAGACGCTAGCTTCAATACTCCAATGTCGCCAACTAGTGCGTCACAAATGGCCAGGCAGTTGCTGCGCATCTCCGCTTTTGCACGGCGGCTGCGCGACACGCTGAGCAGATTGGCCGTGCCGTGGATCAGAAGGAACAGCGCGTAGTAGGCGCGAATGTACTCCGCCGCCTGGCCTCCAAAACGCGCAGCGAACTTATCCAGCAGCCATGCCTTGATGGGCCGCGGACGTCCCGGCCCCAGCACGTCGGACCAGGCCGGCCCCCACAGCAGTTTGTATTCATGCGGATGTTCTTCGGCGAAGCGTAGAAAGCGGCGGTAGGCCTCTTCAATCGTCGCGGCAGAGGTTGTCACTGCCGTGATCTTTGTCTGTACCAGTTCGGCCAGGGCCAGAAGCAGCGCATCCTTGTTGTGAAAGCGTTTATAGACCGTGGTGGTGGTGGTTCCGGCGGCGCGGGCCACGGATCGCAGCGTCAACCCTTTGGCGCCGCGCACCCGCCACAAGCGGTGGGCCGCCTGGGCGATCTTTGCTTCAAGGAGCTGGTCGGCAACTCGAGGCATACATAGGATGGTGATGATTACTTGTACATTGTTACAGTAACGTAGTAAAATTTTCTGTCACACCCCTGTTGGGCGTTTGACTTCCGGCAGGGGTATTTCCTTGTCCTCATGTTCATCATCTGAAGCGCCCGTTCGGGGCGGTTCGAGGATTCCCCCTGTCTATCGCTGCGCCAGTGACGCTATTTTGCTGACGAGGTAGTACATGGAGTATCTGGAGTACACAGCTTTCACCAAAGCGGACCGCGCTTTGGCCTGGAAGCTCTTTTCTGATTTTCGTTTTTGGCCCGCATTTTCTGACGTTTATGGCCCCATTGGCTGGACCAAAGGACAGCCCTGGACACCGGGCAGCCGCTTGCGCATTGAGATCGTGCGGCCGGTCAAAGCAATTGTCGATCACGTAATTACTATCTGTTCTCCAGGCGAGCAGGTGGCCTGGATCGATCACTTCCTGGGCAATACCATGGTACAGTGGGTCACGTTTGAGTCGCTTCCCGATGGCGGGACACGTGTGCACACCTGGGCCGAGGTCACCGGTTCCACAACAGTTGTGGACGGGTACGAGTGCAGCGACTTCCTGCGTTCCTTTATGCGGCGCTGGTATGACAGCTTCTGCTCAGCATGCGATCAGTTGGCGGAAGGTCAGATGGTTGGCATCTGACCTGATTTTTCGCAGCACCGGCAGCGGTGTAGCGACGGAACCTGCATTCCACACGTTTTGGCTGGCGTGCCTGTTGTTCCTGGCAACGTTCAGTGTCTCGCTCGCGGCCCAAGCTCCGCCGCGCACCGTACACGTGTTTGTTGCCCTGGCTGACAACAAAAACCAGGGTATCGTTCCGGTCGCCGCCCGTCTGGGCAATGGCGAAGACCCTGCCAACAACCTTTATTGGGGTTCGGCCTACGGCCTGAAGAGCTACTTTGCGCGCAGTGCGGACTGGCAGTTACTCGTTGCCGGGCGAGGACCGCAGCCGGAGATACTGGAACGATGCATCTTCAGGCATCGCCGCGAGAACGTTTACCTCATTGCCGACGCGTATCAGGGCAGCAAGATCAAACAGGCCATCGTCGATTTTCTTGAAGCTGCATCGGGCGGCGAACCGGAGACGGTCCTGATCAAGACCGACGGCAGGAACGTGGCCCTGGCCGCTCGCGGGGGCGCCGACCTGGTGGCTTACGCCGGTCACGACGGTCTGATGGATTTCCAACTCTCTGCTCCTCCACCAAAGAAGGATGGCCGCCATCGCGACGCCATCATCCTTGCCTGTATCAGCAAATCTTATTTTGCTCCGCTGCTTCGCCCGACTGGCGCTTACCCGCTCGTCTGGACCACGGGCCTGATGGCGCCTGAGGCCTATACCCTGAAAAGCGCCCTCGATGGCTGGATCTTGCATGAGAGTCCGGAGCACATCCGCGAGCGCGCTGCTGCTGCTTATGACAGGTATCAGAAATGCGGACTGAAGGGCGCGCGCCGGCTGCTCGTCACCGGCTGGTGATGGCCTTTACGAAGGCAGCTTCTTGGCCAGGAAGTCTTTTACCACTGTCTCCGCATCTTTCTTCTCTCCGTCCACGGCATAGTTCATGCGCCTCATGTCTTCGGCGCCGATGCGTCCGCTCAGCTTCTTCAGTGCGTCGCCGATTTCCGGGTGGCGCTGCAAGGTCTCACGCCGCACGATCGGCACGGCGTCATAGGGAGGGAAATAGTGGCGGTCGTCTTCCAGCACCACGAGATCGAGCGCAGCGATGAGCCCATCAGTATTGGACCCCGCTGCCATGTCGATCTGGTTATTCTCAAGCGCGCGATACAACAATCCCAGGTCCATCACGCGCGGCGCTTCCTTGAATCTGAGGCCGTATGTATTGACCAAACCTTTGTAGCCGTCGGCGCGCTCCATGAACTCGTAACCTACCCCGAGGCGTAGCTGCGGCGCGACCGCAGCGGCATCCGACAGCGTTTTCAGGTTCATGCGGCGCGCATCTGCACCGCGCATCACCATGGCGAAGGTATTGTTGAAACCGAGAGAAGGGAAGACCTCCAGGCCAAACTTTTTCGCGTAAAGGTTCTTTACCGTGTCGAATACGGCTGCATGGTCTGACGACGGCGGCTCTTTCAAAATCGCCACCAGCGCCGTGCCCGTGTACTCCACGTACATATCGATGCGCCCCGCCAGCACCGCCTGATGACAGATATAGGTTCCTGACAGGTAGAACCTTTTTTCAATCGGCAGGGAAGTGAAGCGGGCCAGGTACTGCGCCAGCAGCTCGCCCAGGACCAGTTGTTCGGTGAAGTTTTTGGAGCCAATGGAAATGCCAAGCGATTTTGCCGAGCAACCGGCCAGCAGCAGAGCCATCCCGGTGACAAAGCGTCGGCGATCCATTTTAGTGGCGCACCCGCACCAACGAGCGCTGCACCAGTCCAAGCAGGAGATCGGCTGAAAGCGCCATCAGCGCAGCGGGAATCGCTCCGGCCAGAATTACGCTGTTGTCGACCATCGCCAGGCCGCGAAAGATGAATTCGCCTAGCCCTCCGGCTCCTATGGCGGCGGCAATGGTTGCCACCCCGACGGTGATGACCGTCGCTGTGCGAATGCCCGCCAGGATGATCGGCGAAGCCAGAGGCAACTCCACGTGCCACAGCATCTGCCATGGCGTCAGACCCATTCCAGTGGCGGCTTCGCGCACCGGAGCATCAACGCCGGTGATCCCGGTGTAAGTGTTTCGAACCACCGGGAGCAGGGCGTACAAGCTCAAAGCGAGGATTGCCAGGCGATCAGCCCGCGCGCCCAGCCACGGCATCGGTAATAGCAGGCCAAACAGCGCCAGGCTGGGAATGGTCTGAATGACGTTGGTGCTGCCCAGGACAATCCCTCGCCACCCGGGCCGCCGGCTCAGCAGAATGCCCAATGGAACGCCGACGGCAACCACGATCAACATGGAAATTCCCACCAGCCACAAATGCTCTCCCGTCAGCGTCAGGATCTGGCGTTTGTCGATGGAAAAAAAGAACGCGAGTATCAACATGGCATCAGGCTCCAGAGTTGAAGATCTGCTGCGCGGCCCGGAACGCGTTTACATAAGGCTGAACGGCTTCGTCCGTCGAACGCAGGAATTCCGCCGGGGTGAACACCCCTTTGAGATTGCCTGCATCCATCAAGGCGATGCGATCGCCCAGCAAGAGGGCCTCCGCTACATCGTGAGTCACAAACACCACGGTTTTGCTCAGCCGCTCCTTGAGCTGGCGAAATTCCTGTTGCAATTCAGCGCGAGTAATGGGATCAAGAGCGCCGAACGGTTCGTCCATCAGCAGGATCGGAGGATCCGCAGCCAGGGCTCGAGCCAGGCCGACACGCTGTTTTTGCCCGCCGGAGAGCTGGTCAGGATAGCGGTCGGCAAATTGGTCGAAGGGCAAACCCACCAGTTGCAGGACTTCCTGAACGCGCTGCCGAATGCGCGCAGTTTCCCAGCCTTCCAGGCTCGGGATCAGCGCTACGTTTTTCTCCACGGTGTAGTGCGGAAAGAGCCCTGCTTCCTGGATAGCGTATCCGATATGGCGGCGCAAGCGGATCGCATCCCACTCGGCGGTGGATCGCCCATCCACGCGAACCACGCCTTCGCCGGCGGCCAGAATCCGATTGATGAGCTTGAGAGTGGTGGTCTTGCCCGAACCGCTGCGGCCCAGCAGCATCAGCGTTTCACCGCGATGCACAGCGAGGTTCAGGCCGGAGATAAGCTCGCGGCTACCGTTGGCGCGGTAGTGAACGTTGACGAATTCGATCGCTATTGCGGCTGAATCGCTCATTGCCGGCGAACGCGCGTCCTACGCGGCGCACAAAACGCCGTGGCACGTGCGTGATGGAAACCTGCGACTCTAGCCTATCAGACGCCGGAGCGGCAGTATTGCTTTCGCCGGTAGCCTGTTCCCGCCATTGAAGAATGTTGTAGCCGTAAATGGCAATGCAGAAAAGATTCGCCGGAATAAAGCCGGTTTGGGCGGTGCGCATGCCGATCACGCTGATGACGATGCTATTGACGCCGGCCACGATCCAGCCCTGCCACTTGCGCCGGCCAATCAGAACTGTAGAAGCAATGGTCAACAAACAGGAAAGATAATCAAGCCGCAACATCAGTCACCGGTACTCCGTCTAATAATATGAATACGGCAAACCTCTGTGGGAATGTATCCGGCAGACGCTCTAGTCTGGCTAGGGTATTACCTGAGACAAGTAACAAGGACCAACAGAGCTTGCATTCGCTGATTCTTTCGCGCAATGCGAGCCATGGCGACTCTTGATGAAATCTCCCTGCGACGAAGCCGTAATGCAATCTGTCCGGCTGGATGCTCCGTGCGCGGCGAGCACCAGGCGATGGATCCTGCTGGCTGCCATTCTCGGTTCCAGCATGGCGTTCATCGACAGCACGGTCGTGAACGTTGCCCTGCCTGCGTTGCAGACCGGGCTGAATGCCAGCGTCGTCGACGTGCAATGGGTCGTGGAAGCTTACTCGCTCCTGCTCGGCGCTTTAATTCTGGTGGGAGGATCGCTGGGCGATCTGCTCGGCCGCCGCAAGGTGTTTCTCAACGGCGTAGCGGTCTTTGCGGTAGCTTCCCTGGCTTGCGGCCTCGCCGGCAACGTGCAGCAGCTGATTGCGGCCCGCGCCGCCCAGGGCATTGGCGCGGCTTTTCTCATGCCGGGCAGCCTGGCCCTGATTGGCGCTTCATTTGACGACAAAGAACGCGGCCGGGCTATCGGCCTGTGGTCCGGCTTTACTGCGATTACCACGGGTCTCGGTCCCGTTTTCGGCGGCTGGCTCATTCAGCACGCCTCCTGGCGCTGGGCTTTTTTTCTTAACCTGCCTCTGGCTGCGATCGTAATTGTGATCTCGTTGTTGCATGTTCCGGAAAGCCGCAGGCCCGGTGTTGATCGAATCGACTGGATGGGAGCACTGTTTGCCACCATCGGTCTTGGCGGCGTGGTGTTTGGCATGATTGAATCACCTGCGCTCGGCTGGGGCCATCCGCAGGTCTACGGCTCGTTGATGGTGGGCGTACTGAGCCTGGCGGCATTTTTTTGGGTGGAAGCCCACACTGCGTTTCCCATGGTTCCGTTCGCGCTGTTCAAATCAAAGACCTTCAGCGGCGCAAACCTGCTCACCTTCTTTCTTTACGCGGCCATCGGAATTTTCTTCTTTCTGCTGCCACTGAACCTGATCCAGGTGCAGGGATATTCGCCCTCGCAGGCCGGAGCCGCCGGGCTGCCGTTCATCGTGCTGATGTTTACGCTCTCGCGATGGTCGGGCGGCCTGGTAACGCGCTATGGCGCGCGCAAGCCCTTGATCATCGGCCCTCTGATCTCTGCTGCCGGCCTGGCGATGTTTGCGCTCCCGTCGGTCGGCGGCAGCTACTGGACCACATACTTCCCCGCTTATGTAGTGCTCGGTTTTGGGATGGCGATCACCGTGCCTCCGCTCACCACAGCGGTGATGCAGGCCGTCGATACCGGGCACGCCGGAGCAGCTTCGGGTATCAACAATGCAGTGGCCCGCGTCGCCGGTCTCCTCGCGATTGCCGTATTCGGTGTCGTCATGCTGGCAGGTTTCCGCTCCAGCCTGCATCGCAGCCTGAGCAAGCTTGCCCTGCCTCAGGCTACATTGCAGGCAATCGAGAAAGATGAGATCAAGCTGGCGGCGCTGCCCGTCCCGCCTGAATTGGATTCTGGTACAAAGGCCGAGGTTAAAACTTCGATTGATGATGCTTTTGTGTTTGGTTTTCGCCTGGTAATTCTGATCTGCGCCGGTTTAGCGATCATGAGCGCGATATTTGCCCGGATCCTGATTGAACGACCCGCGTAAGTATCCCGGCTTGTCTGATCTACGCCGCAACCTGCTGATCGGTGACCTTGAGCACCACCATGGTGATATCGTCCGGCTGCGGAGCGTCGCCGCACCAGTCTTCAATACCGCGGAAAATCTCATCCCGGGCTTTCACTGCCGGCAGATGCGCCTTCGACTTCACCAGCTTAAGCAGCCGGTCTTCGCCGAACTCTTCTCCCGCGGTGTTCACCGCATCAATCGCGCCATCCGTGTAAGCAAAAAGGAAATCTCCCGAACGCAGCTGGAAGGAGTTCTCCTGCACCGGACAATCCTGGAACAATCCCAGCATCGGTCCGCCGGATTCCAGTTTCATGACCCCATTGGAATTTGGGGCAGCAGACATCTCACCGGTCGCCGGATCGGCATGCAGCACGAACGGCGGGTTGTGCCCGGCGTTGACAAAGCTCAAGCGTCCGGAACTCTCGTCGTAGGCTGCATAAAACAGGGTGACGTAGCTGGCGCTGCTGGTGGAGGCAAACAGCAGCCGGTTCAGTGACGTTGCCAGTTGCGACAGGGAGACGCGGTACGCCGAGCCCGGCGCTCCGGACATCGATTGGCTGCGCAGAAAGGCATGGATCATGAAGGTCAGCAACGCGGCAGCGAAACCTTTTCCGGCCACGTCGGCAACGGCCATTCCGATTTGCCCGTTGTCCAGCTGCATGAAGTCGTAATAGTCGCCGCCGACGAATCCCGCAGGCTTGCAGTACCCGCTGATCTGGACGACCGGCGATTTCGGCGCGTCCACCGGGAAGAGATGTCTCTGCACCGATGCAGCCAGCGCCATCTCATGCAACATTTTTTCCTGGTCCACAATGCGTTCGACCAGGTTTGAATTGTCGATTACCAGGGCCAGCTGCTCACCGATGGACATAAGCGTTTTCAAGTCTTTGTCGGCAAAATCGAAGCCGGAATGCCGCGGGCCAAGGGACAAGATCCCCGTGAGCTGGGCCTTGTTCCTGATCTGTACCAGGAGGCGGGAGTTGAGATATTGCAGTGCCTGTCGCTCGGCTTCGCGCTTGGGGTTGTTGATGCCTTGAATGAATCCGGCAGCGCGTTGCCAGGCGTCCAGGTCTTCGCTTTCAATCCGCATGGGGCCGGTGAGTTTGTTGAGCCGGCGCACAACGAACGCGTCTTTTGACAAAACCATGGGTTGCGGCAGGCCTGACGTGTTGCCTGGATCGGAAGCTTCTGGTGTTTGTGCCGATGAGCTGCGCAGAACAAAATTGCCGCTCTCCTGGTCGCGCACCAGCACTGAGACGTTATCCACCTCCAGCGCGCGGCCAACCGTATTCACGCTGAAGTTGTAGACATCAGCCAGATTATTGGAGTGGCGGGCTGCATCGCCCAGCTCCAGCAGAATACGCTGATAGTCATACTCCACCGGCGAGGCGCGTTTGCGCAGGTAAGGCAGGATTCGGCGCACAAACAGGAAATGTGACGCCGCAACAATGCAGGCCAGCACGACGACGAACATGGCATCGGCGCGCGGATGCAGCCGGTCGAAAAATTCGCCACGACTTCCCGTCAGCATGAAGGCGAGAATCAGCACCGCCAGAAGCAATTCCACCAGCAACACTGATTCCGCCGATGGGACATGTGGCCCTTTACGCCGTTTGCGCCTGCGCCACCTCATCAGTAACGAGTTGAGAAGAAAAAGCCGCATTCTGATAACTGAGTTGCTAAAAGCTGATGACTATCCAGCCGCTGTCACGGTTGTTCAACTGAATCGCTGTCCTATTGCTTGCAGACATAGAATAAGGTGCAACTGACGCTTTTGCCAATCCGGCTCATACTGGGCCGGATGCACTTTGCAAAAACTATTCAAGATAGCGGCGAAGCCGATCCTGCGAGGGCAGTACCTTGGCACTTTGTCCCTGAATCCTGATGACACTAGAATGAGGGTGCCGTCTAAGTCAGTAAGCTATGGATTTTCTGTTCGACCAGGACCATCAGGAGTGGGTGACGCTGACGCAAATCAGCCCAGCCCGGCGCCGGCGCCGGTCCTCTTCGCTGGTGATCGCTGCCGGACTTCATGTGACGGTTTTGGCGATTCTATGTTGGCCTGCCGCTCCGCTATTCGTCAGACCTAACCTTATTGCCCACGGGCAGGGCGGCAAGGCAACTCCAGAGTCAGTGATTCTTTACCTGCCCGATCATATCCAGATTGCGACGCAGAGAAAGCCCGCCCTGCTGTCATTGCCTACCCCTTCGCACCAGAAGCCGCAAACCCGGGTCAAAAAGCGCACCAATGCGCTTGAGGCAGAAAAACCCAGCAACTCCCTTGAGGCCGGATCCGAAGTTGGTTCCGGCTATGATGGCTCGACCGACGGCGACGAAATCAAGCCCGCCCTGCCGGTTACTTTTCAGGATCTGAGAATTCCACGGTCTGAGCTTCCTGGCGGCTTGACCGGCGACGTAATCGTGGAGGTCACCATTGATGCGCAAGGCGCTGTGGTGGAGGAAAAGCTTCTTCAGGGCCTGGGTCACGGAGTAGATGAGAAGGTTATCGCGGTGCTGCGAGACTGGCGTTTTCGTCCAGCCACGCGCAATGGTATCCCTATTCCCTCCAAGCGTGACGTACATTTCCACTTTCCTAGCTGAGGTTTACTTCACTCTTAGCCGAAGCAAACACCCGATGCATGGCATGTGTGAGGCCGGGCGAAGCAGAATCCGGGCAGATCATTGTCTCGTGAGGAGATTTTAAGCACAGAAACATAGGTTAAAGAGATGCCAGGGATAGTTATGCCGTCTCGATTTCGTGGGGCGGGCAGCTGGCGAACTGGTCACGAATACTCGCAGTTGATGCAGTGCAAACCTCGGTAAAGAAATTCGTTCGATATCGAAAGACTCTTGCAAAAGCCGCACGCCGCGTGGAGCCCAAATCGGCTCGCGAGCGGAAAGATTTTTTGCGCCCGCCACGTTCTGCGATCGCGAATAGTAGTTCGCGTGTATGCCTGCAGCTCTGTCGCACGACCCATCCATTTTCTTGAAGACATCAATTGCAAAAGGAAATAAAGGAATCAGCCTTTCAAACTTAATAGTCTCCAGAACTGTATTACTCGTGTGAATCGGGATAGCACTAGCTAACTAATGAAAACTAGTTGTTGTGACCAAACAATCCTAGACTATTTCATCTTGCAGGTTGTGTGCTTCGCTGGTAGCATGCTTGCGGAAGGAGCTATATGGATACACAGCAAATTATCACTGAGCTAGAAGCAGAAAGGGACCGGCTGGACCAGGCTATTACAGCCCTTCGCGGTTCCATGAGGGGTCGCCGGGCCGGCGGCTTGGGCAAGGGCAGACGCGGGCGTCGTCGTTTGAGCGCAGCTGCCAAGCGGCGCATATCAGAGATGATGAAGAAACGCTGGGCGGAAAGAAAGAGAGCTGCCAAAGCAGCCTGAAGTATCAAAGCAAGGTGAAAGGAAAAGGTATAAAGGGGGCTGCTCCAAGCGAGCGGCCTCTTTTATTTGCATTTGAGAATCACTGCGGTTAAGCTCAACGCAAAATTGTTTTCCATTCGGCACTGGCATGGGGCCGAACTGAAGGTGGAGCGGCATGATCCGGAAGCTGGTGCTTGTCTGTGTCTGGATGTTGATGTTTCTTTGCGTCGGCATTTTGCACGCCCAGGACAACTACGAGATTCAGGTCTATGGGGTGGATACAGTCGAACCCCGCAACACCATGGTTGAGTTCCACACCAACTTTACCGCGCAGGGTGAAAAGAACGTCGTCGATGGCGTGCTGCCAACCAATCACGCCGTGCACGAAACCATTGAAATAACGCAAGGCTTCACAGACTGGTTTGAGACTGGTTTCTATATCTTCACCAGCGCCAATCCCGGCGTGGGCTGGGATTGGGTCGGCGATCACATTCGTCCGCGCTTTCGCGCTCCGGAAAAATGGCATTGGCCGGTAGGCGTGAGTATTTCGAATGAAATCGGCTATCAGCGCCGATCCTATTCGCCCGATACCTGGACCTGGGAGATTCGCCCTATCATCGATCAGAAAATCAAGGGCTGGTACTGGTCGTTCAATCCCACGATCGACAAATCTCTTCACGGCGAAAACGCCGGCCAGGGTTTTGAATTCTCTCCCAACGCGAAAGTGTCTTACGATTTCACGAAAGTGGTGGCCGGGGGCCTGGAATACTACGGCTCTTTGGGGCCGCTCGGAAGCTTTGATCCGGTCGCAGACCAGCAACAGCAGATCTTTCCTGCTATCGACTTAAACGTTGCCCCCGAATGGGAGATTAATTTCGGCGTGGGCGTCGGGTTAACGCGCTCCACGGATCATTTGATCATCAAAGGCATCATCGGGCGAAGGTTCAATTGGAAGAAGGCATCCCATTAAGCCCGTGGGCTCGTCTATAATGCTCCGCTTGGCGCTGACTCTAGCCATGAGGTGCAGATTGCGACGCGAAACTTTTCTGCTCTTCTTCTTGTTTCTGGGAATGACTTACAACGCTGCGACTCAAGACCGGTCCTATGGACGTTCTGTGGTGATGACGGAACGCGGGATTGTCGCCACCAGCCATTATCTGGCTTCGCAAGCGGGGGCACAGGTCCTGGCCCAGGGTGGTTCGGCCATGGATGCAGCCATCGCGGCCAATGCCGTGCTCGGCGTGACTGAGCCGATGATGAATGGTATGGGTGGCGATCTCTTCCTTATCTATTGGGACGCCAAAGCCGGCAAACTTTACGGCCTGAACGCCAGCGGATGGGCGCCGCGCAACCTCACCATTCAGTTTCTTGCCCAACACGGCATCACGTCCATGCCCCACGATGGCATTCATTCCGTAACCGTGCCCGGCGCCGTAGACGGATGGAGCCAGGCGCATAAGCGCTTCGGTCGTCTTCCCTGGAAAGACCTGTTCACGCCGGCGATTTACTACGCCGAACATGGCTATGCGGTGCCGGAGATTATCCACGACTACTGGCTCGAGGCAGAACCCAAGCTGCAGAAGACGAGCGAGTCGCGACGCGTTTTTCTTCCCGGCGGCAAGGTGCCGGAACTGGGCGAGAAGTTCTCCAACCCTGACGTTGCCAAGGCATTGCATCTGATCGCCGACCAGGGCCGGGATGCCTTCTACCGGGGCGCGATTGCTCAGGCCATCGTTCGAACGTCAACCGCCTTCGGCGGAACCATGCAACCGGACGATCTGGCGCAATTCTCTTCGGAATGGGTTGAGCCTATCTCCACCGACTACCGTGGCTGGAAAATCTATGAGCTTCCGCCCAACGTGCAGGGCATGGCAGCGCTGGAAATGCTCAACATCATGGAGACCTTTCAGCCTGACAAAGACGGGCCGAGGGGCACGGCGGAATTGCATAAGAGGATAGAGGCCATGAAGCTGGCCTATGCGGACCTGTATCGTTACAACGCTGATCCCAGGTTCGCAAAAGTTCCGGTCACCGGGTTGCTCGAGAAAGGCTACGCAAAACAGCGCGCGGCGAAGATCGATCCCAACAAGGCCAACTGCGATCCGGGCGCGGGAAGCCCGGCCACCAGTGACACCACCTATCTTGCCGCGGTCGATAAGGACGGCAACATCGCTTCACTCATTCAGAGCAACTACTCGGCGTTTGGCTCCGGCATTGTTGTTGAGGGAATGGGATTTGCCCTGCAAAACCGCGGCGCCCTGTTTTTGCTCGATCCGGCGCATCCCAACGCGCTGCAGCCGCGCAAGCGTCCCTTTCACACGACCATTCCAGCGTTCATGGAGCGTGGGGACCTGCATATCGGTTTCGGGATCATGGGCGGCGCCAATCAGCCGCTGGCGCATGCGCAATTTGTCTCCAATTTTGTGGATTACGGAATGAACATCCAGGGAGCGCTGGAAACGCCGCGTTTTACCGTCACCAGCAACCAGGTTACCTGCGACATTCTGATCGAGTCGCGCATTTCCTCGGACGTGCTGCAGGCGTTGCGGCAGAAGGGACACAATCTGATAGTCCGTGGCGACTACACTGCGCTGATGGGCCGAGGTCAGGCCGTCATGCATAATTCCAAAACCGGAATGAACTGGGCTGCTTCCGATCCGCGTGCCGACGGCGTCGCCGAACCGGAACCGATCCATTGAACAAATTAGTAGATGAGTAAATTGGTAAGTTGGTAAAGTTTAAACCGCAACTGCCTTCAAACAACATCAGTCGGTTTTAATTTACCAAGTTACTAATTTACCAACTTAACAACTTCCTACACGTGTTCTTCCGCCGACGAAATCATCGGCATCAGCAGCACGGGAGCCCGCATAAATTCGAATCGGTTGATGGCTTCGACAGCCCGCTGCACCGTGGTTTCCAGCGTCGGCTCCAGGGTAATCACAAATGACAATCGGTCTTTGGCCATGTGCGGTTCCTGGACCACGGAATCAATATTGATTCCTTCGCGGGCGATCACTTCCGCCGTGCGGGCAAGAATGCCTGGCTGGTCGTTGACGGTCAGCCGCAGGAACCAGCTTACCGGCGTGCTTCGCGGCGCCGGGTGCAGAGGTTCGGTGTTATTGAATCCGGCGAGAAGACTGGTTGAGGTCTGTCCGCGGGCAATCTGCCGCGCGATCTGCAACACGTCAGAGAGGACCGCCGTGCCGGTGGCTCCTCCTCCGGCGCCACGCCCGTAGAGCATCTGTGTCCCGACTTTTTCTCCCGCGATGAAGATGGCATTGTTCGCGCCGGCAGCTTTGGCCAGCATGGAGTCACGTGGCTCCAGCCACGGCTGTACGGAGATGTGAATGCCTTCCTTGGTCCGCTCGGCCGATGCCACCAGCCTGATGGTCGAGTTCAACCGGTGCGCGTAGTGAAAATCGGTCGCCGTGATGCTGCGGATGCCGGTAACCGGAATCTCCGCGGCACGAACTCCGTGGCCGAAAGCAATGCGAGCGAGAATAGCGATTTTGTCGCGTGCATCCAGGCCGTCGATGTCCAGGCTGGAATCTGCTTCCGCGTAGCCGGCTGCTTGCGCCTGTTCCAGCGCATGCGCAAACTCAATACCGTACTGCTCCATCTGCGTAAGGATGTAGTTGCACGTGCCGTTGACAATTCCATAGACGGCCTGAACGCGGTCAGCCGCCAACGCTTCGGAAAGCGCGCGAATCACCGGAACCCCGCCGGCCACCGTGGCTTCAATGCCGATCGGCAGGTTCTTCTCCCGCGCCAGGGAAAAGAGCATATCTCCATGCAGGGCGATCAAGGCCTTGTTGGCTGTCACCACAGCTTTGCCGTTTTCAAGGCTGGTTCGTACCACATCCAGAGCCACGGCGGTACCGCCAATCGCTTCGACAACAATATCTACGTCGTCTGCGTTCACCACTTGCCGCCAGTCGCTCACAACCGAGATTCCATTGGCTCCGAGTTCAGCAACGCCGGCTCGACGCCGGCAGATACGGGTCACCACCACGGCAATGCCGCCAGTGCGTTGACGGATTTCCGCGGCGTGGCTCAGCAGGATCTCCGCCGTGGCTCGCCCCACGGTGCCGTAGCCCACAATGCCCACGCGAACCTGTTTGATGGGCAGGGCAGGGTTGGTTTTCGCGGCTTCTTGTTCTTCAATGCCGTGCATAGATTTGCTCCAGTGTTTTGACCACCGTATCGCTGTCTGCTTCCATCGGCCCCAGCAGGCTTTGTCCGGGTGCCTGTTTCATGTAGTCCACATCCTTGAGCATGTGTCCCGTGAGGACCAGCACCACGGTCTCTGCGGATTTCACAAATCCGGCGGCTACGAGTTTTTTCAGCCCCGCCAAGGTTGCGGCCGATGCCGGTTCACAGCCGACGCCTTCAGTGCCCAACTCAGCCTTGGCTTGTGCGATCTCGTTTTCACTCACCTCTTCGCATGCGCCGCCCGTGTTCTTGAGCACGCTCACGGCTTTTCTCCACGAAGCCGGATTGCCGATACGGATAGCGGTCGCTCGCGTCTCGGCATTCACTCGGATCAACTCCTGCCCGCCGTTCTCGCGCATGGTGCGAACCAGTGGGTTCGCTCCCGCGGCCTGGATGATGGAAGTCTTCGGCAAGCTCTTGATCAGACCCAGGTCGCGCATCTCCATAAATCCCTTGCCCAGCGCCGATCCGTTGGCCAGGTTCCCTCCCGGAACAACCACGTGATCAGGAAGTTTCCAGTCAAGCTGCTCCATCAGCTCAAAAGCGACAGTTTTCTGGCCTTCCAGGCGATACGGATTCAGCGAGTTCAGCAAATACGCCGGAAAGCGGCGTACCACCTCATGCAGAACTTTCAGGCATCCGTCAAAATCCGTGCGTATTTGCAATACATGCGCGCCGTACTCCAGCGCCTGCGCCAGTTTTCCGGCCGCGACCTGTCCTGCCGGAAGCAGCACCATACTCTGCATCTGTGCCCGCGCCGCATACGCGGCGACGGATGCCGATGTATTACCCGTGGAAGCACAGCAAACCCAGGAGAAGCCCTCCGCTTTGGCCATGCTGATGGCCGCGGAGATGCCTGTGTCTTTGAAAGATCCGGTCGGGTTCATGCCCTGGTGCTTGGCGAACAGATTCGGCAAGTTGAGAGCCCGCGCGGATTTCTTCAGCTGGACCAGCGGTGTATTGCCTTCGCTCATGGTCACAATGTTTTCGCGATCGATCTGTGGCAACAGCTCGCGAAAGCGCCAAACCCCACTGGCATTCTCCGGCAGCGGCGATCCTCTGCGTTCGCGCCAGATCTCCTTGAGCCGCGGTGCAAAGCCCGGCGGTGCGCCGGCCCACTCCGGATAAACAACTTCCACCAGTTCCGAACACTGGGTGCAGCGAAACATTCGATCTGCGGTTTCCTGCACCTTGCCGCAGTGAACGCAGCGCAGCACGTGTGCAGCGGTTTGAGCTTGAGCAGAAACTGGATTCATTTATGTCCCCGTCACAGCGGAAAAGTTGGGCCGCAGGCATACTGGAATGCTGGCGGCGGCCGGCCCGCAGAATTCGTCATGCACCGCGCGTACGATTTCCGATGCGCTCAACGCCGGCACGGCAAAGCAGATGCTCAGTTCGCTGGCGCCCTGGGCCACCGCGATCACGCTTACTTCCCGCCGCGCGACTGCGGAGAATACGCGCCCGAGAATTCCGCACGTTCCTTTCATCGATTCTCCCAGTACGGCGACGACGGCAACGTCATTGTTCACATCCACCGGGCGCAGGACGCCTTGCGCCAGTTCCACGCGAAAGATGGTGCGGATCAGCTTGAGCACTCGCGCGGCATCATCCTTGCGCAGCACCAGGCCCAGCGCATGTTCCGGCGACGACTGGGTGGCGAAGAGCACCTCGGTCTGCTCCTGTCCCAGGCGCAGGAACAGCCGCCCCCAGAGTTCCACGGGATGCACATCGCGTCGCGTAACCAGGGTGATGAGCGTGGCATCTTTGACCGCCGTAACTGATTTCACCGGCGAGTTTACCGGATGTGCGGCATGGGTGATCTTGGTTCCTGCAATCTCCGGCCGGAAAGAATTTTTGATCCACACGGGGAAGCCGGCATCGGCGGCCGGATACGCTGCCTTGGGATGGATGACCTTAGCGCCGTAGTAGGCGAGTTCAATAGCCTCGGCAAAGCTGATCTCAGGCAGCGTGGTGGCGTCCGGACAGATGCGCGGATCGGCCGTGAGCACACCGTCAACATCGGTCCAGATCCATACCTCGTTGGCGCCGGCCGCGGCTCCAACGATGGTGGCTGAGTAATCCGAGCCTCCGCGTCCCAGGGTCGTCGTCTTCCCCTGCGGATTGGCGCCGCTGTAACCTGCGACAACCGGCACCACTCCTCGTTCCAGCAGAGGCAGCAGCACACGCGCACAGCTTTTCTGGGTTTCCTCCAGGTCAGGTGCAGCGTTGCCGAAGTTGCTGTCCGTCACAATCACGTCTTCGGCGCGCACGAACTCTGCCTGGCTTCCCGATTGTTGCAGGTAGCGTGCCAGCACCCAGGCGGAGATGCGTTCCCCCAGTGCGACGAGCGAATCGGCGGTTTGCAGGGAAATATCAGAACGCAATGCGGAAAGCGCCTGGCAGGCGCTGTGCAGCTGGGCGAAAATGTCGGCGATGAAATTCTCTGCCTCACCTTTGCGGGAATCGTCCAGCAGGTTCTCAATCAGCTCGCGGTGTAGGGTGACGAATTTTTGCAAATGCGTTTTAGTCGCATCCGTTTCGCCGTGCCGCGCGGCGTCAATGGTCTTGAAAATGAGATCGGTTACACCCGCCATGGCCGATACCACCACCACAATGCGATCCCTGTTGGCCGCCTGGGCCACGATTTCAGCACACTGGCGAAGGCGCCCTGCGTTCCCCACCGACGTTCCGCCAAACTTCATGACGATCAAGCGCTTGCTGTTCATTCCGTTCTCCCTGACATCTGTTCACCAACTCTTCCAGTCATCGGTCGCTATACTTCTGTAAAACTCCGCCCAGCCGATCCATCAGAGGCACCAGTTCGCGGGTGATTCCGGCGCCGTTGTTATCCGCCTCCGTGTACAAAACCTCGCTGGACATGCCTTCTGCGGCAAAAATCTCCTGCAACTCCGTTGCGACTAAGGCCTCGTCCCGTGTGACGAAAGCGATAGCCGATGATCCTGAACCGCTGATGGCTACCCCCAGCAAGCCCGGCCGGCGCAGGGCAAGACATCGCTCCATACCGGGCACCAGTTTCTGCCGGTAAGGTTGGTGCAGCCGATCGTCAAACAATGACGGGAAGAGATCAAACTTGCCGGAGAAACAAGTTGCTGCCAGAAGAGCCGTTCGCTGCAACGTATGCAGCACTTCGGTGCGGTCATATGATTTCGGCAGCGCCTGGCGGGCTTCGTGCGTCGGGACAGTAACATCAGGCGTGGCCACAACCAGCCGAATGCTTTCGGGAAAGTTGGTCTTCAGCGCGGTTACCTGGTCAACATTGTTGGAGAGCGCCAGCACCAATCCGCCATAGTAGGCAGCGGCGGCGTTGTCGATGTGGCCTTCGATTTCCTCTGCCCAGCCCAGGATCTGCTCTGCCGGCGCCTCTTTACGGCTGTACCTTGCACCCAGCAGCAGTCCGGCGATCACGGCCGCCGCGCTGCTTCCCAGCCCCACGCTGATCGGTATATCGCTTTGCACCGCCACATGCCCCGCGGGCGCAGGCGCACCCAGTTTTTCTGCCGCATAGCGCAGAGCATGCAGAACCAAATTCGAGCTTTCCAGGGGAAAGCGCTCCGGCGTTTTCCCCTGGTATTCCAGGCTGAGCTCCGTTCCATCCGAAGGAACGAACAAGGCTTTGAGATAAAGCTTGAGCGCCAGCCCGCCGCAATCAAAGGCGCAGCCCAGGTTGGCGGAAGTGGCCGGTACGATCACGCGCCAGCCGTAACCACTGTTTGAATCTGATGGTTTCATCGTTCTCCCAAAAACAAAAACCCACTCGCCTTGGCGAGTGGGTCAGTAACTGTATGATTGCTGATTGGTTACGTTGCCGGCTCGCCCGTTTGTCGCCCACTAATGGCTGTTCGTGTGCTTGTTGTCAAACACATGGCCATGGCCGAGCTGTTCTTGCGAGCCTGCATAAGCGCCATTATGTTCTGGTTGTGGATAGGAGTCAAGAAATAGATAATCCCGTGCCAAAGTGGGAAGTTATAGCGAAGAAACAAAGAACTTGCAGTATTGAGCGCTGGCGACCCGTGCTTTTGTCATGCCTCTGGAAGCATTGCCTGATGACACACCAATGATCGACGATGCAATTTTCTTCACTTTTTATTTTTAAGTTAATGGTTAAAGCAGCTTGACACTACATTCCGCGCAGATTACCTTTCCAATATGCAGCTGATGCGCCAGAGCATGTGTATGTGTTGTCGCAAGACGACACGTCTGCCTCTGGCCGGAACAACTGCTACCTAATAAGTATTCATAGTTTAGGAAACAGGCCCATCGCCAGAGCAGGCGATGGGTTTTTTGCTTTTGCAGCATTAATCACAGTTTTCCGAGCGAAATATGAATGCACCGTCTGCAGCACCGGTAAAAGAAACCAAGGCCCAGCGAGCCGAGCGGCTCAAGAGGCAAAAGAATCCCTGGGAGTGCTTGGACGAAGTCCGTCAGTTTGCGGCTCGCGGCCATGCCGCGATTCCCGATGAGTGGATCAAGACATACTTCCGCTGGTGGGGTGTTTACACGCAGGGAGATGGCGCGGGAGCCCTGGGCGGTTCGGGCGGCGAAGGCAAATCCACGCCCTATTTCATGCTCCGTATCCGCCTCTCCAACGGGTTCATCAATGCTCGTCAGCTGCGCGCGGTTGCTGATTTGACAGAAAAATATGCCGGCGGAATCGCCGACATCACGGTTCGCCAGAATATCCAGCTTCACTGGATCACCATCAAGGATCTACCCCAGGTGCTGGAAACGCTCTTCGCAACCGGTCTGACCTCCATGGCCACCTGCGGCGACGTGACCCGCAACATCACCGGCTGCCCGCTGGCCGGCCTGGATGCGCAGGAAATTTGTGACGCTTCCCCGCTGGTCGACGAAGCCGTGCGACTGCTGGTGAACAATCCGGAGTTTTATAACCTGCCGCGCAAATACAAGATCAGCATCAGCGGCTGCCCTGACTGGTGTTCCTATCCTGAAATCAACGATCTTGCCTTCACTCCCGCAGTTCGCGAGAGCGAAGGACGTAAGGAAGTGGGATTTTCGATTCGCGTCGGAGGCGGCCTTTCTACCGAGCCTCACCTGGCGGTCCGGCTTAACGCCTTTGTGCGCCGATCGCAGGTGATTCCTGTCATCAAGGCCGTGAGCGAGCTCTTCCGCGAGGCCGATGTTCTGCGTGAGAATCGCGAGCGCGCCCGACTGAAATATCTCTTCCTGCAGCACCAGTGGACGGCCGAATCATTTTTGCAGGCAATAGAGCGCAAGCTGGGCTGCAAGCTGGATTCCGGCGTACCGGAGCAGGTTCCCGCGGATGTTTTCCGTGATCACGCGGGGGTGCACCCACAGAGACAGCCAGGCCTGTTTTACGTTGGCGCCTCGGTGCTGCGTGGCCGCGTTTCACCGCAACAATTGCGTGTTGCTGCCGATCTGGCGGAGCGTTACGGCAACGGCGAGCTGCGCACCACCAACACGCAAAATCTTGTCATCGTGAACGTGCCGCGCGAAAAGACCGCAGCGGTTGCTCTCGCGTTGGAGACGGCCGGCCTTCACGTCTCCGCTTCTCCTTTCTGGAGAGGCGCTGTGGCCTGCACCGGCAGCGAGTTCTGCAAGCTTGCCATCACTGAGACCAAAGCGTTCACACGCTGGCTGGTGGAGGAGCTGGAAGAGCGTTTGCCTCAGTTTGACCAGCAGCTCAAGCTCAACGTGACCGGCTGTCCGAATAGCTGCGGCCAGCATCGCATTGCCGATATCGGACTGGAAGGGAAGAAGATCAAAGCGGAAGGCCGCACCCAGGACGCATATTACTTCTGCCTGGGCGGCGCAGTGGGCGAACATGCCGGATTCGGACGGCCGATCGGCTACCGTTGTCCGGCCAACGAAGTGCCTGACGCCATTGAGCGGCTTCTGCGCAGCTATCTGGAAACGCGCCGGGCGGGAGAAAATCTGCGGCAGTTTTTTGCGCGCCACAGTGATTCGGTTCTACGTACTCTTCTGGCCGGCCAGGAATTGCCGCCGGTCTTGCGCAACCCTTCGCCGGGAAGGGTTCCGCACGGATTGGAAGGTTGAAAGATTACCATGTCGTTGTACCCTGTTTTTCTCAAACTCGAAGGCCATCGGATCCTGATCGTCGGCGGGGGTTTGATCGCCGAGCAGAAGATCGAAGCTGTTCTCCGCTCGGCAACCGATGTCACCGTTGTGGCTCCGCAAGTAACCCCGCGCATCCTTTTGTGGGCGCACCAGCAGAAACTCAAACATATTGCCCTTGAATACCGTTCAGGCATGGCGAAGGGCTATTTTTTGGTGATTGCGGCTACCGACTCCGAGCAGGTCAATCGCGCTGTCTATGAAGAGGCGCGGCAGTCGGGTGCTTTGAGCAACGCGGTGGATGATCCGGGTTATTGTGACTTTTATGCCCCTGCCGTGGTCAGCCGCGGCCCCTTCCAGATTGCCATTTCCACCGAGGGCAACAGCCCGGCGCTGGCACAGAATGTTCGCAAGAACCTGGAGCAGGAGTTCGGACCGGAATATGAACCCTGGACAGGGTGGCTGGGCCGCATGCGCCATGCGATTCGCAATCTGCTGCCGCACACGGAGCGTCGCAAAGAGTTGCTGCACCTGTTAACATTGTGTAAGCCGCAACGATCTGCGCCAACAGCCACTTCAGAGAATCAAACTATTTCAAACCACCAACTTCTGGGAGGGAGCCATGGACCATTTGAGCAAAGCAGACTTGGAGAACAAACTGAGGCAGGCGCTCAGAGAGCATCAGCATGAGGGCTTGAACATGATCGGCAATGCCGACCAGTTGCTGCACCGCCTGGTTCAGGCAGTGGAAGACTGGAGCGAAGGCCGCTCGTCGTTGAACAGACAAAAGACCGCGTAGGTCTAACAAACCAATGCCAGGCAAAATCTACATCGTCGGTGCGGGGCCCGGAGCAGCAGATTTGCTGACGCTCCGGGCTGCGGCACTGCTGCGCGAAGCTCACATCGTGCTGCATGACGATCTTGTGCCGCAGGAGATCCTCGACCTCTGCCCGAAATCGGCGCAGCTGGTCAACGTGGGCAAGCGTTGCGGGCGTCACGGCAGCAGCCAGGAGCAGATCAATGCGCTCATGGTCTGGTACGCAACTGAAGATCAAGCGATGGAGAGCAAGGATCGAATCATCGTCCGTCTTAAGTCGGGTGATCCTGCCGTGTTTGGCCGGCTGGGCGAAGAACTGGATGCTTTGCGCCGGGCCGGAGTCCAGTTTGAAGTTGTGCCGGGAATTACCGCTGCCGCTGCTGCCGCCGCTGCTGCCGAGATCACGCTAACCGACCGTCGCGTTGCGTCTGCCCTGGTGATTGTTACTGCTCACAACTGCCGCAATGAATCCTTCGAGCGGACGGTCTTTGATCCCGCACGTTCTACTTACGCCATCTACATGCCCGGCCCTGACTACGGCCGCACCGCGCGTGAATTAATCGAATCAGGCCAGGAACCGGCTACGCCATGCGCTGTGGTCTCCAACGCAGGCCGAGCAGACCAGGAGACGCGTTACCTCACCGTGGCGGAACTGGGATCCGCGCAAGGGATTGCCGCTCCCGCGCTGCTGATCGTTGGGGAAGTTACTCGCACAGCGAAGGTTGCAGAAAATATCTATCCGCCCGCGATCGAGGGCACCAGCGTTACTTCATCGCCTTCCTTAAATTTGTAGTCCTTGCCCAGGAAGCGTATGTCTTCATCATTCACGTAGACATTCAGGAATCGGCGCACGTTCCCCTGATCGTCGCGGAGATGCGGTTTGAGCTCCGGGAAGCGACTGCTGAGCGCCTCCAGCAGGCTGTTCAGATCGGCAGCGGCGCAGTTGTAGGTGTCTGCGCCTTCCGTATGACGCCGAAAGGCGCTGGGAATAGAAACTGTTACGCTCATTATGCTGCTCCTTTTCCGGACGCATGCGCGCCGGCGAACTCGCGTTCCAGATACTGTTCAAACGCCGCCAGCTTGGGTGAGATCGGCTCCACAGCCTCGAACCGGCCGGCCAATGCATCCGTGGTCTTCAAACCGTTGCCGGTGATGCAAAGCACCGTGGTTTCGTCCGGTGAGATTCGCCCTTGTGCGTAAAGCTTGCGTGCCGCAGCCACGGTCACCCCGCCCGCGGTCTCGGTGAAGATACCTTCGCTTTCGGCCAGCAGGGTCATGCCGTCCACGATCTCGGGATCGCTGGCGTCTTCAGCCCAGCCGCCGCTGCCCAGGATCGTTTTGGCTGCGTAATAACCGTCTGCAGGATTGCCAATAGCCAGCGAACGAGCAATGGTTTGCGGCTTCTGCGGTTCGATCTCATTGCGTCCGGCTTTCACCGCGGCGCTGATTGGACTGCAACCGGTTGCCTGCGCGCCGAAGAATTTTACCTGCTTCTCTTCGACGAGCCCAAGCTGGATCAACTCGTTAAATGCCTTGTAAATCTTGGTGATCAGCGAACCGCCGGCCATCGGCACCACTACATTGTCCGGCAGGCGCCAGCCAAGCTGCTCGGCGATCTCATAGCCAACGGTCTTCGAGCCCTCAGCGTAATACGGCCGCAGGTTTACGTTCACAAAGCCCCAGCGATGCTTATCCGCGATCTGCGAGCAGAGCCGGTTCACATGGTCATAGTTGCCGTCAATGCGGATGATCTGCGCACCATACACCTGGGTGTTCAGCACTTTGGCTGGTTCCAGGTCGGCGGGGATAAAGATGCAGGCGCGGAAACCGGAGCGCGCCGCCTGGGCCGCGACAGCGTTGGCCAGGTTGCCGGTAGAAGAGCAGCTGACCACTTCAAAGCCAAACTGCCGGGCCTGCGTAAGCGCCACCGCAACCACGCGATCCTTGAAGCTGAGGGTGGGGAAGCAGACGGCATCGTTCTTGATGTAGACCGAACGGCTGTGCAGGGTCTCGCCCAGCTTTGTGGCTTTCACCAGCGGTGTAAAGCCGGCTGGTGAGCTGGCGTCATATTGTTCTGGAAGAGGAAGCAGCTCTTTATAGCGCCAAAGGTTTGTGGGACGGCGCGCGATCTCATCTTTGCTGATTTCCGTGCGGATGCGTTCCCAGTCGTAGGCTACTTCGAGCGGAGCAAAGCAGGTCTGGCAAAATGAAATCGGCTGATTACCCCATGTGGCGTGGCATTCGCGACATCGCAATTCATAACGCTGGTTGGTGCTCATTTCTAGTCTCTCCTATCCCCTTGCGACCGGCTTTCTTCCCTGTGCCGACAGTAGACTTCAATTCCAGCAAAAACTAAAAACCCGCTGCCCTGAGGCAGCGGGTTCAATAAGTCTCGATGAAGTGCTTGCTTATGAACCTCTCTGCCTCTGTGTGGAGACACAAATAGCCATGGTGCGACAGCACATGGCCATGTTGGAGACAGAAAGTAACATCAAAGCAAGTTTACATCATCGCTCGGGCAGAGAGCAATTCGAGCGCAGCAGGGCAAAAACCGGCCAAAAGGTAGTTGGTATTTAGTAGTTAGCGAAATACTAACCGCCAGGTACTAACTGTTACCTGTCATCAACTCCCGGGCCCTGATCGTGGTTTTGATGACCGCATTCATCAATGTCACCCGCAGCCCGCCCTTTTCCAACTCCATCAGGCCTTCAATGGTGCAGCCGGCAGGGGTTGTTACCGCGTCCTTGAGCAGAGCCGGATGGTGCCCCGTTTCAAGCGCCAGCTGCGCCGAACCAAAGAGCGTCTGCGCCGCCAGCGTGGTAGCCATCTCGCGCGGCAAGCCCACTTTTACGCCCGCTTCCGCCAGCGACTCCAGGATCACAAAGACAAATGCGGGTCCGCTGGCCGAGAGAGCGGTGATCGCGTCCATATGCTTTTCGTCGACTACCAGTGCGCGGCCTACGCTCTCAAAGAGATGCCTGGCTGTCTCCAGGTGTTCAGGCTTGGCTGCCGGACCGGGGGAAATTGCGGTCATCGCAGCGCCCACCATTGCCGGGGTATTCGGCATAGCGCGTACAACCGGCATGTCCTTGCCCAGCTTTTGCTGGATGAATCCGGTGGTTGTCGAGGCAGCAATCGAGATCACCAATGTGCCGGGAGCGAGTGCCGGGGCGATCTCGTCCAACAGCTGGGCTAAAACCTGCGGCTTCACGCAGAGCAGAACAACCGGTGCTCCGGCGACGGCGGCGCGATTGTCCGTTCCTACCGGAACGCCGCCCAACTCACGCGCCAGCTCGCTGGAACGGTCTTCATGCTGGATCGTGGCGGCAACTTCCTGCGGCGCCACCAGCTTGCGCTCGAGAAATGACTCAAGCAGTATGGTGCCCATCTTGCCGCAGCCGAGCACGGCAATCTTCTTTGCCGACTGGGCTTGGGTTTCGCGCCCGGACTGTGTTTGTGTGGTGGACGAACTCATGGTGTCCGTTTCCTTTCTTCGCAAAAAACGAAGCCCGCTGCCTCCTTGTGAGAGCAACGGGCCTGAATATGATTGCTGTTCTTGAATTTATGCAGCCATATTTACCCCGCGGCCCACACAAATACACGGAAGCGGGTGCACCGCCTGCGCCGGATTGGGCCGAGTGGTAAACATGTCTACAGGCGCACTATAGCCCAACTCATCGCGCCAAACAAGTTGATAGTGGGCGCGGCATTTGGGATTTGGATGAGCTCATTCGTAACGGAGCGCAACCAGCGGATCCACGCGTGTGGCGCGACGCACGGGAATGTAACACGCTGCCAGCGCCACGAGAGCCAGCAGTGCCGAGACAGCCAGCAGTGTTGCCGGATCACCAGCCTGAACGCCGTAGAGAACAGTCTTCAGGAAGGAGGTTACGCCGACTGACGCGGCCAGACCTACAGCGGCTCCGGCGACGATGAGGACCAGCGCTTTGCCGAGCACCAGCTTTACTACATTGTGGGATTGCGCGCCTACGGCCATGCGGATTCCTATCTCGCGCGTTCGCCGTGTGACTTCGTAGGAGAGCAAGCCATAGAGCCCCATGCAGGCCAGCACCAGCGCCACCAGACCAAAGAAGCTTGCCAGCTGCGCGGTCATGCGCTCGTTCACCACCTGGCGATCAATAGCTTCGGTTTCGGTAGAGATGCGGAACAGGGCCAGATCATCGCTCTCATGGCTCACAATGTTGCGAACGGCGGGCATCATTGCCATCGGGTCACCGGCAGTGCGGAGTTCGTAGAAGGCCTCGCCGCCAATGTTAGGCATGTAGAACGTCGGTTTGATTTCCCGGCGTAGCTTGTTGTACTTGGCATTCGCCACAACTCCCACGATCTGGTAACCCGGGTCTGGAGGATCTCCGGGTTTCTCTGGCAATGAGTCGCCGAAACGGAGTCCCATTGGCTCTTTACCCACGAGATAGTGCTCGACGAATGCCTGGTTCACGATCACCGGCGTCGGGGCAGAGCCGGGCTTGTCGCCGGAATTTGCTTCTGCTGCGGCAAAATCAGCCAGCGTGAAATCGCGGCCGGCCAGGAACGGGATGTGTAGTGTGGCAAAGAAGTTGGTGGATATCGTAAGCTCATCGGCGTCTACCTCATCCTTTGAGTCCGGCGGCGTGCCGGGCCGATGGAAGCTTGTGGTGCTCAGTCCGCCGCCCAACAGCGGGCGCCACGAATAAGTCGCTGACTTTACGCCGGGCAGCGCTGAGAATTTTTCCTGCAGGTCACGATACAGGTTATCGACCTGCGCTCCTTTGTATCCCGCCAACCGGGGATCAACTCCAAAAAGCAGCAGGCTCGTCGTATCAAAGCCCGGGTTGAGGCTTCTGAGATTGCTGAGCGTTCGCACCAGCAGTCCGGCAGTCACCAGGACCACGATTGCCAGGGCCATCTGCACCACTACGAGAACTCCGCCGGATGTGAGCCGGCGCTGCCGTCCTGATCCCACGGCAAGGCCTCCCTCGCCCGACTTGAGCGTGGCAGTCAGGCCAACATCCGATCCGCGGAAAGCCGGCGCCAATCCGAAAGCGATGCCGGTCATGATGGAGACGCCCGCGGTGAAGGCGAGCACACGCCAGTCGAGTTGAGCGGTGAAGAGCGGCGGGTTTACGCTCCCGGCAGAAACCATCGCCATCAGCGCGCGTGCGCCCCACAGGGCGACGATGAGTCCGAGCGTTCCGCCGGCAAGAGATAGCAGCAGGCTCTCCGTAAGCAGTTGCAGGATGATCCTTCCGCGTCTTGCTCCCAAAGCGAGCCGTACCGCGACCTCGCGCTGACGTGCTGCCGAGCGCGCCAGCAGCAATCCGGCAACGTTGGCACAAGCTATCAACAAAACAACGCCTACGCAGAGCATCATGACGTAAAGCGGCCGCAGGGAGTCATCCTGCGAGCCGCCGAGCATCTGAGCTGCGGAAGCCAGCTTGATGGCGGGTTGATATTCGGACTTGAAGATCGGCTTGGGGAAGTTCAGCGTATCATTACGAAAAATGAGGCTGACGGCGGCCTGCGCCTGTGTAGCCGCTACTTCCGGTTTCACGCGCCCAATGACAATCAGCCACCAGGAATCCATCTGGTCCTGCTTGGCGTTCCACCTCGGAATCAGGCTGGAACGGCGAGACATCGGCACCCACAGGTCGTACTTGTTGGAAAGGGTCAAGGCCTCGAACTTCGGTTCCGTGACGCCGACGACCGTGAAGGGAACACCGTTCAAGCGGATGGTCTTGCCGATCGCTGCGTGCGATCCACCGAAAACGGTCTGCCAGAAACTGTAATTCAGTACCGTAACCGCGGCTGCTTCCTGGGAGTCATCGGCCGGCGAAATGAGACGGCCCAGGTGGGCGCGCAAACCCAGCGTGGGGAAGTAATCGCCGGAGATGAATCCACCGCGTATCATCCTGGCCGGTCCATTCCCGCTCATGTCGAAACTTTCACCGCCCGTATATGCCGCCACGTGCGAAAACAGATCCTGTCTTCCCTGGACTTCCTTGAAGAATGGGAGGGACAGCGAACATCCCCGGGGATTTTTGTCAGTGTCATCGTTGCAGTCGCCAAAGGTCCGATAGCTGTGGGTTGTCGGCCCGTGGTTGGCGTGCCACTCAAACACCACCAGGCTTTGGGGATCGCTGACGGGAAGCGAGCGGAAGATGACGGCATCAATGAGGCTGAAGATTGCAGTATTGGCGCCGATGCCGAGGGCCAGGGTCAGCACTGCGACCGTCGTAAAGCCCGGGGTTTTGCGCAGCAGGCGCAAGCCATAACGCACATCCTGGAGGCAAGCATCAAAGAACCGGCCGCGATGCACTTCGCGCAGAGATTCCCGGGTCTGAGCAACGCCTCCAAAGGAGATCAGGGCCTGCCGGCGGGCCTCATCGGCGGCCATGCCCCGGGCGATGTTGTGCTCGACTTCCCGCTCCAGGTGAAAACGCAGTTCATCGTTCATGTCATTTTCGCGGCGTTTTGGGGTCAGGATGGCACGTAGTTTCTTCAGCATCGCAGTCTGTCTCCAACTTTGCTCAACAAGGTCAATTCTGCTGTAAAACCAGGGCAATTGCAGCCGACAAGCGTTCCCACTCGCCCATCTCTTTTTCCAGCTGGCTGCGTCCGGTACGGGTCAGCGAGTAAAATTTGGCCCGGCGATTGTTGTCAGAGATGCTCCACTCGGAGCCAATCCATCCGCGTTGCTCCAGGCGATGCAACGCAGGATAGAGTGATCCTTGCCCGACCTGCAGGACATCCTTCGAAATCTGCTGTATACGCTGGGCGATGCCCCAGCCGTGCATAGGTTCCAGGGCCAGCGTCTTAAGGATCAGCAGATCCAGCGTGCCCTGCAAAAGATCGATCTGGCTACCCATCAAGCCTCTCCCCTCGGATGTCGACAGGATAGACGATTGCTCTTGTCGAATGTCAACAAGAAAGATTCATAATTCCTGGCGAGCAACTTTCCTTCTGGAGGAAGGGTTCTAGTCCCTTGTGCGCGGGTGAGTTCCTGTTTGGAACGATCTTGCACAGTTGGTGGTGCAATTTCAGGCAAAAACTCAGCTCGAGTGACAAAAAATGTTGCAAGGTTGATGCAAATCAGGTTCTCATCGACTAAGATGGTGCCCTTTCAGCTGCACTGATTTTGGAGCTACTTTGTCACCGATCGTTCTGGCCGATGATCTGACTGGTGAAGCCGCCACTTCCCAGGAGAACCCTCCATGCTGAAGATCACGAAGGCTGACTACGATTTGATTCGTTGGGAAGCCAAGCGTAGCTACCCCCATGAGTGCTGCGGCATTCTGCTAGGGACCGTCGCGAGCGGACATCGGTGGGTCACCATGACGTTGACCTGCGAGAACATGCGGACAGACTCGCCGGCCAATCGTTACAGCATTAATCCTGAACAAGTTATTGCCGCGCTTAAGCTGGCCAGAAACCGCGGTGAAGGCATCATCGGCTTTTACCATTCTCATCCTGACCATTCTCCCAACTACTCCTCCACCGATCTGGCTGAAGCCCACTGGTTTGACTGTTCTTACGTGATCACCAGCGTGGAGAGCGGGAGCCCGACCCTTACTGCTTCCTATGTCCTGACCGGGACGGAGGGAGGAAAGAGCTTTCAGCCTGAGAGCATTGAAATCGTAGCCAACCAGAGCTCTCTGCTTTATGCTACTTAGGCTATATACTATTGCCATGATTTCAGCCGCATCATTGCCGCCCATGGCCATGCCTGAAATGGCCCGATGTCTGATGCGGGCCTCCAGCCGCTGATCTCTCTTGCCTGCTGGATTCGGCGAACAACTGAAACTGGTTCCCCGCATTCAATTAAAATCACATTTAAGCGAAAGGAAATCCTTATGGCTACCACGCTGGCGCCTCATGAACTGCCTTCATTGAACAACGAAGAGGTCCTCCGCTATTCGCGGCACCTGATCATGCCGGAGGTAGGCATGGAGGGCCAGCAGAAGCTGAAAGCGGCGCGCGTGCTCTGCATCGGTACGGGAGGGCTGGGTTCGCCTTTGGCGCTCTACCTTTCCGCCGCAGGCGTGGGCACCATCGGCCTGGTGGATTTTGACAAGGTGGATTTCACCAACCTGCAGCGCCAGGTTATCCACTTCACGAGCGACGTAGGCCGGCCCAAGCTGGAGTCAGCGCAGGAGAAGATTGCCGCCATCAATCCTTTCGTCAACGTGAAAAAGTTTGAAACCAAGCTGACCAGCCAGAATGCGCTGGAGATTTTTTCCGATTTCGACATCGTTGTCGACGGCACTGATAATTTCCCCACGCGCTTTCTGGTCAATGACGCCTGCGTTTTCACCGGGAAGCCGAACGTTTACGGATCCATATTCCGCTTTGAGGGCCAGGCCAGCGTCTTTGCCGCCAAGGACGGACCATGCTATCGCTGTCTGTATCCTGAGCCGCCGCCGCCGGGTCTTGTTCCCTCATGCGCGGAGGGCGGTGTGCTGGGCATACTTCCCGGGCTGGTAGGATTGATCCAGGCCACGGAAGTGATCAAGCTGATTCTCGGCAACGGTCAGCCGCTGATCGGGCGCTTGCTGCTGGTGGATGCGCTGGGCATGAAGTTCCGCGAGCTCAAGCTGCGCAAGAATCCTGACTGCGTGGTTTGCGGCAACCATCCCACTGTGACTAAACTCATTGATTACGAAGAGTTCTGCGGATTACGAGGAGAAGAGAAGCCTGTGAACACCGGAGTTCCTGAAATCAGCGTGGAAGAACTGAAGCAAAAGCTGGATGCAAAGGATGACCTGTTCATCCTCGATGTCCGTGAGCCGCACGAATACCAGATCTGCAACCTGAACGGACACCTGATTCCGCTGAACGATCTGCCGCGCCGGGTGCATGAGCTTGATCCCAGCAAGGAAATGGTGGTTCACTGCCGGTCCGGTCAGCGCAGCGCTCGCGCTGTGGGTTTCCTACGCCAGGCGGGATTTACCAAAGCCAAGAACCTTGCCGGCGGGATTCTGGCCTGGGCGGATCGCATCGATCCCAAGGTACCGAAGTACTAAGCGACTAAGAGCCGCTGGTTTCGTCGTCAGGTTCGACCGTCTCTATGTCTCGTGACGGCGGCTCAGCTTCTTCCATCTGCTTTTTCCGGGCTTTGCTGTTCAGCTCCTGACGGACCTGCCGGGATCGGCGGATCACCTCGGCGAAGCGGTTCTGGGAGTTATCGGCGGGTGGCTTCTTTTCCATACCAGTAGCATACACTCACATGCGCCTTCGTGGCGTGTTGCGGGTTTCGAGTTTGATGAATAGACATGAAAAATGCTCCCACGCTCCTAACCCTACTAAGAATAGGCTGTGCGGCGCTCCTTCCCGCACTACGCGCAGCCAAAATCGATCCCTCTCGTAGTGCTAAGGAAAGAATGACGGCTTTCTCCTTTTTAGCTGCCACTTTTGTTTATGAGGGAAAGCTTGCAAGCCCGTCACTCGGGAATTTTAGTGGAAAGGATGGCTAAAGCCAGCCGTTCACGGCGTCAGGAAGAATACAGCACGATGCAAGAGAATGGAGACCTCGAACATGAAGCCAAATGAGCCCAGCCGCACAGCTCTGCTAGTCGCCCGACAACGAGCTGCTCATCAAGTGCTCGATGATGGCGCAATTCTCAATGACCAATTTGCCATGAAGATTCTGCGTGAAGACGAAAAGGACGTGCTGCAGTTTGCCAACGCACACCCCTTGGCCAGCATCGGACGTTTATTCACCGCCGCACGAAGCCGGATTGCGGAAGATGCTTTGTCAGGAGCTGTCGAAAGGGGGATTCGGCAGATCGTCATCCTTGGCGCCGGACTCGACACTTTCGCTCTCCGGAGTCCCCATGGCGCACGGCAGATCAGTATCTATGAGGTGGACCACCCCGCTACGCAGGCATGGAAACGCCAGCGCTTGGCTGAAGCTCAACTCGCGCTTCCGCCATCGCTTATTCTCGTGCCGGTCGATTTCGAACAGGACGATTTGGGAAAGACGCTTGTCGGCGCAGGCTTTCAGCCGAACTCGCCCGCATTTTTCACTTGGCTCGGCGTCGTGCCATACCTGACGCAGGAGGCTATTGGCAGCACTCTGGACTACATGGCATCAATCCAGAACTCGGAGGTGGTGTTCGACTACATGGAACCCCCCCAGGCACTCTCAGAAGAGATAAGGGAATTAGTGACGGAGCGAACCAAACAGCTTGAGAAAATGGATGAACGTTGGGCCAGCTGTTTCGAGCCGGCTAACATCGCAGCGTTTCTTCGCTCGCACGGATTCTGTGACATCGAAGACATCAATTTCCAGGAGATCAGGTCCAGGTTCGGCCGCGCCGTTTACAGGCTCGCGCCTGGACAGGCTGGCCTTCATGTTGTCCACGCCAAGCACTAGCCAAGTTGCCAAGACGGTGTAATTGCCGGCCAACCTGAAGTAATCCGTTTCATCCGTCACGCGACCCGCTGGCGGCGATTCTCCATTTTCCAGCTGAAGCAGGACAAGCTTAGGTGTAACAGCCGATTCCAATTATCCAAGGGCGTTTTTTCTCACGGAAATTCTAGTCGCAGTGCAAGCTTCGACCAATACCATTCTGAACTGCTATTTTTCTATTTGAAACAGATATCGCCCTTTGTGCTTTTCGCTGATTGACTCCGCTACTTGCAGAAACGCCCGAGCAGCATGGGAAAGCTGGCCGCCTTTGCGATAGACGATTCTCAGCTTGCGTTCCAGCTTCAACTCTTTTACCGGAACGGCGACCAATTCTCCGCGGGCCAGCTCCGGTTCCACGGCGATGCCCGGCACCAGCGCGACCCCGTTGCCGGCGACCACGAAGCGCTTGATTGCCTCAATGGTCGGCATCTCCACGCCGATGTTCAACGGCGTTTTATGCCGCTTGAATTCCTCCTGAACTTTCAATCGATAGGGCGAGACCACGTTGTGCGCCACGAACGATTCAGCGCCCAGCTGGCGTATGCTCACGCTTTTGGCCTGGGCCAGGGGATGTCCGGGGGGAACCACGAAGGTCAACTGGTCGCAAAAGACCACGATCGACTGCAGCACGGAGCTCTCCGGACAAAATGAGAGCACGCCTAACTCGACGGTGTGATCGGAAACTTCATCGGTGATGGAGCTGGCCAGTGACCGGTGGACCGCGATCTTGATCATGGGACAGAAGCGACGGAAATCTTCGAGCACCCGCAGCAGGTACAGCGCGGTGAACTCATTGGCTGCGATGGCGAGCGTGCCACGCTGAAACTGCCGCAGCTCTTCCAGGGATGCGCGCGCCTCGCGGCGCAGATTCAGCATTTTCTGCGCGTATTCTTCCAGGACTTTGCCCGCGTCGGTGAGCATGCCGTCGCGCGTGGAACGGTCGAACAGGGCCTCTCCGACTTCTTCTTCCAACTTGCGCACCATCTGGCTGACCGCGGGCTGGGTGCGGTGCACCTGGGCGGCTGCCGCGGAGAAGCTCCCCGTCTGCGCTACCGCAAGAAAGGTCTCGAGCTGAAAAAGGTCCATAGAGTTCGTTCCCATGTGTGCTGCGGGGCGCCCTGGTTTATACAATAAGAAACCGTAATAGTATCAGAAGAATTATAACTTTGACTTATTATCTTCCGAGAGAGGACCATGGTTGGGACGTCCGGAGGAGAGCACCATGGAGAAACCCCGCATTACATTTTTTGACACCACGCTGCGCGATGGCGAGCAGGCCCCGGGCTGCAGCATGGGCGTCTATGACAAGCTGCGTATGGCACGCCAGCTCGATGCGCTCGGGGTGGATGTGATTGAAGCCGGCTTTCCCATTGCGTCGGAAGACGATTTCCGCGCGGTGAGGCTGGTTGCCGCGGAAGTGCGACGACCGGTCATCGCAGGGCTGGCCCGCGCCAATGAGGCTGACATCCGCCGCGCCTGGGCCGCCCTGGAGCGAGCTGAGCGGCCGCGGATCCATGTTTTTCTCGCCGGCTCCGACCTGCATTTGCAATGCAAGCTCAAGATCAACCGCCAGCAGGCGCTGGAGCAGGCGTTTCGCGCAGTCTCCTATGCCAAATCGCTGTGTGCCGATGTCGAATTTTCACCGGAAGACGCGACGCGCTCCGATCCCGAGTTTCTGGTGAGCTTTGTTCAGGCCGCGGTGGACGCGGGCGCGGCCACCATCAATATTCCCGACACGGTTGGCTATTCGATCCCGGACGAATTCGCTGCCACCATTCGCTCGATTCGTGAGCGGGTGCGCGGCATTGAAGGCGTAACCATCTCGGTGCACTGCCACAACGATCTGGGGCTGGCCGTGGCCAACACGATCGCTGCCGTCAACGCGGGCGCGCGACAGGTGGAGTGCACCATCAATGGCATCGGCGAGCGCGCCGGGAATGCGTCACTGGAAGAGATTGCCATGGTGCTCAGCGTGCGCCAGGCGCAATTGCCTTACCAGACCGGAATCAACACGGAACAGATTTATGCGGCGAGCTGCCTGCTTTCTGAGATTATCGGTTTCACGCCGCAGCCCAACAAGGCCATCGTGGGCCGCAACGCTTTTGCTCACGAGGCGGGAATTCATCAGCACGGCGTGATTGCCAACCCGCTATGCTATGAGATCATGACGCCCGAATCCGTGGGCGTGCCGGGCAACAATCTGGTGCTGGGCAAGCACTCCGGACGGCACGCATTAGGCAAGCGCCTTTCCGAGCTTGGCTACACGGCTTCGGCTGCGGAACTAGATTCTGTCTATGCGCGCTTTATGAAGCTGGCCGAGAGCAAAAAGAAAATTTACGATCAGGATTTGCTGTCTTTACTTCCCCTGGCTGCACGGGAACGCTCCGCAGCTCACGTTGCAGGTTGATTGAATATTTCTGAAAGAAAGAGTTGGTGCCGAACCCATGCGCTTTAAATTGGCAGTTCTTCCCGGTGACGGTGTTGGTCCCGAGGTTGCACGCGAAGCTGTGCGGATCCTTCGGGCATTGAGTCAATTCTCTGATTGCGAGTTTGTTTGCGAAGAGAAGTCGGTTGGCGGCGCGGCCATTCGTGCTCACGGCATGCCACTGCCGGAAGGCACATTGGCCGCCTGCCTTAACAGCGATGCGGTGTTCCTGGGCGCCGTCGGCTCCCCGGATTTTGATCATCTGCCCACGCAGCAAAGGCCGGAAGCAGGGCTGCTTGGGCTGCGTGCGGCTCTCGGCGGCTTCGCCAACTTGCGGCCCGCGGTTTCGTTTCCCGCAATCGCTGATTGCTCCCCCTTGCAGCGGTCGCGGGTGGAAGGCGCGGATGTGCTGTTCGTGCGTGAGCTTCTCGGCGGGCTTTACTTCGCCCAGCCGCGCGGCTTTGAAGACGATCACGACTCCGCCTTCAACACCATGCGGTATTCGGTGGAAGAGATCGAGCGCGTGGCGCACATCGCGTTTGAGCAGGCGCAATCGCGCCGCAAGAAAGTCACATCGGTGGATAAAGCCAATGTGCTGGAGACTTCACAACTCTGGCGGCGGACGGTAACGCGCGTTGCCCGGGAATACCCTGACGTCACGCTGGACCACATGTACGTGGATTCCTGCGCCATGCACCTGATCACCAACCCAGCGCGGTTTGACGTGGTGCTCACGGAAAATCTTTTTGGCGACATTTTGTCCGACGAAGCCGCGGCCATCACCGGATCGCTGGGGATGCTGGCCTCGGCGACGATCGGAGGCGCGGTCGATCTCTACGAGCCAGTGCACGGATCAGCGCCGGACATCGCGGGCCAGGGCATAGCGAATCCTCTGGGCGCGATCGCCTCGGTCGCCATGATGCTGCGCCTCTCCGCCGGAATGAGCCATGAGGCTGCCGATCTGGAAGTTGCCATCCGCCAGGTGCTGGACGAGGGCTATTGCACCGCGGATCTGGCGCGTCCCGGCAAGCACGTGGTGAGCACCCGCGAGATGGGGGAGCTGGTGGAGCAGCGTTTTGTCGGCATGCTGGACCGGCGCTTCTCCTATCACGCTGTGTGAATGTGTAACTATGACTGCGCGAACATTATTCGATAAGACATGGGATCGTCACGTGGTGTGCGCCGGGCCTGAAGGTTCGTCGATCCTCTATATCGACCTGCACCTGGTGCATGAGGTGACCTCGCCGCAGGCGTTTGCCGGACTGCGTGAAGCTGGCCGCAAAGTTCGCCGGCCCGATCTCACATTTGCCACGCTTGACCACAACATCCCTACAGCCGGCAATCGCATGGCGATTGAGGACGCGCTGGCGCGCACACAGGTGGAAGCTCTGCGGCAGAACTGCCGCGATTTCGGCGTTCGCTTGTTCGATCTCGATGCGCCGGAGCAGGGAATCGTTCACGTGATCGGCCCGGAGCTGGGGCTGACGCAGCCGGGTATGACGATCGTCTGCGGGGACAGCCACACCAGCACGCACGGGGCGTTTGGCGCGCTTGCCTTCGGCATTGGAACCTCAGAAGTGGAGCACGTTCTGGCCACACAGTGCCTGGTGCAGAAGAAGCCCAAGTCAATGCTGGTGCGCTTCCCCGGCGCAGTTGGCGCAGGCGTGACCGCGAAGGATTTGATTTTGGCGATGATCGCGAAGATTGGGACCGACGGAGCCAGCGGGCACGTGATTGAGTATGCAGGCGCCGCGATTCGCGCGCTCTCGATGGAAGCGCGGATGACTATCTGCAACATGAGCATTGAAGCCGGCGCGCGCGCCGGAATGATTGCACCGGATCAGACGACGTTCAATTATCTGAAAAGCCGCCGCTTCGCGCCCCAGGGCAAGGCATGGGAAAAAGCCGAGCAGGACTGGTCAACGTTGCAGTCCGATGACGGGGCGCATTTTGACTCGACGGTCGAAATCGATGCCGCACAAATCGCCCCATTCGTAACCTGGGGAACCAATCCAGGCATGGCCGCTCCGGTCACGGGAGAGGTTCCCAGTCCGGATCGGGCTACAAACGAGTCCGAGCGCAACAGTATCGGCCGCGCGCTTGCCTACATGGGATTGCAGCCGTACACGCGGATTGAAGACATTGCGATTGATCGCGTGTTTATCGGCTCCTGTACCAACGCGCGCCTGGAAGATATTCGCAGCGCGGCCCGGGTGGTGAAGGGCTACAAAATCTCCAGCAGCGTGCAGGCCATGATCGTGCCCGGATCACAGCAGGTGAAGCACGCCGCTGAACAGGAAGGGCTTCACCGCATCTTTACTGATGCCGGCTTCGAATGGCGTGAGTCCGGCTGCTCGATGTGTCTGGGCATGAATCCTGACCGGTTGAAGCCGGGCGAGCGCTGCGCATCCACCAGCAACCGCAACTTTGAAGGACGGCAGGGCGCGGGCGGTCGAACGCACCTGGTGAGCCCCGCCATGGCCGCGGCTGCCGCCGTCACCGGCCGGTTCGTCGACGTCCGCAACTGGCGCTATAAGGATTGAGTGATGCAAAGCTTTACCGTCCATACCGGAATTGTTGCCGTGCTTGGGCGCGACAACATCGACACGGATCAGATCATTCCTAAACAGTTTTTGAAGCGCATTGAGCGCACTGGATACGGCGACGTTCTTTTCTTTGACTGGCGCTATGACCGGAGTGGCGAGCCCGATCCGGCTTTCCCGCTGAACGCGCCGCGGTATGGCGGCGCCAGCATTCTTCTTGCGGGGAAAAACTTCGGCTGCGGATCGTCGCGTGAGCATGCCGTCTGGGCGCTGCGTGACTATGGCTTTCGTGCGATCATCGCGCCGTCGTTCGCCGATATCTTCGCCAACAACTGCCTGAAAAATGGGGTGCTCACGGTGGCGCTTCAGCCTGCGGAGATTGCGCAGTTGATGGCTCGCGATTCCGCGGGGGTCTGCCGGCTCACCGTCGACCTGGAACAGTGCCAGGTCTCGGCGGAAGACGGATTCAAAGCCCGATTTGCGGTTGACGCTTTTACCCGCATCTGCCTGCTCGAAGGCCTGGACGAAATCGGCATGACGCTGAAGCACGAGGCGGAGATCGCAGAGTACGAGCAAAGGCGACAGGGTTTCATACAGGCACAATAGAGCCCGGTTTTTTCGTCTTCCGAACTTGTGCGCCGCCGCGGTCTCTTCTATCGTTATTCCATGCCGCCGACCGCAAGAGCGCCAGCTGTTCCCGGGCTTGAGCCGGGGAAAAAGGCAGTGGTTGTCTTCTTTGAAACCGACTGTCCTACCTGCCAGCTTGCATTGCCCTATCTCAACCGGCTCAGCCGAGAATCGGTCCAGGTGGTCGGGCTCTCGCAAGACGACGAAGCTTCAACACGCGAGTTCGTTCGGCAACTGCATATCAACTTTCCGGTGAAGCTCGACCCGGGGCTGAACATGACCCGGGCTTATGATCCGCAGTCGGTTCCGGCGTTTTATTTGATCGACGAGCAGATGCAAGTACAACGCATGCTCGTCGGCTTCGACAAAAGCGGGTTGAACGAACTGGCTGACGAGCTTGGCCAGGGCGTTATCGCGCCACCCGATGACGGTGCCCCAGCCTGGAAGCCGGGTTGCGGTTCACGCCATCTCGAACCCGCAGAAGCGAATATCGAAAACGCTGCGCAGGGCGATGGCGGCATTCATTTCCTGCGCCGCACCGGGGATCCTGCCTCGCGCATATCTCTCAAGGACAATGAAGATCCTTTTGAATACTGCCGCACGAAGTTTGGCGATGCTCTGCCGGTGATTCCGCCGACGGTGGAAAAGGTTGAGGCGATGAACGCAGTTGCGGGCCTGCCGGCGCAAACGGTAATTGCGCGCATTCCGCCGATGTACGGCGAAGCAACGGTGGAGAAAATCGCCGCCAACGCGGTGATGGCCGGCTGCGTGCCGGAGATGATGCGGGTCCTGCTTCCGCTGGTGCGGGCTGCTTGCGACGAGCGCTTCAATATTCATGGCGTCCAGGCGACCACGCATTTTGCGGCGCCGCTCGTGCTGATTAACGGGCCGGTGCGGCATGAGCTCGGTTTCTGGTGGAAGCAGAATGTTTTTTCCAATGTGACGCGCGCCAACAGCAGCCTGGGCCGGGCGTTTCAGTTGATCCTGCTGAACATTGGCGGAGGAAGGCCGGATGGAATCGACATGTCGGCGCTGGGGAATCCGGGGAAGTTTTCCTTCTGCATTGCCGAAAACGAAGAAGAGAATCCCTGGGAACCGTTTCATGTGACGCGCGGGCTCAGGCGCGAGCAGAGTGCTGTGTCGCTTTTCGCCGCCGAGGCGCCGCACGGCGTGAGCGAGCACCAGGCGACGCGTGGCCAAACCGTTCTGGAGACAATTTCGTTCGCGCTGGCCACGGTCTGGAGCTACAGGATGTGCCTGCTGCCGGAAGCGATCGTGGTGTTGGGGCCGGAGCATGTGAAGACCATCCACCGTGACGGTTTCAGCAAAGAGGCGGCGCGGCAGTTTTTGTTCGAGAACACGGGCATTCCGGTGCGATATTACTCCGCGACGGAGAGAGCTGAGGGCATGCATGCCACGGCGAATTACAAAGAGATCACGATTCGCGGTGAAAGGTGCTACCAGAAATTCCGGTCGCCGGAGTCGATCAGCATTTTTGTCGCGGGAGGCACTGCAGGGAAATTCTCCGCGGTGATCGGGAGTTGGGCCACCGGCCCGGCGGGAAGCCAGATGGTGACCTATCCGATCCCGGACAAATGAAGGAGTGAAGCATGGCGGTAACGATTGTTCATCCAGGAAATGAAAATGTTCCGCGCGCGGCAACGCCGCCTTCGCGGTTGAGCAGCCTGGCGGGCAAGAAGATCGGCCTGCTCGACATCAGCAAGCCGGGCGGAAGTTTCTTTCTTGACCGCCTGGAGGAAATTCTACGCGGCCACTACAGGGCAGCTGAGGTCTTGCGCGCGCGCAAACCCACTTACACCAAAAATGCCCCGCCGCAGGTGATTGAGCAATTGCGCGGCATGGATGCGGTGGTGGAGGGCCTGGCGGATTGAGGGTCGTGCACCACGTGCAGTTTGCACGATACGATCCACCTGGAGAACCTGGGCATTCCGGCCGTTCCGGTCGCTACAACCGAGTTCAGCGCTCCTGCGCGGGTGCAGGCCAGCGCGCTGGGACGCGCGGGATTTGACGCCGTCTACGTCCAGCACCCGATTCAGGACCAAACACCGCAACAGATCGCCGCGCGGGCGGATGCTGTGGCAGAAGAAATTGTGAGACGGCTGACTATGGCAGAGTAGCCTAAGGGCCCATTTTTCTTCACGCTATTTGCACCATTTCCGTTCCAATGGCACAATAAACGTCTATTTATCAACGGCCGGCTACGGTAGGATTTTGCGTCGGCGGCCGGAGTAAGGGCATCAAATTCTGTAAGGCTGCGGGCTTCAACAACCCCGCGGATCGGGCACAAACCAGTGCAGTGGATCCGCTGGAGCCTGCGGATGCTTTCAACATCTCCGTTTCGCACAACATGTTGCGGAACTGAAGGCGGAATCAATGTCGACTGCGATTGCTCCCATCGAAGAGCGCGGCGTCAGTTGCTCGCTCGATAATTACCTAGTTCTTCCCGACCACACCATGGACGCGCGCATTGCCGCGGCCAGACGCGAACTTGGCTCGCGCGCCGTGATCCTGGGCCACCACTATCAGCGGGATGAAGTCATCCGCTTTGCCGATTTTCGCGGCGATTCCTACAAGCTTGCCCAGGAAGCTGCGCGCACCGACGCCGAATATATCGTTTTTTGCGGGGTGCATTTCATGGCCGAGAGCGCCGATGTTCTGGCGCAGGCGGGCCAGCGTGTGATCCTGCCCGATCTAAATGCAGGTTGCTCGATGGCCGACATGGCGGAGATCGGCCAGGTAGAGAGCTGCTGGGAACAGCTTGTCTCATTGGGCCTAACCGACGATGCCGGCGGCGGCATTACACCGCTGACGTATATGAACTCCACCGCGGCCATCAAGGCTTTCTGCGGCGAGCGCGGCGGGCTGGTCTGTACATCGTCGAATGCGCCGGCAGCGTTCAAGTGGGCTTTTGCGCGCAATGACAAGATTCTCTTTCTTCCTGATCAACACCTGGGCCGCAATACTGCTTTCGCCATGGGCATTCCGCTGGACCAGTGCGTGGTCTGGGATCCGTTCATGATTCAGGGAGGTCTCGATCGGGAAAGATTGCATCGCGCCAGAGTGATTTTGTGGAAGGGCCACTGCTCGGTCCATCAGCGATTTCTTCCTGAACACGTCGACAAAGTGCGCTCGCGCCATCCGGATATCAAGGTCATCGTGCATCCGGAATGCCGCTGGGAAGTTTGCCAGAAAGCGGATGGAATCGGGTCCACAGAGAAGCTGATCAAGATGATTGAAGCTGCTCCGGCCGGCAGCAAATTCGCTGTAGGCACGGAGATTCATCTGGTGAATCGCATGGGCAAGGAATTTGCCCATGAGGGTAAAATGGTGATGACCCTGGATGAGTCAGGCTGCCTTTGCACCACCATGTTCCGGATTTCTCCGCAGCACCTGTGCTGGGCGCTGGAAAACCTGGTGGAGGGAAATGTGGTCAATCGGATTCAGGTGCCGGACGAGGTCAAACACTGGTCGCGTGTCGCGTTAGATAGGATGCTGGAGATTCACTGACAGGCAAATGCTCATTGGCCAGTTCTGAAATTCATCCTGGCGGGCGGCAAGTCGAATTACTGATGGCAAAACGGAAAACATTTACGCTGCAGGAGGCGACGACGCTTTTGCCTGTCCTGCAGGCTCTGCTAAAGCGAGCCATGGAAGGCAAGCGGCTCATTGAAAGCGTAGAGAAAGAGCTGCAGGATCTGAAGCATCGGATTCTCCTGAGCGGCGGGCTTCTGATAGATGTCCCGGCGATGGCGCGTCGCCGGGCTGAGCGCGACAAAGCCTTGCAGGACATCAAAGACGCTCTCGCGGAGATCGAGGCCATCGGAGTGCAGGTGAAAGATCTGGATATCGGCCTGCTGGATTTTCCCTGCGCGGTGGACGATGAGATCGTCTTGTTGTGCTGGAAGTACGGAGAAGAGAAGATCGGCTTCTGGCACGGGAAGGAAGAGGGCTTCCGCGGGCGCAAGCCGATCGACGAGCGCATTCTGCGCGGCAAGAGGAAAGAGAAACCCAACTAACCGTATTGGTCTTCTTTAGAACTTTAGCAGTCAGCGCCTCGCCGGCCTTCCTGCTCGGATAACCTTAAGGCTTCTTTCCCTGTATCCATTCCGGTTTGAAATCCGAATTGGCCAGCCATTTTACCGGCTCGACCATGGAATGGATCGCCTGCTCCATGTGGGTGAAGTCAAGATGGGAGACGTCATCGCTGGGGCGGTGATAGTCGGCGTGCAGACCAAAGCTGGAGACGGTTTGCGCAACCACGCCTCGCCGCGCCAGCGCGTAATTGTCAGAGCGCTGGAAAAAGTGCTGCTGCGGATGCGGATCAGCCACCAGCTTGGCGCCGTGCTTCGCTAACTCCGGGCCCAGGTTGCTGAGTTCGTAGCCGGTAAGCCAGAGTTCATCGGGCTTCACGGCCGCGTCAGGGCGGCCGATCATTTCAAATTCCAGGTTGGCCACAATGTTTTTGAGCGGCATCGGCGGATGCTGGAGAAAATACTGGTTACCCTGGCCGCCAGTCTCCTCGCTGCCGAAGAAGACGAAGAGCACGGTGCGTTTGGGCGCTTCTTTCTTCTCTGCCAGAGCGCGGGCGAGTTGCAGCACGGCGACACAGCCGGAGGCGTCGTCATCGGCGCCGTTATAGATGTTGTCACCGTTCACGGGCTGCCATACGCCAAGGTGGTCCATATGCGCTGTCAGCAGGATGACCTCGTCTTTTCTTTTTTCGTCACTGCCGCGGATCACTCCGATCACATTGCGGGTGTTCCACTGCTTCTTGCCTTCGCGAAAAAAGTTGAACTCGCCCGAGACATTCTGGATATAGCCGCCGTCGTCGCCCAGAGGCTCAATGCCGATCTGCCGCAGCTCGGAAGCGAGATAGGTGGCGGCGAGCAATTCGTCATGCGTGCCGCTGCCGCGGCCCTGCAATGCGTCACTGGCCAGAAATTCCATGGCGCCGCGGATCTCATCGGCATCGCGAACGGTGGCTTGCTGCGCCGGGAGCGGCAGAGCAAGGCTAAGAGCAATAAAAAATAAAAGCAACGAGTTGCGAATTCGCATATTCCCCCGAAGCTGAAGTATACAGGCTGGGGATTGTCTGCAACTTCCTGCGGCTGTCGCCGGGCGCTCAGGGGACATCTCTGCGGACGTGCGCTGGATGTCGAGCGGGGGCGCGCCGGTCGACTTCAGCAGCCACCCGGTCCAGCCAGCGCAGTTCGGTACGAAACTGCTCGACCACCAGGGTGATCATCCAAAACGCCTCATGAAATTGATGGCCAACTTCTTCCTCGACTGCGCGCAGCGTCTCTTCCTCGCGAGCGAGTTCGCGCGACAGGAATTCTTTCCGGCGCCGGAGCTGTTCGCGGATAATTTGCGGCCGCGCCTGCCAGGAGAGAGCCATCCAGGTGAGGAATGGCGGCCGCTCCCGTTGCGTGGTCCAATCAGCGCGCTCCAGCGCCGAGGCCAGCGCCATGCGCCCTTTGGCGGTGGTTGCGAAAATACGCCGTTCCGGGCCGAGAGCAGGCTCCTGATCGCCGGATTCCCGAATCAGCCCCTGCCGTGCAAGCTTCTCCAGCGAATAGTAGATCTGTGGCCGCGACACTCCCGCCCAATCCTGCACCTGGCGGCGTTCCAGTTCCAGGTTGGCCTGGTAGCCATGCATGGGTTGCTCCGTCAGGAGGCTGAGCAGGACCAGGTCGGGCACCGTGAGATCGCGCTTCCTAGCTGGCGGCATTGCCTGCTTTCCGCTGGCGGCTCCAGAACCGCCACTGGCATTGCTCCGGCGGCAGCAGCGGATCGCGTGCCTGAGCCACGGCTGCTGCAAAAACGTCCTGGCAGCAAATATCGATGTGTTGACAGGTAAGGCGGCAGAGCTTGCGATAGAGCTTGGCCGGGTCCTGATGGGCAAGCTGCTTCACGCTGCGGATTCCCAACAGTTCGAAATCACGCAGCATGGCCGGTCCTACGGAAATCAGATCCTTTAACTCTCTTTGCGCAACGGGCATGGTGCACTCCTTGAGTTGACAGCTCTCAGTGGCCGTCGTATCCTTAACTAGTCTAAATTAGATTAGTATAAAAGCAAGAAAAACTTTGGAGGGACAAATGAAGTCTGCAACCGTAAAGAAGATGACGCCGATCCTGTTCGCCCAGGAGCTTGAACCCTGCATTCAGTTCTGGACCGAACGGATGGGGTTTCAGAAAACCGTAGAAGTTCCTGAAGGGACCAAAGTTGATTTTGTGATCCTGGAAAAAGATGGATGTGAACTGATGTACCAGAGCTTCGCCAGCGTGGAGAAGGACAATCCCGCGACCGCGGAACTGGCGCGCCGAGGTCCAACATTTCTCTACCTTGAGGTCGACGATCTCGGCGGGGCGCTGGCCGCGACGCGAGGAGCCGAGGTGGTAATGCCGGAGCGTTCAACGTTCTATGGCGCCAAGGAGTTTGGCGTCAAGGAGCCGGCAGGGCACTTTATTATTTTTGCGCAGCAGGGAGCGGCGGCACAGGGTTCGGTTTAGTGGTGCAACAGCCACATCGCCCAGCCGGCTAAAAACATGCCGACCATGGCCATGGCAAAGCAATAAGCGCCGTAGCGAATCATCTCATTGGGGGTGTTGCGCTGGGTGATGCCAAAGACAATGGAGAAAAACAGTGCAAACAGCGCTGCCGCGTTGAAGTGAGAGAGTGTGAGGGCGAGGATCATTGTTTCTTCCCGATCGCGATGTGGTAGGCGTCCACGGCGGCCATGATGTTCAGAAGTCCTGCCACCACGATGAACTTGGTTCCGTAATCGGCGTTGGCGGTGGTGATGTTGGCGCCACCCCATTCAAAGATCCGTCCCAGAATATAAAGCGCACCGGAGCCGAAGTCGCCGATGAAGCCAAGGATGTCGAGCAGGTCGCCGGTGTTTGGCTTGTAGATCTTTCCCTCCATGGCCAGGCCGAAGGCGAACATGGCCACAACGGAAAACATGAGCAGCAAGCCGCGGATCCACTTCTTCTGGATCAGGTGACCGGCGCCCGGAATAAACCAGCCAATGGCCGGCGCCATCGCGGCGATGGGAGTGAAGGGAACAGCAGCGGACGGAGTCTCGGTCGCAGGAGTTGTTGTCTCGGTTTTAGCCATCAAATCAGGACCAGTTCGTTCTGTATTTTACCCGTAACTTCCGCTGCGCCATTGCGCGTGAGCACGTTTACTTCACTGCGCACGCCAAATTCCGGCAGATAGATGCCCGGCTCAATGGAAAAACAGGTATTGGAAATGATTTCGCGGTCGTCCTTGGTTTCCAGGTTGTCCATATTGGCGCCGTTGCCGTGGACGTTGACGCCGATGGAATGCCCGGTCCGATGCGTGAAATATTGCGCATAGCCGGCGTTGGTGATGTGTTCGCGTGTGGCCTGATCGACCTCCCAGCCGGCGATGCGGCGCTTGGCGGCAAATGCTTCCATCACTTTCCTGATGCCGGCATCGCGCGCGCCGGTGACGATATTAAAGATCTCCACCTGTCTTTCTGACGGCGTGCCGATCACTCCCGTCCAGGTGATGTCGTAGTAGACCGCGTTGGGAGTATTTGTTTTGGCCCAGATGTCGAGCAAAACGTGGTCGCCGGGCTTGATGTGTGCCGAACCCTGCGCGATGGGAGCGTAGTGCGGATTACCGCTGTTGGCGTTAACGGCGACGATGGGCAGGTCTTCGGTGACCAGGTTCTCGCGACGGAAGGCTTCGGCCAGCCACTGCTGGATCTGATACTCGGTGGCGCCGGCGTTGCGGGCGCGGCGGCCGATTTCCTGGAAGCAGGCGGGAACAATGGAGTCAATGGCATCGCGCGCGGCAAAGTGGCTGGCGATCTGTTCTTCAGTCCAGGCGGCCTCAAAGCGCGCTACCAGATCGCCGGAGCTGACAATCTCCTTGCCAAAGCTGCGGATCAGCTCCACCGTGCCTGCGTCCACCAGGCCGATGTAAGGAATCAGGTTGTTGGGCGAATACTGCATGGCCACGGTGCGCAGCCGGACCAGCATGGCTTGCAGGTTGTCCCAGAGTTCGCGCCAGGAGGAGTATTCGCGCTTGCTGCCGGGAAGGGAGTCCAGGTGTCCGGCTTCAATGCGGTGCACCAGCTTCAGGGGCTCGCCTTCGCGGGGGATGATGTAAAACCAGCGGCGCGTGACCATGCTGGTCTCCGGCAGTCCCAGGACTTTGTAGGCAATGGGGTCGCGGTGATGATGGTCGTAAAACAGCCAGGCGTCGATATTGCGCTCATGCAGGGCTGACTGAATGGCTTTCAAATCCATGGTGAATACTCTATTTAATCACATTTCCGCGCAATGACGGGGATGGGGGACGCAGCCAATTGTTTCGGAGGAGGCTACGAGTTGCATTTGCCCTGTCGGACCGGAGCCAGTTGAAATCGCGGGCGGAGTTTAGGCCGCCACAGCCTTGGCGGGTGCTTCCCTGGGCGTCAGCGTACGATCGTAAATCCACAGCAGCGCTGCTGTAAAAACCCCCACTCCGCTGATAACCCACCACATGCCTGATGGTTGATGTGTGACTTCACCAAAGTGATGAACGAGTTTCCCGCCAAACACCCCACCAACCAGCGAGCCAATGCCAATGGGCATAAAAGCAAAGCCCAGATATGTACCTTGTTGTTCGGGTGGAGCAAGACGTGAAACGTACTCGTAATAGCGCGGGGACAGGATGATCTCGCCAAGGGCAACGCTAGCTACGGCAATGTACGCCAATGGAACCGAGGGATGAATAGCCAACGGAATCCAAGCCAAAGCGGAGACGAGTGTGCCAAGCGTGACTGCCCGAAATGCGGGAATCTTTTGCGTGAGCAGACCAATTGCAACGGTAAGTGAAATCACCATAACTGGTCCTGTTCCCAGCATGAATGAGGTATCAGCTTTGGGATCAATGTAATCGTGCACGTAAAGCGGAAGAGTCAGAAACAGCTGCCAGTATACGATCCAGTATCCTGAAAAAATTATCAGAAACCACATAAACCGGCCAAAGCCAGTAAGCGCGATCACGAAGAGTCCAAGCCATATATACCAGGGCACGGCGAAAGCTATGAAGGCCGACGATATCTTGAGGATGATTGCAGCCGCTGCGATGGGCACAACCAAACGATACTTGCCTAGGACCTGGCCGAAATTTCTTAGGGTCTGCCCGATGCTGGGTGGAGGCGCATCTTCTGCTTTACGGGGTTCACGGAAAAATATCAGCACCACGAAAAACATGAGAAAAACACTCACAGCTGCCACGCGAAAAACATTTTCAATGCGCATGTGGTGTTGAACCCAGGAAGCCGTGTACGGTCCAGCCGCGCCGCCGATGTTCACCAGAGTGTAGTAGATGGAAAAACCAAGCGAACGAACGCTTTCTTTTGAGGCGCGTGCGGTTGTGCCCACGACGGAAGGCTTTACCATTGCAACGCCCAAAGCAGGAAGTATAAGAACGATTGTCACGAGTGATGTCAGAGACATCATCCCGCGAAGTGGAGCAAGCCAGGGTGCCGCGAGAGAGCCCAGCAGAAAGTACGCGCCACTCAGTATCAAATAGGCCAGCGCAAGCGCGCGCCGAAAGCCCAATTTGTCGGCAATCGTTCCGCCGAAGATCGCCAGGAACCAGACCCAGCCACCGAACTGTCCGCTCAGGCTGCTCGCTTCTTCCGAAGAGAAATTGAGGTTTTCATGCAGGTAAAGCACAATCACGGTGAAGACTGCATAATACGAAAGCCGCTCAAAAATCTCGGTGATGTTCGCCACCCAGAAGGGCCGTTCAAAACCGGTTTTGATCTGCTGGACGCGCTCGGAAAATGACAAGGGTTCCCTCCGTGATGGCTACTTCTCGCCTAACCATTCTGACAGGCGGGTGGCAACCGCCGCTTTCGTGAGACCGGCAATCCTGACTAGCTTGTTTCTGCTGGTTTCGCCGCTGGCTATGGTAACGGAGGATCGGGGAATTTCAAACAATTCCGCGAAGAATTCGATCACCGCCTGGTTAGCTCTGCCCTCCACGGGAGGGGCCGTCAGGGCGAGTTTGAGCGCGTCGCCGACAATCCCGGTGAGGGCGTTCTTGCGGGCGCGGGGGTGGACCTTCACGGCGAAGGTGATGCCCCGGGCTGTCTCGCTGATCGGGACCATCATTTGGCCAGGGAGAGCTTGAGCGAGAAAAAGAGCTCTGCGGCAACCGCGACGCCAAGCGCGATCACCTGGGGGTTCTGCCTGATGTCGTTACGCAACAGCCAGGGAACAGCGATCGCAAAGACCGCAAACAGCAGGAGGTTCGCCAGTAAGCTGACCCGTACAACCAGCCGGTCCTCAGGCCTCGCGGCGCGGACCAGGTTCAGCAACGCGCCAAATATCTGGGCCAGACCGCCGCTGACGAACCAGATCACGTCGAGGGTAAGGGTTTTGTGTACCAGGAATGCCGCCACGCAATGTATGCACCCGAGCAGCAGCAGCAACCAGGCGAATATGCGATCGAGTATCTTCATGGTTTTGACCTCGTTCCGAAAATAGCCGTACCCACGCGCACGCAGGTCGAGCCTTCTTCTATCGCGACCTCAAAATCGTGCGACATGCCCATGGAGAGCACATCCATCTGAACGTTCGAGAGATTGCGCGCAGCAATCTGGTCGCGGAGATCGCGCAACACGCGGAAATACTGGCGTGCGCCTTCGGGGTCATCAGTAAATGGGGGAACGGTCATCAGACCGCGGATCTGGAGATGCTGGAGCTTCGGCGCGGCGAGGAGCAGATTGTCGAGTTCGGGGGAGTCGAGAGGAATACCGGCTTTGCTCTCTTCTTCGCCGACCTTCATTTCAATCAGCACTGAAAGCCTTTTGCCGGACTGCGCGGCGGCCTGGTCAAGGCGCTCGGCCAGGCGCAGTGAGTCTACGGAATCGACGGCGGAGAAAAGCTCCGCTGCTTTTTTGGTTTTGTTGCTCTGCAGATGTCCGATCAGATGCCACTCGGCATCTTTGAGCGCGGCCAAGGCAGGAGCCTTGTCGCCGAAGTCCTGCACCCGATTTTCGCCGAAGATGCGCAGCCCCGCGGCGTAGGCTTCCTGAATGCGCTCCGGTTCCACGGTCTTGCTGACGGCCATGAGCGTGATTGCTTCCGGCTTGCGTCCCACACGCTCAGCCGCGCGGGCGACGCGCTCGCGGACGGCAGCGATGTTGTCGGCGATGGACATGAAAAGATTATAGGCGGGAAAAGAACGAAACCTTACCGCGGATGAATACGGATGAACGCGGATCAAAATTAAGATGAGGGCGAAATAAGAAAAGGGCGCGAAGAATCAATGATCTTCGCGCCCGCGTGAATTTGAAAATCTATTTTTTGTCGCTGCCCAACGGCTTGCGGGCGAAGTGGTAGAGCGAAGCGGCGAGCAATCCGAACATGACCACGGCAAGGATGTTGGCGAAAGTCGGGTTGTCGGCAATAAAGTGAAGCTTCGGCCCCCATGCGATCGAATGTTCGGGCAACCAATGCTTGCCCTCGAGAACCTGGATGACCATGCCCAGCAGGCCTACAATGCCGCCGGCGGCAATGAGTCCGCTGGAATAAAGTGAACCGGGGCTGACCTCGCTCTCTTCCGCAGCGTGCCCTGCGCGACGGCTGCGATACTCCACCAGCCAGCGCACCACTCCTCCGGCGAATATAGCCAGCGTGGTTGCAATGGAAAGATAGAATCCTACAGCGAAAGAAAGAGACCGTATGCCCAGAAGCTCCACAGCGATCACGAGGAAGACGCCCAGAAGAATCAGGCCCCAAGGCAGGCGGCGCTGGAGAATGCCGTTGATGACCGTGGCCATCAGTTGGGCCTGGGGCGCTGAGGCGCTGTCACTGCCGATGCCCTGGATCCACTGAACTTCAAATTTCTGGCTCTGTGGATTGTAAAAGTAATATCCGTTGGGGACTGTGGGCGAATTGATGGCCGTGTATAGCGTCATGCCCTTAACCGAGTGATCGGCGGTTGGGCCGCCGGCCGTGGCGGAAACCGGAACGGTTTGGCGATCGAATTTTCCTGAATATTCAGTGACGCCGACCGGTGGGTTGTGAACATCAATTGCGATGTTCGCCGGACGAAAAGACTCAAGTGCCGCATTCATCAGTCCGAGCGTCATCCCGATGGCCGCGACAGAGACGGTCACGCCTACCATCAACGCCAGCTGTTGCTTGGCCGGCGTGGCGCCGACCAGGAAACCGGTTTTCAAGTCTTGCGAAGTATTGCCGGCATTGGCGGAGGCGATGCAAACCACGCCTCCGATCGTTATCGCCAGTGCGGAGAATGCAGTCGCAGTCCAGCCCATAACCAGAAACATGGCGCAGGTCGCCATGAGAGTGGCTATCGCCATGCCGGAGATCGGGTTCGAGGAGCTGCCGATCAAGCCGGTGATGCGCGATGAAACGGTGACAAACAGGAAGCCGAAGACAACCACCAGAAGGGCGGCAAAGAAATTGTTACCGGCTGAGGTCTCGGCGTGAAGGATGGGTTTGAACGTCAGCAACGCCCACATAAGCACCAGAAGAATGCCGGAGCCGAGCAGAGCCCACTTCAGATTGAGGTCTCTATCCGTGCGGCGAAGGCTGGCGGCTGCGGCTGCGCCTTTGGCCAGATCTTTGGCGCCGGCGCGCAGCGCGCCCACGATCGTGGGGATTGTGCGCAGCAGCGTGATCAGGCCGGCTGCAGCTACTGCGCCCGCGCCCATCGGCCGGATATACGCGCGATAAATATCGTCGGGGCCCATGGCGGCGATGGGCATGGTTCCGGGGAAGATGGTTCCGGTTACGTGCGAGCCGAAGAACTTGATGGCCGGCATCACGACCAGCCAGGCGAAGACGCCGCCGGCAAAGATGACGCCGGCGATGCGCGGCCCAATGATGTAGCCCACACCGAGGTATTCCGAAGTGGTGTTGGCCCGAATGGAAGAGCCGGGATACCAGCCGGGCGTATAGGTCGGCGTGCTGGGCCAGACCTTGAACATGAATTCGTTCTGGAAAAAGGTGTAGAGCGCGCCCAGACCCAGGCCGGCGAAGACGCGTCCGGCAAAGGATCCGCCTTTGTCGCCGGCGATCAGAACATCGGCACAGGCGGTGCCTTCAGGATAAAGAAGGTTGCCGTGTTCTTTTACGATCAGCTGGCGGCGCAGGGGGATCATGAAGAGGACGCCGAGCCATCCGCCGATGAAGGCCAACAGGAAGATGCGGGCATATTCGAGCGGGAAGCCAAGAAAGATCAGCGCAGGAAGAGTGAAGATGACGCCGCCGGCAACGGATTCACCGGCCGACCCAGCGGTCTGCACGATGTTGTTTTCCAGAATGCTGGCCTTGCCCAAAGCACGCAGAACGCTGATGGAGAGCACCGCAATGGGAATTGAAGCTGAGACCGTCAAACCCGCACGGAGGCCGACATAGACCGTGACGGCGCCGAAGAGAATGCCAAAGAGGCCGCCGAAAAAAATGGCGCGGAAGGTGAACTCCGGCCGTACCTCTTCTGCCGGCACGTACGGTTGAAATTTTGGTTCCTCAACTCTTGCTGGGACGGAGTCGGCCACAGTTTCCTCCTGCTTGCTGGTTAACGCTCGGTGAAATCGAGGGCAAGTTAGCACATTGGCAGGGGTTGTTACAAATTGAGCCGCTCTGCGGGCGTGAGCCTGGATGGTCCACGGTGTCTTTTTCGCGCAATGGATGGGAGGCCGCGAGCCCGCAGGCGAAATCCCGAGCGTAGCGAGGGATCTAACCACCCCACAATCGAGGGCGGCTGCGTGAGAAGCACTCTCGTGTTTTAACCGTCATTTCATTGCACTGGCACCGTAACCCGGCTATACTTTGGGCAGAGCACATCCTCTCAAAGTTCCCTCAAGGGGGGTTAGTCTTCAGTAGTAGTGTCATAGACCGGGCTCAAAATGTCTCCCATCGCACCCCCTATCTGCGCGATGCGATGAAAAGTGCGGTCAAAGTTACCAGCGAAAGCCTCTTTGCTGTCCTTTTTCCTTCCGACTGCCGTATCTGCCAATCGCCACTGATGAGCATTTCGCGGCTGCCGGTTTGCGAAGCTTGTCTCGCCAAAATGTTGCCGCTCGAAGGGTTGCTGTGCCGGGTTTGCGGAGAGAAGCTCTTCAGCGCTCATTTACTGGCTGAAGATGGTCCCTTGTGCGGGCTATGCCGACGCGTACGGCCGGAATTCCTGCGCGCCGTTGCCTACGGAGCCTATGAAGGCGAATTGCGCGAGCTGATTCATCTGTTCAAATACAGCGGCATCAAACCAGCTGGAGCGGTTCTGGCAAGGCTACTGGGTGGCGCGATCGGACAACTTGCGCTGCAGAATGACCTGGTATTGATAGCCGTGCCATTGTGGTCGGGGAAGCGGAAGACGCGCGGTTTCAACCAGTCTGAAGCCATAGCGAAAGCTTTCGTGAGCTTGCAGACGGCGAAAAGCATCCAATTAGATACCGCTACTCTCGTCCGCACTCGGGAAACCGCTTCGCAAACCGGGCTTACACGCCGGCAGCGCCGAGCGAATGTCCGTGGAGCTTTTGCGGTGATAGCGCCGGAACGAATTCGCGGCCGCAGGGTTCTTGTGATTGACGACGTAATGACGACCGGCACTACGGTGAACGAGTGCGCCAGGGTGCTGCGGCGCGCGGGAGCCAAGGAGATTTTTGTGGCTACGGTAGCTCGGGCCACGAAAGAAGTCGAGAGCGTGAGGCCCAGCGTGGCCGCCGCTCACGGAGGTAACTAGGGGCCATGCAAGAACGGGACAGACGAAACAAACGCCACCATGGCGACGCGCCAGTTGAACCGCCTAAGCCACGCAAGACCTTGCTGATGCAGACTCCGGTGCTGGTGTTGAACGCGTCCTATGAGCCGATCAACATCTGTGCCGCCCGGCGTGCGATCGTCCTGGTGCTGAAAGGACTGGCCATGCCGGAAGAAGAGAACGGACATTTTCTGCACGCGGCACGGCTGGCCATGCGTGTGCCTTCCGTGATTCGGCTGCTGGAGTACCGGCGCATTCCGCACCAGACGCGCGCTCTCTCGCGCAAGAATATTCTGCTGCGCGATCGCAATACCTGCCAGTATTGCGGCACCGTCCTGGCCTCCAGCGATCTGACCCTGGATCACGTGGTTCCGCGCTCACGCGGGGGATCGTCAACATGGGAGAACCTGGTGGCGTGCTGCCATCCTTGCAATCGGCGGAAGGGCAACCACCTGCTGGGCGAGACCGAGATGAAACTTCTTAAAGAGCCGCGTCCGTTCACCCTGCATACCAGCCGCCATATCATGCGCATGATCGGGCGGTCTGATATCAAGTGGAGAAAGTATCTCTTCTACTGAAAAATTACTAGCGTGGTGGACGAAAAGCGCTTCAACGAGGAGAGTCACGCGATGCGCTCTTGTGCCTCTCTTCTTCCGAATGTGGGTACCCAGATACTCAGGCAGCGATTCTTACAATGTTTATCATCTAGTAAGTACCTGTGCATCAATCAGTTACTAGCTGCGCTGCCCGGCTGAGATGGCACTAAAACTGCTTTGATTCTACAGTGCCTGCCGATTCGTAGCTTTAAGCATACACAGAGACGCTGTCTTTGACGGGTCTTCGTGCGCGCGTTCGCAATCGCGCGCAGGCCGAACCATTTCCCAGGGAGAATGAATGGCAGATACGATTTTGGAGCAAATCCTCGCGGACCTACGCAGCAACGCGGCGCAATATTATCCTCGCCACGGCGAACTTAAGAACGTAAGGATCGTTGGTCACACGCCGAAGAGCGATCACTTCATTTATGACGCGTCCGTGGAATTTGGCGAAGCTAATGAACGGGTGGCGATCAAGGTGTATCGCTCCAGCAAGTGTGGGGGCAATGCCAAGGGGGTGGCCCGCCAGGAAAATGCGAACCTGGACTATGTCAACCAGAGCGTCGTAGGACGAAAAAAGCTGGATGGGATTCCGCGCGTGCTGGGAGATTACAGCGACTGCGGCGCGGTGGTGACGGACAAGGTTGCCGGATTGCCGGTGCAATCGATCATCATGAAAGCTGCCCTGCTGCCCGGTTTTGCCGATAACGGCAGCATCGCCCTGGTGGCGGAGCGGGCCGGAGAATGGCTACGCACCTTTCACAAAGCCACAGCGGATGCACCGCAGCCGTTTGACAGCGCCGGCCTTATCGGCAGCCTGGAAAAACTTTGCCAGAGCTGCAAGGACGAAGGGTTGGACGAGAACTCGATCAAGCTCATTCTGAACGGAGCCAGGAACGCGCTGGCCAAGACGCGGAAATCGCTACCCAGTTCGGCGGTGCTGGCGGATTTCACACCGCTGAACGTGATCGTGACCGAAAATGGAGTCGGCTTCTGCGACTTTGCCCGCATGAAGCGGCGCGGCAACTCTTTTGAAGACCTGGCCACCTTCCTGGCGTCAGTGGAAGCTTTGGAAAAATATCCATTCTGCAACCGCCGGATCACGGCGCAAATCCAGGAAAATTTCCTCAACGCTTACAACGTCAGCCAGGCGGATGCGCCGGTGCTGCGCGTCTTCAAGATGAAAGCGCTGCTGGGGATGTTCGCCCAGGGCCGCACAGTCAAGGAGAGCGCGCTGCGCAAGAAGGTGATGTGGGCCAACGTGATGAAGAAATTCATCCACCAGGCGGCGCAGAGATCGATGTCGCCGGCAGCGGCAGCGTAAGATTATTCAGTTTTCGAAAATGAAGGGCCATCCGCAAGGATGGCTTTTTTATTTCTCTTCACCGCGAAGGCCCTCACCCGCCAAGCCAAACCCGGGCTTGCCGGGGACCCCGTACGCGGGAGACCCGGAGCTCTAACTTTATCTACCGCGGATCAACGCGAATGGCCGCGGATCGCCTTCTTTCTTTTTGGAAACTTAAACTCAAATTCCGCCATGCGCACTTTTCTGCCGCTGAACTTGACGCCTTCCATCTCCAGGCGAAAGCGCTGATCGAGGCCTTCTTCGCCGGGGATGGCAATGCGCCCGCCGGCCGCAACCACGCGATGCCAGGGAAGCCCATGCGTCTGGCCGAGCACCCGTACCACCAGTCGCGCGCCCTGGGGAAGTCCGGCCGCGCGACCGACGGCGCCGTAACTTGAAACCTTGCCGCGGGGAATCGACATGATGGCTTCGCGGATTTTGGCAGCAGTTGTCTGGTAGGGCGTCCTGGTCTTTGTGTTTGGCTTTGGCTTCCTGTCTGTTTTTGTCTTTCTATTTGGCATCGGCTCAATTCTAAACGCCAGAGTGTGACCATAGTGCAGCATCTGATGCGCAAGATACACGCGATATTCACTTTGTCCCGCGGCCTGCCGATGCTAAGCTTCGGGCAAAATGGGGGAGACTGCAAAATGTGGATAGAGAACGAGACGCGGCGGGCCAATCGCAACCTGCTCTTGGTGAACGGAGTGATGGGGGCGCTGCTGGTCCTGATCATCGCCGCCAACTTCCGCTATTGCGCCAACTTTGTGCGCGGGTGCGAGCCGATTTCGGCGACGGAGCTGGCCGGTTTGAAGTCGCCGGACCAACGCTGGAGGAACTTTGTAACCGTCTCTGGGGAGAAATCCGTGAAAACGGACTATAACGTGATTGAGGAGACGACGCGAAATGGCCAGGTCACTTCGCGCGAGGTCAAGGCTGAATACGTCTTTCTGCGGACAGGCAACAAAATTCTTCTGGTGAAAGCGTCTCCGGGCGCCGAAAAATTTGAATACTCGGGCGAGCTGGTGCCTACAACGCCCCAGTTGCAAAGCGACGTTGTGCAGCCTCTCAGGGAACAGGATCCGGACCTCGGAGCTATGGTGCTGCCCTTTACCCTCAACGCCGCAGACTTTCGTGAAAACGGTTATTGGGGCCTAGCTATGATTGTTCCGCTGCTTCTGCTGGCGCTCTGGAACGCAATGAAGGCAGTGCGCCGCTCCAGCGAGGTGCAGAGCGCACCGACGTGGAAGATGCTTTCCGCATTTGGAAGCGCGGAGCAACTTTCGCAGGAGATTGAGGCCGACCAGATGGGCGGCGGTGTACGCAAGTACGGCAACCTGCAGATCGGCGCGCAATGGATGGTGCGGCGGAGGACTTTCAGCACCTGGGTCTCTCCCGTTGCTGACCTGGTCTGGGTCTACAAAAAGGTGACCAAGCACTCGGTCAACTTTATTCCTACCGGCAAGACGTACTCGGTGATCCTGGTGGGCCGTCACCGGCAGCGGACAGAAGAGCAGATGAAAGAGAACGCCGTCAATGAGCTGCTCGCAGACCTGGCCAACCGCGTCCCCTGGGCCATTTTCGGTTTCAATCAGAATCTCAGCCAGACCTGGCAGAAAAACCCGCAGAGCCTGATCGCCACGGTGGATTCCCGCTACCAGCAGTATAAAAACCAGACAGCTGCTGCTGCAGCGCCGACATCGTAACTCACTGAATCAGTGATGGGTTAGCAACCCTTCGGGGCGCGCCTTTGGGCGCGCTCGCCAGGGGTTTGTAATCTTTCCGTCTTTTTCTGATGCAGATCATTGACCATGCTCAGGCGGGGGAAGTACACTGCTATTTTGATTTTGAAAATGAAATTCAATTTCATTTTCAAAATGGAGTCTCTTCAAGATCAATTTCTTTCGAACGGATTTCCCGGGAATGGAGAAAAACAGCGTGTTGGGAAGCAATCTTAGAGTGGTTGCATTGCTGGGACTGACATGGCTGCTGTTCTGGCCGGCGCGATCGCAGGCGCAGGAAAATTACTTTGTTACCTATACGCAGCACATGGAGGAACCCGGGAACCTGGAGTTCGCTACCAAGTCGGTGGCGGGATTTCCGCAGGCAGGCAACGCTTTTCTGGGCAACGCGTTTGAGCTGGAATATGGCGTGAAGACCTGGTGGACTTCTGAGCTCTACCTCGATTCGCAAACCACAGCCAATGAGAGCAGCCTGTTTACCGGCTTCCGCTTTGAGAACCGCTTCCGTCCGCTGCTTGGGGAGCACTGGATCAATCCGGTGCTCTACGCCGAATTTGAAAACATCAACAGCGCCGACAAAGCGCTGCTGGAAGTGGTGGGGCACGATGGCATCAACGACTTCCTGGAGCGCAACGATCGCAGCGAAAAAGAGCGCGAGGTGGAACTCAAGTTGATTTTGGGCAGCAACTTCAAAGGCTGGAACGTTTCGGAAAACTTTATCGCGGAAAAGAACCTGGCGGCCGAGCCGTGGGAATTCGGTTATGCCGTCGGGGTGAGCCGTCCGCTGTCATTGGCGGCCAGCCCGAACCCGTGCCGCTTGTGCCGGGAAAATTTCACCGCCGGCGCGGAGATGTACGGCGGTCTGGGCGACCGCTACAGCTTCGGCCTGCATGATACGTCGCAATACCTGGCGCCGACCATGGCTTTCCATCTGCCCAGCGGTCCGACGGTGGCCGTATCGCCGGGGTTTGGGCTCAACAGCAACAGCCACGGCTTTCTGCTGCGGTTCGGAGTTTCGTACGAAATCGACCAGTTCGTCTCACGGCTGAGGGGGAAACGGTAATGTCGCGAAGGAACGCTTGGTTGTTGATCGCCAGCCTGCTGCTCTCGGCGACATTCCTGTGTGCCGCTTCCATCGGCGATGGCGCCTGGAAGGCCAAAGTTCCGGAGAAGGAACGCGCGCGAGAGAATCCTTATGACAGCCAGTCAGACGCGATTGCTGCGGGAGCCAAGCTTTTCCGGCAGAACTGCGCCTCCTGCCATGGCAACGAGGCTACGGGAACCGAGAAGAAACCAAATCTCCACTCTGACCGTATCCGCAACTCCACTCCAGGGGAGCTGGCATGGCTGCTAAAAAATGGCAGCATGAAGAACGGAATGCCCTCGTGGTCGCGCTTGCCGGAGCAGCAGCGCTGGCAAATTGTGAGCTATTTGAAGAGCCTGCAGTAGGGAATTAACCACAGAGGACACAGAGATACACAGAGGTTCTCGTGTAAGGGGTTACTCTGTGTTCCTCAGTGTCCTCTGTGGTAAAGAGTTCAGTTCCCGCTCGGCCGGCGCTCGCGCTCATACGGCTTTTCCAGATAGCGGCGAGCTTCATCCAGCGCGCCCTGCGTTGGATCCTGGGTCTGTATGGCCTGGCGATATTCGTTTACCGCGCGTTCACGCTGTCCGGTAACGTCAAAGATCTTGCCCAGCATGATGTGGCTCCAGACTTCCGTCCAGCGCGGCTCGCCATCACCGTTCAAGGCTTCACGGAATTCATTGGCAGCGGATTGGTAGTTGCGCTGCAGGAAAAAGATGTCGGCAATGCGGTAATGAGCCAGCGAACTGTTGCGATTGACGTCCAGCGCTTTGTTGAGCTCAGTGAGAGCCTGGGAAAGGTTGCCCTGAGCGGTCAACTCCTGTCCGCGACGGATGGCCACACGCACGCGGAGATCGGGCGAGTTCTTGAGCACCCAGTTGTTGGGGTCGAGCACCAGGCGGCGCGGTTTGCCGAAGGTTTCAACGGAGAAAGCTGAATCGGTGCCGGCAACTTCAATGCGCTTCATCTCGGTCTGGCCGTCGGTGTCGACCTTGAGTTCCAGCGGCATGCGGAACAGATCGAGGTCCTGGTTTATCTCGCCTACCACGCGAAAGCCTTTTTTCACGCGATAGACCGTGTATTTCATCTTGAATTCAGGCGCGCCGGTGCCATCCACCCACTGGGAGAAAAAGGCGGTCAACTTGTCGCCGTGAAATTTTTCCGCCACCGACTGGAAATCGCCGACCGATACGGATTTACCGGCGTACTGGGTCATGAATTCTTTCATGGTCTTGTCAAACGCAGCATCGCCGACGACCCAGCGCAGCATGTGGAAGATCATGCCGCCCTTGTCGGTGACCAGCGACTGAAATTCAGGAGAGAAGGTGTCAAGCTTGCCCGCGCTGCCCAGGGGCGTGTTGTCATAGGCCAGTGCGCCGACGGCCATGTCGCGCGAGGCATCCTCAAAGGCTTGCTCGCCGGCGGTGTTCTGCACGTAGCGCATCTCGGAGTCGCGCGCGCCGCCGTCGATCAGCCACCAGTCATCCTTGCTGGCCGGGCTTACATTTCCACCCCACCATTGATGTGCGATGGAATCAGCCAGCAGGCGGTAGTTGGTTTTTTCGCTGATATCGCGCGTAGCCAGGGCAGCGATCTCCGGCGCCCACCACATGGGGACGGTGTCATCCGGCAGTTCAACAATCTTCAACGTTCCGCCAGCAGGAGATTGTCCATAGAGGCTGGAGAAATATTCCAGTTCCTTGTTTGCCATGTCGGCATAGGCGGAAGCAAATTGTTTCTTGTCGGAGGTGAAATAAAGCTTGGTGTTGCCAAAAGCGCTTTCCTGGAACGGGCCGGCAAAGATGCTTCCGGGAAAACTCGGCTTTTGCCAGCTGAAGGAAGTGATATTCCTGCCGGCCGGACCGGGTTTGGCCGGACCGGTGGCGCCGCTGCCGATTACCAGAAAATTGTTGGGCGCCGTGATGTTGATGGTCGCCGTAAAGCGATCAATGCCATAGTTGGTGACCGGAAACCAGCGCGCCGGATAAAGGAGATAAGAGGTATCTTCGCCGATGTATGCCAGCTTGAGGCCATCCACCGGACTGTCGTCAGCGTTGGCAAAAGGGCCTTCATACTCGAAAGTCAGGGTTGAGGAGCTTCCCTTCGCCAGCATGTTGGGGAAGCTGATGCGGACGGCGTTATCCTGGGTGACCCGCTCAGCGGTCAGCGGCTTGCCCCGTTCATCGAGCACCTTGCTGATGCGGAGGCCGTTATTGAGTTCAAAGCTGGCGAAGTTCGTATCTTCGAGCGCCGTGAATTTCACCTTGGCGCGAGCCGACAGCCGGTGAGTCTTGGGGGTGATCTCTGCGTCGATGACGTAATCTTCAGCCTTGACGCGCGGGCGGTCAGCCGCCAGGGCAGGTAAAACCAGAGAAGCGCAAAGGCCGACAAAAAGCACGGCACGTCGCAGGGGCCGTCGTGCAAAATACATGAATCTCTCCAAAGCAGCTGAGTAGTCTTGAGGTTAGATGTAAATTTTCGCAAAAAAGCTGCTTTTGTTCCACTTACAAGCATACAGAAAATCCATCGGCAACAGTGATTTACCCGAGCGACGCCAGGATCTCCCTGGCAGCGCGCCGGGCCGGCGGCTCAGCGTCGTGGCCATCGTGCAGCTTCTGTTGCACCATTCTCAGGGCAGTCTCCATATGATCGCGTGGCGGTCCATCGGGAATGAGGCTCTTGAGCGCGCGACCCACGTTCTCCGCAGTGAAATCTTTCTGAATCAACTCAGGAACAATCTTCTCTCCGGCGATCAGGTTGGGCATGGCAAAGGTATCGAGCTTGACCAGGCGGCGGCCCAGAAGCCAGGTGAGCGGCGCCAGCCTGTAGACCACCACAAAGGGCGTTCCGGAGAGCGCGGCTTCCACGGTCGCGGTACCGCTGGCAACGATGGCTGCCCGGGAATGCGCGAGCGTGGAGCGTGCATTGTCCGTGAGTTCGACCTGGACTTCGGAAGCCCACTTCGAGCCAAGTTGCGTGAGAAGCCAGTCTTTTTTGAGGGTTGAAGCCACCGGCAGAAGGAATTGAAAATCTCCGCCTCCGTTCTGCAGGAGTTCAGCTGCCTCCAGCATGCGTTGGATATTGAAGCCAACTTCTTTGCGCCGGCTGCCGGGCAGCAGCGCGATCCACGGCTTGCCGGGATCAAGATAGTGTTGCCGGGCAAATTCCTCGCGCGAGACCTGCGGCGCCGGCTCATAGGCCAGCGGATGGCCGACGTAGCTGACGTCAACTCCGTGGCGCCGGTAGAACTCCTGCTCGAAGGGAAAGATCACGATCATCTTCCGGACGTACTGCTTGATCTGCTGGACTCGTCCGGTGCGCCAGGCCCAGACCTGCGGGCTGACGAAATAGAAAACCGGAATGCCCAGGCGGTGCAGTTCACGCGCCAGGCGGAGGTTGAAATCGGGAAAGTCGATCAGTATAGCGGCCGTGGGCTTGCGCCGCGCGGCTTCAGCTACCAGATGGTTGAAGCGCTGCCGGATTGCCGGTAGATGCGTGACCACCTCAACCAGTCCGACGACTGCGACCTCATGAGCGTCAACCAGAAGCTCGCAGCCGGCGGCACGCATTTTTTCGCCGCCCATGCCGAAAAACGCCGCGTCAGGTGATTGCTGGCTCAGCGCGGCTATGAGTTGCGCGCCGTAGGTGTCACCCGAGGCTTCGCCGGCGGAGAGAAGGAATTGCATTCAGCATTGATTATGACATTGGGGCCCTGATCGCGATGAGAGGATCATCCGATGTCCCGATGTCCCGATGAACCGGTGTCCCGATCAGCGATCAGATTTTGCTTTTCAGTAAACGTTCCCAGCGATAGGGATCCCTCCCCGTTCCCCTCGGCAAGCCTCAGAGTCAGGGTCGGGATTTCAGAAAAACTACGGTTGATATCCCGGCCCTCGCAGCACCTTGCCCGGCAGCGCATTTGTTGCCTTGCCGCCATCGATCACCGGTACGCCGTTCACCAGTACGTAGTGCATGCCCACAGAAAGCTGGTTGGGATTTTCGAAGGTCGCGCGATCGGTGATGTTTGCCGGATCGAAGATCACCACATCAGCCCACATGCCGGCCTTCAGCACGCCGCGGTCTGCCAGGCGCATGCGCTGCGCGGGCAAAGCGGAGAATTTCCGGATCGCCTCCTCTAATTTCAGTTTGTGCTCCTGGCGAACATACTTGCGCAGTATGCGCGGGAAAGTCCCGTAGGCACGCGGGTGCGGATGCTCCTGGCCGAGGAGGCCGTCCGGGGCGGTGCCTTGCGAATCGTTGTCGATGGAGACCCAGGGCTGCTCCAGCGCCAGCGCGACGTCAGGCTCGGACATGCCGAAGACAGCGACCTCGGTGAAAGCGTTGTCCTGGATGAGCAGGTCGAAGATGGTGTCGAAGGGGTCTTTGTTCCACAGTGTGGCAATCTGCGCCACGGTCTTGCCCTGCAGCGGCAGAAGCTGCGGGTTCTGCACCACGCTGACCAGGATGGCTTCCGGACCGGGGATCTCCTGCCACTCGTTGTCCCAGTCGTCGGAAGGTGTTTGCATCTCCTGGCGGATGCGGGCGCGCAAGGCCGGATCTTTGAGGCGCTCGACCAGCTTGGCGTCGCCGCCATCGTGCGCCCACGGCGGAATGAATGCAGAGAAAGAATTGAACCACGCCGGGTAGGCATAGGTGTTGGCGCTGATGTCGACACCGGAGGCGCGGGCTTTTTCAATCTGGGCAACGATAGCCGGCATCTGTCCCCATTGTGGCTTGCCCGCGGCTTTGATATGCCAGATCTCGACCGGAATGTGGCCCTCGCGGCCAATGCGGATGGCTTCATCGATCGCGGCGGTGATGGCCGAGCCTTCACTGCGCATGTGCGTGGCATAGATGCCGCCGAATTTTGAGGCTTCACCGGCCAGCGCGATCAGCTCTTCGGTTTTGGCGTACGGTGCGGGCGCATATTGCAGAGAAGTTGAGACGCCGACAGCGCCGTCGCGCATGGCGTCGCGCACCAGGGCCTTCATCTGGTCGAGCTGCGCGGGCGTGGGTTGAACATTGTCATCGCCCAGCACCATGCGACGAACCTGGGTGGCGCCGACGTAGGTCCCCAGGTTGATGCCCATACCCTGTTTTTCCAGACGGGCAAAATATTGGCGCAGCGTGCGCCAGGCCGGCGTGATCTGCAGGTGTTCGTAGGTGACGTGGTCGGCCTTGATGATGGCGTCATTGAGCGGCGCGGCCGAACTGCCTTCGCCGGTGAACTCGCTGGTGATGCCCTGAAAAATCTTTGACGGCAGATGCGGATTGACCAGCATGGTCAGCTCCGACTGGCCCAGCATGTCAATGAAACCGGGCGCCACGACCAGGCCGCGTGCATCGATAGTGCGTTTGGCCCGCGCATTGCCGACGAAGCCGATGGCAGCAATGCGTCCGTCGCGAATCGCGATGTCGCCGGAATACCAGGGCGAGCCGGTGCCGTCGATGATGTGGCCGTTGCGGATGATGACATCGTAGGGCGCGGAGGTTTGGGCGTGGGCCGTGAGAAAGCAGAAAAGGGGAAGGGCGGCGATCAGCAGCGATCGGAAATACCTGGGCATGAGTGTGAGGGCTCCGCGGGAGATTGTAATGCAGAGACGGGGAAGGGGAAAAACCGAAGAACGTACCGCGGATCGACACGGATGATCGCGGATTACTTTGTGTGGGCCTTCGAAATTGGTAGACTCCGAACAAGCACAACTCGCCCTGTCCGGTGTCCAATTAGATTGACGGCTTTAAATATCCGTTGGTTCGCTCGAACTGACGCGCCGGCCCTTTTCTTGGCACCCAGGCGCTTTAGCGCTGGGTGCCTTTTTTGTTTTTCGCGCACGGGCGACGCGATAAGGAAGCCCGCGGGGCTTTCGCGTGACGGGCGTGCGCGGACACTGGGTTTCAGCCGTCCCGCTAAAGCGGGACTCTTTTTGGGGTGCGCTTTCCCCGCCGTTGAAACGGCGGGCTATTGCCATGCGTCCCGCTGGCGCGGGACTAGCATCGTTTGTGCCGCCCCTGCTGGCCTCGTCTGTTTTGTTTACGCTTACTGAAAACCCGAGATGCGAGCTTGCGCGCAAGGATGGGCACCCGCACCCGGCGACACGTCAGGGCAGTTTATAAATGTCCAGGGAGTTCATACTCAAGACTGCCAATTGCTTGCCGTCGGGTGAAAGAGCGTAGAAAAGGTCAATCAGATTGCCCCGCTCCATCCGCAATCCGCCCTCATGAAGAACAGGTGAATGCTCCTGGATCACTTTGATGATAGCGATCTCGCGTCCATCTTGCCAATCTACTACATGTATCCGCTTTGAACGCCGATGGCCGGATTCTGGCTTCGGTTGGCCGTCATCATAAGCAACGCGCGGCGCATTTGCAGCATGGGGCATCGATACGAAAGGATCGGGTTTATCTACGCGCACGCCTTCCTCGTGCGTCGTTACATAAAGTAGATGGCCCTCAAGGTCAAATACTTGGTCATCTTTTCCATATATCAGTACGGACTTATCGTTCAGCAGGTCAAAGAAACGATATTGACGTGGCTGGTAGGGCATTGGAGGGCAGTTTATGCACAGTGGATTGGCTATTTGCCATTGAGGCGCATCGGAACGGGCCACATAGAGTCCACTGAATGCTGCGTTGTCCGTGACATTAAAACTAAGCCGGCACCCTGCGACATTGCCCATTTCAGATTGTGCAAGCTGCTTTAACATCTTGATGTCATACCACGCGACTTGCTCGCCTCCACTATGCCTGCCACGCAATGAATGACAAACAACCACGGTATTCCCTGCGGCCGAGACGGCAGCGGAATAGTATTCTTCATCGGCGTTCTCTCCTGTGGGTAATGGCTTATCACCTTGATATTCAAAGTCCATTCTCTTTACCAACGTTGAATCATCTGCATAAAGCAAGGTGATTGTCTACACGGACAGCAAACCCCCCGTTCGGGATAGGCATGAATTGAGCCCCTAAGCGGACAGCTTCCCACTGTAAGTGATTGCCATCGCTGGGCCCCTTATTGCCATAAAAAATCAGCGCATGAAACTTATACAAAGGCGACTCAGAACTCTGATCGTCGTTAGCTGGGCCAAGAGTGGTGCCTTTGCCATCGGGCGCACCTTCGCCATCTGCGTAGGTGATTGCAACCTTGTCGTTGTCGAGGAAAAAAACCTTGGGCGGCTCCAAAGTCAGCATCTTGAGCTGCTTGGCAGTTCGGGCCGCATAATTCGCGTCCACTGATAAATCCCACGAGTACGCAGGTGCGCCCGGTTTCTCTTGGGCTGACGTCAAGCAGCCGGATATAAGTGCTGCGGTCAGCAGACTCTTAACAAAAGGCGACCACATCTCCTGCATTCTGAACCTCTCCCTTCCGTTGTGATTGTGACTTTAACCACTTGCAAGCGTCCTGCAAAGCGACATTGCGCGGCATCGGAATTTGCCTTTCCGTGTCGCGAACAGAGCCGGGTGCAAACAATTTGTGCCGCCCCTACGGGGCTCGTCTGCTTTCTAACGCCTACCCAGGCTTCTCGGCTTCGCAAACGACCACCCCAACGCGCGAAAACCACGCGTGTCGGGGGCCCCGGTACGCTCGCCTTCAGCCTGGGCTAACTTATTTCGCGCCTACCGCGCTGGGCTTGTCGATGGTTTTAAATATCGGTGGGTCACGCCAACAGCGCTGGAGGCTCACGCGAATGGGCCGCCTCTCACCTTGGCACCCAGGCGCTTTAGCGCTGGGTGCCCTTTTTGTTTTTCGCGCACAGGCGAAGCGATACGTAAGCCCGAAGGGCTTTCGCGGGACGGACGTGCGCGGATACTGGGTTTCAGCCGTCCCGCTAAAGCGGGACTCTTTTTAGGGATACGCGTTCCCCGCCGTTGAAACAGCGGGCTATTGCCATGCGTCCCGCTGGCGCGGGACTAGCATCCTTTGTGCCGCCCCTAAGGGGCTCGTCTGTTTTAATACGCTTACCCACCCTTCCGCCTTCGCATGCGCTTGGCTCCAGATAGGAACTGCGTCAACTTATTCTCGGGCTGCTTTTCGGCTTGAAAGATCGGATCGGTCTCAGCGAATGCGTTCGTGCCGCGGGAGTTGGATTCTGCCTTCAGGGCGGCAGCGTTGGAAAGTTGTAATTAACTATGCAGGAAGTTCACTACAGAGTAGAATGAGCGCGTTTTTAGGGCCGAGCCGGGAAAAATTTTATTGGAGAGAATGTTAACTATGCGGCTTTCAGCCTTCTGCTTGATTTTTGTTGTGCTGAGCGTTTCTTCGTGCAGACAACAATCAAAAGCTCCTGCCACTGCGGCCCCTGCCACGGCTCCTGCCGCTGCTGCTCGAACAACGGCCCCTACGCAAGGGGACTACTACATGACGATCCAAGGACAATGCGCAGACCTTGGAGCGGAACATGCAAGTGATACCCACGAAAACGTCCACCACAATGCCTGCAACGGTAGTGTGTTTCAGCGTTGGACGATTAAACCCGACCCGACAGTATCCAATCGATTCTTGATCGAATGGTTTTCTAATTCCGGGAAATTCTGGACGGCTGAGAATTTCAATCAGTCGGCGGATCACGTGACATTCGATCCACGAAGGGACAGTGCATTCCAAAGGTGGGCTCTTAATGCACAGTCCGATGGCGGGTACCAAATCGTGAATGATGGTAACGGGAGATGCGTAAACTTCAACATGCTGCGCGGTGGTGTCGATCTCTTGCTCACCGATTGCAGCGCGTTGGGAGGAGTGGATGTAGGTCTTCAAGGCGTGCAGTAGTTCCGCACGTTGTACCGGTATTACTGGACTTTTCGAGATAAGTCGCTAACTTCTTTCGCACCTAACGGTGCTGGAGTGTTGCGGCTCCTGAATTCCAATTGAGCCAAAGACTGGTGATTGAGCCTAAAAATTGCGCATGAATGCTCAGCTTTGTGCTTGACGCAGGGGCGAAGAAATAGTAAAGTTGATTATTTTCCTCCTAGTGAGGAAAAGCTGTAGTTGGACGGTCTTTGAAAATAAGCAGTCAGCGATCACGAATCGCCGGAATCGCCGGAATCGCGCGTAATCGGAGGACTGGGATAAACCCTACGCCAAATTGGGATGACCTGGGATGAATGGGGAGGGGTAGGGGTCATCGGGAGATCGGGTGATCTGGTAATCGGAAAACCAAAACCCTCACCGCCGAGGGCGGCGGTGCCACATGAGCATCGCCGGGGATCGATTCGCTAAGTCCTTATTTTTCGGGGATGGACGGGATGCGGTGGGGGGATCAGTGAATCGCCGTGATCGCCGAGATCGCACGGAATCGCCGGAATCGGAAACCCAAAACCCACCGCCCAGGGGCGACGGTGCCACAAGGTTATCGCCGGAATCGCGGTATTGGTTCCTCCGCGCCTCCGTGGTGAGATTTCTTTTAGTCCCCGGCTTGCGGTTGCGGGACACTCACTTCCTGGTCTTTGTACTGAAGCTGGTAGAGCTTCCAATAAATGCCGCGCTGGGCGAGCAGTTGCTGGTGGCTGCCGATCTCGCGGACCTTGCCCTTGTGCATGACGATGATCTTGTCGGCTCGCTGAATGGTTGAAAGCCGATGGGCGATGATGACCGAGGTGCGGTCCTGCACCATGTGGGTGAGCGCTTCGCGCACGCGCAGCTCGGTTTCGGTGTCGACGCTGGAGGTGGCTTCGTCGAGCACCAGGATCTTGGGATTGTGGGCGAGGGCGCGGGCGAAGGAGATGAGCTGCTTCTGGCCGGTGCTCATGGTGCTGCCGCGCTCCAGCACCGGAGCCTTGAAGCCTTCGGGCAGCGAGCGGATAAAGTCGGCCACGTTCACGTTTTCCGCGGCGGTTTCAATCTGCTCGTCGGTGATCCAGGCGGAGCCGAGGCGGATATTGTTTTCAACGGTTCCTGTGAAAAGGAACGGGTCCTGCAGCACGACGCCGAAGCGGCGGCGCAGATCGGTCAGCTCCATCTCGCGGATATCGACGCCGTCAATGCGGATCGCGCCTTGCTGGATGTCATAAAAGCGCATGAGCAGGGAGATGATGGTGGTCTTGCCTGCGCCGGTATGGCCGACGATAGCTACGGTCTCACCCGGTTCGATGGTGAAGGAGACGTCGCGCAGGACCCAGTCAAAGGTTTCGATTGCCCCGGGTTCAGGGCCGTGACCGTTGCTGCTGGCGGGGACGGCAAGCTGCGGGCTCTCGGGGGCAGGCTCGCCATCGACTGAGGCTTCGAGTTTGCGATAGGCGAACCAGACATGATCGAACTCAATGCGGCCGGCGCCGGCGGCCGGGCGCGGCTGATCAGGAGAAGTGATGTCGACCGGCGTATCGAGCAGTCTGAAAACGCGCTCGCTGGACGCCATGGCTGCCTGCAGGATGTTGTACTTGTCGCTCAGATCCTGGATGGGGCGGAAGAAGCGCTGGGCATATTGCATGAATGCGCTCAGCACGCCGATGGTCACGGCATTGCGCAGAGTGCCCAGCCCGCCATAGTAGATAACCAACGCGATGGCCGTGCTGGAGAGGATTTCCACCACGGGATAGTAGAGCGCGTAGGCCATGATGGCGTCTTTGTAGGCGTCCATGTGCTGGGCGTTGACGCGGTCAAACTGGTTGTAAGAGCGCTTTTCGCGATTGAACAGCTGCAAGACCACCATGCCGGTGACGTGCTCCTGCAGGTAGGCGTTGATGCGAGCGATGGCAGTGCGAATGCGGCGGTAAGAGTCGCGCACCGACTTGCGGAAGACCATGGTCGCCCAGAAGATGAGCGGCAGGACGGAAAAGGTGATCAGCGCCAGCCACCAGCTCATCCACAGCATGATGACGATGATTCCGGCGAGCACGAAGACGTCTTCGAAAATCGCAACCACACCGGAGGTAAACATTTCGTTCAGCGCGTCAACGTCAGTGGTGACGCGCGTTACCAGGCGGCCGACGGGATTCTTATCGTAGAAGCCGATGTGCATGCGCTGGAGATGGCGGAAGATCTGGCTGCGCAGATCGAACATGACCTTCTGCCCTGTCCACTGCATCAGGTAGGTCTGGGTATATTCCAGGCCGAAGCCGAACAACAGCAGCGCCAGATATGTTGCACCGAGCTGAGCGATGCCCACCAACGGCCGCGTACTGAGAAAGCGGTCAAGGACGCTGTGGCTGTGCGTGCCGGCCGAGGCGAGGTATTTGTCAATGGCGGTCTTGGTCAGGTAGGGAAGAGAGACGTCGGCACACGCCTTGAGAATGATGGATCCGAGGGCGACAGCGACCTGCCATTTGTAGGGTCGTAGATACCCGAGCAGCCGCTTCATCAGGCGGCTGTCATAGGCTTTACCTAATACTTCTTCTTCCTGCGACATGAGCTGAACTCTATTTTAAAACACGCCCGCAAACGCCAAAACGGGGCCAATAAGGCACGAAAATCGTGATCACAGCACAAAGAAGATTGGAGTCGCCGGGCAGGGCAAAAGATTCAGCCAGATGGAGTCGCCGGCGCGGAATATTCCGGCACCGGCTTGCCGCCGAGCCAGGCTTCCAGCATTGCGTTCACCGCTTCCGGCGCCTCCTGCTGGATCCAGTGTGAGACGCCGGGGAAGACACGGAAGGTCAGATTGGAAACGTATTTCTCTGTGCCCTCGGTGGTGCGAATGCTGAGAGCGGCGTCGGCATCGCCCCAGAGAAAAAGAGTGGGGACATGGATGACGGGGACCTGCCCCGGCATCGAACCCCGCAGTCCGCCGCTGCGGAATAACGCGCGGTACCAGTTGATCATCGCAGTAAGCCCCCCGGGCCTGGCAGCGTTGGCGCGGTAGATTTCGAGAGCTTCGTCGGGAAAGCGAGCGGGATTGCGCGAGCTGCCGCGAATGATTCCTGAGGTCGCTCGCGCCCGGTTGCGGCCGAGCATGAGTTCCGGCAGCCAGGGAAGCTGAAAGAAATAGATGTACCAGGATTTGAATAGCTGACGCGGCTTACGCAGTTCGCGGGCAAAGCATGCAGGATGCGGCAGGTTGAGAATGACCAGGCGATCGATGAGTTGCGGCTGATACATGGCCAAGGACCATGCCAGCACGCCACCCCAATCGTGCGCCATCAGGAGCGTCTCGCGCGCACCAGCGGCTTGAATCAGCGCGGCAACGTCTTCCACCAGCGTTCGCGTTTTGTAAGCCGAGACTTCCTGCGGAGAGTCGGTGTTGCCGTAGCCGCGCAGATTCGGGGCCCACACGCGATAACCCAGCCTGGCCAGCAACGGCATCTGATGTCGCCAGGAGTAGGCGTGTTCGGGAAAGCCATGCAGGCAGACGGCAAGGCGATCGCCCGAGCCCATGGTGGCGACCTCAAAATTGATGCCGTTGGCGGGAACGCGAATGAATTGGACGTCAGGCCAGTGCATGGATAGCGGGAATTTTAACGCGAGTGAGAATGCATACTTCAAAATTTCGTCATCCCGAGGGGCGTGAATGAGCAAGCGATTTTTTCAGCTTGCGAATAGACCCGAAGGACCTTGGGTCGTTCCAGGAAGCAAGGTCGCTCACTCCTATTCGGACGCTGATCTCCCCATTCACGCCACAGATCGGACGCGAATGGCGCCGAAAAGCGTCCTCACTGACGGAGTTCGGGATGACGATTGGAGCGTGGAATTGTTTTGTCGTGCCGAACAACTATCCCACCCTGCGCAGCACCAGCGCTGAATTTTTTGATCCAAACGCAATGCAGTTGCAGACGGCATATTCGATCTCTGCTTTGCGGCCGGGGTCGGGAACGTAGTCGAGGTCGCAATTGGGATCGGGCTTTTCCAGGTTAATCGTGGGGGGAAGCTGGTTGTGCTCCATGGCAATCAGCGTCGCCGCAATACCGGCAGCGCCGCACGCGCCCTGGGGATGTCCGATCTGCGACTTGAGCGCCGACATCGGAACCTTGTAAGCATGATCGCCCAGCGCAAGCTTGAGCGCGCGGGTTTCGATACGGTCGTTCAGATCGGTGGAGGTGCCATGCAGGTTCACGTAGTGAACTTCCTGCGCGGAGATGCCCGCTTCTTTCATGGCCATGCCGATGGCGCGGGCCGGCTCTTCGCCGCATTCCTGCAGCCGTACGCGGTGGAAGGCTTCGCAGGTTGAGCCGTAGCCGGCGATCTCGGCGTAGATGTGGGCGCCGCGGGCACGGGCGTGTTCATACTCTTCCAGAACAAACATCCATGAGCCTTCGGCCAGCACAAAGCCGTCACGATCGAGGTTGAAGGGGCGCGAGCCGCGTTCCGGCGCATGGTTCCAGGATTCAGTCATGATCCGCATGAACATAAAGGCCTTGACGATGCCCCATGTGAGCGGACTATCGACCCCACCGACGAGCAGCATGGGAATTGTTCCCAACTGGATTTGTCGTGTCGCGTAAGCCATGGCGTCGGTCGACGAGGTGCAGCCGCTGGTGACTACGTGGCTCAGCCCGCGGAAGCCGAAGCGCATGCTGACCTCGCTGGACATGGTGCCCATGGTGCCGCTGGGAATGCTGAAGATGCTGATCTGTTTTACCTTCCCGGCGTAGTACATGTGGTATTGCGCGTCAGAGAAATCATGCGCGCCGCCGCCGGTGCCCAGCACCACGCCGATCTCGCGTTTCTGGTCGAGCGACATGGCCGCGGGATCGAGACCGGAGTCCTTCAAGGCTTCCGTGGACGCAGCGATGGCCAAGGGCACCGAGCGCGACACATGCTTGCGCTCGCGCGCCTCGACCCAGTCGAGTTCGTTGAAATCTTTGCCAGAGATTTCACCGGCGATCTTGACGGGGAGATCGGAGGCATCAAAACGGCTGATGAGTTTAACGCCACTCTTGCCGTCAAGAATGGCGCGGCAGAAGGCGGTTTTACCTATTCCGTTCGGGCTTACTACGCCCAGGCCTGTGATTACAGCGCGTTTGAGCATAGACTCTGATTCTATAATTGATGCAGGATTTATGCGCCTGGCAGGCGGCTTTTTATAAAATCGATGCAATTTGGTCTCTACATCTCCGTTCCATTTTGCCGCTCCAAGTGCACCTACTGCAACTTCGCTTCGGGCGTATTTTCCGCGGCGCAGATGGGCCGTTACGTGGAGCGGATCAGTGAAGATGTAGGGGCATTTAGAGGGTACGCGGCGCAACTTGGCGCGAGCGTTCCTGATGTCGTTGATTCCATTTATCTGGGCGGCGGAACCCCGAGCCTTCTGCCTGCCGAGGAGCTGAAGAAGCTTTTCTTCGCGTTGCGGGAGGAGTTCAAGATTACGCCGTCGGCGGAGATCACCGTGGAATGCGCCCCGGGAACTCTTACTGACGACATCATCCGGACGCTGGCAACGCGGGGGGTCAACCGGGTGAGCCTGGGCGTGCAGTCGTTTGTCGATAAGGAAGCGGCCTCGGTGGCGCGGCTGCATACGCGGGAGAAGACGCTCAGCGATATCGAGCGCTTACGCAAGGCGGGCATCGCGAACATCAATGTGGACCTGATCGCCGGGTTGCCGCACCAGACACGCGAAAGCTGGGAGTATTCGATCGACCAGGCAATTGCCACCGGTGTGCCGCACGTGAGCGTCTACATGCTGGAGGTGGATGAAGATTCGCGGCTGGGCCGCGAGCTGATTGCCGGCGGTACGAAATATCACGCTCACTTCGTGCCTGAGGATGACCTCACGGCCGAGTTCTATGAGACGGCGTGCGAGCGTTTGAATACCGCAGGCATCGAGCAGTATGAGATTTCCAATTTTGCGCGCGAGGGATTCGAGTCGCGCCACAACTTGAGGTATTGGACACGCCAGCCGTACGCGGGCTTTGGCGTGGATGCGCATTCGATGCTGCCCTCGGCCGATGGCTGCGCGGAAAGCGTGAGATTGGCGACCACGGACGATTACGATCGCTTCTTTGTTTTGCCGGAATGGAAAGCATCTGAGGTCAGCCGGGAACAGGCGCTGGAGGAAAGCTTCTTTCTGGGGTTGCGGTTAAATCGCGGGGTGGAGTTGAGGCGGCTGCAGGAAGAGTTCGGCGATAATTGCAGGCGCTACGATGCTGTGATCGCGCAGTTGGCGGATGAGGGACTGTTGCAAGCCTCGCAGGGTAGCGTAAAGTTGACCGCGCGAGGACGATTGCTGTCGAACGAAGTTTTTGAAAGATTTATCGCGGACCCGGTGAACATCAAGATGTAGGATTCAGATTCTCGTGAGAGCTCCCTAAAGCTGCATGGCTGAGGTAGCATTCTGGGGATCCCTCGACTCCTCCTCAGTTGCGTTGCTCCTTCGGAGTCGCTCGGGATGACAAACATTAAACACAATGGGTACTCCCAAAGACAGTTCCGGCGATGACAAACACTAAAAAGATCGATCTCCGCAGTGACACCGTAACCCAGCCCACGCCCGAGATGCGGCGTGCGATGGCCGAAGCCGAGGTCGCCGACGACGTTTATGGTGAGGATCCCACGGTGAACCGGCTGCAGGAGCGGGCGGCGCAGATATTCCAGAAAGAATCGGCGATCTTTGTTCCCACCGGAACCATGGGCAACCAGGTGGCCATCCGCTGCCACACGCAGCATGGGCAGGAGATCATCTGCGAAGAACGCGCGCATTTCATCAATCTTGAATCAGCCACGGTCGCGGCTTTTTCCGGCTGCCAGCCGCGCACGGTCTACGGCGAAGACGGCGTGATTACCTGGGCGCAGATCAAAAAGAAAATCGCGCCGCCGGCATACTATCGCGCACAGACCGGCCTGATCGAACTGGAGAACACCGGCAGCCTGGCCGGCGGAACGATCTTTCCGCTCGAAGTGTCGGACGAGATCTGCGACGGCGCCCATGAGCTGGGATTGCCGGTGCATCTGGATGGAGCCCGGATCTTCAATGCAGCTACGGCGATGAAGAAGACCGTGGCCGAATTGGCGCACAAGTTTGATTCGGTAATGTTCTGTCTCTCCAAAGGGCTATGCGCGCCGGTGGGATCGATGCTGGTGGGCAGCAAGGCTTTCATCGACCAGGCGCGCGTCTTTCGCAAAGCCATGGGCGGCGGCATGCGCCAGTCCGGCGTGCTGGCGGCCGCGGGGCTGATCGCCCTCGAGAAGATGCCGCCCCGTCTGAAGGAGGATCACGATAACGCAAAGTTGCTGGCCGAGGGCCTGGCGGAGATCAGGGGCATCAAGATCGACGTGAAAAAGGTGAAAACCAACATTCTGGTCTTCAGCGTCGTGGGCACCGGCATGGATACCGCGGAGTTCAGCCGCAGGCTGGCGGCAAAGAACGTGCTGGCTGCGGGCACCGATCAGGAGCAGATGCGCTTTGTGACGCACCATGATGTGAGCCGGGAAGATTGCGGGAAGGTGCTGGAAGCGGTGCGCGAGATTTGCAGCTGAAAGGATCAAGCATGAGTTCTTTGTTCCGGCAGACGTTGTCCCGAGTGGACTTTCTCGTCCTTGTAGTCGTTGCGCTGGGTCTCCTCAATCACCCGGATACCCAGGCGGCTCAGCCGGAAACAGTCGCTTATAAGCACGCATACTATTTGTTTCTCGACGGCGCAGGTACCGGATGTCAGTCGTGCTATGTTCCTCTGCTGATCACGCAAAATTCGCTCGAAAAGATTGGGGCAGCAGGCAAGGGTGAAGAGGGAGTTTTGATCATCACCTATGAACGGGACTCGATTTGGCAAAACAAAGGCACAGTACATCTTCATGCTGAACAAATCGAGGCCGTGCCTCGTATTGTTCGGCTGAACGTCAATCGATACCGCTATCAGGAGATCAGTGCTGCGGAAACGATCAAACTCCTTGAAAATCCGGGGGGAACCATTCCGATATCGCGCACCTCAGTGCAAGGCATGGACCTTGGCAAACCAACGCTCGAGGAACTGATCAGTGCATTCAAGTCGCTGCAGTAGGGCGAGACAATAGATCCCGGTTCTTTGAAGCTCCGATTTGTCCCGCGGGCTCACACCGCGTAATGCGCGAACGCCTCGGTTACCTTCCTGTCTGGACCAAAGATAAACACTTCAGCGGCCAGGCCACGTTGGCCCCGGTAATACAGAGTGATGCTGTTCGCCCCGGTGAGCGTAGTGACCAACTCAAAATGCAGCTCAGGCGCGAGTTCGAGAGCTTTAGTCCAATATGCGCCGACGGCCCGCTTGCCGCGCAGCTTCCCTGACGGCTCGTCTACGATGCGGACGATTAAGGGCGAGGACATTTCAAAGTCGTCAGCATAATGCGACAGCACGCGCGGGAGATCGCGGGCATTCCAGGCGGCGATCCACTCAGCAGCGAAATGGTCAGCGAAGTTCTTGTCGAGCATAGGTTAACGATGGCATAGAGCGGACCCGGATGGCAATCTTAGATCTAGCTGCTGGCGAAGCGAATTCCTTCCTCCCTGCCAATGTTCGAGGTACTGTTAGCGAATTCTCACCTGAGGTGCCCCAGCCGGCCTGGACGGCCTCTCTCGCCACACCTTCTCAATAACCACCGGCCTGTTCGCCCGTCTAATGCAATGAACGATTTATAATCGATTTGAATCCTTCTCACGTTTTCAAACGTATTACTCCTCATACCTTGCCGGAGGTCTCAAGCATGGAACTGCACATCGAAAATCTCTCCAAACAATATCCCAACGGCACTAAAGCCCTGCAGGACGTCTCCCTGACGATTCCGTTGGGCATGTTTGGGTTGCTGGGCCCGAATGGGGCCGGGAAATCAACCCTGATGCGCACGCTGGCGACCTTGCAGGAGCCCGACGGCGGCCGCGCATCTTTGGGAGAGATCGACGTTCTGAGGCAAAAGGATGAAGTGCGCAAGGTGCTGGGCTATCTCCCACAAGAGTTTGGGCTTTACCCGAAGGTGACAGCTGAAGCGCTGCTTACGCATTTCGCCGCCCTCAAGGGGGTTGGCAATCCGAAGGAACGGCGCGAGGCCGTTCATGCTTTGCTGCAACAAACCAACCTGTATGAGCACCGCAACCAGTCGCTGGGCAGTTTTTCCGGCGGGATGAAGCAGCGATTCGGCATTGCCCAGGCTCTGCTGGGGAATCCGCGGCTGATCATCGTGGATGAACCGACCGCGGGCCTCGATCCGGAAGAGCGGGTGCGCTTTCACAACCTGCTGAGCGCGATCGGCCAGAACATCATCGTGATTCTTTCCACCCACATCGTGTCCGACGTGAGCGTCCTCTGCCGCAAGATGGCTATCATCCATGAAGGCCGGGTGCTGGCGACCGGTGATCCTGTCACTCTGGTGCGGGAATTGGAAGGGATGGTCTGGCGAAAATCGATTGAGGCGGGAGAAGTGGCTGCTTTCAGCGAGCAACACCGGGTGATTTCCATGCGGCTCTTTGCCGGGCGAACGATCGTACATGTGTTCAGCCCGGCGCGTCCTGACGCCGGCTTTGAACCGGTCACGCCCGATCTCGAAGATCTATACTTCGCCACCATCAAGGGCGCAAGATTCGCCCAATCCGTCGAGGTGAACTAGCCATGGTCGGTACTATTGCTGCTTTCGAATTGCGCCAGCGCTTTCGCCGCATCTCCACCTATGTCTACTTCGTTGTGCTGTTCGGGATGGCATTCCTTTTTCAGTTGGTAGTAGGCGGGGCTTTCTCCGGCGCCAGCGTGGATTTTGGCACCGGCGGCAGAGTTTTCGCCAATGCGCCTTACGCGCTGTTTGCCGTGATCGTCTATATCAGCACTTTTGCTGTTGTGATTACAGCTGCGCTGTCCGGCCAGTCTACGTACCAGGATGTTGACAGCAACTCCACTCAGTTCTTCTTCACTGCGCCTATCACCAAATTCGACTATCTTGCCGGTCGGTTTCTGGGATCGATCCTCCTCCAGCTGATGATTTTTTCCTCGATTGGCTTGGGCGCTTTAGCCGCCACGCACACGCACTGGATGGATCCGAGCCGGGTTGGCCCGGAACGCTGGTTTGCTTACATCGCGCCTTACCTGATGTTTGTGTTGCCCAATCTGCTGATCACCAGCGCGGCTTTCTTTGCCGTAGCTGCACTGACGCGCAAGATGCTGCCGGTCTATATCAGCGCGGTGCTTTTTCTGGTTGGCTACCTGGTGGCCGGCATCCTTGCCGGTGACGTCACCAACTCGGTCAGCGCTTCTCTGCTGGATCCTTTCGGCGGAAATCCTGTCGATTACGTAGTGCGATACTGGACGCCGTTTCAGCGCAATACGCAGCTCGTCCCATTCACGGGATTGATCGTCGTCAACCGGCTTATCTGGCTGGCGCTCGGGCTCGCCGTGATGGTGTTCACTTATGCCCGCTACAAGATGGGTCATGTTACCGCGGGAGGGCGAAAAAAGGGGCAAATCCTCACCGATGACCAGGAGGCTGCGCCAGTCCATCAGATTGCGGTACCGGTCCTGCATCCGACATTCTCTCTCCGCGATTCTCTGACCCAGTTCTTTTCTCTCTCCTGGCTGCAATTCCGCGAGATCATCACCAACGTCTTCTTTGCCGTGATCGTGATTGCCGGGTTTGCCCTGGCGCTGATGTTCTGCTTCAACCTGGCCAGCGGGAACGCTACCCCGGTTTATCCGGTTACCTACCGCATGATTGAGCTGGCTGGGGCCGGTTTCGCGCTGTTCGCTCTGGCCATCATCACCTTCTACGCCGGTGAGCTGGTGTGGCGCGAGCGCGATGCCGGAGTCTCCCAGATCGTCGACGCTTTGCCGGCGCAACGCTGGGTGTTTTTTACCTCCAAGCTGGCGGCTCTGATGCTGGTCGCCGTCGTGCTGGAGCTGATCGTGATGGCAGCCGGGGTGACCACCCAGATCAGCCTGGGCTACCACCGTTTCGAGTTCGGATTGTATTTGCGGGAACTCTTTGTCAACCGCCTGCTGATTCTCTGGGTGCTGTGTGTTTTCACGCTCGCGGTCCATACCATCGTCAACAACAAATACGTCGGACACTTCGTTGTCGTGTTGTACTACCTCGCTATCTTCTTCCTGCTGCCGGGCCTGAACTGGCAAGACCTGCTCTACCGCTTTGGGCAGCTTCCCAATTTCCAGTACTCCGACATGAATGGTTACGGCCCGTTTGCCTCCGCTCTTGTGTGGTTCCATATTTATTGGGGCTGTGCAGCCGTCATGCTCGCCATCGCAGCCAATATTTTCTGGGTCCGCGGTACCGATACGGGATGGCGGCAGCGGCGCGCGCTCGCCTTCCAGCGCCTCTCCCGGCCTTCCGGCATGTTGTTTGCCGCCAGCCTGCTGGCGTTCATCGGTGTGGGCGCATGGATCTTCTACAACACGCACGTTCTGAACCGTTACCTCATCCCGAACCAGCTTTCGGAGCGGAGGGCTGAATACGAAAAGAAGTACCGCAAGTACCTTGACGTCGCCCAACCGAAAATCACTGATGTGAACCTGCAGGTTGATCTCTTTCCCGAACAGCGAAGGATGAATTTCGCAGGAACCGTGTGGCTGGAGAACCAGACCGACAAGAGTATCGACCAGATTGCGCTGACCCTGTGGCCGCAGGAGCTTCAGCCGATACCAATGCCGAAAATCGAAGTCGATAAGCTGGAGCTGGAAGGCGGGCAGACCCAGGTGCTCAAAGACGAGCGACTCGGTTTCTATGTGTACCAGCTGCCTTCACCCCTGCCGCCCCACGGCCGCATGGCAGCGCACTTTGCGCTGAAGTACGCGTTTCACGGCTTTGCCAACAACGACGAACAGATCGATCTGGTGGGCAACGGCACATTCGTCAGCGACGCGTTTGCCCCCCATGTCGGCTACCAGCCGTCGATCGAACTGGAAGGCCAGGGTATCCGGCGCAAGTTTGGCCTGAAGCCTTTCAAAGACACGCCAAAACTGGAAGATGTTGCCGCTCGCCAGGAGATTTACGGCGAGCCCGATGTGGGCTGGACCAATTCAGAAACCACCGTCAGCACGCGGCTGGATCAGACAGCCATCGCTCCCGGCTATCTGGTGAACGAGTGGGTGAAGGACGGCCGCCGTTACTTCCATTACAAAATGGATGCGCCCATCCTGTGGGGAATCTCAGTCAACTCGGCGAAGTACCAGGAGTTGAAGGACCGCTGGCATGACGTGAATCTGGAAATCTACTACGACCAGCGCCACACCTACGATCTCGACCGGATGCGCGAGAGCATGAAAGATACGCTCGAATACTGCAGCGTGAATTTCAGTCCATTTCAATTTCATCAGCTCCGGATCATCGAGTTCCCCCGCTACCAGAACTTCGCTGAATCCCTAGCTAATACCATTCCTTTTTCGGAAGCCATCGGCTTCATCACGCGCGTAAAGCCGTCAGACCCTTCGGCGATTGATCTGCCGTATTTTGTTACCGCGCATGAGGTTGCGCATCAGTGGTGGGGGCATCAGGTGGTTACCGCCAATACGGAAGGCGCCACAGTGCCGGTGGAAAGCCTGGCGGAATACACCGCGCTCATGATCATGAAGCATCGTGTCCCTCCTGAATCGATCAAGAAATTCATGCGCCGTGAACTCGATCGCTACCTCTTCGGACGCGCCCAGGAACGCGAGGAAGAACGGCCGTTGCTGCGTGTCACCTACAACCAGGGCTACATCCATTACTCCAAGGGCGCCATGGTCATGTACGCTCTGCAGGACTACATCGGGGAAGACAAGGTCAACCAGGCGCTCGCGGCGTTTGTGAAGGAGTTCAAATTCAAAGGCCCGCCGTATCCGACTTCGCTTGATCTGGAAAATCAGCTGCGCAAGGTGACGCCGCCGGAATACCAGTATCTCTACGACGATCTCTTCGATAACATCACGCTCTATGAGAACCGGGCCAAGTCGGCGACTTATACGCAACTTCCCAACGGGAAATATGAAGTCACCCTGGAGGTGGAACTGAGAAAGTTTCGCGCCGATGGCCGTGGCGAGGAACACCAGATTCCCGCTCACGACTGGGTCGACATCGGCGTGACTGACGCTGCGGGTCACTACCAATATCTGCAAAAGCACAAGATCGACGGCGATTCGGCCGAGATCAAGGTTGTGGTCGACAAACCGCCCGTGCAGGCCGGTATCGATCCGTTGAACATACTCATCGACCGCAAACCGGACGATAACCTGATCAACGTCAAGCAGGGCAAGACGGCAAGCGTCGCATCGCTCCGCTGACGCTCGGCCAACAGGGATTTCGTCCGCCTGCTTTGATAGACTTTTAAGTCGCGATTTTGCGCATTGGTGAAGGACCCGTTGGAGGGATGATATGCGTTTGTGTTCTGGCGTCTTGGTGGTTGGAACATTGTTTACTCAGGCGCTGTCCGCGGCGCAACAGGCGCCGGCGGCCTCCATCCCAACTTTGGTGCAGACGGCATTGACCGCACCCGGGAGCGCACCTTTTCATTTGAAAGCAATGATTACGGAACAGGGTGATCCAGAAACCAAGGCGCTCATTGAAATCTATTGGGCGGACGATCACAAATGGCGCCGCACCATTACCTCAGACGATTTCTCACAGACGTTGATCGTGAACGGCGACAAGGTTTTTGAGGAGGATTCGGATAACTACTTTCCTCCTGGTCTGCAAACCCTGATTACGGCTATGTTGGATCCAAAGCCTATCCTGGATGCGTGGCGGCAGGGCAGCACAGCGCTTACCAAGGAAAATGGTGCTTCCCGTGAGTCCGGGGAGGTGTGTTATTCCGCGCAGCTGTGTGGAAGAAGCAACTACGGATTGCTTGAGGTCGTGGGTTTGCCAGGGCACTCCATAGACTTCACAGATTACAAACCATTCAAGGGAAAACGTGTCGCTCGTCGTCTGGTTGATAGCCGTGGATCCGGCGACAGCCAGACCGCCCTGGTCATGCAGCTCGATGAGTTCAAGCATCCCGACGAGAGCCTTTTTGCAATACCCCATCCCACGGCCGAGGAAAAGCGGATTCACAGTGTGGTTTTGTCCCAGCCTGAACTGCAAAGCCAGGCCGTGGAGAGCCACGACATCGTCTGGCCGCAGGTGCTTGACGGCGCGACCACAGGAAGCGCCAGTTTTTATGTCTCGGTGGATCCTGACGGCCATGTGCGCGAGGTGTTTCCCGTACACACCGCGAACGAGCGCGCCAATGAATCTGCCTGCCGTCAGATCATGAAGTGGAAATTCAAGCCGATCATCAAGGATGGCCTTCCAGTTCAGGCTGAATCTGTTTTGACTTTCACTTTGAATACGCGAGCCTGGGGACCACCCTCTCCTTTGAGCGATGCCGAAGTCCGCAGGCTGGCGTCCAACATCGTAGAACCGGTGATACCTCGCGGGATTGCGCCTAAAGGCGTGACCTATACTCTCACGGCTGCCATTGACTCCGAAGGTCGCCTGATCGAGGTGATCGCTGGCGAAGGGCCGCCAAAGCTGTTTGGTCCGTGTTATGACGCGGTCTCCAAGTGGCAGTTCAAACCATTTCTTCAGAACGGAGTACCGTTGCCTTACCGGGCGGAAATCAGTTTTCAGGTTCCCTAGATCATTACAGATGGATTCAGGAACTCGTCCGGGCGCCATTGCGATCGACGGCGACCGCATTCCCATTTGATACACTTACCTACCGGTACTCAAAGGATCGAACCATGTCTTCTCAAGTCTCCACCGCCCCGGAAGTTTCCCTGCGTGAATTTCAGGAAGCCCGCAAAGTTGTCTCCTCGTTTGCTTATCACACGCCGCTGCTGACTTCGCGTATTTTGAGCGAGCGCACCGGCTTCGACGTGCGTTTGAAGGCGGAGATGTTCCAGAAAGGCGGGTCGTACAAGCTACGTGGGCCGCTCAACAAATTCCGCCATCTCACGGAAGAGCAGCGCAGCCGCGGCGTGATCTGCTCTTCGGCCGGCAACCATGCGCAGGGCGTGGCATTGGCAGCAGGCGTTTACAAGATGAAGGCCGTGGTGGTGATGGCCAGCAATGCCACGCAATCCAAGGTCGATGCCACGCGGGCTTACGGCGCTGAAGTCGTACAGCATGGCCTGATCTGGGATGAAGCCAATGAGAAATCAAAGCAGCTCTGCCGGGAGCGCGGGCTTACCTACATCCATCCGTTCGACGATCTGCAGCTGATCACGGGACAGGGAACGCTGGGCCTTGAAGTCTACGAAGACTTTCCGCAGATTGATGTCGCTGTGGTGCCGATCGGCGGCGGCGGGCTGATCTCCGGCGTCTCGATGGCACTGAAGGCGTCGAATCCGAAGATCAGGATTATCGGCGTGGAATCGTCCGATGGGCCGGCGATGAAGAGAAGCGTCGAGGCCGGGAAAGTAGTCACGCTGGACAAGATTGACTGTATCATCGACGGACTGCGGGTAAAGCGCGTGGGCGAGAACACGTTCAGCGTGGTGCAGCGTTTTGTCGATGACATTGTGACGCTGCCGGACAAAGAGATTTTTGATGCCATGATCTGGATCATGTCGCATTGCAAGCTGGTGGTGGAAGGCGCTGCGGCTGCGCCCGTCGCGGCGCTGCTGCATGGATTGATCAAAGCACCCGCGGGATCCAAGGTTGCTTGTGTGCTCAGCGGCGGCAATGTGAACCTGGACCAGCTTAAAGGGCTGAAGTGGAATTAGGCGCCGACGGTTTGCCACAGCCAGCCAGCACCCACCATGCGAGTGGACAGGCCCCTGACCGGATGGATGCTGGTGCGGCGACAATCATACTGATTTGGATGATGAAAGCCGGCATCGTCGTTGTCGTCGCGATGGCTTCCTTGTACTGGTTTGAGAACGATCCCATCAATCGCGAACGGATCATTCTTCTTGCTCTTGTTATGTTGCCCTGGGTGGCGGCGCTTGGTCTCCCCGCAGCCAAGGTGGAGCACGCCTTCGGGCTGTTGTGTGGTGGTTCCATAGTGCTGGTTCCCATCATCGTGTTCCTCGCCGTTCTTAGCCCTCTTTCCGGTCGTTCCGTAGCTACGGATTGGTTCCTGCTGTTTGCGATGGTCGCCACTCTGCTGATGGGAATGGTTGCCGTGGCAAAGGAATTGCGGCGTCGCAGCGTGAATGTGCGCCAGGCCGCGACCCTCTTAGGCTGTGCCGCGCTGTACGAATTGGCATTGCTGAAGGCGCTGACCTTGGTGCACGCTTGAGTCCCGTCGCGCCCTTGGATTCAACTGAGGACGGAGCACCTTAGATCTGCCGGGCATCGCACAATCCTTTTGCTTCACGCTGCAACATGCGGTAGCTTAACCGCATGGCCAATCCACAAGATGAGTTGGAGGCGCTACGCGCGCAGGTAGCGTCATTGACAGCTCGTGTTCACCGGCTGGAACAACGCACTGGAGTTGAGCCGCAAACCGTTTCCGGAGTCCCACCCGCGCAGCCTTCGGTGGCGCCGCCGCCACCGCCTCGAACAGCCGCGCCACTGACGGTTTCCAGAAGCGATCTGGAGCAGAAGCCGCTTCCGCCCATGCCCGTAATTCCACCGCGCAAAGAGCCTGGCACGCCGTCTTTCAGCCAGTTGGCGGCGCGTTCGGGTGAAGATCTGGAAGGAACCATCGGCAAGCTGTGGCTGAACCGGATTGGGATCGTCGCCATCCTGCTGGGTGTTTCCTACTTCCTTAAATATGCGTTTGATAATGGATGGATCGGCCCCGGCGGCCGCGTTGCCATCGGTCTGATCGCCGGCATCGCCGTTGTCCTGTGGAGTGAGCGGTTCCGCAGCAAGGGCAGCATTCCGTTTTCCTATTCGCTGAAGGCAGTGGGGATCGGAATTCTCTATCTTTCCCTATGGGCGGCGTCGCAGCGATACCACCTGGTTCCTTCCAGCGTGGCATTCGTCGCCATGATCGTGGTGACGGCCTCCACCATCACGCTGGCGCTTACGCAGAACGCCGAAATCCTGGCGGTCTATGCCATGATCGGCGGGTTCAGCACGCCGGCGCTGGTCTCCACCGGCGAGAACCATGAGATCGTTTTATTTACCTATGTCTGCCTGCTCGACCTGGCCATTCTTGCCATGGTGACCATCAAGCCCTGGCGGCGGATTGTCTGGGGCGCCTTTCTGGGTACGGCGATCATGTACGTCGGGTGGGCGGCCGAATTCTATGACGACACAGAGCGCCCGCAGACGGTGCTGTTTGCCTCAATCTTCTTCGCGATTTTTGCCGTGATACCGCTGATCACCCCCCTGTCGCGATCGCGCTGGCATAGCGGCTTCTCCATCACGCTGATGGCTCTTCCCCTGGTGAATGCCGGCGCATATTTCCTGGCATTGTTTGCGATGTACCACAGCGAAACAGCCACGCTGACCTGGTATTCGCTGGCGCTGGCGGCCGTCTACCTGGTGCTGAGTAGCCAGTTCAAGCGGCGCGTGGGCAGCGACCCGGACGTGGTGAAGACCATCAACCTCATCCACATTGCGATTGCCATCGTGTTCATCACCATCGCCATTCCGCTCAAGCTCAACGAACACTGGATCACGATTGGCTGGCTGATTGAATCGGCCGTATTGCTTTGGGTAGCGGTGAAATCAGACGCGCATTTCCTGCGCATCTTTGCCGGATGCACGCTGGCGCTGGGCATCTGCCGCCTGCTGTTCTATGACAATTTCGACACGCAGACGCTGATCTTCAACGCGCGCTTTGCCACTTACCTGGTGGCGATTGCCATCATGGCCGGCATCGTGTCCGCGGGAAAACGCTTTGCCTCTGAGGCGGAAATGCCCTTTGTGAACGCCGCCGGTGTGGCACTGAACCTGCTCGCGCTGTGGGCGGTGACGCTGGAAGCAAACGACTATTTCAATCGCCAGATCATGGCTTTTTACCGAACACACAATTACACCGTGACGGACCAGTGGCAGATTGCCAAGGACTTTACCTTCTCTGCAATCTGGATCGTTTACGGCGCCGCGCTTATGGTCGTCGGCTTCTGGAAGCGCTCGGCCTTCATACGCTGGCAGGCGCTGGTGCTGATGGCGGCAACCATCGTCAAGGTGTTCCTGTACGATTCGCGTGAACTGGAGCAGGTGTACCGCATCCTGAGTTTCATTGGCCTCGGCGTGGTGCTGATGGGAATGTCCTACGCCTATCATCGCGACTGGCTGAAGCTTTCACCGCGCAAAAGCGGCGCTGCGGAGCAGGGGACAACGGCATGAAGATGCAGGCGGTCTTGATGGCGGCAGCGGTGCTCGCCGGGCCTTCCATTTCGTACTTCAAATATCAGCGGCCTGCGCAGGTGGCCGGCGCCGGACAGCAGTACCTGGTGGTGGATGAATCGGTATGGAAGAATGCGCGGCCTGATCTGGGCGATCTGCGTTTGTATAACGGGCAGAATGAAGTGCCGTCGGCGCTGGCAACCGAGCGCGGCAGCCTGGAGCGCGATCGCCGAAGCGTCCGCGTGCTGCAGCAGGGAACGGTTGAGGGCAAGACGCAGTTCCTGATCGACATGTCCGGCGTGGTGGAATATGACCACATTGAGCTGGACCTGGCGGCAAGAAATTTCGTCGCGCGCGCCCTGGTGGAAGGCCAGGACGACGTGCACGGAGCACATTGGACCGCGCTCGCGCAACAGACCCTCTACGATTTCACCCGGGAGAACCTGGGGCGGAACAGCATGCTGCGCCTTCCGCTTACCACCTACAAATATCTGCGCGTAACCATTGACGGGCCGGTCTCGCCCGCGGCGGTGCTGGGCGCAAGCTCGGAGTTTCGCCAGGAACAGAAAGCGGTTTGGCGGGAGGTTTCGAATTCGCCTAAACAGGGAGCTCTGCCGCAGAAAAGCGTACCCAACGATTTCAATGGCAACCAGCGCATCAAAGGCACGCTGCTGACGTTCGCGGTGCCGGAAAATGTTCCGGTGGAGCGCGTGGTGTTTGAGGTTGATCCGGAGCAGCCTAACTTCAAGCGCGAAGTGGAGATTCTGGACCCGCAAGGACAAACCATTGGGTCAGGAGAAATCAGCCGGATTCACATGCTGCGCGCGGGCCAGAAGATCGATACGGAAAACCGGACAGTAGATTTCTCTGCCACCGGACACAAGAGCATCAGCGTGATCATCTACAACGGCGACGATGCGCCGCTGCGGCTAAAAGGCGCGCGCCTGGAACAGTATGAGCGCCGCCTTTACTTCGATGCACCACAGCAGGGCACACTTACGCTCTACTATGGCGATGAAAAGCTGGAAACACCGGTTTATGATTACGCCAAACTTTTTCAGCAGGAGCCGAACGCCGTCGAAGCAAAAATGGGCGCGGAAGAAGCAAATGCCGGCTATCAGGGAAGGCCGGATGAGCGTCCGTGGACAGAGCGGCACCCGGCAGTCTTGTGGATTGCAATCATCGCCGCGGTAGCGATCCTGGGCGCTGTGGCCCTGCGCTCCATGAAGAGCGCAACCGCGTCTTAGTGGAAGACCACCATCGTGTCTTTCTTCGGCTGCGCCGCAAGCTGGGACAGATAGTTCTTCAACCCCTCTTCCGCGTCGTTCTGCGTAAATCCCTGGAAAGCGATTCCCATGCCCACGCCGGGATGGAAGCTTACCGTCTTGCCGGCGAGGTTGATCTCTTTATCATTGGCTTTGATCGCCAGGGTTACGCTCTGGCCCGTGGGCAGAGGGGAAAAAGTAAAGACATAACAGCCGCCAAGCGATATATCTCCAACCGTGCCCCAGTAGCCGGCGTTGCCGGTTTCCGGATTAATACGCACGCCAGTGTCACAGGGGTAACGGGGGTGTCTCCGTTTCTCTTTATATTCAACTGCCATACAGCAACTCCTTGCTATACCCAGACCCTGGTTAGCAAGTATTGTTCCACCGTTCGGAAGGGGCAGAGCATTACGTCGGACACGGGGGACAAGGTCCGGAAGGGCCATGTACGGCCGATTTCTATGAATCCCGAGCGAAGCGAGGGAGCCATTGCAGAATTGGTAGTTGGGTAATTTGGTATTTGGGTAATTTTGAAATCTGATCAATTTGGCTTCCCGGTTGCGAAGGAAGAATGGGCTGCGCCTTCTCAATTACCAAATGACCAAATGACTCAATTACCAATGTAGATCAGCGCAGGGCCTCTTCAACCTCGCTAAGCCAATCGGGCTTCTTCAGGACTTCACGCGGCTTGGGGCCGTCGGCCGCCCCGACGATTCCATCTTGCTCCATAAGATCAATCAGATGTGCGGCGCGGCCATAGCCGATGCGCAGCCGCCGCTGCAGCAGCGAGGTGGAAGCTTTGCCGAAGTCAATCACTAGGCGAACGGCATCCTGGTAAAGCTCGTCATGTTCGGAGTCCTCGCCCGACGCTGCATCGCCGCCCGCGCCGCCTGAGCCTGCAGCGCCGTCGCGTTCCTCCTTCGGCACTTCCAGGAACTTCTGCTCGTACTCGGCCGGAGCCTGGGCGCGCCAGAACTCGACCACCGCATTGATCTCTTTCTCCGTCGTGTAGGGAGCGTGCAGCCGATGCACGCGCGCCGACCCTGAAGGCAGATACAGCATGTCCCCCTTGCCCAGCAGTGACTCCGCGCCGTTGGCGTCAAGGATGGTGCGTGAATCGATCTTGGTGGCCACGCGGAACGAGATGCGCGATGGGAAGTTCGCTTTGATCAAACCGGTGATCACATCCACCGAAGGCCGCTGCGTCGCCAGCACCAGGTGGATTCCCACGGCGCGCGCCATCTGCGCCAGCCGCGTGATCGATTCTTCCACGTTCGACTGGTCCAGCATCATCAGGTCAGCCAGCTCGTCAATGATGATCACGATCTGCGGCAGCGGTCTGTGCTCGCTCTCTTCGAACAGGCTCGGCGTATCGCTCTCAAACAGTTTGTTGTACTGCTCCAGGTTGCGCACGCCTTTTTCCGCCAGCACCTTCAACCGGCGTTCCATCTCGCGCACGGCGTTGCGCAGAGCGTTGGCCGCAAGCTTGGGCTCGGTAATGATCGGCACATACAAATGGGGCACGCCTTCGTAAATCCCCAGTTCGAGCCGCTTGGGATCCACCAGGATCAGCCTCACCTGCTCTGGCGTCGACTTGTACAGGATCGACATGATCATGGCATTGATCGCCACGGATTTTCCTGAGCCGGTGCTGCCGGCGATCAGCAGATGCGGCATCGTCGCCAGATCGGCGGTGATGATCCGTCCGTTGATGTCCTTGCCCATGGCCAGCGTCAGCTTGCTGCGCGCGCCAACAAAATCCTGCGACTCCACCACCTCGCGCAGCCAGATGGTTTCGCGCTGGTGGTTCGGCACCTGAATGCCGACGGTCGATTTGCCCGGCATGCGCTCGATCAAAATGCTCTCCGCGCGCATCGCCAGGCACAGATCTTCTGAGAGGCTGGTCACGCGGCTGTACTTCACGCCCGGCTCGGGCTTGAATTCGTAGGTGGTCACCACCGGTCCGGGATTGATTTGCGTCACCGCGCCCAGCACGTCAAACTCGGCGCACTTCTCGGTCAGGACTTCAGCCAGCGCTTTAACCTCTTCTTCATTCACCGCCTGCTGGTCGTCAGGACGATGCAGCAGCGAACTGGGCGGGAGCTTGTATCCGCCGGCTGCGATCTTCGGCATCACCGTCTTGCGCCGCGACGTCAAGTCGGCGCGCGCGGCAACCGCGGGCTCCGTTTCCAGCGCGGCAACGTTTGCAGCGGCGGGATTCGTACTGGTTAAAGGCTGCTGCACCGACGACTGCGGCTGCGCCGGCTCGGTTACCAGCTGTGCTGCGCCCACAGGTTCCATGTCGGCAAACGTGCGTTCGAATCCTTGCGTCGTGGCTGCAACAGTCCCGGTGGCGGGCATCGCCGAGCGTTGGGCGGAGCTGTCAGCTGCTCCACGGGAGTTCCGCGCCATCGGCGCCACGACAACTGCGCGGCGGTCATCCGCTCTGCGATCCTCTCCAGTGCGGCGGTCCAGCTCCTTCTGGGCTTTCTTTTTCGCGATGGCGGCTGCCCGCGCCGTGCGCCAATCCTGGAAGCGCTGCCACAATGCAACGGCGAAGGTGAAGCGCGTGCTCAGCCATATGCGCAGGTCGACAAACGAAAACGCGGTCGAAAGATACAGCGCCACGGCCACCAGCGTTCCGCAGACAATGTATGCGCCCACGGTGTTGAAGTAGTGCAGCAGCACGTCGCCCACCAGGCGGCCCAAAAGCCCTTCAATCGGAACGGCATGGCGCCAGCGCAAACTCCACGGCAGCAGCGCCAGCAAAGCTGGTGTGAAGATCAGCAGAATAGCTGCGCCGATAAACTTTGCTCCCGGAGAAGCCACTGGCCGCGATTTGAACCAGCGCAAGCCCAGTAGTCCCAGGATGACTGGGAACACAAACACAAAGATGCCGGCCGATTGCAGCAGCAGATCGCCCAGCATGGCGCCAAACAGCCCGATCCAGTTGCGGGCGCCGTTGCCCGCCAGCGAGCCGGCGGTGTTCAGCGAGGGGTCGAGCGGAGAATAACTGGCCAACGCCAGAAAAAGCAGGGTCGCGGAGACCAAAAGAAGGAACCCGATCAGCTCATTGAGCCGGCGGTTCCGGGTAGGCGTGAACGCACGCAGAAAATACTTCATTGGGGCCTGTCCTTCAGCCTGAAACCTACACTTTCACCCCGCGGCTGCGCTTGGAGGCGCCATTGCTGAATGGCAAGGAGCGAAAGATGTGTTTTCGCCTTGCCATACGCGCACTTCCCGCCGGAAAAAGCGGTGTTCCGGGCCAAAAGTCCAGAGTACACCAGAGCCCGCCCATTATAGCGGAATTGCGGCGCGAAATTGGCCGTAAAAACGTAGCACTTTTGGACTATGGGGTGATTAAGCATGTTCCTGGCTTAGATGCCAGGGAGCAGAATCCTGCTGCTCTGGATTCGGTCTGCGGTCAAGCGCCCAAGGCGCGAAAAGAACCTAGCCCACCCCAAGGCTTACGCATTCGAAGCCGCGGGGTGGGTAAGCTGAATGGCTGTTACTGCGCAGCGCCAACCACGTTGATCACCACGCTGGTCTTGTGGAGTGCCGCAAAGGTTCCGGTGCTGATGTCTTCCACAATCAGCCTATGCGTGCCGGGCGCAAGCGTATAGGTCTGGCTGATGCTTGAAGTCCCCGGCGCCGACTGGCCCAACTTAACGCCGGCAGTGTCATCCCATACCTGGAGGTGGTAAATACTCGCCGTGGATTCCCGTGCAGTGGCGCTGACCAGCACCTGGGGTCCGCTGCTGCCGGCCAGCGGAGCGGAGACGAAGACGCCATCGCCTTGCACGTTGATGTTCACCATAGATTGGTGCAGAAGGCTGAACGTTCCAGCACTCAGGTCTTCAACCACGAGCTGGTGTGCTCCCGGCGCAAGGGTGTAGGTCTGATTGATGCTCGAGGTTCCGGCCGCCGACTCGCCCAGCTTGGCGCCCGTGGTGCTGTCCCAGACCTGGAGCTGGTATATCTGCGCGGCTGATTCCCTGGCTGTCGCGCTGACCTGTACCGCCGATCCGAGCGTCGCACTGGCCGGCGGCGAGGTGATGTTCACGCCATCGGCCTGAACAGTAACTGTGACCACGGAGTTGTGTAACGCCTGGAAATTACCGGCGGCAATGTCTTCAATTACAAGCTGGTGCGTTCCCGGTAGGAGCGTGAGCGTCTGCTGGAAAGTTGAAGTTCCGGGAGCGGATTCCGCCAATTTCTGGCCGGTGCCACGATCCCAAACCTGGATCTGAAAGATTTGTGCGAGGGCTTCTGTGGCCGTGGCGTTCACGGCAACCTGTGTACCGGTAACCGCGTTCTGCGCCGGCAACGTGACACTGACATAGCCGGAGAAGAAATCTTTCATGGGAGCAGCGCCGGCTGATGCGCCGGGATAGGTAGAGATGCCCAGGGCATCCAGCATGGTCCGCAAGGTGTTCTCATGTTTATACGGTGTGTTGGAAATCGTGTGCGGGGTCACGTTCGGTCCGATCAGCGCGGTGTAGACCGTGCCTGCGATATCGGCGTTGCCGTTATCAAACGTAATGATCAGCAGACCGTCGCCGCCGGGCTGGAAGTAAGGCTTGGCCAGCAGGGCGGGGAGATTGGCTTTTAGAAATGTGTCGGCCGCGGCCGCGCCGGCATCGTGGCCATCATTCAGCCCGTCAGGCGCAATAATAGTGAACTGGGGCAGCGCATTATTCGCCAGGTCGACGGCGAACTGCGAGAAATCGACGATCTTTGCCTGCGAGCCTGCGATGTTGGAGAGCACGTCACTGTACCAGACGGCTCCGTTGTGACGGCGATAGTAGTGGGTTGCTTTGGCATTGTCCGGTGTGGTTACGGTGCCTCCGGCTGCTGCATACGACTGTGCATACACCTTCCATGAGATCCCGCGATTGTTCATCTCGCGAAAAATATTGTCGTCGGTGATGGACGCAGCGCAGGTATTGCCGGTACAACCAAAGTCGTGCGTGGGGGGCGGCAGAACACAGTTGACTGCGGCGTGGCAGCTTCCGGACGCGACCCAGAGATAATCCATGAGCGAACCGGTGGTGTTGGAGGTGAAGTTCGTGGCATATCCGTTGGCCGCACCTTGGCTGGTGAGCCACGGCATTTGTGCCAGGGTGGTGTCAAAACTCGTGTTCTCTTCCATGATCAATACAACGTGCGATGAGCGCGGCACCGGAGCCTGCGCCTGGATGTGGACGAAAAATGGGCCCAGTAGGATGGTAGCGAACAGTGACAGCGTGGCAATCGGATGAGCACGGCGAATACGCATTGCGACGGTTTCCTCTCTGGTCGGGGTGATCACAACTCACACACAAATCCCGATGCGAGCATCCGCAAAAGTTGGCCGGCAACGCTCCGCGATCATGGGTGGTTGGTTTTGGGTTGTGGTGCTGCGTACTCTAGCCCACAAATCTGGCGCCAATTGTTAAAGAATGACGCATCGGTAGTAATACGCTCGGACTTAGGGTCGCCGCCCTAGCCCAGGGGCCATTGAAAGACTTTTTCCCACCCTGTCGATTTCCCCATCCCCGCGCGTCGTACCAGCGAAGGAGAATTACAATGGCCACCATGGTTGCTGCTGATCTGGAACAAGCCCGCACATACTTCGCTTTTACCCGCAACCGCCTGCAGGAAGTCACTGCCGGCCTCACGGACGAACAGGCGCGCTTCAAGCCCGCCCCGGACCGCTGGTCGATCGCGGAGATCCTCGAGCACCTCTCCATCGCCCACGACCGGATTCTGACCCGCATGATCGACCAATTTCCGCAGGCGCCGGCTCCGGAACCCGGCCGGAACGCTCAGGTCGTGGACGCACTCATCCTGGAAAGAATTCCCGACCGCTCCATGAAGGCCACCGCGCCGGAGTTCGCGCAGCCCAAAGGGCTGGTCACGCCGAAAGAGGCGCTTGGCCGCATCTTGCTCAGCTACCAGCGACTAACGGAGTTTCTGGAGTCCACGCCCGACCTGCGTGAGCACATCCTGGAATCGGCTCCGCTGCGCTTTACCACCAATGGCGCTCAGACCACGGCCGACGGCTATCAATGGGCGCTCACCGCCGCCGCCCACGACGAACGCCATATCAAACAGATCCTGGAAGTGAAGGCCGCTTCGAACTATCCGGCCTGAAGTGTTGCCGCGCGCACCCATCCTTCGTCTTCACGAAGGATGGGACTGCTTTTTCTGCCCGACGCCGGGGCTTACCAGTAGGTCAGGTTCACCTTGTCGAGCCACACTGAGAACGGCGCGCCCGTAAGGTTGGCGTCTGACTGGTAGGCAACGTCCAGCCCGCTGTTGGTGTCCGATGTGGGTTGCGAGCTCAGGTTCACCACCTGCCGTTTGGCGTTGGTCGTGACTGCGGTAAATGTCAGGCTGCCGCCCTGCTGGCGCTCGAACTCAAACACCAGGTGGACCCAGGTTTTGGCTGCGGGTTGGGCGCACGTCGCCGCCGAAGTAACCCACTTGTTTCCGACGTTGTCCCACAGGCGCCAGCTGTGTCCGCCGGCCAGATCGCACTGTGCACCAAAGTTGTAGCGATTGCCGCCGACGCTCTGCGTCACGTAGAACTCGAGGGCCTGCGCCACCGACGGATTGTCCACGTAGTAGTTCAGGTCATAAAGAAAATGGGTGGCGCTGTTGTGCGCACCCAGCGCCTCAAACCACAATGCACCTCCAAAGGGCTGGGTTCCCGCCAGCAGGGAGAATTCCGCGGACGAACCGCTCAGCGAGGGCGAAGCGATCCCCTGGGTCATGGAAATCACCGCTGGAGCCGTTCCCGAGCAGGCGTCCACGCAGGTCTGCCATCCCGTCATCTTCTGTATGTCCGGGATCGTCTGGGCATTGCTCGGCGGCGTTCCGGGAGGCGTGGGAGTCGGGCTGGCTGGAGTCGGACTGGCGCTGGGAGTTGGATTGGGTGGGGCGGCGCTTACCGTGTTGGTCGGCGCCGCCGACTGGCCACCGCATCCGGCAAAGAGAGCAACCATCAAAACCAGAAGACCTGTGCACACTACCGCATTCAGTTTTCTCATTTCGGGGAACTCTTTCCAAGTGGCGGGACTTCCAAAATTCAGACGGTGGCGACTTTCAGCGTTGCTGAAGTCTACAGTTATCCAGAGTAGATGCGGGATTGTTTCTCGGACGCTGCCTTCAGTGTTAAGCGGTTGGACTTAATCTTGTTCTTATGGACCGATCGGGCTCGCGGCTACTGCGCGAACGCTTCGACGCTCCGTTGGTCGCATTCCTGTGATCCGCGATCATCCGCGTAGATCCGCGGTGGGCTTTTTGCTTTTCTGATGGCCAGCGATCCCGCGCGATGACCCGGGCCCCCGGTAAGCCCGTTTTGGCTTGCCGGGTTGGATGTCGGCGATCTCGGCGATGTTTCGGGGCCCCCGCCAAGCCCGATTTTGGCTTGGTGGGGATAGGATCTCGGCGATTCTCAATGCCCCTTCATCACCCACACCAGCACAGCGATTCCGACGATGATCCGGTAGATCGCAAACGGCGTGAAGCCCCGTTTGCGCACCCAGTTCATGAACCACGCCACCACCGCCAGAGCCACAATGAACGAGACGACGAAGCCGATGATCAGTACGATCCACTCCTGGCCGCTGGCCGGCATGCGGCCCAGCGGCTCGCCGTGTTTGTGACTGAAGGTCTTAAGCAGATCGTAACCCGTGGCTGCAATCATCGTCGGCATGGAGAGGAAGAACGAGAATTCGAGAGCCGCGCTGCGAGACATGCCTGCCACCTGGCCGGCGGCAATGGTCGACATCGACCGCGACGTTCCCGGAAAGACCGCCGACGCCACCTGGCAAATGCCGATCCAGATGGCCTGGGGGAGGGAAACGTCTTCCATGTGCTCAGTTTTGAAACTGCTGCCAGGCCGCGGCGTGCCAAACATCGCGTCCACAATCCACATAATGATGCCGCCCACGAGCAGCGACACACCCATCACGGTCAGGCTCTCCAGGTGTTTGCCGATCACCTTGGTCAGCAGCAGCGACGGAACGGCGGTGAAAACGAAGGCGATCATCACCAGCGTGAGCGGATGGGTAAAGAAATTGCGGTCATGGCGCTCGCCGTTCGGAAAAGTAGAGAAGAAGCGCGCGATCCGCTGACGGAAATAGATCGGCAGGCAGAGAATCGCACCCAGCTGGATCACGATGGAATACATCTTCCAGAAGGGATCATCGAGATGGATGTTCAGCAGCGCCTCGGTGATGCGCAGATGCGCCGTGGAGCTGACGGGCAAAAATTCTGTAAGACCTTCAACAATTCCCAGGAGAACAGAGAGCAGGTAGTCGTGCAAAAAATTCCTCCGGACGTCGTCTAGCTTGCGGGTTTTTTAGTTTCGATGTCGTACACGGGAATGCCTTGCTGCAGCGCGTGCATCAGTTCCATGGCCTGCGGTTTCCAGTCGCCTTCGGCAAAGCGCGTGGTGATCTCCTGCGCCAGTTCCACGCTCTTTTTGCGTGCTTTCTCGCTCTTGTCACGCTCGTTCTGGGCCTTGTACATGTCGGCCAGCACAGCCTGGCGCCATGCGGCGTTATAGAGCGCTTCCGCCGCCTTGGGCGAATCGGGATGCTCACGCGCGTACTTCTCGTAGATCTCTGATTCCTTCTCCGGACATTTGGTCTCGCCCTTCCATGAGCCGCAAAGTTTGTTGTCGATCATGTCAAACGACGCCAGGTCCGACCACTTTGTGCGCGGAAATTTTTTCTGGAGCAGGCGCATGGTCTGCTCGTCAATGCCATCGCGCATGCCGGGATCCATCTCGCGCGAGATGGGCCGAAGCCGCTCATCCGCCTTCTCCATCTGCCAGCGGATATCCGCCGCGCGCCACAGCGCCTCGCCCGCCAGCGGAGAGTTGGGAAAATACTCGTACAACCGGTAGTAGAGCCGCATGGCATCCTGGGCCGCGCCTCTGCGCCCGCCGCGCTGCTGCGCCTGGTTCTCTGAGTCCACTGCTTCGCCGTAGATGATCTGGTCGCCGTTGGGTGTAGCTGTCGTGATCAGGTAGGTATTGGGGATCCAGCCGGAAATCTGCCGCGCACTCTCCCGGTCAGGATTCACTTCCACCACCACCAGCACGTGCGCCCAGACTTTCCCGCCCAGCGTTGTGCGGTCCATCACCAAGATGACGTCGCGCCCGCGCGTCACCTGCGCCAGCCTCTGGCTGGTGGAATCGGGGGACACGTACATATCGACTTCACTAATGGTCGTTCCCTGTTCCTTGTCCTGGGCGAAGGCTGCGGCCGCCGCCAGGACGAACCAGAGAGCCAGCAAGATTCGCGTCAATCCACGCATATAAACCTCATTGCGTTGCCGAACCAAAGGTCGGAATCTTCTTTTCCAGTTTGTAAAGCAGATCGCTTGCGCGCGGCTTCCAGTCGCCTTGCGGATATTGATTCATGATCTGCTGTGCCAGCGTTGTACCTTTCTTGCGCGCGGCGTCACTCTTGCTGTTGTTGTTGTCGATGCGGTACATATCGGCCAGAGCCGCCTGCCTCCAGGCCGCGTTGTAGAGCGCTTCCGCGGCCTTGGGCGATTGCGGATACTCCCGCGCATACTGCTCATACATAGCCGATTCTTTTTCCGGACAATCCGGCAGCCCGCGCCATTCCGGGCAAAGTTTTCCTTCCAGGAGTTCGAAAGCAGCCAATTGCGCCTGCTTGGTATTCGGGTACCTCGTAATTACTTCCTGCAGATATTTTTCCTCGGGCGGCGTTCCGGAGCGGACGTCGGCCTTCGCCAGCTGCCAGCGGATATCGGCGGAGCGCCAGGCTGCTTCCGCGGCCAGGGAAGAGCTGGGAAAGAACTCGGCTACGCGCGCATATAAGCGCTGGGCATCCTGGGCCGCGCCTTTGCGACCGCCGCGCTCTTCCGCTTCGTGTTCGGAAGCTACAGCCTGGCCAAAAATGATCTGATCGCCGTTGGCGGTGGAAGCAGTGACCATGGCCTGGCCGGGTACCCAGCCGTCGAGCTCTTTGGTGATCTGCGCCGCCTGGTCTGCCGCCATCGATATCCGGAACCAGGCCTGCCCATCAGCATCTTTACGCTCCTGGATGGTCAGATCGCGGCCGCGCTCCACCTGTCCCACTTTCTGAGAGCTTGATCCCGCTGAGCTATAAAGAGGCGATTCGCGGATGAGCGTTCCGCGATCCGCAGCTTGCGCCAGCGCTGCAGCCAGCAAGATCAGGACCGGCACACCAACTTGGTTCCAATGCTTCACTATCATTCACCTTACACGGTTTTCCAGCAGTATGTCAGAGAAAAGCTGGGGTTCAACGTTGCCTCCGGTCACCACCGCCACGATTTTATTGGCTGCCGGCAGCTCCTCGGCATGGAACATGGCAGCCGCGGTAGCTACCGCGCCGCTGGGCTCGGCCAGCACGCGCGAGGAAAACAGCAGGCGATGCATGGCCCGGCGAATGTCTTCTTCGGTTACGGTCACAATGTCATCCACATATTTGCGGATATGCTCGAAGTTGATTTCGCCGATGCTCTGCGAGCGAAGACCATCCGCCGCGGTGCGCGACGCGCTCTCGCCGGAAATCGATTGTATCTTGCCGGAACGCAGGCTCGCCTGTGCATCCGCGGCAAACTCCGGCTCCACGCCCACTACCTTTGCTCTGGGGTTCAAGGACTTGACCGCAGTGGCAACGCCGCTGATCAGTCCGCCGCCGCCAATCGGCGCCAGCACCAGATCCACGTCTGCCAGGTCTTCCAGAATCTCCATCCCGATCGTGCCCTGCCCGGCGATGATCTGCTCATCGTTGTAGGGCGGCACCGCAACCAGCCCTTGCTCCTTCTCCAGTTCCTCGGCCTTGCTGATGCGATCTTCGCTGGCGGGGCCCACCAGCACGATCTCAGCTCCGAGCGCGCGCGTGGCATCAAGCTTGACCCGGGGCGCGGTCTTAGGCATCACGATCGTCGCTCTCACACCCAAGGCTCGCGCCGCGAACGCAACACCCTGCGCGTGGTTTCCGCTCGAGTGCGCCACCACGCCGCGGGCACGCTGCTCGGGCGTAAGCGACGAGATTTTGTTGTACGCTCCGCGCAGCTTGAACGAGCCGATAGGCTGCAGGTTTTCCGGCTTCACGTGAATCTGGCGGTCGTCCGCCAGCCGGCACACCACCAGCGGTGTACGCACAGCAACGTTTTTGAGCAAGGAAGAGGCTTGCTGGATGTTTTTGAGGGTCACCATAGATGGGTTCGAATCTCAGCTCTATGGTAAATGAGTCAAGCTGAAATTCGGGTAGTGGGTCAGTTTGAAAAAACTGACCCATTACCAGTATCAGCGTCTAGCGATTCGCTTGCGAATTGCGGGCCTTTAGGCAGACGTTCATCGCGTAGCGATGAATCTCAGTACCAACCGACCCACTGCCGAAATTCGGGGGTTTCAAAATGCCAGTCAACGTACCCCAAGAACCCGCTCGTACTCTTACCAAAGTTCGCCATCTTTCGGCCTGATGGTGCAAAGATTTTCCGGTTTCAAAGCCGTCCGCAGAGGGTTACACTCTGTCCATCAATCTCATCAGGAAGAAGTTGTACAAACTCTCTTAAAAGGATAAAGAATGAATAAGAACAAGACTCTGCGCGGAAGTATCTTGTTTGTGATCGCGCTGGCGCTGCTGTGCACGGGCTTCGTGTTTGCACAGAGAGAGCCGGCCCGGAATATTAATCCCCATCGCCACCCCAACCTGGCGGCGGCCCAGAGGCTCTCCGGACAGGCGTATGACAAGATCGTTGCCGCTCAGCAGGCCAACGAGTGGGACCTCAACGGCCATGCTCAGAAAGCCAAAGAACTGCTGGATCAGGTAAACCATGAACTAAAAGAGGCGGCGGAAGCTTCCAACGAACACGAAGAACACGATCACCACTAAAAATTTCTGCAGTTCGCTTGCCGGCGGGAGATCGCTCCTGCCGGTATTTTTTTGCCCCGCACGTTTCTGACGCTTAACCCTGTCCCTTTGGGGCGACCCCATACGAATCGAGTACGTCCTTCAGGGTTACAACACCTTCCAGCTTGTGAACATCGGCGCGGTTGACCACGGGCAGAATGTCGAGGTGGGCGCTGCTCATGCGTTCCAGCGCCAAATGCAGCGCGTGGTCCGCGTGAACGTGGGGAAAATCAAGGGAATCGAGCAGCTTCATCACATTTTGCTCGGACCTGCCATCTGCTACGGCCTTTTCCAGTTCAACCCGGCTTACGAGGCCGACAATGCTTCCCTCATCCATGAGCGGCCAGGCGCCGAACTGACTCACGCGAATCTGCTCTGCCGCGTCGCGTACGCTCATTTGCGCCAGCAACGTTTCCTCCGGAGCGCGCATGATGCGCGAGACGCGCCGCTGCTCCAATTCCCTATGTGCTTTGGGGTTCGGCAGGTGGATGCCATCCTGGTGCGCCAGGGCTTCGTAAATCGGCTGTTTCTGGAAGCGGGACGAGATGAAAAGGCTGGCCAGATTGGCGATCATCAACGGAACGATCACAGAGTAATCGCGGGTCATCTCAAAGATCATGAGGACTGAGGTCATGGGAGCACGCACAATTCCCGCGAACAGCGCACCCATGCCGACCAGCGCGTACGCTCCCGGCGTTGCAGTGTAGCCGGGCAGAAAGTGGTGAGCGACGCTGCCGATCGCGCCTCCCAGCATAGCGCCAAGAAACAGGCTGGGACCAAAAATTCCGCCGGCGTTGCCCGATGCATAGCAGGTGGTGATGGCAAAGAGCTTCAGCACCACCAGCAACGCCATCAGCTTCAGCGCCATGGTTCCGTTCAAAGCCTGGCCGACAAAACTGTATCCCACACCCAGGACCTGAGGCACGAACAAGCCCATGAGCCCGACCAGAACGCCGCCTGTCACCGGATGCCACCAGAAGCTCTTTTTAGGCATGAGGAGAAATCGCCGACGCATGGCCAACAGCAGTTTTGTGAAGGCGACAGAGAGAAAGCCACCGGCAACGCCAAGCACGGCATAAACGCCAAATTCGAGTGGATGCACCAGTTCGTATTGCGGAACATAAAACAGCGGGTGGTTGCCAAGCATCAGCCGCAAGACCACCCACGACGTCGCCGATGCCAGCACAACTGATCCCAGCACCGGCGCATGCAGGTCTCCCATGACTTCTTCCAGGGAAAACAGCACTGCGGCCATGGGCGTGTTGAAAGCGGCGGCAATGGCCGCCGAAGCGCCCACCGGCAGCAACGCTTTGACTTTTTCCTGTCGCAAACCGACGGCGCGGCCAAGCACTGAAGCGATGCCGGCTCCAACCTGCACTGAGGGTCCTTCACGTCCCAGTGGAATGCCGCTGGCCAGCGTGGTTGCCGTGCATCCGAACTTGCCCAGCACCGTGCGCAGGGAGATAAATCCATCACGCGCGAAGAGCGCGGCCTTGGTCTGGGGCACACCGCTGCCACGCGCGTTAGGGAAATAACGGAAGAGCAGGTAGCCCATCGCCAGCGAGCCAGCGATGGGAATCAGAACACGCCGCCATGCGTTGCTCCCCGGCGGATACAGGCGCATGCCGATGTGCTCCGTCAGGACAATGAAAGCCACCACGGCCAGCCCTACCAGGGCTCCGATCAATAGCGTCAAGATCAGGAAGATCTGTTCTTCGCGTTTTTCCGATTGAGGAGAGATCCAGCGCGCGATAAAGCGCTGCACGGCATTGTTGGGCAGATTTTCCGCGGCTACAACACTCACGTTGATAGCTTACTAGAAATATCGCTCAGCGAGTCGATAGCAGAATCGAGAGTCTTACTCTTGTAAATACTGGTTCAGGAATTTCAACGTTCTCTGTCGCGCCAGGGCCGCTGACTGCGGTTCGTAATCCTTGCGCTGATCACAGTTGAAGCCGTGGCCGGCGTCGTACAGGAACAGCGGCAGATCAGGATGGTGACGCCTGATGGTCTCGATTTCCTTCGCCCCGATGTGCGGGTCTTTGGCGCCGAAATGCAGCATCACCGGACAGCGCGGGCTCTCTGCCGCAGACTGCGCGATCCGGCCACCGTAATAGCCCACTGCAGCCGACGGATCAAGACGCGTGGCCGCAAGCCAGGCGAGACTTCCACCAAAGCAGTAGCCCACCACGCCCACTTTTCTCGACTTCTGTCCGGCATAGCCGATCGCGGCAGCCACGTCCTTGAGCGCGGCTTCCATGCCGATTTGCGTGGCCGCGCGCATGCCTTTTTGCATAGCCGCCGTGTCATAGCCAAGCTCAAGGCCAGGCTCGGCACGATCGAAAAGCGCCGGCGCAATGGCAAGAAATCCCTGCTGGGCGAAATCGTCGGCTACGGATCGAATATGCGAGTTGACTCCGAAGATTTCCTGTATCACAACAAGCGCACGCTGTACTTTCTCATCGCCCGCGCAATAGGCTTGGAGGTGGTGGCCATCGGACGCGGTAAGCTGAACGTACGTTCCCATGCCTTCAAGAATATTCCATCCGCTCTAGTCGAGCGAAGCTCGCTGGCTTTCTCTGTCCGGAACCGCTCGCACTACGTAGCGCAGAGGCGATCGCGGGCTGCTGCCGAATGGATAGCAGGTAAGAAGGGTCAGCGCGTCATCGGGGGTCGGCGCCAGCATGTTCAGTTCTTGCGGATCGACCACGCGCATGGTCGCGACCGTGTAATTCCGCCGCCGCAATTCATGGCGATGCGCGTCATACCATTCGAGTTGAATGGTGTCGCCCTGGCGAACGGCTTCCAGGCGACGGAACCAGCTTGTGCGATGACCGGCCAGCACCAGATTGCCCGGCTCGCCCATTTCAGCGCTGGTGAACATGCGGGCCGGACCAAACGCCAGCGTGCGTGGGGTCGCGCCTTCCAGAACGATCTCGTCATAATCCAATCGTGGAATCTGCAGGCGGCCGATGGGATGCGTGTCGGCCCATGGCCAGGGCGCGTGTGACGCGCCGGTTTCGACGCTCTGCTGCCACGCACGGCGGATCAGGATGCCGGCCAGTTCCGCCTTGGCGTGCAGGTACGCGGCGCGGGCCGTAAGGCCCGCGCCCGCCATGAGAGCTATGACACACAGCAATCGGAGCGCTCTCATGAGATTGCTCCCATGCGTACTCTGCGTGTGAGCAACCACAAAACCGCGCCGCCAAGCAGCAGTGCGAAGCCGAGAGTTTCCAGGAATTCATCGGCGGTGCCGGTTGCCGGAGCGCCGAAGACCTTCTCCATCTGCCAACCGGACGGTAGTTCGGTTGGGACAGTCGTCGTGGTGGATTGGCCGGTCGCATTGACCACTACTTCTTCCACAGCGACCAGCGAGGTAAAGCGGGTGACCAGGTGATAGCGGATGGCATGAGCAATCACGCCGGCGCGGATATCCGCTTTGCCTTTTTCGTCGGATTGGCGCCACTGGTCCATCATCTCTTCCACGCGCTGCCGCGCCCAGAGCGTCGTGATGCCCGGATGGAATGCCGCCTTCGACGTATCAAAACCAATTGTGGTTTCGTAGGGCTGGCTTCCCGCGTGCGCAGTAAGGTGAATCTTGCCTTTGCGCCCGGCGGTAATGTGGCCATAGATCAACAGCGGCTGGCGCATGAAAAGATCCGGCGGACGCGAGGGAAACACATCTTCCACCTGCACTCCTTCAAACGAGAGCTTCACATCGGTCAGGACGGGGCTCTCGATATTTTCGAACAGGCGGCTCATCTGCTGCTGCACCTCGTTGATGTCGGCGATGTGAGTGAACGTCCCTCTGCCGAACTGGGCCATCTTGGTCGCCAGGAAGGTATTGGGCTCGCTGCCGATGGCCACGGTGTAGAGGCGCGCGTCGCCGAGGCGGCTGCGCAGCGCCGCAAAGATTTCTTCTTCATTGCCCAGGTCCCCATCGGTCAGAAGCACGATATGCCGCAGGTAGCCGGGAAGCTGCGGCTTCTGCATCAGGTGTTCGAGGGCAGGCAACATCTCCGTGCCGCCACCAGCCTGAAGGTTGTTCACATAACGCCGTGCTGCGGCGAGATTGTCGTCCGTCGCCGCCAGTGGTTCTGCTGAAAACTCGTGATAGTCGCTGCTGAAAGCCAGAATGCCGAAGCGGTCGCCCGGCTGCAACTGGCCGAGCGCCTGCAGCAGCGCTCCACGGGCCTGCTGGATTGACGTTCCTTCCATGGAGCCCGAGACATCGATCATGTAGAGCATCTCTACAGGAACGCGCTGGGTCGGACGGACGGTTGGAGGATATGCCGCCAGCAGGAAATGCGTCTCGCCGGAACGTTGATCCGGGGAGAGGAAAAGCGCTGTCCGGGGCCGCGTACTCTCGCCGCGCTGTACTTCCAGAACAAAATCTTTGTTTGGGATGGTCGCACCGCCGGAGAGTTCCACATGCTGCCTGCCATCCGGCAGACGGCTTACCTCAATCGCATGCGAAACGCTATGAATGATGGCGGCATCCGATCCCGTGTCCAGATCGACTGAGACCGAGATGTCATGGCCGGCGCGAGTCTCCGGATTCGCCACCGGCGGAGTGATCCGCGATGCATCCGGCACCCGCTCTGTGTCTAGTGACCAGCCGGTGCCACTGTGCCCCATGGATTGCGTGCCGGGGATGTAGCGTGGGCCGACAACCATGGGAAATACCAGCCGGACTTTGCCGTCTTCCCAGGTGAGCGGCTCGACGTAGCGCATGCAAACGTCCACCTTGTCGCCCGGCATGATGTTGGCCACCGACGCGGTAAAGATGTTGGGACGCTCCTGTTCCAGCAGTGCGGCGCGCTTGCCTTCCGACTTCGCTGTTTCATAAACCTTCTTGGCTTCTGCACGTTCCTTGACCACACTGTGAATCACCCGGTTGCCGACGTGTATCTCCATGTCATAGACGGCGGCGTCATGGGGCAGAGGGAAGATATAGACGGCCTCAATGGGCTCCGTGCTGGAGTTGACGTATTGCTGCGTGACCGTCGCGGAAGCCACCAGGCCGCGGACATCCAGCGCGGCGTCAGTATGCAACAGCGGGACGGTTTGATATTGGTTTGAATTTGGCGAGCGATAGATCAGCGATCCCTCACCCGGCTGGGGCGGACCATTTTCGGTTTCCTGCCCTGATGCCAACGGGCTGAAAGCGATGAGCAGCGATAAGAGGGCTATAACGAGGCAGATATAGAGTTCGCGATTCCACCAGTTGCGTGTGCGGCGAGCCATGGCTTCCTCCTGTCTGAAGTCCATGGCAAAGGAGAAAGCAAGAGACGTGCCAGCCCGCCGGTCGTGACCTTATCTAAGGAATTCAATCGGTTGGCAGAAAGCGCACCGTGGCAGACCGGACACGCGCGTGTTCGGGCGGCAACATCCAGCGGTAGATATTCGCTCATAGTTTGTTTTGCGCGGAGACTTTGGAAAAAAACTGGCGGAGAGCCGGCGAGAATACGGACCCAAGTCCTATTTTGCAGAACTGGATACTTCGGCGCGGCCGGCGGGAAGTTTCTCCGTGGCTTCCAGCACTTGCGACATAAACTCCACCAGCTGCCATTGCTCCTGCCAGGTGACCTTGGCGTCCATATCCACGTGCACCAGCGCCTGGCTCACCAGGACCTCTTTCAAATCTTCGGGGGGAACATCTTTTGCCAGCCAGAGGGTTTCCGACGCGGGAATCACCGTGTCGCCGGCGCCGTGCAGAAGAAAGACAGGCACGCGCAGGTCTGCCATGTGCCCGTGCGGTGAGACCGCGTCCATTTCGGCTTTGTGCAGCGTGATCTCCCGGAGCAGCGTTTCTCGCAGCAAGTCGCGATGATGCAGCAGGCGGTCCAGTTCCTGCTGTCCTGCAGGGCTCAGGTCTGTTGCCGTCTGCAAGGCTTGGGGCTGGTCCCATAACCATTGCCGCAGCGCCTCGCGCGCAACCGGCACATCGCGCGGCGAGAAAAAGTCCTCGAGATGAGAATACGCGAGCACCAGAACGCCATACTCGTGCGCTGCCAGAGAGGCCTCGGTGCCGTCGGGGCGGGCGATGATGTTGGCGGCAAAAAAGCGCGCAACCCGCCCCATATCATCATGCGCGCCGATCGCCAATACAAACCCGATGTCCGGCGCGTACTCCTTCCTGTCTGCGGCCAGCAAGGCCAGCCCTCCGGCAAAGCTCAGGCCGATCAGTCCTACGCTGCGGTTCATCCTTGTGCGGAGCACCACGGCGGAATCGCCAATCATGTCGATGGTCCGCGCGGTCACGCGATAGTCCGCGAGATCCTGCAGCTCAGGCGTCATCACCAGCACACCCGCGCCGGCCAGCGCCCGTGCCAGGTTCCACAGGCGCGGGTCTTCGATGCCCAGGTGGTGCACTCCGTGCAGGAGCACCACGCCGCCGGGGTATTTCACGTCCTGCGGGATGTAAAGCCGGTAGCGCAGTGGGCCATGCGGCGTGATCGCCGAGCCGTCTTCTTCCTTGAAGGGATGGTTGGCAAAACTGGCAACGATGCCGCTGCTTTTTGGATCGGAAAAGCGCAGCATCAATGACGTCGCGCGCAGGTGCGGTCCTACGGGATGCAAAAGCACCATGCCGATAAGACCAAAGGACGCAATGACGACAAACGAAAAAATGAAGATCTTCTGTTTGCGCGTGAACCTTGTCACTAGATCTCCAGGATCACCGGCATGATCAGGGGCCGGCGCGAGGTTGTCTTTACGATAAACCGCTTCAAATCGGCGCGGATCTTCTCTTTGATCACACCGTAGTCAGCCTTCTCTTCCGGCGTGGAGTTGTCCAACGTGGCGGAAACGATGCGCCGCGCTTCGTGGACAAAGCCGTCTTCCGACCCAGCAGCGAAGCCGCGCATGACGATCTCCGGAATTGACTCCACCGTGCCCTTGAGCTTGTTGATGGCGATGATCGGCAGCACAAAGCCGTCCTCGCTCAGGTGGCGGCGGTCTTTGATGACCAGGTCTTCCACCACATCGGTGCGCGAGCCGGAATCAATGCAGATTCGCCCCACGGTGACTTTCTCGATCTTACGCGCGCCCAGCTCGTCGAACTCAAGCACATCGCCGCTTTCGAGCATCAGTACCTGGCCCACGGCGCCGTGCATGGAGCGCGCCATGTCGGCGTGAATGCGCATCTGGCGATATTCCCCGTGAATGGGAATGAAGTACTTCGGCTTCACCAGGTTCATGATGAGCTTCTGCTCTTCCTGGCTGGCGTGCCCGCTCACGTGGACCGGCGGATTAGTCCCGTCATCGTAGATCACATCGGCCTCGCGGCGGAAGAGGTGGTCGATCATCCGGTAGATGCTTTTTTCATTGCCGGGAATGATGCGCGAAGAAAGAACAACTGTATCGCCATGCTCGATCCTGGCGTGTTTGTGATTGTCTACCGCGGCGCGCGAGAGCGCGGACATGGGTTCGCCCTGCGTACCGCTGATCATCACGCAGACGTGTTGCGGAGCATAGTCCTTGATCTGGCCGGGATGAATGAGGAGGCCTTCAGGCACGTCAAAGTAGCCGAGGTCGAGAGCGATGTCCGCTGCCTCCGTCATGGAGCGCCCCACCAGCGCGACTTTGCGGTTGTACTCGTGCGCCATTTCCATCGCCAGCTTGATGCGGTGAATGGACGACGAGAAGCAGGAGATAAACAGCCGCCTTTCTGCGCGGGCAAAAATTTCGTCGAACTTGCCGCGCACGGCGCGCTCGCTGGGAGTATAGCCGCGGCGCTCGGCATTGGTGGAATCCTGCAGCAGCGCCAGCACGTTGCCTTCCTTGCCGTATTCGGCAAAGGTATGCAGATCAAAGAGCCGGTTGTCCGTGGGCGTGGGATCGACCTTGAAGTCGCCGGTGTGAATCAGCACACCCAGCGGCGTATGGATCGCCAGGGCCACGCAATCCACCAGGCTGTGCGTGACCTGGATGGGGTTGATGGTGAACGGTCCCAGGTTGAAGCGGGTGCCGGCGCGGATCTCGCGCAGATCGGCATCTTCGAGCAGATCGTGTTCGTCCAGCTTGTTTTCCACCAGCGCCAGCGTGAACTCGGTGCCGAACACCGGCACTTTCAGCTCCGAAAGCACCCAGGGCAACGCGCCGATGTGGTCTTCATGCCCGTGCGTCAGCACAATCCCGCGGACTTTGTCGCGATTCTGGAGGAGATAAGTAATGTCAGGGACAACAATGTCCACGCCGAGCAGCTCGGATTCGGGGAACATGAGGCCGGCGTCGATGACGATGATGTCATCACCCCAGCGAACGGCCATGCAGTTCATTCCGAACTCGCCCAGGCCGCCCAGAGGAATCAAATGAAGTTTTTGCGAGGGCATGTCTACAGGTGATGCTACCAGAGAAACCGTAGGATTAGATGCGCGCCCGATGAGTCCGGCGTTGGCAGGAACGTCGAAGTCACTTGGCGGCGCTGGCAGAAGAATTGGCCTGCATGCCGGCGAGCACCTGGCGTTGCCGCTTGCCGAAGAAAGAACCTGCTGCCCAGCCCCAGGGGGCGTTCAGGCAGAACAGAATTCCGGCATAGCTGACGTAGGGCGCCGGAACCACCAGCGCGGCAATGCCGACCAGGACCCCGACGGCGACAAAGCCGGAAAACTGGATGATCTCGTGGCGCGTTACCATCGTTTCATATTCGTTCAATTCAAGTTCGCGGCGTTTCTTGTAGGCGTATTGGTACAAAAGCGCCAGCAGCAGGTAGACGGCAATCACCCCGGCGCTGTAGATCAGCCAGAGCTGAGAGATTTCACGATAGGTGTGGACCATCTGGTTCAGCTGCTCCACAGGGACAGTCGCGCCCCCGGAAAGGCCGCCCACCGCCAGGGTAAACAGAAACTTGAGCGGGTACACATAAAACAAAACCACGAAGATGAGCGCTGCGGTCAGGACAACGGTGTACATCGTTTGCAGGCCGTAGCGGCGGGAAAACTTGTAGTGGAAATACCAGATTTGCACCAGGATGGTGAAGCATACGGCAAAAGCCACAAAGCCTTTCATCGCCGTTACCAGCTCCGCAAAAGTCCGGGGCACTTCCAGAGAGACCACCAGCAGTGTCACGGCGAAGGCGAAGACCGCATCGGTGAACCCTTCCAGACGCGTGATCTCACCGCCGCGCCAACGGAAATCTTTCTCCGGAGGCACAAGGTGGTGACCGGTGAATTCTCGGATCGATTTCGACATACAGATGGACTATTGTGCCATAGCATCGACCACCGCGGGCGTCGGCGCTTCTGTTCCGAGTTCGCCTTCCCAGCGGGCAATCACGGCGCTGGCCAGGCAGTTGCCGATCACGTTGATCGAGGTGCGCGCCATGTCCATGAGCTGGTCCACGCCCAGAATCGCGAAGATCGGCCAGACGGGAAGATGAAAGGAATCCGCCGTGGCCAGCATGATGACCAGGCTGGCGCGGGGTACGCCGGCTACGCCTTTGCTGGTGAGCATCAGCGTGACGACCATCAGCAACTGCTGGCCAAAGGTCAAATGAATGCCGGCAGCCTGAGCCACAAAGACCGATGCCAGCGACAGATAGAGCGTGCTGCCATCGAGATTGAAGCTGTACCCGGTCGGAATGACGAAAGCCACCATCTGCCGGGGAACGCCGAAGGCTTCCATGGCCTCCATGGCGCGGGGTAGCGCCGCTTCCGAGCTGGCGGTGGCGAAGGCGATCGAAGCCGGCTCGGCGATGGCCTTGAACAGCCGCCGCAAATCGAGGCGCGCAATCAGCGCTACCGGCACCAGGACACCGCCGACAAAGACCACCAGGGCTGCATACAGCGTCAGCACCAGCTTGATGAGGTTCCACATCACGTCAAACCCCATCGCGCTTACCGTGTAGGCAATGGCGCCGCCCACGCCGATGGGCGCAAACAGCATCACGATGTTAGTGAACTTGAACATGGTCTCAGAAAAACTTTCTGAGAACTCCAGCAGCGGCCGGCGGCGTTTTTCGTCGAGCTGCGCCAGCGCGATTCCAAAGATGATGCTGAAGACCACCACCTGAAGGACCTGGTTTTCCGCCACTGACTTGGCGATATTTTCCGGAAACACATGCAGGATCAGATCAGACGCGGTCTGTTTCTGTACCGCGGACGGCGGCGGCGCGTTGGCCGGCTGGCGAACCCCGACACCCGCACGCGACAGGTTGATGGCGCCGAGCCCGATGAACAAAGCCAGGGTGGTGACCAATTCAAAATAAATGAGGGCTTTGATGCCCATGCGTCCAACCTGCTTCAGGTTGGAATGCCCGGCAATGCCCACCACCAGCGTGGAGAAGATCAGGGGCGCGATGATGGTGCGGATCAGGCGCAAAAAGATCGCGCTCAATACCTGAAGCTCTTTGGCGAAAGCGGGGAAGTCATGGCCGACCTCCGCGCCCAGGAGGATTCCGACCATGATCCACGTGGTGAGCGAGCGGCGGGTCCAGGCGTAAGCGCAGAAAGCCAGCAGGGCGATCCAGCGCGTGATGGTCAGAAACAGCGGATTGATAGCTGCGCCGGTGTAATGATGGATCGCCCAGAACACGCAGGCAATCCCGGCCAGCACCAGGAAGGCGATCAGAAATTTGCCCTGGTTCGCGGATTTTGTCTTCACCTTAGCAGGTCCTCCAGCTCGATTGAGCTTTGCGTCTTCTGGTCGCGATACTTTACGATCACCGGCGTGTACAGCGCCAGCCCCCATTCGGCGGCCTTGCCTTTGCTCACCGCACGCGATCCCGGCACCACCACGGCGCCTTCCGGAATCACCAGAGGCGAGTCTGCCGTGGAACGATACACCTGTTCGCGCACGATGTCATACACCGGTGTTGCCCGGGTGAGAATCACGCCTGCGCCCAGCACCGCGCCGCTGCGCACCTGTGTGCCCTCATAGATTCCGCAGTTACCACCCACCAGAACGTCGTCTTCGACAATCACCGGGGAAGCGTTCACCGGTTCCAGCACGCCGCCGATCTGCGCCGCCGCGCTCAAGTGCACGCGCTTACCCACCTGCGCGCATGAGCCGACGAGGGCATGCGAATCAATCATGGTGCCTTCGTCGATGTACGCGCCAACGTTCACATACATCGGCGGCATGCAGATCACGCCGGGAGCGACATAAGCGCCCTGGCGGATGGACGATCCGCCGGGCACCACGCGAACTTTCTCGCTGTTGGTGAAGCGGCGGGCAGGAAAGGTGTCTTTGTCGACAAAGGTAAGCGCGCCGCTGCCGGTCTCTTCGAGTTCGCCGAGACGGAAACCCAGCAGGATACCCTGCTTCACCCACGCATTCACGCGCCATGCGCCGGCATGCTTCTCGGCGGCTCGGATCTCGCCGCGGGTGAGCGCTTCCCGGAATTCCTGAAATACCTTTCGCGCCGCGCCAGCCGCCTCCGGTGACAACGATCCGGCGGCGTAGAGCCTTTCGATCTCACTCTGTAGTCTGTGCATAAGCGATTCGATCAGAGCAAGTGCGGAGTATAAACGGCGAGCCCATCCGACAGCAAAGCTCCAGTTCTGCATCCTATGTATTTGGTAATTGGGTAAATTGGTAATTTGGTAATTGAGAAGGCAGGAACAGGAACGCAACTGGTAAGGCTTTTTCATTTACCAAATTACCAAATTACTAAATTACCAAATTTGAAAATGGCTTCTCTCCACATCCTCTATATTGCATACCCGTTGCTGACCGTCTCGGCCGAGTCCGCCGGCGGCGCCGAGCAAGTGCTCTGGACACTGGAGCGCGAGGTGGCGGGTCGGGGCATTCATACCACGGTTGCCGCTTCGACTGGTTCGCGGGTCGCCGGCGAACTTTTTTCCACGGGCGATCCCTGTACGCAGCCGGACGACTACGAGCGCCGCAACCGGGAACATCAGGAGAACATCATCGCCTTCCTGCGCCGGCAGGCTCTTACGGGCCAGCCCTTCGATCTTATTCATGACATGTCCGGAAGCTTCTGGAGCCGCGCCAGGGAAGTCGACGTTCCTGTGCTGGCCACGCTGCATCTGCCGCGCAGCTTCTATTCGCCGCAAAGCTTTCAGGACGTGCCGCCGAATGTGAGCTTTAACTGCGTTTCACATTCCCAGGCGTGCAGCTTCCGTGACCTGAAGAACATGCTGGGTGTGGTATCGAACGGCATTGCTCTCGAATGCTTCGCGCCAAAGCAAGCCGCAAACGAAGACGGAAATCGCCGCCAAAGGCGAAGTCTGCTCTGGCTGGGCCGTATCTGCGAAGAGAAAGCGCCGCACCTGGCGCTGGATATCGCTAACCGCGCGGGACTGCCGCTCACTCTGGCCGCACAAATCTACCCGTTCTCTTATCACCAGCAATATTTCGAAAGAGAAGTTGCGCCCCGGCTGCAGCAGATGCCGATGGCGACTTTCATTTCGTCGCCGTCGTTCGAGCAGAAGCGGGCGCTTCTGCAGGAAGCTCAGGCGCTCCTGATCACCAGCCAGGCCGATGAAACCAGCTCACTGGTGGCAATGGAAGCCGCTGCTTCAGGGACGCCCGTCATTACGTTCCGCAGCGGCGCGCTGCCGGAGGTGGTTCGCGATGGCGTTACAGGCTTTGTTGTGAATGATGCTGATGCCGCGGTCGCCGCCTGCGGATCGGTTGCCAATATCAATCCGGCAAAATGCATGGAGCATGCGCGCGCAAACTTCAGCAGCGCCGCCATGGCAGATGGTTATGCCGCGATCTACGACCAAGTAGCCGGCTCGACCAGTGCTGATGTTGCGAAGTTAAGGATGTTGGGCAAGCGATAGGATGTTTCCATCGGGATCTTTGAACCAGGCCACTTTTGCGCCGCTCGGAGCCGCCCAGATACCGAGCTTATCCTGATCCATACCCGGAAACCGTTCAAAGCTCACGCCCTTCTGCATGAGCGCGGTCACCATGGTTTGGATGTCATCAACTTGCCATCCCAGCACGGTGTAGCCGGCCGGGGTGTAATTGGGCGTCTTGGCGAGACGCACCCTCACGCCGTTTGACTCCATCAGCAGCGCGAAAGGATTCTCATCGATGAAGCGCAGTCCCAGGACTCCTTCATAAAAAGGCCGCGAGCGGGCCGAATCCCGGATCGGTACAAAAGCAACTAGTTTTGACGTACTAAGCATTGGCGTCTATTTCGCTATCCCGGAAGATAGTACCATCCCCGCGAGACGTTTCGTCCCGGGACGGAGCGAGTGTATTTTGGCGGCAAATTTTCCTGCAAGAATTTCTGGCGGTCACGATCTATCTCTGAGGGATGTTCTCCTAAAGGTGGGCCTCGAACACGGCCGCTCTACTGAATCCGAACTCCTTCAGCCGGCGGCCGTGTTCGGAGGTGGTGCAGAGCGGCGCGCTAACCGGCGTGGCCGCTCTTTCTTTGCGATCCATCTCTCACGCGAACATCTTCTGATAGTGACGATACCAGTTGCTCTGGAAAACCCCCGCCGGATCGTATTGCCGCTTGAATTGCAAAAACTGCTGAAATTGCGGATAGCACGCCTCCACCTGCTCACGGGTGGCAAAGCGGTGATATGTCAGATAGTAACTTCCGTTGTGCTTGATGGCCAGGTCGATCAGCGAGCGAAAGCTGCGTGCTGAATTCTCAATGCCCTCACGATCGTGAGTCACGTGCAGATTGAAGACCACGCAGGCATAGCGATCTTTGGCCCAGGCCAGAAAGCTCTCATCGTCGCGTTCAATCAGCCGCACCACGCCATAGATCACGTTGGCGTGTTCGTGGCGCAGGGTTTGCGCGGCTTCGGTCATAAAATCCACCAGCGCCGTCCGCGGCACATCGATCTCCGTGATCATCTCCGTCGCCGGGACGCGCGCGTGCATCTTGCGGTCAAGCTCCTCGTGATAGTTATCCAGATAGTTGCCGAAGAGCTGCGAGTCAGACCAATAGACCTGCCCCGTGGTTTGCGAATACCGCTTGCTATAAAGGTCGAAGGCCCGCCGCTTGTGGGTGTGCGCATAATAGATGAGCCGCGCCCAGTCTTCCGGGCTGAAGTGCGTAGGATTCTCTGTGAGCGGTGTGGCGGCGGACACCTCCTGATAACACGAGAAGACGCCTTGCAGCAGGAAGCTGGGCCGGCCGCTATCGGTGGCGAACTGAAAGTCACCATAGAGGTAGCCGTTTCGAATGCGCTGCTCGAAGGCATCGGGAATATCTTTGAGGTCGCGAAGCTCGACAATCCGCCGTACCTTTACGCGTTGCCTGAGCCGGAGCTTAACCGACGTGATGAGTCCGAACATGCCGTAGCCGCCGATCGCCAGACGAAACAGCTCCGGGTTGATCTGGCGGCTGCACTCGTGCAGTTCTCCGTCAGCATCGAGCAGAGTAAAGGATTCCACGTTGGCGATGATCGGCTTCTGATTCAGCACGCGTCCGTGGACATTCGAAGCCAGCGAGCCGCCGAGCGTGAACTTGTCGGCACCGGTCTGCTTCTGCACGATGGCCCATTCGAAATCCTGGCCGGATTGCTCCTGGTGCAGATATTGGATCAGTTCCGGCCACTCGATTCCTGCTTCCACGTCGATCAGCCCGCGGTCACGATCAAAACTCAGCACGCGATTCAGGCTGCGCGTATCGATCAAAACCGAGCCATCAGCAAACTGCTGTCCGCCCATGGAGTGCCGGCCGCCGGCGACTGAGATCGCTTTCCCGGATTGGCGCGCCCGGCGAATGATCTGCCGGCATTCGTCTACAGAGCCGGGCGTGAGGAGCCGCTCTACCAACGCGGCGTTTAGTTGCGAATGGATGTCATTGACCTCGATTCCACTCGTCGGCGACGCGGTTAATGGAAGCGCGGATAGTGAGCGCTTCCCGGCGGCGCAGCCGCCCAGCCAGACGCCTGCTCCAGCGGCAAGTGAGGTCTTCAGAAAGTCGCGGCGAGAAAAGCCCATTTTGTTTCGATTCCGCATAGCGCTGCTCCTGTGGCCGCCTTCCATCGGCAATGGCTGCGACCTTGAGCAACAGTAGGCTGGCAGTGAAAGCGGCTCAAGCGGCATACAACGGCACCCGGCGGGTGTCATGGAATGTCGCCGCAAAACAAAACGCCCTCAGCTTAGGCTGAGGGCGTTCGATGGTGGTTGCGTGTTAGTTGTGACCGTGGTCTTTACCACGATCATCGTTCTTGCCGCGATCGTCGCCCTTGGACTGGCCGGAGCTCTGACGCGGAGCCGGCTGATCATGGTGCGCCGGAACTTCGCGATCATGCATCTCTCCCGCGGGCTGGCCGCGACGGATGTTATCCACCTGCTGCGGTTCCAGCGGACGCCCCGGATGGTCTTGCGAAGCGTTTTGACGCTGCGCGTAAGACGGATTCGGCGGCGGCGGAGGAGTGCGCGTCACCAGCGGCCGGCGGTCGGTCGGCGGTCCGCTCTGGCCACCCTGGCCGTAAGGATGATCGTCCCGGGTGATTGCAGCAGGACCGTGGTTCTGGTTGCCGGTCGCATCCTGTCTGGGAACTTCTCCCGACGGAGGAGTATGAATGTTCTCCTGCGGATTATCTCTGCGTGGCACCTGGGCCGGCAGAGTGTGGACGTTTTCCTGCGGATTATCCTGCCGTGGCACCTGGGCCGGCAGAGTGTGCACGTTCTCCTGCGGATTATCCCTTCTGGGGACTTCTGCCGAAGGAGGCGTGTGAATGGTTTCAACGCGGTTTTGCTGAACTGGTCCGCCCCTGTCGATTGGACGCGGCGCGGGACCGCGGCCGACCGTGACAGGATTACGGCTTTCAATATGCGGACGGATGCGTTCGACCGGAGGATGTACTTCCGGCGCTCCGGCATGCACAGCGCGCACATCGGGCTGGATCTCAGGATGCGGAATCACGCGCGCCCTGCCGATCTGATTCACGTCGACGCGCACAGCTTCGCGGGCCACCGGCCGTCCGCCGCGAAATACCTCAGTGGAGACCGCGGTCGGCGCCACGCGCTGATACGCATAGTGAATATTTTCGACATTGCGAACTTTGATTACGTTCACGATGTTCACGTTGACGCGCACGTTGGTTACGTTCACCTGGCGCAGGTAGACGTCGCTGTGGTGATACCACGGGAAGAAGGGATCACGTGGACCCAGCGGGAACCAGACCTGTACGCCTGCGCTCGGGCCGCCGACAAAAGCAACCAGGGCCGGCGCATAAATCGGCCTGACATTGACCACAACCGCTCCCGGCACCCACGCCCAACGCGGACCAATCAGGACCCAGCGTCCATAGTGGAAGGGAGCAAAGCCCCAGGGCTCGTCTTCAACCCAGGTCCAGCCCCACGGTTCCACCCACGCCCAGCGTCCGTAACGATAGGGAGCCCAGTCCACGGCCACGGCGGTTGGATACCAGACTTGTCCGTAGTCGGAGTTTGACTGCCACTGGCCGTACTGATCCAGGTCGTCATAGCCCGGCACATAGCCGCCGGTGTATTGACGCGAGTTGGAAGAAAGATAGCGGCGGTCGCGATCGTTGCACCAGCGGTCGAAATCGTCGTTGCCCGGGCCAGAGACAAAGGCCATCTCTACCTGGTCTGAGCCCATCAATTTCACTGATTGCCCGCTATGCAAGGTCTGGGAGAGCCCGTTGCCGCTGATTTCGAGGTCGCCGCTGTTCACGGTGACCAGAGTCGTGTTGTCGTCAGGATACGTTTCGACGCGATAGCTTCCGGGACGCAACAGAGTAAGCGCGGCATTCGGAGTATCGATCTCGACCGAGTTGCCGTCAAAAATTTCATATGCGCGGACGCGCAACGTTCCCTGAGCCAGGCCCAGTTGCACGAGCTGGTCACTCAGGTTCGTGGTGGTCACGTCAGTGGAAGACGAAACGCGCACGGCGATGTTGCCCGTCTCCAGCTCGGCGCGCCCGTCACGATCGGTATAAATGCGGTCGCCGGTGGTCAGCGGATAATTCAGCACCGCCTGGCTCCACTGGTCTTCGCCGGAAGGCTGGAAGGAGACTGTGCCGCTGGCATAGGCCAACCGCGCCACCCGGCTCGGTGGATCGCCGCCGCCCTGATCGTTCGGCGGATAATCATTGTCCTGTCCGAATCCGAAGATCGGAGCGCTCAGGAATGCGAAGAAAGTAATTGCCGTCAAGAACCACTTTTGATTTTTCGCCTTCATTTTCTTTGATCCTTTTCGTGCTGTTTAGAGACCCCCCTCGTGATCAACAACACAGTAAGAAAATCCGGCCCACTGCTCAACTACAGCCAAACCAATGTGGAGGTCACCGCTACTTGCATCAACACCGGCATCAATGCCAAGTTTCGCACGCGAGCACAAACGTCTGACGAAGGGCCAGTATTGCTTTTCACTTCTTTACGTTTTTACATTTTGGTTTACGTGGGGAACTTTCGCAGCGTCGCGGAAGCGTGGATGCATTTTGCCACAATTGCACACAAACTATTTCAGGCTATCGCAGATTACCGGCACTCGCGGCGCACAAAAGTCGCTGCACTTGCGGAAGGGTCGTCTCGCATTTACAGATCAGAGACGGAAGCGTGCACCTGCAACAAGCCCGCTTCGGCGGCGATTTTCTCCAGCTTGGAGCGCGTTTCCTGCTTTACCGGAAGCATGGGCAGACGCAGGACCTCCTGAATACGGCCCATCATGGCCAGCACGGCTTTCACCGGCATCGGGTTCGACTCCAGGAAATTGGCCTGCATCAGGCGCAGGTATTGGCGTTGCAGACGGCGAGCCTTGTCCCAGTCATTGTTCAGCGCGGCGGCGGTGAGATCTGACATTTCGCGGGGAATCTCATTGGAGCAGACGGAAACAATGCCCACGCCGCCCAGGGCGATCACCGGCAGGGTTACTGCGTCGTCACCGGAGAAGACCAGGAAGTCTTCGGGCACGTGATTGAAGACCTCGGCGATCTGGCCGATGTTGCCGCTGGCCTCTTTCACGGCGATGATGTTGGGGATCTTGGCCAGGCGGCCGAGCGTTGCCGGTTCGATGTTGGCGCCGGTGCGGCCCACCACGCTATAGAGCATCAGGGGCTTGTCCACCGCTTCGGCAATGGCCTTGAAGTGCTGATACTGGCCTTCCTGCGTAGGCTTGTTGTAGTAAGGCGAGGCGGTCAGGATCGCATCCACGCCTTTGCGCCGGGCGATCTCCTTCGCCTTCTCCACGGCGTCATAGGTGCAGTTTGAGGTGGCGCCGGCAACAATGGGAACCCGGCCCGCCGCTACTTCAATGGTGATATCGATCACGCGCAGCCATTCGTCCTTGCTCAGCGTGGGCGTCTCGCCGGTGGTCCCGCAGGGAACAAGAAAATGAATGCCGGAAGAAATCTGCCATTCGACCATTTGGCGCAAAGCCTTTTCGTCGATGCTCTGGTCCTGCTTGAACGGAGTGATGAGCGCGGTGCCGCAGCCTTGGAGTTTCATGGTGGAATTAGGATAGCAAATTCTTTACCACAGAGGGCACAGAGGAACACAGGGGAGGAATACGAAGATGTCGGCCGGCTTTCGTTAGATGTCTCTCAACGCCGGCTAACGGCGGAATCAATCTGTTTCAGAATTTCCGAAAGCTCTGCATGCTCTGCCTTATCTAAGACACTGCCTTTCGCTTTTGTGACCTCTTGCAAGGCGATTCTGGATTCTCCCAGAAACTCCGTGCTCATGCCAGAAAAATGCCGGCTTGCTTGTGTGACTGTTTGTGCCAGTGATGGGGCCCCTCTTTCCAAGAGCTTTTTGCTGAGAGAAAGCAGATAGTCATAGAGTTCTCGATTGTTTGCGAGCTGCGTAGACTCCTCCGTGTCCTCTGTGTTCTCTGTGGTAGAAAGCTAGAGCTGGTCAACAATTTCTGGAAACTCGAAGAACCCCGTCTTGCCCTTGATCCATTCGGCGGCGCGGACAGCGCCTTCGGCAAAGCCCAGGCGGGATTTGGCGTCGTGGGTAAAGAGAATGGTGTCATTGGCGGAATCCATCATCACCAGGTGCATTCCCACGGTCTCGCCTTCGCGCACCGAAGCGATCTCAACTTTTTCCCCCGAAGCCGACTCAAGAATCTTCTGGATGTTCAGGGCCGTTCCGGAAGGCTTGTCTTTTTTGTGCACGTGATGGCGCTCCACGATGCTGCCGCGATAGTTGTGTTTCAGGAGGGGCGCCACGGCCTGAACGGCCTTGAAGAAAAAGTGCATGCCGATGGAGAAGTTCGAGCCGAACAGCAGAGCGCCCTTGCGGTGGGTGACCAACTCGCGGACCTTTTCCAGGTGCTGATACCAGCCGGTGGTGCCCACCACCACGGGAACGCCTGCTTCGATGCAGCGAATCAGGTTGGGAATCACGGCGTGCGGCGTGGTGAAATCGATGACGGCATCGATGCCTTTGAGAGTCGCCGGCGTGAGTGCACGTCCGTCAGGGTTATCCTTGCCGGCCAGCGAGTGGACTTCGTGGCCACGCTCCCTGGCCATCTCCGCCACCAGCGCGCCGGTTTTGCCGCGGCCCAACACCAGAACTTTCACGCGAACACCTCTGGATCCACCTGGGAGAAAAAGGTGTGATGCAAGCGCGAGACTACATCAGGTACATCGCCCTCATCAATCACGAAACTGATATTAATTTCTGATGCGCCCTGCGAGATCATGTGCACGTTGGCATCGGGGATGGCGCTGAAGACCTTGGCGGCGATGCCCGGCGTGCTCTTGATGTTTTCACCCACCAGGCAGACGATGGCCTTGCGGCCCTCATATTTCACGTCGGCGAGACGAGCCAGGTCGGCGGCGATTGCGGCAATCGACTCATTGGAATCCACCGTCACCGAGACGCTGACTTCTGAAGTGGAAACCATGTCCACCGGACAGCGATGGTTGGCGAATACCTCAAAGATGCTCTTCAAAAAACCGTGCGCCATCAGCATGCGCGTGGCTACGACGTCCACGACGGTGATGCGTTTCTTGGCAGCAATCGCCTTGAAGATGTTTTTGCTCTTGGGCGCCGTTGCGGTGATGCGCGTGCCTTCGCATTTGGGGTTGCGCGAATTGAGGATCAGCACCGGAATATTCTTCTGGATCGCCGGCAGCAGCGTAGCCGGGTGCAGCACCTTGGCGCCGAAGTAGGCCAGCTCCGCCGCCTCTTCAAAGCTGATGGTCTTGATGCGCCGGGCCTCGGGGCAGAGGCTGGGGTCGGTGGTCATCATGCCGTCGACGTCAGTCCATATCTCGATGCGCTCGGCGTTCAGGCCCGCGCCGACAATGGCCGCGCTGAAATCGGAGCCGCCGCGCCCCAGCGTGGTGGAGATGCCCTCGCGGGTGGAGGCGATGAAGCCACCCATCACCGGCACCAGCTTGCGTTCGAGCAATGGTTTCACGGTCTCAGCCAGCCGGGCATCGGTCTCTTCGAATTGCGGGATGGCCTTGCCGAAGTTGGCGTCGGTCACGATGCACTGCCGCGAATCGACGTGGGCGGCATTGATATGGCGCTGGGAAAAAGCGGCGGCGGCGATCTTGGACGAGACGCGCTCGCCGAAGCCGGAAATCGTGTCCGTGGTTCGGGCGGTAAGCTCGCCCACGGCGACGACACCGCGCAGAAGCTCGTCCAGGCCGTCAAAATCGGCTTCCAACTCGGGTGCAATCTGCTCGAAGGCATGTGTGCCCAGCAGATCAGAGGCGCAGTTGTAGTGGCGCTCACGGGCCACGCGCGAGAGCTCCAGCGCCTTCTCGCGATTGCCCGATCCGGCGGCATTGGCCATGGCCAGAAGCTGGTCGGTGATTTTGGCCAGCGCGCTTACGACGACCACAGGCCGTTCATGCAGGCGTTCGCGCACGATCGCGGCTACACGATCGATGGCTTGCGCGTCCTGCACAGAGGTGCCGCCGAATTTCATCACGATCATGTGAGCACGCTCGTCGCAATAGCGGTAATTGATTGGCCAAAGGTGGGAGATCCTTCGACTCGCTCCGCTCGCTCAGGATTTCGCCTGCGGGCTCCCTCTCCCCACCCCAACACGCGAACCCCGCGCGTGCCGGGGGCCCGGGTATCGCTCACGCCCGCAAATCGGCTCAACTTCATTACGATCATGAGCGATCCCCGGCAGTCCAGTGAAATTGTCTCGGAAAGACCCAAATCGTATACGTCTGTGGTAGCTCCCGGCCGTTGCAGCTCAGAGAAGCCTGGTAATCTGGAGCGACAAACGTGAGGCGTTTTTGGTGCTTCTGGGTCTTCCTCTTCAGCTGTCAAGCTCAAACCGTGTTTGGGAAATTGGTCTTTATAGTAGGCGATTACCGCGTCGCATTCGACGAGACCCGAATACGTCCCCAGGCCAATCCAGTCTTTTGAAGAGAGTTCGACCGCATCCACATTTACTACCCGGACTCCGCGCGGTGGATCGACAACATACAACTTGGCTTTGGTTTCTGTCTTGCGCTTATATCTCTTAAACTGTGGGGTGCGGGGCACAATCCACACCCACCAGATCAGAACAACACCCAGAACCAGAATCACAATGGGGACGCCGGCCCGCAGTTGCGTGCGTTGGCCGTTCGTCACCCGAGATATCCCTGCGCTTTGAGCAGCTCGCCGTTCAGCACTGCCGCGCCGGCGGCGCCGCGGATCGTGTTGTGCGAAAGCACGGTGAACTTCCAGTCGAAGATGTTGCACGGACGCAGGCGCCCGCAGACGGAGCTCATGCCGCGTCCGCGATCGCGATCGAGCCGCGGCTGCGGACGGTCTGGCGCACGATCATAGATCACCGGTTGTTCCGGCGCGGTCGGCAATTTGAGCTTCTGCGGCAGGCAGCGGAACTCATTCCACGCCGAGATGATCTCTTCCGCTTCGGCCGTCTGCCGCAGCTTGAGCGAGACCGATTCCGTGTGCCCGTCTTCCACGGCCACGCGGTTGCAGTGCGCGCTCAGCGTGAGATCGGCGGGAACGACCCGTGAGCCGTTCAGCGTGCCCAGCAGCTTGCGCGACTCGGCTTCCATCTTGTCTTCTTCCTTGGCGATGTAGGGAATCACGTTGCCCAGGATGTCCATGGAGGGCACGCCGGGATAGCCCGCGCCGCTGATGGCCTGCATGGTGGTGACAAAAATCTTGTCGACACCAAAACGATGATGGAGGGGCGCCAGCGCCAGCACCAGGCCGATGGTGGAGCAGTTCGGGTTGGTTACCATGAAGCCGCCGTTTTTCTTGTACCAGCCCTGCGTCTTGATCAGCGCAACGTGGTCGCCGTTGACCTCGGGAATCACCAGCGGCACTTCTTCGTGCATGCGGAAGGCCGAGGAGTTCGAAACCACGGCGTGTCCGGCTTCAGCGAAGGCGGGCTCGATCTGTTGCGCGGCGGTTGCATCCAGCGCGGCAAAGACCAGTCGGGGCGTGTTCTTGTCCGGCGCGGAAGCTGAGACCTTCATGGCCGCGATCTTCGCCGGGATCGGCGTCGCCAGGTTCCACTTGGCGGCTTCAGGGTAGGGTTTTCCGGCGGAGCGGTCCGAAGCCGCGAGCCAGGTGATTTCAAACCATGGATGCTCATCGAGCAACTGAATGAATCGCTGCCCGACCGTCCCGGTGGCGCCGAGAATGCCGACTGGAATTTTGCTGTTCATGGGGAGACCTAAGTTGTGATTTTAGCATTTCAGCAACTGGCAACTAGCAGTTGGCAATTAGCAAAACCAATGTTGGCTGTCCGCTCCGCCTAGATTTTGATACTCGAACTTCAAGGCGAATTGCTAGCTGCTAGCTACCAGTTGCTACTTGCTCAATCTGCTGCTGTCGCCGAAGCAGCTGCCGGCTTTCGCTTGACCAGGTATTCATCCACCAGCACCATCACCAAAGCAGCCGTGGGAACCGAGACCAGCGCGCCCACCACTCCGGCCAGCGAGCCGCCGAGCGAGAGAGCGATGATCACCGCCAGCGGCGAGAGGTTGAGCGTATGCCGCATGATTCGGGGGGAGAGAAAGACGCTTTCAAACTGGAAATAGATGGCAAAAAAGATGATGACGCCGATCAGCTTCTCCGGCGAATCCAGGAGCGCCACGACTGAAGAAAGAATCACGGCGCTGATGGGGCCGGCAATGGGCACGATGTTGGCGATGCCGGCGAACATCGCCAGCAGGTAAAAGTACTTGAGGCCGAGCGCCCAATACACCACCAGGCTGGAGGTTCCCAGGCTCAGCATGAGCAGGCCCTGGCCGATGAGCCAGTTGCGCATCCGTCCCTTGGCTTTCAGGAGCGTGTTCGAAAGCCGGTGCTGGTGGCTGAGAGGGAAGAGCGAGACCGCCCACTTGAAAGTGCGGTCGCCGTCAATGATGAAATACGCGGTGAGGATGACCGCAGTGAACAAGCCAAAGATTCCGCCGGCAAGATTGAGAAAGAGGCCGCCGGCGCCGCCGACAATCTCTCCCGCATATTTCTGCAAGGCGGCGGGATCGATCTTGGCCGCGAAGGGCAGATGCTTGATGCCTTCGGTCATCTCGGTCATGTGCCGCGGCCAGTCGGCGGAAAAGTTGCGGGCGTCGCGATAGACCGGCGGCAGCGCGAACACGGCGAAGAGCGTCCCCAGGAGCACCAGCATCAGGACCAGAAAGATGACGGCAAAGCCGCGACCGGCGCGCCAGCTGCCGATATGTATTTTCTGTATGACACCGATCGCCGGCGACAGCACCACGGCGAAGAGAGCGCTCACGTAGATGAGCATGAGCACGTCGCGCACGGTGTAGGCCACCCACAGCGCCAGCGCCACGCCGAAAAAGAACAGAATGTCAGACCGGTGATTATTTGCCATTACAACTTCAAGCCAAAGGGGAAAGGGTGAGGAGAGTTTAACCCGAGCCGGGCAGCTTTTCGAAGACCAAAAGTGCTAATTCCGCTGATGAAGGCTAGGACAGCGCGCGCAAATTGGTAATCTGGTAATTGAGTAATTGAAAACCGGAGCCGCATTCAAAGCAAATTTACTAAATTACCAAATTAGCCAATTACCAAATTCCTTCAGTCCCTGATCACCTCAAAGCCACTGCCGGCGACCGTCATTTTGATGAGCTTGTACTGATCGTCGACCCACAGGAGCCATTGCGTTGCGTCTTCGTGGCTTTGGTCGTTGAGCCAGGTCATCGACTGCGGGCCGCTGGTTTCCAGCCTGATCTTGTTGAGTTCGCGCTCATTGCCTTTGACCATGACTTTATCCTGCCCCATCAACTCCAGAGTGGCATTTCCGGCGGCATGCTGGTGAGGAACCAGGATCACGAACTTGCCGGTACCGCAGAGAAGGTCGTTGTTTTTGCGTTGGCACCCGGTGGCCAGGTACCACCAGAGCAGGACTTCGCGCTGGGAGAAGAAGTTATCGTCAAGGATCACCGTGGAGGCCGGCAACATGTGTGGGACGTCCACTTTCTTCTGATCGGCGGGGATCACGTGCTCCACCAGAAGCTGATCCTTCGGTTCGACGGAGGCCTCTTCTTTCTGCGGAACGGTGGCATGCCAGACATAGGAACGCAGCTCACCCTTGGACGAGACCTGCATCTCCGCCGTCTGATCGGCCTTGAACTTGCCGTCATCAAACTTGATTTCTGAACTGGTGGTCGAATATTCCGAGCGGTGCTCGCCGTTCACGGTTTCAGTGATGCTGAACGTTTCGGTACCGACGCGCTTGCCATTCAGATAGATGCCAAAGCTCCCGGAGTCCGCTACCTTGGCATTGCCCTTGTCTTTCTGGGGCTTGTCGGTCGCGTTCAGGCACACCGACATTGCGATCAGGACGCTCACAAGAATGGCCAGCTTTACTGCTTTCACTTTTCTACCTCCGCTTGTATAACTTCCGTAAGTAATTGAGCGATCTCCGCTGCCACCTGCTCTACCGGCTTGCCCAGCGTCTGCACGCGATAGCGGGCCAGCAGATAATCGTCGCGACGTGCAGCAAAAAGTTCGGCGAAACTTGCTTCCTGCAGAGCCAGCGGACGTACTTTGTGCTCCGACTGGCAACGCCGCCGCAATTCCTCGAGCGGAGCTTCCAGCAGGACGGTCACGGCCCCCGATTGTTCCAGCAGCGTCCGGTTTAGCGGCTGCACAAATGCGCCGCCACCGAGCGCCAATACCAGATCGCTGCGGCCGGCCTGCTCTTGCACAGGATCGTTTTGCAGAAGATCGTCACGCAGCACATCGCGCAGTGCAGCGCTTTCAGCCTGTCTGAAGCCGGCTTCCCCGGCGGTAGCAAAGATCTCCGCCACGGCCTGCCGCTCACGCTGCTCGATCAGGTCATCAAGATCCTGAAACCGGCAGTGCAAGATCCCGGCAAGAGCGCGTCCAACCGTCGTCTTGCCTGCTCCCATGAACCCGATGAGCACTACCGGCCGCATCTAGCTGCGCGGCTCGTCGCATGCGCAACGCGCGCTGGAGCAAGTTGCGTCCATTGGGATCATAAGGGTTTTGTCTTACGCCGCTTTTATTGCTTCTTCACGCGGATTTTACCATTGATGGACTGGAGCTCAACCGAAGATGAACCGGAATTAGAGGTGCCTGCGAAGGAACGTCCCTGCGGAGGCGAGAGGCTGGGATGGGTCTTTTCCTGGAGCGGAAATTCGTTTTCCACCGCACCGGTGCGCGAGTGGGCCAAAAGCTCAACCGAAGCAGTCTTGGGAAGCCACATGTCAATCTCGCCACTGTGGGTGGTGAAGAGGTAGTCGCCGCCGCCGGAGCAGTCGCCGCGATAGTCGACGTTGCCGCTGGTGGTCCCCACGGAAACACGAGGTCCGGTGACATTACTCATATGTACCGCGCCGCCACTCGACTGCACATCGACGTGGGTGTTGGTGATGCCGGTGAGGCTGACCGGGGCGCTCATGCTCCGTGCATGGAGGTGAGATTTGGTCATGTTGTGCACATCAATCTGGCCGCTTTCAGAGGAAAGAGTGATGTCGCCGCTGACACCTTCGGCCGTCACCGGCGCTGAAAGCGTAGATACGTTCACGACAGCGCCGGGAGGCACAGAGATTTCAAAGTCCACCTTGGCTTCGTCCGGCGTGGGCTTCTGGCCGGCGATGGTATGGGTACGCAGCTCGATGCGCTGCTTGTCGGCGGTGGCGTTTACATCAACTTCGACTTTGTCAGAGTGCGTGGTGTAGGCGACGTCCACCTGGCGGCCGCTGAAGGCCGAGCGCAGCAAAACGGAGCCGCCTCCGTTGACGATGGTGATGTTCCCGCCCGGGGCGAGCTCCAGCTTGGTCTCCTTGCGATTGTCGGCGGCGTTGGCCGCGGCAGCACAAAGGGTGAGAGTAACTCCGGTGATGGCGATCCTAAGAGTGGAGCGGCCGATGCGTTTGGCAGCGGAGCCGGGGGTTCGGTTCGTGGGGAACGGGTTCATGGCCGTAAGCCTCCTTGTCCGCTCAAGGCAGCGAGCGGGCAGTCGCCATCTGGTAGAGCATCTCTTTTTGCTGATACGCGTCTTGCAAAAGTTCGCGGGCCTCGGCATCGTCAGGATCCGCCTGCGCGGCCTGCTGGGCGTCTGCTATATACGAGTTCACCTCGCGCAGGCTGTTCTCATAGGCTCCGCTGGCCGCCGGGTCCTCCTGGGCGACCTGAGCGATGAGTTGCTGGTCATCGCGATCCATGGTTGAAGCTGAATCAGCAGCAACATTCTGCGCCGACAACTGGCTGGAAGGCAACTGGCGGGTTCTATAGTTAGTAAGCGCGAAGGCAAACAATACTACCGACGCGAGGGCGAGTACCCATCCTACAGCCGTCCAATTTTGCGTTTGGGTCGAGGTTTTCGTTAAATGTCCCGCGAGGGACATTCGACCCTCCGTGGCGGGCAGAAGCCCTTCGCGGTGCAGCGACTGCTCAATGCTGGTCCAAACCCGCGGGTTCGGATCATGCATGGGCAAGAGCAGCTTGGCTTGCTCCGCGATGTAACGCAGGTCTTCGACCAGCGCGCTACATGATGCGCATGTCTCCAGATGTGTTTCTTCTTCGGGTTTTCCGCCCGATTCGATGATATAAGGCAGTACTTCCTGGAACTGCTGGCAATTCATTGTCGTTTATCCTCTCCCACGTAACTATGCAGGGAACCACAACGCGCTTTCGTTACCTTTCAACCGCGCCTGCGCGTCACTCGCCGGCGGCAGCCACGTCACGCCATGGATTACTTGCTTCTCAGCCCCTCTTGTTTGCTATCTTCGGGCGGCCTTTTCGGCTCTGCTGAGCTTCAACAAATCGCGCAGCTTCATGCGCGCCTTATGCAATTGCGACTTACTGTTTCCTATCGAACAACCCATCATTTCCGCAATCTCGTTGTGCTCGTAGCCTTCAACGTCATGCAGCACAAAAATAATCCTGTAGCCTGGAGGCAGGCTTTCAATGGCCCGCTCCAGATTGACCCGGTCAATCGACCCGGCCAGCACCGTATCCCTGGCGCCGATATCCTTCTTGGGGCCGTCTTCATGCTGCGGCTCCAGCGCCTCGTCCAGCGAAACCTCGGGCAAGCCTTTCTTCCTCAGGTGCATCAGCACCACGTTCACCGCCAGGCGGTGCAGCCAGGTGGAAAACGCTGACTCGCCCCGGAACGTGGCGATCTTGCGATACAGCTGCAGGAACGCCTCCTGGGTCAGGTCTTCGGCTTCCGCGGTATTTCCCGTCATGCGCAGACACAGCGAATACACACGACGTTTATGCAGCCCGTACAGGGCCTCAAAACACTCCGCGTCACCGCCCTTGGCCCGATCAATCGCCTCTGCTTCGGTCAGCCCGGATGCGACTATTTTCTTTGCTTGTGTCAATTTGCCCTTTTGAGGCCGCTTGTTCCCGTTGGATGCGGCATTGTAGCTGCTTCGTTGTACCGCCAGCCCTGTTTTAGCTTGTCCCATCAGCCTTGTCTGGCACTGATGTCCAGCGGCGTTCGCGACTTTCGATTCGGTTTCCAGTTCTACTGTTTTCAGTATACTTGTCCGCCCTGTGGTGTGCTCTGATTTGACCCGCGATCGGCCTTAGTCCCCGGCTTATGCTGTCCGGTTCACCGACCGGTGAATAGGTAATGGAAGCCTCTTTCAGGAACTTTGGTTGCCTGAGCAGCCGGAAGCGGGCGCCCCGTATACATCCCCGCCCAACCCGATCGGGTGTGCGGGCTAGTTGCGCTCAAAAGATTAGATTCGATTTCCAGCCGTTTTTATTCTGAAAATCATAGGGCGGAGCAATCCACCTATATTTCCCGCCTTTTTGATCCGTGATCATCGTGCCATCCGCGGTAGGGGTTTGCCTTTCCGATTGCGCGCGATCCTGCGCGATTCCGGCGATCACCGGGGCCCCAACGAGTCCGGTGTTGACTTGTTGGGGTGGGATCACGGCGATCCCACAAAGCGAGATACACGCTTACTCGTAGCGGAGAGCTTCAGTGGGTGAGACGGTGATGGCCTGGCGGGCTGGCCATAGGCAGGCGAGGAGTGCGCTGAGAGCGAGCAGCGCGGCCGCTGCGAACAGGCTGCCTGCGGCAAAGGTGTTTTGCATCCAGTGGGAAAGAACGGCGCCAAGAAAGCTGTCCAGGGCAAGACCGATGACAATACCCGCGGCCGCACTCACGAACGCAATGCGCGCGGCGACCCACAGCACGTGCTTGCGCGGCGCGCCGAGCGCAAGCCGCACGCCGAACTCTGTCGTGCGCTGCGCGACGCTGTAAGCGACGAGGCTGAAGATGCCCACCAGAGCAAGCGCGAGCGCCATGGCAGAAAAGACGCCAAACAATACGGAGAAGAGCCGCTGGCTGCTGTACTGCGCGTCGCGCTCAAGGGCTTGGTTGAGAGTAAGGGTGCCGTTGGAGATCTGTTGGTCGGGAGAGATGGATGCGATAGCGGTACGGATCGAGTACAGGTAGGTGAGCGGATCGGCCTGCGTGCGGACGAAGAACTGTGCGTTGGGCCATATCACGGCCGTGTATGGAACGTAGATCGCGGGGGCGACGGGGTTCTCGAGACCGTCGTTGCGCTCATCGCCGACCACGCCGATGATCTGGCGCCAGGCGGTGCTTTGCGCAGAGGCGACCCGGTAGGGATTACCCCGAGCTGTGAGATCAGGGATGCGTAGCTGCCGGCCCAACGCAGTAGACGAGGAGAGAGAGCGCGTGGCGAAAGCTTGATTGACAACCGCGATGAAGTCTCCGCGGTTATTTTCATCGGTATTCCAGACACGCCCCTGAAGCACAGGGATGCGGAGCGCAGTGAAATACCGTTGGTCGACCAAAATCACGCGGGCCTGCGGCTGCTCGTGATCGCCGGTTCCGTCGATCTCGACAGGTTGCTCATAGAAAGCGTCAATATTGGGCGGCGTAGCATCGGCGCCGATAGCGACAGTAGAGACACCGGGGAGGGATGCGATTTTCTCCTGGATCTGCTCGAAGTAAGCGATTCTCGCTTCACGCGGCTGAAAGCGGCTCCACTCGCCTGGGTTTTTGTTATGCAGCCCGATGCCGACTCTCATGACATTCGCCGGATCGTAGCCCAGCGGCATCCGCATGAGCCCAAGAAAGCTGTGGATGGCGGTACCCGCAGTGGCCATGAGCAGAAGCGTGAGCGCGACCTGCGCGGCGATGAGAACGCTCCAGCGATGCTTTGCGGGAGCAGCGACAACGCCGGTCTGCCTGCCGGGGAGCATGCGCGCGGAATCGTGACGCGAGAGACGCAATGCCGGGACAAGACCGAAGAGGAGGCCGCAGAGCAACGCGAGCCCGACGGAGAAGGCAAGGATGGGAACGTTGATGCGGATAACCGATTCGGCGGGAAAAGAATCCGGGGAAAGCAGCAAGGGAAGCCTTGCCAGCCAATAAGACGCAGCTGCCCCAAGGACGGCGCCTGTGCAAGAGATGACGATGGCTTCTACCAGCAACTGGCGGACGATGCGCCAGCGGCTGGCGCCGATCGCACTGCGGATGGCGAGCTCATGCTGGCGCGTGCGGCCACGGGCCAGCAGAAGGATGGAGCAATTGGCGCAGCCGATGATCAGCAGGAGCACGACGCCGGCAAGAAGCAGCTTCAGGGTGGTGCCGGTATTCTCCCGGAAAATCCAGATGATGGGCTTCAGCGCGATATGCGCGTGGTCGGGAACGCGCCCGGTACGCCGTTTAAATTCCTCGAACGCGATGGGCTCGAGCACACTGTTGGCGGCGGCAGGCGTGACGTGGGGCCGGAGCTTGACCATCGGTATGTAGGGCACGGTGGCCCCGGAGGGAAGGCTGACAACCGGGGTTCGACTGGCCGGCAGGTAGACATCGCCCACCTCAACCATGTCATGGAATGCGAAGCTGCGTGGCATGACCCCAATGATGGTGTAGGAGGCGTGATTGATTTCCAGTGTTCGCTCGATAACGTGGGGATCGCCGCCGAAGTGGCGCTGCCAGAATTGGTAGTTGAGAACAACCACGGCGTTGCCGCCGTGCTCTGCATCGGATGGCTCGAGGTTACGGCCGAGAAGCGGGCGCACACCAAAGAAAGTCCCGGCATTCTCTGTGAGGTAGTAGCCCCGGATATCTTCCGGCAGTGCGCCGCCGGTGATCTCCACCTCCGCGGGGCTGAAGCCAAGCACCGACTCAACCGGTGCGGCAAGGCGCATCTCATCAAGCTGTGCCTTGGTAAGCGCCAGGTAGATAACCTGAACCTGGTCAGGATTTCTGTCGTCGACGCCGAAGAGGTTCATGATGCGGTCGGCGCCGGCGTAGGGAAACGGGTGCAGCAGGACGGCGTAGATGAGCGAGAACATCGCCGTGGTGGCGCCGATGCCGAGCGCGAGTGAGAGCACGGCGACGGCGGCGAAGCCAGGGTTGCGGCGCAAGCCCCGGAAGCCGTAGCGGATGTCTCCGCTTAACTCATCGAAGAGCCGGAGGCCGATGGCCTTGCGGTAAGTTTCGTTTTGAGCGGCGGGCTGGCCGAGGTCGATTCGCGCTTTGCGGCGGGCTTCTTCTTCGGGAACGCCCTGGCGGATTAAATCTTCCTGGTAGGCATCGAGAGTAGAACGAAACTCTTCTTCCACGTCGCTGTGGGTGCGTGGCGCGAGGGAACACCAGAGCTTGCGAATTGCGGAGAGGAGACTCATATCTCCTCCGCCTTCTTGTTGAGAATGCCGTCGACCACAGCGGTCATGTCGCTCCATTTGGCGGTCTCGGCCCTGAGCTGGCGCGTACCCGCGGCGGTGATCGAGTAAAAACGGGCGCGGCGATTGTTCTCTGACTCACCCCACTTGCCTTTGATCCAGCCCCGGCGCTCCAGACGATAGATGGCGATGTAGAACGAGCCCTGCAGGATTTCCAGGCGCTCGCCGGAAATCTGCTGGATGCGCAGCAGGATGCCGTATCCATGCAGCGGGCCGAGCGAGACCGCCTTGAGGATGAGCATCTCGAGCGTGCCCTGCGGGAGTTCAACCGGTTTCGTCAAAGGCTCTCTCCTATCTGGGAAAGGAGAATACACGCTCTCTCCTATCCCGTCAAGGAGAGGAACGACCCGCACGTTCAAACTTGCGTGAAAAATGAGGAGGCACAGCCCAAAAGGCTGTGCCTCGCCAAGCAGAAGAGCCGCTGCCGGCTCATCGATTATTACCGAACCAACTCAGTTATTTTCCGTGCCGCGATGGTAGTTTTTGCCTTTTCCGATGACGGTGCGATGGCGGCGAAGACCGGGTCCCCAACGAGTCCGATTTTGACTCGTTGGGGTGGGATCACGCGCGATCCCGTGCGATGTCGGCGATCCCGGCGATTCCCACAGTCTCTTCCTCTCTCACGCAATGCCTTCCCACATCGAGCTGCCACTTCAGGCACAGAAACCGTGGATGCGCGCGCACGGAGGCCAGGTCAGGATCGTGTTCGATCCATTCGGTATGGCCGAAGCCCTGATCCAGCGACTTCGCCAGGCAGTCGATGGCCTTCTCGGTGTGACCCAGCAGCGCGTAGTCGCAGGCGACGTTGTACAGCACTGACGGCTCTTCCGGGTCCATGGCCAGAGCGCGGTCGGCCCACTCCAGAGCCAGCTCGTTTTGGCCCAGCCCGCACAGCGCGCCGGACTTCATGTAAACCGCACGCACATCGTCGGGGTGAAGCTGCAGATGGCGCTCCACCCGCTCCAGGGTTTCTGTGAAGGCCTGGCGCGCTTCAACCTTGCGTCCCAGCGCGCGAAAACAGAGACCGCGCAGTGAGAGCGACTGAAAATCGTCAGGGCTGACCTTGGCCGCCTGGGCGAAGAGGTGGGCGGCTTTTTCGAACTGTCCCTGAGCGAAGCAGGAGCGTCCGTAGAAGTAGTAGGCTTCGAACAGCTCGGTGCACAGACCCAGAGCGGTTTCGAATTCGTCGCGCGCCGCTTCGTAGTTGTGGTTCAGGAATTGCGCCAGGCCAAGCGAAGCGCGCGCCACCGGCGACTGGGAGTCCAGCTCAACCGCGCGGCGGCTGGCGGCCAGGGCTTCACGCAGATTGTCCTCCGTGGCGGCAAACCACATATATAAGAATGAGCAGCAGTCGGCGACGCCGGCATAGGCGCGGGCATAGTCGGGGTCGATCACGATCGCGCGGGCAAACATCTGCCGGGCATATTCCAGGCTCTGCCGCCGCAGCTGATAAAAGAATTGCCGGCCGCGCAGATAGTAGTCGTAGGCCTGTATGTTGCGCGTCGGCACCTTCTGGATCTCGTGCTTCTCCTTTTCCGTGAGTACCACGCGCAAGGCCAGCGCGATGCTCTGAGCGATTTCGTCCTGTATGGCGAAGACGTCTTCCATCCGGCGATCGTAGCGCTCGGTCCACACGGAGTGGCCGGTGCTGGTCTCGGCCAGCCGGGCGGTGATGCGCAGACGCTCACCCGCGCGACGGATACTGCCTTCGAGAACGAAGGCCGCGTTGAGCTGGCGTCCGACCTCGGTGATGGGAAGCGGCGTGTCGCGGAAGGCGAGAACCGTAGATCGGGGAAAAAGCCGCAGCCCCCGGATCTTTTCCAGCTCCGTGATCACATCCTCGGTCATGCCGTCGCGAAAATATTCGTCTTCCTTGTTGCCGCTCAGGTTTTCAAAGTAAAGCACGGCGATGGATTTGGTCTGCGGAGCTCTTTCCGTGTGATTAGAGGCCCCGTTGTGGTTGTAAGCGCCGTTGTTGGTTGCAGGATGTGAAGCTGCGAGTGATTCCGCCTGCGAGACTGCGGCAGTGAAGCGAAATCCCACGCGGGGTACGGTTTCAATGTAGGACTCGCCGTTGGCGCAACCGCCCATCGCTTTGCGCAGCAGGGAAATGTTCTTGTTGAGATTGTTCTCTTCAACCATCGTGCCCGGCCACACCTGGCGCAGGAGCTCTTCCTTGGTGAGCAGACGCCCCGCCCGCTCCACCAATATGCAAAGTGTTTCAAATGCCTTCAGTTGCAGTGGAACTTCAACGCCGTCGCGCAGCAGGCGATGCTCGGAAGTATCCAGCTGGAAGGGGCCGAACTCATAGATCGCAGCAATCCTGGGCATAGTTCCTCATAAAAAAGTAATAGATACACGACCTTCTCGGAAGGACTCCCGGAAACCCGGCAGTGCTTAATAGCAATACGAAAGTGGCTAAGGGGGCGTTGTCTTACCTAGCGATCATGATGTGCGCCGCCCGCCACTCGATTCAAAAAAAGTAGGAGAAATGTTGCAGTGACGAATTTGCTTCCGCATCAGGAATTCCATGAACCCAATACTTCCGCTGTCACCGCCGTTTACCAGGTTCTGCGGCGCCAGCCCTGGGACCAATGGGCTCGGAAGACTTTAGCCGTGATGAAGCGCCTGCTGTTGCTGGCGCTGCTGCTAACTTCGCTATCGGCTTTGCCAGCTTCGGCTCAAGCCCGTACTTATGACGTTCTCACCGCCGACGTGCCCTTTCAATTCGATATCGGCGCCCGCGCGTTTCATCCCGGCCATTATCAATTCATCTTTGCTGGAACCAACCTGCTCGTTCTTCGCGATGCCCGCCAGCACAACGTGGCTTCGCTCGTCACCCGGTCGGTTGAAACCGGCGAGCCTGCTCCCGCGACCAGGCTGGTCTTCTCGACCGGTAAGAAGCACGCGCAGCTTGCCGAGATCCACATTGCCGCCAGCTCGCAGGCTCTGGAAATCCTGGGCGAAGAGCTGGCCGTTCAGCCTGCGGCGACCTTCGCTCCTTTATGGTTCGACAACAACTTTACCTTTTCCTTCAGCGGCTTCAACAGTTCCCGGCAGAAGGAGTAGTCGAGCAACATTACGGCGAACAGAAACAATGCTTCATTGCCCGGCGCTTCATCATCTGTGCTTTCTCACCACGGGGAAGGGTGACTCGAGGGGCGGGATTGACTCCGCCCTTTTTCCCTCAATCCACCCTTATCTCCCGGATCCAATTCACCTGACCCGACGAACCTGGATATGTAGCCAAGTTGCTACCCAAGCTGCCCAACCTTGTTCGACCCCATTGCACCCAATTTGGTCCTCAAGAAATTCTCAAAAATGCCGGAATCAGCCCTTGACAAACATACCGACTGGTCTGTATTGTTTAACCATGGCGGCAGCGACCACACCGAAAGCTCCCGAAGCCACCCGGCGCAAGATCCTCATGGCGGCCTTCGAAGAGTTCTACAAACACGGCTTTCAGGGTGGCAGCCTCAACCACATCGTTGAGACTGCCGGAACGACCAAGGGCGCGCTGTTCCATCACTTCGCGGGCAAGCAAGACCTGGGCTACTCCGTGCTCGACGAAATCATCGGCCCGTTGCTCGAACAGCGTTGGCTGGAGCCGCTCGCCGGCACCACCGATCCTATCGCCTCCATCAAACGGACCTTCCGGCAATATGTGAAAGAGGACATCGAGAGCGGCCATTTCGCCCAGGGCTGCCCGCTCAACAATCTGGCCCAGGAGATGTCGCCGCTCGACGAAGGATTCCGCAAACGCATTGACAAACTCTATGCCGCCTGGCGCAAGTGCTACACCGACGCGTTCATCCAGGGCATCAAGACAGGTAAAGTGCGCAAGAACGTAAATCCAGCCGAGGCGGCTGCGCTGATCGTCGCTTCGCAGATGGGAGTCTGGGGAACAGGAAAGAGTTCGCGTAGCCGCGAGCTGATGACCCAGGCCGGCGAAGCCATATGCGCCTACCTGGACAGCCTGAAGCCGTAAATTTTTTTGGGTATAGATAAAACCAACCGGTCGGTATGTGTGAAGTAAGCAGAGAAGCAAACAAGACTTATCGTCGAAAAACGAAATGAAAAAATGATGTGAAGAAAGGAAGGAGAGCAATCATGGCAAAGAAAGCTGCTGTTAACGTTGTGGAATCACCAGAGCATGAAATGACCATTACCCGCACGCTCAACATCCCGAGCGACCTGGCTTTCAGCGTGTGGAACGAACCCAAGCACCTGAAGCACTGGGAAAATGCTCCCAAAGGCTTCACGGTAACCACCAATGAAGTCGATTTTCGTCCCGGCGGATCTTTTCGCATCTGCATGCGCTCGCCGGAAGGGACCGATCACTGGCTGCAGGGCGTCTATCGCGAAATAAAGAAACCCGAGCGGCTGGTCTTTACCCATACATGGCTGGATCCACAAGGCAGGCCGGGGAAGGAGAGCCTGGTGACGATCACATTTGCGGACCGCGGCAACCAGACCGAGCTCACGTTGCACCAGAGCGGTTTTCAGTCCGTTGCGGAGCGCGACGGTCACGTCGACGGCTGGAACAGTTCCATCGATCGTCTGGTCGAATATCTGGCGACACTGTAATTTGGATCACGCGCTTTGTTGATCGAAGTTGAACCTGGTTGTTACCCAGGCAAATCAAATGGAGGAAACTTCAATGCAATCATCAACGCAAACCGCTTCTGTTTCCGGCGCGGGCATCTGGGCCGGACGCGTCTTGACCGCCCTTGCCCTGTGCTTTTTCTTCTTTTTGATAGCGGCATCAAGATTTTGAACCTTGCGCCGGCCGTCCAGGGTACCGTTGGTTTGGGATTTCACCCGAGTGTAGTTGTTCCAATCGGCATAGTGCTGCTGGTTTGCGCCATTCTCTACATCATTCCACGCACGGCGATTTTCGGCGCCGTGCTCCTCACCGGCTATCTTGGCGGCGCGGTTGCCAGCCAGGTACGTGCCGGCAATCCTTTGTTCTCCCATGTTCTCTTTCCAGTTTATTTTGCTTTCTTGGTCTGGGGAGGGCTCTACCTGCGCGATGCCAGGCTTCGCGCTCTTATTCCGCTGCGGCGCAGTGATCAGCAGTAAAACGTTCTCTGAATATTCAAAAAATTCTGCTCTTCAGGAAACAAGGAGATTTAGATATGCGATTCATGGTGATCGTCAAGGCCAGCAAGGATTCTGAAGCAGGTGTTCTTCCCAGCCCCAAGCTGCTTACTGAGATGGGCAGGTACAACCAGGAACTAGCCAAAGCCGGCGTAATACTCGCTGGTGAAGGGCTCCAGGCCAGTTCCAAAGGAGCGAGAGTTAGGTTCTCCGGATCAGACCGGACCGTCGTCAATGGGCCATTCGAACTCTCAAAAGATCTGATCGCGGGTTTCTGGATCTTTCAGGTGCAATCGAAAGAAGAAGCTATCGAATGGGCGAAACGCATCCCCTTTGCCGAAGGTGAGATCGAGATTCGCCAGGTGTTTGAAGCAGAAGATTTCGGTCCCGCCTTGACGCCTGAGGTCCGCGAGCAGGAAGAACGCCTGCGCGCAAGCCTTCCCAAAGCAGTCAATTCATAATTCAAAATTTAAAAGACACAGGAGCCCACCATGCAAGGTACGAACACGTATTTGAGTTTCAACGGAAACTGCCGTCAGGCGGTCGAGTTCTATAAAAAATGCCTGGGAGCTGAGATGGAGGTCATGCTCTTCTCGCAAGCGCCATGCGATACTCCGCCCGAGGCCAAGGACCGGATCATGCACGCCCGGCTTACCAAAGGTCCGGTGACTTTGATGGCATCAGACAGCATGATGTCTGATCCAGTTCAGCAGGGCAACAATTTCCACGTTGCCATCCACTGTGACAGCGTTCAGGAAGCTGGGAAACTGTTCGCCGCGTTCAGTGAGAACGGCAAGGTAACTTGTCCCTTGCAGGACATGTTCTGGGGCGCTCACTTCGGCATGCTCACGGACCAGTTCGGCATCAACTGGATGTTCAGCGCTGAACTGCCAAAGAAATAACTGCCGGCATCTGAATCGCGCTCCCGTGCGGGCGCGGTTCATGCTGCGCGCTACTCGCCTCGCAGCGCTTCCACCGGATCCACGGTCGCCGCCCTTCGTGACGGCAGATAGCTGGCCAGGAAGGCTGTAGCCAGCAATCCAACCGATACGGCGACATAGGTAGCGATATCAACCGGCTTTACCCCGAAGAGCAGGGTCGAGAGGAAACGCATGGAAAAAAACGAGCCCACCAGTCCGGCGGCAACGCCGATGACCGTGAGCAACAACCCATGGCGGATAAACATTCCGGTCAACTCCTTGCGTTGTGCGCCCAGGGCCATGCGTATGCCGATCTCGCGGGTCCGCTGAGAAACCGAATACGCGATCACGCCGTAGATGCCCACGGTCCCCAACAGGAGCGCCATGGCCCCGGCCACACCCAGCATGAGCAGCGTAAATGAGGTCCGTGCCATGGAGCTGCGATAGTAATAGTCTTCTGTCCGCACCGCAGCCAAAGGAAGATTGGGGTCGACTGACCAGACAGCCTGGCGCACCTCTTTCATCAGACTTTCCGTGCCCGCGCGCGGCGTGCGCAACGCGAAAGTCAATTCGCGCCGGGTGCTGATGCCATCGCCCTCAAAGTTGCGCATCAGGAGCGGCCAGTAGGCTGCGGTAGAAGGCGGCTTGTTTAAGCCATCGTCGTACAAATTGGTCACCACGCCAACCACCTCGCGCCAGTCGTCGGTTGAACCGACGCGAATCCGCTTGCCCATCGCGGCTGAAGGATCATGCCACAACTCGCGCGCCAGGTTTTCCGATACCAGCGCGACCGGGTTCATATTGTAGATATCGGTCCACGTCAGGTCGCGTCCTGCGACCAGCGGTGTCCCCATGGTCTTCAGGAACCCGGGTGAAATCCATCTGAAGCGCCGGATCGGCGGCAGCTCACCCGGACGGTAGGTGTGATCCTCGGCAAAGATGGGATCGAAGGACCCGTTTCCATCCAGGGGGACAGCGGTGGAAACACCGACAGATACCACACCCGGCACGGCCTCGACTTTGTGCATGATCTCTTCAAATTTGCGCGGCACGTTCTGGTCGTCCGGGATCTCGATTTTCGGAATATCGATGGTGAAGAGCTGGACTTCCTCCGGTGCGGTGAATCCGGGTCGGACTTTTGTAAGCGCGACAAAGGTGCGCGTCATCAGTCCGGAGCAGATCAGGAGCAGCAACGCCAGTGCAACCTGTACGACGACCAGAATGCTGCGGGCGCGATGCTGATCGCGGCTCTGGCTTGCTCCACGCGCGCCCTCGCGCAGCCCGGTGGCCAGGCGCGCTCCTGCATACTTAAAGATCGGAATGGAGCCAAACAGCAGGCTGGCCAGGATCGCCAGCACCAGGGTAAACAAGAGCACCCAGCCGTCAATGCCGATCTCATTCACGCGTGGCAGGCCGCGCGGGGCCATCGCCACCAATACTCGCAGCGCGCCATAAGCCAGGCCCAGCCCCAGCAGGCTTCCGATGATTCCCAGCACCAGGCTTTCCACCAGCAGGTCAGAGACGATGCGGCTCCAACCTGCTCCCAGCGCTGAACGAATGGCCAGCTCTTGCCGGCGGCCGTCGACCCGCACCAGCATGAGATTGGCAACGTTCGCGCAAGCGATCAGCAGCACCAGCGCAATCGATCCCATCAGCACCCACAACACCTTGCCCACGTCTCCTACCACTCTGCTCTTTAGCGGCGTAATGTTGGCGCCGATGTGCGCTGCCTGAAACAGCTGCAGGCTGAAGCCCGGCGGAGCAGGGAAGCTCGCAAGCACCGTGGGAAGCATCCGCGATACGTCAGCGCGGGCCTGCTCGATGGTGACGCCTTGTTTCATTCGTGCGACCGTCATGTAGCTGAAATTTCCCAGAAAGATCTTGCCGCGATCGAACTGGAACAGCAGGAGCATGGCCGGATCTTCCTGGTCCAGGATGTGGAAGTCCTTGGGCATCACGCCAATCACCTGCGTTGGCTTGCCATCCACCTTGATCTCCTGTCCCACGATTCCGCGGTCGCCGCCAAACTTTTTCTGCCAGTAGCCGTACATCAGGACAGCAGTCGGAGGAGCGCCGGGCAGATCGTCCTGCCGGGAAAAACTGCGGCCTACAGCCGCGGGAACGCCCAGGACGCCGGTCATTCCGTCGGTCATGCGCTGCGCCCGGACCTGTTCCGGTTCGCCGCGTCCGGTCACGCTGGCGGAATCGTTGGTCATCATCGCAATGTCCTCGAAGGTCTTGTTCTGCTCGCGATAGATGAAGTAATTAGAGGGCGCACCCGGAAAATCAGTGAGGGAATTGATTCCTGCCGCGGAATGGGTGACGACCACCAGTCGTTCAGAATGCGTGTACGGCAGCGGCTTCAGCAGGATCCCTTCGAGCACGCTGAAGACCACGGTGTTGGCGCCTACGCCTGCAGCCAGCGTGATTAGTGTCACGGCCGTGAACATGGGCGCGCGCCCCAGCCGCCGGAAAATCTGTCTCAGTTGCGCTGTAACCAATTTCATCTCGTAGACCTTCCCGCCCGCCGCGCAGGCACACGGATACCACTTAGACTTGCCTGACCTTTATTACGACTGAGAACAAAAAAAAGTTGCAGTTATTCCACGTTCCCAGGATTTATTGGGGTTGCAAAAGACGGACGAAGAGAGGATCGGGAGGCAAAGAGGCCGTCGCCGCTATGACATGCACCCCGGCAGAAACTCGTTTACTCTTAGATCAGCGCTTTTCCACGATCAATTCCTGGCAGGTGATGCAATAGCGGCTCCAGGGAACAGCGTTCAGCCGATTGATGGTGATCTCCTGCTCGCAATTCAGGCAGGTGCCAAACGAGCCATCGCGAAGCCGTGAGAGCGCGCCTTCTACCAAAGCCAGTAGCCCGCGCTCCTGCGCCTTTTGCAGAAAGGCCATCTCCTTGGACTGCGAGAAGTTCGCGCGATCGCCTTCGTCGCGCCCGAAGTCGTGGGCTTCGTGCCGCTCCTCGCTGCTCTGGCTGCGCCGCAAGTCGTCGCGCTTCTTCGTGAGAATGGCTTCAAATTTTGCTAGTTGGTTTTTGTCCATACGCGCTTTCATCCGGTAAAAATTGCTTCACCGGACGAATACTCTATTGTTACACCTTTGCCTTGTTTCGTGCGCCCCGCCAGTAGAGCAGCAGGCCGATTCCGATAAAAACCACTGTGGATCCAACGAGCTTGGCTTCAAAAACGATCTTGTTTTCTCCCCCCGGTGGAATCGCCGCCAGCACCATTGAGCCGAGCGTAATCAGAAAAGCGAGCGATCCGGCGAGCCAGATTCCAGCTTTTCCACCGGGCACTAACACTACGCCCTCGGTCTTGCGGTCAGGTCGATACGACAGCTTGATCACCGCTGCATACATATAAAGAAACGGAATAAAGTAAAGAATGACGGACATACTCACCAGAAACTGGTAGGCGCCAATCACGGTCGCGTTGACCTGTGACAGCACGAGGATCGCAGCCGAGATGCCGGCCTGAATCAGGATCGAAACATAAGGGGTCTTCCATCGCGGATGAATCTTGCCGAAGAACGAAGGCAGATAGTGGTCAATTCCCGCAACAAACGGTATCCGCGCTACTCCGGCAACAGTTGCGCCTACTCCGCCTGCATTTCCGACCGTGACCAGCAAAGCCGCAATCACGCCAAACCATCCGATCCCCAGCATTGCGGAACTGCCGCTGATGCCCTGAAATACGCCATTACGCACGTCCGTATTGTCCGCTGACTGCAATACCAGCAGGGCTACGGTCGCAACAATATAAATCAGGGCAATCAATGCAGTGGAAGCATAGATGGCGCGAGGGAAGGTCTTGCGCGGCTCGCGAACCTCCTCGCTCATGGCGCATACCAATTCCATCCCGGTAAAAGCGAAGGCAATGTTCGACCAGAAATTAAGTTTGTCGATATCCGGCGGCCACGGCAGCATGGAAGACTTCCAGGAAAAATGCGTCGCAGTGCCCTGATGCGAGCCGACGTACCAGGCGATTCCAGCCAGCATGAGCAATGGAACGTAGGTGGCAACGCCGCCGGCATTTTGCAGCCACTTGCCGATATCGAGGCCGACCAGGTTGAGCACCACCGCGACGCCTAAGAGCGCGATCGATGCCTCAAATAAGTAGGAAGGGTTGGTCGCCAGATGTGCCCACTTCGGTCCGCCGATGTACACCGACATGGCCACGCTCGCCGTCAGCAATCCAGGAAAGTAGAAGAACGTATAAATCCAATAGGCCCAGCCGGCGACAAAGCCGTGAAAGTCACCGAACGCTTGTTGGCTCCAAACATAAAGGCCACCCGTTGCCGGATAGCGCGTGGTCAGCTCAATGATGATCAGCGCCGTTGGAAGAAAAAAGAGGACTGCTGCCAGCACCCACAAACTGATGGACGATGTGCCGTTGTGTGCGGCAGCGGCGACCCACCGCGGACCCAGCACTGCGGCGATGTTGAACAACAGAACGTCCCAGAAGCCCATCGCGCGGCGCAACTGCGATTTTGCTGTGACCGTTGCCTCAGCCATTCATTCCTTCCAGGTTGGGATGATTTGTGAGCGCCATCATTCTATCGTGCCGGTATGAAATCGACCTTTCGCTGAAAAGCAAAAGGCCGCAAATGATTTTCTCATTCGCGGCCTTCTTTTGCCGATTCGATTGGCAGTGCGCTATTTCCTGAACTTCCGCACCAGGAGCCCGATGCCTCCGCTCACCAGGCCTAACAAGCCCAGCAAGGGCAGGAAGGTAGCGGTTGCCGGAAGCTTGCTCTTGCCCTGGGTATCGTTGGATTGCTGGTTGGGATTGATCTGCGGCGTGGTTGAAGCTCCCGCTGTGGCCGATCCCTGCGCGGCGCTCGATGAAGGCGCCGTTTCAGTCTGCGGCTGAGCCTGTGTTGGCTGGCCGGCCTGGGTTCCGCCTTGCGCGGTTTGTGACGGCGCAGGCGCGTTCTGCGGCTGGCTTGGCGAAGTGCTCCTCTGGGCCGCTGCGCTCGGCGCCGCTCCTCCCGGTCCCAGCGGAGGCATGTTGGCGGCGGTCGTTACGCCGGTTCTGTTGTCCACCATTTTCTGGACATCATCATTGGTCAGCATGCGCGCATTCACGCCCGTCCTGGCTTGTTTGTAGTGCATCGCGATTTCCGCCAGGCTCACTCCCGTGTTCGGCCTCTCGATCACGTCAGAATAAAACGATGGCCCCATATCATTGATCATTCTTCCAGAGGCGGCGACGGCTGTGGGATTGACCCCGCTCGGGTTTACCGGCGGCACGTTGGTTAAGACCATCGTGGAGGGTTCCATTGAGCTTTCCACTCCGGCATTCACCGGGCTGGCGGAACTGATGCCCGCGCGTCCGGCATCGCTGATTCCGGCCGTAGGCGCCGGTGCGGCAAACATTCCGGTGGGAGTTGAGAGTACTCCGCTGCCGGTCACGAAGCCGCCGCTCACGACTCCCGTGTTTACGGGCGTGCCGTTATTCAGCGTATCCGGGTTTGCCTGGGTTGTTCCTGTAGTTCCCGGAGGTCCGGCCATAGCGGTAGGCAGGGTTGGCGTACCTGCCGTATTGGCGGACGGCGTGAGTGTTTGTCCCGCCGCTGCCTGGCCTGAAATCCCGCCGACTGCGCCCTGGGTTGTCGGGGCGCCGGGCTGGGTTACAGAGGTTCCCGCTGGAGCGCTTGCGGCCGGCGCTGATCCGTGCCCTCCCGAGCGCTGTCCAAAAGCGCAGATTGAGAGCGTTAATATGACGGCCAATAGTGGTTTGCGAGACATAGTTCACCCCTGGCTTTCGTACACTCATTAGGATTACGAATAAGCAAACGCGGGATGCCAGGGGCTACTTGGCTGTCAGCCAGCAACGATCAGTGACACGGGATTGCCGCCGTTCTACGTCGACAGGCAAAAGGATGGCCGGATCTCAACTTCCCACAAACCGCGCGTACAGGCTGCGCGCGACTGCCGTATCATTCGTGCCTTTGATGATGGCCCGGCCGTCAGGGAAGAGGGTCATTTCGTAAGGATCGCGCCAGAACTTAAGCACAAAGGCGTTGTGCTTCACCGTGCCGTGGGCGCCCAGCCGGCTGGACATCTCGGCAAAATTCACGGGTCGCGACCGCTCATGGATCTGAACGGAATTCCTTCCGCAAAGTGTGATCTGCGGCCGGCGCTCGCCGGCCAGGTGGGGGAACTCCCGCTTGCCGCAGGCTTGGCAGTCCTGGCGTGGAGCCGCGGCCGCGATCTCCGCCTGCTCATTGTTCCAGACGTCGAAAGAGAGTAAGGTCCGCCGCAGCTTGCCCCTGGCGCCGACCAGAAACTTGATAGCTTCGGTCGCCTGGATCGAGCCGATCAGGTTGACCGCGCTGTTCAGGATGCTGGCGGTATCGCAGGTCTCGACCGTGCCTTCCGGAGGCGCCGCAAATATGCAGGCCAGGCAGGCGGTTTCTCCGGGGATGATGTTCATGGTGACGCCGTATGCCCCGACCGCGGCAGCATAAATCCATGGTTTGCTGTGTTTTACAGCAAAATCGTTGATCAGGTAGCGGGTCTCAAAATTGTCCGTGGCATCCAGAATCAGATCGGCTTCGCTCAGCAGCGATTCAGCATTCTCCGGGGTCAGGTCAGCGACTTCGGGTTTTACCTGGACGTCAGAGTTGAAAGCGGCGATCTTTCTGGCTGCCGCCACGGCTTTGGGTAATGACTCCGCGGCATCCGCTTCATCAAAAAGGGTTTGCCGTTGCAGGTTACTGGGTTCGACGTAATCACGGTCGATGATCCTCAGTTGTCCGACCCCTGCGCGCGCCAGCAGACCGGAAACGCATGCCCCCGTAGCCCCGCAACCGACGATGGTTACCCGACCCTGCGCCAATCGGGCCTGGCCTTCGGTTCCAATGCCCGAAAACAGTATCTGGCGAGAGTACCGGTCTTCAAATCGCATAACACATTTATTATAGGTGTTTATAGACAGGACGATTTAAAAGCGATTCCCTGACGAGCGCCTTCAAGACACCTCGCCGGGGTCGCCGACGTGCAACTAGGGTCCAAGCTGCTGTCATCGAAGTACACAAACCGATTTAAAACAAAGGGGCAAATATTGCCACGCTTCCGACCAGTGTGTCTGGCGTTTGTGCTGTGCCTTGGTGTATGCGCAGCTCAGGAACCTGCGCCAGACGGTCGGCAGCCCGCGTCGCCAGCAACCGCGCAGGAACAGCAGGAGCGCCCTGCTTCCGCACCCATCCCACCCGCTCCCGTGCTCAACCTCAGCAGTTTGCAGGGAGCCAAGGTCGCGAGCATTCAGATCAACAGCCCCGCAGTCGATAGCGCGGATGCGCTCCTGGCGCTGCTGCCGCAAAAAGTCAACGAGCCGCTGGACCGATCTAAAGTCCGGCAGTCCGTGCAGACCCTGTATAACACCGGTCGCTTTGCTGAGATCCAGGTGGAAGCGCAACGCACGCCGCAGGGCCAGGTGGTGCTGGTCTTCGACGCGCGTGAAAATTACTTCTTCGGCTCGCTTCTGGCTCAGGGATCGCCGGGCAGACCGAGCGATAGCCAGCTGGTGAACGCCAGCAAATTGAATCTGGGTGAGCAGTTTTCTGAGGCGAAGATCAAGGCCGGCGTTGAAGCCATGCAGCAGTCACTGCAGCAAGACGGCTATTACCAGGCCACCATCAAGCCGTTTTACGAGTGGGATTCGCGCACCCAGCAAGTCAAGGTGCTTTTTTCCATCGATCACGGCAAACCTGCGCGCGTTGGCCAGGTGAACGTTACCGGATCGCCGGGATTGAGCGCCGAAGAAGTGCGCAATATCGCCAAGCTTCGTCCCGGAAACAAGGTGAACGGCTCCAGGGTCACGACGGCGCTGCAGCGCCTGCGCAAACACTATCAAAAAAAGGACCGCCTGGAGGCCCAGGTCACCCTGACGCAGCGCGTCTATCACCCTGAGACCAATCTTGTGGATTACACCTTCGACATCAATCGCGGCCCCATCGTAGAAGTTAAAGTTGAGGGGGCAAAGCTGCGCCGCGGGCAGGTGAAAAAGCTGGTCCCGATTTACGAAGAGAGCGCTGTGGATGACGACCTGCTGAATGAAGGCTCGCGCAATATCCGCGATTACATGCAAAGCAAAGGCTATTTTGACGTGAACGTCACGTACGAACTGTCGCAGGATTCCGGCTCCGAGCGGCGCGATGTGATCTTTCGCATCGAACGCAACGAGCGCCACAAGCTGGTGCAGGTGGATATCCAGGGCAATCATTATTTCCGGCGCGACGACCTGCGCGAGCGCATGTTCGAGCAGCCGGCCGGCGGCTTGCTGCTGTATGGCCTGTTCAGCCAGTCGATCCTCGCGCGCGATATGCAGGCCATTGAAAACCTCTATCGCAACAACGGCTTTCTCCAGGTGAAGGTAACGCCTGAGGTGGATGACAACTACGGGAAGAAGGGTCGCATCCGCGTCATTATCACCGTGAACGAAGGTCCGCAAACCACCGTGGGCAAGCTCACCATTCAAGGGAATGAGGCGCTGCCCGAAGGCCAGATTCGCGGGATGATTTCCGCCTCCGAAGGCCAGCCTTACTCGGATTCCATGGTCATCAACGACCAGACCGATGTGATGAACAGTTATTTCGACCTCGGCTTTCCCCAGGTGAAATTTGAGTACACCACGCAGCCTCAAATCGATAATCCCAACAAGATCGACGTGACCTACAAGATCACCGAAGGGCCGCAGTTTTTTGTCGATCGGGTTTTCATCTCCGGTCTCAACTACACGCGACCGTTCATCGTGCAGCGTGAAGTCAAGATCGGCAGCGGTGACCGCCTCAGCCAGAGCCAGATGCTTGATTCCCAGCGCCGTCTTTATGACATGGGGATTTTCAACGAGGTCAACGTAGCCGTTCAGAATCCTGACGGTGAAGCCACACATAAGAACGTCAACTTCCAGCTGGCTGAGGCGCGTCGCTATACCTTCAACTACGGTATCGGCCTCGAGGTGCAAACCGGGCAGCCGACGGGAACCTCCAACCCGCAGGGTGAGACCGGCGTAAGCGCGCGCGTATCTTTCGATGTCACCCGGCTCAACTTTCGCGGGCGCGATCACACGCTCACCTTCAAGAGCCGCTATGGCAACCTGGAAAAACTCGCACTGATCGGATATCAGGCGCCCCGGCTGTGGGATTCTCCGAAGCTCACCTTCGACCTGACCACTTTTTACCAGCAGACCAATGACGTGCGCACCTTCACGGCCAAGCGTCTGGAAGGTTCGGCTTCCATCAAGCAGGATCTGAGCCGCTCCACTACCTTGCTCTACCGGCTTATCTATCGCCGCGTCGATACGGACAACCTGGTGATCGCGCCCAACCTTATACCTCTGTTTTCCCAGCCGGTACGTGTGGGCATGCCCGATTTCAGCTATATCCGCGATACCCGTGACAATCCAATCGATTCGCTGAAGGGAACTTACTCCACTTTTGATCTCGGCGTTGCCTCCAAGATCTTCGGATCGCAGACCAGCTTCACCCGCGTGGTGGTGCAGAACTCCAGCTATTACCAATTCCATAAACGGCGCTGGGTGTTTGCCCGCAACACGCGTATCGGCGTGGAGGAGCCGTTTGCCAGCACCCAGTTTATTCCGCTACCCGAACTCTTCTTTGCCGGCGGTCCCACATCGCATCGCGGCTTTGGGATCAATCAGGCCGGTCCGCGCGACCTGACCACCGGTTTTCCCATCGGCGGCCAGGCGGTCTTCCTGAATAACCTCGAGGTGCGTTCTCCGGCGCTGCCGCTTCCGTATGTCGGCAACAACCTGAGCGCGGTCGTGTTTCATGACATGGGCAATGCGTTCGCCACGGCCGGCGATATGGTCGACAATTTTTTCCGCTACACCCAACCGAATCGCAGTGCTTGCCTGAATCCGGCAACGGCTGCGGCCTGCAAGTTTGACTACATATCGCACGCCGTTGGCGGTGGAGTGCGCTACCGTACGCCCATCGGCCCGGTGAGTTTTGATGTGGGATACAATCTCAATCCGCCGGCCTTCCCCATTGCCGCTACGCCGACGACGCCCGCAACTTCGCAGGTGCTCAGGCACCTGAACTTCTTCTTTAATATCGGGCAGACGTTTTGATGAGAGCCTTTCTCCAGTTCGTGGTGCTGTTGTTGCCGCTCGCCGGGCTTGCCCAGCCCCAGGTGGTGGACCGCATGGTGGCCGTGGTAAATAAGCGGGTCATCCTGCAAAGCGAACTGGACGAGGCAGCGCGGGTTGAGTTTTTGCTGCAGGGGAAGCCGATTGCCTCGCTGTCGCAGGCGGATGAGGCAGCCGTATTGCAGCAGCTCATTGACCGCTCTCTGCTCGATCAGCAGATCATCAATCCCGCCATGCTCGATCCCACGCCTGAGGAGCTTGCGGCGAAAATCAAAGAAGTGCGGCAAGGTTTTCCCGGCGCCTCTGCGCAGGCGGATGATCGCTGGAATGCCACGCTCGCTTCCTATGGGCTCACGCAGCAGGATCTGGAAGAGCAGCTTGCTTTCCAGGCGCGCATCCTGCGTTTCGTTGATCTGCGCTTTCGCGGGCTGGTGCGCATAGAAAAAGACGCCATCGAAGCCTACTATCAGGAGAAATTCCTGCCCGAGATGCGCAAGCGCAACGCAGCTCCGCCCCCGCTGGCCGAGGTTTCCGACAAGATCGAGCAAATCCTGGTGGAGCAGCGGATTGACACGCTTTTGAATGAGTGGCTGAAGACGCTGCGCGCGCAGGCCCACATCGAAACCATGCTGCCCTCTCCGCCGGGGCCGGCCGCGGGGGCTGCGCCATGACACCGGACACGCAGACCGTGCTTACGGCTCCCCCGGCCGGTACAAAGAAGAAGCGCGGATTCAGGCGGGCCTTTGCGTTGGCGGCAATCCTTCTCATTCTCCTGCTCGGCGGCGTGGCCATTTACCTCAACAGCGATTCTTTTCGCGAGACGGTGCGCGCGCGGGTGGTGTCTGAGCTGGAGCGCGCTACCGGCGGCAAAGTCGAGCTGGAATCGTTTACCTGGAAGCTCTTCACGCTTCACTTTGAGATTCACAACCTCACCATCCACGGCCGTGAAGCCCGCAACGATGTTCCTTACGCTCATGCCGACCGTATCTCGGTCGGCGTAAAGATCGTCTCGTTTTTCTCGCGCAAAATCTCGCTGGAAAAAGTGGATATCGATGGCGCGGTGCTTCACCTGATGGTCTATCCGGACGGCACCACCAACCAGCCTTCTCCACAGGCCGCGCAGCACAACGGCGAAGAGTCTGGGCGCGACCTCTTTGATCTGGCGATCAAGGAAACCACTGTCAACAACGGCACGCTCGTGCTGAACCAGGAGAGAATCCCCTTCAGCCTCGCGGGAAAAGAGGTGTCCGCGGGTATGAGCTACGTTCCCAGCGAAAAGGCCTACGACGGTCATCTCGACCTCGCGCCTCTGCGGATTGCCTATCGCAACGATTCGCCGGTCGAGGCCGATCTGCATGTGAATTTCCTGCTGCGCGAAAAAGAAGCTGAGATCAAATCGCTCAAACTGTCGACGAAGACTTCTCAGTTCGAAGGCTCCGGCACGGTACGCAATTACAACAATCCGGAAGTCTCGCTGCAATATCAGGCTGCGCTCGATTTGCGGGAGGTCGCCACGCAGGCCAATGTGCGGGAGCTCCGCGCCGGACACGCGGACCTGAAAGGCGCGCTCACGTATCAGAGCCAGCGCTACTCCTCGCAGGGCAACGTGAGTGCGCGCGATCTGGAGTGGCGTGATGCCACGGTGCATCTCACCGGCATTGACGCCAACTCACCCTATGCTCTCACTCCGGAGAAAATTGTTCTGCCCCGGCTGGTGGCCCGCGCCTTCGGCGGTAACGTACAGGGGGACCTGCAGATTACGAACTGGAACGCCCCAACTGCCGGCCGCAAGGCTCCGTTGCAGACCGGAACCGCCAGACTGCATCTTTCCGGTGTGGAAATCCGCAAGGTCTCCGAAGCGGTTTCAACCCCCAGGCTTCGGCTGGACAAAGTTGATCTTGCGGGAAAAATTTTCGGTGACGTGAACTCTTCCTGGAGCGGCTCGCCACAAAGAGCGGTTACCAATCTCAAGCTGGAGGTGAACCCGCCGGCGAATCCCTCGGCCAGGGAGGTTCCGGTCACCGCGCAACTCCAGGCGACATATCACGGCGACATCCGCACCCTCGACGTAGCCGGGCTTACTTTGGCAACGCGGGCTATCCGCGTGAGCGCCACCGGAGAGTTGGGATCCGACAAGGCGCAGGCCCGGGTCTCACTCAATGCCACGGACCTGCATGAACTGCAACCTGCGCTGGACGCTTTGGCTCCGGGAACGCGCATTCCGGTTGTGCTGGAAGGCCGGTCTTCCTTCAACGGCGCAATCTTCGGCAAGCTTGAGGCGCTCTCCGCGCGCGGCCACCTGGATCTGGAAAAATTCGATACTGAATTTCGCCTGACGCCGGGCTCCAAAGGCGCTCCAGGCCAGCCCAAACGCCTCCACTGGGATGCGCTCGCGGCCGATCTCAATTACACGCCGTCGCAGGTTTCCCTGCAGCGCGGGACATTGCGCCGCGGCGCCGCACAGTTTGGTTTTTCCGCCAGTGCTACGCTGCGCCAGGGTGAGTTTGACGAGCGAACCAGCCAGCTCAACGTCTCACTCCACGTCCAAAATGAAAATATGGCCGACGTTCAGTTGCTGGCGGAGACCAGTTATCCGCTTACGGGCCTCGTCAATGCCGACTTTCAGGTTTCGGGTACGCTCCGCAATCTGCGCGGCGGCGGCAAGGTGCAAGTAACCAAGCTCACCGCCTACGGTGAGCCTTTCAAGGCTTTGAGCAGTGACATTCATCTCAACGGGAGCGATGCAGCGCTCGATAACATTTTGCTCGGGCACAACGGCGCGCGGCTCACCGGCTCGGCCGCTTACAACCTCGACAACAGGAGTTTTCATTTTGATCTGACCGGCGCCAATATCGACTTTGAAAACTTTCACGAATTGATGCCGGCGCGTCTTACCGTGCAAGGCCAGGCAGGCTTCCACATCACGGGTTCCGGGACCGAGGAAGCCCCGGTTATCAACGGGGAGCTTGACCTGCGCAACATCGTGCTGAACCACGAGATGGTCGGCAGCATGACCGTGCAGGTGGAGACGCATGGCGAAGATGCCGTCCTGCGCGGGCGCTCCGCGTTTACTGACGCCGATCTCACCGTCGACGGCAAGGTCCATCTGCGTGGAGACTGGCCGGGCGATATCGCGCTCAGGTTTTCCCGTCTCGACTTTGACCCTCTGATTCGCGCGTATTTCCAGGGCCAGATCACGGGCCACTCCTCGATTGCCGGAGCCATTGACGTTCGCGGGCCGATGAAAAAACCGGGAAGCCTCAGCATCACCGGCAACGTGAGCCAGCTCTCGGCCGACGTGGAGAATGTGAAGCTGCAGAACGAAGGCCCGATTCACATGGCGATCGACAACGCATCGCTCAAGGTGGACGAATTCCACCTGGTCGGAAACCAGACTGACGTTTCCATCCAGGGCAGCGCGCAACTGGTCGGCGAGCATGCTCTGGAGCTTCGCTCCAAAGGACGCTTTGATCTGAAGCTGCTGCAGCTTTTCAATCCCAATTTCGTGGGGAACGGTCCGGCCACGTTCACCGTCAACATCGGCGGCAACTGGGGGCATCCGCAACTTGGCGGCAGGTTGGAGCTGACCGATGCTTCAGCCTCCTTTGTCGACCTGCCCAACGGCCTGAGCCATATCAATGGATCGCTGGTCTTTGCCCAGGACCGCATGCAGATTGAAAAACTCACGGCCCAAACCGGCGGCGGGGAGCTCAATCTCAGCGGCTTCCTGGCCGTGCGCAACGGCTTCTACTTTGACCTGTCCGCGACCGGCAAGGACGTGCGTCTGCGCTATCCGCCCGGCGTGAGTTCTTCCGCCGATGCCACGCTGCGCTACACCGGTTCGTCCAAAAGCTCGCTGTTGAGCGGTGATATCGTTGTGACCCGCTTCGGGATGAATCCGCGTTTTGATTTTGCCGCCTATTTGGCGCAAAGCAAGAAAGCGCCTGCCATCACCACGCTGAACCCGTTCCTGGACAACATGCGGCTGGACCTGCACGTGACCTCGACTCCCGACCTGCGGGTGGAAACCTCGCTGGCCAAGCTGTCCGGCGATCTGGATTTGCACGTGCGCGGCACCGCCGCCAGGCCGGCCATCGTGGGCCGTGTGAACATCGCCGAGGGCGACATCTACTTCAACAACACCAAATACCGGCTGGAGCGGGGCGATATTACATTCAGCAACCCGCTTACCATTGAACCGGTCATCAACATTGATATGTCAGCACGGGTCCAGGACTATGACGTCACCGTGAGCCTGCACGGATCGGCCACCAGCGGCCGCGGTCTCAGCATGACCTACCGCTCTGATCCTCCGCTCTCCAATTCCGATATCATCGCCCTGCTGGCGTTCGGCCGGACGCGCGACCAGACTCTCTACAGCGCCAGCCAGCCGGGCCAGAGCGTGAACGATACGGCCACAGCTTCCAATGCGATTCTGGGCGAGGCACTGAATTCCGCCTTCTCTGACCGCGTGCAGCGGCTCTTTCCCGGCGGCAGCCGGGTCAGCATTGATCCCCAGTTCATCGGCTCGGAAAACAACCCGAGCGCGCGCGTGACCATTGAGCAGCAGATCAGCAACAACGTTACCTTCACCTACGTGACCAGCCTCACACAATCGGCGGAGACGGTGATCCAGGTGGAGTACAACATTGACAAGAATGTCTCCATCGTAGCGGTAAGAGACCAGAACGGCGTGCTGGGGTTTGACGTCCATATTCGCCGGCGAAAGAAATAGCTGATGAACGGTAACGGAGCAGAACCATTTGCGGCGGAGCGGTTTGCCATGGTGGAACAGCAGCTGCGCCGTCGCGGCATTCACGATGAGCGCGTGCTGGGCGCAATGTACAAAGTTCCGCGCCATGAGTTTGTGGGCCGGCAGAGCTGGGGAGAGGCTTACGCTGACCATCCGGTCGGGATCGGGGAGCAGCAGACCACCTCGCAGCCTTACATGATCGCCGCCATGATCCAGGCGGCGCAGATCAAGCCGGAAGACCGGGTACTGGAAATCGGCGCAGGTTCCGGATACCAGACGGCGGTGCTGTCCGAGCTCGCCAGCCAGATTTTTGCTGTGGAACGCTACGCCTCTCTGGCGGACGCCGCTGCCCAGACTCTCGATCGCCTGGGCTATCGCAATGCCAAGGTCGTCTCCGGCGACGGCTCGCTGGGACTTCCGGAAGCCGCGCCCTTTGATGCCATCATCGTCTCTGCTGCAGCACCACGCGTTCCACCGGCGCTGGTGGAGCAGCTGGCTCGCGGAGGAAGGCTGGTGCTTCCCGTCGGCAACTCACAGGAGCAGGTGGTGCAGCTGGTTCAGCGCGATCACGAAGGCAACGTCAGCGTGCATACGCTGGAAGGCTGCCGCTTTGTGCCGCTAATCGGGCAACAGGGGTTTGCGGCTTAGGAGCAGTATTTAGTAATTAGTCATTAGCAATTAGCTGTGTGCTGCGGGCATGCACCCTGAAGATCGTCATTAAGCTCAGGGCAGAAGGCAAAAACTAAGTACTCATTACTAAGTACTAAATTGCTAAAATATCCAGTGCCTCTTCTCGCCAACATCAAAACCACGCTGGAGATGATCAAGTGGGAGCACTCGATCTTCGCGCTTCCGTTTGCGCTGTGCGCGGCCATGCTCGCCGCCGGAGGAATGCCGGCGGCGGCCAAGCTGGGCTGGATCGTGCTGTGCATGGTGTCAGCGCGTTCGGCAGCCATGGCCTTCAACCGCATTGCCGATGCGCAGATTGACGCAGCCAATCCCCGCACCGCCATGCGAGCTATTCCCGCCGGCGTGCTCTCGCAGAAATTTGCGGCGATCTTTGTGGCCGCCGCGTGTGGTTTGTTTGTGCTGGGCGCCGCGCAACTGAATCGCGCGACCTTATATCTCTCTCCGGTTGCGCTGGCGATTGTGCTGCTTTATTCCTACACCAAGCGCTTTACCCGATGGTCGCACGTGGTGCTGGGATTTGCGCTGGGCATTGCCCCCGCAGCAGCATGGATCGGCGTTCGCGGTTCGCTCGATCCCCGGATTCTTCTGCTTACCGCCGCAGTCACCTTCTGGGTGGCCGGCTTTGACGTTCTTTATGCCTGCCAGGACATCGAGTTCGATCGCGCCAACGGCCTCAACTCCATTCCCCAGGCGCTCGGTGTTCGCCGTGCTTTGCTGGTGGCGCGATTGCTTCATCTGCTGATGCTCGGACTTTTGCTGGCTCTGGTGCTGGAATTTGGCCTGGGCCGGCTGGCCATTGCCGGCGTGATCGTGGTGGCGCTTTTGCTGGCCTATGAGCACTCGCTGGTTTCATCCGATGACCTGAGCAAGCTCAACGCGGCATTCTTCACCATGAACGGCGTGATCGCCGTGGTGTTTTTCGCGTTTGTCGCCGCCGATATGCTGCTCCGTTCGTCCCACCCCTGACCGTGGAGCTTTCAGGCCGCTAGTTCAAGTTAAGAAACCTCAAGTTTCAAACTATCTTTTAACTACCAACTGTTTGCACTTATACATGGTTCTGGCATACTTCTAACGTTGCTCTGAACCCAGGTTGCCTATGGTTCGCTCTCATCGTGGTATAGCCCTGTTGCTGACGACTTTGGCTGCGTGTTCGTCCCTCGCGTGTGCTGTACAAAACAACGCGGAAAATCCCGACCGTCTCTACACACTCGAAGGCACGGTTGTGAATGCTGAAACCGGGCGGCCCATTCCGCATGCCCTGGTACGTCTGCTTGCCCAGAGCAGGCTGGCTGTGCTGACCGGGCCCCAGGGAGAATTTTCTTTTGACAAACTCGCCATGGGCACGGCTGCGATGGTTAGTGTGGAGAAGCCCGGATTCTTTGCTCCGGGCGCTGAGCGGTATTCCTTTCCTCAGCGATCCGTCAAAATCGGACCGGGGACCGGCAAACTGATCCTGAAGCTCGAGCCTGAGTGCGTAATTGCCGGCGAGGTAATGGGTGATGGCGGCGAGCCCCTCGAAGGCGCGGCGGTGGAGGTGCTCGAAGAGCGAGTCATCAGTGGCCGGCGCGAGCTCATGCAAACGCGAAACGGCGTTCGCACTGACGAGGATGGCTTGTTCCGCATCGCGGGATTGCGATCGGGAAGATATTTTGTGAGCGTGGCTGCCGGAGATGCCGGGCGGCGCGTATTGGGTGCGCGTTCCAGCAACGTCATTCAAGCCTACCCGTTGGTCTCTTATTTTCCCGGCGTGACTGACATTGCATCAGCTACGCCGATTGATCTTGTTGCCGGTCAACGCATGCATGCCCCGTTCAGTCTTGCACAAGCGACTGCGTTTAAGCTCGCCGGCACAATCACGGGTATGGCAGATTTTAAGGAGGTTTCGGCGCCGATGATCGTGGATGCGATCGGACACCCGATTGCCAACGTAACTCGTTGGGACGAGCAGACCGGTGCGTTTGAATTTCCGCCGATCCCATCCGGGGTTTACACGCTTCTGGTTACCGCGATGATGGATGACAAACATCCGTCGTGGAGAAGACAGAGTGTTACGCTCAGTCAAAACGTCAGCGGATTCAATTTTGCGCTGCATCCTGGTGTCACGATCCCGGTTTCCGTGCAAACCTACTTCAGCGACCGGCAGGGACAGTGCTCTGGATCCTTCCAAATCAACCAAACCACTTATGAGTGCGCAAAATTTCCTGCCATGGTTTCGCTGGTATCAATGGAGGCGCAGCATGAGGCGTTCCAGGCTGAAGCTGAAAACGCCGATCCTTCCGCTTATGCTCTGCGCGCGGTTACGCCGGGCAGATACCACATCTATATCAACCCCATGGGGCCGGGATATGTACGCTCCGCTCGCTGCGGAAGCACCGATCTCTTGCGTGAGGAATTGATTGTCCCGGCCGGCGGCGACGTTCAACCGATTGAAATCGTCCTTGGTGACAAGGATGCCAAGGTGAAGGTTCACGTTCAGGCCGATGGTATCCCGGAACAAGCGCGTATTTTGCTGGTGCCGGAGTTTGCGCCATACCAACGCCCAACAACACTCGACATCTGGATGAATGGCGACAGGGAATATGGAGGTCTTGCCCCAGGAGACTACAAAGTGTTGGCCTTTGAGTCGATCGAAGGCATTGAATATGAGAACCCCGAAGCTCTGGAAAAATACTCGGCCAAAACCGCGCGGATCACCCTCTCTCCCCAAGGGACCACGAGTGTTACCGTGCAATTGATCCGGGAAGGAGAATGACGCAATGCTGCGAGGGTTCGCTTGCGCTGCCATCTTCGTGGGAAGTGTATTGGCACAACAAACGGGTGCAACGTCCGCAACGGCAGCACCCGGATTTCAGATCAGCGGGACTGTAGTCGACGTTGTCAGTAATCAGCCAATATCAGGCGCGCGCGTGGCCATCAGTCCGGTCACTCAGCGGGATGCATTCACCACTGCTGTAACCGGTGACGATGGACGCTTCCTCTTTCCCGGATTATCCATTGGCAAATACACCCTGACGGCGCAACGTCGTGGTTACATTACGCAGAGCTTCAATCAGCATGGCCAGTATGCCAGCTCGATTGCCGTAGGACCCGACCTCGGTTCCACTAACCTGGTCTTTGCCATCGCGCCGGAGTCCGCGATCTCAGGCACAGTAACGGACGAGAATGGCGATGCTGTACGGGATGCCCAGGTGACCCTATTCCAGAGCTCGAACGGCGAGGGCACAGTACGAACCAGCAGGCTCTCATTCGCGATGACCGACGACGAAGGACGTTATCATTTTTCCCATCGCCAGCCGGGAAAGTACTTTATCGCGGTCTTTGCGACGCCGTGGTATGCCCAGAGGCCGCAGACCAGGATGAAGGCGACGAACAGTGACGGTTCAGTCAGCTACTTTCGCGGTTCAACGCCAGTCCCGGACAACCTGGCCAATGCCGTCATTGATGAGGATCCGCCCTCTCCGCTGGATGTGGCGTATCCTCTCACTTTTTATGGCGGGGCAACGGATGCCGCGGGAGCCAGTCCGATTATGCTTGGCAAAGGGGAGAGGATTTCCGCCGACATCACCCTACAGCCTGTTCCCGCTTTCCATTGGCGCGTCAGCGTAGCAGACTCGGATCAGACGCATGGGGTGTTTGTCTCCCTGGAGCAAAAGGTCTTCGACGGAACACCTCTCTCGATCCCTACCAGCAGCAGTCCTATTCACGACGGTCTGTGGGAAGCCACGGGAATCCCGCCGGGCCATTACACAGCAAGTGTTTACACTGGGGGCAACGCGGATCAAGCGGAGAAGCAGGAGGTTGTAGTCGGTGAAAGCGGAGTAGTTGAGAAGGCCGGCGTCGCAGCGTTGCCGCTGGTTGCTGCGGTCAGCCTCCAGCCTCCCGCGCAGCTTTCCGGGCAAGCCAGCCTTCAGCTTCGCGACATAAAAACCAATCAGGTTTTTGCCGAACCCGTCAAGGGCAAGGGCGATATCGAATTCAAGCCGGGAATCCCGCGCGGCAGATATGAAGTATCAGTGTTCAGTACGAGCGACATGTTCATTCAAAGCGTGCAAGCCACGGGCGCCCGGATGACTGGCCGGACTCTGGATGTCAAAGGAGCTGCTCCAGTCAGGCTCAGCGTGGTGCTTGGCCAGGGCCGGGGCGAGATCAGTGGTGTGGCTTTGCGCAATGACAAGCCTGTGGCTGGAGTGATGGTTCTGCTGGTGCCGGCTGATCCTGAAAACAACCGCGTACTATTCCGCCGCGACCAGAGCGATAGTGACGGCACGTTTCGGATCAGCTTTGCCGCGCCCGGACGGTACACCTTGCTGGCAATCGAAAACGGCTGGGACCTGGAATGGGCGAATCCTGCCGTGATCGCAAAATTCATGGCACAAGGCGAGCCGCTTACCGTGGAGTCGAAAGGCAAGTACTCGGTGAAAGTGAAAGTTCAGTAGCGGCGGAGCAACGCGCCGATTTTTTCGGCGGCTTCAGGAATAGAATTCGGCGATCGACTCCACCACCTGCCGTTGCTCATCTTCCTCAAGCTCGGCGAAGATGGGAAGCGCCAGCACATCCAGCGCCGCCCGCTCGGCTTCCGGCAGATCGCCCGGAGCGTATCCGAGATAGCTGAAACATTTCTGCAGGTGAAGCGGAATGGGATAGTAAATCTCTGAGCTTATGCCGCGCTCACTGAGAGACTTGCGCAGCTTGTCGCGATCGCGCACGCGAATCACGTACTGATGATAGATATGGTGTGCGCCCGGGAGGGTCGTGAGCAGCGTAACCGGAGGGGTTGAAGTCCCGCCGGTCTTAGTCAGCCCTGCGCTGGTGAGAAGACGCCCGTAAGTTCGTGCCCGTTCGCGCCGCGCGTCATTCCATTGCGTCAGATGCGGCATCTTCACGCGAAGCACAGCGGCGTGAATGGCATCCAGACGGCTGTTGGCGCCGATTTCGTCGTGATAGTAGCGTTGCTTGCCGCCGTGATTGCGCAGGGAACGCATGTGCTCGGCCAGCCCGGCATCACTGGTGGTGACGGCGCCGGCGTCGCCAAAGGCGCTGAGGTTCTTGGTGGGATAAAAACTGAAAGCTGCCGCCGCGCTGAGCGATCCCGCGCGCCGGCCGTTCCAGGTCGCGCCCACCGCCTGCGCGGCGTCTTCAATGATTTGCAGTTGGAACTCTTCCGCCAGCCGGGCAAAGCCGTCCATGTCGGCACATTGACCATACAGATGTACCGGCATCACGGCCTTCACATCTGAACCCTTGAGTCGCTGCTCAACCTTGACCGGGTCGAGATTCAGCGTATGCGGATCGACATCAGCAAAGATGGGCTTAGCGCCTGCGCGCACAATGGAGCTGGCGGTCGCGAAAAAGCTGAACGGAGTGGTAATGACGGAATCGCCGGGGCCAATGCCCGCTGCTACCAGGGCCAGCCAGAGCGCGTCAGTCCCGGAGGCGCAGCCTACGGCTTCGGCGGCTCCGCAGAGCGGAGCAAATTCCCGCTCGAAGGCGGTTACTTCTTCGCCCAGAATGTAGCGCTGAGACTCACAGACTCGCCCGATCGCCGTCAAAACTTCGGCACGGATGGAAGCATATTGGCGCGACAGGTCCAGCATGGGGACATCCGTCGTAGTTTTGTGACCTGCGCCTTTCATCGCCTCAAGAGAATTCTAGCATCTCTGCAATGCAGCCGCTTTTTTGCCGGGAGCGCGGCAAAAAGCTACAATGGCTGGGACGGTCCACTAAGGCTGTTTCGGGTTCTATGCACGCCATAACAGGAGAAAGATCGGCAGATGGAAAATAAGCCGGCACAAAACATACAGGACTCGTTTCTGAATACCGCCCGCAAGGACAAGAGCCAGATCACCATTTATCTTTTGAGCGGGGTGAAGCTGACAGGCCGCATCCGGTCGTTTGATAAGTATTCAGTGGTCCTCGAAACCAACAATCAGGAACAGCTCATCTTCAAACACGCTATCTCTACCGTGGTCATGGCGAAGGGCATGAGCCATCACGGTGACAGCCGCTCATCGCACGCAGCGGCGGCTGAAGGCGAAAGCAGTTCGGTCAAAGCGGAGGGCTAATCCATTCCAGGGCAGCGTTCCCGCCGTTCTGCCCATGCACGCGCTCAGGCGGCGCGCGGATGGGGTTCTGAATCGTCGACCGGGATCAGAACCGGTCGTGACGGCCCGGAGCGCGCATTTCTTGTAGCTCTGGAGTTTCGCCATCGCTCGCGCAGTGACCGGGATCTTGAAGTGCCGCCCAGCGCCGTACTGGCCCGCAATGCTGCGGCTGAGCGCTCCCCGACTCGAAGTGTCTCCCACCTGGGGATGGAAGAATCCCTGGCTGAGTTCCGCGAACTGGTGTCCTCGGCCGGTGCGGAGATTGCCGGCGAATTCGTTCAACATCGTGACCGGCCGGATCCGGCAACACTGATCGGCAAAGGCAAACTGGAGGAGATCGCCGCGGCCGTTGCCTCCGTGGATGCGGATCTTGTCCTGGTGGATCACGAACTCTCGCCTTCACAGCAACGCAATATCGAAAACGAAGTCAAAGCCAGGGTCATCGATCGGACGCAGCTCATCCTGGATATCTTCGCCCGGCATGCACGCAGCCGTGAGGGCCAGCTGCAGGTGGAGCTGGCGCAGCTGGAATACATGCTGCCGCGGCTGGCCGGAAGAGGCATTGAGATGTCGCAGCTGGGCGGCGGGATCGGCACTCGCGGTCCGGGTGAAACGCAGCTGGAAACCGATCGCCGCAAAATCTATCGCCGGATTCGCCACATCAAACAGCAGCTGGAAGATGTAAAGCGCATTCGCGGCCAGCAGCGGCAACGGCGCGAATCTGTACCGCTTCCCACGGTGGCGCTGGTGGGCTATACGAATGCGGGGAAGTCGACGCTGTTCAACGTGCTTACGGGCGCGGGCGTGCTGGAGTCGGCTAAGATGTTCGCTACACTTGATCCCACGATTCGCGGGCTTACGCTGCCCAGCAAACGCAAAGTCCTGCTCTCCGATACCGTAGGATTTATCCGCAACCTGCCTACGACCCTCGTCTCCGCGTTTCGCGCGACACTGGAGGAGGTGCAGCGCGCCGCGTTGCTGCTGCACGTGGCTGACGTCACGAGCCCCTCCGCGCACGACCAGCAGCTGCAGGTGGAATCAGTGCTGAAAGAGCTGAACGTGCTCGACCGTCCGCGCATTCGCGTGATGAACAAGGTTGATCTCATGCCGGAAGCGCAACAACGCTCGCTGGCCAACGGCGCCAACACGACTTACATTTCCGCAGTGAAAGAGCTGGGTCTCGATGCGCTGCTGGCGGCGATTGACGCGCGCCTGGAGATCGACGCCTTGCAGCCCCTGCGGATTCGCATTCCGCAGAGCGAAGGGAAACTGCTGGCGCAGATCGAAGCCCGCGCACATATCCGCAAGCGTTCCTATCGTGACGGCAAGGTGCAGATGGAAGTGGAAGCGCCGGAGTCGCTGGCGCGGTTGCTAAGGGAGTACGAATTGGTTTCGCGTCCAGCACGAAAAGCCTAGGAAATTTACCGCGGAGGACGCGGAGAAATCTCTTGCCGCAGATTTGTGCAGGTGCCCGCGGATCAGGAATTTGTGCTAGTGACCCCATCTGGAAGTCCAAGAGAAGTCGGGGAGAAACAACAGCCAGAAATAACGAGACGAAGGCTAAGTGCTGATGGCGAATTGCTAATGGCTGTTTGCGCCGGTTTTTTTTGCAAACATTAAAATGGGCCTGAGACCAAGAAGCGGTGACGGTTTCCTTGGCCACAAGCCCATTCGATCCTGAATCGGATCGGAGGTGATGTATTTATTTTAGGACACTCCAAAGGTATGTCAAGGCGTTCCAGAAGTCTTTTTTACCTTAATTAATCAACTCGATAACCGCGCGTTTTCATCCCGGTATGTTTCCGGGGGACCTTCGTAACAAATGCTCACCAGCGGCGAAAAACTCATGTAACCCCCTACGATTGCAGGACTTATCGCCAGAATAGAAGTTTAATGCCAATAATGACGAGCGAGGTGCCAAAGATCCGTTGCAAAGCCGCATCCGGCAGCCGCTGGGCCCAAAAACCGCCGAAGTAGCCGCCGACCAGGAAGCCTACCGCAATCAGCACTGCGGCTTTCAGGTCGGTGTTGCCGGCTTTGTAATACTCCCAAAATGCCAGGGCTCCGATAGGCGCCAGCAGCGCTCCGAGGGATGTTCCCTGGGCTTTGTGCTGGTTCATATGGAAGAGATACACGAGCGCGGGGACAATCAGGATTCCGCCTCCGATTCCTACCACGCCGGAGAGAGCCCCGACGACGAGGCCAAGCAGCAAGTAGAGAAAGATCATGAGCGGAATGATAGCGACTGGTGCGTGATTTCTGAAGCACTCAAAATTTTGCCGCGCCCCAAGGGTTAATTTAGTGAGGGTGCTTTACAGAACTCGAGCGATCGGATGATAGAAGTCTGATGATTTTGAGTTTTTCATCCTCTCCCGTCAGGAAGCTAAATTCCAGCCCGTCCGCACAAGCTATTCCCAGCCCCAAAAACCTGGGGTAGGAATAACTTCGGATGATTTGTCCGGTCATCGGATCGAGAGCGAATGTTTCAATGGCAAGCCCCGCTTCGTCCGAGATTCTATGCGTGTAAGTCCCGATCCACATGTGGTCCGCCGCCTTGAGATCAGCGAGGGTGTACCCACTGGGAACCTGTGGTTTTACCGTTCTCACATTACCACCCGCAGAAATCGAGAAGATCGGGGCCGAGGGAGCCTTCCGAACCAGAAGGAGTCTTGTACCGTCACTGGTGAAAAACGAAATACGCACCAGGTCCTGAAATCCTTCTCCAAACCGTTTACCGGTCATGGGAAGAGCTAAACCGGGGCCTTTTGCGTCCGACCCGCCGGAGTCTTTGTTGAGTTGAATATCCCCTTCCAACTCAACGTATCTCTGAAACTGCCCGTTGGATTTGACCAGAGCAATGCGGACTTGATTGTCCTTCGTTACACCGGCAAACATAAAATCGCCGCCGGGAAAAACTCCAACTTGATAGGGCGTAAAGTCCAGATCAAGACGGACTGATCCACGATACGAACCATCCCGGCCAAAACGAGCTACGAAGTGTTGTATCGTGCTCAGCCGTTGATGTTCGATTTCTCCGTTGGGTTGTTTGAGCTGAAGCGTGTTTTCCTGAGGAATGGAGCCCGTTGTCAGGATGTAAACGTCGGACTCGGTGACAAAGAAGCTCTTTGTCTTGGGGTTCGAGACGTCATTGATCTTGTCGTTCTGGAAACGAATTACGCTCTTGCCGTCATTTGAGATGGAAGCAAGATTCGATATTCCTTCCACGGTGGCCATGCGGACGAAGATCGTATGATCAGCACTGCAAACCACCGGCAGGGAGAGAAACGGCTCAGGGATAGACGCGACTTCCACGGTGGAAGCCATTTCCAGAGCGGCGGTTGGCGCGGCCGCGCCAGTGTCACCTGGCGCGGGCACCTTCGACTCCTGGGCCCCGGCAAAAGACAGTGTTGTGAGCAGGATCAGCGTGACTAGAAAGAGGCGCATTCCCGCCGCCTTTAAGATCGATCAGCGACAGTGCGCGGTATTTGCTTTTCCTCGTTCAGCAAGGAAGCAGGAACGAAGCCTCCACTGCATGTCGGGATTAAGATGTCTTCTTTTTCCGCCAGGATTCGCAGCTGAGTTTGAACTTCCGGTGCTTTCAGTTGGGCAATAAGGCAAAAGTCGGTGCCACCAAGCAAATAGCGGACTGTAATTCCACAACAACGCACGGTGACTCGGCTGAATGCAAAACAACTATCGAGGGTGCAATCGTTCAAAGTTGTTATCGGAAAGATGTCTGAGCACGTTTCGGTTTGGCATTGTCCCGCGTCAATGGTGACGCTGCTCCCACAGGCAGGGACTCGCTGGGCCTGCACAACGGCCAAAAAGGGTAAGAGGGTAAAGAGGGACAGTAAAATCCTGCGAGGTTTGTTCATCTTCTTGGCTACCTTTCAGCAAGAAATGGGCAAGGGCAACGTAGCATGGACTTAACTCCCTGCTGACAATTTTTAGATCCCTGTCGCAAAATCGTAAATCGGAGCAGACAAAGCTGGCTGCGAACCGAGAACACGGCTAAGCAACAAAGCAGAAAAAATGCCCTGCAAAATCATAGCGATTGGGTGCGATTTCGGGAGCACTCAAGGTTTTGCCACTAATTTGACGAGGGTGAAAATGAAGCCATCGGCCCCCTCATTCCGGAGCTGGAAATGCGAATTCTTCGCGTTGACACTCCCGCGCGTGAATGTTAGGTTAAATAGTTAGGTCAACGCCCCCAATCGCTTCAGATCACCACAACTTAACGATACTTTTTGCATGGACGAAATACTCAGGCAAGTAGGCCAATTACTGATTTCTGCCATCCCCACGATGCTCGGTTTGCTGGTGGTGTGGGCGGGGTACCGTTTTATTGTGCATGGGAAGCTGCAGCAGGTGCTAGAGCAGCGCCACGCGTTGACCGAAGGCGCAATCCAGCGGGCCCAGCAGGAGATTGCCGCTGCCGAAGCGCGCACCGCCGAGTACGAACAACGTATTCGCGATGCTCGAGCCCAGGTTTATCAGACACAGCAGGCCAACCGGCAAAGAATGGTAGAGCAGCGCAATACTGCTCTGACCGAAGCGCGCAAGCAGGCCGGTGAGATGGTGAAGTCCGCGCGCGCCGCACTGGAGAAAGACGTGGTTGCCGCCAGAGCCACACTGGAGCAGCAGGCGGGCGTGCTGGCCGACAAGGTGATCGAGAGTGTTCTGCGTCCGGCGGCAGCGGCGGGAGGGCGGTAATGATCTCGCGTCTATCCAGATTGTTCTCAGCCGGATTGTGTGCATTGCTGCTTCTGGCCGCGATGTGCTCATTCGCGCCCATGCATGCGCAGGAAAGCTCCAAGCCCCCCGTAGCCGAGCAGCCTCGCCAAGCCCAGGAACCCCAGGCGCAAGAGCATGAGCCCGGCGGCGAAGGGAAAAACAAAAGCCAAGAGCAGGGTGGCGAGGAGTCGAATCCCATCCGCAACTCTCCGGCGGTGCAATGGATCTCCGCCAAAACCGGTCTCACGATTGACCAGGCTTACTGGCTCTGCATCGGCATCAACTTCGGCGTCGTATTCATCTTCATTGTGGTGATGCTGCGCAAGAAGCTTCCCGGCTACTTCAGCGGACGCACCGCGGCGATCCAAAAAGGAATTGAAGAGGCGCGCAAGATGAGTGAAGAGGCGCGCCAGCGGCTGAGCGACGTGGAAGGACGGCTTTCCCGGCTCGATGCCGATATCGCCGCCATGCGCAGCGAAGCTGACCAGAACGCCCGGGCTGAGGAGCAGCGTATCCAGGCGTCCAGCGAAGAGGAGCGCAAGCGGATTGTGAGCTCCGCGGAGCAGGAGATCAGCACGGCCGCCAGCGCAGCTCGCCGCGACCTGAAGAGCTACGTTGCCGAGCTGGCTGTCGATCTGGCGCAAAAGAAGATCCGCGTGGAAAAAGATGCAGACCAGGCGCTAGTGCATGAGTTCACCACGCGTCTGGGAAAGGACGGCAATTAGATGGCAGCGGTCTTGTCTCGCTATGCCCGCGCCTTCGCGGACGTGGTGATAGACCACAAAATGAATCCCGATCAGACGACGGCGGAGCTGTCACAGATGGCGGCTTTGGTTGACGGCAGCCGCGAACTGCGTAACGTGCTGCAGAATCCGGCGGTCGCGCGGGAGCAGAAGCTGGCGCTGCTGGATGCCATCATCCAGCGCATGAACGGGAGCAAGATGCTGCGGAACTTCCTGGCCGTCTTGATCGATCATCGGCGGATTGGCGGCATAGGCGAGATCGTGCAACAGTTCAAGGAAGAGCTGGACCGGCGCATGGGTATTGCCCAGGCCCAGGTGAGCTCCGCTCGCGAGCTTAGCGCAACGGAGAGGAAATCGCTGGAAAAACAACTGGCGGAGATCACCGGCAAGATCGTGCGCGCGATCTACAGCGAGGATACGGCATTGCTCGGCGGCGTAAAGGTCCGCATGGGCAGCACCATCTATGACGGATCAGTGCTGGGAAGGCTGGAAAGGATGAAGGCGGAGATCGCAGGCTCCTAATTTGGCAATTGAGTAATTTGGTAATTGGGTAATTGAAAAAGCCGGAGCGAGAATATTTCAATTACCAAATTACCAATTTACCCAATTACCAAATCAGCGAAACTGCTGCGACTTGGAACAAGGTATCTATATGGCTCAGATTAAAGCAGACGAAATCACCAAGCTCATACGTGAGCAGATTGAGAACTACGAATCCAAGGTTTCCGTGGACGAGGTGGGCACGATCATCTCGCTGGGCGACGGCATCGCCCGCGTCCACGGCCTGGACAAAGTCATGGCCGGCGAGCTGCTCGAGTTTGAGCATGGCGTCTCCGGATTGGCCATGAACCTGGAAGAAGACCAGGTCGGTGCGGTGCTGCTGGGAGACTACACCGAGATCAAAGAAGGTGGCGAGGTAAAACGCACGGGCCGGATCATGTCTGTGCCTACGGGCGAGGGCATGATTGGACGCGTGGTGAACGCGTTGGGCCAGCCTATCGACGGCAAAGGTCCCATCACCGCCAGCAAATATATTCCCATCGAACGCATTGCGCCGGGCGTGATCGACCGCCAGCCGGTGCGCGAACCGATGGCCACGGGAATCAAGGCAATCGATTCCATGATTCCGATCGGCCGCGGCCAGCGCGAGCTGATCATCGGCGATCGCCAGACCGGCAAGACTGCTGTGGCGCTGGACACCATCATCAACAGCAAGGGCAACAACCTGATTTGCATCTACTGCGCTATCGGACAGAAACGCTCATCGATCGCGCAGGTAGTAAAGATACTGGAAGATTACGGCGCGATGGACTACACCATCGTGGTTGCGGCGTCGGCATCCGAGCCCGCCCCCATGCTTTATCTTTCGCCTTACGCTGCGTGCGCCATGGGCGAGTTTTTCCGCGACAATGGAAAACATGCCCTGGTGATCTATGACGATCTCTCCAAGCACGCGGCGGCATATCGCGAGATCTCGTTGCTGCTGCGCCGTCCGCCGGGACGCGAAGCGTATCCCGGAGACGTGTTCTATCTCCACTCGCGTTTGCTGGAGCGCGCCGCCAAGATGTCCGACAAGATGGGCGGGGGATCGCTGACGGCGCTGCCGGTGATCGAAACCCAGGCAGGTGACGTATCCGCGTACATTCCCACGAACGTAATTTCCATTACCGACGGGCAGATCTTCCTGGAGACCGACCTGTTCAACTCCGGCGTGCGTCCGGCGGTGAACGTGGGCATCTCGGTGAGCCGCGTGGGCGGTTCGGCGCAGATCAAGGCCATGCGGCAGGTGGCGGGAACGTTGAAGCTGGAGCTGGCGCAATACCGCGAACTGGCAGCCTTCGCGCAGTTCGGTTCCGATCTCGACAAAGCCACGCAGAACCAGCTGAATCGCGGCAAGCGCCTGGTGGAGATCCTCAAGCAGGACCAGTATCAGCCGCTGCCATTCAGCAAGCAGATCATCATCATCTTTGCCGGCACGAACGGCTATTTGGACGATCTGGAGATCGACCAGATACGGCCGTTCAATGAGGAGCTCAACAAATACGTTGACACGATGAATCCGACGCTGCTGGATGCGATCATGCAGAAGAAAACCATCGACGACGGGATGAAAGCGGAGATCGAGAAGACGCTCAAGGAATTCAAGCAGCGCTTTGTGAGCGAACGGCAGCCGGCAAGCGCAGCCAAGGCATAAGCTGGAGACATGGCGAACCTTCTAGACATCCGGCGGCGAATCCGCAGCGTGCGCAACACGCGGCAGATCACCAAGGCCATGCAGATGGTGTCGGCGGCCAAGCTGCGCCGGGCGCAGGAGCGCGCCCTGGCGGCGAGGCCGTACGCGCAGATGCTCACGAACGTGCTGAAATCGCTGGTGTCGCGGGTTGAAATCTATGATCCGCAGACCGGCGAGGCGCGGAATTCGCTGCTGATCCGGCGCGAAGAGAAGACGGTTCTTCTGGTGGTGGTTTCGGGCGAAAAGGGTTTGGCGGGCGCGTTCAATTCCAACGTGCTCAAGACCGCGGCGCGGTTCATTGAGACCAAGAAAGACAAAAACATCGACATTATGGCGCTGGGAAGAAAGTCGCGCGACTACTTCCGCCGGCGTTATCCGGTGGTCGCGGACAGCCAGTCCGAGCAGCGCAAAGGGCCGATCCAGGTTGTGGGTGAACACGTGGGCCTGATGAACCGGGCGCAGTTCGCGAGCGCGCGCGAAATCGCGGAGAGAATCTGCCAGCTTTACACCGAAGCCAGGGTCGATTCGGTGTACATCGTGTTCAACGAATTCAAATCGGTGATAGCGCAGCGCCTGGTGGTGGATGATGTGCTGCCGATCGGCACCATCGGCGAGCAGGAGCACGAGATCACCGAAGAAGCCACCGAAGAAGAGCGCAAGCGGCGTCTGGAGGCGGCTCTGCATGCGGGCGCGAGCGTGCGCGCGGCCGATACCTCAGAGATGGACAAGAAGGCCGCTGGTTTTGCCACCGCGCCGGTCGATTACATCTATGAGCAGCCGCCGGAAGAGTTGTTCCGCGATCTGCTGCCGCGCTACATCTCGGTGCAACTGTATCGCGCGATGCTGGAGTCTGAAGCAGCAGAGCATGCCGCGCGCATGACGGCCATGGATTCGGCCACCAGCAACGCTTCCGACATGATTGACGGGCTCACGCTGCAGATGAACCGCGTGCGCCAGGCGAAGATCACGAAAGAGATTATTGAGATCGTCAGCGGCGCTGCCGCGGCGCAGTAAGGCGATCGGGTGATCGGGCGATCTGGTGATCGGAAAACAAAAGATTTACCGCGGATTTTCGCGGATGAACGCGGATCAGGAATCGGGTCGTCGGAAAACCGAGCTCACCACTGATGAACACTGATAACACTGATCGGAACCGAATCATTGGGTGTTGAAAGACAAAAGCTTGGCCTTTAGCAAAGATGAACGCAGCTAAGACACAATGGCTAATGGCTAATGGCTAATGGCTAATCGCTAAGTGCTGGGATTAAACGATTATGGCTACAAAAAACGTTGGCAAGGTCATACAGATCGCGGGTCCCGCGGTCGACGTGGAATTTACCGAAGCAAGCATGCCGCCGATTTACCAGGCGCTGCGCGTTACCAGCGAAGGTTTCAAGGTGCCGGAGCCGATCGATGTGGTGCTGGAAGTACAGCAGCACCTGGGCGAAGGCCGCGTGCGCTGCGTCGCCATGCAGGCGACTGACGGCATGGTGCGTGGTATGAATGCCACCGATCTCGGTGGCCCGATCTCCGTGCCCGTGGGCAAGGGAACTCTTGGCCGCGTGATGAACGTGATCGGCGAGCCGGTGGACCAGCTTGGCGCCGTGAAATCGAGCAAGAGGCTGCCGATTCATCGCCCGGCGCCGGCCTTTGACGAGCAATCGACCAAGGCGGAGATGTTTGAAACCGGCATTAAGGTAGTGGACCTCATCCAACCCTTCCTGAAGGGCGGCAAGATCGGTTTGTTTGGCGGGGCGGGCGTGGGCAAAACCGTGGTGATCATGGAACTGATCAACAACGTGGCCAAGCATCACGGCGGCTACTCGGTGTTCGCCGGCGTGGGCGAGCGTACCCGTGAAGGCAACGACCTGTGGCTGGAAATGACCGAGTCCGCCGTGATCAAGCCGGGCGTTCCGGAAGAGTCGAAAGCTGCTTTGATCTACGGCCAGATGACGGAGCCGCCGGGAGCGCGTCTGCGCGTGGCATTGACCGGGCTGACTGTAGCTGAATATTTCCGCGATGATGAAGGTGCGGACACGCTGCTGTTTATCGACAACATCTTCCGCTTCACCCAGGCCGGATCAGAGGTCTCGGCGCTGCTGGGCCGCATGCCTTCGGCCGTAGGTTACCAGCCGAACCTAGCTACGGAGATGGGCGAGTTGCAGGAGCGCATCACCTCCACCAAGCGCGGATCGATCACCTCTGTGCAGGCGATTTACGTGCCGGCCGACGATCTCACCGATCCCGCCCCGGCGACGACCTTCGCTCACCTCGACGCGACCACGGTGCTTTCACGTCCGCTGACCGCGATTGGAATCTATCCCGCGGTCGATCCGCTGGCTTCGACCTCGCGCATTCTTGATCCGCACATCGTGGGCCAGGAACATTACGATGTGGCACAGGGCGTGAAACGAATTCTGCAGCGCTATGCCGACCTGCAGGACATCATCGCCATTCTGGGTCTTGAGGAACTGAGCGAAGAAGACAAGGTGACGGTGTCGCGCGCACGCAAAGTGCAGAAGTTCCTTTCGCAGCCGTTCCATGTGGCCGAGCAGTTCACGGGCATGGAGGGCCGCTTCGTGAAGATTGCGGACACGGTGCGCAGCTTCAAGGAAATCATCGAAGGCAAGCACGACGACATTCCGGAGCAGGCCTTCTACATGAAGGGCGCGATCGACGAAGTACTGGAAGCGGCAGAGAAGATGAAGGCCGCGGCATAAGCCATGGCAGAGACCAACACAATTCAGCTCGAAGTGGTCACGCCGGAGCGGCTGGTGGTGAACGATACCGCCGAGTACATCGAGATTCCGGGCAAGACCGGCTATCTCGGCGTGCTGCCGGGCCATGCGCCGCTGATCACGGAGCTTTCGGTCGGCGAGATCAGTTATCGCAACGGCAGCCGGACCCGGCGCCTGGCGGTTGCCTGGGGCTTTGCCGAAGTCCTGCAGAACAAAGTGACGATCCTGGCTGAGACGGCGGAGAAGGCGGAGGAGATCGATACCGCGCGCGCCGAAGCGGCCAAGAAACGCGCCGAAGCCGAACTGCAGAAAGCCGGCCCGGAAGGCAACAAGGCTGCCCAGGACGCACTGCAACGGGCGAATGCGCGGCTGGAAGTGGCGGGAAAGAAGTAAGCTCACCACTTGATTACCACTGATCGCACTGATCTGAGGAATTCATACCGCGGATTTGCGCGGAAGAACGCGGATCAAAAAAAATTGCCAGAATCGCCGGAATTGCCAAAATCGCCGAAATTGAAACCCAAGTTGACCGCTGATTCACATTGAACTGATCACACTGATTGTGAAGTTCCTGATCAGTGTCATCAGTGACAATCAGTGGTGATTTTTTTATCCGCGTTGATCAGCGTAAATCCGCGGTAAAAATCTACGCGGCTTCCTTTGAGCCGCGCAACGGCCGCGAACCAAACACCATCTCTTTCAGCGCCAGCGCGTTTTGCGCCGCGTAGCCGGCCTGGTCGTTGTCAAAATAGACATAGATCGCCTTCAGTTCTTTTGCCCACTCTTCAATGCGTCGCGCCCACGTGCGTAAGCGATCGGAAGAATAGGTGCCCTGATATTTGCCCGCTTCCGGCCCGTGCAGCCGAGCATACGTAAAGTCGGCGGTGACCTCGCAAGGCGAGTGGTAACCGGCGAGCTCATAGATGCAAAACGCGGCGTTGAAGCGGCGCAGGAGCCGGTTGACGTCCGGCGTCATCCAGCTCAGCTCGCGGAACTCGAAGGCGTAGCGATGGCTGCGCGGGAGAATCTCCAGCAGAGCTTCCAGGCGCTCGAGATTTACCTTCCAGCGGGGCGGGAGCTGGAAGAGCACCGGGCCGAATTTTGGTCCCAGGTGCCCGGCGCGGGGAAGAAGGTTGTTGAGAGCGTTCTCCGGGTCTTTGAGTTTCTTGTTGTGGGTGATGAAGCGGCTGGCCTTCACGGCAAAGACGAAACTCTCCGGCGTGGCATTGCGCCAGGCGGCAAAGACTTCGGCCGCCGGGAGGCGATAGAAGCTGTTGTTCAGTTCCAGGGTGTCAAAATGCTGGACATAGTATTCCAGCATCTTGCCGGGCTGCGTTTGCAGCGGGTAAAACGTGCCGACCCAATGCTTGTAGTGATAGCCGGAGGTGCCGATGCGGATGTCCGTGTTCATATCTCGAGCGGAGCGAGAGATCCCTATCGTTTTGCAAGATTTAGATGCCGATCGAGAGCGAGCAGGATCGAGCAGCAACTCTCAAGACCCGTAGAGTTCCCTCCCTTCGCAAGCTTCAGGGTCGGGACAAGGAACAAGCCTAATTGAAATCGGCGCTGCCCACGCGGAGGGTTGTTCGTGTCATCTTGCCGCGTTGGGTTTTGGCTTCGGCTGAAATCTGGTGTGCCCAGGCGCCGAACACCTTGTTACCGAACGCGGCGATAGCCAGGTAGTCGCCCAGGAAGTCGCCTTCGGCATCGAAGGCTTCCGCGTCCCAGCTATAGTTCGAGAAAGTTTTGCCGCCATCGGTGGAGCGCGCCAGCGTCACGGTGGTTGCCGCGTTGTTGGTGCGGCGATCATAGAAGATCAGATTCACGGCGCCGCTTTGCGGATCGACGGCCATCCACTGGAAAAACTGATCGTTGCCGTTGTGAATGGGATCATTGTTCACGCGGACAGGAGCGCTCCAGGTGCGGCCATGATCGGTTGACGAGGCGACAAAAACATCGACGTCGCCGTTGGTGTAATCGCTCCAGGCGACATAGAGGTTCCCGCCTAGCTTGCCTCCATGCGGATCCATTCCGATTTGCGGAAAGCCGTTGGAGCGCTCTACGCCGGTGATGCCGAAATAGCCGGGGCCTGCAGGAATAATAAGATGATCTTTCGTGAATGTGGCGCCGCCATCGTGGGAGACGGCCATCATGATGCCATCACGATCGTCCCAGATGGTGTAGAGCGCACCGTCTGGTCCGACTACGCCGTCGAAACCTTCGAGCGCGCCGTTATCGTCGCGCGGCAGGCCGGAGACGGTGTTCAGCTTAATGGGCGATGACCAGGTCTTGCCGCCATCGGTGGAGCGGGAAAAGAAGAGGTCGCTGGCGGTGAGGGTGAAGTGCGTCCAGCCGATATAAAGATTGCCGGCATGCGGACCGTGCGTGTCCGCCACCACCCAGGGTTTGTCTTCAAAAGGGATATTGGGCGTGGATTCATGCGAGCTGACGGTGATGGCATTGGGCTCCCAGGTTTGGCCGCCATCGAGCGAGCGGCGAATAAAGATGCCGTTGCGCGTAGCGCCCTGGGCCCAGTAGTTGGTGGTCCCAAGCTTGTCAAAGGCGATATAGCACAGAATGGCATGACCGGCCGCATCGTAAGTCAGAGAGACGTCGCCGGAGACGTGATAGTTTTCCGGCGCGGTGCCGGACGCGGTCTTCCAGGTTGCTCCGCCGTCTTTTGAAAAGGCGACGCTGGCGTTGATCTGCCATGCCACCACCAGCTGCTGCGGATCTTTTACGTTCAAGGCGATCGCCGGCTCATTGTGAAATCCAGGGGCGGGGGTCACGTTGGTAATGTGAACTTTCGGCGCCGGGGGCAGTTGCTGGGCCGTGAGACTGCAGGCGCATAGGGCAACTAACAGGCATGTAATCTTCATGGTTTTCAAGATGACTTCGAATGAATTTCAAACTGCGACATTGTAAATGACGGAGCAGGCCGCTCACCGCCGGCGCCCATTCGCGTCTATAAGGAATATAATCTGCTGCTTACAAGCAAGATCCCACTCGAGGTGTAAATCCCATGCGCAAAATGCTCACGCTGACTTCCGCCGGACTATTGATGCTCTTTTGTCTTTCCCTGCACGCGCTTCTGGCCGACCCCGCCGAGCCGGCGGCTCCGGCGACCGACGGAACCATGCCCGCGCTTACGGCCATCGCCGGACAGGGCATGATGAACAATGAAGCTTATAACGATCTGGAAGAACTTTCCGACTACATCGGCGGTCGCGTGACCGGGTCACCGCAAGCCGGGCAGGCCATCCAGTGGGGCCTCGCAAAAATGCGCGCCATGGGGCTGGAAAACGTGCACGCGGAAAAATGGCAGATCTCGCGAGGATGGACGCGCGGCGTGGCCGAGGCCGAGCTCGTGACGCCGATTCATAAAAAGCTGGTAGTCGATTCCATGGGTTGGGTCGGCTCGACCAAAGCAGGCGGTGAAGAAGCTGATGTGGTTCCGGTGAACATCAATCAACTGGATGATGAGATCAAGAGCAACGCATCGCACTGGCAGGGCAAGGTGCTGCTGATCGTCAGAAAGGGCCCCGCGCCGTCACAGCAGCAAAGGATGAGCGGCTTCGCCAGGTTTGGCGACTTTCTCAAGAAGGCGCATGAGGCCAATGCCGTGGCTGTGATCGGCGGCCAGGGAGGGGCGTTTGCTCAGGGGATGCGGCTTACCCACACCGGCGCCATGGGCTTTGATACCTACTATGACATTCCCGCGGTGAGCATGACGGCGGAAGACCAGCAGCAACTCGATCGTTTTCTTGACCAGGGCAAGAACGTGCACATCAAGATCAACGTGCAGAACACCGTGACCAGCGGCCCGGTGGACTCGGCGAACGTGGTGGGCGAGATCCGCGGCAGCGAGCATCCGGAACAGGTGATCGTGGTGGGCGGGCATCTGGATTCCTGGGACCTGGCGGACGGCACGACCGATGACGGTTGCGGTGTTGCCACGACCCTGGGGGCAGCCAAAGCCATCAAGCTGAGCGGCTTCAAACCGAAACGCACGATTCGTTTTGTTCTCTTCACCGGGGAAGAACAGGGTCTCCTGGGATCGCTGGCCTATACCAAGACGCACAAAGACGAGATGTCCAATCATGTAGCGGCGGTGATTCTGGATGACGGCCAGGGTGCGGTGGTGAAGCTGAATATGGGCGGCCACGAGGACCTGATCCCGGCGATGAAGAAATTTACCGATTCGGTGAAGTCCTTTGGCGAGGTCGATGTCGATGACAATGCGGTCTTCGGCACCGATGCTGGACCGTTCATTCTTGCCGGCCTGCCGGGAATCAACATGAGCCAGGATTCGCCCGAGTATAAATACACGCACCACTCCGCGGTCGATACTTTCGACAAGGTGAAACCCGATCTGCTCACGCGCGATGCCACCATGATGGGGCTGACTGCGTTCTGGATCGCTGACCGGCCGGAGCGGCTGGCCAGCCCATGGCCGCCGGAAAAGACCGCCAAGATGCTGGTGGAAAAACATAGCGACGTCATGCTGAAAGCATTCGGCATCTGGCCGTTTGGCGATCTGGGGAAGGAAGAGAAACCGGCGGCGGGCACACCGAGCGGCGGTACGAACAAGTAGGTCTTCAGCAGAGAGGTGAGCTTACGGAAGTGCAGGGCGATCTGCAAGTCCAAGCTCTCGCTCAAATTGCCGCAGCAGGAGTTCGGGCTTTGCGCCCTGAGCTCGCAAAGCGCGCAGGCTCAGTGCATCATGCCGCTTGGCCAGGCGAATATTCTGCTCATCGCGCAGCAACGGACAGTGATAGTAGGCCGGTGTTGAATATCCCAATGCGCGGATCAGAAGAAGCTGGCGCGCGGTGCTCTTGAGCAAATCGGCTCCGCGCACGACTTCGGAAATCTGCATGGCTTCGTCATCGACCACCACGGCAAGCTGGTAAGCGGGGATGTCATCGCGGCGCCAGAGCAGGAAGTCAGCGAAGTCGTGCCCAGCAGAGAACTGCCGTGGCCCGAAAAAGCCGTCTGCGAATGAGATTGTCTGTGCGTCGGGAACCTTGAAGCGCCAGCTTACGCCTGCGGGCGACACGAAGTTTTTTGCGGTCGCGATTTTGTCACGGCAGGTGCCTGGGTAGGGAACTTCGTCATCTGCGAGAGACTGGACCGCAGCCGCCCCCGGCTGCGTGCTCGCATCATTCACTTCTCCGACCGCAGGCGGGGGCTTCTCCACCCCCGCAAGCCAAGGCCGGGCTTGCCGGGGACCCCGGGCCTGCGCTCCACAATAACCGATTGTTTTGCCCGAAGAGCTTTGTGGTTCTTCATGGGGAGCGGAGAGAGCGCGCTCCAGATCTTTGCGCGAACAGGTGCAGGGATAGATCCAGCCGCCATCGCGCAGCTTGCGCCAGGCGTCGAGATAAAAGCTGCGCCGCTCGCTTTGGGAATAAGGCGCGAACGGGCCGCCTGCATCTGGTCCTTCATCCCAGTCGAGGCCAAGCCAGTGCAGGTCTTCATACATGGCGTGGACGAATTCAGGTTTCGAGCGCTGGTAGTCGAGGTCTTCATTGCGGAAGACGAGTTTGCCTCCGGCCACGCGGGCGCGCTGCCAGGCCACCCAGAAGGTGCGGGCATGTCCCAGATGGAGGTATCCGGTAGGCGACGGGGCCAGCCGTCCGCGATAGGCATGTGTTGACGGAGCGTTCATGATATCGCCCTGATCGCAATCAGGCGTTGGCGCTCCTGCCCCACTCCCTCTTCACGCACGCGCTAATCACTCGACAGCTGACCCCGCCGGAAAAAGCATGAAGCCACGTTCTTGCTTCCGCAGACTAGCCGTCGACATTCTCGAGGACGTCGTAAAACCCTTGAGGGTTGTGGGTCAGGAACTCGGTAATTCGTTCACCACCAGAGATCAACTCGAGCTCCTCGGCCGATATCAGTCTAGCTCCGGTTCTGCCAAGAACCCGATTGTCCAGTTTAGCGGTCATAGGTTGCTACTCTCTTTCTTCGCGACCTTCCCACGGCCCGATCATTTTGACCATAGCTGGTCGCAGCCGGGCCTTCGCCGAGACGCGATGCTATTTCGACCCAGAGTCGAGAGTCAAGCAAAGATCTGCAAGGATATGCAAAAAATAATTGCGCCTGTCGCGGCCAAAGGAGTGACTGCGAACTCAACAAGAAAAAGCGGGTACGACGCGCCCTCCCAGTGACGGATTCCAGACGCACCTACGCATTTACGCGAAAAGCGAATCCAAAAACGAGCGCTACTGCGGTCTGATGGCTACCAGATCGGGCGGAGCCGGCGTACCGTCACTCTTCTGGAAGTTCACGGGGAGTTGGAATTCATCAGAGTTACTCAGCAGATTGATGCGATCGACGGAATTGCTGCCGGCCACTCCAACCCAAACCAGGTTGCCGTCAGGAGTCATGCTGCCGCTGAGCGCTTCTGTCCCGCTCCCGGCCAATTTGGCGCTGGTGGGAGCTTGTCCGGGAGTGACGGTCAGTACTTGATTCAGTCCCTTTGGCAGTATGACGATGTGCGCGGCGTTGCTTGCCACCAGGAGCTGGTTGGCGGTGATGGGTCCCACGCCGAAGTCAATAAACTGGTTGCTGTAGCTGACGTTCGGTGCGCAGTTGGTTGCGCTGATAGCAGTTGGCGGCGTGAGTGGCGTTACGGTGACGGTCTCCAGATCGATCCCATTGCCGTCCACGGCTACGATCTTGTCCGCATTTTTGACATAGCCCAGGAACTGGATATTGGTTCCGTTGGTAGGCGGGTTGGGCGCCGCGGCGTTGTTGCACGTGCTGAAAGCTTTCACTCCGGCCGAATTCGCCACAAAGACAAAGGGCCCTGAAGCCAGATTTGTGGCGTCAATATTGGAGCCTCCAACAGCAATTGTGGCAGGCGACAGGAGTGGAGAAATGACAAAAATATTTCCAGTGTTGGTCGTAACGTAAGCCTTGAAATTGTCGTCAGTGAAGGTGGCGGCAACAGCTCCAGGAATGATGAAAGTAGTGCGGGTATTGTTTGCCTGATTGAAGAGCCAGATCCGCTGGTTGGCCGGATTCGGTTCAATCGGGTTAGCGGTGGAAGGATCATTGGCCGCGTTGGAAATAATGGCCAGTGTGCCTCCAGGCGAAACCGCCAGAACCTTGCCAATGGGAACCGTATCCACAAGCGTGACAGCCTGCCCGACGGGATCCAGGGTAACCAGGCCTACGGCCGTGCCAATGAAGGCGCGGTCGCCGGTGCGATCAAAGACGATTGAGTTGGGAGTTCCAGGGAGCGGAATGGGAGCAAGAGCTACCGGCGGCGATTTGCTGACATCGATGGGCAGCAGCGGAATCGCGGCGTTGGTAGGAGGCGGAAAAGAACTTGCAGCATAAACCGTTGTCGTAATAGGGCTGGTGCCGTTCACCGCGAGGCTGAAGAGATTACTGTAGATCGGCGTGTTGACCCCATTACCGCAAGTTGGAGGCGCGCAAGCCGCCTGGAAGCCTGCGCCTCCAGGTGATTTTGCAGAGACGCTAACCCCGCTGACGGTGGCTACGGTACTGTTCGTGCTGAAGAAGGTAATCGGGGCCGGCGAGATAAACGTGCCGTTTTCGTCGAGCATGTCGGCCAGCAGTTGTGTCCCGTCACCGACGTTGAGAGTTTGCGACTCGGTTGGCCCGCTGGTGTCTCCCGCCAGGTGCAAGACGATCTTCACGGGCATGCAGGTCTTGAATGACACAGCCGGTGATGAGGTATTGCCGATGGAGGCGACAACGCCTGCGAGACCGGATGTTCTAGCGGTTGCCAGGCCGTTAGCATCCACCGTGACAACGGTTCCGTCGGAGGTCTGCCAGGTAAAATTGCCCACCGAGCCCGTGATCTCAGTGCTGTTATGGAAAGCATGCGGCGTGAATTGGTGCGTCTGGGCGGCGGAAAGACAGGTGCCGCTCGTCACGGGATCCACGGTGACCGATGTGATGGAGGGGTGAACCGCGACGCTCACCGGGCCGCTGGTGACTCCGCCGGCTGTGGCCGTGACCGTGGCCGTTCCGGTGATCGGATTTCCGTGCACGTCATTGCCGTTGCACACCACGAAAGTCGAATCCCATACCCCTCCGCAGACCAGCCCGGCCGGTGAAACCGTGGCCACCGTGGTATTGGAGGAGTTGAAGGTAAAGGTAGTGGTAACGGCGACGTTGCTTGAATTTACCGCCGAAGTATTCACGCCGACCACCTGCCCGGCAACCAATGAGATGGTGGTTGGAGATATGACCACCTGGGCGACGGCAGTGCCGTTGCTGCCGGAGTGGGATCCTCCACCACAGCCGGCTAAAAGAACAAGGAGAATGGCAAGGGCAGCCATGCCGGCGGCTGTCCGTGAAGAGCAAAGGAATGCAGGGGCACTCTTGCCCTGCCTGGTCACAATCGGTTGGATAAACATAATATAGAAGAGTTTACAGTGTAGATTCTTGCGCGAATTTCTTCAAGAACAGGGAGCTTTTCGTCGCTGCTTTCACGGGGAAGGGTCGCCAGCAAAGCACCTGGATTGAGAGATGAGGTGCCGATTCCCAAGCGAGCCCGGGCAAGCGTTACTGTTCTGGTTCCGGGCTGCTGCGGGTGGATTGCCCCGGAGGGGCCCCTGGTTGACGCAAGTGCAGGCAGTTGCTATAGTAAGTAGGTTCCGCGAGTATGATTTAGCTTGCCTGTAGTGAGCTGGAATAGGATTTTTGCCCCAAGATTGAACCGGTCAAAGGGCATGCCTCGCTGAAATGGGCCGCGCTGCCTTCCATCAGGAAGGGTATGCGGTTCAGGGATAACGAAACGGAGCGCCCCCGAATTTCAGGCTCGGTGCCACCGTCGCTACCCAACCACTGATAGTAATTTCAACAGTCTCCGCCTGTGTGGCGGATTTTATGGCTGCACGCTTCAGCAGCCAGTCTCGCGACGCGGGATTTAAGCGGGCTGGGGAGTGTGTGCGTGCGCGCCGCCAACCTGTCTGCCTGCGCCTAAGACAAGGTTTTGAGGAAAGGGTGAGCGCGGAGCGAGCGCCGGATAGCGCGAGCAAAGCGCGAGGGCGAAGCACACTGAGCGAAGCGAAGTGGATTGCGGAGCCCTAGGAGAGCGGGTGAAGTGCGAAGAGAGCGCTGTCCCGCGCGAACATAGCACGAGGGCAAAGCGGCTTGCCGCGGAGCCCTAGGAGAGCGGGTGAAGTGCGAAGAGAGCGCTGTCCCGCGCGAAGATAGCACGAGGGCAATGCGGCTTGCCGCGGAGCCCTAGGAGAGCGGGTGAAGTGCGAAG
>Ga0126381_100000028_pt1 | contig 192232 bp, 172 predicted proteins | sample PanSoiMetPlot_28_FD_96465 | JGI IMG/M metagenome (GOLD analysis project Ga0126381, IMG submission 96465) | Tropical forest soil microbial communities from Panama - MetaG Plot_28 | ecosystem: Environmental > Terrestrial > Soil > Tropical forest > Bulk soil | place: Panama | collected 2016-02-17
CGCTGTTCCGCTGGTCCTGAATGAGGAAAAGGCTTCGCCAGCCGGGATACCGGCCGGGCGATCCCAGACCCGGTTTCGGCAATATCGTGCGGGCGCGTTTGAAGAATCTCTGGCGATCCTGGTGCTACCCGACTTTGAGCGCCTGGCCTATGTGATCTGCGTGATGGAGCATTATGCCACTCAGGATTGCGCGTTACTCCTCAGCAAATCACCCAGTGAAGTGTCGGATGCGCGGGCGCTGGCAATCGATCTGGCGCCGATTCGCGTCAATGCGATTGCCCCCGGGATAGTTGATACTCCGCTGCTGGAAAGGACCATGGGCGGGCGGGAACGGGTGGCCAAGATGATTGCCGGCGCTGCCGCTCGACTGCCGGTCAAACGGACCGGCCGTCCCGAAGACATCGCTCAGGCCGCGCTTTTTCTGATGCAGAATCCGTTCACGACCGGGATCGCCCTTACGATCGACGGCGGCAATCTGCTGATCTGATTCGAGCGGCTGGATGCAGCCTGCGCGCCCGCGATGTCGGCCCTTTCGAAGCGCCGCTCCTCATGCGCTCGTTGCGTCGAAAGTGCGGCAAGGATCCAAGGGCGTGGACTGCAACCATGCGGATCTTGATTCCACCTGATTTTGGTTGCGCCGCCCGCGTGGCAGCAGGCACATTAGGCCCATCCAAATCGAGGCGGAGCCGGCGATGAAATTTGGCGTCCTGAGTTATGCGACCGAATATACGATTGCACCAGACCAACTGGCACGCGCCGTCGAGGAACGCGGCTTTGACTCGCTCTGGCTGCCCGAGCATACGCATATTCCCGTCTCGCGGCGGACTCCGTTCCCGATGGGCGGAGAACTGCCGAGAGATTATTTGCACATAGCGGACCCGTTCATTGGACTGGCTGCAGCCGCCATGGCCACTACGCGAATCAAATTGGGCACCGCAATCTGCCTGGTAGTCGAACACGATCCAATAGTCCTGGCCAAGCAGGTTGCCAGCCTCGATTTACTGTCGGGCGGACGGTTCATTTTGGGCATCGGCGCGGGATGGAGCGTAGAGGAGATGGAAAATCACGGCACTGCGTTCAACACGCGCTACAGGCTGTTGCGCGAGCGGATGGACGCGATGAAGAAGCTGTGGAGCGAAGAGCAGGCTGAGTATCACGGAAAATTCGTCAACTTCGATCCCGTTTGGTCTTACCCCAAGCCGGTGCAGAAACCCTGGCCGCCAATCTACTTCGGCGGTCACACGCCGACAGCTAGACAGCGGGTCGTCGATCTGTACGACGGCTGGATGCCCACCATAATGCGCGACCTGTTGGGCGGCGTGGAAGACCTGCGCCGGCGCGCGACAGAGGCGGGGCGCGATCCGAAATCGCTTAACGTGACCGTGCTCTGGTTCCGCCCCGATCGCGACCGTCTCGACAGCTTCGAAGCCGCCGGAGTCGATCGGGTGGTCTTGGGAATGCCCTCGGCATCCTCCGCCGTCGTAATGCGCAAGCTGGACGAGTTGGTCAAACTGGCGCAGATCTGAAATCGCGAGCATCAGGCGGGCATGACAAGCACGAGGCAGAGGGACGTTTCTACATACCTGAGATCGCGATCAACACAGGGGCATGATCCAAAGGCGATGGAGGCGGGCTCAAGGTCGCCGCAACCGGAATTCGAACGGTTGGATCATGGGAGCCGGCTCGATACTTCCAGCGGCAGACCGACGAGGATCGGATCCGAGCCGGGAGAGCCGACGGAGCCGAAACCGATAAATGCCCGATGTCCGCGCAATGGTCGGGGGCTGATCCGGGCGCTCATCATTGAGCAGTGCAAAGTTGGGACAATTCCAAAGCCGGCACACAGGCCGGCGCTACCGCGGAAAAACGGGGATCAACGATGGGAAAACTGCAAGACAAGGTGGCAATCGTTACCGGGGGCGCGCGCGGGATGGGCGAGGCGACGTCGCGAATCTTTGCCGCCGAGGGCGCCCAAGTCATAATCGCCGACGTGCTCGATCGCGAAGGTGAAAAGCTGGCCCGTGAACTCGGCGATGCCGCCCAATTCCAGCATCATGACGTCACCGACGAAGAGAGCTGGCGCGGGCTGGTAGCCGAGACCAAGCGCCGATGGGGCCGGATTGATGTCCTGGTCAACAATGCCGGCGTGGTGCTGTTCAGGACGCTGCTCGATACGGAGAAGAGCGAGTTCGAGAAGGTGCTTGGTATCAACCTGGTCGGCACCTTCCTCGGCATCAAAAGCGTGGCGCCAGCGATGATCGCGCACAAGAAGGGCTCCATCATCAATATCTCATCGGTCGACGGCATGAAGGGATGCAACGCGCTTGGGGCCTATGCAGCCAGCAAGTGGGGCGTGCGCGGGCTGACCAAAGTTGCGGCGATGGAGCTGGGGTTTCAAGGTATCCGGGTCAATTCGATCCATCCCGGCGGCATCAACACCTCGATGGGCAACCCGGCCGGGTCGTCCATCGCCGAAGCTAACCAGGCCTACACGGGTCAGCCGATTCAACGCATCGGCGGTCCTGAAGAAGTCGCGCGCACGACCTTGTTTCTGGCCAGTGATGACGCGTCGTATATCTGCGGCGCCGAAATCGCGGTGGACGGCGGTATGACGATCGGCCGCTACCAGGAGATGCTTCCGGGCGCGCCCCTCGCGAAATGATCCGGCTATCCATTCCGAGCGGCAGCGGCGTATGCTGAGCCGCGCCGCTTAACCGGCGGCGAAGAATCAAAGCCGTCGAAACCCACGGAGTGGATAAGCATGTCGATTAAATTCGAGGATTACGCCAACAAGTACAAACACGTCAAATTGGATCGGCGCAACGGAATCCTGCAGGTAACGCTGCATACCGGCGGCAAGGATCTGGTCTGGGGCGCCGAACCGCATGACGAACTGTCTTTCCTGTTCGGAGAGATCGCGCGGGACCCCGAGAACCGCGTGATCATTTTAACCGGCACCGGCGAGACGTTTGCGGCCAACCCTGCTCCCAGCCACGGCGGCAAAAAGCTGGCCAGCGCCGACTGGGAGCATGGCTTGGCGACCGGCAAGCATCTGCTGATGAACCATCTCGCGATCGAGGCGCCGATGATCGCGGCGGTCAACGGACCGGCCCTGCGTCATGCGGAGTTGGCGGTTTTGTGCGACATTGTGCTGGCGTCGGAAACCGCCTGCTTCCAGGACTCCGGCCATTTCGTCAATGGCGTCGTTCCGGGCGACGGAGTTCACGTGGTCTGGCCGCTGGTGTTGGGACCCAACCGCGGACGCTACTTTCTGTTCACGGGACAGACGATCTCGGCGCAGGAAGCGCTGGCGCTGGGCGTGGTTGGCGAGGTGTTGCCCCGCGAGCGTCTGCTGCCGCGCGCCTGGGAGTTGGCCGAGCAGATCGCTGCCCAGCCAAGACTTACCACGCGCTACACCCGCGTGCTGGTCACGCAAACGCTGCGCCGCATGATGAACGACAACCTCGGCTATGGATTGGCGCTGGAAGGGCTGGGTTTCGGCGATCATTTTCCGGACTACGGTCCAGACTTCGACACGCTGTCGCGCAGCGGCCGCTAAGCGTTAGCCGTCCAGATCCCAAAACGGCGACATCTCTTTGCGGACTTTCTCCAACAGCCAGGCTTCGCGGTCCGGCGGCGCCGATGCGATCGGCTCGCCGGCCTCTCTGCCCAGCTCCTCGATTACGTCGCGCACCGATGAAGCCAGCGCCGCCAGGTCGTAGCCGCCCTCCAGCGCCAGCACGATCCGGCCCCGGCAGCATTCCGCGGCCAACCCTTTCAACCTGCGCGCCATTGCGGCGAAGCCCTGCTCCGTCACGCGCATGTCGGCCAACGGATCGCGAAAGTGGCAATCGAAGCCGGCTGACACCAGGAGGAAGTCGGGGCGGAACTGGCGTCCGATCGGCAGAATTATCCGGTCGAACGCCGAGAGGTATTCCGGATCGCCGAAGGTGGCCGGCAGCGGCAGGTTGACCGTGAACCCACGTCCCTCTTCGATTCCGATTTCACGCACCGATCCGGTTCCCGGATAATGTGGAAATTGATGCAGCGAACAGTAGAGCACTTGGGGCGAGGCGTAGAAGATCTCCTGGGTGCCGTTGCCGTGGTGGACGTCCCAATCGAGTATCATCACCCGCTCAAGTCCCTTGACCCGAGTCAGGTAGCTGGCCGCGACGGCGACATTGTTAAAGAAGCAAAACCCCATCGCATGGTGGGGCAGCGCATGATGGCCTGGCGGACGCACGATTGCAAAACCGTTGTCCGCCTGTCCGTCCAGCACCGCGTCCACCGCGGTCAGAACGCCGCCGGCGGCCAGTATCGAAGTGTGGTAGGTGGCGCGCGACGCATGGGTGTCGGGGTCGAAGTCGTATGAGTCGCGCGAAGCGGTCTGGCTTACCAGAGCAACGTAGCGCGGGTCGTGGCACAGTTCGAGTTCCGCGGTCGTGGCTTCGCGCGGCGCGACGCGCTGAAGGCGCTCGCGACGCAGCCCGTCGGCCAGGTCGAGCAGTACCTTAACCCGTTCAGGCCGCTCGGGATGACCGCGGCCGGGAAAATGGTCCAGGTAATGGCGGTCGGTTACCAGCGCAGTTTTGAGCATGGTTGACACCCCCTGCGGCAATCCGAATTAATGATTATTCGGCACGACGGCGCTCCCTGCCGCGCCGAATAACCGCAAGTCTCAGTTCCCATTGGGCTTATTTGAGATCATCATAATCCTCGCCGTGGCGCTAATCGTGCTCGGTCCCGAGCGCATGCCTGAAGTGGTGCGCCTGGCGGTGCAAATCCTGCGCGAGGTCCGGACCGCCGCCAGCGAAGCGATGCGGGAGATAACCGAGGCGATGGAGCAGGAAAAGCCTCCCACGCCGCCCCCGGCGGAGCCCCCATCGCCCGCCGTCGAGTATCAGCCACCTCCCTCATCTGATAAAGACCCGTCCGATAAAGATCCGAGTCATAAAGACCCGACCTAATCGCGGTGGACGAACAGCCAAGCATCGAGTCTACGCATCCCGGGGACGACGGCCGGATGCCCCTGATTGAGCATCTCAAGGAGCTACGTGTCAGGCTGATCCGTTCGCTCATCGCAATCGCGGCCGGCTTCGCTGTCGCGTACATTTTCGTCGACCAGATTTTCCAGTTGCTCACCGAGCCCTTACGCGAGGTCTCCCATAACAAAGTTTTGCTGATCGGCACCGGTATCGGCGAGGCATTTTTCACCAAGATTAAGGTCGCGCTGGTTGCCGCTTTGTTTGTCGCGAGCCCCGCCGTGCTCTACGAAGTATGGCGTTTCATCGCCCCCGGTCTTTACACGTCGGAGCGCAAGATGGCCAAACCGTTCGTGGTTTTCACCACGATCTTCTTTTTGGCGGGCGGGTATTTCTGCTGGGCCGTCGTGCTTAAAATCGGCTATGCGTTTTTCCTCAGCCAATACGCCAGCATCGGAGTCACCCCCACCCTCCGAATCAGCGAATATCTAAATTTTTCCGCCAAGCTGCTGCTGGCGTTTGCGCTCACCTTCGAGATGCCGGTGCTGGCGTTTTTCCTGACCCGCTTCGCGATCATCGACTACCACTGGATGATCCGGCAATTGCGCTACGCGGTGCTGGTGATTTTCATAATCGCCGCCGCGCTTACTCCGCCGGACTTCATCTCACAGTTCCTGCTCGCGATACCACTGTTGCTGCTCTATGGCCTCAGTATCGGAGTGTCCTATGTTTTCCGCCAGGAGGCGGGGGAAGTGCCCAGCCCGGCAGGCGGCGACGCGCCGGCGCCTTAGCTATCGACGGGCAGGCAAAACGATCCATCTACAAGTTGCGTTCCGCTTTCCTCTCCTTATTCTAGAAAAGGCTGGGAGAGGGAATACGCTCGAAGCACGATAGCGTGAAGCGCCGCCCCTCCCTCACCTTCTCCATGAACAAGGAGAGGGCTAAACGTGCCTGGAGGACAAGGATGGCAATCATTTACAATTCCCGGCCCGCAACCGGCGGTCCGGGGATCGAGCCCCGTTGGACGCGCGGCGCCAAGGACGCAATCGGCACATCCTATTCGGTTGCCTCCAGCATCTGGTTCACTCTCTCGGCCGGAATCGTCAATGAGATCTATTACCCCACGATCGACCGGCCCCAAACGCGCGACATGCAGTTCCTGGTGACCGACGGCACGACTTTTTTCAGCGACGAACGCAGCCTGGTCACCGAGATCGATTACATCGAATCGCACGCGCTGGGCTTAAAGCTGACCAACTCCGACCCCCAACACGGCTATCAGATTGTGAAGGAAGTAATCGCGGATCCGCATCAGGAATGTCTGCTGATCAACGCCCGCCTCGAGGGAAAGCCGGAAGTGCTGGAGAAGCTTCATCTCTATGTACTGCTGGCGCCCCATTTGGAAGTCGGCGGAGCCCACAATAACGGCAACGTGGTGGAAACCTCGGGCCGCCTGATACTGACCGCCCACAAGAACAACACCTGGTTGGCGCTGGACGTTTCCAGCGGGTTCGTACGCCGCACTTGCGGCTTTGTCGGCACGACTGACGGCTGGCGCGAATTGTCCGAGAACTTTCAACTCGCCAACGAGTTCGATTCGGCGACCGATGGCAACGTTGCGTTGCTCGGTGAGATCAACCTCGGCCTGGGCTACGAATTCACGCTGGGACTGGCCTTCGGCGACAGTCTGCATCGCGCGATCACCACCCTCTTCCAATCGCTGGGCTTGCCCTTCGAGGAGGCGCGCGATCGCTTCGTCCTGCAATGGACTCGAGCCTGTACCCATGTGCTGCCGCTGGACGAATCCGCGGGCGATGGCGGCAAACTCTATCGCACCAGCCACAGCCTGATCATGGCTCATGAGGACAAAACCTACCCGGGCGCGTTGATCGCCTCGCTGAGCATCCCGTGGGGCGAGGTGAAGGGCGACGAGGACCTGGGCGGATACCATCTGGTCTGGACCCGCGACATGGTCAACAGCGCGACCGGCTTGCTGGCCAGTGGCAACGCCACCCTGGCGCTGCGGGCGTTGATCTACCTGGCCGCGACTCAGCTTGACGACGGTGGTTTTTACCAGAACTTCTGGATCAACGGCGAACCCTACTGGAAAGGTGTCCAACTGGACGAAGTTGCCTTTCCGATCGCGCTGGCATGGCGTCTGCTCGATATCGGCGAACTGAAGAACTTCGATCCGATGCCGATGGTGGAGCGGGCGGCGAAGTTCCTGATCCTCAACGGTCCCGCCACCGGCGAGGAGCGATGGGAGGAGAACGCCGGTTACTCGCCCTCGACGCTGGCGATCGTAATTGCCGCGCTGGTCTGCGCTTCGCAGATGTTGCGCCGGGTCGAGGGCCGCAAGGGCGACTTCCTGCTGCAGTACGCCGATTTCCTGGAATCGCATCTCAACGATTGGACCGTCACCACGCAAGGCGTGCTGGTGCCCGGCATCAAGCGCCACTTCATCCGCATACTGCCGGTCGATGTTTCGGATCCGCAGGCGGCGGAAGACCCCGAACATGCGGTGATCCAGATCAAGAACCGTCCGCCTCGAACGCAGAGTGAATTTCCTGCCAACCAAGTGGTGGACGCGGGCTTCCTGGAACTGGTGCGCTACGGTATCAGGCCGCCCGGCGATCCGCTGATCGAAGACTCGCTGCGCGTGGTGGACGCAGCTTTGAAGTGCAGCCTGCCTGAGGGCCCATGCTGGCGCCGCTACAACCATGACGGGTACGGCCAGCAAGCCGACGGCAGTTCGTGGCATGGGTCGGGAGTGGGCCGGCCCTGGCCGCTGCTGACCGGTGAGCGGGGACATTATGAACTCGCCGCCGGACGCGACGTGCGTCCGTACATCCGCGCGATGGAGCGCTTTGCTTCCGCGACCGGGCTCCTTCCCGAGCAGGTCTGGGACGAACCGGACAAGCCTGAAAAGCTGATGTTCCTGGGCAAAACGACCGGCGCGGCGATGCCCCTGATGTGGGCGCACGCGGAATATATCAAGCTGCTGCGATCGGCCCGCGACGGCAAGGTCTTCGACCTGATTCCCGAGGTTGCCAGCCATTTCCGCACCGGACGGCGCGGCAGTGCAATAGAGGTATGGAAATTCAACCGCCAGGTCCGCGCTGTCCCGCCCGGGACGACACTGCGGGTGTTGGCGGCCAAGGCTTTCATGCTCCACTGGTGCCTGGGCGACTGGAGCAGCGTCAGCGACGCTGATTCGAAGTCAACCGTGATCGGACTGCATTACGTCGACATTGCGATTGCGAAATCGCAGCGTGCGCCGGTGAAGTTCACCTTCCGATGGATGGATGAAAACCGGTGGGAGGGCCGCGATTTCGAGGTGGCGATGAAAACGAATTAGTTACGGCTACCTTCGGACCGATTCTCGGTCCTCTTCCGGGTTGGAAACCGCTGGATTCGCGAATCGGCGGCGCGCTTGAGAGTTGGCGCCCAAAGTGGTGCAATCGCCGCATCCTGCTCGCCGAGGTTAATCGACATGAAGTTTGGTCTTTTCGTCGCTCCCTTCCATCAGATGGGCGAGAATCCGACGCTTTGTTATGAACGCGACCTGGAGACTATCGAGTGGGCGGAGCGGCGCGGTTTCGACGAGGTTTTCGTCGGCGAGCATCATTCCGCCGGATGGGAGATCATTCCGTCGCCCGAGATTTTTATCGCTCACGCCGCCGCGCGCACCCGCCACATCAGGCTCGGCACCGGCGTAGTGAGCATCCCCTACCATCATCCGCTCAACGTCGCCGCCCGCATCGCGTTTCTCGACCATCTCACGCGCGGCCGCGTCATCTTCGGCGTGGGACCAGGGTTGCTTCCAGGCGACGCGTACATGCGCGGAATTGAGCCCAAGGACCAGCGGCCCAGGATGATCGAGGGGGTCAAGGCGATCATCCGCCTATTCACCGAGGACAAGGTCACGCTGGACGGTTCGTGGTTCAAACTGGTCGACGCCCATCTGCAGGTAAAGCCCTTCCAAAAGCCCTATCCACCGATGGTCACGGCCAGCACCTTCACCCCTTCCGGATTCATGGCGGCGGGACAGCTTGGCACCGGTATCATGACGTTTTTCACCGGGGGAATTACGGATCTCAACGCCCGTTGGAAGCTTGCCGAGGAGGTCGCGGCTCAAAACGGCCGCAAGCTCAACCGGCAGGAGTGGCGGATGGTATTGCCGATTCATCTGGCGGAGTCGCGTCAGGAGGCGATGCGCCAGGTTCGCGGCTGGGGCAACGAATACTTCCGCGAGTACGCGATCAGCACCACCGGACTGGCGCAGAAGGACTCCCCCGATCAGCCGTTGAGCGAAGTCACTATCGACGGCATGGTCGAAGCCGGCGCGATGCTGATAGGGACTCCGGATGATGCTATCGCAAAGATTCGCGAAATGAACGAGGCAGCAGGTGGGATTGGCGGCGTGCTCAATATGATGATGGACTGGGGCACGCGCGAGCAGCAACTGCGCTCGCACGAACTAATGGCGCGTTATGTGATGCCCTTGTTCCAGGGCTCGGCGGACTCGATCGTTTACTCCAACCAATGGTCGCGCGAGCGGCGCGACGTCCTGATCGAAAAGGCAGCAGCCGGCGTGGCGGCGGCGTTCGCTGCCGCTGGTGAAAGCGCGCCGGGTCCCGTTGCAACGCATCCCGCGGCGGCGATTCCAGCCGCAAACGGGGGGAAAGCGGCCAAGTAAACAACCCTCACCTGAGCAACTTCATTGTAAAGCGCAGTCTTCTCGATGCGCTCGACAATGGCCGCGAGCAACTTCGATCAGCGCATTTGGGAGATACCGCAGCGTGGATCGTCTGGAGCTTGCCGGACCTTCGCCCGGACCTTATGCTCGCCGGCTTCCGGCTTGAGCCGGGACCGACGGTTACCAGCGCACGATTTGTTCGTAGATCTTCGGTAGTTGCTTGGGCAGCGCGGTGATGTCGTCAATCACCAGGTAGCGCGAGGGCTGGCACATCTGGCGCAGATAATCGTGCCCGGTGCGATCGACGGTGATGCAAAACGGCATCACGCCCGCCATCTCGAGTTCCTTCAGCGCAACCATCGTGTCCTGGATCCCGTAGGCGTTGGAGCGGCGGTCCTGGCCGTAGTCGAAGTCCTGCGGAAAGCCGTCGCTCAGCAGGATTACGTGCTTGGCCCGCGAGCTGACGTCCTTGAACTTTTCGCGCGCATGGCGGATTGCAGTGCCCATCCGGGTCGAGCGTTTGGGCTCCACGGAGCCGACCCGCGCCTTGACCTCGTCGGACAGCTCGCGATCGAACTCCTTGATCACGTAGAACTCCACGTTGTCACGGCCATGGCCGGAAAAACCCATGATCGCGTAGGCGTCGCCAATTTCCTCGAGGGCCTGGACCATGATCACCAACGCCTCCTTGTTGACGTCGATGATGCGGCGGGGACGCTGGCGCGGACCACCGTGGCGCTGCCAAACCTTGAACCAGTCATCGGCGTCGTCGGAATCGGTGAAGCGGCGATTGTCCTGATGGATCGGCTCGTCGGTGGAGGCGGACATGTCGAGCAGAAACAGGGTTGCGACGTCGCGTGCTTCCTTCTTGCGCGCTTTGTAAACGCGCGGATCGGGCGAGTTGCCCAGGTAACGCGCCACCCGATGCTCGACGGCGCGGTCGAGGTCGAAGTCGTCGCCGTCTTCCAGTCCCCGCACCATCCGGTAGGAAGCCGGGCGGATGCGCTGGAAATGGCGGCGGATCTGCGGCAGCATCTCGGCGTACTGGCGCAGCGTGCGCGAGTAGAATTCTCCGTCGTCACCCTCGGGTGTGATTTCACGCAACCGGCACCAGTTGCGCCGGTAGTCGTTCATCGCATAGTCCCATTCGTCATACGAGTAATATGCGTCGTTGGAGCGCGCTCCAACCACCAGCCGCCCGTGGCTGCCGAAGGACGCCGCCTCGGAAAGCTGCTCCTGCAACTCGGCCAGCGCCTGCGCCTGCTTTTCGTCGAGCTGCGTCAGGTACATCCCTTCGCCGCCCTCGCCCGAGCCGTCCGATTCCGACGGCTTGATCTGGGCGCCGCGCTCGAGCAGACGGCGCAGTTCATCGGGACTGATCGGACGTCCGTTGCGCCCTTTGCTCCGCTTACCCGAAACCTGCATCCGGACGTCCTGGTCCGGCTCTCCGCCCTCGCCGTCATCTCCGTCCTCATCCATCCCGTCCAGCCCGTTGCTCTCGCCTTCGCCGAGGCTTTGAGTCAGGTCGTTGAGCATCTTGCGGGCGTTCTCGTCGAGCAGCTCGGAGTCGCCCGCATGTGCCGCCTCGATCAGCGCGACCAGCCACTGGTAGAGTTCGGTGCTCTGGCGCAGGCTCAGGTTGATATCAGCCGAGGAATCGCGCAGCGGGGCGAAGTAGCGCTGCGCCTGAGCCATGAACGCCTGTTCGATTGGCTCGCCCCCGGGCCGTATTTCCGCTGCCGCCTTGAACAGCATCGTGCTGAGCGCCAACTGCGGCATCTCGGTGGACAGCTTGCGATTGACCGCGGAAATTTCGGGCGTCAGTCCGCGATAGCGGCGCGCCAGCGCGGCGTCGATTCGCACCGATTCGCACAACCGCAGCATCGCGCCGGCCAACTTGGGATCGGCGAAGGTCGCCACGTACGCCTGAAGCGCCTCCAGTCCGGTCTCGCCTCGCTCGTCGAAGCCAGGCAGGTCGCTAAGTTTGAATGCAAAGCTGCCGAACTCGTGGCGCGCCGCGAGGTGGGCCGTGATCACCTTGTAGTAGCTGAAAGCCTCCTCGCGGCTGGAAAAGCTCTCCGAGCGCTGGGGCAGAAAGATGACCTCGCCGGCGAGCAGCGGATAGCGAAACGCCGCTGATACCGCGCCTTCGCTGCTGATTCCGTCGAGGCGGAACTCGAGCGGAAACAGCATGCGCATGAATTTCGTCAGTACACCCTTGATTTCGTGCAGTTCCAGGACGTGCGACGGCGCCGTGTTGGTCATAAGAAGGAACCCTGCCTGAGACATTAGCAAGGTGTCACGCCGGCAGGCAATTTCAGTTGATGACTGGATAAACGCAAAGTTCATTCAAGCGGTCATCGGCGAAAAGCGGCAAAACCGGTCCGCGGCGGCGGGCGCGTTCTTGACTGCGGCGGACCGCGCGGCCTTAAACTTAAGTAACAGCCATGCAAAATCTCATTCTTCGTTGTTGCCGCGCGGGCCTTGCTTTGGCCCTGATGCTAACCTTCTTGGCGTCCACGGGCGGAGCGGCCGGCGCCTCGATGACCGACGGTGTCAGAAAGGTCGTGCTGCCCAACGGCCTGACTATCCTGGTGCTGGAGAATCACAAGGCTCCGGTGGCCAACTTCAACGTCATCTATCGGGTTGGGTCGCGCAACGAGCAGATGGGCAAGACCGGGCTATCGCATCTGGTCGAGCATCTGATGTTCCGCGGCACCAAGAAGCTCAAGCCCGAAGAGTTCTCCAACATCATCCAGGAAAATGGCGGCGAGGATAACGCCTTCACCGAGGAGGATTTGACCGCTTACTTCGAGCTCATCAACCGCGACCATCTCGACGTGCCCATCGCGCTGGAAGCCGATCGCATGGCCAACTTCGAGCCCAAGGGTTTCGATTCCGAAAAGGCCGTGGTGATCGAGGAGCGGCGCATGAGAACCGAGGACAATCCCCAGGACGCGCTCTCCGAGGTCGCACAGGCGCAGGCCTACGTAGCGCATCCATACCATTGGCCGGTGATCGGCTGGATGCATGACGTGCAGGGGCTGACCCTGCAGGACGCGCTTGACTACCATCGCGTCTATTACTCGCCGCAAAACGCCCTGATCGTGGCGGTGGGCGATTTCTCCGCCGACGCTGTCATCAAGCAAATAACCGAGACGTTCTCCAACATCAGCAATGGCCCCAAGCCCCCGCCGGTCACCGCGATGGAACCGCCGCAGGAAGGCGCGCGGGAACTGGTCCTCAAGCATGCCGCCGAACTTCCGGCGTTCGGGGAAGCCTTTCACGTGCCCGCGCACGAGTCACCCGACTGTTTCGCGCTGGAGTTGGCCTCGGTAATCCTGTCGGGCGGCAAGAGTTCGCGGTTGTACAAAAAGCTGGTGATCGAAAAGCGGATGGTAGTGGATGTGGACGCCAGCTACGACCTGCTTTCATTCGATCCGACACTGTTCTGGATCACGGCCCAGATGCGGCCCGGCATCAAGGCCGAGGACGTGGTCGCGGCAGCCGAGGCCGAAATCAAGCAGCTCGCCACCACACCGGTTGATGCGCAGGAGCTGCAAAAAGCCAAAAATCAGGAACTGGCCGGCTTTGTGTTCGGCCAGGACTCCATCTTCAGGGAGGCGATGATGCTGGGTCAGTACGAACTGATCGGCGGTTACAAGCAACTCGACCAGTACATCCCGTCGATCGACAAGGTGACGCCCGCCGACGTGCAGCGGGTTGCCGCCAAGTACCTGGTCTCGTCAAATCGCACCTTGGGCACGCTGGTGCCTACCGGCCTGCTGCCTCATCCCTCGGGCGGACCCGGCGGCGGCGCGGTGCGCCATGCGCCGATTAATTGGGGGATGCCGTTGTGAGGCGGCTTGCGGCCCTTTGCGGGATAATTGGCGCGGCGGCGATTGCCGCGGCGCTGCTACCGGCGGCGTCGGCGCGCGCGCTCGAGGTAAAACGCGTCAAGCTGGACAACGGGATGATCGTGCTTATCTCGCCGCAGCACAATCTGCCGATGGTGACGGCGTCGATCGGTTTTGACGCCGGTGCGCGGCGCGACCCCAAGGGCAAGGAGGGGTTGGCATCCTTGAGCGCGGCTTCCCTGATGGAAGGGACGCGCGCGATGAGCGCCGATGAACTCAATCGCAAGGTCGATTTTCTGGGCAGTGCGATGGACGTCGGAGCGGGCAGCGACTACGCGACTGCCTCCTTCACCTCGCTCAAGCGCTACTGGCGCGACACGCTGAAGCTGCTGGCTGGGGTGTTGACTGATCCGGGCCTGCGCCCGGAGGACATTTCGCGCAAACAGGCCGAGCAGGTGGCCGGACTCAAAGCGGCGGAAGAACAACCGGGCTATGTGGCTCAGATCACCTTCCTGAAGGAAGTGTTCGGCGAAGGCTCGCCTTATGGCCATTTGCCGGACGGCACCGTCGATACGGTGCAGAAGCTTTCCGCGCAGGACGTGCGCGACTTCTATCGCCAATTCTACCGGCCCGAATCCGCGGTCGCCGCCGTAGTCGGCGACGTCGATGCCGACGAAGTGGTCAAAGCACTGAACGAGTCACTGGCTCCGCTGACGGGGACGGTCGCGGCGCAGAAGCCTTCTCCATTGCCGCCGATCGGTTCGGGCGTGCATCTGACCGCGATCAACCGCGACGTCGCCCAGGCCAACATCATCATGGGCTTTGACGGAATCGCGCGCTCCAATCCCGATTACTACAAGCTGCAGGTAATGAATTATATCCTGGGCGGCGGCGGCTTCGCCTCGCGCCTGGTCAAAGAAGTGCGCAGCAAGGCCGGACTTGCGTACTCGGTTGCCAGCTACTTCCAGGCCGCTCTTTTCCCGGGCTCCTTCCAGGTCGTGCTGGAGACCAAGAACAAGACCGCCAACGAGGCCATCGCGATGGTGCTGCAGCAGATGAAGCGGATCCAGGAGTCGCCGGTTGCCGACGCCGAAATGGATTCGGCGAAAAAATTTCTGATCGGCAGCTTTCCACTGAAGCTCGATACTCAGAACTCGATCGTTTCTTTCCTGATGCAGGTTCAGATCTACGGTCTGGGCCTGGACTATATCGAGCGCTATCCGGGCTACATCCGCTCGGTGACCAAGGAGGACGTGCAGAAGGTCGCGCGCCAGTACCTTCATCCCGACAGCTACATCCTGGTCGCCGTGGCCAATCAGAGCGAGGCCGGCATCAAGGTTGCCAGCAGTGCGGCAAGCGGGAAACAATGAGCCGGGCGAGATTTTCAGCGTCGGCCATTCGACCCATCCGCTGGAGCAATTCCAGGAATTGCTGGGCGGCCAAGGGATAAAAGCGCTGGCCGACGTCCGTTCCTTTCCCAGCTCAAGGCGCTGGCCCCATTTCAATCAACCGGCGCTGCGCGAATCGATGGAGCGCGCTGGAATGGAATACTATTGGATCCGCGCCCTGGGCGGCCGCCGCCGTGAGGTGCGGCCCGACTCTCCACACACCGCGTGGCAACATCCGGCATTTCGATCCTATGCGGATTATGCGGACAGCGAAGAGTTCCGGCCCGGACTCAACGAATTAATCGCGCTGGCGCGGCGCACGCGCACCGCCTACATGTGCTCCGAAGGTCTGTGGTGGCGATGCCATCGGCGGCTGATCTCGGACCGCCTGCTGCTGCTCGGATGGCGCGTAACGCATATCCTCCCCAACGGTAAACTGTCCGCGCACGCACTGCCCGACTTCGCCAGCGTCGTGGACGGGCGCTTGATTTACGATGGCGCTGCCAAAGCCGATTAAGCTCCCGCTCCGTTGCTTGCCGATAATTGCCAGGCCGCCGCACTCCATAAAAAGCCAACTCGCAAAGCCCATTGCCCTTTACCATAACTGGTTGCGCGGGGCGGTGTACCGGCCTATCTTTGCGGAGGCATTGGGGCGAACGTTCCGGTCCCGTCACTGGCCCGCACCCCGCTGGGTAAATCGTCGGCCACGGAGGGTTTGAGATGCGCAACACAGGGCATTACGCCACGCTCGAGACCGATCGCGGTTCGATAATTATTGAACTTTACCCGGAAGTCGCGCCGAAAACCGTCGAGAATTTCGAAAAGCTGGTCAACCAGGGCTTCTACAACAATCTTACCTTTCATCGGGTGGTGCCCGGCTTTGTCGTGCAGGGCGGGGACCCTGCCGGTAACGGCACGGGGGGTCCGGGCTATGACGTGGCAGGTGAAATCAAGGCTGACGAGAAGCATCTGCGCGGTACGGTGGCAACCGCGCGCACCGGCGACGAGGTCAACCCCCAGCGGCGCAGCAGCGGCAGCCAATTTTATATTTGCCTGGAGCCGCAGCCCGGACTGGACGGCCAGTACACGATCTTCGGCCAGGTAGTCACCGGGATGGAAGTGGTGGACAAGATTCAGCGCGGCGACCGAATGAAAAAGGTCGCCCTTTCCGAGAAGGCTGCGTAGCCGCTCTCAAGCGAACGGAGCTGAAATCGCCAAAGGGAAAGCAAAAATAGGAAGTATGAAGATCAGACCTGGCCTTGCCTTTGTACTGGGAGTACTGGCGTTGAGGCTGACAGCCGCGCCGGCACTCGCGCAATCGAAAGCGGACGGCCTGGCCGCCCGCAACACCGGCCATTACGCGATCGTCGAAACGGAGCACGGCACGTTCGTAATCGAGCTCTATCCGAAAGTCGCTCCGAAGACGGTCGAGAACTTCGAAAAGCTGGTCAACAAGGGCTTTTACAACGGCCTGACCTTCCATCGCGTGGAGGAAGGCTTCGTGGTCCAGGGCGGCGACCCCAAGGGCGACGGCACCGGCGGTCCCGGCTACGAAATCGTCGCCGAAATCAATCCGCAAGAAAAGCATCTGCGCGGCAGCGTCGCCACGGCGCGCACCGGCGACGACGTGAACCCCGATCGGAAGAGCAGCGGCAGCCAGTTCTATATCTGCCTGGAGCCGCAGCCCGGGTTGGACGGCCAGTACACGATCTTCGGCGGCGTGGTTAAGGGCATGAGCGTCGTTGACCAGATCAAGGTCGGCGACCACATGAAGAAGATCACGCTGGCCAGCAAGCCGCCAGCCTAGCATTTACGTAAGAAAAACCTGAGTCTGCAAATTGTTAAGGTAAAGGGAACACAATGGCGCTATCCGGAAGCGGGCACCGTAATGGGCCCCACTTCACTATCGACCTTCATCTGCATACCAGCCGCGGCAGTTCCGACTCCAACGTCTCGCCGGCCGACGTTATCGAGCGGGCGCGGGAGATTGGAATCAGCGGGATCTGCATCACCGAGCACGACCATATCTGGGACGTCCAGGAGGTCCAGGACCTCGCCGCACAGGCTGGCATCGTGCTCCTGCGCGGCATGGAGGTCACCACCGAGATCGGCCACGTGGGCGCGTTCGGTCTGGACCGCTATGTGGGCGGCATTTACCGGTTGAAGGAGCTGCGCCGCGTGGCGGACGACTGCGGCGGGCTGCTGATTGCGAATCACCCCTTCCGCTACAAGCTCGATCCCAAGCTGAGCTTCTTCAACAATCACGACGACCCGTTTGACCCCGCCGACGTGAACAAGGCGGCCGAGCAGATGGTCTTTTCGCTGGTGGACGCGGTCGAAGTGCTCAACGGCTGCTGTTCGGAAGAGGAGAACCGCTTCGCCCTGGAAGTTGCGCGCGCGCTCAAACTGGCCGAAGTGGCGGGGTCGGACTCCCATTCGGTGGACTCCGTGGGATGCGTCTGCACGGTCCTGGAAGAGCCGGCATTGACCGAGCGGGCTTTGATCGACGCAATCAAGTCCAGCCGCTGCCGCGCCGGGCGCGGTCTGCTGCATGAAGGCGCCGTTACGCTGTTCGGCGCCCCGGGTTAGGAACGGCCGCGCGGCTCAGGCGCGCCGCCCGCGGTTGTGAGATCGGGATCCTTACGATAAGATTACGTTCCCCTTAATGGGTCGCCGATGGCTGGAACCGACGGGCGCTTAGAATTAATCGAAAATATTTCGTCGCTTGCCGGGGCTACTTCGGATCTTCGGGAAGCGCTGGATGCGTTCGTCAACGCTATCGCGTCCGGCATGGAGACCGAGGTTTGCTCGCTGTACCTGTTTGACGCCGCCCAGAAGCGCTTGGTGCTGCGCGCCACCGTTGGGCTGGACCGCGATTCGGTGGGCAAGGTTTCCATGAAACTCAGCGAGGGGCTGGTGGGGCTGGTGATCGAAACGATGCAGCCGGTGGCGGTTGCCGACGCCATCAGCCATCGGCGCTACAAGTACTTTCCGGAGACCGGCGAGGAGCGCTATCACTCCTTCCTCGGCGTTCCCGTGCAAAACAATCGTGGCGAGCCGATCGGGGTGCTGGTTACGCAGACCCTGCGCAAGCGCAAGTTTACCGCCACCGAGGTCCGCCTGCTGCGCGCCGCGGGCAACCAGTTGGCGCAGATGCTCAACCATTTTCGGCTGCGCCAGACCCTGGCTACCAAGGAGCGGGAGCGTGACGAGTACCGCCGGCGTATGATCGAGGCCAACCGCCAACTCAAGGACTACGAGAAGGTGGGCGGCAAGACCCGCCTTGCGGCGCCGGTCAAGATACGGCGCCCGCGTCTGGTAGGGCTGGGCGCCGCGCCTGGATTCGGCCACGGCGTAGCACACCTGGTCGGCACTTTTCTGAACACAATCGACATGAACCTGCGTGCCGATGATCGGGGCGAGGAACTGCGCCGCCTGGATGAAAGCCTGGCCAAGGCGCGCTCCGAACTGACCGCGCTCAAGGGCCGCATGTCCACGCTGATGCCCGAGGGCGAGCTGAAGATTTTCGACGCGCACCGGTTGATCCTGGAAGACGACGAATTCATCGGCCGGATTCGCATGGCGATTGAATCGGGGTATGCCGCCGAAAGCGCACTGTTCCGGGTGATCGACGAGCTGAGCGCCTCGATGCTGGCGATGGCGGACGGATATCTACGCGAACGCGCCAGTGACTTCCGCGACGTCGGGCATCGCCTGCTGCGCCATCTGCGGCGCGAGGATAGCCGCAGTCCCTTCATTCATCCGACCATTTTGGTGGCCGAGGAACTGACGCTGTCGCAGCTCACCTTGCTTTCGCACGAAAACCTGGCCGGAATCGCGCTACAGTCGGGCGGCGTGACGTCACACGCGGCGATTTTGGCGCGCTCTTTCGAAATTCCCACCGTGGTCGGGATCGAGCACCTGATGGAGTCGGTGAGCGAGGGCGACGATCTAATTCTCGATGGCAATTCGGGAATCCTCTACATCAAGCCCAGCAGCGAGGTGCAGCGCGAATACGAGCGGCTGTTGCGCCAATACAACGCGTTTCGGCGGGAGCTGATGGCCCATCCGACTGAACTGGCGGTCACGCACGACGGCCATCGGGTGCACCTGCTAGCCAATATCGCGCTTCAAAACGACATCCAAATTGCACTCAAGTACGGAGCCGAAGGGGTCGGGCTGTTCCGCACCGAGTTCTCCTTCCTGACCTACGAGGATTTTCCCGACGAAAACGAGCAGGTGTCGCTGTACAATCGGCTGCTCAAGCCGGTGGGCAACCGCCCGGTGACAATCCGCACCCTGGATATCGGCGCGGACAAATATCCCTCTTATATGCGGGTGCCGCGCGAGGACAATCCGTTTCTGGGCTGGCGATCAATCCGCGTATCGCTGGAGATGCCCTCGCTGTTCAAGCTGCAATTGCGGGCGATTTTGCGCTCGGCCGCCCGCCACAACGTGCGGCTGCTGTTTCCGATGATTTCAAATATCGAGGAACTGCGCACGGCGCGCGAGTTGCTGGCCGAAGCAAAGGCTGAGCTCAACCGCGAAGGAGTGGAGCACAATCCTAACATCCCGGTGGGCGCGATGATTGAGGTTCCAGCCGCAGTGTGGCTGGCGCCGCGCCTGCTTAAGGAAGTGGATTTTTTTTCGATTGGGACTAACGATCTGATTCAGTTTTTGCTCGCGGTTGACCGCAATAATCCCAAAGTGGCGCCGCTTTATGAGCCGCTTCATCCTTCGGTCCTGGCGGTCATTTCGCAAGTCTTCGACGTCGCCAACGAGGCTGGCAAGCCAGTCTGCATCTGCGGTGAGATGGCCAGCGATCCGATGGCAACGCTGATTCTGGTTGGCATGGGCCTGACGGAATTGAGCCTCAGTCCACTCTTCATTCCGGTGGTGCGCGAAGTGGTCCGCCACGTCAACTACGCCACCGCCCGTCTGATCGCCAAAGACGTGCTCGAAATGGGCACCGTTGCGCAGATCAAGGGCTACCTGGTCGAACGGTACCGGGACCTTGGCCTGATCAACCTGGTCGAAATGTATCGCTGATCGGTTCGCCGTTCCCGCGGGCGAAGCAAACCCTGTTTGAGGGAAAGATTGACTCGGTTATTATAGATGCTATACGAGAATACTAGGATTGACCAGTCGGTTAGGGATTTCACCCGACCGGCAAACGTGGTGACGGAGAGGTTGAAGAGGACATGACGATGGGTGTTTTAGTACTACTTGCCGGCACACTACTGGCCGCCACCGGACTCTTTTACCTGATACTTGGCCGTAACCGCTATGGAGCCAGCTCCCGCGGCCGCAAGCAGATAACGGCCTGTCCAGCCGCAGGTGAAGCCGCCGTATTGAAGCCCGAGCCTTGTCGCATCGTGCGGGTGTACTTCATTAAGCCCTCGCGCTACGACGATGACGGCTACGTCCAGTTCTACCGCTGGGGTGTACAGCCCAATAATACACTGACGGTCCTCGCGGCCCTTAACGACACCTACAACAAGCGGTTTGCGGCCGAACGCAGTGTTTTTCTGGAAACGGTAATTTGGGACGAGGTCTGTGACGGCGCGATCGGTCCCGAGACCATAACGGCAATCAAGGACCGGGCGCGCGAGGACGGCGTCGAGCTGCTGATCGGGATCGCCGGCGTACAGTCCAACCAGTACCCGCGCGGACGCGACCTGGCGCTGCAATTCGTCGCACACGGTCTGTCCACGGTCATGGGCGGATTTCATGTCAGCGGTTATCCGCAATCGCGCGAGTTCCTGCACACCTGCGGCATCTCCACCGCGGTCGGGGAGGCGGAGAACTTCTGGTCCGAACTGATCGAGGACTTCCTGGAAGGGAAGCTGAAGGCGGAGTACTCGGTCAGCGAGGGCATCCGCGCCAAGACCGGGACCGGCGATATCCTGGTGCCGGTCATCACCGACGCGCAATTGCCGATGATCGACGATCGCTATCTGACGCGTTTTTTCAACGACACCCAGACCACGCTGGATACCTCGCGCGGATGCCCGTTTACCTGCTCGTACTGCTCGGTCAAGAACGTGATGGGCCGCACCATGCGCTCGCGCGATCCGCAATCGGTAGTGCAGTGGGTGCGCGACGCGGTGTTCAATCACGGCATCGAATCGCTGTTCCTGGTTGACGACGACTTCTTCCGCAGTCCCCGCTGGGACGAGATCCTCACGGGGATGGCCGGGATTCGCAAGGAATTTCCCAAGCTCTCCTTCATGATGCAGGTTGACGTGGACGCCTCGTGCTATGCCAACGTAGCCGACGGCGAGAAGGCCGGCGCCAAGCACAGCCGCAGCCAGCGTTTTGTCGACCTCGCGGCGCAGGCCGGATGCTACCAGGCCTTTGTCGGTATCGAGTCGCTCAACCCCGACAATCTGAACTACGCCACCAAGTATCAGAACACCGACGACCGCAACCATCGGATGTTACTGGAAGAAGCGCGCGCGCGGGTAATGGGCAAGTACCGCCGCGTGGTGGACAACTGGCATCGCGCGGGGATCTCGGTGCATGCCGGCTACATGTTGGGTTTCCCCTTCGACGGCCCGGACTGCGGCCGAATCGCGGGCAGAACGCTGCGGCAGCTTGGCTTCGATATTGTGTCGTTCTTCATCATGACACCGCTGCCGGGGACAGAGGATCAAATCCGCTACGCCAAAGAGGGCCAGATTTCCGATTGGGACTTCAACAACCTCGACTCCCAGCATGTCACGCTCAAGCATGACAAGATGGACAAATCCATGTGGATGCGCGCTTACATGGATTCGTTCAAGATCTTCTACTCGCCGTGGCGTCTGCTGCATACGATCTTCACGGTCGCGGGCGGGCGTGGGCTGTCGGCCGAGGCGCGCCGCTCCGTGGTTCGTCAGTTCGTTTACTACTTCTTCAGCTATCGTCAGGGTCGCCATCCGATGGTCGGTGGAGTGTGGCAAATCATCCGGCGCGACCTGCGCCGCGCGGCGCTGACCGACGACGATGCGTTGCGCCTCTTCCTCGGCGATCGGCGCTTCAAAGCGATCCTGCACGGCTCCCAGGGAGAGTTCGCCGCAGCCACTGCGTAGTCGATCAGAAAGTCGGAAAAGCCGCCCGCCTGCACTCATCGGTCGCGGCGACGACCGCCGTCCGCGAGCGCGGGCGGTTGTTTTTCGGCGCGCAGCCTTGCAAAAAGGAACCGGCATGGGCGGCGCTACTGCCCAGAAGAAAAGATGCCGGGACTTGTTTGCCTGGCGCTGGCGTCGGTGCCCGGCTGTTTTCGTTTTGCAATCCGGAAGGCGCGGTTAATGGTCGGGCCGATGCGGCACCCAGACCCAATTTGTCTGGACACGCGGGAAAACCTGTCCTACAAGGGAATGGAACTGCGCTCATTCAAACGCTCGTACAGGGTGGCGTTCATAATATGCCGGTACGCGAACAGGAAATTGACTCTCTGGCGCGGCATTTTGTCGAGAGCATGAAAGCCGGCGGCGCGATTGTGCCCAAAGCCGACCTCGACGCCCTGATCGCGTGCGTGGTCGAGCTGATGTCGGCCAACTTCGAGACGGAAAATCAAATCGACGAAGAAGCCGATCGCATGGCCGAAGCGGAGGCGCGCAAGCATCCAGGCGTCGACCTGACGCGGCTGCGCACCCTGATCAAGCAACGAATCGCACAGCGCAAGGATTTCACCATCTAGTGGAAGACTGTGCATGAAGCTCAGCGAGGCTCGGATTTTGTTTTTGGCCCGCGAGTCGCTGAACCGACTGCGCGCGGAGGGATTGGCCGACATCCCCAACTTTCCCCTGGCGCTCCGCCAGGGTCGCGAAGTGATCGCGCAATGGCTTGAGCATGGCGACCGCGTTGACGCCGTCGTGCGTCGAAAAATCGCCTCTCTCAAGCGCGGCGTGGTCGAGGGCAGCAACGAATGGCAGATCCTTTACCGCCGCTATCGGGAAGAAGAGTTGCGAAAAAAAGGCCCCAGATAGTTGCCTCGAAAGCTTTTGCCGTGCAGCGTTGACCGCATCGGCAGCGGCGTGCTCCGCCAAGCCGGCAGGATCCGTCCACCCTGACACCAGCGTTGGACGGTTTTTCGTCTCACCTTCGCCATAACCTTTTCACAATTTCTTTTCGGAACCCCCTTTTAAAGGCCGTTACCCTGAGCTAGAGTTCTTTTGGCACTCAAACCCCGAGAGTGCCAGTTGACATCACGCACATAGTGGTTAGCTTTGTGCGCGAGAGTTCAATCCCATATATCGAGCATTTTTTGAGGAGGTGGTTTCACACCATGAAAAGTATCAGGCCTCTGGGTGATCGGATCTTGGTCAAACGGATCCAGGAGGAGGAAAAGACCAAGGGCGGAATCATCATTCCCGATACCGCTAAGGAAAAGCCCCAGGAAGGGCTGGTGGTTGCGGTCGGGAAGGGCAAGACGACCGAGGAGGGCAAGCTGATAGCCCCCGACGTCAAGAAGGGCGATCGGATTCTATTCGGGAAGTATTCCGGGACCGAAATCAAGATCGAAGGCGATGAGCATCTGATTCTGCGCGAAGACGAGATCGTGGGCGTGCTCGAGTAGCCAAGCCGAACAACAACGCAAACATTTTCAACGGAGGAATAAGAAAAGATGCCTGCCAAACTTGTTCGCTTTGGTCAGGAGTCACGCGAAAAAATTCAGCGCGGGGTCAATGTCCTGGCTGACGCGGTGACTGTAACCCTCGGTCCCAAGGGCCGCAACGTGGTGCTGGAAAAAAGCTTCGGCGCGCCGACCGTAACCAAGGACGGCGTCACCGTGGCCAAGGAGATCGAGCTCGAAGACAAATTCGAAAACATGGGCGCGCAGATGGTCAAAGAGGTCGCCTCCAAGACCTCCGACGTGGCGGGCGACGGGACCACCACCGCCACGGTTCTGGCGCGTTCGATTTTCAACGAAGGTATCAAGATGGTCGCCGCGGGCCATGACCCGATGTCGATCAAGCGCGGCATTGACCGCGCCGTGGAGGCCGTCGCGGGCGAGCTGAAGAGCCTGTCAAAGCCGACCAAAGACCGCCGGGAGATCGCGCAGGTCGGCACGATTTCCGCCAACAACGACTCCACCATCGGCGACATCATCGCCGAGGCGATGGAGAAGGTCGGCAAGGAAGGTGTCATCACGGTCGAGGAAGCCAAGGGCCTGGAGACCACCCTGGAAGTCGTCGAGGGAATGCAGTTTGACCGCGGATACCTGTCGCCTTACTTCGCGACCGACCTGGAGCGGATGGAAGCCAAGCTCGAGGACGCCTACCTGCTCATCCACGAGAAGAAGATCTCCGCGATGAAGGACCTGCTGCCGATCCTGGAGGCGATTGCCAAGACCGGCAAGCCCTTCCTGATGATCGCCGAGGATATCGAAGGCGAGGCGCTGGCCACCTTGGTGGTCAACAAGATCCGCGGCACGCTGGCCTGCTGCGCAGTCAAGGCGCCGGGGTTCGGCGATCGGCGCAAGGCGATGCTCGAGGATATCGCGATTCTGACCGGCGGAAAGGTGATCGCGGAAGAGCTGGGTATCAAGCTTGAGAACGTAACGCTGCAGGATCTCGGCCGCGCCAAGCGTATCGTGGTCGACAAGGACAACAGCACGATCATCGACGGCGCCGGCAAGAAGGCCGATATCGAAGGGCGCATCAAGCAGATCCGCGCGCAAATCGACGAGACCACGTCCGACTACGATCGCGAAAAGCTGCAGGAGCGGCTGGCCAAGCTGGTCGGCGGCGTGGCGGTGATTCGTGTCGGCGCGGCGACCGAAATCGAGATGAAAGAGAAGAAGGCCCGCGTCGAGGACGCGCTGCACGCCACTCGCGCCGCGGTTGAGGAAGGCGTGGTGCCGGGCGGCGGCGTCGCGCTGATCCGTGCCTCTTCCGCGCTGGAGAGCCTGCGTGTGGCCGAGGAAGAGAAGGCTGGCGTCAACATCATCAAAAAGGCGCTGGAAGACCCCTCCCGCTGGATCGCTCAGAACGCCGGCTGGGAAGGTTCGATCGTGGTCGACAAGATCCGCAACAACAAGGGCGGCTTCGGTTTCAACGCCTCCAGCGAGGAGTTCGAAGACCTGATGAAGGCCGGGATCATCGACCCGACCAAGGTCGTGCGCAGCGCATTGCAGAATGCCTCCTCAGTAGCCGGTCTGTTGCTGACCACCGAATGCATGGTTGCCGAGAAGCCCGATGAGAAGCCCCCCACGCCGGGGATGCCTCCGGGCGGCATGATGTAACGCTCGCGCTCTGAGAGATAGACAAAAACGGCGGCTCCGAAAGGGGCCGCCGTTTTTTTAGTTTCCATTTCAAAGTTACTTCGCCAGAGACACCAAAAGCTCCCGGCCGCACAGCACCGGGATTCCTCACTGCGTTGGGAATGACATTGATGGGTGAACTAAGAGTCTGCGGATGAGGGCCGCCGGCCGAGCAAAATCGCGTTCACTCGGCCGGCTGGCCGGTTAAAGATAGTGGCGTTTGATTGATGTAGAGAAGGTTCGCCGCTCGAATTAAGTAATGCCGAACCAGAATCAAATTCGGGTCCGGCAACGCCTGCGAGATCTTTTGACCTGATTGAGTCGCTCAGCCGTTGATCGAATCTATGGTCGCCTTCTTCAGCCAACCATCGATTACTGACTTTTGGAATCGCCAGTCGCTGCCGATCTTGAAGGCCGGTATTTGGCCTCGTTTCAGCAGCCGATAGACCGTGCTGGGATGACAACGCAGATATCGCGCCAGCATTGACACCGTCCAGATCTCGTTGGCGACCGGGGCTCTCTGCGGGGCCCGGCTGCCCTTGGGGTTACTCCTTTCGTTACGCATCTTGTTTTCCCTAAACGCCCCCGTGTGGACTAAAATTCGGGGGCTATACCTAAAGAGTACACCCATGTTCCACCTTGGCAAATAGGTTGGTGCTTTTACTTTTTTTTAAATGTTTAAAATAGCAATGGATCGTGAACTGAACTGACATTCGCTTCCCCAATCCAAGTCTGGGTCAGCATGCTCTGGTCCATCAATGTCGCGAAGTTGCGGCAAACTGCAATAATCCAACTGCGCTGCACCGCTGTAAAAATGTACTCAATTCCGGCCAGAGGGATTAACTGTCTGCCTGGTCAGGCGCTTGGTGCAAACTATACCCGCAGCGTTCGTAAGAGATTGACGTATGAGTCCAGAATGCGCAGTGCAGATTCACGATCGACTGGGGGAAGCACGAAGACCAGATGCTCGAAGCCTGCTTGCAGCAGTTTGGCAGCTGCATATGCGTCCGCGCCAAGACCGATGACGGCTAATTCAAGCGAATTGAAGGGACGGCCACCGCGTTTACAGGCATCGCTGAGTTGCCGGAGTCCCTGTGCCAGTTGTTCATCGCTGCCGGAGCCGGCCAGCGGCATCCACCCGTCACAATATTCGACCACCCGATCGAAGCATCGCCGGCCCTTGGCTCCCAAGAGGATTCTGGGGCCGCCCTGCTGAACCGGCTTGGGCCACGACCAAATCGGATCGAAGTTAACCAACTCGCCGTGAAATTCGGCTACGTCGTCGGCCCAAATCCGGCGCATCGCCAGAACGCGCTCACGCAGAACCTTCCATCGCAGTGCGAATGGCGTACCGTGATGCTCCATTTCTTCTGCGTTCCAGCCGGCACCGATACCCAGTATCACGCGGCCATTGGAGAGCCGGTCAAGCGAGGCAACTTCCTTGGCCAGCAAAATAGGATCGCGCTCCACGACTAGGCAGATTCCCGTACCTAGCCGAATTCGCCCGGTTACCGACGCCGCCGCGGACAGCGCCACGAACGGGTCATAGGTGCGGCGATACTGCTCCGGCAACTCTCCGCCGCCGGAAATGGAGACCTCCGGCTTACCGGAATGTGGGTATGTTCGTTGAAAAACAGCGTATCGAACCCGCGTTCTTCAACCGCCTCGGCAAGCTCGATAGGAGACATCGCGTAATCGGTGGGAAAAGTCGTGATTCCGAAAGCCGGCATAGGCTCTCTCCTTCGCGGGTTTCGCTTCACGCACGCGAGGCGGCGATCGTCGTGTCGCTGACCAGGCTTGGATGAAACCTTGCTGCAAGTCGCGCCCGCGCGCCACATCTATCGCGCCGAGGATCTGCTTTTCGGGGGTCCGGTTCAAGGAAGCTATGCAGCAGTCGGAAGACGGCCCAAGATGGCTCACGGAGGCATCCTGTGGGAAGTGATTGAAAGCGCCGATCCTGTTTGCTGAATTTATCCTTCCCTGAATGTGGCGATTTGACTATCGGCGCTACCTTCTGCCAATTCGAGCTTCAATGTGGGAAAAAAAATAAATTCATTTTTTCGGATGTAAACAGATACCCTCCTGGTTCCGTCTCAAAGCGCATATGGACAACCGAAGGAGGCTTATCATGAAGCTTTTAAACGGATGGGCACTGGCGGGCGCCCTGCTGCTACTGGCGATGCCTATGGCGGCCGATGCCCATCCCTGGGACCATCATCATCACGGCGGATGGAACACCGCGAGTGCGCGGATGGCTCAGAGCGGATCTTTGGCTCAGAACCCCTACCTGGCGACCCAGTACACGAATACCAACCTGGCCGCGCTCCAACAGCGCGCCGCAATGCGCCAAGCGTATTTTAACAATCTTCGCGCGCAACGGTGGGCCATGAACCACAACCTCGCGGCCTCCTCGGTTCCGTACATGGGTTATACCTCAACTTCGATTCCGTACTCTGGCTATTCTCCGTACGCTGGCTATGCTCCGTACTCTGGCTATGCTCCGACTTCAGGCTACGGCGCCTCGCCGTTGTCGGCCATTATGGAGCCGGTCCTTTCGAACTTCGTTTCCGCCCCGACCTACGGCTATGGCAGCGCACAACCAAGCTACTACGGAGCGGTTCCGGGCTATGGGAGCTATTACGGCACGAATTCCGGACGTTATTTTCCAACGTCCACAGCTTTTGGCGGTTTTACTCCAAGCGGAAACCCGAACGCCTTCCCATGGTGGCATCATCATGGCAACAACCACTTGACCACGGGTTCGTCCACTATCCCGATGAACACCACCACGCCTATGATCCACACCCGCACTACCAACGCCTTGGGCACCACGGGGGGGAACGTTATTCGCTAACTTCCGGCCCCGCCCGCGTTCGGGTTACGGTTTGCTGTCCTGAAAGATGGGAACTCCGGTTGGTTTCAAACCCCGGAGTTCCCATTTCTTTTTCCAAAGAGTGGCTTAGGGTCCGCGCTTGCCATTTTCGGCTTCTGTCCGCCTCGGTCGGCGTAAGACAACCGCGCAAATCCTAGTCAAAGCCCCTTTCAGCTCACTCGAACCTAACCGTGTTCATTTTTCTTAATTGGACCCGCTCGGCCAAATCCGTCGCTTTAATAGGTCGGCAGGGTTTTGAGGCAGACACGAAGAATTGACGAAAATCGCTTGCACAAACCCAGGTTCTTTGCTCCGCCCGGGCTCTTTGTCGGATACGCCCGCGCCTTCTGACCTTACCCGGGACTCCAAGGAAGGCTGCACGGGCGAGGCCTGGAACCATGCAGCTTTTTCATGCACGTTCGAACGTTATTACACAGAAACAGCAGGGTTTTTTCGGGCATATGCCTTGCTCTACGGCTCGGCTCCTTCTAACCTGCGCGAGGTCGATTTCTCATGAAGAGGTTCGGTGTGCGAGTATCGGGGGCATCTTCGAAAGACGGTTTCGTCACGACCAACCGAACCAGGCTGACCGCCTGGCGATCTATGGCGCAATGGCTCCTGCGCGCTGCGATGCTGGCGGCGATGGCGCCGGTACTGGGAGCTTGCACCAATACGGTGCTCTCGTCCGCTCACACCAGCATGGCTGCTGGCAATTATGCCCAGGCCCATCAGGAGTTGGAGGCGGCGCTGCAAAATCCTTCGCTAAGCGCCCGGGACCGGCGCGAAGCCAAGGACGATCTGTGCACGCTCGAGGTCCAGATGGGCCCTCCGGCCTATTCGCTGGCACACCAGCGCCAGACCTGCGCCGACGCGGTGCGCGAACCGGGAAGCTCGAGCGGCGAGAGGCTCGCAAAGCTCGACGCTGCGATCGGCGCGCAGTATGAGGCGGAGTTCAAGCGCGCCCTGAGTGCGGGCAACATCGGCAGCGCGGTCACGGCGGTGCGCGGATATGAGCGAGTGATGCCCAACGACAGGCAAACCATCGCACGTATGGACCAGCGCTTGTGGGTCACGGTCGATCGACAGGATCAAGGCCTCGGGCGAGGTAAGAAGAGGCATATTCATCAGGCTTTGGCGGCCCTTGGTGAGGATTACCCGGGCCTTCATTCAATGAATCAGCACGCGTTTAAACGTTGGATCGGCAAGGATACCTCGCCGGCCGGGGTGCCGATGCTTTCGGCGATCGCGATTACCGGACATACCCTGGTACTGAAGGTCCCGGACGACAATCTGAAGCAATCCGCAATCGGTCCTCAAACCTTCGCCCGCATCAACGACGCCTTTAGCGTCTGGTGCCAATGCGACGGCGCCACCCACGTCGCATCGGAGCCCGGCGGCCTGCCGGTGTACCTGGCGCGCCTCAATCCCTCGATGGAGCGTTCCGAGGTGCTCGTGCTGCCCTGGCGCTGAACGCGTAGGGCGCGTAAGGGAACAGGGAGGAATGCCGTTGAGTGCTGCATCATCCCGGATGCTCGCGGCTTCTCGCCGAATTCCCCCTACTACTTAAGCGGCTGCAGGGCGGTATAAGTATTGAGCAATCGTGATCAGGTCCGAATTGGATTCTGACTTGCCCCGGACCCGCCGTAGGCAACCGGCAGGGGCTTGCGTTATGCGCCCACACTTCTCATCGCTCCTTACTCTCTCCTTATTTCTCCTGATCGCTGCCCCTTGCTTGCGCTGCCCGCTTCCCGCGCTGGCGGCAGGCTCCGACCCGGTTGCGCCAGCGTCTTCCGCAGCCGGCTCGGAACCGGGTCAAAGTTCAGCAGAATCAGGCATTTACGGTGCGATGGTCAGTGCGTGGGGCAATGCTCCGGCCAATCCACGAACTTACGAATGTGTAAAAATATTCGACGCCAGCGGTCAACGGTTAATTACGCGCGGCGTCTGTTCGGGTATGTACGCGCAATTTCGGATTCCGCTTGCTCCAGGACGCTACCTGGTTGATTACAGCCAGCTAAGAGAGCCACGGGGCATCGCTCCCAAGGCTCAGCCGGGCAGCCGGACTGTCGATGTGAGCGCCGGACAATGGGTCAACCTTGCGCCCAAACCGCCGGCCGCGCCGGTACCCTGAACAGGAGTTGACCAAAGTGCGCAAGGAAGCCGCCACGAACTCGAACGTGGTAATAGTTGCTTAGGTGACAAAATATCACCATATCTTAGGTTCGCCCCACGATTGATTGCTCTGGGATGCTGATCTATTGTTGTATTAACCGGACGTTAAGGACACAATTTTTATAGGATTTTGGTCATGGCTTTTTGTCGCCCCGGTTTTCCGCATCAAGCGGCCGGGATGACAGCCTGAAAGCGTGAAAACGGTTCGAGCCGTCAGGGGAGGTCCAGACGTTGAGAAAATTAACTTCAGTGGCAGTAGCTCCGAAAAAAGGTGCAAAAGACGTTCAAAATCCTGAATTCTACACGGTGGCACAGTTGGCCAGGCTGCTGCAGCTCACTGAAATGACCATTTACCGGATGGTCCATCGGGGTGAGTTGCCGTGTTATTCGATAGGCCGGGTTAAGCGTTTTCGCCAGGGCGACGTCGAAGCCTTCCTGAAGCGCTGCCGGGTGCCCGCGGCCAAAGGCTAGGCGCCGGGGCGCACCGCTCGGCCGGTGGACTGCTCCTCGCCAATTCCGGGGCTACCTGGAAGCCAGGCGTTTAGGTTAAAGCGATCTTTAGTTGTCCCAAGAAACTGCTGAAGATCCCACCCGTTCAGATTATTCCCTGCGCCCGCAGGTCAGCACGTTCCTGCGGCGTCATCCTTAAAAGTTCGCCGTAAACATAGTCATTATCCTGCCCATAGCACGGTGCCGCGCGTCCCAACGGACCGCCTTGATCGACGCTAGCGTTGGTAAAGTGAAACGGCACGTTCTTTACCGGCCAGGTTCCGATCTCGGGATGAGGCAGCGGAATGAGCCAGTTGAGGTGGCGCAGTTGCGGATCGCGCTCGACGCGATCTTCTGCGGTCTGGCAAACTCCGGCCGGCACGCCCGCCTTTTGCAGCCGTTCCTGCAACGCAAACGGCTCTTGTCCTGCTGTCCATGCGCCCACCAGGCGATCGAGTTCGTCCTGGTTGGCGACCCGGACGTCCATCGTGCGAAACCGCTCATCCGCGGTCCAGGCAGGATTGCCCATCTGCGCAGCCAGAGCACCCCATTCCTCTTCGTTGGTAACGGCGATTGCGATCCATCGATCCTCGCCTGCGCAGCGATAAGTGCCGTGAGGCGCCGCGGCTCGCGCGGTCGCGCGGTTGCCGGTCCGCTGCCAATGGCGGCCGTTGACCGCGAAGTCGAGGACCGCGGTACCCGTCAAATAAATTGAAGGTTCAAGCTGGGAGCCGTCGATATACTGTCCCTTGCCGGTGCGCTTTTTGTGGTAAACCGCCAGCAGCATCATGATCGCGCAGTAATACGCGCCGCTCCAATCCATGTAGGAGTAGCCCCAACCGGCGGGCGGATAAGGCGCCGGCAGTCCGGATTGTTCGGTGAGCCCCGAAATCGCCTGCGCCACCGGACCATAGGAACCAAAGCCCGAGTAGACGCCCTTGTAGCCCCATCCGGACTGCTGCAGGTAGATGATGTCCGGCTTGATCGCTTTCATCGCATCATAGCCGAGCCCCCAATTGCGCATCGTCTCCGAGGTGAAGGAGTCCACCACCACGTCGGCAACCGCGACCAGCCGCTTGAACAATTCGCGCCCCTCGGGGCGGGTCATGTTAAGGCTGATCGCGCGCTTGCCGGAGTTGATGTCGTTGTAGATGCCGGAGCGATTCACGTTGGCCGGCGGATCGGTCGGACCGCGCGGTTTGGTCTTGTCCGGTTCGGGCCCCACAAACGGTCCGGCCAGGCGTAGAGTGTCGAGCCGGTCGCGCCATTCGATACGAATCGCTTCCGCGCCCAGCGCGTCGAGCAGGCGTGGTCCTCCGCCTCCGGCCAAAACCCAGGTCAAGTCCAGTACGCGTACTCCTTCAAGTGGTCTCACGTGATCTCCTCCCCGGTGGTGTTGCGCATGTTAGCGCCACCTGACGGCTCTCGCTGCTCAACTAAATTATTCCCTTGCGGTTCAGCTCTTCGACTTCTTTTGCGCCGAGTCCAAGTTGCGCGGCGTAAATCTCCTGGTTGTGCTCACCCGGCAACGGGGCGCGCGGTCCAGTGCGCCATGGACATTGCTCTGCCAGCGTCGGCGCTCCGACATAATCAAAAGTCTCGCCCAGTTCCGGATGCTCAACGCGGGTGAACGTCTGGCGCATGCGCCAATGCTCGTCGGTCAAATTCTCCTCGGGCAGCCGGATGGCAGCCCACGAGATACGCTTGGCTTGTGCTTGTTTCCAGATTTCCTCAACGCCAAACGCCCCCATGCATCGGGTCAGCGCGTCGGTCAGGCAGACATTGAATTCCGGACCGCGGCGGCTGGCCGGATCGCTGAATTTTTCTGTCAGCTCGTTGCCGAAACCTTTCTCGGTCAGAAATTCGATCAGCGCCGCGTTCTCGCGCGGCGTGATACCCAACAACAGCATCGCATGGCGCCCGTCGCCGGTTTGAAACTGCGCCTGCGGCGTGACGCGTTGCACCGCATGGCGTCCGGTCTGCCGCATCACCGGCTTCTGGCTGTAAATCCAGATCGGAACGTCCACTTCGGTCGATACTGCTACCGCCTGATGGATCGGCACGTCGATCATCTCCCCGTTGCCGTGGACCTCGCGTCCAATCAGCGCGCCGACCGCCCCGACAAAGGCCTGGTTGCAGGCGATTTGATGGGCATGCCACATCTGGGCCGCAATCGGGGGGGTGTCGTAGGTTCCGTCGGGCTTGGGATCGTAGCCGCAGCACATCATCGGACCGCCCAGTGCCAGATGGATCAGATCGGTCGCCTTGTAATCGCGCCAGGGTCCGCTGCGTCCGAACGGCGTGATTACCAGGTAGATCAGCCGCGGATTGAGCTTTTGCAGCGCGCTCCAATCCAGGCCGAGCTTGCTCAGCGTGTCCAACGGCAGGCTGTCAATTACCACGTCGGTGTGCGCGATCAGCTTCTCCAGCACGGCTTTGGCCTGCGGCGCATGGATATCCAATGTGACGCCGCGCTTGCCGACGTTGTAATGCCAAAAGTACAGGCTGCGCGTCGGGTCGGGCTGGTCGTGATAAAAGGGACCGTTGAGCCGCGACGAGCCGCCTCCCGGCGGTTCCACCTTGATCACGTCGGCGCCGGCGCCGGCGAACAGCTTGCCGCAAAACTCGCCTTTTTCGTCGCCCAGTTCCAGCACCTTTACGTCGAACAGAAATCCATCGGCCATTAGCTCAACTCCTTCGCGATCCGAGTCCGACATGCCCAGGTTACTTCGGTACCGAGCGCACACTACCACACAGTTGCCGGGACGGGTAATTTCCCGGGCATCCCCGGTGGATTGACTGCACGCGTTGTCTCGTGAAGATTCGCTGCAGGCTTGGCAACCATGAACGCTGGCGGCAGCAACTGCGATAAGCCGCGACCTGAGCCCATTTCAGGCCTGCAGGGTATTGCTCTGCTCGCCGCCGCGGCCCTGGCAACGGCTTACGTTGCACTCATCGCGGCCGTGGCCGGCGCCACTGGTGCCTTCTACATCATGTTCCCCGAACTGGGCGCGCTGGCCTACGACGTGTTCGGGCGGCCGCGCGGACGCTGGAGCAATTCGCCAATCCACCTGGTCACCACGCCGGTGATCACCGGCGCGATCGGAATTCTGATCACTCGCAACCTGCCTTATGGATTGCTGTCTGTGATGCTCAACGTGGGCGGCGCGATGGCGGTAATTCTTGCGCTCGGCTCTCCTGTCGCACCGGCGATTTCCGCGGGACTGCTGCCGCTGGTCCTTGGCGTCAGGAGTTGGGGCTATCCCCCCGGAATCATGTTCGGAACCGTGCTGCTGGCCGCGCTCTCATTTCCGTGGCGCAGGTTAACGCTGGGCCGCTCCAACTCGCCGGCCGAGGGCGTGCAGCCCGCACTGGAGAGGCCGCCAGGCCTGCTCTGGGTAATCGCATATTTCGCATTTCTGGTGGTCGCCTTCGCATTGGTTAAGTTGACCGGACAGCGCTTCATCTTGTTCCCGCCGCTGGCCGTGCTCGGATTCGAAATGTTCGCCCACGCGGAATCATGCCCCTGGGCAAGCCAGCCCTTGCGCCTGCCAATGGTCTGCTTTCTGGCGGCGGCGGGTGGCCTGTTCTTCCACCACGCGCTTGGAGTTACATGGATTGCCGCGGCGCTTAGCATGACGTGGGGAATGACCGTGCTGCAGGTGTTCGGCCTCCACGTGCCGCCGGCGCTGGCCGTGGCCTTGCTGCCGATGGTAATGGACGCGCCGAGTGCCTGGTATCCTTATTCCGTCGGGCTGGGCACCCTGACCCTGTCGCTATGGTTCTTGTGCTGCGGGCGAATGAGAAGCGAGGCAAGAGAAATGACGAAAGCAGGCCAGGAACCGGGCGTCCCCCGTGTTTTTGCCTCTTACCTCTCTTCGCTCGTTGCGCGGCTTGCCGGATTGCTTGCGGCTGTGAAGTGAGAAGTGAGAAAAGAGAAGCGGGAAACGAGAAGTTGAAGTGGAGAAGACTTTCCGCCGTGCTCCCGCTTCTCACCCTGGTTTCAGAACGAAGGAGGATACGATGTCTACCAAGGCAACGCCGATGCTGACCGGTTACCGGGTGCTGGATATCACGCAGTTTGTCGCGGGTCCGACTTGTTGCCGAATCCTGGGCGAGATGGGAGCCGAGGTGGTGAAGCTGGAGCTGGCGCCCTTCGGCGACCGCACGCGCGCGGCTGGCTTCAAGCCGATGGACCCCAAGTACGCCAAGATTTCGCAAAGCACTGGCTTCTTCCAGCACAACCACTGCAAGAAGAGCCTCGCGATGGACATGAAGAATCCGCGCGCGCTCGAACTGGTCAAGGCGATGCTGCCGAAGTTCGATGTGGTTGTGGAAAACTTCGCCCCGGGCGTGATCAAGCGCCTGGGGCTGGGCTACGACGTTATCAAGCAGATCAATCCGAAAATCATCATGTGCTCGATCTCGGTCTGCGGACAGACCGGACCGCTATCCAGCAAACCCGGCTACGACTATATTGGCCAGGCCTACGCCGGCATCACAGATCAGATTGGAGAACCGGACCGCGCTCCGTCACAGCTGACGATGGCGGCAGGCGACATCTCCACCGGTGTCGCCGCGGCGATGGCGGTCGGGTTCGCGTTGCTGCATCGCGAGCGCACCGGCGAGGGCCAGTACCTCGACGCGTCGATCACCGACACGTATTTCCATTGGCACCACGAGTATTTGCCCAAGGTGTCGCTGCGCGGACCTGCAGCGGTGCCCAAGCGCAACGGCTCGCAGCATCCCGGCGGCGGGCCGGCGGGAATCTTCCGCTATCGCGACGACCAGTACGTCTATGTAACAGTGCTGCCTCATCAATGGCCGCAGTTCGTCAAGGCGATCGGGATGCCGGAACTGGCCAGCGACCCGCGCTTCAAGAACGCACACGCGCGGCGCGACAACAACGAAGTACTGAAGCAGATCCTGGAGGACTGGCTGAGCAAGTTCCCCAATCGCGAGGCCGCGTTGGCTGCGCTGGAGAAGGAGCGCGTACCATGCGCGCCGGTGCTGTCGCTCCACGAGTCGGCCAATCATCCGCACATGCGCGAGCGCAAGACCGCACGCCGGGTGAAGGACCGCCTGATCGGCGAGTTCGACGTCCCCGGGATGCCGGTCAAGTTCTCGTCCTGGCCCGATCGAACCGACGTAAAAGCCGACCTGCTGGGTGAGAGCAACGAAGCAGTCCTGCGCGAATACCTCAACCTGCCGGACGCGGAGATCAGGCAACTTTACGCCGACAAGGTTCTGGTCCATGATCGGATACTGGATGATGAAGTGAAGCAAAGTTAATAACCACGCGTTGTGCGCAAATCGCGAAGGAAAAACCCGCCACGCCAAGGTTAGGAAACATCGACGCTTGGTTTGCCGCGCTCAAGGTCGCTGATGCAGCGTTCATGAGAACCGACGCGATCAACCATCAATGCCGGACCCAAGTCATGGAATGACACCGGGTAAACCGGTCTCTCCCACATTGAGCCGTGGAGACGGCGATGGTGACTGACACACTTCAAGCTGGCGCTACCCGCTTTTTCATTTCGTAGCTGAAAGGTTAGAGACCGTCGCGCATCTTGGGCTTCGCGCTATTCGCAATTTCAAGACAAACGCAGGTATCACTATGGAAATCGGCTGGATCGGAACCGGAATCATGGGAGCGCCGATGGTGCGCCGGCTGCTGCGCGCGGGCCATCGCGTCAGGGTCTTCAACCGCACGCTTGCCAAGGCGCAGGCGCTGGCCGACGACGGCGCCACCTTAGCGAACCATCCCGGCGACGCGGTTCGCGGCGCCGAGGCGGTCTTTACCATGGTGCCCGATACGCCCGACGTCGAGCAGGTGGTGGAGCATGTGGCTCCGGCGCTGGAAGCGGGCCGCATACTGATCGACATGAGCACCGTGGCACCAGCCGGCGCCCGACGTGTCGCGGAGCGGCTTGGAAAGCAGAAAGTCGATTTCCTCGACGCGCCGGTTTCGGGCGGGGAACCCGGTGCGATCGAAGGAACGTTGACAATAATGGTGGGCGGGCGGCGCGAAGCATTCGACCGCGCTCGTCCCCTGCTCGATCATCTTGGCAAGCGCATCACTTACATGGGTCCGGCGGGCAGCGGCCAGTTGACCAAGCTGGTCAACCAGGTCGCGGTCGCCGTCAACCTGGAAGCAACGGTCGAAGCGCTGCTGCTGGCCGCGCGCGGCGGACTTGATCCGGCGCTTGCCCTGGAAGCGATCGGCGCGGGCGCGGCCGCGTCGTGGCAACTAAACAACCTCGGACCCAAAATAATCGCGCACGACTACCGGCCTGGTTTTCTGATCAAGCTGTTGCGCAAGGATTTGCGGCTCCTGAGCGAAGTCGCGCGCGAAACCAAAACCCCGCTGCCCGGCCTCTCGCTGGTGAGCACGCTGTTCGACGCCGCATCCGCGCAAGGCCACGATTCCGATGGCACCCAGGCCCTGGCAACTGTCCTCGCCGCGATGGCATCGGCAAAATAAGCGACGCGTCCCGAAAGTCCGGCAGGCCCGCCACCGAGGAATTGGTATAACTCTCGGACTGCCGGTCAGGCGCAATTCATAACGATCTGGCTGTCAAAGAGCCACGGGGATACGGGCGATGGCACTTACTGATTATGGCACGCGATCCTCGAGATAGGCGCGGACGCGCTCCACTGCGGCGCCGACAACCTCGGGCGTCTTCCACTCCATTATAAGGTCTGCATTGGGCGCCAGCCGCGCCAGTTCGAGTGAGACCTCGGTCGGATGAAACGGGTCGTTGCCGGCCAGGATGAGCATTGGGGTGAGGCAGGAACGGATGAAGTCGCGCGTCACGGAAAACACGAAGTCGCCCGAGAACATGTTGTCGCAAAAGGCCTTCAGCGCCGTTTCGTTCACCTCGGGCCGGTTGCGGCGCAATTCCGCCGCCCAATCCTCGAACATGTTGTGGAAGCGCGCCATCCCGTCAGGGCCGAGCCCGATTGGATTTTGCAAAATCGCGGCAACGATCCGATCCGGCGCTGCCTTGATTAGCCCCAGGCAATAGGACGAGCCGATACAGCCGCCCATGATATGGCATTGGCGGATTCCCAGATGGTCAAGCAGCGCGAGTTGATCGGCGGCGTAGGTCTGCCATCCGTCGGAGGCCGCGATCGGCGCGCGGGAGTCGCCGGCATTGCGCTGGTCCATCGCGATCACCCTGAAGCTGCGGGCCAGTTCCGCGGTCGGGTCGAAAGGGCTTCGATGCCAGAAATCGATCTGCGAGCGCATCCCCCCGGGAGCGATTAGCAACAGGGGAAATCCTGAACCGTACTCCTCGTAATTGAGCGCGACCTCTCCATGCTTAAAGATTGGCATCGTTGCGGCCTCCTCGGTCTGGAATTTATCGCATCCGACAGCCAGGAACGAGGGAAGAGAAGTGAGAAACGAGGGGCCCGAGCAGGCAGGTCCCGCGAAGCCCCGTGGCTGCTTCCCGCTTCTCACTCCTTCATTCCGACTTCTCTTTTATCGATGCATGGCGCTATGGTTTGGAACTGGCCAGGCGGCCGGAAAGGAAGACTGTCATGATCAAGTCGATCTTTCACGTCAACATCAATTGCAAAGATTTCGACCGTTCGCTCGCCTTCTACCAGATGCTGGGATTCAAAGTGGCTTTCAACGTCGGCGAGGGCGGCAACAAGGCGTTTGAAGAAGGGCTGAGGATTCCCAACAACCGGGGCAAGGCCGCCCTGCTGATCCTAGGCGACGATCCGCGCGCGACGCGTATCGACCTGATCGAATGGAAGGTGCCCAAAACCGAGGGCGAGCCGTATCCGCATCTGTGGCACGCAGGCGTCGCCCGCGTCTGTTTTCACGTCAAGGATATCGATCAGGAGTACGAGCGGATAAAGGCGCAGGGTGTCGAGTTCCTCTCCGGCGTGCAGACGATGAAGATGGGCGGGGGGACCACCAGGTTCGTCTGCTTCAAGGACCCCGACGGGCAGATCCTCGAACTGATCGAGTTCCCCAAGGGGTGAAAAGGCAGAAAGCAGGAGTGAGAGACAGAAAAGATTTCTGCTCTTACTCCTCGCTTCTCTCCCCACTACTGCTGCGTCTTAGTCGGGTCCCTTGGGCATCTTCAGACCGCGCTGGGCGATGATGTTCTTCTGAATCTGCGACGTGCCGCCGCCGATCATCAGGCCCATCGCGACCATCAGGTTCATCGGCCAGTAGCCGCGATCCGGTGCGCGCTCTTCGCCCTTGAGCAGCGGTGCGTAGTCGCCCTCGAGCTCCAGAGCAGTCTTGGTCATTTCGTAGGTCAGTTCGCTGCCCACCAGTTTGTTGACCAGGGTTTCGACACCGTGGGAGCGTTTGTGAATCTGGTCGGTGAGCTGGCGCAGCCCATGCAGCCGCATCGCCTCCGCCGTTATCTGGAAGTCAACCAGCCGCTGCCGGTAATGCGGATGCTTTATCAGCGGAGCGCCGCCGCGTTTGGTGTTGCGCGCCAATTCCAGCAAGCGGTTGAAAACCTGCTTGTTGCCGGCCGCGGCGCCGCCCAGGTTGCGTTCGTTGTAAAGCGTGTCGTTCGCGACCCTCCAGCCGTCGTTGAGCTGGCCGACCAGGTTCTCGCGGGGAACCTGGACGTTGTCGAAGAAGACCTCGCTGAACCCGCGATCGCCGGTCATCTGGACCAGCGGCCGCACCGTGAGGCCCGGGCTCTTCATGTCGATTAGAAGATAGGAAATCCCGCGATGCTTGGGCGCGGAGGGATCGGTGCGCACCAGGGCAAACATCCGGTCCGCGTAGCGGCTGCGCGAAGTCCAGACCTTCTGCCCGTTGACCACGAAATGGTCGCCCTGAATCTCCGCGCGCGTGCGTAAAGAGGCCAGGTCGGAGCCGGCGCCAGGCTCCGAGTAACCTTGGCACCAGATTTCCTCCGCGCTAAGCATCCTGGGCAGGTAGCGGCGCTTCTGCTCTTCCGTGCCGAAGGTGATCAGCGTCGGGCCGAGCAGGTTGATGGCTTGCGCGCCGATCACGCCCGGAGCGCGCGCCCGCACCAGTTCGTCGTTAACGATAAACTGGCGCATCGTATCCAGTTGCTGACCGCCATACTCCTTGGGCCAGGCCAGCGCCACGTAGCCCGCCTCGTAGAGCTGGCGCTGCCATTTCTTGCTCCATTCGATACCGCTGATTTTGCCGGCGCGCCGCTCCGCCATCACTTTGGGCAGATTCGCGGTCAGCCAGGCTCTCACCTGCTGGCGATACTCTTCTTCTTCGGGGAGCAGATTCAGATCCATCGGTTAATCCCACCAGGCGGCCGGGAGCGGCCAGGTTCGATCGAATCAGTAGCACAAACAAGAAGGCCGTAAAAACTGTGTCAACGCGGACAGGAAGAACCGGCGCGGAGGGCCGAACCATGAACTTGACTGGTTGTTCCGTTCGGCAGTAAACACGCTTATAGGAGGAACCCGGCATGTCTTATGATCTTTTGATCCGCAACGGCACCGTAGTTGACGGCACCGGCACACCGCGCTACCAGGCCGACGTAGCGATCAACGCGGGGCGATTCGCCGAAATCGGTCAGATCAAGGAAGGCGCGCGCAAGATTATCGACGCCAGCGACCTCATCGTGGCGCCCGGCTTCGTCGATCCTCATACCCATTACGACGCACAGATCTGCTGGGACCCCCAAATCAGTTGCTCGTCGTGGCACGGCGTCACCACCGTGGTAATGGGCAATTGCGGCGTTGGTATCGCGCCGTGCAAGCCGCAGGCGCGCGAAATCGCGGCCTGGGACCTGGTGAACGTCGAATCGATTCCGTTTGAGGTGCTCTCCAAGGGCGTGACCTGGGATTGGGAGAGCTTCCCCAGCTACATGTCCGCTGCGGAGCGGCGCAAGAGCGCGATCAATTTGGGCTTTATCGCGCCGTTGACGCCCTTTCGTCATAGCGTGATGGGCGAGGAGTCGATGGACCGCGCAGCGACGGCAGAGGAAACTTCGCAGATAGCGGCCTTGCTGCGCGAGGCGGTGGCCGGCGGCGCGCTGGGCTTCTCCACCACGATCGGCCGCCAGCATATCGGGTTTGGCGGCCGTCCGCTGGCATGCCGTCTGGCCAGCCGCGACGAACTCAAGGCGTATTGCAACGTGCTGCGCGACCTGGGAAAAGGCGCGATCGAAATTTCGCTGACGCAGAATCCGCCGTTCATGTCCGAGAGCGAGCATGACCTGCTCGACTTCCTGCTCACCGAGAGCCGGCGCCCGGTCACCTGGCTGGCGCTCTTTAACAGCGAGAGTCATCCCGAAGCCAGCGTCGAGACGCTCAACCGGGTCGAGCCGCTGATCCGGCGCGGCGGAATTCCCCAGGTAACCTGCAAGCCACTCATCTTCCAGCTCAACTTGCGCAACCCGTTTCTGTTCAGCGCGATGTCGTGCTGGAACCGGGTCTTCAACCAGCCGGCCGAGACGCAGAAGCAGATTTACCGCGATCCTGAGTTCCGCAACGCGTTCCGGGCAACCCTGAAAAAAGCCGCCGGTTCGGTCAACATCATGACCAGGGGCCACAGATTTGAAATTCAGCAAATCAGCAATCCGGCGCTCAAGCATCTCGAGGGCAAGACGCTGGCCGACGTGGCGCAGGAGCGCGGCACCGACGCTGTTGACGCGCTGCTGGACCTCGCGCTCGAAGACGACCTGAACGTCAACTTTGTGCTGCCGCTGATGAACGCTGACGAGTCCAAGATTCCGCAACTGATCTGCGACCCGCGCACAATGATTGGGTTGTCGGACGGCGGCGCGCACGTCGATCAATTGTGCGATGCGGGCTATTGCACCTACCTGATCGGCACCTGGGCGCGCGACAAGAGTGCGATGACGCTTGAGTATGCCGTCAAGCGGCTGACTTCCGAGCCGGCGGATTTCTTCAACCTGCGCGGACGCGGACGAATCGCGGTAGGCAATCCCGCCGACCTGGCGATTTTCGACTACAGCGCGATCGGATCGCCTCAGCGTGGCGAAATCCGCAACGACCTGCCCGGCGGGGGCCGCCGCCTGGTGGTGCCCGCCACGGGCGTGCAACATACAGTGGTCAACGGCACGGTCGTGTATGAAGACGGGAAGTACACCGGCACGACACCCGGCGCCGTGCTGAGATCCTAAATAGTCCATGTTTACCTCTCCCGCATTCGCCCTGCGGGAGAGGTACGATCTGTCCCGCAGCGGTGCGGCCCCCGGAGGTTAAAGCCAATGCCATATGACCTATTGATCAAAAACGGCACCGTGGTGGACGGCAGCGGCGCGCCGCGTTATTTGGCCGACGTCGCGGTTTCAGGCGGCAGAATCGCCGAAATCGGCAAGATCAGCCAGGGCGCGGCCAACGTTATCGACGCGTCCGATCTAATCGTCGCGCCCGGCTTCGTCGATCCGCACACGCATTATGACGCGCAGATTTGTTGGGACCCGCAGGTTACCTGCTCGTCGTGGCACGGTATCACCAGCGTCGTAATGGGCAACTGCGGTGTCGGCCTGGCGCCGTGCAAACCCGACGTGCACGAGATCGCGACGCTCGACCTGGTCAACGTGGAAGGTATTCCGGCGCGGGTGCTGAAATCAGGGATCACGTGGGATTGGGAAAGCTTTCCCAGTTACATGGACGCGGCGGCGCGGCGCGGCAGTTCGCTCAACCTGGGCTTTTTGGCGCCGCTGACTCCATTTCGCCATTACGTGATGGGCGAAGAGTCGATGGAACGGCCGGCGACGCCCCAGGAGACCGAGCGAATCGCGGCGCTGCTGAGCGAGGCGGTGGAAGCGGGCGCGCGCGGATTTTCCACTACCACCGGCCGCCAGCACGTCGGCTACAAGGGACGCCCTCTCGCCTGCCGTCTCTCCAGCCGCGAAGAGCTGGCCAGCTACGCGAACGTGCTGCGCAAACTGGGCAAGGGCGTTATCGAGATCACGCTGACGCAGGACTTCGGCAATATCGCCGATCATGAATATGATCTGCTGGAATTCCTGCTGACCGAAAGCAGTCGGCCCGTTACCTGGCTGGCGGTTTTCGATCGCGACGATCAGCCCGACGCGAGTCAGCGGACCCTGTCCCGCACCGACCCGCTGATCCGGCGCGGCGGCATTCCACAGGTCGCATGCCGTCCGTTCGTGTCCGAGTTCAGCATGCGCCGGGCAATCGCGTTCGTAACCTTTCCCGCCTGGAAGCGCGCGTACAATCAGCCGGTTGAAGTGCTGCGCCAGCTTTTTGCCGAGCAGGAATTCCGGGATTCGCTGGCGGCAGACATCAAGCGCGCCGGATGGGATTGGGAAAAAGTCACGGTCACCGAAGTCGCCAACCCCGAATTGAAATCATACGAGAACCGCAGCCTAGCCCAGTTCGCGCGCGAGCGCGGCAAGGCCGGCCGCGAGTTTGAGGTGATGGTGGAGCTGGCGCTGGAAGACAACCTGGAGATGTGGTTCTCTCGTCCCGCCTTCAACATCAACTCCGAGCGGGTCGGCAAGCTGATCAACGACCCGCGCACTCTGATTGGCCTTTCCGACGGTGGCGCGCACGTGAACATGCTGTGTGACGCCGGTTATTGCACCTACCTGCTCGGCACGTGGGTGCGCGAGCGCAACGCGATGACACTGGAATATGCGATCAAACGAATTACGTCGGAGCCGGCGGATTTCTTCGGCCTCAAGGATCGCGGCCGCCTCGCGGTCGGCGCCGCCGCCGATATCACGATCTTCGACTACAACGCGGTCGGCTCGCCCCAGCGCGGAGAGATGCGCGCGGACCTGCCCGGCGGCGGCAAGCGCCTGGTCGTACCCGCCCACGGCGTGATTCACACCATCGTCAACGGCGTGCCGATTTATAAGGATGCAAAGTACACCGGCGCAACCCCCGGCCAGGTGATTCGGTGGTAAAGCCGCCGGACGCCCGACGCAGTGGAGATGGTTAGCGTTTAGACCCTTCGACGCAGTCGCTTTTTTGATTTAGCAACTTTCACGGGCGCGGTCGGCAGTACTATCCGGGTGCTTTGCCATAGATACCACGTGGCTACTGTTCGATAAGGCCGCCAGCGCTCGCCGATTTCCTCGAGCTCCCGTTTCGTGGGCAGAGACGGCAGGCCGTAGGCGTTGCGGGCGGCGCTGCGCAGACCGAGGTCGTCCAGCGGCAAGACGTCGGGACGGCCGAGGTTGAACATCAGGAACATCTCAGCGGTCCATCGCCCAATCCCCTTGACGCGGATCAGGTCTGTTACGATCTCGTCGTCGGACATCGCGGCGAAGCGATGAAAATTGAGCGACTTGTTTGAAACGTGCGTAGCCAGGTCGCGCAGGTATATCGACTTCTGGCGCGACAGACCCGCCTGGCGCAACTGCTCGTCGGAAAGCGCCAGAACCTGTGCCGGGGTCGGGAAGCTGCGACCCGGAAACAACCCGACGAAGCGCATATAGATGGCCGTCGCGGCGCTGCCCGCCAATTGCTGAAAGATTATCGCCCGCGCCAGGGCCTGAAACCGCCGCCTGCTCGCCCTGATGCTGAACGGACCCACCTGCTTGATAATCCGCGCCAGGACCGGATCGGCTCGATTGAGGTGACGGATGGCTGCCCGGCTGTAGGCCGGAGTTATGCTGGCTATTTTTGCTTCCTTGGCCGGCACGATCTGCTCAGAGCGTGACCTCGACGCCTATGTCGATCACCTGCTTGCCGCCCAAGGCAACGCCCTTGACCGGAAGAACGTCGGAGTAGTCGCGTGCCCACACGATGGTAACGTGGTCGCGCTGTGCCACCAGCGCCGATCGCGGATTGACGTCGTCAAGCATCGGGGTCGAAATCGAATTGGTTACAGTAATTTTGGCACAATGTCACGAAGTTTGTAGGGTCGCCGATATGAAATAGACAAAGAACGCCGGTCCAGGCCTCCGCTACGCAGACTCCTGGGGGAAATTTAAGGACATGCGGCACAGGTCGGATTGTGTGCGCGCGGTCGCGGCCGGCCGGACAGAAACTGGACGATTTTCCCAACTATCACGGCATTATTTCGTCGCAAACGGCAAAGCGCCGCTCGCCAAATCTGAACAATTAGAGCGCTCGTTTTGGGGATAATTGTTGTTGTGAGACCTTGCGCCCGATTAACGCAGGGTCGAAAAATGACACTGTTCGACGCATTCGATTTTGACATTGGCGGAGTTCGAGAGATACCCCACGAGGTTTGCTTTGTTTTTTTTACCGTGTTCAAAATGTGGGCGGCGCGGTCACGCCTGCGAGTGGACCGTTATGCGTTTCAAGGCCTGGTGCGCCCAATGCGGACATAGCGCCGCTTGTCATGGCAGCAAACGGTGGTGCACGTCGTGCCTGATCTTGCTCACCTTGGCCGTGTTGCTGGTCGGTTCGGTGGCACTGTTCGGGAACCTGCGTCACGGCGCGATGGCCTCGGCGGACATCCCCGTAAGCGCCGCAGCCCTTCAACCCGCAGTCAAAGACTGAAGCCGAGGCATCCGCGATGGCGGCGTTGGTGGCCACTTCGTTGCCTCCTTGCCAGCAAGCGAGAGGACGTTTGCGTCATCGGAAGTGAGGGATCACTCGGGCCGCAAATAACTCCAGGTTCTCGCGCGCTTTGTTCAGTGAATAGCCCGGCGGCCGCACCATCGTGTACCAGCGCTCGATCGGCACTTTCTCGGCAGCCGCTTTGATCCTGCTCACAGCCTCTTGCGGTGTGAGCACTGTGAAAAAACCTGGATACGATTTCAGCATCGCCGGGTCGGCGATTCGCGGATAGCTTTGGGTTGTGCCACTCCAGCTGGCGTACGTGTTGATGTGATAGGCGACATGCGGCGCCATCTCATTCCAGGTTTTGCCGGGATCATCGGACACGGCGAAAAACATCGCGCCGCCCGCGGCTGACGCCACGCGTGGTCGCGAGGCGTCCTTGGCCGCCGCGCGGAGTTCGCGGACATAAGCGCCGTAGGCCTGCTCCAGGTCGCCAGCCGGGACCATCCCGTCGCCATAGCGCGCCGCCCGCCGGTAAGCGCTCGGTGTGTAACCGCCGACCCAGATTGGCGGATTTGGCCTCTGCAACGGCAGCGGGCTCAGCCGCGCCTTTTCGATTTGAAAGTGCCTGCCCTTGAAAGTTACGGTTTCGCCCTGCCACAACCGGCGAATGATTTGTAGGGCTTCATCGGCGCGGACGCCGCGGCCTTTAATGGGTATCCCATATCCGGCGAATTCTTCGGCCCGGTAGCCCAGCCCTACTCCCAACTCGAACCGGCCCCCCGAGACGATATCGACCATGGCGCCGTCCTCGGCCAGGCGCACCGGATGATAGAGCGGCAGCAACGCCACGAACTGGCCGATCCGGATCGAAGTGGTCCGTGCCGCGATCGCGCTGGCGAGTACGATCGGCGAGGGCGGGTAGCCGTCCTCGGTGAAATGATGTTCGCTGAGCAGGACGTCGTCCCATCCGATGGTTTCAGCCCATGCGATCAGGTCGATTAGTTCGCGCCACAACCGATCCCATGGCTGTTCCCATTGGCTGGGATTGCGAAAATCGACCCACATGCCGAAACGGATTTTGTGTGCGTTGTTCATCGCTATAGCCTGATTGCATTGAAGGATTTGTGTTAACAAGCCGCCGGCACCGGGGCCGGCGCTACGAATACTCGCGCTTTGACTTTGATACGGGGGTAATATTAGTTCGAAGCAATCATTCGGTCGCCGGTTAACCTCCGGCCCGCCAGGGGAACACTATGGACATCCGGGCTGCGACGATTGAGGCTCGCGATTTTGTCGAAGCCAACGAACTGTTTCAGGCCCGCGGATGGACCGACGGGCTACCAATCGTTCCGCCTGGCGAAGAGCTGGTGGAGAAGATGCTGTCCGGTATCCAGCGCGATCCGAACGAGATAGTGGCCGCGATCGCGCCGCGCAACTCGGAGGCCACCGTCGCCGACATCGCGATCAATGCCGTGATGGCGGGCTGTCTGCCCGAGTATCTGCCGATTGTGGTCGCCGCGGTGGAGGCGGTTGCCGATCCCGCTTTCAACCTGCTTGCGATTCAAACCACCACGCATTGCTGCGCTCCTTTGATCGTGATCAACGGACCCGTCCGCGAATGCCTGGGGCTCAATTCCGGCACCAACTGCTTCGGCCAGGGGAGCCGCGCCAACGCCACCATCGGCCGCGCCCTGCGCCTGATCCTGATCAATATCGGCGGCGGCATCCCGGGCCTGACTGATAAGGCCACCGGAGGCCATCCCGGCAAGTTTACCTATTGCGTGGCTGAAAACGAGGAGGCCAGCCCGTGGGAGCCGATGCATGTGGCGATGGGCTTCAGCGCGCAGCAAAGCACTGTGACCATATTCGCTGCCGAAGGGCCGAACAACGTCAGCGAGCATCAATCCAACGATCCGGAAGTGATCCTTACCTGGTGCGCCGACGCGCTCTCCAAGCTGGGCAGTAACAATTTGTTTGCCGGTGGCCAGGTGTTTGTCGCGCTGAGCGCCGAGCATGCCCGGGTGGTTGGCAACGCCGGATGGAGCCGAACGCAGGCCCGCGACTATATCTTCAAGCGCGCCGGGCGTCCCCTGCGCGATTTGTTTTTTCATTCCGCGATCGCGCGCCAGACCGTGGACAGCTACCGGCCCTACCTGGCCGGCAAACCCGACGACACCTGGGTTTCGGTAGCCGAGCGGCCGGAGGACATTTTCCTGATAGTCGCGGGGGGCGAGGGACGCCATTCGGTGGTGATCTGCGGATGGGGCGGCCACATGGGAAATCAAGTGGTCACCCGCGTGCTGCCCGACTATGTTAACGTTTGTCATATCGGGACTTGAATCCTGAGGAGGCGCCGATGCGATTTTACGTACCGACGGCGGAGCGCGGTCAGGCCGCGATCAAACGGGCGCCGGCTCTGGGCGGCATAAAGGACAGCCAGGTATTGCTGTTGAGCAACGGTAAGGCGTGCGGTCACAAAGTGCTCAACTACTTCGGCAGTCTGCTCGCCGAACATGAGCCGTCCGCGGCCACCGAATTCTGGAACAAGCGGACCTTTACCATGCCCGCCGATTCCAAGAAGGTGGATCAGTACGCCCTGGAGGTCGATGCGGTTGTCACCGCAATCGGTGATTGAGGGTCGTGCACGTCGAACAGTGTGTTCGACACCGTTGAGTTCGAAAAACGCGGCGTTCCGAGCCTGCTGATCTGCTCCGACGCTTTCGAGGCCGAGGCGAAGGAATTGTCGCAAAGACTGGGGCTGCAAAATATCCGCTTGGCCGTCATCCGCCATCCGGTGGTCGTCCAGACCGATGAGGAACTGTGGGACAGCGCGAGGCAGGCGCTCGATGCGTTCCGGCGCTTCCTTATCGAATGAGTGGAGGGTCATTTGCTGAGGCAGTACGTAATCGATCCCCGCGAAGTGCCTTGGAAGTCAGGCCAGACGGAGGGGGTTACATTTCAATGCCAGGTATTCCTGAGCGGCGCGGACGGCGGTCCGGAGGCGATCCGCTTTCGCTTCGACCCCTGCCCCAGGGTTTACGCCCACATGCACCTGACCTCGCAGTTCCAGCTCCTGCTGGCCGGCACCATGGATTTCCCCAAGGCCACCATGAAGCTGCGCCCGCTGGCAATCCACTATGCCGATCACAACCTGCCGTACGGCCCCTTCTCTACCGGCGACGGTCACGACATGCTGGTGCTGCATCCCCGGCAGGGCGGCCTGGTTACGATGGCGGATCGCGCTGCCCGCAAGCAAATCTATCTGGCGGGACGCCAGTTGGTCGGAATGGACCGGGAACACGAATGGATGCAGGTGGTCGGACTTGAAGGTGCGCGCTGCAAATTCCTAATCCCGCCCGGCGCCGGACCGGCCGCAATCATCCTTGAATGTCCTCCCGACTGCGTCATTCCGGCTCCAATTCCCACCTTTGGTCGATACGAAGTGGTGCTCAGCGGCAGCGCCGTGCTGGATGGCAAGCATGTGGTATCGCCCGGGCTGCGCTACGTGGCAGGCGACGAGCCGCCGGAGCCGATCCGCAGCGGGCCCGAGGGGGCGACCATCATAACATTGTCGTTTGACGCGGACGCGGCGGAAGGCGGGCTCGGTGAAGATCAATTGTCGCGGAGCGCAGCCGCGGCGATCGAGCGGGCAATCTAAAGCCCGTAGGAGGAAATCCATGGCGGACCAATCTGACGCGCCGCAATGCGAAACTCCCTTTCGGGTGGTGATGTTCGCCGATTTCATCTGCCCCTACTGCTACATCGGGCAGGAGCGGATGGAGCAGCTGGCGCACGACTACGATGTGCAGCCGATCTGGCGCCCGCACTGGCTCCATCCGGAGACCCCACCCGAGGGCGCACCGTTTCCGCAAAACGTTGATCGCGAACGCGCCCGCGCGACCGCCGAATGGCTGAAAGAAATGGCGCCGGAGAAGGCGGCCCGGATGCGTTTTCCGGACAAGATGCAGTGCAGCTTCTTTGCGTTCGAGGCGGTCGAATTCGCGCAGGACCTTGGAAGTGCGCTGCCCTTTACCTCCGCCGTCTATGACGCGCTGTGGGTGGAAGGCAAAGACATCGCGCGCATCGCCACCCTGCAGGAAGCGGCCGCGAAGGTCGGCTTGAACGCGGAAGAGATGGGACGCGCACTGCGCGAGCGCCGCTACATGGAGCGGACCTTCAATGCCGTCGCGGCGTCGAGCAAGGCTGGTATCAGCAGTACGCCCACCTATGTCCTGGGGCGCACCGCCATCAAAGGATGGCATTACTACGAAGTGTTTCAGACCGTGATGGAAAAACAGGGCATGCTGCCCAAGGCCCAGGGCAGCATTGAAAGAGGATGATTCGATGGCGCGCAAACAGGCTTCAGGGAAGTACCAGGTGGTGTGGCCGCGGGGCAAGAAGCTGGTCGATAAGGCCGCGCCCGCCAGACGGCTTGAAAATCTCAACGGCAAGACCGTGGCCGAGTTGTGGGACTACGTCTTTCGCGGCGAAGAAATTTTTCCGCTGATCGAATCCGAACTGTCCTCGCGCTTTGAGGGTATCAAGTTTCTGAGCCCCGACCGCTTCGGCAATACGCACAGCACCGAGGAGCGCGAGGTGTTGGCCGCGCTGCCCGACCGCCTGCGCCAACTCGGAGTGGACGCAGTAATCTCCGGGATGGGATGTTGAGGGAGTTGTACGCCCGCCGTGATGCGGGCGGCAGCAGTGGCTGAAAGGGCGGGGATTCCCAGCGTATCGCTGGTCTGCGAAGGTTTCGCCGGGCAGGCGTCAACCACGGCCGAGGGCTTGGGCTTTTCCCACATGGCCGTCGCCGTGATGCCCGGTCATGTCAACATGCAGACCTACGAGGAGCTGAAGAACAACCTCCTCGAAGTGACGGTCGGTCAGGTCGTCAAGGGGCTGAGCGAGGAGCCGGGCGAGACCGAAGAACGCGGCGCGGAACCGGAGCCGCGGGAAGTCGTCTTCACTGGCAGCTTCGAGGACGTCAACGATTTCTTCTACGCGCACGAGTGGAGCGAGGGCCTTCCGATCGTGCCGCCGACGATCGAGAAGGTCGAAAAGTTTCTACGCTTCACCGATCGGGCTCCCGAAGAGATCCTCGGCGTGCTGCTGTGCGATCGGCGTGAGTCCACGATTTGGAACATCGCGGTCAACGGTGTGATGGCCGGATGCCGTCCCGAATACATGCCGGTGCTGATTGCGATTGTCGAAGCGATGGCAGATCCGGCCTACGGGTTGGAGCACAGTGGCAACACCCCGGGCCCCGAGACGTTGATTATCCTCAACGGCCCCATCATCAAGCTGCTTGGTTTCAACTATCTGCAGGGATCGCTGCGCGATGGCTTCCGCGCCAACACCAGTATCGGACGCTTTTTGCGCCTGTATCTGCGCAACGTCGCGGGCTTCCTGCTGCACAAAACCGACAAGGGAACATTCGGCGGCACCTGGCGCGTGGTGATGGCGGAGAACGAAGATGCGCTGGCCGAGATCGGATGGGAGCCGCTGTGCGCGGACATGGGCTTTAAGCCGGGCGACAATGTGACAACGATCGCGCGCTATACCGGCGGCGATACGATCGCGAATGCGTCGGGCACGTCGGCGGAGCGGATCATGCCCTATATCGCCGACGCGGTGCTGCGCGCCAATCTCGGGTGGCACCTCACGTTTACCTGCGGGATGGTGGTGGGCACGCTGCGCCCTCTGGTGGCGCTCTCCCCGCTGATCGCCGGGACGATCGCCAGGTCGGGATGGTCCAAGCGCGACGTGCGGCAGTATCTGTTCGATCACGCGCGCCTTCCGGCCCATGAATACGACAAGCAACTGTTCCAGTACCTGGCGGGCGCCGATCGTCCGACGCGGACTTTGGAAGAGCGGGTGGCGTTGGGCGAAATTCCCAAGTTGTTCTGCGAATCTCCGGACCCCAACCGGATGGTGCCGATTGTGGTTTCGCCCGACGATTTCATGGTCACTGTATGCGGCGACCCGTCGCGCGATAACGCATACGCCTTCTCGCACAACGGCTTTATTGGCTACCCCGTCGCGAAGCGGATCATGTTGCCAAAGAATTGGGACAAGCTGCTAAAGGAAAGCGGCTAGATTCCGTATTTCTGCGATAATTGGGCGCCGGCCTTAACGCCTTGCCGACAAGCTTCGGTACCACCGTGACACTACAGCATGTGCACCGGATCGACGTCGATCCACAGCGCTACGTTGGACGCGTCAGCCTGGTGCGCCAGCTCTTCACGCATTGCCGCCAGCGGGTCGCGCATCTGTGACCATGCCGGCGCCTTGACCATCAACTGCCATCGATAGCGTTGTGCGATCCGTTCGATCGGGGCCGGCGCGGGACCCAGCACACGCAGCGCGGCGGCGCCGGCATCGATCCGCCGCTTTATTGCCGCGGCTGCGGCGGTCGCAATCCGTTCCACCGCGGAGGAGTCTGCGCCCTCCAGCCGCACCATCGCCAGCCGCGCAAAAGGTGGATAGCCGAGCTCCCGGCGCAATTCCAGTTCGCGCCGCATGAAGCGGGCGTAATCCTGATGCTCCGCGGCGCGGATACTGTAATGATGCGGCGCGAAGGTCTGGATCACCACCCGCCCGGGCTCCTCGCCGCGCCCGGCACGTCCCGCCGCCTGGGTCAGGAGCTGAAAGGTTCGTTCGGCGGAGCGAAAATCGGGCAGGTTAAGGCTCAGGTCCGCCATCACCACACCGACCAGTGTTACGCCAGGAAAGTCAAAGCCCTTGGTGATCATCTGCGTGCCAACGAGGATGTCGATTTCGCCTCGCCCCAGCGCCGTCAGGATTGCATTGCGTGCGCCCTTGCGCCGGCTAGTGTCGCTATCCATCCTGTCGATTCGCGCCTGCGGCAGGAGCGCAGCCAGCGCCGCCTGCAAGCGTTCGGTGCCGAAACCCTGCCCCTGCAAGCCAAAGCCATGGCAGGCGGGACAGACCTCGGGTGCGGAGCGATAACCTCCGCAGTAATGGCAGCGCAGCGATCGGTCGCGCAGATGGAAGGTCATGCTGACGCTGCAGTCGGGACAGGCAAGCACCTCTCCACAGAGCTGGCAGTTGAGAAAGTTGTGATAGCCGCGCCGGTTGATGAAAACCAGGCTTTGGCCGCCGCGCGCCAACGTTGCCCTGAGCGCGTCGATTAAGGGCGCGGACAGCGGCACCGGAGCCGGCGCGCCCTCGCTACCTTGCTCCTTTGACGGCCGCGGCTCACGCCTCAGATCGACGATCTCGACCGCGGCCATCGGACGATCGTTGATCCGCCGCCTGAGCTGGAGCATCCGGTAGCGTCCCGAGCGGGCATTGGCGAAGGATTCCGCCGACGGTGTTGCCGACCCCAATACAGCCGGACATGAACTGTGACTGGCCAGCACTACCGCAAGGTCGCGCGCGTGGTAGCGGATTGTTTCCTCCTGTTTATAGGCAGGATCATGCTCCTCATCGACCACAATCAGCCCAAGGTCATGGATTGGTGCGAACAGCGTCGAGCGCGGACCAAGAAGGATGCGGGCCTGCCCCTTGAGCGACGCATTCCAGGCGGCCCATCGCTCGGAAATGTTCTGCGCGCTGTGCGCCACGGCCACCGCTGAACCGAAGCGGGCGCGAAAGGATTTGACCAGGTAGTCGGTCAAGGCAATTTCCGGCACCATCACCAGGGCCTGACGTCCCGCCTCCAGGCATTTAGCGGCAAGCTGCAAATAAACTTCGGTCTTGCCGCTGGCTGTCACGCCATGGAGCAGGAAAGTCTCGAAGCGCTTTTCCTCGACCGCCCGGACGATTGTGTTGAAAGCGGTCTGCTGCTCCGGGCTGAGCGCGATCGCACTGGTCGCTGGCGCGTCGCAAGACTCCGCCTCCACCTCGGCCAGTTCAACCAGCCCGCGATCCGCCAGCGCACGCACGATCGCCTTGGCTCCGGGAGCGTCGCGCTCCAGATCAACGAGCATGACCTGGCGCTCCAGCGCCTGCGCAACGCTCATCAAAACTTCTCGTTGGCGTTTGCCGCGCGGCGCCGTTTCGATCGCATCCGGTACCAGGCGCACTGCCAGCGCGACAGATTCGCGATGACGTCCGCGCACAGCCTCGCGCCGTTTGACCAGCCCGCCACCAATCAGATGCCGCAGCGCTCCCGCCGCCCCTTCGCCGCACAATCTTTCCAGCTGCCGGGCGGTCATCGGACGCCGTCTGAGTGCCGCCACCACGGCGCGTTCAGCTTGATTGAAAGCGGCCTCCTCAAGCAGGCTGGGCGCGGCGGCTAGGGCAAATTCATGCCGGCTGCGAACGCGAACCGCACCGGGCATTACGGCGCGGTACACGTCAGGCAGCGCGGCCAGGTAGTAAGACGCCATGAATTCGAGCAGCTTGATATGAGGCTCGTCGAGGAGCGGGCGCGGCTCCAGGATTTCGACCAGAGGCTTGAGGATGGGGAGATCGGTTGCGGCGCAGCGATCGCGCACGCGTACCACGATCGCAGTCAGCTTGCGCGAGCGCAGCGGCACAAGTACGCGATGACCAGCAACCAGATGGTCCGCCATCGCCGGCGGTACCGCGTAACTGAGCTGCGCGACTTCCTTCGGCGTCCCGAGTACGATCACCTCGGCCACCCTCAGGTTTGCGGCCGGCTCATGGTTGGCAGGCGCAGACATGCCAAACATCATACGGAAGCGCGCGCGGGTTGCGGGAGAGGCCGCCCGATGATCGCGCAATTTATATCCACTTCGTGCCAGCACCGCGTAGGGCAGACTTCCAAGGCTCGATGCAGTCTGATTGAATCTTCTTTACCCGCATCTGCGTCAGGAGCGGGGCCGTTGATCTTATGATGCGCTTTCTTACCGCCGGCGAGTCCCATGGTCCTCAACTTACGACCGTGCTGGAGGGGATGCCGGCCGGCTTCGATATCGACCCCGCCAAAATCAATCGCGACCTGGCCCGCCGTCAAAAGGGCTACGGACGGGGCGGGCGGATGGCTATCGAGCGCGACGAAGTGCGGATTCTGTCCGGGGTCCGGTTCGGCCAGAGTATGGGAAGCCCGATCACGATGGTGGTCGAAAACCTGGACTACAAGAACTGGCTCAAGCGCATGTCGGTCGACCCTGCCGACCGTTCCGAAGCACGCCCCGTTACGCGGCCGCGTCCCGGCCATGCCGACCTGGCCGGCGTGCTGAAATACAACCTTGACGACATTCGCAACGTCCTGGAACGGGCTTCGGCGCGCGAGACCACCGCGCGAGTGGCGGTGGGCGCCCTTGCGCGCCAAATCCTAGAGCCGTTTGAGATCGACGTCCTCGGCTACGTGGCAAGTATAGGTTCGATCCAGGCCGCTACACCGAAGTCCATTGAGCTCAGCGACCTGCGGCGCATTACCGAAGAGTCGCAAGTCAGGGTGGCCGACAGCGACGCCGAGCGCGCGATTATCGCGGAAATCGACGCCTGCAAGAAAACCGGCGATACCCTGGGCGGGGTCGTCGAGGTAACCGCCAGCGGTCTTCCGGTTGGGGTGGGCAGCTACGTGCAGTGGGATCGCAAGCTTGACGCGCGCCTGGCATTCGCGCTGATGAGCCTGCAGGCGGTCAAGGGCGTTGAGTTCGGGATGGGCTTCGAGGCGGCCGCGGTGCGCGGCTCGCAACTGCATGACGAAATCGGCTACGACGCGTCGGCCCGGCATTTCACCCGGCTGTCCAACAACTCGGGCGGCACCGAAGGCGGAATGAGCACGGGCGAGCCGATCCGCGTCCGCATCGCGTTTAAACCGCTGTCCACCCTGATGCAGCCGCTGCATTCGGTGGACATCAAAACCAAGGCGCAGGCGCTGGGTACGATCGAGCGCTCCGACGTATGCGCAATTCCGGCCGCCGCGGTGATCGCGGAGGCGGTGGTCGCCTACGAGTTGGCCAACGCCTTCCTGGAAAAGTTCGGCGGCGATTCACTCACAGAGATCAAGCGCAATTACCAGGGATACCTTGAGCAGGTGCGCGCGTATTGAACGACCCGATCAAGTCGAAGGTGGTGCTGACCGGCTTTATGGCCAGCGGCAAAAGCGCTGTGGGACGGGCGCTGGCCGCGCGGCTGGGACGCCGCTTCATCGACAGCGATCATGAAATTGTGGCGCGCGCCGGCAAGCCAATCACGCAGATCTTTGCCGAGGATGGCGAGGCGGCCTTCCGACGCCTCGAACGCGAAGTGATCGCCAACCTCGCCGCCGCGCCCGAACCCGCCGTAATCGCGACCGGCGGCGGCGCGCTGGTTGACGACGTCAACTACCAGACGCTCTCGCGCGCCGGTACCGTGGTATGCCTCGTCGCACGGCCCGAAGTCATCGCGCGGCGCGTGTTAGCCTCGAATGTGACTCGCCCCAAGCTTGCCGAGGGCAATTTGCCGCTGGAGGAGCGGATCGTCAAGTTGATGGAGGAACGTAAAGCCGCATACGCGCGCGCCGCGATCACTATCGACACCTCGGACATGGCGGTCAGCGCGGTGACCGACCAGGTGCTCCGCGCGCTCGAAGCCAAGGAGTAAAGTAAGAGCGCGATGGTTTCCTTCCGTGTCGAACTCGGGCCGGCCTCGCATACGGTGGCTATCGGCGACGGCCTGTTGGACCGGCTGGGCGAGTTGGCCGCCGCCGCCGGATTACGCGGCCGATGCGCGGTTATCACCGATACCAACGTGGCGCGGCTGCTGGCCGGACGCGCTGAACATGCGCTGCGCGCTGCCGGCCTGGATCCGGTCATGGTAGAGGTCGAACCGGGAGAACCCAGCAAATCTTTGTCTGCGCTGGAGCGAGTGTATGACCGGCTGATCGAATACGGACTTGACCGCGGCGCATCGATCTTTGCATTGGGCGGCGGAGTCGTGGGAGATCTGGCCGGCTTTGCCGCAGCAACTTTCCTGCGCGGCGTCGCGCTGGTGCAGATTCCCACCACGCTGCTGGCACAGGTTGACTCTGCTCTGGGCGGAAAGACCGCGGTCAACCATCGGCTGGGCAAAAACCTGATTGGAGCCATCTATCAGCCGCGCCTGATCGTGGCTGACGTCGGGCTGCTGCGGACCTTGCCCGAGCGCGAGTTCCGCGAAGGTATCGCCGAGGTGATCAAGTACGGCGCCATCATGGACGCCCCGTTTATCGGCGAGCTGGAGCGCGATCTGGAGCCGCTGCTGGCGCGCCGCCCGGACCTGCTCGAAGCGATCGTCGATCGCTGTCTGCGCCACAAGGCCTACGTGGTGGAGCATGACGAACGCGAAGCGGAGTTACGAACAATTTTGAACTTCGGCCACACGGTGGGCCATGCCCTTGAGAATTCCGCCGGCTACGGACGTTACCTGCACGGCGAAGCGATCGCGATTGGGATGATCGCCGCGGCGCGTCTGTCATGCGCCTTGGCGGGTCTGAAACAGGAGGAAGAGCAGCGTCTGCGCGCCCTTATCGCGGCTTACGGACTGCCCACCGAGATGCCAACCGGGTGGTGCAACGACGAATTCCAACAGGCGCTCGGCCGGGACAAGAAGCGCGCCGGCGATGCGATCCGCTTCGTGCTGCTGAGCGCCCTCGGCAAGACCACGAACCAAATGCTCACGCAGAGCGAGGTATTGCCGCTCTTAGCCAGCCGCTGAGGACTATTCTCAAGAGGGAACGCGGCGCTGACCGCTTACCAGGAGCGTCAGTTGCCGTCGTTCGGACCGGCCTCCTGCAGCTCCATACCTTCACCTTGCAGCTCCCGCCAGTGGTCGATCGCCTCCAGGCTGAATCGCCAATCGCTACCCAGCTTGATGCCGGGTAATTCCCCTCGTTTGAGCAAGCGATAGATGGTTGATGGGTGTACCCGAAGGTAGAGCGAGAGTTCCTTGACTGTCACCAGTCTGGTCGCGACCATTGTTAAGCCGACCTCCTTCCCCCTCCTATCACACATCATCTGCGCGGCTAATAGGCAATTTATAAGCTGATTTAGCTGACAATGCAAATCGAATGGGGCAGTGGAATGCAGTAGGAAGGCCTAGCAGCCCGTTGAGAAAGAATTTATGTGCGAGATCGTCGCTGCGATCGGGAAAAAACTGAGGCAAAGACTCGCTTTTTCAGAAATCTGACCGCAAAGCGGGCGCAAGGCTGTGGAAGTCTTTTAAAGTTCGAACCTGAACACGCGGCGGACAGCCGGCGTCAGGCGTGACTGGAGGGTTCGTGCGAAACCACGGATGCAATCAGGATTAACACCACGCCAACGCTGATTGCGGAATCCGCGACGTTATAAACCGGCCAGTTGTGGTCGTAGTAATGCATGAGGATGAAATCGACCACCGGTCCGCGCCACAGCCGATCGATGAGGTTTCCGATCGCACCCGCCAGGATCAAGGCGAGAGCGACCGATGTCAGGCTAAGGTGCGGGTCTCTCACCAGCAGCACGAGCAGCACCATGATCGCACCTGCCGCCAGCACCAGCAGGAACGAACTTCGGAACCAGGCCGGCATCGCCGCAAACATGCTGAAGGCGGCGCCGGGATTGAGCGTGTAGGTGATATCGAGCCAGTTGGGTATCAGGACAATGTCCTGGTGCAACGCGAGATGGCTGGAGATATAGAACTTGCTGAGTTGATCGATGACCAGTACCGGCAGGGTAATACCGAGCAAGAGCCGCAGGAATCGCGTCACTCCGGGTCCAGCGCTTGCGGGTTGCGCCATGTCCGGTGTCGATGCCGCCGCCATCGCTCAGACCGCCACGGCCACTGCCGCTGCACAGCGCGCATCCAACTCGGTGCTTTCGTGATGGTACATCCAGCAGCGCGGGCATTTTTTGCCCTCGCTGCGCCGCCCCAGCAGCACCAGCGGAGGCTGATGGCTCACACGGCCGAAAGCACCGTTTTGCGAGAAGGATTCGCCGTCTCCCGCCAGCTTGCGCAGCTCGCTTACCCGCGCCTGGGGCAGCACCTCGACGCCTGATACCAGGAACAAATCACGCAACTGCCGGGCGTAACGTTCAAGCGTGGCGGGCAGCCCGTCGGCTGCCCCCGGCTCAGCTCCAATAGACAATTCCGCTTCGAGCGGCGCGCCGATTGCGCCCGCCTGCCGCATCGTTTCGAGCAGCTTGAGCCCGGCGGCGCGAATCGCGAGCAGTTGCTTCCAGCGCTCTTCGAGTTCGGAATCGACCCACTCCGGTTGAGGCGCTTGAAGCTCCAGCAGATGAACGCTTTGCGCGCGCGGCCCCGACAGGTGGGAGTAGATCTCATCGGCGGTGTACGGCAGCAATGGCGCCAGGATGCGCACCAGCGCGTCCAGAATGTGATAAAGCGCGGTCTGCGATGAGCGCCGCTCCGGCGCGGCGGCGGCCGAGCAGTAGAGCCGGTCGCGCGCCACCTCGACGTACAGCGAACTCAGGTCGACCACCGCGAAGTTGACCAGGGCGTTGTACACGGCCTGAAAATCGTAGTGATCGTAAGCCGCGCGCGTGCTTTGCTTGAGCCGCTCCAGCCGCAACAGCGCGAAGCGGTCAAACTCCAACATCCGCGAAGCTTCCACCAGGTCGCGCTCGGGATCGAAGTCGTAAAGGTTGCCCAGCATGTAGCGGCAGGTGTTGCGCAGCTTGCGGTATGACTCGGAAACCGAGGTGAACAGGTCCTCGCCCACGCGCATGTCGGCCGCATAATCGACCGACGCGAACACCAGGCGCATCACGTCGGCACCGACGCGCGACACTACATCCGTCGCGTTCTCTACGTTGCCCAGCGACTTGGACATCTTGCGGCCCAGTTCATCCAGCGTCAGTCCGTTCGTGATCACGGTGCGATACGGCGCCGCGTCGCGGGTAGCCGTCGCCGTGATCAGCGACACCTGGAACCATCCGCGATGCTGATCGACGCCCTCGATGTACAAGTCGGCCGGCCAGCCCAGTTGCGGGCGGCGCGCCAGCACCGCCGCGTGTGAGCAGCCAGAGTCGAACCACACGTCGAGGATATCCTCGGTCTTCTCAAAGCTGTCAGCTCCGCACTTGGCGCACACCTGGCCGGACGGCATGAAATCGCCCAGCGGACGGGCATACCATGCGTCCGAACCTTCGGCGGCAAACACCTCCTCGACGCGCCTCAGGAGAACGGGGCTGAGTGAAACGTCGGAGCATTTGGTGCAGCGCACGGCGGGAATCGGCACGCCCCAGACGCGCTGGCGCGACAGGCACCAGTCGGGGCGACTCTCCATCATGTTCTTGATGCGGTCGCGCGACCATTTGGGGATCCATTGCACCCGCTCAATCTCGGCCAGGGCGCGCTGGCGCAACCCCCGATGGCCAACATTGAGGAACCATTGCTCGGTGGCCCGGAAGATAAGCGGATTCTTGCATCGCCAGCAATGCGGATACTGATGAGCCAGGTCGGCGCCGTGGAGCAGCGCCCCCGAACTGCGCAGGTCCTCGACGATTACCGGATTGGCGTCGAAGACTCCCATTCCGGCGTATTTGCCGCCCGCGTCGGTGAAGCGGCCGCCGGCATCCACCGGGGTGAAGGCTTCGAGCCCGTAATTGGAGCCGACCACAAAGTCCTCGTAGCCGTGGCCCGGTGCGGTGTGGACCAAACCGGTGCCCGCTTCCAGCGTGACGTGGTCGGCGAACATCAGCTTGACGTCGCGTGCGACGAATGGATGGCGGAAGATGTCCTTGCCGTCCAGCGCCCGCAGCGCGTCGGACTTGAGAACGACGCGGCGGGTCACGTTAAGTCCGCATTCTTTTTCCACCGCCTCGGCCAAGCGCGCGGCGACGATGTAGAAGTTGCCGGCGGATTCCAGCGCCAGGTAGTTGAATCCGCCGTTGAGGGAGATGCCGAGGTTGGCCGGCAGCGTCCATGGCGTCGTGGTCCAGATTACCGCGAACAGCTTGCCCCTGGCGTGCGCGTCGGCCAGCAACTGGCCCTGCGCGGGGTCGGCGGCCAGCGCCGCCGCGTCGGTCACCTTCGCGTTCAGCGCGAAGGCGACATAAATGGAAGGCGAAGTGTGATCGTGATATTCGACCTCGGCTTCAGCCAGCGCGGTCCGGCAGTCGAAGCACCAATGCACCGGGCGCAGGCCGCGATAAACGTAGCCGTTTTCCACCAGGTCGCGCAGCACCGCGATTTCCGCCGCGTCGTATTCCGGGCTGAAAGTCAGGTACGGATTGGGCCAGTCTGCGATCACGCCCAGGCGCCGGAAACCATCGCGCTGGATGTTGACGTATTTCTCGGCGTGCTCGCGGCATAGCTTGCGCAGCTGGAGCTTGGACATGCTGCGGGCCTTGGCCCCCAGCTTGCGCGAGACCTGCAGCTCAATCGGCATACCGTGACAGTCCCATCCGGGAACAAAAGGCGTCCGATGACCCATCATCGCGCGCGAGCGCACTATGAAGTCCTTCAGAATCTTGTTGAGCGCCGTGCCGACATGGACCTCGCCGTTGGCATACGGCGGTCCGTCATGAAGTACAAAAGAAGGCGCGTCTTTTCGCGCCTCCAGCAAGCGCTCGTAAAGGCCGATATCGTCCCAACGCTTAAGAATCTCCACCTCGCGTTTGGCAAGGTTGGCCTTCATCGGAAAGTTGGTCTGAGGCAGATGCAGGGTCGATTTGTAATCAGTCTTCGACACGTGTCGCTCTACGCCCGGCGCCGTGCGCCGGCTGCCAGGTAGTGGAATGGAGCAAAACTATAGCCAAGTCTAACCTAGAGTCTACCATTGGCGCGAGTAGCGTAACCTCGCACTGGACAACGCCGCACTACTCATCACAACGTGCCCGCGTTTTTCTTTTTCCTACCGCTGGCAGGAAGGAGTGCGCCAGCAATGGGCGTAACAAAGTTTTCGGTGCCGTTACTCGAAAAGCCCAGGCGGCTTCGTGGAAAGCTGATCCAGGTCTGTAGCGTGTGACCTCTCCTTCACCCGGTCCTGCGATTAAGGAGAGAGACAAAGGGGAAGCCTGTGCGGGAAGGGGTTTCGTGCACACGCTTCGAAATTATTCCCGGTTTGAGGCCAACAGCGACGGCACTTGTACCGGTTCATTTTTGCGATCCGCGGCCGCAGACTAGAAGCCGCTGAACACTCCCCTCGGGACGACTCGAATCAGGTTGGTGCGTACGCGAACAGGAGCCGCTGATTCAGCCACCGTTACCGCGTGTTCCTTTTCGGCTTCGGTGCTCACCTGGCCGCTCAGATAAGCGTCCTTGCCGATCACCTTGACCGACACCTGGCTCAAACCGGCGCCTTGGAGCTGTGCGGCGATTGAGGCCTCTTGCCTGGCCCAGCTTGCGGTCTCGGTTTGCATGCTATCGATAACATCGCTCACGCCGTCAACACTTCTCACCGTCGCCATTGCCAGCCGGCGAATCTTGTCGTCGAACACGGTGCCGTAAAGCGTCACGACTCCACCGCCGTTGGTGTAAGCCTTCACACGTCCCAGCCGGCGGTCGTTGCGCAAGCGGTCCTGAACCCGTTCCAGCAAACCGACGCGGGGCGGCGGCGGCGCGGGAGCGTACTCTCTGCGGTGGCGCCGCGGTCTGCGTTCTGGCGCAACCGGCGCCGGCGGAGCTTCGGGGGGAGCCACAGCCTCAGGCGGCGCCATCGGCGGGCTAATCGGTTCTCGGGCCGCCACCTCCGCAGTCGCCGCCGCGGCGGGGCTGGCCGATTCGGCGGGCGGCGGCGCGCTGGCATATTCGGGAGACTCGCCCGGACTGAGATGGGCGATCTTGTCGGCCAGTGCCGATTCGATCGCGGCTTTGTCCGCCGCGTTGCGGGCCATCACCACCGGGTAGCTGACTTCGACCGAGCTGCCACTGAAGGGTGTGAAGTGCCATCCCGTCATGCTGCTGATCAGTTCACCGTCAACCGCGGGGTTGGGCGAGGTCGAGGTCTTGACCGAACCGCCAACCACGGTGCCGCTGGGATTGACGGTGAGCGTCGCAAGGACCCCGTCCGAAAAACTGCTGTCGCTCCCCAGCGCTTTCTTGTAGATATCCAGCACCGGGCCGGAATTGTCGTTGAATACCTTGGTTGCGGCGTCAACGTTGCGCGCCGGATCGGAAGCAGATTCTCCTGTCACCTGGACAGGGGTGTTGTCAGCCAACTGTGCCATAGGTCCGACTATCGCCGGGGAGGCGGCCGGCGCCGCAGCCGAGGGACCCGGTTGAGGCGCAACACCGGTGCGGCTTAGATGAAGGGCGAACCACGCGCCGGCGGCCAGCGCTATAACCGCGGCGACCAGGTAACCGGTCAGCGCGAAGACCCGCCGCGACGCCGACGGCTCTTGCGCACCACGTTCATCGTCAAAACTCCCGAGCGGAGACTGTTGGGGCGTAGGTGAAACCACGGTTTGCTTGGGAATCGTGAAGGACGGCTGATAGGCGGGCGGCGCTTCAGCGCCCAGCCGCGCGCCGCAAAACGAGCACAGCTCTTCTCCGGGCAGCGCCTTCCCGCCGCATACCGGGCATTCGATAGTGGGCTCATTGCCGGTAGGAGGAGGCATCTGGACCGTGGTGCCGCGTCCACCGGATTCGGCGGGCACCAGTTGTGCTCCGTCAGAGGAGCAAAACCGCTCCGAGTCGGGATATGTGTTGGAGCATTCAGGGCAGCGCTTCATCGGCCTTCTCCCGGTTGCCATGGACTCTGACTAAGAATATTAGCGCCTGGCCAAGGTCGAAAGCATCCGCGTGGAAACCTGCCGGCCGCCGCAAAAAGCGGCTTGGACACTCAAAAATCTCCAATTGGCGCCCAAAACGAAGGCGAGTTCCGGTTAGCCTGATGCCTCAACCGAAACTCGCCTCGCGTAAAGCCGATCCTTACGACGGATCGGCTGGCGTTTCCGTTTACGCCGGGACTTTTATTCCAGCCGGGACTTTTATTCCAGCCGGAACCCCAGCTCGATATGAACCTGGAAGACCGGCTCCGAGTTTTTGTTCACCGCTCCGCGAATTCCCTTGACTTTGAACCAGTCGATATTGCGCAGCGTCTGGGAGGCCTTTTTCAGAGCGTTGCGCACGGCCTGCGCCACGCTGTCGTCGGAAACTCCAACTATTTCGACCACATCGTAGGTTTTGTCGGGCATGGTTTTACTCCTGCGGGTAATGAGGGGTTCGGTTCAGACCGGCTGTCCTTCGAGCCGGAAGCCCAATTTGATGCTGACCTGAAAGACCGGCTCGGAGTTGTTCTTGACCAGACCGCGGATTTCGGTGACTTCAAACCAGTCGATATTGCGCAGGGTCTGGGAAGCTTTTTTCAGCGCGTTGCGCACCGCGGCCTGCACGCTGTCTTCGGAAACTCCAACCACGTCGATTATTTTGTAGGTATTGTTCGGCATCTTTGGTCTCCTCGAAAATGCGTTGGCATCATTCTCAAGTACTACCGGAGCGAAGCCGACCGCAAGCAGTTACACGATTGGGGTTGCGCTAAGGCTTGGGAAACGACGCGGCCAGAGCGGCGGGATCTTCGATGGTTCGCATATCCAGCGTGAAAGCATCGCCGGTGATTCTGCCGATGATCGCCGGATCAGCGCGCCGGAACATCGCGGCGATCGTTTCCGCCGAATGCTCCGGATGGATAATCGTCAGCACACGGGTTTCGATCTCGCCGCCGGGCATCGCACCCGATCCAATCTCCGACGCGGAGGCGGCGACCGCAATCGAAAAACCCTGGCCCAGGCGCTGCGCGAGGATTTCGCGGGCGCGATTGGCCACGATTTCCAGCTCCTGTGGCGAACGCATCAGCAGACGCAGCACGGGAAGGGCCGTACCCAAATCCGCCGCGCGCAAATAGATGCGCAGCGTCGCCGACAGCGCGGCTAGCGTCAGCTTGTCGCAGCGCAACGCGCGCTTGAGCGGATTTCTCCTGATCCGTTCGATCAATTCGCGCCGGCCCACGATTACGCCCGCCTGTGGACCACCCAGCAGCTTATCGCCCGAAAACGTCACCACGCCGGCGCCCGCCTCGATTCGATCCTTGACCACCGGTTCCTGATGCAAACCGAAGCGACGCAGGTCAACCAGCGCTCCCGATCCAAGATCTTCCATCACCTGCAAACCGTGCTCGGCACCCAGCCGGCAAAGGTCGCCGATCGGCACGGCGGCGGTGAACCCGATCACCCGGTAGTTGGACGGATGCACTTTGAGCAGGAGCGCGGTTTGCGGTCCGATCGCACCGGCATAATCCTGCAGATGGGTGCGGTTGGTGGTGCCGACTTCACACAGTATCGCCCCGCTCTTGCGCATCACGTCCGGAATCCGGAAGGAGCCGCCAATCTCGATCAGCTCGCCGCGCGAGACAATTACCTCGCGCCCTTCCGCCAGCGTGTTGAGCGCCAGCAAAACGGCCGCCGCGTTGTTGTTGACGACGGTGGCGGCCTGCGCGCCGGTCAGCGCACAAAGGTCGTCTTCCACCATCCGATCGCGATCGCCGCGCCCGCCTTTTTCCAGGTCGTATTCGAGCGTGATCGGCGAGCGCGCGGCGAGCGCGATCGCATCCACCGCATCTTCGGCGAGCATCGCGCGTCCCAGGTTGGTGTGAATCACCACACCGGTGGCATTGATTACCGGCTTCCATCCCGGGCCGTCCGCCGCGATTCGCTCTTCGGCGCGACGCACCACTTCGTGCACGATAGCCGCGCGGCTGCTCGCGGGCTCCTCGCGGCCGGCGGCTATCGCATCGCGCAACCCGTCCTGGACGGCGCGAATGACCGAAGTCAGGTAGTTGCGGCCAAAGCGGTTTTGCGACTGCGCCGGCAACGCGCGCAGGCATTCGTCAACCGAAGGCATCAGGCGCAACGCTTTGGCAACGTCAGCGGTCTGCGGCATCGGTTTGTCAGCCTCGGCTCAGATCTTCAGCCCGACGCGATCAATCCTGCTCTTCGACTTCGAATCCCATGCGCTCGATCATTTCGCGGGTGGCGGAAGCGGCCAGGCCGGGAGTGGTGAGGTAGCCGTCCACGAAGATCGAATTTACCGCGTAGAGCGCATAACCCTGCAAGTCGCCAAGGTTGAGTTCACGTCCGCCGGCGGCGCGAACCTCGGCTTTGGGATTCAGCAGCCGGAACAGGCAGATCGCTTTGAGGCATTTTTGCGGCGTCAGGTCGCGACGCTCCTCAAGCGGCGTGCCTTTGATCGGGTTGAGGAAGTTCACCGGCACCGAGTCAATCTTCAGCTGGCGCGTCGCGTAGCCAAGGTCAAGCAGGTCGTCGTCGCTCTCACCCATCCCGATAATTCCGCCCGAGCACGTGGACAGGCCCGCGGTGCGGACGTTTTCGATCGTTCGCACCCGATCGTCCCAGGTGTGAGTGGTGCAGATTTGCGGATAAAAGCGGCGGCTGGTGTTGAGGTTGTGATTGACCCATCCTACGCCGGCGGTTTTGAGGGTGTCGGCCTGATCGCGCTCCATTAGTCCCAGCGAGAGGCAGATCTCTAGCTTGGGAAACTGCGCCCGGATTCGTTCGCACGCTTCTCCAAAGTGCTCGACGTCGCGGGCGTCGGGTCCGCGGCCGCTGGTCACCATGCAGTAGCGGCGCGCGCCGGTCTGCGCGGCGCGATCGGCGCCTTCCACCAATTGCGAGATGCTCTGCAGTTTGTAAACCGGGATGTCGGCCTTGGAAACGCGCGATTGCGAGCAGTAGCCGCAGTCCTCCGGGCATATTCCGCTGCGCGCGTTGCGCAGCATGCACAGCTTGACCTGACGGCCAAAACCGGCCTCGCGCACTCTGAGCGTCGCCGCGAGCAGGTCGCCTATCCGTTCATCGGGACAGTTGAGGATTGCGCGCGCGGTTTCCCGATCCAGTTTGACGCCGGCGCAAACCTGTTCGACGATCCGATCCAAATCCAGGTCTTCGAAGTTGACCATCAATGCACCCGTTACGCCTCTCGCGCCCGGTATGATACCGCGCCGCCGGCTAGTGGGCTACCCGAGCCGCGGCCATGATCTTCAGCCTGGAAATGAGGAAGGCGGCGGACATGAGCGCGATACTGCCCGCCATCACCACCGCCAGCTCGGGGCTGAGATGCTGGCCGATGAAGCCCACCTCCAGGCTGCCGAGCGGCGCCAGGCCCATCAGTGACATCGTGTAGAGACTCATCACGCGGCCGCGCAATTCGTCGCTGACGAACAACTGCACCAGGGTGTTGGTTGAAGCCACGTAATTGATCATTCCCGCGCCGACCATCATCTGCGCCGCGACCGACAGCGCCATCCATCGCGACAGGCCGAAAATTACGATCGCGGAGCCCAGCAGACATGCGCCGGCGGCCAGATGCTGGCGGATTTGCGCCGGCTCGTGCGAGCGCCAGCTCAGCACCACCGCGCCGCACAACGCCCCGATTCCCTGCGCCGCCATCAGGAAGCCATAAGTGCGCGCCTGACCGTGAAGGACGTTCCGGGCAAACACCGGCACCAGGACCGAGTACTGCATCCCGAGGCCCATGATCAGGGCAACCGCGATCAGCAGGTTAAGCGTCGCCGGATGATGGGCCGCATACGAGAAGCCTTCGCGCACCCGTTTGAGCATCGTTGAGCCGAAGCGTTGCATCTGGCGGGCAGGAAGGTCCATCTCCAGCAGACTCCAGATCACCGCCATGTAACTGATGCCGTTTAAGAAGAAGCACCCCGACTCGCTGATCACCATGAGCATCAGGCCGGCAATCGCCGGGCCGATCGCGCGGGCGCCGTTGAAGGTCATGGAATTTAGCGCGATTGCGTTGGGCAGGTCTTCGCGCCTGCCGCCCACCATTTCGACCAGGAAGGTCTGACGTCCGGGTAAGTCGAAGGCATTAACGAGCCCGTTGAATGACGCCAGTATTATAATGTGCTCCACCCGTACCACCCGAGCCCAGGTGAGAGCAGCCAACACGAAGGCCGAGCACATCAGGCAGGTTTGCGTGATGACGATCAGGCGGCGCCGATCGACGTGATCGACCACCACGCCGGCAAAGACCGTCACCAGCAGCAGCGGAACATAGCTCGAGAACGATACCAGTCCCAGCTTGAAGGGCGAATTGCTGAGCCTTAGGACAAGCCAACCCTGCGCCACGATTTGCATCCAGGTGCCGACCAGCGAGGTGAGTTGGCCGAAGAAGAAAAGTCGAAAGTTGCGATGGCGCAGGGCGCGAAACGCTCCCAATCTTGCGCCTTTCGGGCTGGCAGGTTGTTCGCGGACGCTTTCAGTGATGGCCGATTGTAGCGGCTCCGGTTCTTGCATCTGGCTGTAGTCAATTGTGGCAAAGCGCGGAGATGGAATCGAGTGACGCGCCGGACATCATCCTCGCGAACTGATATCAACCCGCGGTGCTCGGCGCGATTTCCCGCGCTCTTGCACCTGCTTATACCGGAAACAGCTCTCCAGATGGTCGTTCACAATTCCGACCGCTTGCATGAATGCGTAGCAGATAGTCGAGCCGACGAAATTGAAGCCGCGTTTGCGCAAATCCTTGCTCATCGCGTCCGAGAGAGGGGTTTGCGCCGGAATCTGCTTCATCGTTTGCCAGGCGTTGATTAGCGGCCGGCCCTCCACGATGCGCCAGATGTAGGCGTCGAAACTGCCAAATTCCTCGCGCAGCTTGAGCAGCGCTTTTGCGTTGCGCGCCGCGGATTCAATCTTGAGCCGGTTGCGAATCAGGCCCGAATCCTTGAGCAGAGAGTCGAGCTTGCGCCGATTCATCGCCGCCACCGCGGCGGGATCGAAATTGGCAAAAGCCGCGCGGTAGTTCTCACGCTTCTTGAGCACGGTTTCCCAACTCAGTCCCGCCTGGGCCCCTTCGAGGCAAAGAAACTCAAACAGGGTGCGGTCCTCGTGCACCGGCACACCCCATTCCTCGTCATGATAGCGGGTCATCAGCTCGCTTCCGGCCCATCCGCATCGTGTCAGCATCTCTAAAGCCCCTTGCGTTCCTGAGCCGCCCGTACTTTATGCAACTTCTTCACTCTGGTAAGCTGAAGACTAGCAGGGTGTAGAAAGATCGCCGCACCAGTCTGCACTTCGAATAATAAATCCGCCGATGGCGCTGCTTAAAATACGTACCTATCCGGACCCGGTTCTGAAAGAGCCGGCCAGGGAAGTCAGAGACCTTGACGGCCATATCAATGCCCTGGTCGAGAGCATGGTGCAGACCATGTACGCGGCTCCCGGTATTGGTCTGGCCGCGCCCCAGGTCGGCGAGTCGCGCCGCCTGGTGGTAATCGACATCGACCATCAGAACCCTGGCAAGCGCCTGCTCAAGCTGGTCAATCCGCAAATTATCGAGCGGGACGGTTCGGTCACCTGGGAAGAGGGCTGCCTTTCGGTGGTCGATTACAACGCCGACGTAAAACGCGCGGCCAAGGTGCTGGTGCGCGCCTATACGCCTGAACAGAGCGAAATCGAGGTCGAAGCCGACGGGCTGCTGGCCGTCGTACTGCAGCACGAGATCGACCATCTGGACGGCAAGCTGTTCATTGACCGCATCAGCCGCATCAAACGCGAACTCTACCGTCGCAAACTCCAGAAGGCGCTCAAGGAGGGCAAGACCGATGGGGAGCGGCCCTCCAGTCCCCGCCTCTAACCCGCTACTCTCAGTCATCTTCATGGGTACGCCTGCGCTGGCGGCCAATATCCTTAAGCGTCTGCTCGAGGCACAGGATACACCAGCCCGCGTCGTTGCAGCGGTAACGCGTCCGGACCAGCCGCGCGGCCGCGGACTCAAGCTGCATCCCTCCGAAGTGGCCGAGGTTGCGGCAGAGCACGGAGTACCGGTGCTCAAGCCATCGAAAATCCGCACCGCGGAATTTCTTGCGGAGGTGAAATCATACCTGCCCGATCTTCTGGTGGTGGCCGCGTACGGACGCATCCTGCCCTCCACGCTGCTCGAGGCCCCGGCGCTGATGCCGCTGAACATGCACGCCTCATTGCTCCCGCGCCATCGCGGAGCGGCGCCGATCCAGGGCGCGCTGCTCGCCGGTGACAAGGTCACGGGTGTCACGATCATGCGGATGGTCGAACAGATGGACGCGGGACCGATTCTGCTGCAGCGCGAGGCGCCCATCGCGCCGAATGAAACGCAGGCGACGTTGACGCAGAAACTGGCCGAGCTTGGAGCTCAGGCGATGCTCGACGCACTCGGCGCCCTGGCCAGGGGCGAGCTGCGTGAAACCGCGCAGGATGACTCCCAGGCAACCTACACCAGCATGGTCAAGAAGGATGAAGCGCGCATCGACTGGACTCGGTCCGCGGACCAGATCGAGCGGATGATGCGCGCCTACGATCCTTGGCCGGTGGCGTTTACTCGATGCAAGGGCGAGGAGTTGCGGATATACGGCGCCGCGCCGATGGAGGACTCAGGCGGCGCTCTGTCGCCGCCGGGGACGATCGTTGAATTGAAAGGAGCTCCGTTGGTGCAGTGCGGCAGCGGAAGGCTTCGGCTGCTCGAGGTACAGGCCGCCGGCCGCAAGCGAATGAGGGCCGACGACTTCGCGCGCGGCCGCCGGCTCGCCGTTGGCGATCGCCTGGAGTAATACGCGAGGGTGTAAAGGTCTTCGCCTTCAGCTACGCAACCATGTGCTCAAGGGTAAACAGGACGGCAAGCACAATCAAAATGATTCCGGCGGCTCGCTCGGCGCCCCTTTCGTAGCGCTCGCCCAGGCGGGCACCGAACTCCAATCCCACGAAGGTGAAAATTGTGGTGCTGATCGAGATCGTGATCAGCAGGGGCACCAGCGGGATCGAGACGCCGGGCAGGGCGAAACCGACGCCCAGTGAGTCCAGGCTGATCGAGAGCGAGGTTAGCAGCAGGCCGGCACCCCGAGTTGCGTCGAACTTCGCTTCCTCCTCGCCGCGAATCGAAGCGCGGATCATGAAAAAGCCAACCAGGGCGAGCAGCGCGAAGCCGACGTAGCTGGCGACTTCTCCAATCATTCGGCCCAGCCCGGTGCCGAGGCCAAATCCCACTACCTGCATGATGATCTCGGAGCTGGCAAACGCCACGCCCACGCGCAGGCTGGCGTCCCACGCCAGGCGCGCCACGCCAACTCCGACCGAAACCGCCAGCACATCGAGGCCGACGGCGATCGCGACGGTGATCACCTTGGCCAGCACCACCAGGTCGGTATGCAAACTCATGGAGCCGCTGACGAACTCAAGACAATGTCATCACATTTGACGCGACAGATATGATTCGCTTCCGGGCACGAGAGCTAAATAGCCAGTGCGGCCCTCAGCAAAGGGTCGTCAACGGTAAGTAGGTCAATGCCTTTGATCTTCTCTCTGGCCAGGACAAACGTACAGCCTCGCCTTCAGCTGCTTGACACCGACCGACTTCATCGGAGCCAAAGTAGTTACCGGTGGTTACCTCGTCAACCCTCCCTGCGACAGCACAACCGGGCGCGCAATGATCGAACTTTTGCAGCTTCGCCGAGTTCATCAATAGTATCGCGTTGTTGACCGAGGTCGCATCAAGTTGTACCTCTTTGTGCGACCCGGTGTTCGGGAAGTCCGGTGCAAATCCGGCGCTGCCCCGCAACTGTGAGGGGGAACGAAGGCCCAAAGTGCCACCGTTTAATCGGGAAGGCGGGCCGGAGGATGAACCCCAAGCCAGGAAACCGGCCGGGTGAACGAGCCGCTTGGTCTTCCGCGGGGAAGACGGCTTCGGACCCGGTTTTCGTCTTGACTACATCGAGGGTCTGAGCTTCATCTCGCGGGCCAGGCGGTCCCAGCCCCAAGGTCTACGAGGTGGAGATCGATGAGGCTCACTGCCGCAACCATTTTTCTGCTCGGCGCTCTTGCGCTCGCGCCCACGCGGGCGTATTCGCAAGCGCCTGCCAACAACAGCTCAACATCCGGCACTGGCTCCCCTGCCCCCGGACAAGATCCGGCGCGCCACGCCACGCACAAACCTGAGGCTGGCGTCGCAGCCTCCAAAGCGAAGCCGGTGAAGCTCGGCGAGGTGGTTGTAACCGCGACTCGTATAAAGCAGCCGCTCAGCCAAATCGGCACAAGTGTCAGCGTGATGCCGGGCGGCCAAATGCAGGACCAGAAGCTTGGTCTGATCGCGCCCGCGATGCAACAGCTTCCCGGCGTCGAGGTCAACCAGGCTGGTTCGCCGGGCACGCAGACCGACGTCACGATTCGCGGCAGCACCTCGGCGCAAACCCTGATCCTGGTTGATGGCGTTGACGTGAACACCGTCAGCACGGGGGCCTTCGATTTTTCGACTCTGACCACCGACAATATCGAACAAGTGGAAGTGGTGCGCGGATCGGGCGGCGCGCTCTATGGCTCGCAGGCAATTGGCGGCGTGGTTAACGTGATCAGCAAGCAGGGCCAGGGTGCTCCGCATTTCAGCCTGCTTTCGGAGGGAGGCAACCGGGGCACGGAGCGCCAGGTCTTCACCGCCAACGGCGCGCAAGGCAATTTCGCCTATTCCGGATCGATCTCATACCAATCGACGGAAGGGTTTCGCCCGGTCAACGACAGCTCGGACAATCTCTCCGGGGCGCTACGCCTGGACTACCGCTTGGGCAGCAATACGATAGTGCGAGGGTTTGCCCGCTACATCAGGTCCAACGTCGACCTGGTGAATTTCTCCAACTCCGTGGGCGAGCTGCTCGATCCCAACGCGCATCAGCGGGGCGAGTTCTTGCTCTTCAAAGGCGAAGTCGAGCACAACTTCACCGACCGCCTGTGGGCCAAATGGAGCGGGTTCTTCGTGCGCGACGAGATCCGTCTCAACAATTACCCCGAGTCAGCGAACCCGACTTTCGAAGTTGACGACATCCCCGACGAGAACCGCGCCACTAACACCGACGTGGTTTACACTTGGGACTGGGGCAGAACGCTGGCTGGTTTTGATTTTCATGACCAGTGGGCGCGAATCCGCAACGAGGAGGTCAACCCGTTCTTCAATGTCTCGAGCGATTTCCACCACGAGCGCCAGGAGTACGCTGGCTACATGCAGCAGGAGGAGACCCTACCCGGCGCAGTGGCGACAATCACCGGCGGCTTCCGCGTTGACGGCGACAGCGATTTCGGCGAAGAGGTCAGCCCGGCGTGGGCCGTTGTGATCCCGATTAAGCGGCTCGGCGCGGCGCTGCGGGGCAGCTACAGCGAGGGTTTCCGCGCGCCCAGCTTCGACGAACTGTTCTTCCCCGGCTTCGGCAACCCGAACCTGGGCCCGGAGATATCGAGCGAATACGATGCCGGGATCAGCAAGAATTTTGGCGAAGTTGCAACCGTGGGAGTGATTTATTTTACCCGGCGCATCCACAATCTAATCGTGCCCGTGCCGTGCACGGTCGGCCCCAACTGCCCGTTTGGATCGGAGGCGGGAAATGCGGGCCGGGTCGATACGCAGGGCGTGGAGTTTATTCCGGTGCTGTCGCCATGGCATGGAATCGGACTCAGCGGCAATTTCACCTATCTGGACGAGACTCATCGCTCAGAGCAATCCAGCAGTGTTCCGCTGCGCACGCCCAAGTATTCCGCGTCCGCAACGCTGCACTACGCGCGCAGCGAATTGTTGCGCGCAACGGACGCGCTCAGCGCCGATTTGATCTACGTATTCGTGGGCGATCGCGACGACGTATCGCCGAAGGGAACGATCCTGGACAACGCCGCGTACAACCGGTTCGATTTTACGGTCAACTATTCGCCCGGATTGCAGTGGAAGCTGCTCAGCCGGGAACAGGTTTACGTGCGCGTTCAGAATCTCTTCGATCGCCGATACCAGTCGAGCCTGGGATTCAAGTCACCGCCAATTAATTTCGTGGCGGGAATCACGATGGGCTTTTAGCGATGCCTGCCACGCGGCTTACAAACTCCGGCCGTCGAACGGCTTTACCTTCAGGCCCGCGATCTCGACTCCGTCCAGGCAGCGCACGTTGACCGCCGCTCCCTCCGCCGCCCTGACGAACGGTGCGCATCCGCAGTTGGGGCAGAAATGGTGCTTGAGCTTGTGGCTCTTGAACGTATATGTCGCCAGCGCGGACTCGGACGTGAGCACGCGCAGCTTGTCCGGGGCCACGAACCAGTGCAGGTAGCCGCGCTTGGCGCAAATTGAACAATTGCAATCCATCACCTCAGCCAGGTCGCCCTCAACTTCAAACGCGATACGTCCGCAATGGCATCCGCCCTTGTAAGTCATTTCAATTCCTCCAAATCGGGTTTGCCAAACCGCGATCAGCTCTTTAACGGACCAAACGGTTTCGCATCGGAGAGATTGTGAATCTCGACCTTATCGGCGAAACGGAACATCCGCTTGCCGAGCTTCGGAAAATCCGCGACGTCCATGTCCCGATGCTCTCCCCCCGCAAGATACAACAAATCCTCCGTAAAAGGATTGCGCAGGTGATGCGCCACCGAAGGGGTGGGAAAACCCATGAAATCGCCCGGCCCTACTTCGTACTCGGCGCCGTCAATTTCCGCGATACCTTTGCCCGCGATTATGTAGAGCCATTGCTCCTCCTGATGATGCAGATGGTATACGAACGACTCTTTGCCCGGCGGTATTCGCCCAAGGTTGACTCCGGTGCGCTCCAAGCCGGTTAATGGACCGAGCCGCATTCCATGCAGTTGAGAGCTGGGGTTCCACGGATGCGAAAACTGAACCTCGCCCGCGCGGATTTCGGACGCCTTGATCAGATTGGGTTTCGTGGGATTAGCCATCATCCACCTCCGTTGCATCCGCAGCAGTTTCTCATCAAGCGGAGCGCTAGATAGCATTATCGCCCCGCCGGTTAGCAGCGGCAATTATCCGCGCTGCTACTCGGACGCCACGGCACCGTCGGTGGTTACGGGCTGCACGGGTTCGCCATCGCGCGCGGATTGACCAACGTTCATGGCTACCAGGTCGCCCCGATGCACGGGACCGATTACCTCGACGTTGATGCCGTCGTCATGGCCCAGAGTCACCTGCTGCAGATGGAGATGTCCATCGCGAACGATCGGGAGAAAAACCCGGTTTTGATGAAAGATGAGCGCGTCGTCAGGCGCGACCAGAGCGCTTTGCGATACGCTCACGTTGATGTGAACCGTGGCGTACATCCCCGGGTACAGGGAGCGATCGCGGTTGGGCAGGTCGACCTCTACCAGCATCGTGCCAGTGGAGGGGTCGAGCGCGTCGGGATGGCGCGTAACAGAGCCGTCAAATTGGCGACCCGGGTATTCGGCCACCGATACTGAAGCCGGGTCGCGGTCCCGAATGTAAGGCGCGTCGCTTTGCGGGACGCTCGCGTAAACTCGCAGCGGGCTTAACGACGACAAGGCAACGATCGGGAAATTGGTGCTCGACGCTGTAGATTGTGGAACCAAGTTGCCGGGATCCACGTAGCGCACCGTGATCATACCGTCGAACGGCGCGCGCACCACTTCATAGGACTGCATCGCAAGCAGTTGCTGATAGGAGGCTTGCGCCTGCAGCAGCGTCGCGTGCGATTCGTCCGCCGCCTGCGCCGCGATTACCTCGTGCCTTTCCAAGTACTGGTTGCGCCGGTCGGTGACCTGCCACAACCAGTAGTAGGCTTTTGCGTCCGCAACTTGCTTGTCGAGTTCGGGCGATTGCAGGAAAGCCAGCACCTGGCCGCTTCTAACCCGATCGCCCTTATCCACGAATATGGTTTTCAGGTAGCCCGAAACCTTGGCGTACACCGGTGTTTCCACATAGCCGTGAATCGTTGCCGGTATATCAAGATCGCGCTTGCCAGCCTCCGGGCTCAGCCCCACGGCCAGCACACGCGGCCCGCGGGCGGCGGTTTGTTGGAGGATGACAGTCTGACTCTGTATCTGGAAATGGCGCGCCGCGAGCAGGGCCGCTGGCAGCATCACGGCGCCAATTACGGCTGCCGCCCACCCGAGTAAAAAGCGCCAACCATATCGGGAACGGTTTTGATTTTCCTTTTGATCTTCCATGTTCGGACCGTTACCTCTCTACATGTCCACGCCGATAGATTCGATGCGCCGATCGCGGTCCCGCTTGGTGATGAGCGAGCGGCTCAGCACCGCATACGCAGCCGGCACCACAAACAACGTCATTAGAGTGGCGGCCAGCAGCCCTCCGATGACCGCGCGGCCCAGCGGTGCGTTCTGCTCCGAGCCTTCTCCGATCGCCAGAGCCATCGGCAGCATGCCCAGGATCATCGCCAGCGCGGTCATGCAAATCGGGCGCAGCCGGATGCGTCCGGCTTCGATTGCCGCGGAAACGGCATCGCGACCCTCCTCGCGCAGCTCGTTGGCAAACGTGATCAACAGATTGCCGTTGGCGACGCCCACGCCCACCGCCATCACCGTGCCCATCAGTGATTCCCCGTTGATCGTCGTTCCAGTCAGCGCCAGCATCCAGAGCACCCCCGCCAGGGCGCCCGGAATCGCCAGCGTGATGATGAAGGGCTCCAACCATGACTGGAAATTCGCCACCATCAGCATGTAAACCAGCACGATGGCGAGGATCAGCCCCAGGCCCATCGTGTTGAACGAATTGCGCATCGCCTGGCTCTGGCCGAGCACCGAGATTTTGGTGCCGGCGGGGAGTTGACCAAGCGCGCTCACAGCTCTTTGCACGGAGGCGCTGACGCTGCCCAGGTCACGGCCTGACACAGCGCAATCCACGTCGATTACTCGCTGGACCGTGTAGTGATTGACGACCGAGGGGTCAACACCGTGGCGGATAGCCGCGACGTTGGACAGCAGTTGGGTGCCGGTATTGGCGCCATCGTGTGCGTTGAGACCAAGCCCCTGAATACTGCCGTTGAAATTGAGCGCGCTGGTCATGGCATTTTGGAGACCGGCGTCAGGTACCGAGGAAGTACCGGCGGTTATGGGTGTGTTGGCCAGGCTGTTGGTCGAGTCGATGACGTGATAGGGAGTTTGCGCGATTACCCGGTAATTGACGCCGTTTTTCGGGTCGAGCCAGAAATTGGGCTGCAGCAGCGTGGCGCCGCTGAGCGAAGCCAGCAGACTGGAGGCCACCTGCTGCTCGGTAACGCCTACCTCCAGGGCCTTGACACGATCGACGTCCACTTTGAAAGCGGGATAGTCAAGCGCCTGCGCGATCCTCAGATCGGCGACGCCTGGTATTTGCGCCATCATGGCCCGAAGCCGGGCTGCGATTGCATAATCGGAGTCCAGGTCGTTGCCGGTAATCTGCACGTCGATAGCCGCGGGCAGGCCGAAGTTCAGAACCTGGTTTATAATGTCGGCAGCCTGAAAGTATGCATCGACTCCGGGGAACTTGAGCGCGAGCGCCTGGCGGATGCGATCCTGGTAAACACGTGTGGGCCCGTGGTTGGGCTTGAGCTGAATCAGCACATCGGCATCGTGCGGGCCGGTGTTGTCGGTCTGGTAAAAGGCCAGGTCGTAGGAGGTCGGAACGCCGATGTTGTCGCTGATTCCCTCCAGTTGGCCGGCGGGGACGATGCCGCGGATGGTCCTTTCGATGTCGTCGACGATGCGCTCTGTCCTTTCTATGCGGGTTCCCGCCGGAGCACGCACATGCAGCTTCATCATCCCGGCATCCACCGCCGGGAAGAAATCCTCGCCAACGAACCAGAGCAGCGGCAGCGAGCCGGCCACGATCAGCGTCACGCAGATAAGAGAAAGGCGCCGATAGGCGACAAATTTTTCCAATGCCGCAGCGTAGCGCTCGCGCTAACGTTCAAATCCGGTTTCGAATCCGAGCAGAAAGCGGCCCCATATTCCCTCGCCCCGAATTTCCTGGTGGGTCTCCGGCAGCAGGTAGGCAGCCATCGTTGTAACCAGTGTGCGGGAGAGCAGGTAAGAAGTGAGCATCGCGAAGACCACCGCCAATGCCAGCGGGGTAAACAAAAAACGCGCGACGCCTTGCAGCAGGACGACCGGAAAAAAGACCACGCAGATCGACAGTGTGCCAACCAGCGTCGGCGTCGCGATCTGGGACGCACCCTCAATGATCGCGGCCAACAGCGGCTTGCCCATCGCATGGTTGCGGTGGATGTTCTCAATTTCCACGGTGGCGTCGTCCACCAGCATCCCGACCGCCAGTGCGATTCCGCCCAGGGTCATCGTGTTGATCGTTTCGCCGGCGAGCTTCAGCCCGACTATCGCGGTGAGAATGGAGAGTGGAATCGAAGTGATCACGATCAGCATGCTGCGGGGCGACCCGACGAATATCAGGACCATCAGGGCTACCAATGCAGCAGCGATCAGCGCTTCACGGACAACTTCGAACAACGCGTTGCGCACAAAGGCCGACTGGTCGAAGGTTAGCGCGACCTGCAGCCCCCTCGGCGCGACCGCGCGGATGTCGCCGAGCCGTGCCTTGACCGCGTCAACCACCGCCATCGTGGACGCGGCGGCATGCTTGATCACCATCAGATAGGTGGCGGGCCTGCCGTCCACGCGCACGACGTTGTCCTGCGGCTGATGGGTGTCGGTAACCGGGGCCACGTCGCCCAGAAACACCGGCGTGCCGTTGACCACCTTGACCGGCAGCCGGTTGAATTCGCGCATCGTGGCCGGGCTCATGTTAACATCGACGTTGTATTCGTAATTTCCCATGCGGGCGGTGCCCGCCGGTATCACCACGTTGGTTGTGTCCAGCGCGTTGCCGATGTCCTGGGGCGAGAGTCGATTGGCGTACAGTGCGGTGGGGTCCAGATTAACCTGTACGGAGCGCTGCACGCCGCCCAGCGGCGCCGGCGAGGAGAACCCGGGAATCGTGAAGAGCTGCAGGCGGATAAAATTGAATCCATAGTCGAACAACTGCTGGCCCGACAGCGTGTCGCTGTAGATGTTGAGCTGTGCCACGGGAACGTTGGAGGCATTGTACGAGATAATTTGCGGCGGCGTCGTGCCGGTCGGCAGGTTGCTCAGGATGGTCTTGGACACCGCGTTGATCTGAGCGATTGCCGACGCGATATCCGCGTCCGGCTGGAAATAGACTCTGAGCAAACCGATACTGTCGATCGACTCCGACTCAATGTGTTCGATGCCATTTACCGTGGTTGAGTAGGCCCGTTCGCTGATGATCACAATCCGGCGTTCCATGTCGATGGTGGAGAGGCCGGGATAATTCCAAATCACCATCACCACCGGGATGTCGATTGACGGAAAGATGTCAACGTTCATCATGGTGAAGGACAACACGCCCAACACCAGCATCAACACCGCCATCACGGCGACCGACAGCGGCCGGCGCAACGCCAGCCTGACCAATGCCATCATAACTAGACGCCTCCAAACCCAGTGGCCGAATACCTCAGGTCAGCCGCGCGGCGGCTCCTTTACGCATGAGGCCGCATCTCCGCTGCGGCCTCGGAGCCTTGCGCGCGCGCCGGCGGCGCCATGAACCCGGGGCCGACGGGGTCGGTGACCGCCTCGCGGATGATGCGATCGATCGCGGCTCGTGCGTCGTTGCTGATCGACCATCCCATCACCTGCTCGATCGGATCGAGTTGGCCGGGGCGCCGGGCGCCCCACAGGGCTGCGGTTACGCCCGGCTGATCCAGCATCCAACGCAGCGCCAGGTGAATCACACGCTTGCCGTAATTGTCGCGGGCGAAGCGATCCAACTGCTCGACCGCCTTCAGATATTGCCCATAGCGCGGCTGCCTGAATTTCGGATCCTCAAGGCGCAGGTCATCGCCGGAAAAGACCGTGCCCGCGTCCATGCGGCCGCTGAGCAGGCCGCGGCAAATCGGGCCGTAAGCCAGCACGGCGATTCCCTCCCAGTTGCAGTAGGGCAGAAGGTCTTTCTCGATACCGCGTTCGAACAGATTGTAGAGCGGCTGTACGGTATGAATCGGCGCGACGGCGGCAAACGCCTTCATCTGCTCAACCGAAAAATTGCTGACGCCGATCGCGCGGATCTTGCCCTGCCTGAACAGCGCGTTCATGGCCTCCGCAGTTTCCTCAATCGGCACCATCGGGTCGGGCCAATGCACCTGGTAGATGTCGATCACGTCGGTGCGCAAGCGCCGCAGCGACGCTTCGACCTCGGCGAGAATTCGCGCGCGCCCGGCGTTGCGCCACGGCTGGCCGCCGCTCCATTGCAGTCCCGCTTTGGTTGCAATAGTCACCCGGCTGCGCGTCTTGCTTTCGCTCAGCGCCTTGCCGACGATTTCCTCGGATCGGCCCAAACCATAAACCGGCGCGGTATCGATCAGGGTAACGCCGTGATCGATAGCCGCCGCGATCGTTGCGATCGCTTCGCTTTCTTCCGCACCGCCCCACATCCATCCGCCCATCGACCAGGTCCCCAGCCCGACGCGCGATACTTGCAACCCGTTGACAGTGATCCTCGTAGTTTCCATGACGTTTTCTCCCCGCAGCTGGTCTTTGACATTTCGTCTCTTTGAGGTTTCAGGCGTGAAAAGAGCTTTCACACCGCGTGCGCCGGGGTTTCACATTCGGCGCGGCATGCGGCGAGGGGCCAAATTCGACCTCATCAGTAACAATTACCGGGATTCACAGTGCGTGCTGGCGGCAAAATGCGCCTTATATCGAATCTTTCCTAATGGGTCGGAGTGGCACGCCATGTGCGTTTAAAGCGGCCAGTTCCTTTACGGAGGTAAGGTATGAGGCTTACTCGCATATGGATTCCTGCGGCGGCTTTCGCGGTGGCTTTCGGAGCCGGCGCTAGTGCGTGGCCGCAGACCGCGGCGACGGAGTCTGACACCACGACCACAACCACTGCCCCTGTCGTTCCCAGCGTCAGCAGCCGAACGGTAACGCGCAAAACGGTGGAAAATCCGCCGCCGGTCGTAGTCAGTCCGCCAGCAGCATCATCCGAGACCACTACAACCACGACGGAAAACGTGGAGCCGCCGCCTCCCCCGGCGCCGAGCGTTGAAGAAAAGAAGGAGAGCACAACCACCTTCGGGCCGCTGGGCGTAACGCACTCCGAGAAGCACGAAACGAACTCGGATGACTGATTCGGAAGCAGGCGAAATCGTGTGACGGTAACGCGTTAGACCGTGGAGTAAACGGAGAGCCGTCGCAGGCTTTTGCCTGCGGCGGCGGGAGAAGCTTATGAAATTTCCAAAACGGATCGCTGTGGCGATGATCAGCGCCGCTGTTCCCCTGATATTGACCGGCTGCTTTTCCTACACCAAGGAAGTTAGCCACACGGCGACGCCGGCCGTTGAAGAGGCGCCGCCGGTTAGCTCTTCTACCACTACTACCACCACAACCGACAACGGCGCGGTGCAAAGAGAGCACACGTCAACCTACACCTATCCATGACGTCGGGAGCCGCGAACCTCATCCTGTCTTACCTGCATCCTCAGCAGTGACGAACGCAACCCCCGCAATCCTGGCGCGTTCGTCCGGCGGCATCCGATAACGGGCACCGGCCCGGGCCAGTCCCCCCGGGCCGGTGCACCTTCACTGCGGTCAGTTCCAGAGCGGCGTCATAGAGAGGCGTACATCGCGTCGATCAGAGCGGCGGCGCGCGTATCGAGAACCGCGTCGGTGCGCATCTTGTTCATGATGTAGGCAAAGCCGACCCGCGCGTCGGGATCCGCATAGGCAATCGACCCGCCCGCACCCGAATGCCCGAAGTTGTGCGGATTGCGGTCGTGAGCCGTTCCCGGCTGCGGCAGCATGAACCCCAACGCGAATCTTGTTTCACGCAGTAGCACGGCATCTTGTCCCCGGGACTGTTCCGTATAGCAGCGCCGGATGTTGTCTGCGGACAGCACATGGATCCCGTCGACCTGGCCACCGCAGGCCAGCGCGCCATAAAGGCGCGCGAGCGCACGCGCAGTGCCATGGCCATTGGCCGCAGCAATCTCCGCGCCGCGCCATTCGCGCGTATTTATCGTCTTCACCTTCATCAGCGAGGCCGGGTTGGACAGCGCCTTGTAGCTGACCGATTCCGGATCTTTGAAGGCCTCGGTGAACAGGTTGCGCTCTCCTGGAGGCGGCGGGTCGGCCCCTATCATTTGCGCAACGCGGCCGTCGTGCTCCGCTCCCAGGCCGATGTGAAAATCCAGTCCCAGCGGCTGCGCGATTTCCTTTTGCAGATAGGCGCCGAGGCTAATCCCGGTGATTCGGCGCAGCACCTCGCCAATGAGGTATCCGTAGGTGAACGCATGGTAGCCGTGGCGCGTGCCAGGCTCCCACCAGGGTGTATGCGCCGCCAGCGCGGAAGTCATTGCGTCCCAGTCGTAAAGCATCTCATCGGGCATTTTCTGTTTCAGCGCGGGAAGACCGGCCTTGTGATTCAGCAGATAGCTGACGGGCACTTTGTCCTTGCCGGCCTGTGCGAACTCCGGCCAGTAGCCGGCAACCGGGGCGTTGAGGTCGAGCCGCCCTTGCTCCGCCAGCCGATGCAGGCACATCGCAGCCGGCCCCTTGGTCGTGGACCAGACGTTCACGATCGTATCGCGAGTCCATGGCGTGGTTTTGGCGCGATCGGAAAAACCGGCCCAAAGGTCTGCCACGGGGCGATTGTCCAGCGTAATCGCCACCGCCGCGCCGACCTCGCCCTTGGCGGCAAAGTTTTCCGCGAATGCTTCCTTGACGCGGTTGAAGCGAGGATCGATCTGTCCCTGAATCTCGACGTTATCAGCCATCTGATTAAAGTCCTATTTACGTGGAAACCGTTTCGCCTTCGCGATTAATGCTGACCGCCTAAAACCCGGCCGTTCATTCCAAGCCTGAGACGACGGTTGACCGAAATGGGACCGCCACCTGAGGGTTCCACCGGCAGCGGAAAGAACGTAACGCCATTGCCATTGTCGCATGACAGCGAGAAGCCGCCAAAACATGTGCCCTTCGGCAGCGCCGTGCTGATCTTGGCCGGATGGTCGTGCAATGTCGCGAGGTCGACCCGGGCCAGGAAAGTGAAGGTGGCGTTGGCGATAAGCCCCTTATTCTGACAGGTATCGACCGCGGCACTGAAAGGCTCATCGACCGCGGAAAACGAATTGTCATCGGGCTGCAGCGGCAGCGAGGAAGCTGCGAACGTAAACGGTCCTTTAAGTTGTGCGGACGGCGCGCTCGGCAAATCAATCAACCCCACGTCGGGCCCCAGGTCCGAGGCCGCCAGTACCTGATGAGTGACCGGATTGATCGCGACCACGTCGGAGGGATCGCCGGTGGCGGCAAACACCTCGACGTCCACTGAATTGGGATTGGTACCGGCCTCATGCAGCATGCAGGACGCTGGGGGACCGGAGAAGGTCGCCCCGTTCAAGTTAAGAACGGTGACGACCGGGATAAAGAAGTCGCCGACCGCGAATAGATTCGTCGTCGGGTCGGCCGAGGAGCCGTCCGGATCGCCCGCATCGTTGGTCAAATTGAGGTCCGAAAGCAGGCAGGCTTGAGTCTCGTTGCCCGCCAGGATCGCATTGGCATCGGAGGGCGGATCAATCGAGTCGGCCGGAGCCACGATCACGCCGGTATCAGGATTGAGACTCACAGAGTCTGGTTCAGGCGCCGAGATAACCGGGCCGAACTTGTTGGTCGCGAGATCGAAAATGGCCCATCCTGTGGCCGAATCCTGGCTGCCTGTACAGGTAACAGCATCGCACATCGAGACCACGGCCTGGTTGTGTACTGGATCGTAGACCACGCCGGAAATCCCAAAGGTGTCGCTCCCGGGCGGAAAAGCAAACGGCGAGCCGGCAACCGGCTTGTTATCGCTTTGGTTGAATATGTAGAGATGGCCCCCGCTAATGTCACCGGCCACTACCAGCAGTTGTGTAGGAGTGAGCGCGACCCCGCTGGGAACGTCGATTCCCAGATCGAGCTTGGCAATAACCGGGTTGGTGGTCGCAGGATTGATGCTGAGGTCCACTTCGGCCACGGTTCCATCGGCCCCGCCGGCGCCCGTGTTATTCATCGCTACCCAGGCATGCTGGGTCTCACAGTTGACGGCGACCGCACCGGAACCGGCCGCTACCACCGGCGTCGGCGTAGCTGTAGGAGTCGCGGTCGCTGTCGGAGTCGAGGTCGCCGTTGCGGTCGAGGTCGGTCTTGGAGTCGCGGTCTGCGTGCCGGTTGCTGTCGAAGACGGCAGCGGAGTTGGCGTTGACGTCTCTATGGGAGTAGGCGTGGCTGTCGCTGCCGATGTCGAAGTAGCTGTGGGAGTGGGGGTTCGCACCACGACTATGGCAGATGAACTGCTCCCATTGCATCCCGCCAGTACTACCGAGGCCAGTAGAGCGAACGAACAGGCGATAACCAGCCGCCCACCTATCAAGGTCTGGTCGGTCGTTCGAGGTTCCGGATGCGGCCACCGCCGCGATGAACTGGTGGTTGCAGGCTTTCTCATCTCTCCCTCGATCTGCCGGCTGCGGGCTGATTCCCAGGCGCGAGTTCCACCTGGTCAGCGTATTTTAAAGATGGTCAAGAATTGCTGCCGCTTTCATTTAGGTCCCATGCAGAACATCGGACTGGAGCCAGCCGGGTACTGAGTGGGCGTATTGAAACAGGCGTCTCCGGGAATCTTGGCCTGAACCAACGGTATGTTCCATCCTTTATCGGTCTGCATGACACAGTTCGGAGTAGGACGATGATTCGCGCTGTCGGCCTTGAAATTATCGGGGAACCTCAGCCCGAAGCCGTACGCGCCATTTACAACTCCGTATCCGTAAGCCGCTTGGCCTGTGGCCTTGCTCGGCCAATCGACGTCGATGCCGGCCCAGTTGCCACAGATATTGTTGGCATTGCACAGTGCGAAATCCCGGCTCGCCGGATTACACACGCAGGCGCCGCTTTGCAGCATACAAAAACTATGAGGCAGACAGTAATCCTGCTCAGCCTGCGCGAAGTTGGTCATGAAGTCGGCAAAGCCCATATCGAGTGTCACGGTCAATATGCCGCTGTCCTTGTCGTAACTTCTAGTCCAAGTCGATGGCCAGTTGTTGGGCGTATTGTCGAAGGTTTGGAAATTGATGACAGACGGGAAGACCCGGGTCATGAACACGTTCGTATCCGCCCAGTCCTTAGCTAGATTGGCCCCGATCCACATCTGATAGGTCTGGTGAGTGGTGGGTTTGGCGTAAACCAGGAATACATAGTACGTGTGGTTGGCCTCGAAGATATTCTTGGTCTGACTACCGCTCTGGGCAGTGGCACCCGACGCGCTATCGATGTAATAAGTACCGTAATTACCGGTCAAGGCATTGCGCTGCCACTCGTTGGCTCCCATCATCCGGATACTTTGCTTATTGAGGTCCGCCACTTCTCCGTTGATCAAGTTCTGCCGTATAAGGGGCACGCCATAACATCCGGGTGGGTTGGTTCCCGCACCGCAGTTACTACCCCAGTTCGGATTTTGACCTCCCGGTGGCGGGGTGGGTGGGTTAGGCGCCATGCCGCAAGCTATCTCGGGCGCCGGAGGACCACCAAGTCGAGCGCAGGCGGGATAGACCACCGTGGTCAGATGATCGTACGGACTGGTCTTGGCCGTTCCGGGAGGGAACCCTGCGGGTGGGTTACTCACGTCCGAACCGCATTCGACGGCCTCGATCGGAGCGTCGAAGAAATCGTCGAAGTTCACCGAGATCGTCTCCGGCACGGTTTTGACGGGCGGCGTGGGCTGCGCCTTCAGGCCGGTCAGCGTGCCGTCATCGTCATTGAGTACGGTTTGGCGATCGATGTCGGAAAAACCGTTGAATAGCCCCTGGGTCGTGTCGGTGGGAGTGGGATAGGTGCAATAGCGTTTTTGGACCTGGCCGATGTCGGTGCCAAACGTACCGGGTTCGAACTCCGGCTCGATCACGAAATGGCGAATCGGGGTATTGGCAAACGACAAGTTGACCGAGTGAAACGCGGGTGGGTAGAAAAACCCGTTGGGAGACTTCCAGGCGATGGCGGCGTTGGGCAGGTAGCATTGATTCTTGGAGTCTTTCAGAACGCCACCCAGACGCGCGTAAACCTGCGTGGCCTGCGGGCAGGCCTGAGACTGTGTCGGTGAACACTTGAGTCCGGTCAGCACGCTCGGCTCGATGTCCACGAAAGCGTCGGTGTCCTGGTAGGCGGGCCCGTCGTAGATGCTGAACATCCGCTGATTTTCGGAGAAGTTGGCCACCTCAAAGTCAGCTCCCTGGTCAGGAATGATACAGGCCGTGGGCAGCTTCTTGAGCGTGGTGTCGGTGATTGGGCATTGGACCTGGGTCAAGGGATTGAAGGGTCCGACCGCGGAGGCGAAGGGATTGCTCTTGACCGCTGAGCTGGCCTCGGGTTGGGTGTGGCCGATGAATACGGTTTTCTTGGCCACATCCCACATGCCATCGATAACTGACGAGCGGGTATAGTCGCCGCCGGTGACCAGCGTAATGCCGCCGTTTTGCGAGTCCGTGATCGCGCTATTGACCAACAGATGCCAGAACGGACGCAGCCAGATCGCCGCGAAATTGGTTTCGGCCCAATTAAATGAAGTGGTGTATCGATCCAGCACCGTGGCTTCGCAGTTGTAGATCGATTGATCCTTGGTCGGTGGCGGATTAAAGGAGTTCGCGTTGCACGCTACGGCCACGGCGTTGCTGCTGCAATCCAGCGAATTGACTACTTTCGGGTCGGAGTTGTCGCCGCAGCGAGTTGGCTTGCGCAGTCCTGAAACGCGCGGGTAGAAGGTATCGGCATACTGCGCGTCCTGGCCGGAGGGAACTGGCGGCTTGGCAGGGTTGTCTATCGGCACCATGTGCTCGACGTCGCCGGAAACGGACGGTCCCACGCCCGAACATGCTCCTAGACCGCCAACCGTGACGAACGAGTTCTGCGCCGAGGAGCAGGAATTGCCCACGAACTTGAATAGCGGGCTCATTCCGGCCCTCCCTGCCGCCAATGCCTGGATCGACGCGGGTCTCAGGAAAGGAGTAGGCGTCGGCAGCGGTGTCGGGGGAGCAGGCGTGGGTCCCGGCGTTGGAATTGCCGGGTCGTTGGCCCCCACGAAAGAACCCTGCATCGCGGGATATCCGCGCCAGGTCATGGCGGAATTGGGGAATGGGGCTTTATAGTCATTCGGGCCCTTCCCGAACTGGAAGGTGTTTTCCCGACCGCTGTTTTGACCCGGCACCAGCCAATAGCAAGCCCCGCAGGTGCCGGCCCCGGCCGCCATGTTGTACTCGAAGTCGTTCCAGCCGTTCATGATCCAGAACACGCTGGGCTCATCGACGTCGGAGTAGTACGGGAAGGGACGCTTGGAGTTTGGTGGCCCGGTCTCGGCGGCCAGTATGCCTGGGACGTTGCGCGGGTTGATCGTGGCGTTCTTGATCGCCGGCTTCGCGAAAACACCAAGGTTGGAATACAGCCGGTTGTTGGCCTCGGCACCATCTTCGATGTAAAAGCCGTGTCCAATCGACTTATAGCCGACGTTGCGCTGGAGCGTCACATTTTGGGTCGCGTGAAGAGTGATCCAGCGAGTCATCGAGTCCCATACCGAGCAGTCCTTAACGTAGGTGCCGTTGGGGGCATGCCGTACCATGTGGAAATGCACCGGGTAGTGCGCGATCTGGCCTCCCTGTCCCATCTGGTAGAAAGAAACGCCCTGCACCTGGTAGGCGGCAAAACCCTGGCGGACCACGCTGTGGGCGCCAAAAAAATAATTGGGCTGAGCGGTGGAGGTTTCGGAGGGGAACAACTCACCCGCCAGGTCCCCGGCGGATTGGATCTGGATGCTGCGGCTGAGCAGTCCTACCGCGGCCCGGGTCTCGACCTTCGAGTAGCCGAGGTTTGCGATGGTGGCAGGGGTCAATCTGCCGGTGGCGCTCAAATCGTACTGCGCGCCGTTATGGTAAAATTGAACCCCCAAGATTTGCGGCATCGGGTTGCTAAAGCGAATAGTGGTCATCCCCTTGCTCGGTTTGTCCGGGAAAGCACTTGCGACCACCAGTTCCTCGGCATGTCCGGGGAGATAATCCGTACTCGTAACGACGATATGGTCGCCGGGTTGCCAGTCCACCGTCGCGTTGACCACCATTTGCTTGTCCTGCGGTTTCAACGATTGCGCGAGACGAGCCCAACTGGTGCCGGAATTCGACGGGATGTCGGCGCCTATCAAGTAGCTCGCGCCCTTTTTGCCGGCAAACTTCATCGAACCGCCGAAGGAAACAGCGAGCACTTTTGAACCAAAGAAACTGGTGGCGTCCTTCCCGATGCCGAAAGACATGAAGTTGTAGTTGTAAAAATAATCGTCAACTCCGCCCGGAAGGTTCTTGGTTATCGTCGGAGTACTGGTAGGGTTGGAGTTGGAGTTCCAGATGGTTGCGTCGACTCCGCACATGCCGCCCGCTGATTTGCATTGGATAGGGGTGTCACCGTTTTTGCCCCAGATGTAAATGTTCAGCGCGCCGCCCGCGGTCCCGATCGGCTTTTCCGCTGGTTGACCGGGAGCGGCGACTCCCGCCAGCAACTGGCCCTTGTTCTCCACCAGGATCGAATGCGCCCAGAAGTTGATGTTCTTGTCCGCAAACCTCAAATAGGCAAGGGCGTTCGGGGCAGTGGGATTGGTAACGTAGATATTGATATTGCCGTATTGGTAAAGAGCCGGGTCGGAGCCGGTTGTGCCGGCCGCCACGCAGGGTCCCGTTACTTCAAGGTCCTGGAACCCGCCGCCGAGGGGCAGCGTGGTGTCCCCAGTCATGGGATCGGGACACTTCACCGCGGCCTGGACTTCAAAGCTCCAAGCCATCGCAACCATCGCAAGCAGGCCAACCAGCAGCAAAGATCGCAGCGAGCCGCCGAGCAGCAGCCTAGACATATCGTTGTCTCCCGGATAAAGCGACTTCAAACAAATTCTTAAGAGTTCCTTCCAACAAACATCAGCACCAACGGCCGCTAGCCTGCCACTTTTAGCCAAGAAGTTCTAGAGAAACAAAGCTGAGGCTGGATAATAATAAAATGCGGCCGCGCTCATGCGCTGGGAGAAGTAAGAACCTGCTCAGAATCGCACCAAACGCATTCGGCCGATCCTTCGCCGAGCCTTGTTCAAAATGACGATTTTGACGATCTGCCTGCTTTGCGCCGGCCGGTACGCGGAGTACGCAGGTCCAGAGCAAGCGTCGCAACCCGCAAGCGGATGAAATCGCGGACGTAGCTGCGAACGGGATACGCACCGCGATTCACGTACGCTGGATGGTACATCGGGTAGAGCAGCCATCCGGGAGTTCGCACCGCACTGGCGCCGGCGGGGTCAAAGGGAGCTTCTTTCCCTGCCAGATGCAACCATGCCATCCGCCCCAGGCAGGCTATGATTTTGGGCTTGACCAACGCCAACTCGGCTTCGAGATGCCGGCGGCAATTGGCGATCTCCGCCGGCCGCGGATCTCGGTTGCGGCCGCGCGCGTCGCGTGGGTTGCAGCGCACCAGGTTGGTGATGAAAACCTCGCGCAGCCCCGCGGCCGCGATCATTTCGCGGAGCAGCCGGCCCGAACGGTCGCCGCTAAACGGCACCCCGGTCCGATCGCCGCCAAATCGGCCCGGCGCGATACCCACAAATGCGACCGCGGCGCCAACCGGACCCGCACCCGGCACCACTCGCGAACGGCATCGCACCAGCGCGGAGCATCGCGCGCAGGCAAGCATGCGGCTTTGCAATTCGTTCAATCGCACCTGAGCCGATTTGCGGGAGATCGTCGTCACCGGTCTGCGGCGCAGGCGTGCGTTTAGTCCAGCAGAATGATCTTGGGGACGCGGCGGCGTTCGACGAACAAGCGCGTCTTGTGCCGCAGCGTGCCGGCTTCGTATTCGCTGGGGCTTGAGCGGATTTCGTCGGTGAAGGCCGATAGTTCATTGTACAGACGCTCCACGTCGATTCCGGCGTGGCTGGGGCGCAGTTCATCCAACGACATCATCGCATGCGAAAGCAGGTTGACCGTCGCCTGCCGCCCGCCCCGCGCAAAGCGGAGATGAAGCCCGGCGGCGATTCGATGCAGCGCTTCGACCACGCCCTTGAGTGGCTCGGCTGCCTCTCGCCCGGCGGATTCAAACTGCTCGCTGGCCGTGAAGTAATGGCCGCGATTGAAGGTCTGGATCGCCGCTTTTAAAGAGTGCGTCAGAGTCACGGGCAGCTTGTCCGAATCGTGCGTCATTGCCGACCGTACTTCCAGGTGCGCCGGGCTTTCCCTGCCCGGCATGATTGGGACGGCGGGCAGGAGAGCCGCCCCACTGAAATAGCCTCTAGCTATGCCGGCGCTAGAGCTGTTCCTTTTCCTCCACCGCGTTGAATTCCTTCTCCGACAAGGCCCGCGCCTTGCTGCTGCCGTACAGATTGTACAGATCGAACAGCACGTTCTTGTGCGGACGGACCTTGCCCAGCGGGCACTTGCGCCAATCCTCCAGCGACTCGTCGCAGTAGCCCATCCGGTTCTCGCCGCACTTGGGCTGCAGGTAGAGAGCGACTTCAGGAAGGATCTTTTTGATTTCCGCGCGCATCAGGGCGACCATCCTGCGGATTTCCCATTGGGCGCGTACGCACAACCGTAGGTCGCAGATGTGAAGCATCTCGGCGAAATTCACCATCACGTGGAAGTTGGTGGGCGCCGCGTTGGGCAGCACGAAGCGCGCATCCTCGGCGGGAACGCCCGCCGCTAGCGCGCGCGCATACAGCGCAGAGATTTTCGCCGTCAGGTCCTCGTATTCCGCGTCCAGACCGGCGCGGCCCCACGACTCCGGCATCACGTAAGCGAGCTTGTTCTCCTTGAACTTCACATAGCGCTGGCTCTGCTGCTCGAAGCTTATGCCGATACGATGGCGAACGAATTGATGCGACAGTGAACGCGATACGTTGCTGATTGCGAACCAGAATACCACCTGCTCAAGCGGCGAGGCGTGCCCGGTCTTCAGCCGCTCATTGATAAAAGTGCGAATCTGCTCGCGGCCGATCTTCTCGCTGCGGATCTTTTCCCAGATTTCACTTGGTGATTCCGAGGAATAACAGGTCCGGAATGCCGCATAGAGCTTCTCCAACGGCATCGCCGCGAAATCGATCAGCTTGACGCCCATGACCGCCTGATTGCTCACGTCGAAAACCCCGCCTCAATTATAGCTGTTGAGGCGAGCGGATTATAACCGAGGCCCATCCGGGCCGTTATCGGGGCCGGGAGGGACTTTCCACAAGCGGCTTAAGAATCTCAAATATTTTGGTTCGGTTTAGAGACCCGGCAGCTTGGGCGTCTCCTGCCATGCCGGCCGCGACCGGATCGCGCCGAGATAGGCGCGAACGTGGGGGAAACCGGCAAAGCTGAAGCCCGTCTTATCGATCGCGTTGAAGGTGGGGCCATAGTCACAATCGACCAGCGAAAAATCCGCGCCGAGCATCCATTCATGGCTGGCCAGATAGTCATCGATGATTTTGATCGGATCGGCCAGCCCCTGCTCGCCGCGCGCAATCGCGGCCTCGTCCGGCGTACCGCCGCGCAACCTGACGGCGATACGGTTAAACACCAGTTCGGTGGCGGGTGGAGAAATGGTGCTGGTCAGGTAAAAGAGCCAGCGCAGCGCGTCCGCGCGTCCGCTGAGCGAAGCGGGCCACAGGCGTCCGGTCTTCTCGCCGAGATACGCCAGGATGGCATGAGACTCCCATAGCGTCAGGGCGCCATCCACCAGGACGGGCAGCCGCCCCACCGGACTGATGGCCAGGAACTCCGGGGTACGATTTTCGCGCTTGGTCAGGTCGATCGGTACAATCTCGCAAGCCAACCCAAGTTCACCCAGCGCGAAGGCGATCTTCATCGGGTTGGGTGAGGGGAAATAGTAAAGCTTCATCGTTTTACTCCCCGAATATTTCACGCAGCCGATGCGAACGACTGCTGAAAATGGCCAAGTATCGTTTCCCAACCCGAGTCGTAATTTTTGCGCGCGTCGCGGGTCTTCGCGTCCTGCTCCCATCCACTGTGCTCTAGTTCGACGCGGGTGCCGCGCCCTTCGGCGGTGAAGCGAATCTCAACGTTCGTGGTGGCATCCCAGCTCGGCGCGCGCCAGGTGAAGCCCACGAGGGAGGGCGGCTGATAGGCGGTGACTCGTCCGATCTGATACTCGGTGCCGTCGGCCCGCCGTTCATAGAAGCGTCCGCCGACTTCCCCTTCAAGAAACAGTTTGGCGTCCTTGCCGCCAAAGCCGCCGGGCCACCAGATGCCAATATCTTCGCAGAAGACCTTGAATGAAGTCTCCGGCGAGCGTTCCACCCAGATTGATTTGCGGATGATCATTTTTCCCCCGGGTCACACATGAATGTCGCGTTTCCAGACAGTATAAGAATACGTAACCAAGAAGTTACATATTTGTCAAGCTACTCGCTTGGTCCGAGCCCGTTCCCTTATCGCCCGGCAGCGCTTACTCGTCATCCTCAACGAAGTTAAGGATCTCCAGCGGGGCCAGTGAGCCGCGGAGTTAGGCGCGCAAGAGGCACCTGGAGAAAACGTCTCGACCCAGTTCGTCTGGAAAGCCCAGGGAGCAAGGATTTACGCCCGCAGGAGGCCGCGGTTGTCCTGCGGTGCAATCAGCGATGACGGATCGGCGGGATGCTTCGCTTTGCTCACCTCATGCCGCCTGACTGTTTCCTGCTAAATGACGCCGTCTCTGCGCAGACGATCCTGTTCCGCCTTGGTCAGCTTCAGCAGCTCGCCGTACACGTAATCGTTATCCTCGCCGTAGCACGGGGCGGAGCGGCCGGTTGGACCACCCTGGTCGGATTGCAGGTTGGCGAAATGCCAGGCGATATCGCGATGGGGCCACGGGCCCACCTCCGAATGGGGCAGCGGGATCATCCATTTCAGGTGCTTCAACTGAGGATCGAGCTCCATTCGGTCCTGGGCTCTTTGACACACTCCTGCCGGCACGCCTGCCTTTTGCAGCCGCTCCTGCACCGCGTATGCGTCCTGATCCTTTGTCCACGCTTCAATGAATCGGTCCAGTTCGTCCTGATTGGGAATCCGCGCGCCCATGGTTGCGAATTTTGGATCCGCGGCCCATCCCGGCTGTCCCATCTCCCTGACCAGCGCTCGCCATTCATTCTCGTTGGTAACCGCGATCGCCACCCATCGATCGGCGCCGGTGCATCGATAGGCGCCGTGCGGCGCCGCCGGACGGAACTGTGACCGGTTGCCGCTGCGCTGCCAATGCCGTCCGTTGGCGACGTAGTCCAGGATTGCGGTCCCGGTCATATAAATGGCGGGCTCGATCTGCGAGCCGTCGATATACTGGCCCTTGCCGGTGGCCTGCTTGTAGTTGAGCGCGAGCAGCATTCCAATTGCACAGTAGTAGGCGCCGCTCCAGTCCATGTAGGAAAAGCCCCACCCGGCGGGCGGATTGGGATCGGGCAGTCCCGACTGCTCAGTAAGCCCCGAAACGCCCTGCGCTATGGGACCGTATGACGCGTATTTGACGTACGGCCCTTTTTTGCCCCATCCGGGTTGCTGGTAATAGATGATGTCGGACTTTACCGACTTCAGCACCTCGTAGCCCAGACCCAGTTTGTCCATGGTTTCCGCGGTGAAGGATTCGACCACGACGTCGCTGACCGCAACCAGCCGCTTGAACAGCTCGCGTCCTTCCGGGTGCTTGACGTTGAGACTGATACCGTACTTGCCGGCGTTGATCGCGTTGAAATAGCCGCCGCGGTTGGGACTTTGCGGGTCCAACTCCGCATGATCCGGCTGATGATAGGGAATCGGCGTCTGTGCGTGAAAGCGCAGCCAGTCCATCCGCCCATGCCACTCCACCCGGATCACCTCCGCTCCGAGCGCCGACATCAGCTTGAGCCCGCCCGCACCCGCCATCAGCCAGGTCAAATCCGCGATTCTTACACCTTCCAACGGCCGCATAACCTTCTCCTTGTTTGCCGATCTGTTTGCCGGGGCGAATCGCGTCAGATGACCTTGCGCTCGCGCAAGCGCTTAAGCTCGTCGGCGCTCCTGTTGAGCATCCCGCCGAACACCGCCTCGTTGTGCTCACCGATCAGCGGCGCACGCGGCCCGGTGGACCATGGGCATTCGTCCGACAGCATCGGCGAGCGTGGATAGGTAAAGCTGCGGCCCAATTCCGGATGTTCGACCTCGCCAAAAGTCTGGCGCGTCTGCCATTGGGGGTCGTTCAGGTTCTCTTCGGGCTTGCGCACCGGAACCCAAGGGATCCCGAGGTCCTGCGCCTCATGCCAGGTGTCCTCCAGGTTGGAGGCGGCGACGCACTTTCCGATCTGACCGTAGAAATGATGATGGAACTCGCGGTTCTTGCGGTTTTCCGGGTCCTTGTATTTATCGCTGCCCAAATCGTCAGCGAAACCCTTGCGCTGGAGCAGCTCGACCGCGGCCTCGAAGCCGCCCGCGAATGGATTGACGATTATGCAATGGTAGCGGCCGTCCTTGGTTTTGTACTGGGTTGGCGCGTCGGGCTCGGGCCGGGCGTGCCGCCCGGTCAGGCGCAGGTACGGCCGCCCGGTAAACAGGAAGCATTCGACGTCGTGCTCGGTGCAGCAACTGATCGCCTGATGAACGGGAATGTCGATATAGTCCCCGGCCTCCGTGTTGCCGCGCGCAAACAACGCTCCGAGGGCCGCGATAAATGCCTGGTTGCCGGCAATGTGAGAGGAATGCCACATCTGCGCCGAAATCGGCGGCGTGTCGTAGGTCAGGTCAGGGTTGGGATCGTACCCGCAATGCATCATCTCGCCGCCCAGCGCCATATGCACCAGGTCGTTGGCCTTGTAGTCGCGCCACGGCCCACTGCGGCCAAAGGGCGTGATGCGCACGTAGACCAGACCGGGATTGAGCTTTTGCAGCGCGTCCCAGGTGAACCCCAGGTTCTCCATGGTGTCCAGCGGCAGGCTGTCGATCACTACCGTAGTCTGCGCGAGCAGGCCGGACAGCAACTCGCGGCCTTCGGCCGTGTTGATATCCAGCGTGATGCCGCGCTTGCCGAAGTTGAAGTGCCAGAAGTAAAGGCTGCGTTCCGGGTTTGATTCGTCGTGATAGAAAGGTCCGATACCGCGCGTGCCGGCGCCACCCGGCGGTTCAACCTTGATTACATCGGCGCCGGCTCCGGCGAACAGCTTGCCGCAGAATTCGCCCTTCTCGTCGCCCAGCTCCAAAACTTTCACGTGCGATAGAAAACCTGTCATTACAATCTCCGCGTTATATATAGCGATGGGAGTGGCTAATGCACCATTTTACTTTGTTGAACGAGTTCATGTGCCTGACATGTACCGGTTACCCTCACCTTATCCCACTCCCACGACAAGGATGTAGAAGAGGCAAATAAGTCAGTTCAAGCCATAAAGACGGATCGCGTTGCCCGAAACGATCTTGCGCTTGGTTTCATCGCTGACGCCCTTGAAGGTCTCTTCCACATACTGCCGCGAGTTCGGCCACGTTGTGTCGGTGTGCGGATAGTCGGACGACCACATCAGGTTGTCGGCGCCGATCATCTCGGCGATTTTGACTCCCACCGGATCTTCGATGAACGTCGCGTGGACCTGGCGGTGAAAATATTCGCTCGGCAGCATCGGCAAGTCGAGCTTGGTCCAATGGCGATGGCGTTTGTAGGTGCGGTCCATCTTTTCCAGGAAGTAGCCAATCCAGCCGATATTGCCCTCGACGGAGACGAACTTAAGACGGGGGAAACGCTCGAGGACGCCGGTAAAAATGATCTTGGCCAGCGTCTCGTAGCAGGCCAGCGAATGATTCGCCATCTCGGCGCATAGCAGCCCGGCCGAGTTCAGTTCGTTGAAGCGTTCGGCCTTGCTGCCCGTGATCAGATGGATGTGCACCGGTAAGCCGGAGTCCTGGGCCGCCGCCCAGATCGGATCATAGATTGGGTTGTCCAGCGCTTTGAGCCGTGGATACGTGGGCACCATTACGCCGCGCAATTCTTTCATCTTCGCCACCCGTCCAACTTCCGCGACCGCGGCTTCAACGTCGTCGGTGGGCAACAGCGCGATACCTAGCAGCCGCGCCGCATCGACGGAACAGAACTCCGCCAGAAAGTCGTTGTAGGCGCGCAGGCAGGCGATCTGCAGATCCAGGTCTTTCATATTGTAGAACTCGGCGATCGCCAGGTTGGGAAAAAGCACCTGGGCGTCGACGCCGTCAATATCCATGTCCTTCAGGCGTTCGTGCGGCTCATAGGAGCCTTTTCTGATGCTCGCGTAGCTCTCACCCGCGGGTTTGTACTCTTCGAAAGTTCTACCCGCCTGGGCGCCCAGGCCAAAGGTCGCGCCCACCCGGCCGTCGATTTCCCAGGCGTCCCCGTTTGGGGTGTGTACGATCCTGGGGGCGCGCTCCTTATGTTTTGCGGGGACGCGGCTCTGCCAGGTGTCTTCCGGCTCTTGCACGTGGTCGTCGGCCGAGACCAGGTTGTATTTTTGCTTCTCCATTATTGATACTCCTAAGCCTGATAATGCTTCTTTGCGGAGTTAGTATCTTGCACGATTATCTTCGTCTTCCGCTGGGGCGATAGATACAAATTTGCTTGAAAACTGATAGTCACTTTTCGGGCCAGCTTACTATGCCTCGTTGCTTTAACTCATTCTGTTCCTGCGCGCTGAATCCCAGTTCGCCCAGCATCTGCTGAGTGTGTTCGCCCAATACCGGAGGCGGGCCCTGGATCGTCTGCGGTGTGTGCGAGAACCTGATCGTTGTGCCGAACTGCCGAAGTGTGGCCCGGAGATCGCCCTGGAAGTACTCGACTACTCGCCCGCTTTGGACCGCCCACGGATCCATCAGGTAGTCCCGCCAATATCCCTGATTGCACACTTCGCACGGCACCCCGGACTTGTCCAGTATCGAGAACCATTGCGCGGCTCCCTTGCGTCTGAAGATCGGTTCGAGGATGGCTGCGAGTTCGTCGCGATGCTCGACGCGTCCATGATGGCTCTCGAAGCGGCCATCGGCGGCAAGCTGCGGCTGCTCCAATGCTTCACAGAGCGACCTCCACTGCCCGTCTGAAAAAGCCGCGATGCAGATCCATCCTTCCAATGTTTCGTAAATACGATATGTTGCGGCAGTCCCCGTTTGGCTGCGGCTAAGGGTCGGGCGCAAGCGGATTCCGTCACGCTCGGCGATGAAAGCGTCGGAGTTGTACCACAGCCCGGCGTTAAGCAGCGACCCGTCAACGAACTGCCCCTCGCCGGTGCGGTCACGATGATAGATTGCCATCAGCGTGGCGATCGCGGACAGCGTGGCGCCGCCGATATCCACCGGTCCCGCCTGCACCCACAGCGGTGGATTGCCCTCGCCGCCGCCCATGTATTCCATCCCGCACATCGCCTCGAAGAGTTGATCGTATCCGCCCATCGCCGCGCTCGGGCCGTGAGTTCCGTAGGCGGCGCTGTGGCAATAAATCAAATCGGGCTTGATCGCGCTGAGAGTGGTGTAATCGATCTTCAGGCGCTCGGCCACGCCGGGCCGCTGATTGTGATGCACGACGTCGGTCTGCTTTATCAGGCGGTAGATGATCTCCAATCCCTCGGGTTGCTTGAGATCCACGGCCAGGTCCAACTTGCCGCGCTGACAGGCGAAAAAGGGCTGGGCCGGATAGCGCATCCGGTCGCCCTCCAGCCGCTCCACCTTGATGACCCTGGCGCCAAGGTCGCCCAAGAGCATCGGACCAAACGGACCCGCGAGATACTCGCCGAAATCGACCACCGTGATCCCGGACAGCGGATGAGCCAACTCTCCGGTGCGACTCGCCGCGCTCTCCGCCGCTCGGGGGACTGTGCGCGAGAGTTCGGCCAGAACTTCCGCGGAGTGCTGGCCGGGCTCGGGCGCCAAGCCTTTGATTGCGCCCGGCGACCTGGAGAAGCGAATCGGGATGCCGATTTGCGACGTCCGACCGCGGATCGGATCGTCGATTTCGGCCATCATTGCGTTGGCGTGCGTTTGTCCGTGAAGCAGCGTCTCCTCAGTTGGGACCACGCCTTCGACGGGAACGTCGTGTTCGCGCAGCAGCTTTATCCATTCATCGCGCGGACGGGTCTTGAAAACCAGGGCGGCCTCGGCGATAAAGCGGCGGCGCTCTTCAACCGGCAGGATTCTGCTCCCCTCGGCCGGCTGAGCCAGGTGCACACCCAGCAAATTCGCGATAACCCACAGGTTGCCCCTGTCGGTCATCATGTGATGGAGCCAGCGGCCGTCGCCGCATTCATACAGGAACTGCGGAAAGGGCTCGATGCTGTTCATCGCTTCGGCAAACGGCGGCGTCGGATTATCGGACCATTGCCAGAGCATGCAGGTGATGATCGCCGTTCCGTCCAGCAGGGAAGTATCGACGAATTGGCCGCGCCCGCTGAACAGCCGCACTCGCAGCGCCGCGCAAATTCCAAGCGCCGCGCTGAAGGCGGCGCCGTGGCTGGGAAAGGGGCAATACAAGAAGGTCGGGCCGTCGCGCCGGATACCGGGTTGCTGAAAATGAAGGCCGAGCCGCGCGGCCACCAAGGCGTCGATAGCGGGCCGCTCGCTCCATGGGTGATCGCAGCCGTAACCGCTTATCCGGCAGTGAACCAGGCGTGGAAAGCGCTCCGCGATTGATTCAGGGCCCAGGCCCAGCGACGGAGCCTCGGACGGCGAATACGAATCCAGCAGCACGTCGGCGCTGCTCAGCAGCCGATCCGCAATAGCCTGCTCGCCGCGATCGCCCAGGTCGAGCGTGAGGCTGCGCTTGCTACGATTCCAGATAAAGAACCCGGGCTCGATCTGCCGGTAAGGGTCGCCTCCCGGCGGCTCGACCTTGATCACGTCGGCGCCCTGTTCGGCCAGCAGCAGCGACGCCAGCGCCCCAGCGATACCCTGGGAGAGATCGATTACGCGTATTCCGTCGAAGATCGCCATGATCGTCCGCAGGCTGCGGCCTTACCGCTTTTCAAAAGCGAAAAACAACCGATCGGCGTGCTCGAACCCCAGTTGCCGGGCGCAGAGCTGAATAGCCTCGGTGTTCGACTTGAGAATCTCGAAGCGGACGGTATCGAGGATTTTCGCCAAATTGTCGCGCAGCCCCTCAATCGTGATTTCCGGATCGACGACTCCGTGGGTCTGACCAATGAACATCCGTGCGATCCGTCCGCCGCCCGATACGATGCATTCACCGCTCACTGCGCAATCCTCGTGAGCCAGGTAGCCAACCGCGACCGCGGCGCGTTCCGGCGGCAGGTAGTTCAGCAAAAAGCTGCGCAACTCGGATTCGGGAAACGCGGCTACACCGCGCGTCCCGGCCGAGGGCGAGATGGCGTTGCATTTGATGCCGACCTCGGCGCCCTCCAATGCCAAGGCATGGGTCAGGCCGAGGACCGCGGCCTTGGCTGCGCCGTAAGCGCTGTTGCCGGGCAGGCCGTAAACCGAGGCGGAGCTGGTGTTGACTATTCGCCCATAGCGAGCGCCTTCCATGTGCGGCCAGGCCGCCTGCGCTATCCATACCGTGCCCATGAAGCTCACGTCGATCAGTCGGCGGAACTTGTCGGTCGGGTACTGCGCAAACGGACAGGAAAAACCGTAACCGGCGTTATTGACGACGATATCGATTCGTCCGAAAGCGTCGATCGCGGCTTGCACCGCGGCTCCCGCGCCTTCCTTTTCGCCGACGTTGCGCGAATTGGCGACGGCCTCGCCGCCGCGCGCCTTGATTTCCTCGACCACCTTTTTGGCGGGAGCATCCGAAGTTCCGCTTCCGTCCATCGCGGCGCCCACATCGTTGACCACGACCCGTGCGCCGCGCGCGGCGAGTAGATGCGCGTAGGCGCGGCCCAAGCCATTTCCGGCGCCGGTTACCAATGCCACCCGGCCATCGAATCGCATTTGATCCATGATTGCCTCGACCCTTGCTGCTGCGGGCCGCCAGCGTCCGCTGGCGCGCAGCTACTATGCCGCAGATGGGGCTGGAATGGTAATGGCGTGGCGCGGGCTGACAGCGTGTGATTGCCTATCCCGTTGATGGAAGCGTTCGACGTCGTGATCCTGGGCGCAGGGGCGGCCGGGCTGATGTGCGCGATGGCCGCGGGGCGGCGCGGGCGGCGCGTGCTGCTGCTCGAGCATAACGCCAATCCAGGCGCGAAGATCCTGATCTCCGGCGGGGGGCGCTGCAACTTTACCAACCTGGAAATCGCGCCCGAGCGCTTCCTGTCCGCCAATCCGCATTTCTGCAAGTCCGCGCTGAGCCGCTACACGCAGTACGACTTTATCGCGCTGGTCCGGCGCCATGGTATCCGCTATCACGAGAAGACGCTCGGCCAGTTGTTTTGCGACGGCTCTTCGCGCCAGATCCTCGCGATGCTGCTTCAAGAATGCGCAGCATTGAAGGTGGACCTTCGCCTTGGCCACAGCGTCTCCAATGTCACGCGCGCCGATCGCTTTCGCGTAGAGACCAACCGCGACACCTTCGTCGCACCGGCGCTGGTGATTGCCACCGGCGGCCTGTCGATCCCGAAAATGGGCGCGAGCAGCTTCGCCTACGACCTGGCGCGTCGCTTCGGCCTGGCGCTAATCGAGCCGCGGCCGGGCCTGGTGCCGCTGAGATTCGCGGGCGAGACGCTCGGCCTCTGCCAGGAACTGACCGGCGTTTCCCTGGACGCCACGGTAACATGCCGCCGCCAGAGCTTTCGCGAGAACATCCTGTTCACTCATCGCGGCCTGTCAGGTCCAGCGATCCTGCAGATTTCCTCCTACTGGCGCGAAGGAGACGCGATATTGATCGACCTGGCGCCCGAGCTCGAGGCGGAGCGCTTTGTGCGCGAACGCAAACGCGTCCGGCCCAAGGCTGAACTCAAGACCGTGCTTTCGGAGACCCTGCCAACCCGCCTTGCGCACGCGGTGGCCGCTACGGCGCCTTCAGACGGCCCGATGGCAAACTTGCCCGATCGCGTCCTCGACGCGATCGCCGCGCGGCTTAAAAGCTGGCGGGTGACGCCAAGCGAATCGGAAGGATGGGCAAAGGCCGAGGTGACCGCCGGCGGCATCGATACCCGCGGCCTGTCCTCACGAACCATGGAGGCGCGCAGCATAGCGGGGCTCTACATAATCGGCGAGGCCGTTGACGTCACCGGGTGGCTGGGCGGGTATAACTTCCAATGGGCGTGGTCGAGCGGCTGGTGCGCCGGTCAAGCCGTGTAATCATATTTTCCCCAACTGGCCGAGAAGGAAATCGACCTGATTCAGCGACCCTATCCGCGCCGGAGCAGTTCATCCAGCAGGCGCGTTTTCAGATTGGCGAACGGGCCGTTTGACATCACCGCGACTACGTCACCAGGTTTGGCGTCAGCCACGATCGCTTGCAGCAACTCCTCGTTCGATTTGCACGCCGATGCGACCGGACCGCGGCTGGTGATGCGCCGCGCCAGCACATCGGTTTCAAGGCGTTCGCCTGGCGCAATCTGATCGCTTTCCTTGAAATAAACCGGCGCCAGATAGACCCGGGCGGCGCGGTCGAAGGCTTGCGCGAACTCCGATTGAAAAACATTGCGGCGGCTGGTGTTGGAACGCGGCTCAAAGGCGGCCAGGATGCGCCGGTGCGCATAACGATCCGTCAGGGCAGACAGCGTGGCCGCGATCGCCGTCGGGTGATGCGCGAAGTCGTCGATCACGGTTACGCCGCCCGCCTCGCCCACCAGTTCCTGACGCCGCGCGACGCCCTTGAAGGACGCAAGCCCGTGCGCGATCTCCGCTTCGGTGAGGCCGAACTCGCGCAGCAGCACGTACACACCCAAGGCGTTGGCGACGTTCATCGCCCCCCACAACGGCACCAGCAGGTCGCGCGCGACTACCTGCCCGCCGCGTGTCACGTTGAAATGGGTTCCGGTTGAACCGGCGCGGAGATCGGCGGCGCGAAACTCACCGCTGCGCAAGCCGAAGTCCACGCGCCGCGCGCGCGACCCGGCGGCCACCTCGACCGCCGCCGGGTAGTCGGCGCACAGGGCCAGCACGGCGGATTTGTCCTGCCCCAGGACCATCGCCTCGAAGGCGGACTTGACGTGTGCCAGGTCGCGGTAGATGTCGGCGTGATCGAACTCCAGTGAAGTGAGAATCGCGCCCTGGGCACGGTAGTGGAGGAATTTCGGCCCTTTGTCGAAAAACGCGGTGTCGTATTCGTCGCCCTCGATTACGAAATGACGGCCCGCGCCCAGATAATAGTTGGAGCCGAGGTTGAGGCTTACCCCTCCGATCAGCACGTCGGGATCGCGCCCGGCGGCGATCAGCACCTGCGCCATCAGCGAGGTGGAAGTGGTCTTGCCATGCGTGCCGCAGACCATCAGCGGGCATCGCGTGCTCAGGAAAAAGTGCCAAAGCGCCTCGGGCATCGACAGATACGGAATCGGACTCTCAAGCAGCGCGGCCGCTTCGGGGTTGTTGCGGGTAATAACGTTACCGACCACGACCAGCTCAGGAGGCGGATCGAGATTGGCGGGCGCGAAGCCGTGCTTTGCGTCGATAGCAAGGCGGCGCAGCAGCGAAGCGGTCGGTTCATACAGCTCGTTGTCCGAGCCGCTGACGGCAAAGCCCCGCTCCTTGAGCATCCCGGCCAGCGCCGCCATCGCAGTGCCGCCCACGCCCATCAGATGAATACGCCGGCAGTTGGCTGGAACCCGCGCCAGGCGCGCGGCGGAATCAGATGGATTCATCAAGCACTTCCATGATGCGGTCATGAATCCGGGGACGGAAATCCCGAATCGCTTCGTTGTCGCGCCGGGGGTGGACACGGTTGGTCAGAATCGTCACCGCGATTTCGCGCTCGGGTTCGATCCAGATCGAGGTGCCGGTGAAGCCGAGATGGCCCACGGCGGCGGGCGAAAAATGTGAACCGGCGCTGGAATTGCCAGCGCTGGGCGTGTCCCAGCCCAAGCCCCAGGTCGATCCGTTCACGGCGCCGTCGCGTTTCCAGAACTCGGCAATTATCGGGCGCGCGACCAGGTCGGAGCGGCCGTGATAACTCGCAATTAACTCGCCAGCGATTCGATCTACCTCTTTGACCGGAGCGAAAAGCCCGGCATGGCCCGAAACGCCGCCCATCGCGTAGGCGTTCTCGTCGTGCACTTCGCCCAACAGCAGGCGTTTGCGCGAGGGACAGAACTCGGTTGCGGCAAACATTTCCGGCACCGGCTCGAGGCGGCGGCTGCGGACCAGGGAGATATCGACAAAGTCGGTGGCGCGCAGACCCAGCGGGCGAAAGATCCGATCGCGGCAGAAACGCTGCAGGCCAACTCCGCTGATCTGCTCGACCACTTCACCCAACAGCATGAAATTAAGATCCGAATAGATCGCGCGCGAGGCGGGCGGCGCTTCGGGCTTTTCGCGATGGATTTGCTCGTAAACGTATTCCTTGGCGCCGCGGCTGGCCATGAAGTTGACCCGCCCTTTGCGCTCGACCTCCGCTATCTGCTCGAAATACGGCCGCCACGCCGCCAGTCCCGAGAAATGGCCAAGCAGATGCCGGAAGCTGATATAGGCTTTGCCGTGCACGCCGAAGTTGTGGAAGAAGCGGGTGACGCGGTCGTCAAGACGCAGCTTGCCCTCGCGAATCAACATCATGGCCGCAACGCTGGTGGCCAGTGCTTTGGTCAACGAGGAGAGATCGAACACCGTCTCGAGCTGCATCGGATGGCGCTCGGGCACCGTCTGGCGCCATCCGAAATTGCCTTCGAACACCACCTGCGCGCCTTGGCGTACGACTACTGTGGCGCCCGGCATGACGCCGCGTTCAATCGCGTCGTTGAACGCCTGCTCGACTCCTGACCAGTTCACCTCGTTTCCCAACAGTCGGATTTGCCTTAGCTGACGGGCCGTTCCATAAAACTGATTCGGCATGCGGCGGCATCAACTTGCGCTCGCACTCCAATGGGGAGAGTCAGGTTCTCGGTTCCGTGCCCCGCTGCGATTCCCCACAGCACTGGTACTCCCAGACCAGCCGTCTGCTCGGCGGCGAACTCCCGAATCAGGCGCCGCTCAGATTCGGGGTCACCGGGACTGCGCATCCCGCCGAACACCACGCCCGCAACCTTGGACAGCACCCCGCTGTGGCGCAACTGCACCAGCATCCGATCGATCCGGTAGGCCTTCTCGCCGGTATCTTCCAGGAACAGGATCCTGCCGCCGAAATCCGGAGCGTAAGGCGTCGCAAGCATCGCCACCACGATCGATAGGCAGCCGCCAATCAGTTCGCCCTGCGCCACGCCCGGATGTATCGCCTCGGCGGCGCGCAGTTCGAAGCCTTCCATTTCGCCCGCGAGCAAACGCCGTAGATGAAGCATCGAGCGCGGGCTGACACCGCCGGCCACGTCCTTGGCCACCATCGGTCCGTGGAAGCAGACCATCCCGCTCAACTGCATTAACGCGTTGATCAGAAAGGTCTGATCCGAGAAGCCAACAAATATTTTAGGGTTGCGCCTGGGCAGATCAAAATCGATGAGCGGCAGCAGCCGTCCCGCGCCATAACCACCGCGCGCGGCGAAGATGGCGCGGATCTGCGGGTCGCGAAAAAACCGCATCAGCTCCGCGGCCCGCTGCTCGTCAGTGCCGGCCAGGATGCGATCGCGGGCCAGGGCGAGATCCGAGACCTTGACGCGATAACCGTTGCGCACCAATTCCTGGACGCCACGTTCAAGATATTCGCGATCGACCGCGGCGGCCGGCGCAACGACGCCGACCGTATCGCCGGTTCGCAGAGCCGGAGGTTTGATTCGAGAGCTGGAATTCACAGACGATGTCAGATTATCACGAAGCCGCGCTGATTGCCGCCAGCGGGCGCCGAATCGGCGTTCGGATACTCACACCGCGCGATCGACCGCCTCCGCCACGCGCCGCAAGGACTTCATCAACTGGGCGAAGCGGGCTGGATGAAGTTGTTGGGGGCCGTCGGACAGCGCCTTCTCGGGCTCCGGATGAACCTCGATCATCAAGCCGTCGGCGCCCGCCGCGACCGCCGCCAGCGCCATCGGAATCACCAACGATTCAGCACCGGTGCCATGGCTGGGATCCACGATTACCGGCAAGTGGGTCCATTCCTTGAGCACCGGGATCGCGTTGAGGTCCAGGGTGTTGCGGGTCGCAGTCTCGAAGGTGCGGATTCCGCGCTCGCACAGCACCACGTTGGGATTGCCGGCGGACAGGATGTATTCCGCCGCCATCAGAAATTCGTCGAGCTTGGTGGACATGCCGCGCTTGAGCAGGATCGGCCGTTTGACCTTGCCCAGGCGCCGCAGGAGCGAGAAATTCTGCGCGTTGCGGGCGCCCACCTGAAGCATGTCGGCGTGCTGCGCAATCTGATCGATATCGTGCGGGTCCATGACTTCTGTCACGACCGGCAGCCCCACCTCGTGGCCGGCCTGCTCCAGCAGCAGCAGACCGTCGCCCTCCATCCCCTGGAAGGAATATGGCGAGGTGCGCGGCTTGAACGCGCCGCCGCGCAGCATGTGCCCACCCGCGGACTTGACGGCCTGGGCCGCGCCCTGCATCTGGCCGGCGCTTTCGATCGCGCACGGGCCGGCCATTACGACCAGCCGTTTGGCGCCGATCTCGACCTTGCCGACCTTGACCTTGGAACCGGCGGGATGCAATTCGCGGCTGGCCAGCTTGTAGGGCTTCAAGATCGGCATCACGCTGTCGACACCGGAAAAGAACTCAAGCTGCGCCAGATCGTCCTTGCCGCGTTCCTCGCCCACGCAGGCCACCACGGTGCGTTCGACGCCGATTATCTTGTGGGCCTGGAACCCGGCCTTCTCCACCCGCTCGACCACGGCCTCGATTTCGCGGGGCGTGGCGTGTGCCTTCATTACTATGATCACGGCTGATCTTCCTTCCCGATGCTTAGCGGATCGCCAGCCCGCGTTTGGCTCGCGGCCCAATGGCGTCCCGGATCACCGGCGGCGCTGTGGCTGGCACCGTCTCGACTCATTTTGATACAACTAATAGAAGCTGAGTATCCTCCTCATCGGAATACCGACTTGAGTAGCCTGATCATGCCATCCGCCGCGTCTCTTCGCCAACCGCGTGCCCATCCCGGCCGGCCCCTGCGTCTGCTCCATACCTCGGACGTCCACCTTGAGAGCGATACTTTCGGGCACGGCGAGCAAGGCAAAAGCCTGCGCGAGTCGATCCGCGCGGCTTTCAGCCAGGTGATCTCGAAAGCCAACCGGATGCAGGCCGACCTGCTGCTAATTGTCGGCGACCTGTTCGATTCCAGCCGGATCACCGATGAAGCGCTGTCTTTCGCGTTGAGTCAGATCGCATGCGCCAAGATGCCGGTGGTGATGACGCCGGGCAATCATGACGCCCATGACGAGCGCTCGCTGTGGGCAAACCTGCCGCCCTCCGAGATGCCGCGCAATCTGCACATGCTGCTGGAGCCGGAAGGGTCCACGCTGGAATTCCCGGAGCTCCACGCGCGAGTCTGGGGACGCGCGCTGGTGGAGCACACTCCCGACTATCGCCCGCTGGCCGGGATCGTACCTCCCGTTGAAGGGCTGTGGAATATCGCGCTGGCGCATGGGTTTTTCATGGAGGAAGGGGAATTCGATCGTTCCTCGCCGATTAATCCGATCGATATCGAAAGCAGCGGCTACGACTACATCGCGCTAGGGCATATTCACGTCTTCACGGATTGCTCCCGAGGCGCCACTCGCGCGGCTTATTGCGGAACCCCGGCGCCTCTTTACCAGGAAGCCGGATGGGTGGCACATGTGCGTTTTGACCCGGGCACGGGAATCGAACTGGAGCGCCTGCCGGTCGAGTAGCTGGCGCTATTTTCCTTCCACAGTGGGGCGGGTGTCCCTGCGCGCCACTTCTACTTCAGGGAATTTGTGACCTCGGCGCTTGAGTCCTTGCCGTGTGCCCGTGGCTGTGCGGCGGGGCGCGCATCCACAACCAGACGCATCACTACCAAAGTGCGGGCATAGACGTGCATCGCCTGGCCGGGCGCGTAACTCTCCTTGCCCTCTTCGGTAAACGGCTCTGACGTATCGATCACCTTGACCCATCCCGAGGCGCCCTCGCGGGCGGGCAGCACGAATGACATCTCGTCGTGATTTGCGTTGAAGACCAGATAGAAGCTGTCGTCAACGATTCTCTCGCCCATCGGACCGGGACTCGGAATCGCCTCCCCGTTGAGAAAAACTCCCACCGATTTGGCGAAACCAACCCGCCAGTCTTCCTCTGACATCTCCTCGCCGGCAGGTGTGAACCATCTCAAATCCTGCACTTCCTGACCGTGAATCGGACGCCCCTGGAACCATCGACGGCGCCTGAAGACCGGATGTTCCCGGTGCAGGTGGATCAGGCGGCGGGTAAATTCAAGCAGTTCCTGGTCGGCATGCTCCCAGTCAAACCACGAAACCTCATTGTCCTGGCAATACGCGTTGTTGTTGCCCCTCTGTGTTCTGCCGATCTCGTCGCCGCCGAGCAGCATCGGAACGCCCTGCGACAGGAACAGCGTGGCGAGGAAATTTCGTTTTTGCCGGGCGCGGACCAGGTTGACGATTGGGTCTGCGGTTTCACCTTCCGCGCCGCAGTTCCACGAGCGGTTGTTGCCGTCGCCGTCGTTGTTGTTCTCGCCGTTGGCCTCGTTGTGCTTGACGCGGTAGGAGACCAGGTCCTTCATCGTGAACCCGTCGTGGCAGGTGACGAAGTTGATACTGGCATGGGGCTGGCGATGGCTCGGGCCATAGAGATCGGAGCTGCCCGTAAAACGGGTGGCGAACTCGGCCAGCGTCTGGTCCGCGCCGCGCCAGTAATCGCGCGCCGCATCGCGATATTTGCCGTTCCATTCGCTCCACAGCACGGGGAAGTTGCCGACCTGGTAGCCGCCCTCGCCCAGGTCCCACGGCTCCGCGATAAGCTTTACCTGACACAACACCGGGTCTTGAAGAATGATGTCGAAAAAGGCCGACAGCCGATCGACTTCGAGCAACTCCCGCGCCAGCGCTGAGGCGAGGTCGAAGCGGAAACCGTCAACGTGCATTTCCAAAACCCAGTAGCGCAGGCTGTCCATCACCAGTTGCAGGCATCGCGGATGGCGCATGTTGAGCGTGTTGCCGCATCCGGTGAAGTCCGCGTACAGGCGCTGGTTGGCGGGTTGCAGCCGGTAGTAGCTGAGATTGTCGATTCCGCGGAAACAAAGTGTTGGGCCCAGGTGGCTGCCTTCGGCCGTGTGGTTATAGACCACGTCGAGAATCACCTCGATACCGGCCCGATGCAGCGCCTTGACCATCGACTTGAACTCGGTGACCTGCTGCCCCAGCGACCCGCTCGAGGCGAAGCGCAGGTCGGGAGCAAAATAGCCGATCGAATTGTAGCCCCAGTAATCCGTCAGCCCGCGCTCCGACAACGCACGGCTATTAACCGCCTGATGCACGGGCATCAATTCGACCGCGGTGATTCCCAGCGAGCGCAAATGATCGATCGCGGGTGGGCTGGCCAGGCCAGCGTAGGTGCCGCGCAATTCGCGCGGCACTTCTGGATGGCGAAAGGTGAAACCTTTGACGTGGACCTCGTAGATGATCGTTTCGTTCCACGCGATGCGCGGTTGACGATCGCCGCCCCACTCGAAACTGTCATCCACCACCACGCTCTTGGGCATCGCGCCGGCGTTATCGCGCCGATCCATCTTCTGATCTGCGTCGGGCTGCCCAATTTCGTATGCGAACAGCGCATCGCTCCATCGCAGCGGCCGGTCGATAGTCTTGGCGTAGGGATCGAGCAGGAGCTTATGCGCGTTGAAGCGATGGCCCGCGGCCGGATCATAAGGCCCATGCACGCGGTACCCGTAGCGCTGCCCGGGGCTGATACCCGGCAAGTAGATGTGCCAGACCTGATCGGATTGCTCCGTGATCTCGATTCGCGCTTGCTCATCGTTGCCGTCCGACCCGCCGAACAAACACAGTTCAACCCCGGTTGCATTTTCGGAGAACAGCGCGAAGTTCACTCCTGTTCCATTGCAGGTAGCGCCGAGCGGGTAAGGTACTCCCGGCCGCGCCCCTGCGAGCGCCGCCGATTCCGAGCGATTGGAAGCCTTCATAACTGAGCGACCCTATCCAGCAGAACGCGAATGGTTCAATCGCGATGCCTACAATTCAAATATTATCGCGATTACCGCCGCGGCCAAAATTTCACAGATTACCCACATCTTCCCGGCCGCCATCGACCTCCGATCACAATTTCCTTGCGCTAGAGCGAGCGCAACCCAAAAAATCAACTAGGATGTGCGTAAGCGGGGCGGCTGAGGGGCCGATGGTTTTTCGAATGTCTGGATTCACAAAGCTTTGGGGAATGTGCCTGTTTGCAGCGATTTTCCTCGGCTGCGCCACCCGGCACGATGTGCAGCCGGGTTTTGCCTCTATTAATTCAGGGATTCAGGGCCACCTGGTTGCAACCGAGTCCAAGGACGGTAGCGTTCAGGTTGCCGGTGCCGCTCACGGAAGAGTCAACGTCACCACGGCCGATCAAAAGGAGGAGGTGGCGACGGTCGATACCGACCGGGGTGGCAATTTCGAGATCGGGCTGCGTCCGGGCCGGTATTACGTGTACATCGAACCGATGGACGGGCTGTTCTATGGACGGAGAGTGGCCGTCGAACCGCGTCAGATGACGCAATTGGAACTTCGGCTCCCACCGTTGCCGCCTTGGTGAGGCCGAACCTAAGCCTGACGGGCTGCGTCAAATCTGGAACGTCAGTGCTGCCTTGCGCTTGTTGGAGAGCATCTCAAGGGTGGTGCCACGCAGGATCGAGGTCACCTGGTCGCGGACCTGACGCCATACGTCGCGCATCGCGCAGACCTGCTCGCGCCGGCAAGGAGAGTTGGCGCCATCCTCCAGGCATTCAACGGGGACGTATTCGCCTTCGATCAGTTCGATTACATCCTCCATAGAGATCCGGGATGGGTGACGGGCAAGAATATAGCCGCCGCTGGGTCCCTTTTGACTGAGCACCAGCCCGCCGCGTTTGAGCGCGATCAGCAAGCGGCGAAGGTAATTCTCCGGAATGTTCTGAGCGGTCGCGATAACCTCGACCTGCAGCGGCTGAGGAGCGGGGTAACGTTCCGCGAGCATCAGCAAGGCCTTTAGCGAGTAATCAACGCCTACGCCAAATTTCATTTCTTTTCGGCCTTTTTCGGCCGCCACGATCCCCCGGCTCTTCTTTAGGAGAATAATTGACTTAGTAGGTCATCTAAGTTATGTTTGGCCGATAAGTCAAGGGTAGGAGAAGTGTACCGTGCCTCGACGCGAACCCCCGACTTGGGACCTGGTGCTCAAGCGCAATTCCGTTGAACGGCTCAAACGCGAGCTGTTCCCAACGGAACTCTGGGGCCAATGGCAGCGGCTGGCCGACACCTCGTACGAAAAGCTGCCCGAAGAGGACATCGTCCGCTTGCAGTGGTACGGACTTTACCACGACAAGCCGAAAGTCGGCACCTTCATGATGCGGGTGAAGATTCCGGGTGGAATTTTGAGTCCCGCTGGCCTGCGTGCGATCGGTGAAATTTCCTCGGAATTCGGCCGCGACCAAGGCGAACTCACGACGCGCCAGAACATCCAGCTGCATTACATAACCCTCGACCGCTTTCCGGAGGTGTTCGAGAAACTCAAGCGCGCCGGACTGACCACGCTGGGCGGATGCGGCGACGTGGTGCGCAATATCACCGGCTGTCCGGTGGGCGGAGTCAACCGGGAAGAGCACTTTGACGTGACCGGCCTGTTGTCCGAAGCGGCGGGATTTTTCTACGGGAACCGCGAATACTCCGACTTGCCGCGCAAGCACAAAATCACCATTTCGGCCTGCCACTATCAATGCAACGCGCCCGAGATCAACTGCGTGGCGCTGGTCGGATTGATCAAGGACGGCGTGCCCGGCTTCGCCGTGCGGGTCGGCGGCGGACAATCCTCCACGCCACGCCTCTCGCGCCATTTGGGCGTGTTCGTAGAGCCGCACGAATCGATTGCGTTGCTGCGCGCGATCCTCGACGTTTGGCAATCGACCACCGAATACCGGATTTCGCGGGTCAAAGCGCGCCTCAAGTTCATGATCGACGACTACGGACCGGACGAGTTCCGCAAGCTGGTGGAAGCCCGCCTGGACCGGCGGCTCGCGCCGCTGGCGGAACTGCCGCTGCCCGATCGCGACGGCGATCATATGGGCATCAACGAGCAGAAGCAGGACGGGCTTTACTACGTGGGTTTTCCGGTCTATCTGGGCACGATGAACGGCACCCAGATGGGCCAGGTGGCCAGTTTGGTTGAAAGCTACGGCGGCGATATTCGCCTCACGCGGCGGCAGAACTTTATCCTGACCGATATCCCGCGCGAGCGCCTGGACGAAGTGATTGGCAGAGTCGGCGAAATCGGATTTCCGCTCGACGCTAACGGGCTGTACGCGTCGTCGATCGGATGTATTGGCGATCCGCATTGTAACTACGCCGTTACGCCGACCAAGACCAAGCTCGCCACGGTTATCGAACGGCTGGTCGGGGATTTTGGCGACGCGGTGGCGGGGCTCAAGTTGAATCTCGACGGATGCCCCCATGCGTGCGCCCAGCACTGGACCGGCGATATCGGCCTGCAGGGAACGACCGGACGCGGGCCCAGCGGCGAGCCCCTCGAGGCTTTCGACATCATTCTCCGCGGCGGGTTGGGCAAGGATGCCGCGATTGGAAAACCTGTCCTGCGCCGGGTGCCCTCGGCGCTGGTTGAAGACTACGTGAGCCGTTTGGTGGCTGGCTACCTGCAGCGCCGCCAGCCCGACGAAACCTTTGCGCGGTTTTGCGTGCGCACTCCTGACGCGGAGCTGATCGGTCTGGCGCAGCCGGCCGGCGGCGAAAGCCAGAGCGCGCCAGCACCGGAGTGAAGCCTATGAACCAGGAAGCGTAACATCAGCACGAGTTGATGGATGAGCTGGAGGCGGGTGAAGCCGCAGTAGAGCTCGACGACAAGGAACCCCAGGAGGTGCTCGCCTGGACCATGGAGCGCTTCGGCAATCGGATGGGGCTCTGTTCCAGCTTCCAGGCGGAAGGATGCGTTCTGATCGATATGGCGTGGCGGATTGCTCCGTCGGTGCGCGTGTTCACGATCGATACCGGCCGGATGCCCGAGGAAACCTACGCCCTGATCGAACGCATCCGCGACCGCTACGGTATCAAGACCGAGATCTTCCTGCCCGACACCAAGGTCGTGGAGCACATGGCTTCCAAGCATGGGCTGAACCTGTTTTACCGCGACGTCAATCTGCGGCTGCTGTGCTGCCAAGTGCGCAAGGTGCTGCCGCTGCGCCGCGCGCTGGTCAACTTCGACGCCTGGGTGACCGGGCTGCGGCGCGACCAATGGGCCACCCGCTCCAACATCCGCAAGATCGAAATCGACCACGACCACGGCGGTATCGTGAAAGTCGCGCCACTGGCCGACTGGACCGAGGAAGAGGTGTGGGATTACATCCGCGCCAACGACGTGCCCTACAATGAGCTGTACGACAAGGGCTACAAGTCAATCGGATGTGGCCCCTGCACTCGCGCCGTGCCCGACGGCGCCGATTCGCGCGAAGGCCGATGGTGGTGGGAGACGGGCGCGCCCAAGGAATGCGGCATGCATTGCGCGATCGAGACCGGCGGTTTCGAGCACGAACTGGCAGCCCTGCTAGGCGGCCACGGCAACGGCGCCGGCAACGGTTCCGGCACCGGCCACTGAGCCGTCTGCTTCCCTCTTCCGCATTCTTCCGCGGGAGAGGGTTGACGTGAGTGCGCGATACACTTAGGGCACCGCCTGCTACCACGTTACGAGGGAGACGACAGGCTGAAAGCCTGTCCTACCACCAGATTTTTCGACTCTGAAGTTGAGCCGTGGACAACGAAGACGCATCGCTAGGCCTCGACGACTTGCAGCGCCAGGTGCTGCTGCAACAGATCGCGCTGTTCTCCCAAGCGAATCCTGATGCGCAGGCTCAACATGACTACCAGGCGCTGTCCGAGGCCGCGGCGCACCTCGAAATTCCCGCCGCGATGATCCCGCGCCTGACCGCCATCCTGGAGATTTCGCTGCGCGGCGATCGCCTGCGCCGCACGGCGGGGCCGGGCGCCCATCTTGCGCTGACAGCGCTGTTTCAGAAAACGCCGCGGGGCAAGGCGCTCGCGGCGGAGGTGAGCGCGCTCAATGCGGCGCTGGCGCAAGTGAAAGATCAGCAACTGACGGAAATCGCCGCCGGCCAGCGCGGACCTGGGGTTTATACGCTCACGCTGGGCACGCCGGCATGCCGCATGGTCATTCGCTTCGAGCCCGACGGCGTCAGGATCGAAAGCCTGGATGTTGGAATGGACTAAAGGCGACTGCCGGCAATGGTGCTGTGAGTTCAAGATTAATAGTGGGGCGAGCCGCCAGTGTCCACCATTAATTTTGACTCCCGGTTTTTTGAAGCAGAACGGGGATCCTGCCTCAACAGCTAAAACGGCACCGCTTCGGCCCAATCGGCCAGGTACGGTACGCGGAAGCGATTACCGACGTAGGCTTGATAAATCAGGAACACCCACAATACCGCCAGCGCCAAATCTCCGAGCCGATTCAGGAAGGCAAAAAGGCGCGAAAGCGGCCCGGGAAGCACCGCGATCAGCACGCCCATCACGATTGAAAACGCAACCCAGGCAACCGTCAGCGCGATCGACTGGCGGGCGTGAAAGCGTACCGTCTCGTCGCGGTTATACGGTTCCACCAACAGGAAGATAATCCCGGTGATGGCGAAGCCGACGTAGCATAGGGCCGCGATTACATTATTGGGCTGCGTGCTCGACGTGACCGGTGCGCCACAAGAAGCACAACTGGAAGCACCCAGGTTCAGGGCCGCACCACAACGCTGGCAGGTCGATGCCATCCGCGTCTGTCCTCCTTTGACCGCATCCAAATTTTGCAAAACAAAGACGGGCAGCGCAACCACGGCCCGGCACGGCGCCCGCCGCATGGCCTAGTGCCCGGCCTGCGCGGTGCTCATCGGCGCTTTGCGCACCACCAGGTAGATCGGCAGCACCGCGACCGCCAGTATCGACAGCATGCGGTAGATGTCGTTGAAGGACAGAATCGCCGCCTGCGCCTGCACCATCCCATAGATCATGGCCAGGCCATGCCGCCCGCCGTCCATTTGCGGTAGGAAATGAAGCGCCGGGCTTCCCGGCATCCGCGCCGGCGCCTCGCTCATCCGCCAGGCGTCGAAAATCGAGATGTGCTCCACCAGCCGCGCCTGATGAACCTGCTCCTTGGCTACCAGCATGGCGGTCAGCAGCGAAATACCTACGGCCGCTCCCGTGTTACGCATCATGTTGAAGAGGCTGGAAGCGTAGCCCATTCGCTCGCGAGGCACCGTGGTGAGCGATATCGCGGAAAGCTGCGGACCGAGCAGACCCCCGCCCACGCCGTTGAGCATCACCGGTCCGATTACCTGCCAGGGGCTTACCTGCAGCGTCCACTTGGACATCATCCAGGTTGAAACCCCCATCGTCAGGAATGCCACCCCGATGAGCGGCCGCGTATTGAAGCCCGTGCGCGAGAGCTGGCCCACAAGGATCAGCGCGCAGAAAGAGGCGAGCGCCCGGGGCGACAACGTCAGCCCGGCCTTCATCGCCGTGTAGCCGAGGTATTCCTGCAGGAAGATCGGGTTGAGGATGTTGGCGCCGTAAACCGCGAAGCTGAAGACCACGACCAGTACGACGACCGCCGCGAACAGCGGGTTGAGCAGGATGCGTACATCGACCACCGGGTCGGGAAAGGTCAGCTCCCTCCAGGTGAAGAGGGCCAGCGCCGCGATGGAACCCATCGTGGCATCGACGACCCACGGCGACGAGAACCAGTCGGCGCGCTGCCCCCGGTCGCACACCAGCTGCATCAGGCCGAGTCCGACCGTAAGCGTTGCAATCCCCAAATAGTCAATCTTCGAGCCTCGTTTGGGACGCAGATAAGAAGGGTCTTCCAGGAACGTATAGAGCATCAGTATCGCGAGGATGCCGATCGGGACGTTGATGTAAAAGTTCCAACGCCACGACCAGTTGTCCGTGATCCAACCGCCCAGGGTGGGGCCCAGCACCGGCGCCACCATCAGGCCCATCGACCACGTGGCCATCGCCAGTTGCTGCTCTTCAGGGGGAAAGGTTTCCATCATGATGGCCTGCGAGGACGGCAGCATCGCGGCCCCCGCGAACCCCTGGATCAATCTGAAGAGCACCATCTGATCCAGCGACCGCGCCGCCCCGCAGCATGCCGACGCCATGACGAAGGCGGTCACCGAGAACAGGAAGTAGCGTTTGCGTCCGAATCGCGCCGAAATCCATCCGGTCAACGGAATCATGATTCCGTTGGCGACCAGGTAGCTGGTGACCACCCAGGTAATCTCATCGACGCTGGCGGAGAAGCTGCCCTGCATGTGAGGCAGCGCTACGTTGATGATCGAGGTGTCGATCATCTCGAGCACCGTCCCCAGCATTACGGCCATCGCGATGAGCCACTTATGCTGATTGGCCGCAATATCGGGCGTGGTGATTTCTGTGACGGCTGCCAATTCGTCCAAACTATGCGCTTGCCGCTCTTGAGGAAAATCAGCCCCGACATCGGGGTTTGATGTCGTATGGCCTGGACTTCAAAAAGCACTTGACAACTGTTCGGCAAGAGCGAAACAATAGCGAAAGTTGGTCATGTCCGCACCCCTTACATTGCTGTCGTCCGCAATCCCGGAACCGGCTCCCGAGGCGCGCCGCGGGGTCGAGTTCGTGGAGATGGGCGCCAAACAGATTCTGAACCGCTGCAACAATCCCCAGATGCCGTTTGCCTGGACGATCAACCCATATCGCGGATGCGAGTTCGGATGCGTCTATTGCTATGCGCGCTACACTCACGAATTCCTGGAGTTGCGCGATCCGATGGACTTCGAGCGGCGGATATTTTTCAAGCGGCGGGCCGCCGAGGTGCTCGAACGCACACTGGCCCGCACGCCGATTGGCCGCGACGCAATCACGATCGGCACCGCAACCGACCCCTACCAGCCCGCCGAGCGAACCTACGGCCTGACGCGCTCGATGCTGGAGGTATTCGCGCGGGTCGGGGGGATCCGTTTGTCCATCACCACCAAATCCAACCTGGTCGTGCGCGACTTGGACCTGCTCAAAAAGATCAACGAGCGATCCGAGTTGTCGGTGAACTTTTCACTCATAACGCTGAACCGCCGTCTGCAGCGGATCCTGGAGCCGCGAGCGCCGCGCCCGGAACTGCGCCTGCGCGCCATGGCCGAACTGGCCGCCGGCGGAATCCGGTGCAACCTCTTCATGATGCCGATGATTCCCGGTCTGACCGACGCGCCGTCGAGCGTCGAGAGCGTGATTGCGGCCGCGCGCCGCCACCATGCCTCCGACGTCCACTGCCGTACGCTGTTCCTGAAGCCCTCGGCGGCCAAGCGCTTCCTGCCGTTCATCGAAGCGCACTTCCCAGCGTTGGCCGAGCAGATGAAGCAGCGCTACAGCGATTCGACCTACGGACCGCGGGCTTACGATCAGCAGTTGGAAGCGACAGTGGAGCGGCTCAAACGGAAGTACGGCTACGTTCGCGTAGCGGAGCCAGGGCCCGACGCCCCCTCGCGTCCATCCACCCAGCTCAGCCTGGGATTTGATTAGCCGCCCACGCGGCGCCGGCTCGCCTGGCCGGCCATCGCCGCATATACTCGCGAAGAAGCCAATTGAAGATCGCGACTTTCAACGTCAACGGCGTCAATGGCCGCCTGCCAGTGCTCTTGCGCTGGCTCGCGGAATTCAAGCCTGATATCGCGTGCCTGCAAGAGCTGAAGGCGCCGCAAGAGAAATTTCCTCTCGACGCGATCCGCGGGGCCGGCTACGGCGCGATCTGGCATGGCCAGAAAAGTTGGAATGGCGTCGCTATCCTAGCCCGGGGCAAGGATCCGGTGGAGAGCCGCCGCGGCTTGCCCGGCGATCCGGACGACATACACAGCCGCTATATCGAGGCAGTGGTGGATGGCGTGCGGGTGGGCTGCCTATATCTGCCCAACGGCAATCCTGCTCCCGGGCCGAAATTCGATTACAAACTGCGTTGGTTCGAGCGCTTCACGGATCATGCCCAGGAATTGCTCGCCACGGCCGGCCCCGTCGTTTTGGCCGGCGACTACAACGTGATGCCGACCGAGCTTGATGTGTACAAGCCGGAACGCTGGGTTGATGATGCGCTCTTCCGGCCCGAGGTGCGCGAGGCCTTTGCACGCCTGGTCGCTCGGGGCTGGACCGACGCGATACGCAAGCTGCATCCGGGCGAGCGCATCTACACCTTTTGGGATTACTTCCGCAACGCCTACCCGCGTGACGCCGGGCTGCGCATCGATCATCTGCTGCTCAGCCCGTCGATCGCTCCGCTCCTGCTCGGCGCAGGCGTCGATCGCGAAGTGCGCGGCTGGGAGAAGGCGAGCGATCACGCACCGACCTGGGTGGAAATTGCCGGTAATTAGATAGCGCGGCGTTCGCCGGCGTGCACGGCCAGCCCCGCTACTTTTTTGGGAGCCAGAAGATAATTTTTGTTGAATGGTGCGAGGGGCGGGACTTGAACCCGCACGGTATTTCTACCACGAGCCCCTCAAACTCGCGTGTCTGCCTGTTCCACCACCCTCGCACTAGGTGTCGGGCGGCTACTTCTGGCTGCCCGTAGGTTTGTTGGCCGGCACCGCCGGAAGCGGGACCTTGGCCGGAGCCGTCACCGGTGCCGACGACCCGGTGAAGATGCTCGAGGTGAGGCGCCGGTTGGAGTTGTACGCCAAATAGATCGAAGTCACGAAAAAGGCGGCCGCCAAACCGCCGGTCAACTTGGTGAGAAAATTGCCCGCTCCGCCCGAGCCGAATACGGTCTGGCTCGAGCCGCCGAAAACCGCCCCAATGTCCGCGCCTTTGCCCTGCTGGAGCAGTACCACGATGGTTAAAACCAGGCAGATTGTTACGTGTATCGCCAAGACAATTGAATACATTTTTGCGCTGCCGGTATCGCTCAGGCCGCGAGCGCCCGCACGATACGCACGAAAGAGTCAGCCTTTAAGCTTGCCCCGCCGACCAGAGCCCCGTCAATATCGGGTTTGGACACCAACGAGTCAACGTTTTCCGCGGTTACGCTGCCGCCGTACAGGATCCTGACGCTATGGGCGACGTCGCGACCGGCCCGCTCGATCAGGGTTCCACGCAGCGCGCTATGCTCGGTTTGGGCCTGCTCGGGCGTCGCGTTCTTGCCGGTTCCGATCGCCCATACGGGCTCATAGGCAATCGTCACCCGGGCCACCTGGGCCGAATCGAGCTCTTCCAAGGCGGCCAACAATTGAGTGGTGAGCACCCGCGTGGTGTCGCCGGCATCACGCTGCGCCAGAGTCTCGCCCACGCACAGCACCGGCAGCAAGCCGTGGCGCAAGGCAGCCTTAACCTTTTTGTTGATGAGTTCGTCGCTCTCACCAAAAATATGGCGCCGCTCCGAGTGGCCCAGGATCACGTGGGTCACGCCATACGCCTTGAGCATCGGGGCGGACACCTCGCCGGTGAAAGCGCCCTGATCCTCGAAGTGCATATTTTGCGCGCCCAACGCAATCGCAGCGCCGGCCAGCTCCTGCTGCACGGCCGGAATCAGGATCGCTGGCGGCGCAATCATCACGTCGCGCTCCTTGAGTAACGTGCCGAACTGAGGGTCGAGCTCAGCGCGCATCGCTTTTACCAGGGCGCGCGCCTGCACGGGTCCCAGGTTCATCTTCCAGTTGGCTGCAAAAAATTTCTTGCGCATGATGGTTCTTTCGCTGAGGCGATGGCGCGGGGCGAACTATCTTTCCAACGCCTTGATGCCGGGCAGCTCGATACCTTCAAGGAACTCCAGACTGGCGCCGCCGCCGGTTGAAATATGCGAGAACTTCGACGCCCACGGCTGCTCCGCGACCGCGGCAGCAGTATCACCGCCGCCCAGCACGCTTTTGGCTCCGCTGTCCGCCAACGCCTCTCCCACGGCCATCGTGCCATGAGCGAAGGGCTTTTCCTCGAACAGTCCCAGCGGCCCGTTCCAGACCACGGTTTTCGCGCCCTGGATCCTGGCGATGAAGCGCTTGATGGTTTCCGGACCGATATCGAGGCCTATCCTGTTCTCCGGGATGCTTGTGACCACTTGGGCGGCGGCATCGGCGGACGCTGATTCGGCAACCACGTGGTCGGAGGGCAACTCGAACGCGACGCCTTTGGTGCGCGCCGCTTCCAGCAGTTCCGTTGCCAGTCCGATCTTGTCCTCCTCCACGCGCGAGCGCCCGGTCGGCTCTCCCATCGCGCGAATGAACGTATAAGCCATCGCGCCGCCAATCAGAAACGCGTCGACCTTGGTCATCAGGTTGCGAATCACGCCAATTTTGTCCGAGACCTTAGCTCCGCCCAGGATTGCTATGTAAGGATGCTCGGGATTTTTGGTGAGCGCGCCGAGCGCCTCGATCTCGCGCATCATCAGGAATCCAGGTGCCCGCTCGGTCAGATAGCGGGTCACTCCGGCGGTCGAAGCATGCGCCCGATGGGCCGTGCCAAACGCGTCGTTGACGTAGATCTCTTTGCCGCGGGCCAATTCGTGGGCGAAGTCAAGATCGTTGGCTTCCTCTTCATGATGAAAGCGCAAGTTCTCGAGTAACAGCGCCTGCCCGGCCCCCAGCGCGTTGACCAGCCTGCCGGTATGATCGCCGATACAGTCGGGCGCCAGCGCCACCTTGATTCCGAGCTTGCTGCTGAGGTATTCCGCCACCGGTTTGAGCGTGTACTTGAGGTCACGATCCTTGGGCCGTCCCAGATGGGAGCAGAGCACCGCGGCGCCGCCCTTTTCGAGGATGTAGCGGATGGTCTCGAGGCTCGCGTCGATCCGGCCCGGGTCGGCAATCGCGCCGTTCTCCAGCGGCACGTTGAAGTCGCAGCGCACCAGCGCCTTCCTACCCTTGAAATTAAGGCTGCGCAGATCAGTAAGCATCACCGTGACGCAGTCCGCCTGAGAGGTTCAAAAGTAAAACTGCCCCCCAACCTGTTTGTTCTCATCGTGCTAGAGCTTGCTCGCAATCAGCGCGGTCATCTCAGCCAGGCGGTTTGAAAAACCCCACTCGTTATCGTACCAGGAGAAAATCTTGACCAGGCGCTTGCTTAGCACCTTGGTCAGCGGCGCGTCGAAAATGGACGAATGCGGATTGCCGTTGAAGTCGCTCGATACCAGCGGCTCGTCGCAGTATTGCAGGATACCCTTGAGTTCGCCTTCAGCGGCCTTCTTCATCGCCGCGTTGATCGACTTCTCGTCCGCGTCCTTTTCGATGTTCGCAGTCAGGTCCACCACCGACACATTGGAGGTCGGCACGCGCATCGCGATACCGTCGAGCCTGCCGCTGAGCGCCGGCAGCACCATGCCTATCGCCTTGGCCGCGCCGGTGGAGGTCGGGATCATCGCCATCGCAGCCGCGCGCGCGCGGCGCAAGTCCTTGTGCGGCCCGTCCAGCAGCATCTGGTCGTTGGTGTAGCTGTGTACGGTCGTCATCAGACCGTCGATTATTCCAAAATTCTCATGCAGCACCTTGGCCACCGGCGCCAGGCAGTTGGTCGTGCATGAGGCGTTGGACACGATGTGATGCTTGGCCGGGTCGTACGAGGTCTGATTGATGCCCATGCAAAGCGTCGCATCGGCGTTTTCCGCCGGCGCACTGATCACGACCTTTTTGGCTCCCGCGCTCAGATGGGCCGCGGCCTTTTCGCGCGCGGTGAACAGCCCGGTTGATTCCACCACCACCTGCACGCCCAGCTTTGCCCATGGCAGCTTGCCCGGATCGCGCTCGGCGAGCACCTGGAAGGAGTTGCCATTGACCATGATATGGCCTCCCTCGACCTTGGCCTGAGCCTTGAGCGCGCCGTGGATCGAATCGTGCCTGAGCAGATGAGCAAGCGTGGCGGGATCGGTAATGTCATTTACCGCAACCACTTGCAGGTCCTTCTGCCCCAGCGCCGCGCGATAAAACATCCGGCCGATGCGGCCGAAGCCGTTGATCCCAATCTTGATCGCCACTTCGCAAATCCTCCCGGGAAGTCAATCTCGAACTCAGGCTAGCAAATTATGCGCCTTCAAACAGCCTCGCAAGAACGTGCCGCAATAGTGAATCTGGTGCAAAACTTACAATGCGGTTTTGCCAACGGAACGCTTCAACTACTATTAAGGGATCATGGCCAAACACGCAGCGGGCAAAATCCAGATTGTCAGCCACGGGCCGTCGTGCTTCGACGGCGTGGTGTCGGCGGTCACGGTCGCCCGCTTTTATCAGGGCTTCAACGTCATCCCACTATTCGCCGCCAACCAGGACGCCGACCGGATCATCCAGGAACTGCGCGTCGTGGGGCCGGGCGACGAGATCTGGATCACCGACCTGTCGTGGAATCATGCGGAGACCGCCCGCCATTTGCGCCGCTTGGGCGAGACCGGCGCGCGCGTGTTCTGGATCGACCATCATCGTTCGGCACTGCGCCGCCTCGGCTCCGTCGAGTTTGACGTGTCATTTACCGGCAAGCTGCTCTCCGAGGATTTCTCGGCCTCGCGCCTGGCTTACAATTTCCTGACCGATCGCAACGATTTGCCCGATATCGAAAATCGCCGCGCCGCCTTGCGCAGCTTCTTTCCCATTATCGATATGGCCGATGACCACGACCGCTGGGTCCATCATCTGCCCGAATCCTCCGATTGGGCGCTGGCGGTTCAGACCCTGGGCTCCATCGAGTCTTATCGCGAGCTGTTGCAACTTAGCACGCCGGTAATGACCCGCGCACTGGCCCAGGCGTTGGAGTCGGGTAAGCGCGCGATGCGCCAGAGTATCGATCTGGCGGACAGCACCGCCGTGGAACGCCCCTTGGGCGAGGGGCTGAAGCTGGTGACGGCCTGCTGCTTCGGCTATTCCAGCGAGGTCGCGGCTCACATCTACAACAAACGCACCAATACGATCGTGGCCCTGCTCGACATGCGCAGCGGCGGCGTCAGCCTGCGGCGCAGCGCCGACTGCACCGCCGACCTGTCCCGGATCGCGTCGGCGCTGGGCGGCGGCGGGCACGCCGCGGCTTCCGGCTTTGTGATTGAAAAGGCCAAAAGCGCACTGGCGGCGGAGTTGTCGGAAGTCCTGGGCGAAAGTATTCTGAGGACGCTCAGCCCCGGCACGCATTAGCCGCCGCGGTGGCGGCAGCGCCATGCGAGGTGACCCATGGACTTGAACTACGGCCCTGAAGAAGAACGTTTCCGAGAACGGGTAAAAGCCTTCCTCCAAACCAGTCTGCCCAAGGGATGGGGCACCAGCGATTTCGGCTCGATGGGGCGCGACGAGGTCCAGTTTCTGCGCGACTGGCAGCGCAAGATGTACGAAAACGGCTTCCTCGGCATGTCCTGGCCCGAGGAGTACGGCGGTCAAGGAGCCAGCGCGATCGAGATGGCGATCTTCAACGAAGAATGCGCCAAGGTGCGCGCGCCCTCGCCGCTCAACGTCCTGGGACTGTCGCTGGCCGGTCCGACCATTATCGCCCACGGCACGCCGGAGCAGAAAAGCCGCCACCTTTCCAAAATCCTTTCCTGCGACGAGATCTGGTGCCAGGGATTTTCGGAGCCCGGCTCCGGCTCAGACCTGGGCTCGCTGCGCACGCGGGGCGAATTGCGCGGCGACGAGTTCGTCGTCAATGGACAGAAGGTGTGGACCTCGCTGGCTCATATCGCCGACTGGTGCATGCTGCTGGTGCGCACCGATCCGAGCCTGCCCAAGCATCGCGGCCTCAGCTACCTGCTGGTCGATATGAAAACCCCCGGGGTAACAGTCAAGCCGCTGCGCCAGATGACCGGCAGCTCCGAGTTCAACGAGATGTTCTTCGAGGACGTGCACGTGCCGCGCCACAACCTGCTGGGCGGACTTAACGACGGATGGCAGGTGGCGATGACCACGCTGGCCAACGAGCGCGGCACGATGTCGTTGGCGATGGCGGCGCGGTTCTTCATGACTTACGCCGAGATGGTAAACATGTGCCGCAACCTGGGGCGGCCCGTGCTGAAGGATCCTCGCGTGCGTCAAGACCTGGCGCAGTTCTACATCGATCTGCAGGGACTCAAGTTCACGCTGTATCGCAGCTTCTCCACGATTCTGCGCGGTGGCACGCCGGGCCCTGAAGGATCGGTATCGAAGATCAAATGGTCCGAGTTGAATCAGCGAATGCATGAATTCGCTATGCAAGTCGAGGGTCCCGCCAACCTGCTCGCGGGCCGGCAGACCCACGCGGTGGAATCCGGACGCTGGCAGTACGGATACCTCCGCTCGCGCGCCAACACCATCGAAGCGGGAACATCGGAAATCCAACGCAACATCATCGCCGAGCGGGTATTGGGCCTCCCTCGCGCCCGCTGAGCTTCACTACTTCAACTAAACGTTGACGGACCCGGCCGGCGCCTTGCGGCAATCCGGTCGGGTCCGCTGTTGGGAACGCTTTTATCGTTTGAAAATTGTGTGCTCGAAAACCCGATTCAACCCGATAAGCTTGCTAATCGGCGGCCGGGTTCAAACCTTCTAAATCAGACCCGGCTTAGTCAGAACCGGCTGAGCTGGTCTGGAAGGACTGCCAATCTCCGGATTCCATCTGTTTGGCATACTTATTCATCACGTCCGCTACCGCACGCATCATGTCGGCGCGCATTTCCAGCATGTGGCCCGCCATCTTGGGGTTGCGGGATATCATACGCATCATCGCAACATGATCGGCCATCAACGGCATCCCCATCATTTCCGCCATTCCGGGGCCCGCCGTCATACTCATCTCGCGGCCTTCCATCAAATGCCTGTGTCCTGCCGGCATGCCCATCGACTCACATTCCGCGGCTTTTTGAGCCTTCTCTTCGGGGCTTTGCTCGGCGGTTGCGGCGGCAGTTTGTGCCGCCGCGGTCGTCTCTGCCGCCTCGGTCGCAGGCTCATTTTCCGGCGAGGTTACTGCCGGGTTATTGCTGGAGTTCCCGGTAGATGTATCCTGGGCGCGGACCGCGCCGGTCGCCAGCAGAGTCAACGCCAGACAAGCGAACAATCCGAGGGAAAACTTCAACGCGAGTTTCATCGCAACACTCCTTGGGGTGATTCAACGTCAGAAAAGTTTTTCGATTTCGAGAAAGTACAATTAACCGGCAGCGCACTACCTAACTATAGTTTCACCCGCCACGATGAAATCCGCAACTATTCTCTTTCTACTCACTCAAGAAATGAGGCGTCGAATTGGTTCAGCTCATCCGTAAATCCGCAGGGTGTTGAAGATCCGGCTCGTGCCGGTTGCGCCAACATTTAACGAGCTACCCCTGTCCCGAGCGATCCGCTCCAACCATTCGTCCAGGAACATGGCACGCCGCCTTCTCGAACGCCGGCGAATCTCACCGCGGCCGACGCGCAGCGGAATTATTCCGCCTCCGTCACCCATCTGCGCCGCCGCCCTGGCCGCGAATGAAAATCGGACCGCTCAGTCGTCGTCACCGCCGCCACCGCCCTTGCCTTGCAGCGCCGGCCATTGACCCGATTCCATCTCCTTGCCGTACTTGGTCATCACATCGGCCACTGCACGCATGATGTCGGCGTGCATCTGCATCATCTTGCCGGCCAGTTTGGGATTGCGCGCTATCATCCGCATCATCGGGGGCTGCATCATGGGAGCCATACCCATCCCAGGCCCCATAGGTCCCATCATCCCGGGCATTCCCATTCCGCCCTGGCGCCCGGACCACATGCGCATCATCGGCATTGCTCCCATGCGCGGTCCAGCCATGCCGCCGCCCATCATGCCCTGACACGGCTCGAACTGCGCCCCCTGACCCTGACTGGCCATCGGGGGCGCTACTTTTTGGCTCTCATCGCTGCGCGCGCCAGCCGTCAGAAAAAAGATCATGATGAAGCCTGCCAGCAGTGCCAGGCCGCGTTTTATAGAGGGTGTCATGCGCGAATCTCCTTGCCGATATAGACGTTGGGCGCCGTCGAAAGTTGCTCGCTATATCGCCATTGCTTTTGGATCAGTCTGACCCTTCAGCGGCACTGCCACAACCGGCTCGGGATTCTCAACGGAAATGCGGCATCACCTTCTGGGCGAACAACTCCAGGTATGGATACATGACGGTGGCCGGCAGGCCCGGCGGCACCGTCATGAAGCAGAAATGCTCAACCGGCATCCGTGCAGTCTGATCCCTGATCATCCGGACCGCGTCCTCTGGCGTCACGATGTTCACGAAGCGCATCGACCTGAGTTCCTGCACGTCCTTGGGATAGGGCATCAATTTGCCCATGCCCGCCTTTTCCAGTCCCGGGGCATAATCCTGAAAAACGTGGAGAAGGTTGCCGCCGAGTTCGTGCCAGGTCTTGTCCGGGTCGTTGGACACCACCAGCCAAAGCATCCCCTCCGCCACCCGCACCCGGTCCGGATCCTTGCCCAATTCCGTCATTTCCATTCGGCTGGCTTCATATATGCCCCGCACGCCCGCGCCGATCACGCCGTCGCCATAACGCGCTACGCGTTTGGCCGCCGGCTTCATCATCCCGCCGACCCAGATCGGCGGGCGCGGACGCTGGACCGGCGGTGGTTCCAGCCGCGCGCCGTCAACGTGATAGTACTTGCCGTGGAAGGTGACGGTTTCGCCCTCCCATAGCCGGCGGATAATTTGCAGCCCTTCGTTGGTGCGTCCCGCGCGCTCCTTGTACGGAACGCCGTAGCCCTCGAACTCATTGACCCGGTAGCCCAGACCCACGCCCAGCTCGAAGCGCCCGCGTGAAAGAATATCGACCGTGGCGCAGTCCTCCGCCAACCGCACCGGATGATAGAGCGGCAGCAGCAGTACGTTGGTGCCGATGCGCATCCGCCTGGTTTTCACCGCCAACGCGGCGGCAATAACCACGGGCGAGGGCGAATAACCGTCGGGAGCGAAATGATGTTCGCTGAGCCATGCACCCTCGAAGCCCTGACTCTCGGCCCACACGACCTGCTCGATCGCTTCGGCATAAATGTCCTCGTACGGGCGGCGCCATTGCGGGGGGTTGCGAAAATCAAACCAAAGTCCGAAGCGCAATTTGGGTGCCGAACTCATAGTCTCACCTCCGGTCGTCTTTGCGCCCGCCGCGGGATAGTATCGCGGTGCCCGCCGCGGGAGTTGTGGGGGCGAGCAATTCCGTAGCACGGCGGCGCGGCTTTTGGTATTCCTCTGCCGTTGCCGAATCGATCGCATGGAGGTGCCGCGCGATGGCCGAACAAGCCGCCAAAAGCAGAAAAGTAATGTCGTTGATCGCCTGTGAGACGGGGCGCGACCGGGCCGCGTTTCGCGACCACTTTCTGCACCATCACGCGCAACTGGTGCTGCTTCATTGCCCGCGAATCCGCCGCTACGTGGTCGATCTGGTGGACGTCAAGGCGAAGGTCGTGTTCCGCGGCAACGCCCGTCCGCCGCATCGCGAACTTGACCCGCCGCCCTTCGAAGCGATCGAGGAGATGTGGTTCGACAGCTTCGACGATTTCAAGGATCCGACCCGGCTTTACGCTACGCCGGCGGGCGCCGAGCTGATCCAGGACGACCTTACGGCAATGGGCGCGCGATGCTACCACTACCTGGTCTCTCCGGTCGTCCAATGGGATCGTGTGCCGCAGGTGCCCCTTGGCGAGCGCACTCCCGGCGTCAAGTCGATGTTCATTTCGCGGCGCTACGAGAATCTCGACGTCAAGGCGGCCGAGAAGGCCTGGCGCGAACATCGAATCGCGGCGGTCAAATACCATAACTATGCCACCCGCTACGTGCAAAACGGTGTGATCGCGGCGCTGACGCCGGACGCGCCCGTATGGCATGGATGCGCTGAGCTTTTCTATCCGACGCAGGAAGACCTCGAGCAGCGCTTCGTGGGCGGAACGGAGGAAGGCGAAGTCGAAATCGCCAAGGATGCCGCGCGCTTTGTAGCTGATTCCTACCCGCTGTTCACGACCGAATACGTGCTGCGCGCGTAGCCGCGCCACGTCACGGTGCGCACCGCCTCTGGGTCTCCATAATCATATGTCCGAAGGAGTGATCGCAGCGCAAATTGCGGGATTTTCGAGACTTCCCGCAGGCATGGTACCCGGTCGGCAATAAATCGCGGAGTTTGGAGGACGCGCGGGTTTGTACCGCGCGGCGCAACAACGAGGCGCCTTAGCCGCGCATCCGGCATCGCATCAGAGTGCGCGCGCATGCGATCGACGTACGAACGGTCTCCAGGGGAACGTCGAGTACCAGGGCCGCCTCCTCGTAAGTCAACTGCGCAAGATCAACCAGCAGCAGGGGAGCGCGATGCTCCGGGGCCAACGCGCGCAACAGTCCGGGAACTTCAGCACAATCGGGACGTGCAGTCGTTGGGAACCCATCATAGTGACCCGTCGGCGGGCCGGCGCCCTGGCGGGGGCCAGCGCCCTTGCCAAACGCCCCCGCGGGCGTTTTATTGCAAGCCCCGGGCGCCTGCCGATCGCTCTCGCGGATGATCCCGAACAGGATTGTCAACAGCCACGGCCGGTAGTTGGCCGGCGCCGGCAAGCGCGGAAATGATTCATAAGCCCGCAGCGCCATCTCCTGGCAAACTTCGGAGGCGCGGCTGGCGTTGCCGGTCAGATAAAAAGCCACGGTGTACAGGAGGTCCAACTCAGGCAAGACCTGCCGCTCGAAACGTTTTCGGATTTCTGCGGCGTTGACTCTCATGCCGGGTCCCTGAAAACGGCGGCCGGAGGCCGCCCACCCCCGCTTTGATGCCGTCGCGTCAGGCGCCGCAGCACCGGTCAGTCGAGGGAAAATTTCCCTTTTACTGTTCGTAGACTAAGCGCCAGCCAAGCGTATGTCAAGGAAAAAGGGATTTTTTCCCTTTGCGTTTTGCGCTAGGATGTTTGCGATGAAATGAGTGACGTCGGTCAAAGGCTGGTCTGGGCGGCGGCTGAAACGCTGCGGCCAATAGTTAAAGAGTTGCTCGAAATGAGTGTTCCGTTTGGGGCGCTGGAACTGCGCCTGCGCGAATTGTTCGTGGCGGTGGCCGAGGAGGAGTTCGCGATACCTGCCGCCAGGCGGCAAACCGATAGCAGGATCTCCCTACTAACCGGCATCAATCGCAAGGAAGTCAGGCGCATCCGCTCCAGCGGGGAGCGGAGCGAGCCACCCCACTCTTTTGGCGTCAATCAGGCCACCAACCTGATCAGCCGCTGGATGACCGATCCGGAAACAACCGATCGGCGCGGCCGCCCGCGCCCGCTTCGCTACCGGGCCTCGCGCGGGCCTAGCTTTATGAAGCTGGCGCGCAAGGTCACCGGCGATCTGGCGCCGCGCGTGCTGCTCAACGAACTGGTACGCAGCGGAGCCGCCGAAGTCGCCGCTGGAGACGTCGTCATTCTTCGAGGGGAAGCCTACGTGCCAAAGGCCAGGGAGGAAGAACTCCTGATCCTCGGTGAAGATCCGGCCGAACTGGTCGGGACGATTTTGCGCAACATATTTTCAACGGATAAGGAACGTCTGCTGCAGCGTAAAGTTTATTACGATAACCTCGGCGCCGACGCCGCCGAGCGCATACGCGCCCGGATGCGCAGCGAAGGCGAGCGGTTTTTGCGCCGGGTCAACCGCGCCTTGTCGCGGTTCGACCGCGATCGCAACCCGCAAGCTCCGGGCGGCGACCGCTACTACGCGGCCCTCGGAGTATATTTCTTTGAGGGCTCGCACCAAGCAGAAACCCAGACGCCGCGCACGGCTGCAGGCCCACCCAGGCGCGCCAAGGGGAGGAAGCGCAAGTGACCACTTCGAAGCGAAGGGCCCGCCTGGCGTTGATTGTGGTGCTAATCCTTCACGCCTGTGGGCTGGGAGGTGGTTCCCGGGGTACGGGTATCACATCGATTGCCGAAGGCAATGTTGCCGCAGTCCTGGCCGCTTCCAGCGGCGCGCCAGCTGATAGGGACGCCGGCCGGTTTGCTCAACTGGGACGGAGCGTTCCTGCGGGGCAGGATCGAGCGGCGGTTGGAGATCTGCAGGGAATCACAGTGACGGTGGAAACGACCAGCCAGCATAGCGTTACCGACTCCGAGGGTTCTTTCCTGGTGCGGGGTCAATTCGAGTCGGCGCTGACGCTGCTCTTTACGCGCCCGGCCGACGCTATTCATGCGACCATGGCGATTGACATTCCGGCCGGAGGAACGCTGACACTGCACGATGTGACCATCGATAATCCAAACGGGGTGGCAAGGGCGGCCTCCCGGGAGGTGGACTTTACCGGGCAGATGGTTAAGATCAACTGCGCCGCCCAAAACCTGGTAATGCTCTCCAGCCAGCGCACACCCGGCGACAAGGACGAGTACATCGTCAGACTGGATACGTCGACCCTGCGCGACCCAGCCGGCGATCCGGTGAGTTGTTCGGCGCTCTCGGTCGGCCAGCTCGCGCATGTACATGGAATGGTCAACGCCGACGGCAGCTTCGGCGACGCTCAGGTCATCGTGAACTGATCAAGCGCGAGCACGGCGATCGCCAACCGGAGCTACAGACTGGATTTCGCGGCGGGCACGCCCTTGAGCATTTCCTTGTAGGCAAAGAAGACCTGGTCAGGAACGGAGATTTCGATGCATGAGGCGCCGGCGAACTCCAGGTCGAAGTAGGCGAATTGGGTGCGGGCAGCGGCGAGGCTGCCGTCGCTTTGCGGCACGTCAAAAATCGCCGAGCCCTGCGCTACAGGCTCATGACCCAAATCGCGCAGGAATTGCAATGCGGCGTCAAAGTCCGCGCGGGTAAATCCGGGCCGGAAACCCAGATGATGCAGACCAGATCCCTTACGGTGCAAAAAATCCGCATACCAGCCCGGTCCGGCCGGAGCGATCAGCTCCAGTTCCATCCCGCCCATATCGCCAAGCGCAACGGTCCCGCTGAGTCCAGGAAACCCGGGCTTCGACTTGAAATCCGCCGCACGCGGCCTAAGTCCAATCCGCCCAAAGGAGCTAACGCCAAAAGTATCTTTGAAAAACCGCTCCGCCTCGTCCAGGTCCGCCACCACGTATGAGACCTGGTAGAAGCCCTTCGCCAATGGTCCCAGCGACTGCATCCCGATGCTCCCTGGTCCTGACCAGTAGCTAATCGCGGCCGCGTTGGGAAGAGTGAACGGCCGCCAGCTCAGAACGGAGTCCAGGCGAAGCGCGGATCGATAGCGTCGAGGAAGACAAGAAGAGACGCCACAACGGCAACCTGCTTGTCGTGCACAGCCTCATCGTTCAGCGCAATCTGCGCACCCGCGCTTACCTGATACGTTTGGGTCATCAGGGCCAGGCCCGGCATGAAAAACAGCTGTGAAGGTCCGTCGTGTCCATCTCCGACTACGCGCAAAATATTGAGTTCCGCGAAGGGGCAGAAATAGCGCAGCCACCATGGGACTGAGCCCGCAGTTTCATAGTTGAGATATGGAAAGGAGTAATCGAAGACCGGATCCGCGAAGAACTCCGCCGAGCCGGAACCGTTGAAGAATCGCGAGTAACCGAGATCGCCCTGGATTTCGAGCGCTCGCAAGTATTTTGTCCAGCCTCGCTCGGGCAGCCCCTTTAGCCGCCCACCCCAGGCCAACGCCGTTCCTGACTCGGGATACATCGGCACCTCTCCGATTCGGGAATTGGCGGGCAGAGAGAGATCGCCGATGGCGGCGAAAGAAAACCCCTGCTCGGGCAGCGTAAGGAATACATATCGAAGCGTGATGTCCACGCTCCCGACGCCACCGCTGTCGCGCCCCTGGCGTGGCGAAAAGGAGTCCCATTGGCCGTCAAGTTCGATCTCCAATCTTTGGCTTAGCTGCTTTTCCAGGCCGAAGCCGTATGCGATGCGCCTGCCCTCGCGGCTCTTTTCCCACTCAATCCCAAGCGGCATCAGATTGTTGTTGAGCGTTACGTCCTGGGCCAGGAGGGTCTGCATCAGGTCGGGTTCGCCGGCGACCGCGACCGGCAAGCCTTGAAGAAGCGCGATTCCAACAACCACTCCGGCAGCGCCCAGTAGCGAGCGTGCCCGGGTCGTTCGCAAGCCGCGGCCAGGCAATCTTTGCTGTGGCGAGGATGACACGCTCAAGCCGGCGACGGCTTGGTTTCGGACAGCGCGAGTCCGTTGGCGGATCGCGAGGACTCCAGATCCAAAGCCTGTTGCAACCAGCGGTCAAGCACCGCACCGATTTCCTCCAGCTTGACCGGCTTGGTGATGTAGTCGTCCATGCCGGCCGCGATGCATTTTTCGCGATCTCCCTTCAGCGCATTGGCCGTCATCGCGATTACGATAGTGTGGCGCCGGCCGTCTTCGCGCCGCCGCAATTCCATGGTGGCCTCGTAACCGTCGAGTTCGGGCATCTGACAATCCATCAGCACTATTGAATAGGGAGTGCGTGCGAAGGCTTCGAGCGCCAGCTTGCCGTTCTCCGCAACATCGACCGTGTAGCCCAGGTTTTGCAATTGCCGCACCGCAACTTTCTGACCGATGGGGTTGTCCTCGGCGAGCAGCAGCCGGACTTGCCGCCGCAGTTCCCGGAGGTGCGAATCATCGCGCGAGAAGGCTGCCGGCGGAGGTGGCGCCACCGGCTCGATTTGCGCATCGTATGCCGCAGACAGCGAATTCAAGAGCTGCGCTTGTTTGAGCGGTTTGGTCAGCCACGCGTCTACCGACTGAGATTGCTGCGGCAAATCAAAGCGTCCGCCGCGCGAAGACATCATTATCAGCCGCGTAGCCGCGATGGCGGGGTCGGTTTTGATCAATTGCGCCAGCATGATGCCGTCCATTCCCGGCATCTCAAAATCAAGCAGCGCAATATCGTAACGGAAACCTGCGGCGCGCTCCCGCAACGCCGCCAGCGCCTGGGCTCCGCCGGCTGCGCAATCGCTTATCACACCCCATCGGGCGAGCTGGCGCTGCAGGATCTGCCGGTTGGTTGCGTTGTCGTCCACGATCAGCACGTGCACTCCGCGCAAGTCCTGCTGGGGCGCAACACCGGACCCAGACCGGGTTGAGCGGCCAAAGCGGGCGGTGAAATGAAAGGTCGAGCCTTTGCCGGGCGCGCTTTGCACACCGATAGTTCCGCCCATCAGCTCCACGAGCTGCTTTGAGATGGCCAGTCCGAGGCCCGTGCCGCCGAACTTGCGCGTGGTTGAGCCGTCGGCCTGTGAAAACGGCTGAAACAGCCGGCGTTGAGCTTCAGCGTCGATACCGATTCCGGTGTCGGTAACCTGGAATTGCAATACCACTTCGCTGTCAGTGGCGCTGACCATGCTCACTCGAACCACCACCTCACCGCGCTCGGTAAACTTGATGGCGTTACCCATCAGATTGGTAAGCACCTGGCGCAGCCGCGCTGCGTCGCCCCGCACGAATTGCGGCACATCGGGGTCGATAGCAAGAGCCAGCTCGATTGACTTCTGATGCGCACGTTCGGCCAGAATATCGACGGCGCCCTCGAGCGCGAGGGCCGCTTCGAAGTCCGTCTGTTCCATCGTCAACTTGCCGGCCGCAGCCTTGGAAAAATCCAAAATGTCGTTGACGATTGCCAGCAACGCGTCGCCGCTCCCGTTGATCACTTCGGCGAACTCGCGCTGCTCCGCCGTCAACTGCGTTTCCATTAGCAGGTCGCTCATGCCGATGATGCCGTTGAGGGGGGTGCGGATCTCATGGCTCATGTTGGCGAGAAACTCGGACTTGAGCCGGGCCGTCTCCAATGCCAGATCGCGCGCCTGGGAGAGTTCGGCCTCAGTCTCCTTGCGATGTTCGATTTCGGCAACAAGATCGCCGGTGGCACGCTTGGTTGAAAAAAACGAAAGCAAACCTGCGAGCACCGCCGTCGCCAGCGTGCCGATCGCGATTATCCAGAACAATTGCCGCTGCGAGGCGTAGGCGAGATCCTCGCTGGTTCCGACCGTCACCCCCCAGTCCGACACTTGGCTCAGCGACATTTTTTTGGGCGGAACGTATGCGACGACAAAGTGGTGGCCGCTAATCGCGCTGCGCACCCTCGCATTACCCGCATTGCCGGCCTTGATAAGCGGCTCCAACTCGGGAAACAGTTTTTGCAGCCTCTCCCCGACCGCCTCCCATTCGCTGGCTATCACTATTCTTCCCGAGTCGTCAGTGACAGCGTATTCGTCGTCGGTAGTGTCCAGCAATTTGAGGAGTTTCCAAACCTCTTTGACCGGCAGATCGGCGCTTACCCAGCCTTCAATGTTTCCGCCCGTCAACACTCTGATCGGAGCGATAATGTGAAGCGCCATTGAACGGGACGGCTGTAAAGCGCCGCCAAGAGTGGCAATAGGAGTTGCGCTCATGAGGACCTGCGGAAGTTGGGTTCCCAGGCTGCGTGGACCGCCCGATTGAATCACCAATCTGCCCTCACCGTCCCACACCGCCGCGTAAGTGAATGCCGGAGCACCGGCGAGGAAGTCACCCAGCGCTGCCGCCTTGGCTTCGACAGGAGTTTGAGGCTGCCGCATCACAGCAGACCCGGCCAGAACTTTAACGTCATCGGTGCGCTCAGCAATATAGCGCCCGACGTCATCACGCAGCGCACGGGTCTGTTCGGAATTATCCGCGATGATCTGGTGGGTTAGCGCTCTTTGCGCGGAGTAATATGCAACGGAACCAATCGCTACTACCGGAAGCGCGCTGAGCGCTATTATGGCGGCGATGGCCACCATCCGGGATTTGCCGAACCCGGCGCTCATTAACTCAAGTTGCGTTCTCGGCTGGTTCACTGCCCGCTCCGGCGAGTTTCCTGCTTCTGGTTCTAGATCACAGCGCTACTGCGGGCGGTAAGTTTGTGACAAACGCGCCTGCAGGCGAAAATTTGCCTTACAGGGTAAGTAGTCTGAAACAGGAGCGCCGAACCCTCTCACCGGTCAGGGAGCGGGCGCCTGTCAGGTAAGAATGCAGAGGCAGCGACTGGTGTTTGGAACCTGTCGTTGCGATCCTTTACTTCGCGCCGGCTAGTGGACCGGAGCATCTTCGATGTCCTGGGGAAAGACCCGGTTGGGCAGCAGCAGGGTTAGCAACAGCGCGGGCAGGATCAGGATCGTGATCATCGAGAGCGTATCATTGTACGCCATCATCGTGGCGTGCCGATTGAGCAGGCCCTCGATCATGGCGGATGAAGAACGCTGCGCCTGTGAGGCGTCGAGACCGCGATGCATCAGGCCCCACGCCAAACCCTGGTGGGAATAATTGTAGGCTTCATTAAGCCCGCTGATATTGTGCACCAGCATCGCGCGATGAAACTGGGTGCGGCGCGCCAGCAGGGTCGCGTCAACCGCGTAGGCAACGTTGATCGCAATCGTTCGCGTCATCGAAAAGATGCTGGCAGCGGCGGTCATGCGCGGCTTGGGCACACTGCTCATCGCCATCGTGCTGACCGGGACCATCCCGATCGCCAACCCGACCCCCATCAGCATCAGCATCGGGGTGAAGTTCCAAAATCCTACGGTCAGAGGAAAATGACCCAGGCTCCAGGTGCTGAAGGCGAGCAGAACCAGGGCTATCGCTACCGTCACCCGCGGGTTGATGTGGTTATAGACCCGTCCGATGAACGGCATCATCACGAACATCACGATTGTGCGCGGAATCAGCACCATTCCCGCTTCCAGCGCCGGGTAGCCGAGCAGATTCTGGGTCCATTGCGGCAGGATAAAAGTCGTGCCGAACAAAGCGAAGCCCATCACTCCGCCAATCGCGCAGCCGACGCTCAGCGGGACGTTTTTCAGGATGCGGAAATCGACCACCGGCTCTTTGGCCCTCAATTCCCAGACGATCAGCAATAGCAGGGCGCCGGCCGCGGTAATGGTGCCGGCCAAAATCCAATTCGACGCGAACCAATCCACTTCTTCGCCCCGCTCCAGCACGAGTTGCATGCAGGCCAGCCCCACAGTCAGCAACCCGATCCCGGTCCAGTCGATACTTATGAAGCCGCGCTTCAAATAGGGCGGGTCGTGGACGAAGCTGGTGATCATCAGGATGCCGAAGATGCAAATCGGCAGGTTAACGTAGAAGATCCAGGGCCAGCCGAAATTATCCACGATCCAGCCGCCCAGCGTCGGGCCCAGCGCCGGTGCCAGCATCGTGCCCATGCTGAAGATGGCCTGCGACATCCCCTGTTCGGAGGGCGGGAAGGTCTCGCGCATGATCGCCTGTGAAACTGGCATCAGGCCTCCGCCCCCGATGCCTTGCAAGATGCGGGAGAAAACCATCTGGCCGAAGCTATGCGACGCTCCGGCCATCATCGAGCCGGTGATGAACACCAGCATCGAGGTGATCAGAAATCGCTTGCGGCCGACCAGCGTTGACCACCATCCGGTCATGGTAATCATGATCAACTCGGCGACGCTGTACGCGGTGGAGACCCAGGTGATGGTCAGCAGATCTTCGCCGAAGGAGCCCATCATGTGCGGCATGGCCACGTTGACCACGCTGATATCCATGATCGACATGAAGGTACCGGTCATAACGGCGAGGCCCACCAGCCACTTGGTCGGTCCATAGGCAACCCCGCCCGCGGCGGCGCTCGGCGCCGCCGCAGCCAATGCGGCGGATGCTTGAGCGGGTTGGCTGGCGGCCGGGGGCATCGGATCGCGCTAATGCTGCATCAAGTAGTGCAGCGCCTGGAGTTGGGAAGGCTGGATGAAGTGCCGGGCGATCGATTTTGTGACCCGCTCGGCGCCGGTCTGGCGTGTCCCTTCGATACTGACCTCGGCCATTCTCGGGACTCCTTCACTTGCTGGACGCGCCTTCTCATAGCACGCCCGGACGTCCGGCGGGAACCGCGGCCAATCATGTGGGCGGACGTCCACGCCCGTCCCACCACGCCAAGGCGTCTTGTGCCGCTTGAAAATCGCGGCGGAAAAGGGCTTGCTGCAATGACGCTCAGCCTAAATGACATGAAGGGTTTGACCGATGAATATCAAGATGGACGGCAAAGTGATCCTGATAACGGGCGGCGCTTCAGGAATGGGCCGCGCCACGGCGGTGGCGGCGGCGCGCGCTGGCGCCAAGATCGCGATTTGCGACGTTGACGGCAAAGGCGGCGAGGAGACGCTGGGGATGGCACTGGCGGCAGGCGGCGACGCGATTTTTTCGGCCTGCGACGTGAGCGCCGCGGCGCAGGTGGAGGCGCTGGTGAATCAGACCGTCAAGAAATTTGGGCGGCTGGACTGCGCCGCTAACATCGCCGGCATTGAGGGTAAGTGGGGCGATAACATAGCGGACGCGCCGGAGTCGAACTTCGACCGCGTGATCGCGGTTAACCTCAAGGGCGTGTGGCTGTGCATGAAGTACGAAATCGCCCAGATGCTCAAGCAGGGCGGCGGCTCGATCGTCAACCTGGCCTCCGCCGCCGGACTGGTGGGCAATCCCGGCTCCGCCGCCTATGGCGCATCCAAGCACGGCGTCATCGGGCTGACCAAGACCGGAGCATTGGAATACGCGCGTCAGAAAATCCGCATCAACGCCGTGTGCCCCGGCGCGATCGAAACGCCGATGCTGTCGAGAATCTTCGACGTAATTCCCCAGCGCGGAGCGCGGATGGCGGACATCGAACCGGTCGGACGTCTGGGGACTCCCGAGGAGATTGCCGCCGCGGTGCTGTGGCTGTGCTCCGAGGACTCCTCGTTCGTGACCGGAACGGCGCTGTCAGTTGACGGCGGTCTGACCGCGATGTGAGCCCGTCTGGAAGGTCATGCCGGCTGCATGGAACGGCCGCAGCTCATTGCAGCCGGCATGAGATAGCCGCGATCGAAGCCGTCCATGGCGGGGCACGGTGGCTAGGCGCCCTCTTCTTGACCATGGAGAGGGTCGGGATGAGGGTGACTTTTAGACTTCGACAAACGCTGGCGCGGATTCCAACTCAAACCCTGGCCTTCGTCACCGGCATCCCGGCGATGTCCGATCGCATGTAGTAGATGCTTCCGCCCTTCGACGGATCCTCTGTGTTATCGCCGGTGGAAATGTACAGGTCCTTCAAATCCGATCCGCCAAACACCAAGGTGGTCGCCTTGATCGCGGGTACCGGAATGTGACTGTCCGCCGTCCCGTCAGGACGAAATCGCACCACTTCGCCGCCGCCATAGCACGCCACCCAAACCCCGCCTTCGACATCAACCGCCAGTCCGTCCGGAACGCCGGCCGCGATGCTGGCAAACTGGCGGCGGTTCTTCAGCGTCCAGCCCGGACCGACGTCATACATCAGAATCGCAACCGCCCCGGAATCCGCGACATAGAACAGTCGATGGTCGGGACTAAACCCCATCCCGTTGCTCACTATGATGCCGTCGTCGAGCTTGGTTACCTTGCCCCCTGGGTCCACGCGAAACAGGCTGCCGGTCGGAAGTTCTCCGGGCGTTTCGGTAGTCACGACCTCGGCGGCATCATGGCGGTCGGGCAATTCAAATCCCCACGACCCCGTGATGATGCTGCCATCGGGCGTGACCGTCATATCATTGAGATGGAAGATCGGCGCGCCCTCAAAATGCGTGAAGAGATCGCGCAACTCGCCGGTCCGCTCGTCCCACAAGGCCATCCCGCGGCCGTTGAGCACCAATCCCCCGCGCTCGCGAAAAGCCATCCCGCCGGCGGCAGTGCGCCCCTTCACGATACATTCGATGCGACCGTCCGGGCTGCGCCGAAAGATCCCGCCGTCGCGGAACATTTCGCTGAAGTAAAGCCGCCCCTGCTCATCAACGCGCAGCGCCTCGACCAGGTCGTAGCCTCCCGCTATAAATTCAAGCTTCGCCATGATGTGGCTGTAAATCGAACCTGACGAGCTTGTCAAACATACATCCAGCACCTTTCAGTGCGGATCCAAAACGTTACCGGCAAATCGTTTGCGGCCGTTTGACAAGTTCACGTACTGCCCGATCAATCGAAGGGCTACACCAACTCCGCTATCCCTTTCGATCAGCCGGACATCTCTTCAGGCAAGGCGATACTTAACCGCCGATCATTGCCGGACTCAGGAGAACATCGCGGCAAGCCCTTTGGGCTTGACCAATTTGCCGGCGGGCTTCATCTCGTGCGCCATCTTGTCCAGCGCCTCGTTGAACGCCTCCTTCTCGGCGTCCTGGCGTGCCTCGAACTGCTCCGACTCGCGCGCGCGGCGGCGCTCGAACTCCTCGCGCTCGCGGCGGCGGCGTCCGTAAAAGCCCTCGAAGTGTTTGCGCACCGCCTCATAGATGGTCTTGTTGGGCACGAAGGAGGCGGAGCACGACGGACAGTAAAAAACCATCCCAACCCTGAAGTGGCGGTAAGGAATCGAGTAGTTGGCGTTGCACAGATGGCATACGATCGGCACTTCCCAGCTTGCCGGGTCGTATTCCGAACTCTCGGCGGCTGCAGCAGCCGATGCTGGAGCAGGGGCGGCTTTGGGTGCGGCGGACGGCGCTGCGGGTTTGGGTGCTGGCGCTGCCGCCGGAGCGGGAGCCGGCGCCGCCGCGCCATTGCCCGATGCGGCCGCGCCGTTTCCCGACTCTGCCGGGGCGGGCGCACCGCCCTCTTTGCGAAAGCGCGAAGGCGCCTCATCGGCGAATGCCTGCTCGGGATGGAGCGCGCGGGCGCGCTGCAGCAGGGCCTGCTCGCTTTCGATATTGTTGGGGTCGGTCACGCAGCAGTCCACCGGGCAAACCGCCGCGCACGCTTCGTGATCGTAAAAGCCCACGCATTCCGTGCACTTCGACGGCACGATATAAAAGATGTCCTGGGCCAGCGCCGGAGAGGTGGCGCCGTTGAGTTCCCACTCCACGCCGCCGGCGTAAATCGCCGTATTGGGACATTCGGGTTCGCAGGCCCCGCAGTTGATGCATTCGCTCGTGATAATCGTCGCCATCAGTTTTAAGATCTCCGCAAGCGCTGGGCGCTACTTTAGAATCTAGCAGCGCAGCACCAACCAAACCACCGCCGGGCGCTCGCTTTACTTATGCCTTCGGCTATGCTGATGACGGAATCGGGCGCCGCTTTGAAGGAACCTATCGATGGACTTGAATCTGACCCCGCAGGAGGAAGCCTTCCGCGACCAGGTGCGCGGATGGCTTGCGCATAACCGCCCCGTCGCGCTGCATCAGCGCGGCGTGGTGGAGGGCAAAACCTGGGTGGAGCGCGCCAAGGACTGGCAGCGCAGGCTGTATGAAGCCGGCTACCTGGCCCTATCGTGGCCCAAGGAATACGGCGGGCAGGCGCTCGATCCGATGCGCCAGGCGATTGTCAGCGAGGAATTGACGCGAGCCAACGTGCCCGGCGTTATCGGCAGCAACTCGATTTCAATGCTCGGCCCCACACTGATCACTTGGGGAACGGAGGGGCAAAAGCGCCGCTACCTGCCAAGGATTCTGACCGGCGACGAGATCTGGTGTCAGGGCTACTCGGAACCGGGTGCAGGTTCAGACCTCGCCTCGCTGCGCACGCGCGCGGAGCTTCAGGGCGACGAGTTCGTGGTAAACGGGCAAAAAGTGTGGACTTCGGGCGCGCATATCGCCGACATGATGTTCGGCCTGGTGCGCACCAACCCCGACGCGCCCAAGCATAAGGGTATCTCGTACATTCTAGTCGACATGAAGAGCCCCGGTATAACCGTGCGCCCGCTGGTGCAGATGAACGGCGAGGCGGATTTCTGCGAGGTCTTCTTCGACAACGTTCGGGTGCCGCGCTCCAATTTGGTGGGCGAACTGCACGAGGGGTGGAAGGTTGCGAACACCACGATGGTGCACGAGCGCAACTGGCTGGGCGCCAGCCCGCAGAGGCTGTTCGACAAGCTCCTGGAGCGGGCGCGCCAACAGCATCGCGGCGGCGTCGCGTTGACGGCCAATCCTCTTTACCGCCAGCGGTTGAGCGATCTGCAAATCGAAGTCGAGGCGATGCGGCTGCACGCGCTGAGGCTGCTTTCCAACGCGATCCACAAACGCCAGGGTGGCGTCGAGAACATGGTCGCCAAGCTGGTCGGCACCGATCTGCACCATCGGATGGCGCTGACCGCGATGGACATGCTGGGCGACTACGCTACGCTGGCGCGCGGTGAACAAAGCGCGCTTGACCGGGGAGTATGGTCGGCGACATGGTTCGGATCGATCGCGCGGATGTTCGGCGGCGGCACCTCGGAAATTCAAAAGAACGTCATCGCCGAGCGCGGCTTGGGGATGCCCAAGAGCCGATGAGTACACTTCAAGCACAGCCGCAGGGCGCAGTGCATCTGGAGGTTGAAAAATGGATTTCGGATTGACCGAAGAGCAGGAACAACTCAAGTCTGGCGCCAGGGATTTCCTGAGCAACGAATGTCCCCCTTCGGTCGTCCGCAAGGTGATGGCGGAGGAGAGCGGCACGGCTCCCGAGCTGTACCAGAAGATCGCCGACCTGGGCTGGACGGGCATGATCGTTCCCGAAGAATTCGGCGGGCTGGGGCTGGGGATGCTCGACCTGGCGGTGCTGCTGGAGGAATGCGGCTACGCGGCGATGCCGGGGCCGTTCGCGTTTTCTGCCGGAATTGCGGCCAGCGCGCTGCGGCTGGGCGGATCGCCCGAGCAGTGCAAACGCTGGCTGCCGGCTTTGGCCGGCGGCAAGGTGACGGGCACGGTCGCGATCGTTGAGGCAAGCGACAGCCTGGACCCCGCCGATATCACGCTCAGCGCCGCCCGCGACGGCGGCGGCTTCGTTCTCAGCGGCGTCAAGATGTTCGTGCCCTATGCACACGCGGCGGATTTTATCGTGGTCGCGGCGCGCAGCACTCCCGGTCCGGACGGGCTCGACTTCTTCATCGTCGAAGGGGGCGCCAACGGTGTTGGGACCCGGATCCTGAGAAACGTGGACCAGACCCGGCGCGTATGCGAGGTCAAGTTCGACGCCGTCAAAGTGTCCGAGGATGCGCGGCTGGCGAAAAGCGCTGGCCTGCTGGATCGATTGATCGACGCAGGCGCGGTCGTGATGGCGGCGGATTGCCTGGGCGGCTCGGAGCGCGCGTTGGAGATGGCGGTCGAATATTCGAAGGTGCGCGAGCAGTTTGGCCGTCCGATCGGATCTTTCCAGGCGCTGCAGCATCTGGCCGCCGAGCTTATCGCGGGTATCGAACCGGCTCGCTCGCTGCTATGGTACGCCGCCTACGGGCAGGATGCGGGCCTCGAGGATGCCTCGCGTGCGGCTTCGATGGCCAAGGCACGGCTGTCCGCCGTTTACAGCCTCACGGCAGACCAATCGGTGCTGATGCACGGCGGAATCGGATTCACCTGGGAGCACGACATCCATCTGTGGTTCAAGCGCGCGCGCTTTGACGACCCCTTCTTCGGTGATCCCGTATTCCATCGCGACCGCGTCGCCACGCTAAGCGGATACTGAGCCATGCTAGTCAGCCTCTGCCATCGGATCGGACTGCTATCTTTCCAATGAGGCGCGGTTTGCCGGCATAGCGAAGCGCCCCGCCTGTCCCCCGACCGAAGAGCGAGGCAGAGGGATCGGCACCGAAGCGATTTGTCTTTAACGAATCCGCTGCGCGTTGATTCCTGCACGCCGGCGCAAAAGCGGCTGCGCCCGGAATGAATCAAACAATACCAGCGGCTATTTCATTTCGGCCACGGACTTCCGAACCGGTCGCGATACGCCACCTCCGTGACCGGTTTGCGCTTGACCGGCCCGAACTTGTCGGTGGGATATCCAATCGGGAGCAGCGCCCACGTGGTGTACTCGATCGGAAGTCCCAACACCTCCCTCATCTCCTCTTCATGAAGACCGTGCAGCGTGGTTAGCACTGTTCCCAACCCCAGCGCGCGGCAGGCGAGCATGATGTTCTGAACCGCGGGATAGATGCTGGCGCCTTCCAGCCGACCCATCCGCTCCCGGAACTTGGGATCCTGGGCGGCGGGATTGCCCGACTTGAGGCAGGCCACCAGCAGCAGCGGCGCCTCATGGATGTGCTCGACCAGATGCACGACAGATTTGGCGATGAGCCGTCCCGTGCGGTCTGCGCCGCCGAATTTGGCCTTGATGTAATCCGGCATGTGCGCGCGATCGGCGGCTTTTTGATAGATGCCGCCCACGCGCGCCCGCTGCGAGGCGTCCGTCACAGCAATGAACACCCAGTTCTGGTCGTTGGATCCCGAGGCCGCCCGTGTGCCCGCCTCAATGAGCTTGGTGATAACGTCGTCCGGAACGGGATCGGGCTTGAAACGGCGCAGGGCGCGGGTGGAATACATCACTTCGAAAATTCCCAATTCTGCCATGGCGAACCTCTCTTTCGCCGCGCGGTTGGCGCGGTTGCCGTCGTTGCGCTTGAAGTTAACAGATTTGCGCGCCGATGCGGGAGCGGCCCCCCGATGGCCGCCCGCAACCGGCGGGGTTTCGCCTTGACCTAATCTAATGTCTGCAATAACTCAATGATAAAACCGCTTTACACGATCGAAAGCAGATTGAGGCAAATGGCTCGAATCGAAGAGAACTTTCACAAATTGAAGTACCCCGGCGCCGTCGATGCGGACGGCCACATCATGGAAGCGGCGGATCTTTGGCAGCAATACACGGAGGCCAAATACAAACCCATCGCAGTAGGCCTGCGCCGGGACCATGAGGGAGATTACCTGGAAATAGAGGGGCGTCCGTCGAAGATCGCTCGGCGCGGCGTTTTCACGCAGTCCGTGATGGGCCGAGTGTCGCGCGAAAAGGGCGAACTGTACAGCGACCGCCCCTACGGTGAAGACTTTCCGTTGGGTTCGATGGACGCCGGCGAACGCGTCCAACGGCTCGATCTCGAGGGGCTGGAAGCGGCGTTCATCTATCCGACTATCGGGCTTAATTGGGAAACCGAATGCGACGACGCCGATTATGCGCAGGCGATGTGCCGCGCGTACAACCGCTGGCTGGTCGATTGGTGCTCCGGCAGCGGCGGCCGGCTGGTTCCGGTTGCGCACCTCTCGCTGGGCGACCCAGCCGCCGCCGCGGCGGAACTGGAGCGGGCGGTGAAGGCCGGATGCAAGGGCGGATGGGTGGCGCAGTTCGCGATGACGCGCAAGCCCCACGCCCATCCGGACCATGATGTGCTGTTTGCCAAGGCCCAAGAGCTCGACGTCCCGATTGGGCTGCATCCGTCAATCGAACCGATCTGGGCTCTGCCGGGGCGCTACGATCGTCAATATATTCGCGCCCATACCTTTTTCCTGAATGTCACCGCCTCTGACGCAATCCGCCATGCACTTACCAGCTTCATGCAGTACGCCACCTTCGACAGGTTTCCAAAGCTGAAGATCGTGGTGCTCGAAGTGGGTTCCGGATGGATCAGCTACTGGCTGGACCGCATGGACGCGGTTTACGCCAGTATCGCGGGCCGCTCAATGGATCTGAAGCAAAAACCCAGCTTCTATTTCAAACGCAACGTATGGATCTCAGCCGACCCCGACGAGCATTCGCTGCCCGCAATGGTCGAACTGTGCGGGGAGGACAAATTCTTCTGGGCCTCCGACTTTCCGCATCCCGACCACACCGGCGACTATATGAAGGAAGTCGAGGAACTGGCCGGCAAGCTCCCTCCGTCGGCACGCCGCAAAGTGCTGGGCGAGAACGTAAAGCGCGTCTACAACTGCACTGAGTAAGCGGCCAGAGGCGGGCCGCTCACTGCGGTTAAGGACGACTCATTGAGCCTCGGCCGGGCTCTCCGCTTCCGGCAGCGGATTCTGCTTGTAGTACTCACCCACGCCCCAGCCGTCGCGCAGGCTCGTATAGTACGCCGCCGCGCCGCCGAGATGCTTGAAGCGCCACCCTTGCTTGGTTCGGATGAACTTGTCCCGGTAAACGCCCATGAACATGACCGGCGTGCCGTCGGGTTGGCTCAAGTACGCGATCACGTGCCATTTGCCGGTCGCCTCGTCGCCGTTGACGCGGATGTCCGGGTTGGATACGCGATGAAGCGCAAACGGCATCCGCTGGAAGGAGTCGATGATCCGGACGATGCCTGCGTGGCCTTCGCCGCGGCCACCGACTCGGCCCGCGTCCCAGACCCCGTCGGGCACGAACAAGGACGCGACCGCTTCGCCCCGATGCGTGCGGCGGTCCCATCCGCCGTCAACGGCCTCGCAGTAAGCGGCTTTCAGGCGCGAGATCTCCATGATGTCTTCCAGGGTCTGCAAGCGACCCATCAGCGCGCTCACGTCGGCGGAAAAGTCCCGCAACGGTGCAGCCACCGCCGGCCTGGAGGTCCTGGCTGCCGGCCGGGCCCGCATCTTCGGCGCGCTTTTCACGGCCTTTTTTGCAACCGGCCTGGATAGCTTTTTAGGGCTCTGTTTAACCGCTTTAGCCGCTTTGCGCTGCGCCTTCTTCATGCGCCAAAATTCGTCCTCGCATGCTGTAATGTCAAGCGGGGCGGCTCCGAAGCGTGAACAACCGCAGCTAGGACCTTAGAGCGGGCATCACCTCGCGCGCAAAGCGCGTCCACGCCTGACCGGACTCCGTGTTGTTCAGGCCACGCCGCTCAGGCCAATCACAACGCTGTCCAAGCCGGTCGCGATCAGTTCCCGCAGCCGATCGACGCAATGCCCGGCCGGGCCCACCACCGCCCATCGGTCCACGAACGAATCCGTGATTACCCCGGTATGGCCCGCCTCCGCATGACCGTGACTTCCCATGTCATAGACGCGCCCGATTTCGCGCACGATGGCGCGGTCCTCTTCGGAAGCGATTCCCTCGATCGCGCTGGGCGACATTGCGGAGAAGCGGGCAAGCGGCGCAATCGATCCCTTGATTATCTGGCGGGCGTAGTCCGCGTCGGGATGCACGAAGATCGGCACAAAAGCTCCCAGCCGCAGGGTCGAGGGGTCCTGGCCGGCTTGCTTGCGAGCCTCCCGCGCGCAAGCGACCGCCCAGGCCATTCGCCTGGGTTCCGCACCGATTGAAAACGACACGCCTTCGGCAGCGCGCGCGCCCAACGCGATGACGCGCGGCCCCGTGGCGGCCACGTCAACCGGCACCTTGGGCAGATTGCTCGCGCGGCCAATCCAGTCGCTGCGGCTGCGGCATCCGTTGTTGAGCACGACTTCCTCGCCACGCAGATAACCCTGCACCTGATTGATGTAGCGCTCAAAGGCTTTGCCATTAAACGCCTGCTCGCCAATCAGCGCGGCGGCGGAATCTCCGCGCCCAAGCCCGAGCACCGCCCTGCCGCCGGATTCCTGCTGTACGGTCGCAATGGACGCGGCAATCAGCGAAGGATGACGCGTGACGGGCGTCGAGACCATCGTGCGCAGCCGCAGACGCGTGGTCGTCATTGCCGCTACGCCCATCGCCACGTAGGGGTCGTAGTAGATGATCTGCGTGTCGGCGAAGCCCATGCCGTCGAAGCCCAGGTCCTCGATTCTGCGCGCAGTCTCGCCAATCGACCCGGCCCACTGAAACATCGGCCCGGCCCAAATTTCGACGCCTGAATTGCCCATGAACGCGTGGGTAGCACGCGATACCGAAGGATTCAAACCGATATATCGCGCCATTAGGCAAACCAGCGTTCCTCAAAAAAGCACCGGCGCGCAGGCCGGCGCTACCAAAAAAACGGGAAAGCGACGGGGGTCTCGAAGAGAGCGGAGAAACCGACCTCTTTACTGCAAATCCACGGTGGCCGCCCTTTTCTTCGTAGCGCCGGCCTGAGTGCCGGTTTTTTCGGCCCGACTCCGGATCAATCGGCCGCCATCAATTCTCAAAGCTCCGCGCTCAAGCCACCGCGCCCAAGTCCTTGCCTTGAGGTGCGGGGGACGGAGTGAAGCGGACCGGCATGTGCTTGATGCCCGCATGCGAGTTGGAGCGCAGGCGCTGCACCGGCGCGGTCAGCTGCATGTCGCGCATGCGGCGCGTGACCTCTTCGATCATGATTCGCAGCTCCAGCCGCGCCAGATGGGATCCGAGGCAGAAATGCTCGCCGTAGCCAAACGCCAGATGCTCGTTGGGCCAGCGCCCGATATCGAATTTGAATGGGTCGGCAAACACCTGCTCGTCGCGATTCGCCGACGCGTTCCAGATCACCACCTTGTCACCAGCCTTGATCTTATGCCCGCGAATTTCCGCGTCGGTCATCGCGGTGCGCATTACGTGCGTGATGGGCGAGGTCCAGCGCAGGAACTCCTCGACCGTGGTCCTCATCAGCACGGGGTTTCCATTGGCGCGGTCCAGCCGCTCCCACTGCTCGGGATTTTCGATTAGGGCCAGCATTCCGCCCGAGAGCGTGTTGCGCGTCGTTTCCTGGCCGCCGAGGATCAGCAGAAAGCAGTTGAACAGCACTTCCATATCGCTAAGCTTGCGGCCCGCCATGTCCCCATGCACCAGAGCGCTCACCAGGTCGGCGCCTGCGGCGCGTTTGCGCTCTTCGACCAGATTGACGAAGTAGCGGAACATCCCCTGCTGGGCCGCGTCGCCGGTCTTCTGGCGGTCGCCGTCGATTTGATACTCGGGGTCGTTGGAGCCGATCGCCATGCTGCCCAGTTCGAACATCATGTCATGGTCCTCGCGCGGCACGCCCATCATCTCGCAGATGATCGCGGTGGGAATCCTGGCGGCCACATCGGTCACGAAGTCGCATTCGCCCCTGCTGGCGACCGCGTCGATCACCTTGGCCGCAATCTCGCGCACATGAGCCTCCTCGGGGGCGACCGCACGCGGCGTGAAGCGCTTGCTGACAATCAGGCGCATCTGGGTGTGATGAGGCGGATCGAGCAGCAGCATCATCTGGCGGTTTCCGATCCAATCGTCGTCGCCGAAGGTAAGTATCTGGCCGTGCTCGTTGCTGAAGGTGGTGGCGTTCAGGTACACGAAGCGGGCGTCGTCGTAGCGCGTCAGCGACCAGTAACCGCGGCCCGGCCGCCGCTCATCCCAATGAACGGGGTCCTCAGCCCGCATCACCGTCCAGGCCCGATGCGGATCGCCGCTCACGAAAAAGTCAGCATCGGTAAGATCGATTTCTTCGATGGTCATGGTGTGCATCCCCTTGCGTCACCCTCGGCTGTTTCGTCACGGCCTGCAGCAGAATCCTACCTCTTCAAGGCGCTTCGCGCGAAGGTCAATAAAGCGGCGACCAGGTACTGGAACGCAACAGCTTGCTCTGCCACTGATCGCGGTATTTCAGCGCGTCGAACATGTAGGTCCCGGGTTTCACATCCTGGCGGCGCGCCGGACGTTCGATCAGGCGCAACAGCGCCTGGTGATCAACGACCTTTTGCCAAAAGATAACCTCGCGGCGCTGATGTGTACCGTGCGCCACCTGCATCATCGCCTGGACGTCCAGGATTTGATGCTCGCGCGCGGCTTTGATCATCGGCAGATACAGTTCCTGCAGTCCCTGGATATAATCGTCCAGCGGCGCATGCGGCCATCCAGTATCCTCCATGAACAGCGTGGGCTCGTGTTCGGAGCCGCCGGCCGGCACCTCGCGCAGATTTACCTCTTTAAGCGGCGACCACGGAATCGGCAGCAGCAGCTTGCCCGTAACTTCGTGGCGCAGCGCGTCAACCTCGCGCATCCAGCCCTGCAGGTCGCCGCCCTGGATCCGCAATGCCAGGCGCTCCCACGCGGTTCCATCCTTAATGGCGGTAATCGTGACCACGTTGTAGGAGGCGCCGGTGCCCATCGCCTGATTGGTGTACCACAGCAGCCGCGCGTCGTCGCCGCGCGCCATCGACGGCATCCAGCCTGTGCGATACGCGTCCTCGAAATCGAACAGGCTGGCGCCTTTAACCTTGTGCAGTTCGTGCAGAAACAACATCGCATCGCCTCCGATTCGGTTCTGTGAGAGGGCGTCTAGCCGAAAGGACGCAGGCGGCCAGCTCCGCCATTGATCGGAAGCTTTATTCCCGTCACCCACTCACCCGCAGGCGAAACCAGGTAAAGCACCGCCGCGGCGATATCGCGCGGCAGACCGATGCGGCCCAGCGGCATCTGCTTAAGCAGATGGGCTTCGCGCTCGGGCGTGGCGAAAGTCGATGTCCGGGCGTTGGCTGTATCGACCAGGCCCGAGATCACCACGTTGACGCGAATATGAAACTGGGCCCATTCCGCAGCCAGCGTATCGGACAGATTGTCGAGGCCCGCCTTCGCGGCCCCATAATTGCTCATCCGCGGCGAAGCGCCGCTGCCGGCGCCCGAGGAGATGTTCACAATCGACCCGCCGCCGCGCTCCTTCATTATCTTGGCCGCGGCCTGGCAGAGGAACATCGGACCCTTGAGGTTGACGTCGAACATGTTGTCCCACATCTGCTCCGTCATCCGCAGCGCCCAGCCGTAATTGGAGTAGTCGCCACCGCCGGCCACGTTGACCAGAATGTCCAGGCCGCCCAAAGCATCCACAGTGCGAGTGACGATCGAAGGAATCTCTTTGATTTTGGTGAGATCGGCGGAAATCGCCACAGCCTTGCGGCCCATCGATTTTATGTGGGCGGCGCCCTCCTCGAGTTGCTGCGCGTTGCGCGCCGTCAGCGCCAGGTCAGCGCCGTGCCGGGCCAGCGTGTAAGCAACCTCGCGGCCCATCTCCTTGCTGGCGCCAGTAACCAGCGCAATTTTGCCTTGCAGCGAAAAAAGATCCGACATGATGTTCTCCTTGGTAACTTCGGAGCACGTTTAGCCTTGCGGCCAAAGCGAAAGCTAATATATCGGAAAGCCGGGGCAAAAGAGCAATGCCCGAACTAAGCATATAGCGGGCGACCCATCACAACACTGCGGCAAGGATGCTTCGTTCAAGCCCGAAACTCGCTCATTTACAACAGCAAGCCGCTAAATCTCAAAGAGGTTCTCGCATTCTGGCTGTAGTGCGCGTGCCTTACTACGATGTGCGGTTGATTGGACGCTTGCGCAGCTGGAAAGGGCAAAGCCGATGACACCAGCAGAGGCGCACCGCACCTACCGGTGTACTGCGGGCCATCTTAACGTCTGTTCAAACCTCTCAATTGAACTTGCAAAAGCCGCAGCGAATGTAAGAGCTTGAACGTCAATGACGGCTCGCCGTTGGCTGCCGCTCAGGAAAGGGACGGCCATGGTTCATCATCATTACTTTTTGTGCAAACAACCGCACATGACGCTGGAGGAGTTCTATACCTACTGGCGCCGGCGTCACGTAAAGGCCAGTCCGACCCCGATTCTGAATCTGCGCCGCTATATCCAGGGGCATCGCGCACCCGTCCCCAGAGGCAACGCTCCGTTCGACGGCGTCACGGAGGCCTGGTACGACAACCTGGACGGGATGCTCGAGCAGCGCCGCCATTTCACGCACGAGCTGGCGATCAAGGACGAGGCCGAGTTTATCGACCATCGCCGGATCGACATCCTGACCACCACTGATGACCTAATCCTGGACGGGGAAAAAAAGCGCGGCATGATCAAGGGCGTGTTTTTGATCAAACGCAAGCCGACCCTTTTGCGTGACGACTTCCGGCGCTACTGGAAGGATGTTCACGCGCCTATCGTGCTCAAAATTCCCGGCCTGCGCCGCTATCTCCATTGCCATACGGTAAACGAGGCCTATGAATGGGCCGAACCGCGATGGGACGGCGTGGCTCATCTTTACTTCGACGATGCGCAGGCAGCGGAGCGGGCTACCGTTTCCGACGTGTTCATCAAGGATGCACTGCCGGACGTGGACAAGTTCGTCAGCATAGTCTCTGAAATGTGGGTGCAGGAGCATCATATCCTGCCGGTCGAGGAACGCCCCAAGTAGCATTTCGAGCGCTCCATAGTTTGAGTCAGAGATTTATTCGCCACAGGCTGTACCTGGGCCGGTGAGGCGGTTGCTTGCGCTTGGGGTGTTCGCGGGCGTAATTGTCCTGCCGGGAGCGCGGGTATCTGATGAACAAATTTCTACTGGTCGGCTTCGGCAACTGTGTGGCGGGTCGTGAGGATGATTACCACGATTGGTACAACAACCGCCACATGGATGACGTCCTGGCGATTCCGGGATTCGTCAAGGGGCAGCGCTTCGCGGTTGCCGACACCAGCGTGGCCGGAAACTCCAACTCACCGTGGCGGCATCTGGCCTTGTTCGAGATCGAAACCGATGACTTGAGGGGCGCGTTGGACACGCTGGTGGCGCGTTCCGGCACTGAGCTGATGCCGTCGAGCGACACGGTCGACCTCAAGAGCGTCGCCACCTTTATCTATCGCCCTGTCACACCCAAAGTGGAGCCGCGAAGGTAGGCGCGATGGACCTGCGGGACAGTGCGGAGGAAGCGGCGTTTCGCAAACGGGTGCGCGGTTTTCTGGAGAGCAACCTGCCCCAGGGATGGGGCACACCACAATATGCGATGCCGCGAGGGGAGGCGGAGCGCGACTTCCTGCGCGACTGGCAGCAGCGGCTCAACAGGGCAGGATTGCTGGGCCTGGAATGGCCCCGAGAGTTCGGCGGCCAGGGCGCGAGTTCGGCCGAAGTGGCAATCTTTGCCGAAGAGTCGGCCGCATACAACGCGCCGCATCCGCTCAACGTACTCGGTCTGTTCCTGGCCGGTCCGACAATTATGGCGCACGGAACGCCGGAGCAGAAACAGCGCTACCTGCCGCGGATATTGTCCTGCGAGGACGTCTGGTGCCAAGGATTTTCCGAACCTGGATCGGGCTCCGACCTCGCCTCGTTGCGCACGCGCGCCGAGCTTAAGGGGGACCAATTCATCATCAACGGGCAGAAGGTGTGGACCTCGTTCGCGCATTACTCGGACTGGTGCATGTTGCTGGCTCGCACCGATCAGAGCGCACCGCGCCATCGCGGGATCAGCTATATCCTGGTCGATATGAAAACCCCCGGCGTGACGGTCAAGCCGCTGCGCCAGATGACCGGCGAGGCCGACTTCAATGAAACCTTTTTCGACAACGTAGTGGTGCCGCGCACCAATCTGCTGGGCGGACTCAACGAGGGATGGCGCGTGGCGATGACCACCCTGGCCAACGAGCGCGGCGCGGGTGGAGTTGCGGCAGGCGCGCGCTACTTCGCGGCCTTCAGAGCAATCGCGCAACTGTGCCGGCAGACCATCCGGCGCGGCAAGCCGGCGCTGGAGGATCCTTTGGTACGCCAGCAACTGGCGCAGTTCTATGTTGACGTGCGCGGGTTGCGCTGTACCGGCTACCGGGTGGCCACGATGCTGCGCCAGGGCACGGTCAGCGGCGCGATTTCGTCAGTCATCAAGCTGACCTGGTCGGAGCTGAATCAGCGCATGCAGAGCTTCGTGATGGAGCTGCAAGGGCCGACCAGCCAGTTGATCGCCGGCTCCCCGCACACGGTGGAGAACGGACACTGGCAGTACGAATTTCTGCGCTCGCGCGCCAACACGATCGAAGCCGGGACCTCCGAAGTCCAGCGCGGAATCCTGGCCGAACGATTACTCGGCCTGCCCCGCGGCCATTAAGACACAAAGCACGCGGGCGGAAGCGGAACCGGCACGGAGGCCGGCGCTACGCAAATTGGAACACTCTTTTTCCGTAGCACCGGGCGCCGTGCCGGTTTCTTTTTTCTTCGCGCCAAACGGCTGAGCCAACATGCCGGCTATTTGCGCTGCAGGATCTCCACCCAGTTGCCGTCCGGATCGCGTACCATGAACAGCGCCGGAAGCGGACCGGCGCCCGTCGTAAGCCCCACGCCCTGGTTCACCCCGCCCTTCGCCATCAACCGGTGATATTCGGCCGCGCCGTCGCGCACCTGAATGGTCAGGTATCTGAAGCCCACTCCCGACATCGCCACGACGGCGTCGAGCGGATTCGTCAGCGCTTCGGTTTTGACCTGGCGCGCCGCAGGATCGGCGCTGAAGGTGAGAATCGTGCGCCCCAGCCGGTAGCGTCCGCCCCCAAGCCGCTCCGCTTCCAGCACGTCGCCGTAAAAGCGATCTGCGGCCGCCATGTCACTGACCCCCATTTGAAACTCGATTTGATCGACCTGGTTCTGGCCGGGCGGAACAAATACGAGCTGGTTGCCGTCGGGATCTTTCACGTTGCGTGCAGAGCCGGCCTTGGGGTCGGCGACAGTCAGTGACTTGTAGCCGGCGGCCGCGCGCGGCGGCAGCGGATCCGACGCATGCCACAGCTTGAGCACGGAGTCGTTGAGCGAGTAGCGCGAGAGTTTGAACTTGGGACCCATTGGCGTGGTTCCCTGGAACTTGAGTCCGATCTCACCTTCATAGAACTTGTGCATGGCCTCCGGGTTGTTGGTGAACATTCCGAAGTCGAGACACTTGTTTTCGAGTTCCATCGAGCACCTCCGTTATCTTCTGTCGCGACCCTCGTGCATCGCCCTCTTTGTTCAGGCCATGAAAGTTCCGCCGTTTACGTGGATCGTGCTGCCGGTGATATGCGCCGACGGCGTGCTGCACAGGAACACGATCGCTCCCGCGATCTCCTCGGGATGCGCGAGGCGAACCGGGCGTGTAATGACGCCGGAGGTTGTCGCCTCGTGCATCTGGTCCTCCGCGGTCGGGAAACCGTGCCGAACCATCTTGGTGAGCGCGGTCCCGGGTGCGACGCAGTTAACGTTGATTCCGTACTGCGCCACCTCAGCCGCCAGCACGCGCGACATCGCCAGGATTGCGCCCTTGGCGGCGGAGTAAGCACCCATCCCGACGCGCGGCTTGAACGCAGCGCGCGAGATGATGTTGACGATGCGGCCCCAGCTGTTCTGCTTCATGTACGGAATGGCCGCCTGGCTGCACAGGAACGTGCCCTTGAGATGGATTGCGATCACCTTATCGAAGTCGGCTTCGGGCATCTCTTCCAGCGCGCCGCCCAGGCTGTTGCCTGCGATGTTTACGAGTATATCCACGCGGCCGAACGCATCCGCTGCTGCCTTGGCGAGCTTCTGCGCGTCGGCTTTTTTCGAGACGTCGGTGGGAACGAAGATCGCCCGGCGTCCGAGCCCCTTGATTTCCTTGACCAGCTCCTGCGCGGAAGCCTCGTCGATATCCGCAATCACTATATCGGCGCCGCCTCTGGCCAGTATCCTTGCCGTGGCGCTGCCGAAGCCGCCGGCGCCGGCGGTGAGAACCGCAACCCGATTTTCGAACTCCATGGTTGTCTCCTTGTCTCTGCGCCGCGGCGATTCGCGCGCTAGCGGAACGCGGGCAGAACCTCGTTGCAGAACATGCGCATCGTTTCCATCACCATCGAATGCGGCATCAGTCCGATCCTGAACTGGCACATGACGCGATCCACGCCGTAGCTCTGGAACGTACCCAGCTGCTCGATAACCTGTGCCGGGGTGCCGGTCACGACCATCCCATTTTTCTTGACGTCGGCATAGGCCGGGTCGCCGTAAATGAGGCCGGGGATCGGTTCGGGAAGGCCGGGTTTTGGGTTGGGAGAGTAGAACTCGCGGAAGCGTTGGAGGAGCCACCTGTGATACGGAATCAGCGGCTCGTCGGCTTCGCGCTCGCTTTTGGCGCAGCGCACGAACGCTAATTCCGAAAATTCGCCGGGCCGGTCGGGATGCGGCGAATGCTTCCACGCCTCGCGAAACGCGTTCACCTCGCCTTGCACGTTAATGAGAGGTTTGAGGGTCGAGAACCCCAGCAGGTTCCATCCCTTCTCCGCATAGAGTCCGTAGGAATCAGGGCTGCCGCCCGCGACATGGACGCGCGGATGCGGCTTTTGAAACGGTTTGGGAATTACGTTGATCGGCTGCTTGATCGAGAAGAATTTGCCCTCGTGGGTGAAGTGCTCCAGCGTCCAGCACTTCCGGATGACTTCCATCGCCTCGTACATCATCGGGCGGCTCTCCATCGCGGGCTCGGCGAACAGACCGGGGCGGAAGGTGTTCCATTCAAGCGCACTGACGCCGCGACCGATTCCGAACTCGACGCGGCCGTGGCTTAACTGATCCAGCACCGCATAGCGCTCGGCGATTGTGATTGGATTGTGAAACGGCAGCAGGCATACGGCGGATCCCAGTCTCATCGTGGAGGTCACGCGCGACAGCGAGCCCAGCAGCACCTCGGGCGCCGAGCACCACGAATAGCGATCGGTGAAATGGTGCTCGACGATCCAGCAGGAGTCGAAGCCTTGCTCTTCGGCGTAGCAGATCTGCGCGATGATATCGTCGTAAAGCTGCGTGACCTTGTCGTACGCGCCCTGCTCGACCTCGAACTCGAAGAACAAGCCGAATTTCATACGCACCTCCGCGCCTTGGCAGCGCTCTATTAGCGCAGGCGGCCTGCGAAACGTCAATCGCGCTTGTCCGCGGAGAGCCCTCGCAGGCTTCGCTAAAGGTTTGCGATTCGGATTCCGGGTGCCAGGATAAGATGAATTCTGTTTTGTTTGCTTGGCATTACTGTTCTTGTTTTTTTATGCTTGAACGAGGACGCGCGAATGGAATCCTAGCGAGGTCGGTTTCCGGTGCTCAGTCTGCGCAAGCATGCGATGATATCAGGCGGGTTGCTCCTGCTGATTATCGCGATGGGATGGGGTGGAACAGCGCTTCAGGCGGCGGGGATTGTAACGGATCCACAACGGCTGGAGACGCCGATCAAGATCATTTTCTTCACGCTCTTCATCGCGTTTGCATTTTCGGTGATCCCCACGATGGTCAAGCTGTTTGTTGCCGGTCAGGCCTCGATCGGCAACGCCGATAGAGCTCCGGTCCGGTTTATCGAGCGCCATCAGGGCGGCGTTGTTTTGAGCATCTGGGCCATCTGGATCGCTGGTTTTGCCGTGGCTTTGCCGACGATGATTCGAAGTGGTTTCTTCACCAACTCGGACGCCACGAGTACGAACGCCGCGAGCTCCGACGACGAGATCGCCCGCCGGATCGCCCGAATGCCGGTGCAGGGCACGCTGGTCGCGGCGCCGGGCATGAACGTCGATCAAATGCTGCGCGCGTCCAGCCTGAAGATCGACAAGGGATCCAATGCCGCAATTCCCAACCTGCCGGTCTATTCCGGCGGCGCGATATTCAATTTCCGCGTCGCCGGCACGGGGATCGAATTTCCGCGCTGCCGCTACTATTTCGTTACCACTTACACCGGCGATCGCAGCCGTATCGAATCGATCAACGTCGGGACCGCACAAGCCAAGATGACGCGCGCGCAACTCGACGCCGCCAACGCCGCCCTGCGCGCGCGGCTGAAAGCGGACGGCTGGCTTACCGGGCACGAAGTTTATCGCGACGAGCAGGACCGCCAGCTTCACGGCGGCAGGACGCGGGGCGAGGAGGGAAAGCTGTGGCTCAAGGGCGACACCACTCTGGATATCGAACAGCGCAGACTCGATGATCCCCAGCCGGGCGAAGACCCGGCGACCGCCGGCCAATGGATTCAGTTCGTCGAACTCTGGGCGCGCAAAGATTATCCCTTTATCGATCGTTACCTATTCGCGCCGCCGCACACTTGAAAATTCATAAATAGTGGGCAGGCGCGGCCATTATGAGCTCCCCAGGATGATTCCGCTCATGCCGGCGCTTACCAGTACGTGCTGGACGTCGGCGACTTGATTTATGGCTACGCCGCGCAGTTGGCGCACGGCTTCGTTGATGTGATTGACGCCGTGAATGTAGGCCTCGCCCAAAAGCCCGCCGTGAGTATTGACCGGCACACTGCCGCCCAGCTCGATATTGCCCTGCTTGATGAAATCGCGCGCCTCGCCTCGGCCGCAGAAGCCGAATTCCTCCAGGTGCATGAAGATGATGGGGCTGAAATGATCGTAGAGCATCGCGGCCTGGATGTCCCTGGGGCGCAGGCCTGATTGGCTCCAAAGCTGCGCGCCAATGTCGCCGATTTCAGCCATCCCGGCGATGTCTTCGTGGTAGTAATCCGAAACTATGTCGCCGCCGAGCAGCGCGCTTTGCGCCGCTGCCACGATTCGGGCGGGCGGACGGCGCAGGTCGCGGGCGCGTTCGCGGCTGGTTATGAGTAGCGCGACTCCGCCGTCGCTTTCCTGGCAACAATCCAGCAGCCGCAGCACGGGCTCAACGATCCATCGGGAGTTCTGATGGTCTTCCAGAGTGATCGGGCGCTGGTAGAAGTAAGCGCCGGGATTGTTGGCCGCATGCTTGCGGCATACGACTGAGTAACGTCCGAAATCCTCGTTAGTCACTCCATAGACGTGCATATAGCGCTGGAAATGGAGCGCAGCCCACTTGGCCGGCGTATCAAGGCCGAACGGCATGTACCATCGCCACCACAGGCTGCCGCTCGAGGAAACCTGTCCGGGCGCCTGCGGCAAGCCAAAGCGGCGGCCCGAGCGCTCGTTGAACGCCCGGTAGATCAAGACGACGTTGGCCGCACCGGCGGCGACCGCCGCCGCCGCGTGCAGGACCACCGCGCACGTCGCGGCGCCTCCGTAGGGGGCGCGCGAGTAATAGCGCAAATCCTTGATCCCCAGGTTGCGCACCAGCTCGAATTCGCCGGTGCTGTCCAGCGTGTACGTCACCATCCCATCAATGTCAGCCGCGGTGAGGCCGGCGTCATCAAGCGCCGCGAGTGATGCTTCGGCGGCGAGCTGCAATTCGCTGCGGCCCGAATTCTTGGAAAATTCGGTCTGCCCGATCCCGGCGATGACGGTGCGATCGCTCACTCCCGATGCCATGTTCATCTCCCCGCCGGCCGGAATTGATGCAGCCGCACGCCGTCCTCGAATTCGGTGAAGAACACCTCAACCGCCATCCCGTTGCGCACCGCGTCTGGCGCAACTTCACACAAATTGGAGACGAGCCGGGCGCCCTCTTCCAGTTCGATCAGCGCCACGATCACCGGATCCCCGCCGGAGTCGATCGCGGTATGGCGCGGGATGACATAGCTGTAAACGCTGCCACGGCCGCTCGCACGTTCGATCCGCCACTCCAGGGAATGACAGTGGGGACACATCGGGCCGGGCGGATGGCGCAGCTTAAGGCACTTCGCACAGCGCTGAAGGCGCAGCTCGCCGGCCGCCACGCCGTCCCAGAAGAACTGATCGTCGTGCGTAGCGAAAGGTGCTCTGCGTTTCACGGCGCTTACGCCTCCTTGCCGGCCGGAGCGGTGGACGCGGCAGGCTGGCGCGGCGGACGCGTGATCCCCGCGGATGCTTTCGGGTCGCGTCCGTCAAGTACGACCTTGGCGGCGCACAACTCATCGATCTCCGCGGCGGCGTAGCCCAGTTCGGCCAGGATGTCGCGGCTGTCCTCGCCGCAGAGCGCCGCCGGTCCGCGAATCTTGCCAGGCGTTTCCGAGAGATCGCAGAGCAGTCCCGTCTCCTCGAGTTTGCCGACCAGCCGATGCTGGTAGGAAACGGTCCAGCCTTTGCGCTCGAGGTCAGGGTCATCGAACAGATGTTGGCTGAATGTCGGTGAAGAGATCTCGCACGGCACCCCGCGCGCGTCGAGCAGTTCGAACCATTGTGCCGCGGTTCGCGTCTTGAAGATGGGCTCGAGCACGCCGGCAAGTTGAGCGTCGTTTTGCGCGCGGCTGTCCGCCGAGGCGAATCGCGGATCGGCCGCCATTTTAGTCTTTCCGATCGCGTCGCACAGCTCTTGCCAATGCCTGGGCTTGATCGCCGCCAGGCAGAGCCATCCGTCGGCGGTTTGATAGAGCCGGTAGAGGGCCGACAATCCGGTCTGCATTTTGTCCAGCCGGGGACGCGCCGCGCCTTTGCCGTCGGCGCTGACGTATGCATACGAGGTGGTCAGTAGCGATGCGTTGATAATGGCCGCGTCCACCTTTTGTCCTTCACCGGTGCGCTCCCGATGATACAGGGCCTGAGTGATGGCGATGGCGGCGAGGAAGCCGTTGCCCGTATCACCCAGTGAAGTCGGGCTCCAGAAGGGTGTTCCGCCGCCGGCGCAGCCGCCGTCTTCGTACTCGATTCCCGCCAGCGCGGCGCCGCTCTGATCGGTGCCGGGCAGGCGCAGGCGCGGTCCGCGGTCGAAGCCGCGCGTGTGACAGTAGATGATGCGCGGGTTGACCTTGCGCAGGGTTTCGTAATCCACGCCGATCCGCTCCGGCGCACCGTAACGCATGTTGTGGGCCACCACATCGGCCCGCTCCACCAGCTTGTAAACGATGGCGCGGCCGCGCGGATCTTTCAGGTCGATCGCGATGCTGCGCTTGCCGCGGTTGACGGCGATTGCCATGTGGTTGGACCACCAGTAGCCGTCGTAGAGCGCGTTGACCTTGATCACTGTTGCGCCCATGTCGGCGAGCATCTTGGGCCCGAATGGCCCGGCGACCGCGAGCCCCAGGTCGATCACCGTCACGCCTTCCAGCGCGGCGCCCAGCGAGCGTCCGCCGTTGGCATGCGCGGCGGCGCCATTGCCGCGACGCACTGCCGCCACAGCTTCGGCCCGCACTTCCTCGGTATGCTGACCGGCGCGCGGCGCCGGTCCCGCAATCCTGCCGGGGCTGCGATCCATCTGGTACACGATGCCAACATGGCGGATGCGCCCCAGCTCGGGGTCCTCGACTTCGGCCACGCAGCCGTCGGCGAGCAGAGCCGGATCCTGCAAGGCTTCTTCCGGCGTGCGGACCGGCTGCAGACCCACGTCAAGCCGCGCACCGAATCGCGCCCATTCATCGGCCGGAAATTTTCGAAAGGCCTCGGCCATCAGCGGGTAGTAGTAAAAAAGGATGGACAGCTCGTCCGGTTCCATCCCGATACGCGCCGGATGATCCTTGTTGCGCGGGATTTGAGTGATGTCGTCCAGGCGATCCGCCTTCGCCGCTTCTACCACCGCGAATGGATTGATCGGCCACTGATGGACCCAGCGCCCGCCGCGGCATTCCATCAGGCCCTTGGGTGAGCGGCGATCCATCACCCAGGTGCGGTAACCGGAAGCGTCAGGATTCTCGACCCGCGCCCACCCTGCGACGCACGCGGCCATCGCGCCCTGCAGCAGCGAGGTCTCGACCAACTGGCCGCGACCGGTAATCTCGCGCGCACGCAGAGCAGAGCTGATTCCAAGCGTGGCGAGATAGCAGGCGGCGAGGCTGGGCCACGGCGAATAAACGAACAGCGGACCCTCGCGTTTGACGCCCTGTGCGCATCCCTCAGGCGCTTCCAATTCCGGATTGGGGCCCAGGCGCCCAAGCACGTGATCCATTGGCGTGCCCGGCCATCCGCGCTGCTCCCATTGCAGTCCGGTCCGGGCCGCAACCAGCGCGTCGTAGGCAGGCCGGCCGCTGTGAGCGCCGTCGCGCCCATAGCCGCTGATTGAGCAATAGATGAGCCGCGGATTGATCGCCCGCAGCGCCTCGAAGCCGATCCCCAGCCGCTGCGCTGCGCCGGGTCGGAAGCTTTCCATCACGATGTCCGCGGCCCGCGCCAAATTCAGCAGGCATTGACGATCGTCGTCGCGTTTGAGGTCCAAGATCGCGCTGCGCTTGCCGCGATTCCAGACCCGGTAGCCGGACAGCTGCCGGAAGGGGTCGCCGCCGGGCGGCTCGATCCGGGTAACCCGCGCGCCGTGATCGGCGAGCATCATACTGGCCATCGGTCCGGCGATTCCCCAGGAAAGGTCGAGCACCACCAGTCCATCAAGTACTCCGGCCATTTGACTATCCCCTGCGGTTGCTCACAGTCCGTAAACGCGCGCCGCGTTGCCGCATACCAGCGCAAAGCGCTCGGGGGCGGGCACACCTTCGAATTGGCGCTCCACGATCTCGCGCGAATGCGGCCACGAAGTGGCCGGATGCGGGTAGTCGGTTGACCACATGATGTTGTCCAGACCGATGTCATGGCGCATCCGCACGCCGCGCGCGTCATCGACGAACGTCAGGAAGAAGTTGCGATGGAAATAGAAACTCGGCAGCTCCTTCATGCCCGGGAAGTCATACGGCCCTTTGTAAAAGCTGTCGAGCACGTCGAGCTGAAATGGAATCCAGGCCAGGCCCGGTTCGACCAGTACGATCTTAAGCCGCGGAAAACGCTCCAGCGTGCCGGTCATGATCCAGAATCCCAAGGTTTCGGCGAGCGCGGTGCAGGGCAGGGAGTTGTGAATGCCCTTTTGCGGCGTGGGGTCGCGCAGGTAGATGTCGCCCAGCGAAGACTTGACCTCCAGATGATGGCTGATCGGGACGCCGGTTTCCTGCAGCGCCGACCACAGCGGATCGTAGCGCCGGTCGTGATAGTCGGGCAGCCCCAGGTCGGACGGGAAGCTGGGAAGCTGAACGGAGCGCGCGCCCTGGAGGGCCAATCGCTGCACCTCGCTTACCGCATACTCGATATCGATCAACGGGATCTGATAGGACACCAGCAAGCGCGTGGGGTTGACCGCGGCGAATTCCACCAGCGTGTCATTGAATGCCTGGAACGCCTGGCGCCAGCAATCTTTCATCTTATGGTAGATGCGGAAAGCGCCGACTTCGCAGTACAGCACTTCGGCGTCAACCCCGTCGCGATCCATATCCTTGAGGCGCTCGCCGGGGTCGTGATGACCGGGACGGCCCCATGCCTCGTGGGTGAACATCCGTGCCATCGCCATCCGCTCCTTGCCGAAGCGCTCCGCCATCGCGCGCTGCTCGGCGTTCACCACCGCGTCGTATTCGTCATGGTGCTTCGCCGCCAGATGGGTCTTGACCGCGTCGTGGGTGGTTTGCACATGCGAATCCGAGGAGATCAGCCGCTCGGTTGCCATTGGGTTTGAGCCTCCTTCAGCGCGTCGCGATATGGCCAGTTGACCGTTTCACGAACGTCTATTTACCTAAATTGAACGGCAATTCACAAGAGCGGACAGTCATTCTGTGCAAGATTTTTTGCGCCGGTAAATCAGACGGATACCGCGTTTAGCGGGAACGCGGCAGGCCGAGCGAGCGCTCGGCCACTGTATTGCGGTGAATCTCGGAGGTGCCCATCTCGATCGTGTTGCCCCGCGCGCGCAGCAATTCGAATTGCCAGCGCCCGTTTTGCACCGCATGCAGCGAGCCTTGCGCCAGTTGGCCAGCGGGACCCTGGAGCCCAAGCGCGAAGTCCTGCATCCGCTGATTCAGCTCCGACCACATCAGCTTGATCAGGGAGGCGCCGGCATCAGACTCATTGCCGGGTGCGAACAGGAGGCGGCGCGCGGCGTGCCGCAGACCCTGAACGTCCACGTAGAACTGCGCCAATTGCTGGCGCTGCAGGCCGCCTGGAGGCGACGGCTCGTGGCGCCGGGCATGAGCGCGATACAGGTTCAACACGGCGCCGAAGGTCAACTGGAGCTTGGCCGCCGCGGCAGTGCCGGTGCCGCCGCGTTCGTTCATCAGCGTGGTCATCGCGATCCGCCATCCGCTGCCCGGCTGTCCGACCAGGTTTTCGCGCGGGACCTCCACGTCGGTGAAGAACAGTTCATTGAATTCGACCGCCCCCGTGATGTGGCGCAGCGGCCTTACTTCAACGCCAGGGCTTTTCATGTCCACCAGCAGCAGGCTCAGCCCGCGATGTTTGGGTGCGGACGGATCGGTGCGCGCCAACAGCATGCACCAATCGGCGAGATGCGCGAAGGAGGTCCATACCTTCTGGCCGTTGACCACATACCGATCGCCGCATAGTTCGGCCCGCGTTTTGAGCGCGGCCAAATCCGAGCCGGCGCCCGGCTCTGAAAAGCCCTGGCACCATACCTCATCACAGGCCCGGATGGCGGGCAGGTGACGCCGTTTTTGCGCGTCGCTGCCGTAGGTATAAATCACCGGTCCGGCCAGCATCACACCGGCCACGTTGGGCAGCGCAGGCGCGTCGCGGCGGCTCATTTCTTCATTGAAGATTGCGACCCGGGCCGGACCGGCGCCCGCTCCACCGTACTGTGTGGGCCATGCGAGGCACAGCAGGCCAGCGCGGCTCAGGCGCTGTTGCCAATCACGCCCAAGGGCCAGGTACTCATCGCCGGCTGGCATCACGTAATCGGCGGCACCCCATCCGGATGGAAGATTTTGATCGAGGAAGTCGCGCACGGTCTGGCGAAACGCGATCTCGTCGCTGGGATCGTTCAGATTCATCGCAACATGAGCCGGCACATAACAAATACCCTTTCGTGGCACGAACGCGGAAGCCGCCGCTAACGACGAAAATTTACCAAATGCGGCACGAAACGTGCTCACATAAAACTGCGATGGCGCGACGACCAACGTATGCTCCCAGAACGGCCCCCGGGGAGAACGCGAGCTTCACCGCAATTAGGGGGATTTATGTATCGAGCAGCAGGAAAACATCTCTTGAGCGGCCCGTCGATTCATCGCCCCAATGAGCCAAATGTCGTGGTTTTGCGGGAAAAATCCCACCGCTCGCGAATCGATACGTCTCAAATTGAGGAGCGCGAACCGGCAGCGCTGCTCGCGGCGCTATCTCTCGGCGCATTTCTGCTGACCGTTCTGTTCGCTGTCGTGGTCAACCTCTGAGTTCAGGCCCCTTCACTTTTTTACATTGCGGCACTACACGGTTCAGGGTCCGGGCATGCAAAACTTGCTTTGCATGCGGCGGCGGACCTGGAATCACAGCCAAAACCTCCTCAACCTGGCCAGGCAGTCCCGATAACCGATCCTGAATTTGCTTTCCTCCCATGGTACAGGCTGTCTTGCCTGTGCTAGCCAAAGACGATCGGAATTGGCTGAAACAAATTCCAATCCTTCACGGGAAATGACGCTCCGGCCATTTTCGACGCAAAGGAGCCGCAGATGAAATACGGCGTGATTGCGCATTGCACCGAGTACTCGATGCGGGTGGACGCGCTGGCGCGCGCGACCGAAGAGCGCGGGTTTGAGTCGCTTTTCGTGCCTGAACACACGCACATTCCGGTCGAGCGCCGCTCACCTTTTCCGATGGGAGGCGAACTGCCCAAAGAGTACTATCACGATAGCGACCCGCTCATCTCGCTGACGGCCGCCGCGATGGTGACGACGCGCCTGCGCCTGGGCACCGGTATCTCGCTGGTGGTCGAGCACGATCCGATCGTGCTGGCCAAAACAGTGGCAACCGCGGACCTCCTCTCGGGCGGCCGTATCATCCTGGGAGTCGGCGCGGGATGGAACCTGGAGGAGATGAGCAATCACGGCACGCCGCCCAAGCGGCGCTGGAAGGTGCTGCGCGAACGGATCGAAGCGATGCGCCAGATGTGGGAACACGAGCATGCTGAATATCACGGTGAATTCGTCAACTTCGATCCGATCTTCTCCTGGCCCAAACCGGTGCAGCGGCCGCTTCCCGTGCTGGTAGGAGCGCACGGCTACCGCGGTCTGCGCCGTGCGGTGCGTTACGGCGACGGCTGGATGCCCGTGGAAGCGGCGGTGCGCGACGTCAAAAAGGAGATTCAGAACCTGCACAACCTGGCCGAGCAAAACGGCAGCGACCCGCAGTCCTTCGACGTTACGATGGCTCTGGCGCGCGCCGAGAAAAGATCGCTGGAACGCAATCGCGAAGCCGGCGTTACCCGCGTGCTGTTTCCCTTGCCAGTTGGCGGCGCCGACGCGATCCTGCCCAAACTCGACGCCCTGGCCGGGCTTATCGAAGGTTGATTGGCTCAACTCGGCTCAGCCACGCACGGAGATGAATGAACCCCAGATTTGCGCTGAATTTTGCTCCCCACCTTGGGATTCTGCGGCCCGACCGGCCATTGTTCCTCAATCACGCCGGGCCCGACCCGATCGATCAGTTGAAGTTTATCGCAGGCCAGGGATTTCGCGCCGTAGAGGACAATAACCTGCTCGATCGGCCCGCTGACGTACAATCGCGCATGGGCGAAGAAATCGCCCGGTTGGGAATCCAGATGGGATGCTTCGTCGTGTTCGGGCGGGAGCGGCGTCCAGCGCCGACCTTTGTGCGCAACGACGCCGATATGCGGGCGCATATCCTTGGCCAGTTGGACGCGGGACTGGAGGCAGCCAAACGCGTCGGCGGTCGGTTGATCACCACGGTTTGCGGCGTGCCCGACCCCGCGGTGCCGTGGGCCTACCAGTTCGCCAACACGATCGACAACCTGAGGTTTTGCGCCGAGCGCGCGCACAGCGCGGGCGTCACCTTGATCATGGAAGCGACCAACCGCCGCGCGATGCCCGGCATCCTGGTCAACAGCATCAAGCATGCTTTTCTGGCGGTGCGCAGCGTTGCCAGTCCCGCGCTGAAGCTGCTGTTCGACGTGGGGCACGTACAGGTTGAAGACGGCGACCTGGTCAAGAACATGGAGCGATGCTGGGACGAGATTGCCTACTTTCAGTTAGCGGACAATCCCGGACGGCGCGAACCGGGCAGCGGCGAGATCAACTTCGTCAACCTTCTGCGCCGCGTCCATCGCAAGGGCTACCAGGGCATCCTGGGGATGGAGCACCTGTTATCCGGAGAGGGGCGCGCGGGCGAGGAAGCCGTAATCCTCGCCTACGAGGCGCTCAGCGCCGCGATTACCTGACTTTCAAGCGACACGCAGGCGCATCATCGCCAAGCCCAACGGCATGTACAATCCCAAGGGAATCGCCTTCGACAACAGCGGCGCCGCGCGCCGGGTGCGTCCTGCGTGCAGGCGCTCAACCGCCGTTCGTGCCCTTCAGCAGTTCTGGCAATGCCACGGCGGCGGGTTTACGCTGATTGCCCCGCGCCGCGCGCGACCACTGGAGGATATGATTGATGGCGCAGACCAACCCGATCCGTCCGCTGAGTCGGTACAAGGTCCTGGACCTGACGATGCACATCTCGGGTCCGATGTGCACGCGCACGCTGGCCGAGAACGGTGCCGAAGTGGTCAAGGTCGAGCCGCCGGGCGGCGATAACTCGCGCCACGTGCCCGTGATCAAGGACGGACGCAGCGGCTACTTTGTCGGGCTCAATCGCGGCAAGCAGAGCCTGTGCCTCGATCTGAAGAACGCAGCCGGTTTGGAGATCGTCAAGCAGATGCTACCCCGGTTCGACGTAATGGTCGAGAACTTCGCCCCCGGCGTGATCGGCCGGCTGGGATTGGGTTACGACGTCGTAAAGTCGATCAATCCGGCAATCGTGATGTGTTCGATCTCCACTTTTGGGCAGACCGGTCCGCTGGCGCCCAAGCCCGGCTACGACTATATCGCGGCTTCCTATGCCGGTGTGATCAACACCTTGGGTTTTCCCGACAGCTCGCCGGTGCTGCCCGGACTGGCGATGGGCGATTCGATGACTGCGATGAACTCATACGGCGCGATTTTAACCGCGCTGTTGTATCGGCAGCAGACCGGGGAGGGTCAGCACCTGGATATCTGTCTGCTCGATTCCTATATGCAGTGTTGGGATCTTGCCGTGCAATCGGTGAGTCTCGACCCGGGAGGATTCAAGACCACGCGCGCCGGCCGGCGCTCCAACAATATGCCGCCGATCGGGCTGTTCAAGTGCGAACGGCACTACATCTGCGTGATGGCGCCGCATGATCATTTCTGGCCGCGCCTGTGCAAGGCGATCGGCCGCGAGGACCTGGCGGCCGACCCGCGGTTCACGACTGTGGCTGCGCGCTATCGGAACGCCGATGAAGTGTTCAGCATCCTTGAAGAATGGTTCGCCGCAACGCCCGAGGACGAGGCGCTGCGGCGGCTGGACCAAAACCGCGTGCCGGCCGGGCCAGTGCTGTCGGTTGACGAAGCAATGGAGCATCCCCACGTACGCGGGCGCGGTACGGTCAGAAAGGTGCGCGACCGCATCCTGGGCGAATTCGACCTGCAACGTTCGGCGCTGAGGTTTTCCGCCTTTCCTGAAGAATTGCCGCTACAGGCCCCGCTGCTGGGCGAGCATAATGCGCAGGTGTTGCGCGGCTACCTGGGCTATTCGGACGACCGAATCGCGCAACTCGAAGCGCAAGGCGTGCTAAGCAGCGCGCCGTATTGACCCGGCGAAGCACTTCCCACGTTGGGCGCGTTCACGCTGAGGTTTAAGCGCGTGGCGCGGCAGGCTGGCCGCGAGAGCTGTCTCGTTAGGTTCGCAATCGGTCGGCTCCGCTTCAGGGCTTCTTCCGGTCACAGCGTTCGCGGCGCTCAGTGGGGCCGATTGAGGTCGGCTACGAGCGGCGGCCATTTCCCGCGCCATGGCGCAGCTGCCTCAAACGCCGCTGAGGCCCGAAGCACCATCGGATCATCCAAATGGCGTCCGACAATCTGCAGTCCGACCGGCAACCCATCGGCCGTGAATCCGGCGGGTACCGACGCCGCGGGCTGTCCGGTAAGGTTGATCGGAAAGGTGAAGCAAAGGAACTGGGCAGGCTGAACATAGCGGCCGTCGATCTTCTCGGGTCCCTGCATGTGAATCGGAAAGGGCGGCACCGCCAAAGTCGGCGTGAGCAGGAGATCGTAGCGGGCCATGAACTGGGCCATCTTGCGCACCACGGATTTGCGCATCATGTTGGCGTTGGTGAAGTCCTCGGCCGTCCACGGAATTGCCAGCGCATTGGCCAGATGGGCCGAGAGGCGATACCTGCGTGCCATCTCGCGCATCCCCCTCAGGTCGCTCTCCGCGAACATGATCGCGAAGAACGCCGGAAGAGGGTCCTCCCATCCGGGGTCAGCCTCTTCGACCGCGCATCCGAGGTCGCGCTCAAAAATCCGGACGGCTTGCGCCGCGACCCGCCTCACCTCCGAATCCACCGCCGCGTAACCCCAATCGGCGCTGTACGCGACGCGTAAGCCGCGCACCTCGCCGTGCAGGCAATCCATCCATTCAAAGTCGGCGCGCGGCAGGCTGTGGCGGTCGCGCATGTCAGGCCCCGACGTTGCTGCCATCATCAGCGCCGCGTCGGCGACGCTGCGCGTAAGCGGCCCGATATGCTCGATCGACTCCCATCCCGAGACGCCGGGATAGCGTTCGTCGCGCGCGCCCGGGTAAAGCGGAATCCGCCCCATCGAAGGCTTTAAGCCATAGAGTCCGCAAAACGAGGCCGGAATCCGCACCGAGCCGCCCCCGTCGCTGCCCGTCGCAAGCGGGCACATGCCGGCAGCGACGGCGGCGGCCGACCCGGCGCTCGAACCGCCCGAGGTGAGCGCGAGGTTCCAGGGATTGCGGGTCGTCTCGAAGACCGGATTGTGGCCGGTCGGGCTGTAGCCGAACTCCGGGGCGTTGGTCTTGCCGAGCATCACGGCGCCTGCGCTGCGCATCCGCTCGACTACGATATCGTCCTCCTCGGGGATGAAATCCTTGTAGGCCAGGGAGCCCGAGGTGGTGCGCACATTCCGGGTCATCAGCAGGTCCTTGTGTCCGACCGGGATGCCGGAGAGCAGGCCGGAGTCGTTGCCTGCCATGATCGCGGCTTCGACGCGGCGGGCCTCGTCGCGCGCAAGGTCTGGGGTGAGCGTACAAAAGGCGTGCAGCCTCGGATCCAGCCGATCGATCCGCGTCAGCATGGCTTCAACGATTTCGACCGGCGAGAGCTTGCGGCTTTTTACGAGCGCGGTCAGCGATACCGCATCCATCGAGCATATTTCGCTACCGCCTGGCATGGCTAGACGGAAGCTGAACGCAACGGTCTGTTACGCTGGAAATGAGCCTGGCGCATGCTCATCGCTCTAGGGCCAGGACCTGAAGCGGTTCGAGCAGTTTGGTTAATCGATCCATGCAGGCGAGGGTACGACAAACAGCGGGGGAAACTCTAGGCCAACCGTTGAGAGAGTGCTGAGCGGATGTTCTTGGGCGGTTGTCACGGTTTTGAAATCACCGCCTTAATTTCCTCGTCCTGAAAGGGAGAGAAGGGACGCGGGACGTACGAAGCGCCCCATCTCCCGTCCGGGAAAAATTTTTCAAAAAGCGGGAGAAAGGTCCTGAAGTGGTGCTAGCTCAGGTCCAGTCCGTACAACCGCTCCACGTTGTTGTAAACGATCTTCTTCACTACCGGTTCTGGTATCGACGCGAAATTCTGCTCAATCACCTTGCGCGAGTCCGGCCAGGTCGAATCGGTGTGCGGATAGTCGGAAGCCCACATGAAGTTGTCTTCGCCGAAAAAATTGTACAGCGCTACTCCTGGGGGATCGTCCTGGAAAGTCGCCCAGAGCTGGCGCTTGGCGTACTCGCTGGGCTTGAGCGGCGGTTGATGCGACAGGAAGGCGGTGTCGTAGTTGCGATCGAGCCGGTGGAGAAAGTAGGCGATCCATCCGATGTCGTTTTCGGTGGAGACGATGCGCAGCTTGGGAAATTGCTCCAGCACCCCGCCATGCAGCATTACGGCGAGCGAGCACTGCGTCTCGTTCACGTAGTTCATGCGCATCGTGATGACCTGTGCGCGGTTATAGGTTTTGCCGGGATTTTGTTTTTTCGAGGTCGTGATGATGTGCAGCGAGATTGGCATCGCCAGGTCCGACGCTGCCGACCAGAACGGATGATACACGGGGTTGTCGTAGGTCAGCGTCGGATCGTTGGAAATCATCGCGCCGCGCAGACCCATCTTTGCGCAGCGCTCCAGCTCTTTGACTCCGGCGGCTACGTCGGACAGCGAAATCAGCGCGATACCGTAAAGCCGCTTGGGGCTGGCCGAGCAGTATTCCGACAGCCAGTCATTAAAGGCGCGGAAGGAGGCCATCTGCAGTTCGGGATCCTGGATTCCGTAAAGCGGCATCCCGTTGCTGGTGTACAATACCTCAGCCAGCACACCGTCAACGTCCTGGTCCTTGATCCGCTCCACCGGGTCCCATCCGCCCGGGCGGCCAGCCTCGTAACCCTTGTCGTACAGCGCGCGCAACTCGGCTCCTCTTTTGCCCGCGGCATAAAGCGCCGCAACCGGGAACTCTGTGCAATCCTCCGCCGAGATGACCCATCGGCCGATATCGTTCTTTTTGATCCTCGGCGCGCGGTCGCGGTATTTCACGTCCATCCGCGTTTCCCACAAATCCATGGGCTCGACGACATGCGAATCGGCTGAGATGAGGCGCAAGTTCTCCATTGCTGATCTTCCCTGTATTCCGCGTGTGTAATTCCCCCCGGGCGGCCGGGTCGCCAAGGTTCTCTCGCTCTGTACTATTTTGCTTAGCAAGCATCGCGTGACGCGCCAAGTCCGCCCATGAGACTCGCGCGCGTTCTGTGGTACAACCGTTGTGGATTACCACCCCACAGGAGGATCAAAGCAGATGCCGCTTAAGCTTTCCGACTACGCCAACAAGTACAAGACCATCAGGTTTGAGCGCCGCGAGGGGATTCTTCAGATGACGCTCCACAGCCAGGGCAAGGAGCTGAAATGGGGCGCGATCCCCCATGCCGAATGCTGCGACGCGTTTGCCGATATCGCGCGCGACCCCGACAATCACGCCGTCATCCTGACCGGGACCGGCGAAGCGTTTTGCGACGACGCCCGATGGCCCAAAGACGGCGGCAAGCCCGGGAATATTCCGACCACTGCATGGGTGCCGCTGCTCTCGGAGGCCAAGCACCTGTTGACCAATCACCTCGATATCGAGGCGCCGATGATCGCCGCGGTCAACGGACCGGCGCTCATCCATGCCGAACTGGCCCTGCTGTGCGATGTGGTGCTGGCTTCCGAGCAAGCCGCGTTTCAGGACATGCCGCATTACGCCGGCGGCCTGGTGCCGGGCGACGGTGTGCATATCGTGTTCCCACTGCTGATGGGCCACAATCGCGGGCGCTATTTCCTGCTGACCGGGCAGAAGCTATCCGCGCACGAAGCGCGGGAGATGGGCCTGGTCAACGAGGTTCTGCCCAAGGACAAGCTGTTGCCACGAGCTTGGGAGCTGGCGCGCAAGATTCTGGAAGCGCCGCCGCTTACGGTGCGGATGTCGCGCCTGGCGCTGACGCGGGAACTCAAGCGCCTGATGCACGATCATCTGGAATACGGGCTGATGCTCGAAGGATTGGGCGCGGCGCAGCATTGGCCCACGGTGCGGCCCAAGGTCTGAGACAGGATCGGCGTTACTTGCTCGCGTTGGCTGCGGCAGCGCGCGGGCAGGCGATTGTCGGGCGCATACGCTGGATCGCAGATCCTTCACGCGCGCCATAAACAGGACGATGCCCTCCAGCACAAAGAAGATGCCGAGGGCCAGGTAGTAGATCGGTCCGCTGGTAAATTCCGCGTGGGCAAAGTGGATCGCCGCCGGCCAAGCCAGCACGAAGGCGTTGAACAATAATCCTTTCGCGTTGCGCCGGATGCCGTCCTTCAACGCGGCTTGCACTCCGTGTCTGTTAGTAAGATGTTTTGCTGACGGCGCGGAAGCAGCGCGCATCGCAACCGCCGATCCGAGGAGGCGCTCATGAAATTCGCCCTGATGTATGAAATCGAAATGCCCAAGCCGTGGTACGAGGGTAACGAGTACGACAAATACTGGCAGGTAATGGCCCAGATCCAGTACGCCGAAGAGATGGGCTTCGATTCCGTGTGGGCGGTGGAGCATCACGGGCTGGAGGAAGTCTCACATTGCTCGGCACCCGAGATCCTGTTCGCCGCCGCCAGCCAGCGCACCAGCCGGATCCGCTTCGGCCACGGCGCCGTGCTGCTGCCGCAGCCCTACAACCATCCGGTGCGTGTCGCCGAGCGGATCGGAGCGTTGGACATCCTGAGCAACGGCCGGCTCGACGTCGGCTTTGCACGCTCCAGCACGCTGTGCGAGATGGGCGGCTTTGGCGTGGATCCCAACGATACGCGCCCGATGATGAACGAAGCGCTGGAAGTTATCCCCCAGCTCATGACCACTGACCGCTTTCCCGGCTACCAGGGCAAGTACTTCACCATCGGCGCCAACCGCAACGTACTGCCCAAGCCAATTCAAAAGCCGCATCCGCCGCTATGGATGGCGTGCTCGTCACCCCAGAGTTTTGAAATCGCGGCCAATGCCGGGCTGGGCGTGCTGTCGTTCAACATCATCCAGGCGCAAACGCTGGAGGAGCGGGTGCACAACTACCGCGCGGCGATTCAGAGGCCCGCCACTCCCGTCTCGGCCAAGGTCAACAACAACATCGCGACCTTCATGATGACGCTGTGCGGCGAGAACAACGACGAATCGATCGAGATGGCGGGCGAGGGGATGCATTGGTACATGTCGCTGCTGCGCGGACAGACGCCTTACTGGCAGAACATTTTCGAAAAAGGCCGCGAGGAGATTTTCGCGCAGATCGAAAGCTACAAGTACATGTCGCGGCGCGCGCCTGAAGCGCTGCAATTCGGCGCCGACCTGACCGAGGAAGGCGCGCGCGAGCAGATGCGCCCGCGCAACCTGGTCGACAAGGGTCTGTTGTGCGCGGGCAATCCCGACACCTGCATCCGCGTCCTGGAGCGTTTTGACAAGCTCGGCATCGATCTGATCCTGTGTTTCATGGAGATGGGCCGCGTGCCGCATCAACGCACGATGGATTCCATCCGGCTGTTCGGCAAATACGTCATCCCGCATTTCAAAGGCAACGCAACGCACGCGGCGGCCAACGGTCAGGGCTGAATGCCGCCTGCAAAACGGCGCATCGACTTAAGTCACGGCGAATATAGAGGTTGCTCATGGACCAGAACGTGCTCGGTTTGGCGGGCAAGCCCGCGCTGGTAATCGGCGGCGGATTCGGAATGGGAAAGGCGAGCGCGCTGCTGCTGGCGCGCGCCGGCGCCAACGTGGCGCTGGCCGATATCGTCGAGGAACGGGCGCACGCTGCGGCGAAGGAAGTCCAGGCGCTCGGCGTCCGCAGCCTGGCGCTGACCGGCGACGTGACCGACATGGCGCAGGCCCATCGAATCGTCGCCGAGGCGGTCAAGTTCCATGGCGGCCTCGAAGTGCTGATCAACATGGTCGGTCTGGCGACTTGGAACGAGTTGATGGACACAGAGGAAGCCGCGTGGGAGCAGCAGATGATGATCAATCTGCGCCACCACGTTTACATCGGCCGCGCAGCCGCGCGCCAGATGATCCAGCAGGGAACGGGTGGACGGATGGCGTTTGTGGCCTCGGTCAGCGGAATCTATGGCGCTCCGTATCATGGCGCTTACGGCGCGGCCAAGGCCGGGCTGATGTCGCTGACCCGCACCATGGCCAACGAGTGGGGCAAGCACAACATCCGGGTCAACGCCGTGGCACCGGACGTGATCTCGACCCCGCGTCATCCGGGGAGCATGAACCGCGAACAGGCGCTGGACGAGGGCGTGCTGCTGGGCCGGATGGGACAGCCCGAGGAAATCGCCGGCGCACTGGTGTTCTTCGTTTCCGACCTGGCCAGCTTCGTTACCGGCCAGACCCTGATCGTTGACGGCGGCGTACACGCAGCCTTTCCGCATTTCCGCGGCGTGGCGGCGGCCTTCGAGAGATCAAAGCGCGGCTGAGCGGGCGGCCGCCATCATGAGCATCCCGGATCGCTGGAGCTGGGCGGCGTCGCCAACGAAGGATTGACGGCGGCGTTGAGCGACGGCATTGCGTCGAAATCGAACATGTCCTCCAGGTCGTTGGCGGCAGCATCGCGTGCGGTCAGGTGCGCGCTGGCGAGAAAGCGCTTTTCGATCAGCGCCAGGATCGAGGTGTGGTCGGCGACCGTATGCGATACGTAGGACGCCTTTGAAAACGGCGAGATCGCCACGAACGGCAGCCGGATGCCATACTGGTTGAAGCTCGAAATGCATGGCTCACCGGCCAGCGCATGAAGACAAAGCTGTGCCTGCTCATTGGCGCTGTCGGAGCATTGGGCGCCGTTGCCAGGCGTCTCGGAGCCGGGCGCACTGGAATCGTCGGCGCACTTTCCCGGCGGGATATCGTCGGGCGGCGTCGCGGCAGGCGGCACCACATGGTCATAGAAGCCGCCGTGTTCATCGTAGGTCCAGAAAATGATCGAATCCTTCCAGCTGGGACCTTTACGGACCGCGTCGATTATCTCTGCTACTTCAACCTCTCCGGCCCTGGCGTCAAAGGGAGGATGCTCGCTGTTGCTCAAGCTGAAGTCGACGAAGGCAACGGAGGGCAAATCGCCCGAGGCGGCTTGCGATTTGAAATCGTCAACGGTCTGAAAATGAGGCGGCGCCGGGGTGCGGAACAGTCCGCCGTAGGGGATACCCAGTTCAGTCACTCCGCCAGTATCGACGTATTCACCCCATGACACGTCCTGCTTGTCCAGCATATCGAGAATAGTGCCATTGATTGGTTTGTAACCGCCGGTGGGCGGAATCGCTTCGGCGGTAGTGGTCACCAGGTGCCCGAAGGAAGTCGCCGCGTACAGGTACATCCGGTTGGGGACCGTCTGGGCGGGGACCGTCGAGAAATAGCGATCATCCAGCGCAAAGGTCTGTGCGATGGAGTAATAGAACGGCAGGTCGGCCTGCGTGTAGAAACCCATCGTATCGTCATCGGTGGGCGACTCGCCGACGTCGATTTGTTCCGTGAGATCGTTGGTCTCGACAAAGCCGCCATTGTTCCCCTTCAGGCTGTTGTTGGGATCGGCAAAGTTCATCTCGAGGTGGGCACCCAGCCAGCTGTGATCCAGATCGGGCGTGATGCACAGGCGCGGCTCGTGAAAGGCCACGACAGCCGGGGAACCGTCGCCTTCTGGATTCGAGTTGCTGCAGGTGAGAACACCGCCGGTGGAGGTGCAGGTCAGACCGTCAACGCAGCTGTTGTCGCCCGCCGCGCACGGACCGGCGTGATACGGTGAGCCGGGAGCATAGGGCAGCGCGCCCAGGTAATTATCGAAGGAATGATTCTCCTGCATCATCACGATGATGTGGTTGATGCGCCGCAATCCGGTGGCGCCGGGGTTGGGAGGCGTACCTGAACCGCCTCCGCCGCTGCCGCAAGCAGCACCCATGATGCAGAGCAGGAAAAGGACCGGCGTTACCGCAAGACGCGCCGCCCGATTTGAAGAATCCATGGCGGTCAGGCGGCAGCAAAACGTATGCCGGAAAATCGAACAATTGATTGTGTTTAATTTTTAGAAGCTAGGTATTGCGAGGATCGGTAACTATGTAAGAGCAACCGGAAATAATGACAGAGGGCGCCGATTAGTTTAGAGGACGGAACCTCTCACAGATTTGGCAATCCATGCGAGCGAGCAGTTGGCGGGTAGTTCGTTGCTCGCGCGGCGCCGCCTGCCTTGGAGTTTGTCAGGCGGCGCCGCGCGTCGTGGCACAATCTAGCAGCGGACCATTTTGCCGGAGTACGCCTTGGTGTCCTTGCCGTCTTCGAACGTGACGTCGCCGTTGACCATAATCCAGCGATAGCCGCGCGCCCGCTGCACCAGGCGCGAATCGTTGTCGGGCGGCAAATCGTAGAGGATTTCCGGCTCTTCGATCGCCAGCTTGTCGAAATCGTAGATCATCAGGTCGGCGGCGAGTCCCTCGCGGATCGCGCCCCGGTCCCTGAACCCCGCGGCCCAGGCCGGCATGTAGCTGAGATGGTAATGGGCCTCTTCCAGCCTGACCATGCCGGTTTCACGCACCAGCCAGGTCAGCAGTTCAGTGGGATAGATTCCCAGGGTCTGGAACTTGGCGTGAGCCCCGCCGTCGGAGAAGCCCGCCACGGTGCGATGGTCGAACAACTCCTTGCAGTACTCGGCCTTCGAGTTGGTGACCGGCGTAAGCCATTCGGTTTTGAAATCGTCGGCCGCGGAGATATCCAGCAGTACATCGATCGGATGGCGGTTCTCGGCCGTGGCGATATCCCGCACGGTGCGGTCGCGGTACTTCGCACGCAGGTCGTCGCGATGGATCTTGCGGCACACGAAGTCAGTAATCTTGCCCGCCGCGGCAGGCCGGCGGCTGGCATCGTAGATTTCCTTCATTGCCTGACGGCGAACCGGATCGGTCAGCTTGGCCTTGCGTTCCTCCAGCGTTCCCATCGTGGCGTCGCGCCAGACCTCGACGTCGTCGAAGAAAGTCCACTTTTCCAGAAAGCAGCAGCGCAGGTTGAGCCGCACTGTCATCGCGATTCCGACCAGGGGCACGCCCTTGCGGTTGTAGTCGTCGACCACTCCCAACTGCGCACGGAAAATATCGGGCCGCCGATCGCCGGGAAAGACCGCGTTGAAGACCAGCGGCCGGTTGGAGGTCTCGGCCAGGCGTCCGGCGAAGTCCATCGAGCGGCGCGCCGCTTCCGCAGGATCCTCGCCTTCACTCGCCGCCGCCTGGGCGAACTGGATGTGGCCGCGGTCGTGTTTGCGCAAACCTTTGGCCAGGTCCAGGTAAAATTCGTCGGACATCATGTCCGAGATCATCAAGGTCCCGTCATAGTCGCGCTGCACCGAGGCGTTGCCGAGCAGGCGCTGAGCCGCCCAGCCGTTGGCCCCGGCCGCCATCGCTTCGTCAACAATCTGGACCATCCGGGCGACCTCGGCCGCGGTCGGCTTGCGGCTCTTGGCCTGTTCCCATCCACCCATCACGTAGCTGACCAGCGGCGTGACTGGCACCAGTTGCATCATGTTGACCGCCTTGGGCAGACGGTCGAGATGATCCATGAACTGAGCGACGCTTTCCCAGGTAAACGGCATGCTGGCCTTCATCGCGTCAAACGGGATCGCCTCGTTGCGCTCCATGGAGAGCATCGAGCGCTCGGCGTCGTGATGATGAACCGGGGCAAAGCCGAAGCCGCAGTTTCCGTTGGTCACCGAAGTCACGCCATGCCAGCTTCCGATTGAGCAGGCGGGATCCCAGAAGACCGGGGCGTCGTAATGGCAATGCAGGTCGATCGCGCCGGGTGCGACAATCAGTCCGCTGGCGTCGAGAGTCTGTTTTGCGTCGCTGGTCTTGAGGTAGCCGACCTTGGCGATGCGGCCGTCCTTGATACCGACGTCCGCCTTGAAGGGCGGAGTTAGGGTTCCGTCAACAATCGTGCCGCCTTTGATGACCTTGTCGAACTCTGCCATAAAGCCTCCGCGGATTTTGCTTCCGGATGTGGCCCTTCCCCAGGGCATCGTTACCATCAGGCGAAAGATCAAACAGCCCAGGCAAGTATCCTAACCCACACAACCTCGACCTATCTGGTCCAAACAATCAGCGATCCGGCACCGTTTCGTCAAGTCCCGGCGAGGACGCCGGCCAGGTCACGCGCAGGAGGGCAGGCGCGCTCTGATCCGGGAGGCGGGGAGCGGAAGTCTCGATCGCCTGAGCGCGCGCAACCAGGGTGCGCCAGACGATTTTGGGATCGGCGCTGAAAACATACTGCGGGTCGGAGGGCACGTTGTACCAGGAGTTTTCCAGCATCTCGTCGTGAAGCTGATCGTCGGTCCATTGGGCGCGCCCGAGGTAAAGCCGCATGCTTTGCAGGGCGTGCGAGTCCTTCAGCAGGTTCAGCATGCTGCGCGATTGCAGGTTGAGATAGACGTCCTTGAACAGCCTCATCGCGCCGTCGGGGGCGTGATCGCCGTGAACCAGCATCAACGGTGTGCTGATATCGACGGGGCCGCCGAAAAAGGCTGTCTCCGTGCGTTTTTTCAGCGCACCGTTGTCAGGAAAAAGTTCGCTTAGTTTGAGCTTGGTGGGTTTGTTCACGATCAGTCCGACCACCAGGTCGCTGCCGGTGGGCGGCAGCATCAGCACCACCGATTCGCGGAACATAGGATCGGGCAGATCGGGTTGCGCCACCAGGAAATAGGTTTGGCCCGGTTTCTGAGCGCCTGCCGCAAGCGCCGCGCCAGAGGGCAGCACGAGGATCGTAAGTATAATCACGAGTAAGGATCGAAGAGCGGAGCTTTTCATAGCGTTCCTGCGGTCAACCGAACCCGTTATGACCGCGCACCGCGCCGCTGCGGCGTTGATTTGATTTTACGAGTAGTTGCGTCCTTGGGCCAGCGTGGACGCCACTGCGGCGTACCGTACGGCGTATAGATAGTACAGTCCGGTCGTCGCTATGATTGCGGCGCGCGCCGCCTAATCCCGGGATGGGCGCCCATGCATTGCCGTCGATGGTTGCGCCGAGGAAAGGATAAACCTCCTATGAAATTTGGCATCTTCTATGAACTGATTGCTCTCAAGCCCCACGACAACGCGGCGGTGATCCGCTCTTACAAAGAAGCGCTGGAACAAATCAAGTTCGCAGAGCAGATGGGATTCGAATACGTCTGGGAGACCGAGCATCATTTCCTGGAGAAGTTTTCCTACTCCGCGGCTCCCGAGCTCTTTTTGACGGCAGTGGCGCAAAATACCAGCAAGATCAGGATCGGACATGGCGCGGTGCTGCTGACCATGAACCATCCGGTGCGGGTCGCCGAGCGCGCCGCGGTGCTTGATATCTTAAGCGACGGCCGGCTGGAGTTCGGCACCGCCCGGGGCGTGACCGAGGCGGAGCTGGGCGGCTTCATGATCGAGCCCGAGGACTCGCGTCCGATGTGGGAGGAAGCGCTGCGCATGATTCCCCCGATGTGGATGAATGATCGGTTTGAATGGAACGGCAAGTTCTTCAAGGTCCCGCCGCGCAACGTTATTCCAAAGCCCGTCCAGCAGCCGCATCCGCCGATCTGGGTGGCGGCCACGACGCCGCCCACGTTCGAGATGGCGGGCCGGATGGGACTGGGCGTGCTGTCTTTTTCTTTGACCGCGCCCGGCCAGTCGGAAAAAGCGGTTGAGGCTTATCGCGCCGCGATCCGCGAGGCGGAACCCGTGGGCGCCACCGTCAACAACCAGGTCGCCGCTTTCACCACCGCGGTCTGCATGGAAGACGACGCCGAGGCGCGCCGGGTGGGGTCGTTTTCGGCCGCCGCGTATGCCGAAGGATCGCGCCAGATTTACACTCAGTGGAGCAAGTCGGAAACCGGATGGAAGGGATGGTTCGGCCGGGAGACGCTCACGGAAGCCGAAATCACGCCCGAAGCGATGGACAAACTGTGCGACGACGGCGTGGTCTGCGTGGGCGACCCGGAGCATTGTATCCGCATCATCAAACGCTGGGAGGAGTTGGGCGTAGATCAGATCATGTGCCTGGTGCAAGCCGGCCGCATCCGGCATGAGCAGGCCATGGAGAGTATCAAGAACTTTGGCAAGTACGTGATTCCGTACTTCAAAAAGCGCGCCGGCGAGCAGCCCGCGGCGGCGCCGCAGCGCGCGTAGCCCGCAACGCATTCGATGCCAGGGCGCCCGACCCCGGGCGCCCTGGCGCGACCGCTTGGAAAGCTATCTCGCAGCCAGCGTCAACGCGCCTTCTTTGCGCCCGGCAGGAAATCATCCAGCGGGACCCCGAAGCTGTTCAGCGCCCAGGAGACCAGGTTGTACTGCCCGATGGTAAATACCAGGTCCATCATCTGCTGGCGGTTGTAACGCTGCGCCAGCCGTTCCCACGTGGCGTCCGACACCACTGAGTTCTCATAAAGGTCGTCGCAGGCCTGCATGATCGCCGCGTCGTGATCGTTCCATCCGGCGGCAGGTCCCTTTTTGATCTGCTCAATCTCCTCTTTTAAAACTCCCGACCGCTGCCCGATCAGCACGTGCTGCTCCCATTCGTACGGCGCCTGGTTGAGCCAACCGATCCGCAAGATCGCCAGCTCGCGATCGCGCGCCGGCAGCGTTTGGCGCGACAGGATATAGCCGGCAAAGCGCAGCCAACTGCGTGCCAGCTTGGGATGATTGACCAGCGTGCCGAAAATGTTGGGTATCACCCCTTGAACGCGGTTCTTCTCCGCCATCTCCCGCTCTTCAACGGACAGCGTGGAAAGGTCACACAACGGAATTCGCTGTTTTCTCTCTACCATGGTGATGTCCTTCTGCGGTCGCTTTCGATTTGCCGTTCCACTTATACTCGAAAAGCCCGTAATATGCGCGCCGGTCGAGCGCAGGTGGACGGACAAATTCTCGCGGAGGCAAAACAGCCATGGCAGAGCTGCGCTTTGATGGACGAGTTGCAATCGTGACCGGAGCGGGTAATGGACTGGGGCGTTCCTATGCGCGCCTGCTCGCCGCGCGGGGCGCACGGGTCGTGGTCAATGACATCGGCACCAGTTCGATGGGCAAAGGTTTTTCCGAAGCTCCGGCTCATGCGGTGGCGCGGGAGATCGCCGACGCCGGCGGCCACGCGGTCGCGGATACCCATAGCGTTGCGGAGGAGCGCAGCGCCGCGGCAGTCGTGCAGACGGCGCTGGACACCTTCGGCCGGCTCGACATCCTGGTCAACAACGCCGGCATTTCGATCATGGCGCCCTTTAGCGAGCTGTCATCCACCGATTTCATGAAAGTGATCGACGCCGACATGATGGGCGTGGTCTGGATGTGCCGCGCGGCGTGGCCGCACATGCAAAAGGCCTGCTACGGCCGGATCGTTAACATCACCTCGACCTCGTTCCTGGGGCATCCCACGCTGACCGCCTACGTCACCGCGCGGGCCGCGACTTTTGGCCTGAGCCGCACGCTGGGGCTGGAGGGAATCGAGTACAACATCAAATGCAACGCGCTCTCGCCGGTGGCGGGAACGCGCGCGGTCATGGAATTGCTGGAGGAGTCGGAACTGAAAAGCTGGATGATGACCAAACTGACGCCCGATATCGTGGCGCCCGCGGTCGGCTTGCTGGCGCACGAGGAATGTCCGGTCACGGGCCAATGCCTGTCCTCGGGCGGCGGACGGGTGAACCTGGTCTTTTGGGGTGAGACGCACGGCTATGTCAACCACGAGCTGACGATGGAGGCGTTGCGCGACAATTTCGCTCAGGTGATGGACCGGACCAATCACGAAGTCCCCGCCAGCGTGCTGGAATCTGCAGACTTCAACGCCTGGAAGCTGGGTCACAAGCAGACCCGCGCCAGCGGCGGCGAAATCCAATGGCAGCCCAAGCCCTACGAGCGCGGATGATTTGACCAGTGGGTCGGGCCTTCCTGTCCGCCATCGAGGGCGTGGAAGGAACTCGCGCGCAGTGATAAAAAGGCCTGTTGAGCGCGAGGCTCGCTGAGGTGCTGTTCAACTCCTATCCTTTCATCCTGGGTTTTCTCCCGCTGATGCTGCTGGTGTACGGGGCGCTGGCTGAGTCGCGATGGTGCGGCGCCACGCCTTTTGCGCTGATCGTTGGATCGCTTTTGTTTTACGGCTGGTGGAATTGGCATTACCTGTTCCTGTTCCTGTTTTCGATCGCGTTCAACTACCTTTGGGGCAAGGTGCTGGCCTACAAGCAGGCCTATCCCGAGGGCGCGCAGAGCCTGCGGCGGCGGATGGCTCTGGGAGCTGGAATCATCGTGAACGTGGCGCTGCTCGGCTATTTCAAGTACCGCGACTTCCTGGTCGGCAGCTTCGACGGCGCAATGGGTTTCAGTTGGCCGCTGTTGCACCTGGAGCTGCCGCTGGCGATCTCATTTTTCAGCTTCGAGCAGATCACCTATCTGATGAGCTGTTACCGCGAGGAGGAAGGCACCGGCGACTTCGTCAGCTACGCGATGTTCATCACCTTCTTCCCGCATCTGATTGCGGGACCGATCGTCCGCTACCACCAGATTTATCCGCAATTCAACCGGCGCAGCGAATTTCGCCTAAGCGCCGACAACCTGGTGCCGGGGTTGATGATCTTCGCGATCGGCCTGTTCAAAAAGGTGATCCTGGCTGACACCTTCCGAGACTCCGTGGGGCCGGTCTTCGAGGCGCATTTCCTGCCCAGCTTTCCCGACGCATGGGGGGCGACGCTGGCCTTCGCGCTGCAAGTCTATTTCGATTTCTCCGGCTACTCGGACATGGCGATCGGGTTGGCGCGCATGTTCGGCGTGCGCTTTCCGGAAAATTTCGACTCGCCCTACAAATGCACCAACATGGTCGAGTACTGGCATCGATGGCACATCACGCTGTCCTACTTCCTGCGCGACTACGTCTATATCCCCCTGGGAGGCAACCGCAAAGGCGAGCTGCGCCAGCATCTGAACCTGTTCCTGACCATGCTGGTGGGCGGACTGTGGCACGGGGCGAATTGGACCTTCGTGGTATGGGGCGGGATGCAGGGTATCGCGCTCAGTGTCAATCATTCCTGGCGGCGGCATGGCAACCGGCGCCTCCCGGCGCTGACCGGATGGGCACTGACTTTCGGAGTGACGCTGTTCGGCTACGTGTTCTTTCGCTCCGCCACCTTCACCCGTGCCTGGGAGATCGTGCGCGGAATGCTGGGCGCCAACGGCTTTGCGTGGCGCGCTGAGTTCGGCTCCTTCACCCGCGAGAAGTATCACGATATCGTGCTGGGAATGCTGGTGGTGCTGTTCTGCCCCAATCGCCAGACCATTATGCAATGGGATTGGATGAGCGACTATGTCTATGCGGCAGCGTTCGTGGTGCTCGCCGTGGTAAGCGTGCTCAACCTGGCCAATCCTCCGGCCTTTGTTTACTTCCAGTTCTGACGCGGTTGCTATGGCACGACGGCTGCGCCTGATGATGTTTGGCTTCGTTGCCGCGATGGCGGCAGTGATCGCTTTCAACGTGGCCGTCAACCCGTGGGGAGCATGGCGCATTCACCTGGTGTCCGCCAAGTACCGGCGGGTCAACCTGGAGCGGATCGTGACGCCCTACCTGCTGCGTACCTCCTCCCCGACCACGCTGGTGCTGGGATCCTCGCGCGTGCTTTACGGGATCAAAATCGAACAGGGCGTCAAGGACGGATTCCAGAACGCGGCGATGTCGGGCTCGCGGCTGCAGGAAATCTCCAAAGAGCTGGATATCGCGCTGCGCAATCCTCGTCTGAAGCGCGTCATCTGGGGAGTGGAGTTCTACACCATCGATGGCTATGTCGACGGCTGCAATCCCGACACCTGCGCGCGGCTGGACGGCGATTGGGGAATCACGCTGACCGACAACATCATGAGCAGCGACACCTTGGTGGCGAGCTACCGGATGGTGCTGCGCGCGCTGATGGGCAAGGTATCCAAGGCAGCGGCGATGCCGGTACCCTGGCCCGCCCCCTTCATCTGCGCAATGTTCGCCCAGCCCGATCCGCCGACGCTGGCGGGGATGGACGCCGCCCGGCGCTTTCGCGAGGTGAGCGAGCTTCCCGAGTACCGGCAATTCGACTATTCGCCGCGCCTGTTTGCGTCCTTTGTGGATATCGTCGATCGGATCCGAAGCGCGCATCTGGAGCTGATCGCATTCGTGCCGCCGGTTAACCAGTTCGAGTTGGAGATGATGCGGCAGACGGGACGCTGGCCCGATTTTCAGCGCTGGAAGCGCGAGTTGGCGCAGCATATTTCCTACACCGATTTTTCGGGCTACAACGGCATCGCGCGCAGCGACCGGATGTTTATCGACGCCTGGCACATGGAGCCCGCCGTCGGCGCCACTATCATGCGCAAACTGCTGGGCGATTCCATCCCCGACTGCGCCGACGCCGCAGTCGTCAGCGACTCGGGCCTGGCGGTCACGTCACAAAACGTAGAGCAGGTGCTGGCGCTGCAGGAACAACGCAAGGACGAGGCAACCGCCTCCCCCAACGTGTACTCCACCACGGTCGCCGCCGCGATTGTCAAACGCTACGGGCCTATCGCCCAGCCCAATCTGTCCGCGCGCCGCTAACCACCAGCCCTGCGCCGGCCGCGCCTCGGCTGGTCGGGCCCCGGGCAGCGGCGCGATTGACAAGATCGGGCATTAGACCGGAAAATAGGCCATTCGCGCACAGCCGCAATCGGAGTTCCGGAACCGCAGCACAGGGGCCCCTGCATCCGGAGAAGCATCAACGGGCACCGGCTGGCTGGTGCTGGTTTGGTATGTCGGCCTGACCCTCGCCGCTCTTTTTTTGCATTTGTCGATGACCAACAACTCGGCCGCCCTTTCCTCGGCCTTTGCCGCCGCCGCGGTGGTCATTCCCCTGACCTTGCTGGGCTATACGATGCGCAGCTATGGCGACACCTTCAACTCCCACGTCCTGGTGCCCGCTATCGGGCCGATCGTAATTGCGGTGCTGATTTTCGAGTACGTCGAGTACAACAAACGCGTCGATGATGCGTACGCGGCTCAACTCATACCGGCCGACCTGGTACTGCTCTCCGACGTAAAGTGGACCCGCGGCGCCGCCGACGGGACCGCAACTGTGGCCGGGCACGTCATCAATCGCTCCCCCCATCAGTTGGTCGGGCTCAGCGTCGAACTCGTTGTGTACGGCGGAAGCGAGAAGCTGGCCAGCGCGACCACCGACGCCAAGCTGGACGTAGGGCCAGGACAGCAGGCCAATTTCACCACCGTCACGCCGGAATTCCCCGCCGCCGGCCTGCGCGATTTGCCCTGCATTCGGCAGGAAGCCCTGCCGCCGCCCATCCGCAAGGGTAAGGCCGGGCTGTTCGAATGCTTCTACCGGGTCGCGGGAACCCGCGGCGAGCAAGTCTTCTTTTGATCGCCGGCGCGTCCCGATAAAGTCTTCCCCGCAAAGTTGACTTCAGGCGCTGGCGGCCAAATCTTATCTGTGCAAGATTGTCCGCCGGTTTCAGTCCGTACCTGGCGGCGGACCAGATTGGAGGAATGCACCCCGATGGACACCTGTGAATACTGCGGCAAGGACAAGGAAGACGCGCTCATCCGCTTCTATACGCATCCGGAAACGCATCGCAACACCTTTTTGACCCTGTGCGAGGATTGCGAAAACAAGTTGAGGTACACCGACTGGGGCCAAGGCGAGGCCGGCGGATGGCTCAAGCAGCATCTGATTAGCTGAGGCGACGCGGATTGCGCAACTTAGGCGGCGGGCGCGATTTGTCGCAAGATCGCGCCCCCTCCTGCAGAACCCAAGGTTTATTGCGGCGAGTACCGGGACGAAGACTGGTGGTTGAGTTCGATTGGCTGGCCCGGGCGCACGTTTGATGTGATCGGCGCCGGGCTGTGAACCACCGCCGGCGCGACTCCTTCGCTTTCCAGCAAACGCTGCCACCAGGTTCCCGGCTCCGACACACTGCCGAGATTTACGTCGTCGACCCAGGCCTGGATGTTACGCGCCACGATCGGTCCATGCTCCTCACGCAGGTTGTAGCCCGCGGGCGGAAGAGCAATTGAAAAGCTTCCGTCGTTTCCAGTCTGAGTCAAAAACGAGTCGCCGCTTACCGTGTTTTCCAGATGTATTTGGCGGTTACCCGCCGGCTGGCCCTGGTAGGTGAGCAGCTTCCCGCTAACCAATACCGGCGCCGCCGGGATCATTTTTCCCACCACGCCCTTGTGGGGACCGGCCACGGCGGCGGCCGGAACAGTAAGGATCGCAAACCAAAGGGCGAGGGGGGCAAGACGCGTTGGGAAGGTCATTCGGATATTAATAGCCAGCGGTCAGGCCTGGCTCAATTACTTTGCCCCCGCCGCCGCCAACGAGCCATGGCCTTTGATAGGGGTGCGGCGCGGCGTTATGCTGGTGGCCAACACGGAGCTGGAGCAATCATGGAACGAGTCACCATTTACCATAATCCAGGATGCAAGCATTCGCGCGGCGCCTTGGAACTGCTGGATTCCCGCCGCGTGGAGCACGACACCATCGAATATCTCAAGACCCCGCCGGATCGCGCAACGCTGGAAAAGATCATCGGGATGCTGAGCGACCCGCCCTCCGAGTTGGTGCGCGACGACAAGCGCTTCAAGGAGCTGGGGCTTAAGTTGGAGGACTACCGGACCAAACCGGCCGTCGTCGATCTGCTGCTCAAGCATCCGGAGCTGATGCAGCGTCCGATCATTATCAAGGCCGGTCGCGCGGTGATCGCGCGCCCGCCCGAAAAGCTGCTGCCGCTGCTGGATTGAATATCGCCGCTGCTGATTATCACTAATGACCGCAGCGCCGGCGGCCTGCGGGCCGGCGTTTTCCTGGGCCGGGCGGATGGTATTTTTCTGGTAAGGGCGGAGCGCGGTTTCCGCCTCAAGCGGTCTTCTTCACCTTGCCGCTGCGGATACATCGGGTGCATACCAGCACCCGCTTGACGCCACCGCCCATCTGCGCCCGCACTTCCTGAAGGTTGGGCTGCCAGCGGCGCTTGGTTTTGTTGTTGGCGTGGCTAACGTTGTTGCCCACCGAGGGCTGCTTGCCACAAATTGCGCAATGTCTCATTTTGACCGAACTCCGGATTGTAGGTGCCTTAAAGTATCCTGAGATCGAGCGCCGGGGAAGAGGGGTGACCGCGGCAGTCGGTTGTGGACAGCCCGGCGGGCTATACTTGAACACATCCGCCGCCCGCTTCACTGTGGCGTAATATGTCCGATCGCGTCATCCATATCCTTCCCGAACAGGTCGCCAGCCAAATCGCGGCCGGGGAAGTGGTCGAGCGGCCGGCCTCGGCCGTAAAGGAGCTGATCGAAAACTCCCTTGACGCGGGAGCGCGCAGTATCACGGTCGAGATCAGGAGCGGGGGCGCCGAGCTGATCGCGGTTGCCGACGACGGCTGTGCGATGAGCCCGCACGACGCCCTGCTCTCGTTGCGCCGCCATGCCACCTCCAAGATTCGCGACGCCGCGGACCTGGTTGCAATCCGCTCGCTGGGCTTTCGGGGTGAGGCGCTCGCGTCGATCGCCAGCGTCTCGCGCCTGGAACTCAGGACGCGGAGGCGCGAGGATCTAAGCGGCACCCATCTGAGCGTGATCGGCGGCGAGATGGCGTCGCGCCAGGAATGCGCGATGGCGCCCGGGACGCGGATCGAGGCGCGCGAGCTGTTCTTCAATACGCCCGCGCGGCTTAAGTTTCTGAAGTCGACGGCCGCCGAGCAGGCCGCCGTTATCGAAATCGTCCAGCGCCTGGCGCTGGGCTGCCCCGCAATCGCCTTTGAGCTGCGCGTGGACGCCAAGCAGGTGCTCGACCTGGCGCCGGCCGCCGGATTGTTGGAGCGCTTTCGGCAGTTGTACGGGACCAAACTGGCGGCGCGGATGCTGCCAGTTGCGGGCGGCGGCGAAGGCATCCGCATCGAGGGGCTGGCCTCGGCCAGTCAGGAATCCTTTCCCACCGCGCGCATGCTCTACACATTTGTAAATGGCCGCGCGGTGCGCGACCGCCTCATGATCCGCGCAATCACCAACGCGTACGCCACCCTGATGCCGCGCGGGCGCTACCCGGCGGTGGCGGTGTTCATCGCGATTCGGCCGCAGGATGTGGACGTCAATGTCCATCCGATGAAAGCCGAGGTGCGCTTTCGCCGCGGCGGCGCGGTGTTCGAGACCATCTACCGCATACTGCGCGACCGGCTGGCCAATCAGACCGCGGACGGCACGGCCGCACCTGCCGCCGTGGTGACGGAGTCGCAAGCGGTTGCGCCAGCCGGGCGCAACCAATTCGTGGACAGCGCCGCACCGCCGGCGGCCCCTTCGATCGACAGCCTGACCGATGCTGCCGATCGGGCGGCATCGGCAACGACATTGCGTCTGGTGCTCGAATCTCAAATCCCACGCCCCACCGCGCAGCAGCAAAGCCTTGGCCTCGGCTACCGGTCGAGATCGATCGACGCCGGTGCGGGACCGCCGGCGTCAACACCTGGAATAAACAATAACGGCGCAGCGGCCGCCGCGGTTCCGCTGTATTCCGAATTGCGCGTGCTCGGCCAGGTCTTCGCCGGATATATCGCCCTGGAAAGCGACGAGGGGCTGCTGCTGGTCGACCAGCACGCGGCCCATGAGCGGGTCACGTTCGAGCGGCTCAAGACCCAGCTTCAGCGCGGCGGCGTGGAGGTCCAGGCGCAACTGGTGCCTGAGACGCTGGAAATCAACCCGGCCCGCGCCTCGCAGATCAACGATGCGCTGCCTAAGCTGCGCGCGCTTGGCTTTGATATCGAACCGTTCGGCCCGACCACGCTGATGCTCAAAGGGACGCCCGCGGTGTTCGGCGCGGAGGGCGGGATGGCCCTGTTGTCCGACATGATCGAAAGCATTGGCGAGAGCGGCGCGCAATGGCGGGGAGAAGGCTTCGAAACCCTGCTCAAGCAATTGGCCTGCCACGGCTCGGTGCGCGTCGGGCGTATCCTGAAGGATTCCGAAATCCAGGCGCTGCTCTCCGATCTCGACCGCACGCCGTTCAAGACCAACTGCCCGCATGGACGCCCGGTTCATATCCGCTTCGCGCGCGGCCAGATCGAGCGGATGTTCCGCCGTTGAGGCGAGCCTGCGCGGCCGCCCCGGTCCGGACTCCTACTGAGCCGAGGGACAGGCGGTGCGGGCTCCAAACCACCGCGCTTTTGCTGCATTGCGTTGAATTGATAATCTGGGCGCAAAGGTGTGGATAATCGGTGCGCTCCCGGCAGATCCAACCAGTATTCAAGGATGATCTCGAGGACCGGCAGACGGCTTTGAGGCAGACCTCGGACACGTCCTGCGAAGAGTCCCGAGCCGGTTCTTCGCCCACGCCGATCAAGGTCGGCTTTATTGTCGGCCCCACCGGCATCGGCAAGACCGCGCTGGCCCTGGAAGTCGCCGAGCGGCTGGGAGCGGAGATCGTCAACGCCGATTCGCGCCAACTCTACCGCGGGATGGATATCGGCACCGCCAAGCCCAGCGCTGCGGAGATGGCCCGCGTGCGCCATCATCTGATCGACGTACGCTCACCCGGCGAGCCGCTTGACGTGGCGCAATTCCGCGCGCTGGCGCGCGCCGCAATCGCGGAGGCGGCGGGGCGCGGGCGCCCGGTGCTGGTGACCGGCGGCAGCGGGCTTTACCTGCGGGTGCTGCGCCGCGGGATTTTCGCCGGACCCGGCGCCGCGCCACAGATCCGCGCCGAGCTGCTGGCGGCCGCGCAGCGCCATGGAGTAGAGTATCTATACGACGAGTTACGGCGAATCGATCCGACCGCCGCGCGCCGCCTGGAGCCGCGCGACCTGTACCGGATCGTGCGCGCGATCGAAGTCTTTCGGCTAACCGGCGTCGCGATGAGCCGTCATCAGGCGGACCACGGCTTCAACCGTGCCGAGTACCCCAGCCTGATGATCGGCCTGCGGATGGAGCGCGAGCGGCTTTACGCGGCGATCAACCGCCGCTTTGACGCGATGATGGCGGCGGGACTGATCGATGAAGTGCGCAGCCTGCTGGGGCAGGGTTACACCCCTGACGCCCCACCCCTTTCCACCATCGGCTACAAACAGATCGCGGCCCATCTGCGCGGCGAGACCTCGCTGGAGGCGGCGGTAGAGCTGGCCAAACGCGACACGCGCCGCCTCGCCAAGCGCCAGATGACCTGGTTTCGGCGCGACCCGGAAATCATCTGGATTGACGCGGGCGGCGGAGCGGAGCAGGCTTACAGCTTGCTGGCGGATTTTTTCCGTTCCGCCGCCGCCGATTAGGCACGATGCCCTCCGCCACGGACTACATGGATTTCGAGCAGCCGCTGCGCGAACTGGACCAGCTCGCCGCGCAGGCCGACCCAGCCGCACGCGCCGCGCTCAGCGCGGAGCGCGAGCGTCTGCAAGCCAAGATCTTCGCCAACTTAAAGGCGATCGATCGCGTGCGCCTGGCGCGCCATCCGGCGCGTCCGCAGACGCTGGACTATATCGGCGTGCTGTTTAGCGACTTTATCGAGCTGCACGGCGACCGGCGCTTCGGCGACGACGGCGCAATCGTTGCGGGCCTGGCGAACTTCAAGCGCCAACCGGTTGCAATTGTGGGCCAGCAGCGCGGGCGTTCCACCGCCGAGCGCATCAAGCGCAATTTCGGCCGCCCCGCTCCCGAAGGTTATCGCAAGGCCGCCCGCGTTTATGAGTTGGCCAGCCGTTTCAACATTCCGCTGCTGACTTTTATCGACACGCAGGGAGCGGAGCCCGGGATCGGCGCGGAGGAGCGGGGACAGGCCGAGGCGATCGCACGCAACTTGGAACTGATGGCGAGGATCGAAGCGCCGGTGATCGCCTGCGTGATCGGCGAAGGCGGCTCCGGCGGCGCGCTGGCCTTGGGCGTGGCAAATGCGATCCTGATGCAGGAGTACGCCTGCTACTCCGTGATTACACCCGAGGGCTGCGCGGCCATCCTGTGGCGCGAGGCGACGCCGGCCAACGTGGCGATGGCGGCCGACGCGCTGCGCCTGGCGGCGCCAGATCTGCTGCGCATGGGAATCGCAGATGAGATCGTCACCGAGCCGGCAGGCGGGGCACATCGCAATCCCGGCGCGGCCGCCGCGGCATTGGGCAAAGCCTTGGGACGCCATCTGGCGCGACTGTCCAAGCTCAGCGCCGCCGAACTGCGCACCGCGCGCGATCGCAAGTTCGCCGCGATGGGAAGCGCGTTTGTGTACGACAGCTCCTGCAACGGACGGCGCGGCGCCGGCTCGCGCGTTGAAAAGCGTTCGCGGATCGGTTAGCGGTTTGCCCGTGTCTTCATCGGCGTACAAGAAAGATCCAGCCGAGGATCGGCTGGCCGCCCTGCGCGAGCGGATCGATCAGATCAACGACCAGTTGATGGGCCTGCTGGCCGAGCGCGCGCGCCTGGCGGTGGAAATCGGAGAGCTCAAACGCGCCAACGGGACCGACATCTACCAGCCGCAGCGCGAGCAGCAGATCATCGACGGGCTGTTGCGGCGCAATCCCGGTCCGCTGGGCGCCGAGCACATCCGCCGCATTTTCACCGAGATTATTTCCGCCTGCCGCGCCCTGGAGCGCGAGGTGCGGGTGGCATTTTTGGGGCCGGAGTACTCCTACACCCATCTGGCCGCGGTCGGCCGCTTCGGCTCCAGCGCGAATTTCGTGCCGGCCGAGTCAATTGCGGCGGTGTTCGCGGCGATCGACGCCGGCGGGGCGGAACTGGGCGTAGTGCCGGTGGAAAATTCCACCGAGGGACCGGTGACGCTGACTCTGGATCTGCTGATCGACACGCCGCTGCAGGCGGTGGGCGAGCTGATGCTGCCGGTGCGCCATGCGCTGCTCTCGGCCAGCGGCGAGCGCGGCGCTATCCGCCGCATCATTTCCCATCAGCAATCGCTGGGACAATGCCGCAATTACCTGGCCGCCAACTTCCCCAACTGCAAGCAGGAAGCGGTGGCGTCCAACTCGCTGGCCGCGAAGATGGCGGCCGCCGATCCCGACGCCGCGGCGATCGCTTCGGCACAGGCGGCGGCTCCGTACGGATTGAGGGTGATCGCCGACGGCATTCAGGACGTGGCGCAGAACATCACGCGCTTTTTGGTGATCGGACGCGAGACGGTGGCGCGCACCGGCGCCGACAAGACCACGCTCATCTTCGCGATACCGGAGAAAGTCGGCGCGCTCAAGGAAGTGTTGACCATCTTCGCCCGCAACTCGATCAACCTGAGCATGATCCAAAGCCGCCCCCAGCGCTCGCGGCTGTGGGAGTATGTGTTCATCGTGGATTTGAAGGGGCATCGCGATGACCCCCCGATGCATCAGGCGCTGGCGACGCTCAGGCGCAAGGCTCTTTTTCTAAAGGTGCTCGGATCGTATCCTGAGGGCAGGCCGCCTGGCGACTAGGCGGCCGTTTATTCCATTGAAATTGTCAGATCTTGTTCTGCCCACGGTTGCCGCGCTCAAACCCTATGAGCCCGGCCGTCCGATCGAAGAGGTGGAGCGCGAACTCGGACTCAGCGGCGTGGTCAAGCTCGCCTCCAACGAAAATCCGCTGGGGCCCTCGCCGATGGCAATCGCTGCGCTGCGCGCGGCGATCGACGATCTGAACCGCTATCCCGACGGCGGCAGCGTGATGCTGACGCGCAAGATCGCGGCCCATCATGGAGTCAGCCCCGCGCACATCTTCCTGGGCTGCGGTTCGGTGGAGATCATCAACCTGCTTGCCTACCTGTTCATCCGCCCCGGACTCAACGCCATCACTTCCGAGCATGCCTTTGCGATCTACGAACTGGTGACCGCGGCCAGCGGCGGCGCGACCAAGGCAACCCCGATGCGCGAGTACACTTTCGATCTCGATGCGATTGGCGCGGCGGTTGACGCCGACACCCGGGTGATCTTTCTGGCCAATCCCAATAATCCCACCGGCACGATATACCGCCGCGCGGAATGGGAGCGGCTGCTGGGCCGCGTGCCGGATCACGTCGTGATCGTCGCCGACGAGGCTTACTTCGAGTTTGTTCGCGACCCCGATTATCCCAACGCCCTCGATTACCTTGGCGCGCAGCCCCGCCTGATCGTGCTGCGCACTTTCTCCAAGATCTTCGGCCTGGCCGGATTGCGCGTGGGCTACGGCGTGGCGCACCCGGAGATGGTCAACCTGCTCAACAATGTGCGCCAGCCCTTCAATATAAATCTGCTGGCGCAGGCCGCTGTGCTCGCCGCGATGGACGACCATGAGTATGTGCGGCGCACGCTGGAAGTTAACGCGCAGGGAATCGGCTACCTGGAGCGCGAGTTCCGCCGCCTGGGGATCGAGTTTGTGCCAACCCAGGGAAATTTCTTCATGGTTGACGTGGGCGACGGGCTGAAGGTGTTCAACGCGCTGCTGCGCCACGGCGTTATCGTCCGCCCAATGCACGGCTACCAATTCCCGCGCCATGTCAGGATCAGCGTGGGACTGCCCGAGGAGAATCGGAAATTGATCCAGGCGCTCACCGCGGTACTGGGCAAGCAGGCATAGCAGAGTGTTGATGGGTTTTGACGAAATCTTGTCTCGACGCGAATCCTTCCGCTCCCCTCTCCTTATCTTCGGAGATGGCTAGGGAGAGGTCCCACGTATCAACTCAAGAATCACCTCTCACCGTGTGCAGTTCGTGCTCGAAGACACTATCAATATCGGTGGCGGTCAACCTCTCCCTCACCCTCTCCCGGGATAAGGCGATCAGAAGGTAGGGAGAGGGGTAGAAAATGACAGCGCTCTTTCGCCAGATGACGATTTGCGGCGTCGGGCTTATCGGCGGCTCGCTGGCGGATATCGCGCGGCGCCATGGACTGGTCGAGCGCGTCGTCGGACTGGGCCGCACGCAGGCCAATCTCGACGTCGCGCTGCAGCGCGGACTGATCGACACTGCCACCCGCGATCCGGCGCAGGCCGCGGCGGGAGCCGATTTGGTAGTACTGGCCGCGCCGATCCTTTCGATGCCGGCGCTGCTCGGTCTGATGACGCATCATCTGCCGCCCGAAGCGGTGATAACCGACGTAGGCAGCGTCAAGCGCTGGGTGGTCGAGAAACTCGAGCCGCTGCTGGGCCCCGGGATGGCGCTGGTCGCGGCTCATCCGGTGGCGGGCAAGGAAACCACCGGTGCGGCGGCCGCGGACCCGCAACTGTTCGCCGGTCGAAGAGTGATCATCACACCGTCGGCACGCACCACACCGGCCGCGCTGGAAAAGGTAACGCAGTTGTGGCTGGCTACCGGGGCGCGCGTGGAGCAGATGCCGGCCGGGGTGCACGATCAGATTTTGGCCCTTGCCAGCCATCTGCCGCAGCTGGTCTCGAGCGCGTTGGGCGCGGCGCTGGCCGACGAACAGGTGGCCGGGCACGACGCCGCCGCGTTCGGCGCCGGCGGTTTGCGCGACACCACGCGGCTGGCAATGTCATCGGCCGAAATGTGGCGAGATATCTGTCTGACCAATCGCGAAGCGATTCTCCACGCGTTGGCGCTGTTTACCGGTTCGATTGAAAATTTCCGCCGCGCGGTTGAAGCAGGCGACGCCGGGGCGATCGAAGCCGCGTTGCGGGCCGGAGCGGGAATCGGCCGCCACCTCGGAGCGCCGCCGCCGCAACGGATTCGACCGATTGTAGCGATCGATGGACCGGTGGGCGCGGGCAAGTCCACGGTAGCTCGCGCGCTGGCGCGCGAGCTAGGCTTTGCGTATCTCAACACCGGCGCGATGTACCGCGCGCTGGCCGTGGCGGCGCATCGCGGGGGCCTGACCGCGGAGGACCCGGCGCTGGAGCAGCGTCTGACGCCGATGCTCGCGGCCATCCGGATCGACTTCGACGGCGCCAAAGTCCTGCTCGACGGCGCCGACGTAAGCGGCGCGATCGGCGATCCGGCAATCGGCGATCTGGCGTCGAAGCTCTCGACGGTGGGCGCAGTGCGCCAGCGGATGGTGGAATTGCAGCGCGCCGCGGCGGCCAGCGGCGGTGTGGTGATGGAAGGGCGCGATATCGGCACAGTGGTCTTTCCCGACGCCGAGGCCAAATTTTATCTCGATGCGGACGTGCGCGTGCGCGCACAGCGCCGTTTTGCCGAGCTTGCGGCAAAAGGCGAGCCAATCACGTTGGAGGAAGTGGAGGCGGGTTTGTTGGAGCGCGACCGGCGTGATTCCACTCGCGAAATCGCGCCGCTGAGGTGCGCGGCGGACGCGATCGTGATAAACTCAACGCATCTCTCGGTCGCGCAAGTCGTCGAGCGATTAATAAGCGAAATTCACAAGCGGTTTCGGCCTGCCAGCGGGACTTGAATCGGGCTTGGCCCGGTTGTATGGATTCGTTTGAGCCGATCGAATTCCGCCGGAAGGTCCCAATAAATGGAGAAAGGTTTGTCTAACACGCCACACGGAGGAGACGATGAATTTGAATCGTTGATGGAGAAAAGCCTCAACGCGCCCCGCCCGGGAGATGTCCTGACCGGCCGCGTCCTGCTCATCACCCGCGATTACGTCATCGTCGATATCAATTACAAATGCGAAGGCCAGGTGCCGCTCGCCGAGTTCATTGACCCCGAGGGCAACGTCGCGGTGAATGAAGGCGA